>Ga0209922_100045_pt1 | contig 481866 bp, 457 predicted proteins | sample ThiBiot_500_biof_FD_183946 | JGI IMG/M metagenome (GOLD analysis project Ga0209922, IMG submission 183946) | Wastewater bioreactor microbial communities from Cape Town, South Africa - Thiocy_expt_500_biof (SPAdes) | ecosystem: Engineered > Bioreactor > Thiocyanate-remediating >...
CGTTTGAGGGTATCGCCCATCCAGGCATGGGCCAAATCCCGATCGGTCAGGGTGAAGGAGACGGGCCCGGCGCCTGCCATGAAGGCGCGGACTTGTTCCAGGGTTTGCAGGGCATGGGTTTGAAGCATCACGATCATGTCTCCATGATCCCGATTCACCCACCTTCAGGCTCAACTCACTTTGGATTTACGCCACCACCTTCAGGCTCATGTGTCATTGGACAAGGCTGGCGGTTGACTTGCCGCCCGAGTCAGGGTTTAATTGCGCGCTTTGCTGCCTGTCGCGGCACGCAAAAATTCAGGCGACTCAAAGCGGCCAGGTAGCTCAGTTGGTAGAGCAGCGGATTGAAAATCCGCGTGTCGACGGTTCGATTCCGCCCCTGGCCACCAAAACATCCAACGGCTCGCGATTCTCGCGGGCCGTTTTTGCTCTGGCTTCCCAATATGCCCGCTTTGCCGGGTCTTTTTCTCGCTCGGCATTCGCCAGCGCAATCAATTCCATTTCATCTATGCCTAAAACCTCAGCAATCTTTGATGCTGTGTAGTCATCCATGATTCTATGGCCTGTCTGATAGTGGGTGATCGCTGACCGCGCTATTCCTAGCATTCTGGCTAGTTCGGCATTTATGCCGTGCGCACGTTTTGTTAGTGCCAGTTCCAAATATTCTGAAGTCTTCATGATTTCGTTCTCCTTTTGAGGTTCAAGATAGACCTGTCGTAGACACTTGACAACACTTGTTTACTCCCGTCTACTCGGCTGCGTTTACATAAGTAAACAATTTCAACCGACAGGGGAATTCCTCATGAAAATGCAAGTACTCGGCGCGAAGGTCCTCAAGGGCCAGAAGGATGGCAACGACTGGGACATGTCGTCCATTCTCGTTCAGACCAAGATCGAATCTTTCCAGAATCAGAAAGTCACCGTCACCGGCTACGGCTTCGAAGTGACCGAAATGCCGCTTGATCCGGCGTGCATCGAACAGTTCAAACACATTCAATTCCCAGCCCTCGTCGATCTTGACATTGGCCAGCGTGCCCGCATGGGCAAGTTCGAAAGTTACGTTGTCGGGGTCATCCCGGCCATGGCTTCGGTCAAGTCGGCTTGATCGGTTTGGGGTCGAACGGCTAGTAACACTAGTCCGTTCAGTCTCATTTTGAGACTTTTTTAGACTTGGGGCAGGGGAAACAGGGGTGTCGAATGGCTCGCTCTTCATCGATTGGATCACCATTACTCAACATCATTCGGGAAAGGTCCTCCCGATCCTCACGGGAGGGGTCACCGTCCACTATTCCGCCGACGGTGTCCCGGTTTTTGAGCGCAACCAGTCCACGCGCTTTCAGGGAAGCTTTGACACATCGGTCCGTGTTGGATGTGATGGTTTCCGTGTGTCCCTCAGTGGCAACCCGGGACGGCTTTCTCGCCCGGACAACGTTTTTAACCATGGACTTGCAGGCACGATCAAGGCTTGTAACCGAATACTGGTGGAGCTTGGCCTCCCACCATTCACAGCTTATGGACCTGACCTCCCAGCGGGTGCCGCGCGAGAGGTGGCACAACCCGGGCGCGGCGCTGTCGTTTCGCGTCTGGACATTACCCGGAATTACTCAACAGGGTCGGAAAGTGCAGCCCGTGCTTTCATCCGCTGGCTCGGTGCTCGATCTATCTCACGCATGAAACGCGGACAGGCGGGCGACGAATCGGTGTGGTGGGCCAATACGCGTCACATGCTTAAAGCCTACATCAAGCATCTCGAAATGATTAAGCACGGTGCTGATTTAAACGATGAGATGGTGTCGTGGCTCAAGAATCAAGGAGTGGTACGCGTGGAAATCGAACTTAAAAAACGCTTGCTTTCAGAGCTCGGCCTGAGCGATTTGGCCAACATCACCGATGCAAAACTCGAAGAGCTGTATGAGCAGCAGATCGAGCCATTCAAGCGCGCGGATCGCTCCTGCGATGAGGACATTCTCGATGCGATTCCTTCGAAAAGTCGGGTCTATGCGGCAGCTTGGCTTGCTGGTCAAGACATGCGCGAAATGGCTTCACGCGCCACGCTCTTTCGTCATGCCAAAGTGCTTCGTGAATGCGGCATCGACATTCTTGCACCGCGCAACGTCGAGCGTTTCCCGGTCAAGGTCCGTTTCATTGAACTTGAACCCCTCCGTGTGCCTGACTGGTACGACCTTGAAGCGAGGGCCGCCTGATGATTCCATCCGATGTTGTCACTGCTCTTCAAAATGGTCTGCTCGCCGTAGTTGAAGTTGCTGCGCTTGCGTTTTCTGTTCTTGTCGCGATCGCAGCGGTCAACTACATGCGCCGCGCTGTTGGTGGTGGATATACCGGGCCTGTTGTTAATGAATACGCTACCGAAGCGAGCGCATACGGTGCAACTCCTGACCGCTCCAGTGATTCATATTTGTCCGATCGCTATCGCGCCTACGAATCCGAAGTGGCTGACGGCAACACTGATACTTATGAGGAATGGGTAGCTAAAAACGATCCTGATTCTCCTACTCAAGAAGATCGTCGATTCGCCGAACTCAATGCCCGTACCGACCTCGACGAATGGGAAAAAAACCAGATTTACGCTGATTGGGTTAACAAAAAATAGCTTTCCCCCTTCGGGGAAAAAACCGCCGAAGTGGCTCTTCGACCGGCTTAACCTTCGCCTCGCCAGCAAATTTTAGGAGTAATACCATGCTGAAAAAAGTCGCCGGTAAAATCGTTTCGGGCTTCGCTGCTGCCACCGCAACTATGGGCACCGCGTTTGCCGAAGTTCCTACCGAAGTCTCTACCGCATTGACCGATGCCAAGGCCGACAGCCTCACGGTCGCCGGTCTCGCCCTGGTGATTATCATCGCCATCGCCGCATTCAAGTTCATGCGTCGCGCTGTGTAAGCGTTTTCCCACGGAGGCGACTCCGTGGGCCTTCATCTTTCATCTTTTTTTTAACCATGGCTACCACGTTCGAATGTGCAGTTGGTGATTTTGCCCTTCATCTTAATTCCTCGACCGGACTTTATTCGATGGCCTGTCTCGATCAGGATGGTATTCCTTACATGGGTGGCCTGACTTTTTCTCAGTCGTCTGATGGTGGTGGTGGTACCTCGCCTGATCCCGTCACGTCCTTCGTCGACGGTCATATCTTAGGCTGGGGCGTCGCCCTAGCCATGGCTGCCGCATGGGGCATGCACATCCTCCGCCGGGCCGCGACATGAACATCGACATCTACACCCTCGCTGGTTTCCTTATCGTCGTTCTGCCTGCTTGGATTATTTTCAGATGAGCCCTTTCCATCTGTTCGCTGCTCTCCTGCTCATCACCATGCTGGCCCTGTCGCCCCGCGCCGATGCTGCTGTTTCTGCTAAGCCCATCGTTGATGGTCTGTCTGGTGGTACCTATAAACCGCTCTCTATGCCTGCCCTGACGGGTAGTAACTTTTCTGCTACGGGCAGAGTTCTCATCAACGGCAAGATGGTCCCGATTCCCGGCTATCTGCCTCCGTCTTCTGGTGCTGCCCAGTTCGCGAAGACCGCACTTTTCACCAATCCCTTGCTGCAAGGTGCTCTGCTCGCGCTCTGGCCTTCCGAGCTTGCCAGCGGTGATCTGACATTCGTTGGTGGCTCCTGGAATTTTTCTTCTGAGGGGACTCCTGCATCCACTGTGCCTTTAGGTGATTTTCGGGAGGTTTATACAACCAGTTCTACTTACAGCCAGTATCCTCAGTATGCGAATTTCATGGAGTCGCCTTCTGCCCTCTGTCAGCTTTATCCAGACTACACATGTTCTGTTGAAGGAAATAGCCTTTTTATCAACGGCAACCAGTATTTGCCGATTTATTCAACGCAGTCTCGTTGTGGTCAGGCGTATTATTCGAATGGGTCATCCTGTGTTCTCGCCAATCCTGCGTATGCGATTCCCGACGTTGTGAGCCGTCCCGCGACTCAAGAGGATTTCGATGCCCTCCCCGACCCCTCCCCCGGCATCCTCCGTGAGCTCGCTCCTCAAACTGGTGTTCCAGTAGATGACCCTGTTTATCAGCCGCTCGATGTTGATATCGGCGCTCCCTACACCAAACCCGACGGCTCAACGGCGCAGCAGCGTGCAAAGATCAGCCCTGCCGGCAATGGCGATGTTTGGATCGACACGTATGAGCAGCCTGTTACTGATAGTCAAGGTAACCCTGTCGAAAATCCCGAGCCGTCTCCCCTTCCCGATCCACAGTTAACTCAGTGCGACCGCTATCCCGATACGGTCGGCTGCGCTCGCTTCGGTTCTGTGCCCGATGGTTCTGTGCCGGCTGAATCCCGCAGCATTGACCTGATTTCGCCTGTGAGCGTTGGCGGTTCTGGCCAGTGTCCCGCACCCATGACCGCCACTGTCGCCGGCATGACGATTGAATGGTCTTTCGATCCGCTCTGTCAGTACGCCAACAGCCTCCGTCCTCTCGTCCTCGCTCTCGCCTGGCTTTCCGCAGGCGTCATCTTCATCGGAGGTGTTCGCAATGGGTAATCTCGCCGTTTTTCTCCTTGGCCTTGTCACGCCCCTCGTTCGTAAAGCGCTTGTCGCTCTCGGTCTCGGCGTCATCAGCTATGCCGGCTTGGCCTTGATCGCCAACCAGGTACGCGATGCCGTCATAGCTAATTACGGTGCCATGAGCGGCAGTGTTCTCGATCTGCTCAATCTTCTCGGCGCTGGTCAGGCACTCGGCATCATTCTCGGCGGCATTATTGCCCGTGCTGCTTTCGCGGCCGTTAGCCGCATCGGAGTCATGTCAGCATGATCACACTCATCACCGGTGGTCCTGGTCTCGGCAAGACTGCGCTGGCTGTATCGCTCCTTCAGAGCCAATATGCTGATCGGCCAATTTTTTCCAATGTTCGTGGGCTTACCCTTGAGCATTCGCCACTGCCGAAACTGGAAGAGTGGACGCACGAGGAACAGAATGCTCAGGGCACTTCAGAGCACCATTTCACCTTTCCGGCCGGCAGCGTCATTGTCATTGACGAATGTCAGCAGTTCTTCCGTCCCCGTGCATCAGGTTCTAGAGTCCCGCCCTACGTCAGCGCTTTCGAGACCCATCGGCATCGCGGCATTGACTTCATCCTGATCACTCAAGGTAGCCGGCTCATTGACTCCAACCTGCGCAGCCTCGTTAAAGGTGGTCAGCACATTTTTTTGAAGAGCAGCTACCTTGGCCGCTACCGCTACGAGAAGAGCGAGGTCATTAACGAAGACGACAAGTCTAGCTACAGCCTCGCTAGTAAGCGCAAGTACACTCTTCCCAAAGAGGCGTTCAACCTCTACAAGAGCGCTGAGCTTCACACTAAACCGCCACGCCCAAAGCTTCCTTGGGCGGTTTACCTTATCGCTGTGGCCGTAATTGGTGGTGGCATCCTCGCGTGGCGCGTCACGCATCGTATTGAAGGCGCTATTGCAGGTCAGGATGCTTCGGCGCGGACGCACACGACCGGGCCGGCCGCGCAGCGGCCGGCATCGGGCGTGAAGGCCTCGCTGGTGCCTTCCATGCCGATTACCGAAGCCCTGACCCCAACCGATCCCTACAACCCACTCAGCGCCCCGCTGTACGCGTCTGCGATCCCTCCCGTCGTCGCTCCCGAGATTCAGGGCTGTATCGCATCAAGATCTCGCTGTACCTGCTACAGCCAGCAGCAGACTCCCGTATGGCTGCCCGAAGACCAGTGCCGTCAGCGCGCATCTGGCGAATACTTCGACCCCTACCGCCAACCGCTGCGGACACAACAAGCTCACACGTCGCCGGTCGAACCGCCAAAAGAAAAGGGGGCCGAAGCCCCCTTGTCCTAGCTCGTTAGTTCGAGCCTCTTTTCAATACGGTCTATTCGGCCGTCCACTCGGTCGATTCGACCCTGCACGATCACGATATCATCGTGAAAGCCGGATACCAGCCGTTCCAGCGAATTCAGCCGCATCTTCACGCCGTGGAACTCCTCCCGGGCTTCTTCACGCATCGCCTGCACCTCGTTCCTCAGCGCTTGAATCTCGCCGCGAAATACTCTTAGCTGTTCCAGGATCAGGTTTTCAATGTTGTCGCTCATGCTTCTCTCCTTTCGGTCAGTTTAACAAACTCCATTCAAATACAAGCTGCTCGCCCCGATTTGCCCGAACCGCCTCTGGCCGAACGAAGCCGCGCAGCCAGTTCTTGAACCGCCTACGGCTTCCCATCACAACCCCTGCAATCGCTTCCAGCGCCGGCCCTACTGCGTCCTGAAAGTCCAACCACAGTTGACGGGCCTCGAACTCGGCCCCCGCCATGTAACGCCGGCCAAGACCACGAAACCACACACCAGCGTTGGCCCCTCTAGCCAAGCGGCGATGAGCGTCTGGGTTTTTTAAAGAGTGGTTCATGGTTTTTCCCTTTCGATGGGTTAAAAAAATCGCGCCGCCCCCTCGCTTTTCATGGGGGGCGGTGTGGTTTTTTTATCGAAAGGGAAAAGACAGGAACTACAAAAAAGCTAGACGCCGTAGTTTGGTGATGCCGGAGCAGGAAAGAAAGCGCCGGGCGTGCCACGGCTTTTTGTGGCGCGGCTGGTGCGTTTCCTGCGGGTTGGGGCGTTGGCCTAAATTTCCGACTTATTCGTCCGTTTCAGTGAGACATGTCCAGGATCGGAGGTCGTTGTGGGTTTGCTTTTGATAGTTGTCGTACTGCTGGCCTTGGCTTTCTTTCTCGCCGCGATTTTTAAGATGAAGGGCATGCCCGGTACTGCCGCGGAATGGCCCTTCTATGCCAAGAAGCCCCTCACGAAGCCAGAACAGGTTCTGTATCATCGTTTCGTTTCGGCGCTCCCCGAGTGCATCGTCCTTGCCCAGGTGCAGCTATCCCGCGTCCTCGGTGTCAAGAAGGGCTTCAATTTCAACCAGTGGAATAACCGCATCAACCGTATGAGTCTTGATTACGTCATATGCCTTAAGGATTCCACTGTCGTCGCGGCCGTCGAGCTGGACGATAGCAGTCACCTCAAGCCGGCACGTATTGAAGCCGACGCCAAGAAAGAAAAAGCCCTCTCGGCCGCTGGTATTACTCTTCTGCGCTGGAATGTCGGCAATCTGCCTGACGAAGCCACAATCCGGCAGGCGTTCGACAAATAAACCCGAAGACCTGGAACGATGCGGCGACCCTCTGGCTCGCCGAGATGAGCCATAAGCGTTCGATCGACCATGACCGGCGTAAACTTCTGTGGTTGCGGCCTCAGATTGGTCATTTGCGGCTTGTTGATGTCGATCGTTTTATCATCGCCGGCATTGCTGAACGCAAACTGGCCGAGTCCTCGCCTTCGACGGCGAATCGTTATCTGGCCCTGATCCGGGCCATTGTCCGCAAGGCTGCTTTCGATTGGGAGTGGATCCACAAGCCACCTCGGGTTCGTCTCTACAAGGAGCCAAGCCGGCGTGTTCGCTGGCTCACACCCGCCCAGGTGCGCACGTTGTTGGACGAACTTTTACCGCATCAGCGGGATGCCTGTCTCTTCGCCTTGGCGACTGGTTTGCGTCATTCCAACGTCTCAGGCCTGCGCTGGCAGCAGGTGGATTTTCGGAGAAAGACTGCTTGGCTCTATGCTGACCAAACCAAGAATAATGAGGACTTGCACGTCAGTTTGAACGATACCGCGCTTGAAGTGCTCAAGCGCCGTCAGGGCAAGCATGCGGAGTACGTTTTCAGCTATAGGAATCGCCCAATTAAGCGATTTACTACCCGATCTTGGTATAAAGCTTTAGAACGTGCACAAATCACAAACTTCCGCTGGCATGACCTGCGTCATACGTGGGCTAGTTGGTTGGTTCAGGAGGGTGTACCGCTTTACTCTTTACAGGAAATGGGTGGCTGGAAAACCGCCATAATGGTGCGTCGGTACGCCCATCTTTCGCCAAGCGTGAATCTGGAAAATGCCCGCAAGATCGATGCAGTACTTAACAATATCGCTGACGATCATTGAAAATCCGCGTGTCGACGGTTCGATTCCGCCCCTGGCCACCACTATTCAGCGCCCAACCGTTCTCGGTTGGGCGTTTTCATTTGTGGATTCCCCACGTCACGCGAGGTGCCGGGTCGTTCTGCGTGTGCCAGCAGATCCAAGTGCGGGCGGCAAAACGCGCCCAGTTCGCCCCTGTTCTGCTCTCTCTTCTCTCGAAACCGGTACCAATTTCTTCGCCGTGTCACACGCAGATAGCCCTGTGTGACAACGGTTTACGCGCTGGCCATTGCCAGCAGTTACCCAGCGAGTTTGAAGCAGCAATCCACATACCAAAACAGCCGCCGCGCATGGCATCGCATACAGCCCTTCGCATTGCTGGGTAATCACGAGTGCGTGGTAGGCCGCAAGCCGAGCCTCATGCAGGGGCTTGGCTTCACTGCCTAACAGCGCGTTCATGTCAGCAACACCACCACGGAGCATTGACCATGAGCCACCGATTCAAGCACGCCGTCATCGACGCGAGCCTGCAAGACCATCTGCTCGACCTGTTCGAGTCGGCCATGAAATCGGTGACCACGACGTTGGTGCGCGAGGCCAAATTTGACACCACTGACTTCACCACCGCCAAGCAACGTGGCTGCGAGGGATTCACACTGCTGGTGAGCCACACCCGCGCCGACTCGCGACGGTTGGTTCGGCGCGTTTCAGCGCGGCGACGAACGCCTCGACGTCATCGGCCACCTGGAATAGACGGTCAGTCGTCCAGTTCGGGAACGTCCCAGTCCGCCGCACGCGCCTCGCCGGTCTGGTAGAACTGCTTCACCAGCTTCACGTATTCCAGAAAATCCCGGTTCTCCGTGGCCAGCCGATTGGCCATGTCCCAATCGATCTCGTCGCGCTCGCGGGCCGGAATCAGCACCTGACTGTCGGCGGGGTTGTCCACGTCCAGCTTGATGAAGCCGATGCCGTGGGCGGCGAACAGCATCCGCAGTTCCTTCAGCGTGTCGGTGCCGCCGATTTCCGCCGCGACCAGATAGCCGAAATTGGCCCACGACGAATTCGACACCGCTTGAAAAAAGCACTCGCGCACGTTCGAGCGGTTGATCAGCAGCTTGACCTCGAACGACCACAGCTTGGTGCGCTTGTCGGAATACTGCGTGACGCAATCGCGCACTTCGCGGTACCATTCCTTGCTCAAATCCTCCATGCCCACCACGTCCGGGTACAGCCAGCGGTTGCCGTTGGGCCCGCGCTTGTTCGAGGCGCGCTTTTCGTCGATGCGCTTGGAGAACACCCCAAACTCCTCCCACAGGTACTGCGACATCATCGGGTACAGCGCGTGTTCATCGATCTTCAAGGCGCTCGCATCCGCATCTGATGCTGCCTCCTCACTCTCGACCGCCGCCACTTCGGCGCTGTCCGAGCGCTCCGAGTAGTAATACTTGCGCGGTCGCCCTTCGGTTGTTTTCAGTTCGGGATGACGTGCCTGCAGGCGCGGGCGCTGGGAGCTGATTTCCGCAACGAGCTGCTGTACCAAGTCGGCATCGGACTTGATGTAATCGCCGCGACTATTGGCCCGCTTTTCCTGGCATTCATCCGGGTAAGTGGCGAACACCCACTCGGCAATCTGCCGTGCGCTGAATTTTTCTTCGGGCCGACCTTTCAGATAGCCGATGACGACTTTTGCCAGATTCAGTGCCATACCCATTCCTCTCTCGTCCCGGCCATCACGCCGACGCCCCTGTCTGCGGCGGTGCCTTCGGCGGCACCGCACCCTGATGGTAGGTCGCATCGAACACCATATCCGTCAGCCAGCGCTTGAAGTTGGGGTTGTCGCTGAACTGCTTGAACAGCTCGGTGTGGTCGGACAGCAACTCCAGCACCACGCGGTTGAGCACCTTGTCGTGCTCAAGCCGGGCGTTCTGCTTGTCGGAGTTCGCCTGCGCGTTCTGGTACGCCTTGTCCTGCGCCACCCGCATCGGGATTTCTTCGGCGATGACCTTGCGAATCTTGTCCTCGTCCTTCCATTCGATGTTGCCGAACAGGTCGTTGAAGGTCTTGATGATCGCGGAGAGCTTGTCGATGTCTGCCTCGCCCTTGCCGCCTCCCGGCCCTGTCGGAGGCGGCTCGACCGTGGCGTCGGCATCCATCATCGCCATCTTCAGCGCTACTTTGGCCTCTACCCTGTAGCTGTCCATGTCGATGGTCTCCAGCACCCCCTTGGAGAGGTCTTCCTCTTTGGGTGCGGGCAGCTTGGGAATGAGGAAGTTCAGGAAGATAGCCAGCTTCTCCCACGTCGGGTGGCCGTAGCTCAGGATCGCGGCAAGAAAGCCGTAGCTGCGCACGAAAGCCTTGGCCTTACCCTTGAACTTGACCTGATCGTCCTCGCCAAGCTGGTCGGTGTATTCGGCCACGCAAGCATCGAGGATGGGGTCGAGTTTGTCCCGGTCTGCGCCGCTCACGTACAGCGCCACCAAATCTTCCACCTGTTGCCAGCTATACACCTGCTGCCCGTCGAGTTCGGCCTTCAGGTCGTGCAGCTTGTTGGCGTCGGTTTCGCCGGTCTGGATGGTGGCGCGGTAGTAGTCCTGGAACGCCGCCTTCACGCCTTCCGCGTTGTCGGCGAAGTCGAGCACGAAGGTGTCGTGCTTTTGCGGGTGCGCGCGATTCAGGCGTGACAAAGTCTGTACCGCCAGCACACCCGCCAACGGCTTGTCCACGTACATCGTGTGCAGCAAGGGCTCATCGAAGCCGGTGATGAACTTGTTGGCAACGATCAGGAAGCGATACGGCTCTTGCTTGAGATTGGCCGGAATGTCCTTGCTCGGAAACCCGTTGAGATCGGCCTCGGTCTTCTTCTGGCCGCCCATCTCGAAGTCGCCCGAGTACGCCACGATGGCCTTGTACGGGCTCTTGATCTGCGTGAGGTAGTCCGACACCTCGCGCCAGTAGTCGATGGCACGCGCGATGCCGTTGCACACGATCATTGCCCGCGCCTTGCCGCCGATTTTTTGCTTGCCTGCCACCTGTGCGGTGAAGTGATCGACCATGATCTCGGCCTTGCGGCGAATGGCCTTGTCGCGCGATTCGACGTAGTGGCGGATCTTCTTCAGCGCCTTCACCTTGTCGAATTCCGGGTCGTCCGCCACCGTCTTGGCCACCTGGTAGAAGCTGTCGTAGGGGGTGTAGTTCTCCACTACGTCGAGGATGAACTTCTCCTGGATGGCCTGCTTGGTGGTGTAGGTCAGTTCTTCGGGCGAGCGGAACTGCACCTTGTCGCCGACGAGGGTCTTCTCGCCGAACAACTCCAGCGTCTTGTTCTTGGGGGTGGCCGTGAACGCGAAGTAGCTGGCGTTGACCAGCAGCCTGCGCGAGGTGATGCGCTTTTCGATTTCCGCGTTGACCGCGTCCTGCGTGCTGTCCTCCTCGAATTCCTCCTCGGCCACCTTGCCGCCGAGGGCTTCGTGCATCCGCGCCGTGGTCTTGCCGCCTTGGCTGGAGTGCGCCTCGTCGATCAACAGTGCGAAGTTCTTGCCGGAGAGGTCGCCCAGCTCATCGAGGATGAACGGAAATTTCTGCACCGTGGTGACGATGATCTTCTTGCCCCGGCGCAGAAAGGTGCGCAACTCATCCGCACTGTCCGAGTGGCCGAAGATCGCCGCCACGTGGTCGTAACCCTTGATGGTGCGGGCGATCTGCGTGTCCAGCGCGCGCCGGTCGGTGATGACGATGATGGAATCGAACTGCGCCGAAGGGGTTGAACCATCGGGGTCGCCCTTGCGGCGCAGCTCCACCAACTGGTGCGCCAGCCAGGCAATGGTGTTGCTCTTGCCACTGCCTGCCGAATGCTGAATCAGGTAACGCTTGCCCACGCCGTCGGCGTGGGCGCGGCGCAGCAGGGCGCGCACCGTGCGCAACTGATGAAAGCGCGGGAAGATCTGCTTGCGCTTCTTGCGTTTCTTGCCGCTGGTGTCCGCCTCTACCTCCTCCACCACCTGCGCGTAGCTCTCGATGATGTTGGCCAGCGACTCGCGGGTTAGCACCTGCTTCCACAGGTAATCGGTCTTGATGCCGTCCGGGTTGGGCGGGTTGCCCGCGCCGCTGTTCCAGCCCTGATTGAACGGCAGGAACCACGATGCCTTGCCCTTCAGCTCGGTGCAGAAGCGCACCTCGACATCATCGACCGCCATGTGCGCGATGCAGCGCCCAGACTGGAATAGCAGCTCCTGTGGGCTGCGCGTGGTCTGGTACTGGACGATGGCATCGGCCACCGTCTGTTTGGTCAGGGAGTTCTTCAACTCGAACGTCAGCACCGGCAGGCCGTTGATGAAGACCACCAAGTCCAGCTCATTGCCCGAATCATTGCTGTAGCGCACCTGCCGGGTGACGCTGAAGATGTTCTTGCCGAAGGCGTCCTTTGCGGCGGCATTGCCCGGCGTGGGCAGCAGCTTGTAGAGATCGACGTGTACCGGCCCGTGGCTCACACCCTTGCGCAGCACATCCACCACGCCGCGCTTGGTGATTTCCCCTTGCAGGCGGTGCAAAAACTGGGTGCGCTTGATGCCTTCCGCCGCCAGCTCCAGCGTGTCCACCGCCTTGGACTGGGTGGCTTGCAGAAAGGCCAGCAACTGCACCACATCCAGCGCCACGTCGCGGTTGTAGTCACTCGCCCGGCCCAGCACATAGCCGCCCAGCGCGTACACAGCCTGCGGCTGCTGCACAGTATTCGCTGGAACAGAGGGATGTTCACTGATGCCCGCCAGATGGCGCACGATCAGCCGTTCCAGGCCCAATTCGCTGGTGTCGGTCGGTTTCATGCATCGCCTCCCTTCTTCTGCCGTGGCAAGGTCTTTCGGCTCTTCTCCAGCTGCTTCACCGGCTGCGCAATGGCTGCCTCAAAGTCCTTCTCCACCGGCGATGGCAGGTTGCGCACCCGCGTCTGGTATTCGGCATAGGCCGCTTCGGCCTTGGCCAGTGCCGACTTGGCCGGAACCTTGCCCGCGTGAGTCAGGATGTCCTTGCGCGTCAGGCGCAGGAAGTTATCCAGCTCTGATGCCCAATCGCGCATGGTCATGGGCTGATGCGCCTGCGCCTGCAACTCCGCCACCTCGGTATAGGCTGTGACGATGCGGTTGAGCGTGTCTAGCTCTTCGGCATCGAGGTAGTTCTTGGCAATCCCTACGTCGGCCTTGCGTACCGGCCCGCCCTTGCTGGCAGCGGCCCAACTGGTCAGGCCCATGTTCTGCGCCTTGGCGTCCACGCGCTGCACGATCAGCTCGGCCGCCGTGTGGCCGTGCGCCGCCCAGTGCATCTTGTTTTGCACCGTCGCAAAGAACTGCTGCGAGGTTTCGGAGTGCGGGTCGTAGTCCAGGCTGGTGGCGTAGATGTCCAGCACCTTGCGCCAGAACACCTTCTCCGACGAACGAATGTCGCGGATGCGCGCCAGTAGTTCCTCGAAATACTCGGCATCGTCTCCCCGCTTGAAACGCTCATCATCCAGCAGCACGCCTTTGCGCAGATAGGTCTTGAGCTGCTCCGTGGCCCAGCGGCGGAACTGCGTGCCACGGTGCGACTTCACCCGGTAGCCTATGGCCAGCGCAACCTCCAGGTTGTAATGCTTGAGGCTGCGGCTGACCTGTCGCCCGCGCTCCTGCCGAACTTGTAAGTACGGCTTACAAGTTGCCTCCTCCTGCAATTCCCCGGTCTGGTAGATGGCGCGGATGTGCTGGGTGATGTTCTGTGGCGAGCTTTGGTAGAGATCGGCCAGCTGCTGCTGGGTCAGCCACACGTCACCCGCCTCAAAGCGCACCTGCACGCGGGTCTGGGCGTCCTCGGTCTGGTAGAGCAGAAATTCGCCTTGCCCGGTGGTGGGTCGAACGGCCCTTTGCCTCGCAATTTGCTGGGCGGCAGATAGTGTCGGCGTTGTCGACACTTTCGGTGGGTCAGTTCTCTTCGCCATCGCCGTTCTCCCCGCCTGAACCGGCGACCTGGTTTTCGATCAAGGCGCGTTCACGTTGCAGTTCACGCTGCAACTCTTCTTCACTGGGAAGCGTCAGTTGGTAGCGCGAGGCGAAAAGCTGTTGGCTGTCGCGCAGAACGGAGTAACGCGCCACAGCCTCGTTTTTCTCCGAGCACAGAACCAGGCCGATGGTGGGGTTGTCACCTTCGATGCGGCGCTGCTCCTCGTACATGCGCACATAGCCGTCCATCTGGCCGATGTCCTGGTGCGTCAGTTCGCCGATCTTCAAATCCACCAACACGAAGCATTTGAGCAGGTAGTTGTAGAACACCAGATCGACATAGAAGTCCCTGTCCTCGAAGCGCAGCCGCTGCTGTCGCGCCACGAAGGAAAACCCCCGCCCCAGCTCCAGCAAGAACTGCTGGAGCCGAGTGATGATCGCGTCTTCCAACTGACTTTCGCGCAGGCGCGGGGCGTCCGGCAGGTCGAGAAACTCCAGCACATAGGGATCTTTCAGCACATCGATGGGGCGCAGCGGATCGGCGTCTTTGTCGGCCTCGGCCAGCATTCCGGCCTTGTCACGGCTGGCGAGCAGGCGTTCGTAGAACAGGCTGCCAATCTGCCGTTCCAACTCGCGGCGCGACCAGTTGGCGCGGGCGCATTCCTGCTCGTAAAAGCGGCGAGCTTCGGGCTTTGTGATCCGCATCAGGGCGCGATAGTGCGACCAGCTCAAGGCAGGGTCAAAGGCTGGCAATTCTCCAACCACCGGCTGGAGAATTTGGGCAGGCGATTCCCTATCCGCCGGGTGGCCGATTGCAACCGGAGATTCGTTACCCATTGGGTAGCCAATTCGGGCTGGCAATTCGCTACCCGCCGGGTAGCGAATCCGGTCGGCGTAGGCCAGATAGAACTGCCGGAAGTTCTTTAGATTGGCGACGGAAAATCCCCTGCCGTACCGCGCCGTCAGTTGTCCGGCCAGCCGCTCGATGAGGGCCTGTCCATAGGCGGCGCGTTGCTCGCCTTGCTGCACGGCCTCGACCAGTTCGCGCCCGATCAGCCAATAGGCCGTGACGGTGGCCGTATTGACCGTGCGCACCACCTGCGAGCGTGCTGACTCCAGAATCTGGACGACGCGCTGCATCAGCACATCGGGGGTGGCTGATTGTGTCGGCAACGCCGACACAATCTCCGGTTCAATTTTCTTCGCCATAGCCGTTCTCCTCGTCGCTCACATCGTCCTGGTCATCGCCGAGCGCGGCCAGCGCTGCGTCATCCACCACGTCCTCCGGGCCGGGCTGCCAGCCGCGCACGTCCACCTGGCCGGTGACCACATCGGCAATCAGGCGGTCGCGGTATTCGCGGATCAGCTTGATTTCTTCTTCGGTGCGGGCGATGGCGGCGTCCAAGTCCTTCGTTTCGATCTCGATGTAATCCAGGATTGCTTCCTGCTCATCTTTGCAAGGAATCGGGAGCCGCACGTTGCCGATAAAAGTCCAATCGGCACGCGGCATCTTCGCTCCCGCCGTCGAACTGTTAATCAGGTCGATGGCACGCTTGCAGCGCAGTAGCTGCTCAAGATACGCAGGCAGGATGATTTCCTTGCGCGACCGCAACACCAGGAACTCGCTCACGCACACGCCATTGCATTTCGCCCGTGTCACCTTTGCCAAGTACGGACGGAGCTTGCCGAACAAAACATCGTCGGCGACGAACCGTTTTACCGTGCTGGCAAACTCAACTTCACCTTCGAGCGGTCGCGCCACACCCGTCCAGCTTTGGACGTGCTCCATTGCCAGATAGATTTCATCGCTGGCCTTGGTGGTGGTCTGGTTTGTGGTGTTGCTGGCGAGGAACTTCAAACGGCGAAGCTCCCAATGCACCGGCACCTCGCCCAGCCATTCGATGCCGGACGGCTTGAGCTTGACGGAAGGGTCAAGCCCGCGCGTGACGGCGTGGTCGATGATGCGCAGCTTCTGCTCGGTGAGCAGTTTGATCAACTCGCGCTTGGCCTTGATGAAGCGGGCTATATGCGCATCCTGCGCGCGCAGGTAGGCGACGATCTGGTCTTGCTCGGGGCGCGGCGGCAACAAGGTCGGGAAGCTGCCGACGATGGCGCAGTTCAGCGCAGCCTGATTGCCGCCGCGACCGTAATTGCGCTGAAAGTCGTAGGCGGCGATCAGCATGTAGTGCAGGTAGCGCCCATCGAGCTCCTTGGCCGGTGTAATGCCTGCAAGGTTCTGATTTATGGTGGCGTCGATGGCCAAATACGCTGACATGCCGCGTGTCTTGCCTTGCCCAACCATCCCGAGAATCACGCTACCTGCTGGTAGCACTCGCAACGACGACTCTTTTACGGCCGGCAGCGTGACCAGCTCGCGCGCCTTGCGCACGATGTAGTCATTGACTTGTCCACTGGCCAACCACGGCACGGTGCCATTGCTCCAGTAATCGAACCGGTCGCGCGATGGCGTAGTGCCGTTGCAAACGCGAGCGACGTAGCGCAGCCGTGCCGTTCGCCAATGCGCGGGAATGCGCGCCGCCCACGCTGTATCGGACACGCGGTAGTCGGAATAAGCCACCACCATCACGCACCCCCCACGATCTTGTGCAGCAAACCTTCGCTCTGCTGCTCCAGCGCGAGGATGTCGGCACGGATTTCCGCCAGAGTGCGCAGCGGCGCGGGCTTGTAGAAGTAGCGGGCAAAGGAGATTTCGTAGCCGATCTGGGTCTTGTCGGTGGCGATCCAGGCATCCGGCGCGTGCGGCAGCACTTCGCGGGCGAAGAAGGCGTCGATGCCGCCCGGCGCCAATAGCGGCACCTGCTCGGTATCGCGCAGCTCGCTGTCCGGCTCGTACTCGACCATGAAGCGATCCTTGCCTACGGTTTCCAGATACGCGCCATCGAAGCCGGACTCAAAATGCTCGTCCGTCTTGAGCTTGTTGCGCTTGGCAATCACCGGCGGTGCGGTTTCATCGCGCCAGCTCACGGCCTTGAAGATGGCCTTCTTCTCCGCTGCGCCGAGCTTGTCGCCCTGCGCCTTCAGGGCCGCATCGAAGCGGGAACGGAATTCATTGTGGTCATCGAACACGGCGCTGCCCAGTGCCTTCTGGGCGCGCTGCGCCACCTCCATCAGCGCGTTGCCGCGCTGCCACGTCGTGGCATCCAGCAACTTCTTGCGGCGCTTGGCGGGCACGGCTTTGCGCGCGGCGGGAGACTCGCCGTCATCGCCGCTGTTGTCGTCACGGCTGTCTTCGCCCTCGTCGTCTTCGTTTTCGTCCTCGCCTTTCAACCATGCCTCGATGGCGGGTTTGCGCTTGGCGAACTCGGTATAGAGCGCGTCGCCGTGGGCGGCATGGATCTCGGCGCGCAGTGCCTCATCTCCGGAGGCAAAGCGTAGCGGCGCGATGCGTTCGTCGGCAAGCTGGCTTTTCAGGCGCAGCGGGCGCTCGACGGTGATCTTCCAGTAGCCGAAGTCCTGGGTGTCGAACCATTTGGACTGGGCGGTTTCCGGCAAAGGCGAACCCTCACCCCCGGCCCCTCTCCCGGGGGGAGAGGGGAGGTAAAGGTCGAGAATGCGCTGGATGTCGGTATCGCCCAGTTCGCAGTTCTTCTTGCCGAGGTTGCGGCGCAGCGGCTGGAACCACTGGCTGGCGTCAATCAACTGCACTTTGCCACGGCGCGCTGCGGCCTTCTTGTTGGCCAGCACCCAGATGTAGGTGGCGATGCCGGTGTTGTAGAAGATGTTGAGCGGCAGGGCGATGATGGCTTCGAGCCAGTCGTTTTCCAGCACCCAGCGGCGGATGTTGCTCTCGCCCTGGCCCGCGTCGCCGGTGAACAGCGCCGAGCCGTTATGCACCAGTGCGATGCGCGAGCCCAGCGACGTGTTGTGCTTCATTTTTTGCAGCTTGTTCACCTGGAACATGAGCTGCCCGTCGCTGGAACGGGTGATGAGCTTGAATTCGGCGTTGCCCGCGTGGCTGACGATGAAACGCGGGTCGTTGAATTCCTGCTTGCCGCCCATGCGCTCCAGATCGGTCTTCCAACTCTTGCCGTAAGGCGGGTTGGAGATCATGAAATCGAATTCGCGCGAGCGGAACTGGTCGGCGGACAGGGTGGATTTGTCCGCGCCGCCGACGATGTTCTCGGCCTCCGCGCCTTCGCCCTTCAAGAGCAGGTCGGCCTTGCAGATGGCGTAGGTTTCGTCGCTGATCTCCTGCCCGAACAGGTGGATGGAGACTTCCTTGCCGTGTTCCTCGGCCAGCTCGTGCAGCGCGTCCTCGGCCACGGTGAGCATGCCGCCGGTGCCGCAGGAGCCGTCGTAGAGCGAATAGGTGCTGGATTCGATGCGCTCGGCCACGGGCAGGAACAGCAGCTTGGCCATGAGCTGCACCACGTCGCGCGGGGTGAAGTGCTCGCCCGCCTCTTCGTTGTTGTCTTCGTTGAAGCGGCGGATCAGCTCCTCGAATACCGTGCCCATGCCGTGGTTGTCCAGCGCGGGCAGCTTGATGCGGCCATCGGCATCTTTCACCGGCAACGGCGCGAGGTTGACTTCGGGGTCGAGGAAGTCGTCGATCAGGTAGCCGAGGACGTGGGAATCCACCAGCTTCTGAATCTGGTTGCGGAAGTTGAACTTGGTGAGGATCTCCTGCACGTTGGGCGAGAAGCCGTCCAGATACGCAATGAAGTCATCGCGCAGGCGCTGCCCGGCGGCGCTGGCTTTGAGCTTGGCGAGCGTGAATTCCGAGACGTTGTAGAAGGCCTGGCCTGCCGCCATGCGCAGCGCGCCGTCCTGCTCGGCGACCTTGTGGGTGTCGAGAAACTTCTTGCGCTCCAGCACCGCGTCCTTGGTGGTTTCGAGCACGGCATCGAGCCGCCGCAGTACGGTGAAAGGCAGGATCACGTCGCGGTACTTGCCGCGCACATAGACATCGCGCAGGCGATCGTCGGCGATATTCCAGATGAAGTCGGAAATCCACTTGATCTGGCTTTGGTCTTGTTGTTTTGAAATTTTCATCAAGCCTGCTCGTTCCTATCGTTTCCTGGGGCTGCCCGGGGCTTGGTAGCCCGGAGCCAGTTTGGCGTTCTCGACGCCGTACAGCGCCAGCGGGTCGCTAAGCCATAGGCGGTACTGTTCTTCCTTCAGGCGATGGTCGGGCGAGCAGTCCACGCTCCAGCGCAGCAGCATGTAGCCTGCGACGGCTGGCGGAGTGATTCCGCCGCTTCCTTATTGCCATGCTTTTGCTCCATTTCATGGCCCTGCCGGGCCGTGGATTGAGCAAAGCTATCACTTATCTCCCTGTCCGAATTTCCGGGGCCGGCTCTGACTCCAAAACTCAGGCTCGACATGCCTCCATGGGCATAACGCTTTCAGGCTGTTCAGCTGGCCTCATGGCGACTCACAAATTCACCCTTGAACACCTTTGCCTGCGATCGCAGACCAGCAAATATTTTTTCGGCCACCTGGGAAGGGTAAGCCGCTGGAAGCTTTTGCGAGACTGTTTCTACGACCACATCGACTTTATCGATCATCGTGACCATCGCTTCCCAAGCGCCTTCCACTCCGCTCTTGCGAGCCAGCTGCTGCCAATGGCGGGGCTGAATCTCCCGAAGCTTGTAATGTGCGTTCTTCGAACGAACGGCCATGGCGAGCTTGGCTTTTTGCCAGGGCACCTGGTTTAGGCCGTCGCCGATTACGGGCCAGGCTGACACAACGTCATAGAGAGGGGTCAGGCGATAGCGGTCGCCCTGCTGAAGGAAGATGGAAAAGTTTTTTGCGTGCCCGTCGGTTGCCGCCAGCAACCAGAATGCGAGCTGGGTACACAGGAACATCTGTCCATCAGACTGTGGGGCCTGGCTTCCGGAAAGCACCTTGAGACAGTCGGCCATGCCGGGGCCGCCATGCGTTTCGTACTTGTTCCCGGACGCGACGCCCAAGGCCTGGCAGAAATCTTCCTGGGGGAGCCGCGCGATCCAGTCGCCGTCCATGAATTGCCGGTCAAAACGCTCGACGACCAGGGCCTTCTGGCTACCGAAGTGGCCGATTTCAGCCTGTGCGACGGGGAGGCCCAGTTCCGCGAGAATCTGCGCGCAGAGCCATTCGTTCTCCACTGAATGGGACAAGTCGAGCCGGCGCCCACCGACCAGGCCCAGCGGCAGCTTGAGGATATGCGTCGTCGGCGTCGCGCCTTTCGGTCTACACCACTGCCCGCCCACGCGGAGCAACGCCGTCTTTTCCTGTGCGCCGGCAATCGAGAACCTGAAATCGTCGTCCTCTTCGTGCCCACCGAGGCCCACTTCGGCCGTCACTCCCTGCAGGATGGCTTCGACATCGGCATCCGTCAGGGTCTCGTAAGACAGCCGGTCGAATCCCTCTGGCTTCTGCTCGGGGGGCAAGAGTTGCACGGCGCCGACGCAGTCCCTGCCGATGGCCTGCAGCAGTTCGAAGGCTGCAGCGCCTTTCGTCCTGAAGCGCGTGCTCAGCCGCCTGCGGATGCGCTCGTCATCCGGCAGCAGGTTGTCGAAGAAGTGACCGACGGCATCCCCTTCGACCGTTCTTCCCGGCGTAATGGGCATCGACAGGGAGAGGGACCGCACGCGCGGCGATTCCAGCCAGGATGCTTCATAGGTGAAGAGATGGCGGCCGGTACGTCCGCGGCTCCATCTACCTACCAGCTCACCGTTCATCCAGACCCACAGTTCTGGCATCACCAGGAGCCTTTGGGGGGAGCCGGCTTCGCGCCTTGGTCGGAAGTTGCAGGCTCGCACTGGGACAACTGCTCGACAGAAGAGGCGGCTTGCTTGTCACGCAGCACCAGTTGCACATCAAGCGCCGCCAGCACCTTGAACAAGTGATCGACGCTCATCGCGCCTGGATTGGCCTCGATATCGGCGACGCGCGACTGGCCCACCCCCAACTTCTGCGCCAGGCGTGCCTGTGTCAGGCCGCGTGCCTTGCGCAGGGCACGCAGGTGCTGCTTGAGCTGCTCCGAAAAGTGAAGGCCGAAATCCATCTTCGCAATTTATATTCTTCAGCAGATATTTGCAATATATCTGCTAAAAACGATTAAAGCAGATTATTTACTATAACAGATAATCGCTCTATATCGCTTACAGCACATAAATTGTTCTGGCCTGGCCAGGGCTCTGGCATAGCGAGGTAGGGGCGGACTGATTCCAAAGCGTGGCTAGCCGTTCGTAAGCGGAGGCCCATCACGCCTGCAAAAGGGCTGGTCAGCAGGATGCACAACAAACTCTACCCCATCGAAGAAAGCCAACTGGACTCTCTTTTCACGGACAACGAGGTCCCAGCTCTGGTAGCGCTCCTACTGGACAGGTTTCCTGCCCGAACAGGTGGACGGACACTTCCTTGCCACGCTGCTCGGCCAGTTCGTGCAACGCCTCCTCGGCCACGGTGAGCATGCCGCCGGTGCCGCAGGAGCCGTCGTAGAGCGAATAGGTGCTGGATTCGATGCGCTCGGCCACGGGCAGGAACAGCAGCTTGGCCATGAGCTGCACCACGTCGCGCGGGGTGAAGTGCTCGCCCGCCTCTTCGTTGTTGTCTTCGTTGAAGCGGCGGATCAGCTCCTCGAATACCGTGCCCATGCCGTGGTTGTCCAGCGCGGGCAGCTTGATGCGGCCATCGGCATCTTTCACCGGCAACGGCGCGAGGTTGACTTCGGGGTCGAGGAAGTCGTCGATCAGGTAGCCCAGGACGTGGGAATCCACCAGCTTCTGAATCTGGTTGCGGAAATTGAACTTGGTGAGGATTTCCTGCACGTTGGGCGAGAAGTCGTCCAGGTACGCAATGAAGTCATCGCGCAGGCGCTGTCCTGCTGCGCTGGCCTTGAGCTTGGTCAGCGTGAATTCCGAGACGTTGTAGAAAGCCTGATCCGCCGCCATGCGTAGCGCGCCGTGCTTCAAGTGTCTTGGCCATAGCTCTTGTTCTTTCCTATCGTTTCTTGGGGCTGCTCGGTGCTTGATATCCCGGCGCGAGCTTTGCGTTCTCGACGCCGTACAGCGCCAGCGGATCGCTGAGCCATAGGCGGTACTGTTCTTCCTTGAGGCGATGGTCGGGTGAGCAGTCCACGCTCCAGCGCAGGAGCATGTAGCCCGCGACGGCAGCGCGAACGCGCATCCGGATCGAGCCGTCGGTTATCCCGTAGTCCATCTTGATGATCTCGGGGCGTTCAAGGCGCGGGTGCGGCACGAAGTCCAGCTCGACGATGCGCGTCCACTGGATGTCGTTGTCCGGACGTTCGTTGGCCTGCGGCTCCTCGTCGAGCAGCATTGGCGTTTCGATGCGGGTGACGACGAAGTCGCGGAACTCTCCGCGCTTGCGATCAAAGGCCCGAACATGCCAGCGCAGACCGGTGTCCACCAGCGCGAAGGGCACGATGACCCGCTCGGATTCACCACTGCTCATCGAGTGGTAGCGGATGGCGACGGGCCGCTTGACATGGATCGCCCGGCAGACCGGGGCCAACACGTCCATCCTGGGGTTGGACAGCGCCGTGGGCGACTCGCACGGCAGCAGGGAATGCGCACCCGTGTTCACGCCATCGCCGAAGCCCAGCGCCAGCGCCGACAGCACGCGCTGCGGGGCGTGTTCGAACAGCGGCACGAACGCCTGCCCGATGCGGTAAATCTTGTGGCTGCCGTCAAAGGTGATGTTCTGCGGCACGATTTCGCGGTACAGCGCCAGGTCGCGCGTCGCACCTGCCGGAGCCACACCGAAGCGCTCAATCAGGTCGGGGCGACCGATCTCACCGAAGAAGTAGAGCCGGAAGTCGACGTAGGCCAGCCGCTCGCGTTGGGCGTGGCTCAGGCTTTCGACACGTTGTGGGTGCATGGATTCAGGCTCCTTCCCCGCGACCGGCAATAGCCAGTCCGAATATGGAGTTTCGATTATTCATGACCCGTCATCATAACTCATCAAAGTGATGATATTCTGCACGCATTTCTGGTCTCTGCGCAGACGGGCAGACAGGCGCCCGACAAGGCGTGGCGATGGTCGATATTTCCGCACGAATGGGCGAAAACACGGTCGTCAAGCTGCAATGCAAGCAAGGCTGGATGAGCGTTGATGAAGCCATCCGCGCCGAGGGAGGTGAACCATGACTTTGACTTGGAGCAAGAGCGATCAACCGAAGCATCCGCAGGCGCGCGACATCAAGCGCAACTGCGGGCAATTGCTTGGACGCCTGGATGAACTGCTGCCGTGCCTCTATATCGCGCAATATGGCGCGTCGGCACACGATTTGCGCGAGCGGGAAACGCAAACGACCCAGGGTCTGTTCGCGGTTGGCGCGCGCACGGGTGGCGACCGTCCCGGCGTCGCGCCGCGCGTGGGCTTGCTGCTGCCCTTGAGCCTGTGCCGCGACGAGAAGGCGCGCGCGTCGTTGCTGGAAATCCCGGCTTTGATCGAGAACCATCAGTCCTCGATGTCGGACAGGCGGCGTGCAGTGCAGGCCAAACTGGATGAAGCATTCGGCGGCGATCTGAGGATCGAGGACAAGGAAGGCCTCGACGGTTTCTTCGCGCTGCAGCCCGGCCCCGGTCTTTTCCGCAGGCTGCACGAGTCCTTCGATTACGTCACAGAAGTTCTCGACAACCCGGCAGGTCTCGTTCGTATCACCGGCTCGTCGCGCTTTGACTGGCGCAGCTATGGCGAATTGATGGAGTGGTACCACGGCCTGCGTGGCTCGGATCGCTTTGGCACGTGGTCGGCGCTGACGCCATTTTTCGTCTGCGGCAATACGGGGGCATTGCACTCGTACAGCACCGAGCGTTGGGCGCGTTCTGGCTTGGGCAGGCCCGCCGAGGAACCCGCCAGGTGGTTCGTGCTCCGTCCCGGCCTGGCGGATGCCCAGCTCGGCATCCGGTTGGAAATGGGGGAATACGGCTGGGCGAAGCTGCACCTGACGCTCGACGATGCCACGGCCACGATTCATCTGTCCGAGGTGTTCGACCCATTCCTCGAACTGCTTGCTTGGGGGCGCGAGATCGACGAAGGCGATCTGCCGGTCGAGATGGAAATCGACGAGGAAGGTCAGGAGGCGGTACTGACGGTGCTGCGCACCGATGATCCGCAGCGCGTGCTGTTGCGCGTCACGCGCAAATACGAGAGCACGATATTGCTGGAGGGGGTCGTGGCGCGTGCCACCTTGGCGGCGGCCCTGAAGGCGGAGCTGATTCGCTTCTTCACGGCGGCGTTCGATCCACAGCATTGGGATTTGCGAGGCGACCCCGACGACATCGAAGACGACCATCTCCACATAAAGGACACCGTTCTGAACCATCCGTGGCTCGCCACTGCCGATGGCGCAAACGGACCGAGTAGCCAAGTATCGGAGGCTCCCTGAACCAGAACGCCGCCGTGCTGCCGATGCTGATTTGCATGCTCGCCGCGTGGGCATGGGCTTGGCGCGTCATCGCCACGCGCCGAACAGCGCGCGGGAACAACCGCTTCATCGCTCACCTGGTTGGTGCACTGGCGGGCAGCGGTGCGGCCTTCGGCGCGTTCTGCCTGGGTGGTGCCTTGTTGATGCCGGACAGGGGCGACGGCGCGTCGATAGCAGTTGGAGTGCTCGGCGCGTTGATGCTTGGCACGTATCTCGGGGAGCTGCGCCGCCCAAGCCAGAAGGCGTCGCAAGGTGCCAAGGCTGAACCTGCCGTGCCGACGGCGACGGCCGGAACGAAGACTGGCACCAGCCCGGTGTCGCGCGTGCCGCGCAGGCCCTTCAAGGATTCGCTCCGGACATGGTGGCGGCAGGAAACATGCAGGCAGGAGGAACGCAAGCGCGCCTCGTGGGAAAAGGCGCTGGGCATGCCGTTCGGCGTATTTTTCTCGGAGCGGATGGAGAATCACCTGATACTTTGGGGCGGTGTGCTGTTCCTCATCGGGTGGGCTTGCCTGTTTGCTTTCGTGCCCTCGGCGGAGGACTGGCTGACCCGGCTGGTTGTGAGTTTCATCGTCGCGTGCCTGCTGACTATCGTGTGGGGCGTGTCCTGCATCATGATCGTTCCGGCCATATTGCTGCTCTTGGTGCTGCTGCCATTTGCCTGCGCCAGCATCCTGGCGGAGGCCTGGTGGCGCATCCGCCACAACCAGCCCTACGTCGCGCCACCTATTGTCATCAGCTACAACGATATCTCCCCATCGCCCCCCAACCAGAACACGGGTAACTGGTTGGTGCCGCTGGCCATTGGGCTGTGGATAGGAAGTGCGTGGGGCAAGGACGATTGAGGGGGACTGCATCATGAGTAATGCCGGCAACACACCGTTCGTTCCAGTCCTCACCGTGATGGTGGACTATGGCAATGCGCCGTTCTTGTGGTTGGTCGACCACCCTGACCAGGGCGGCGTCGGGCCGAACCTGTGCAACGGCTCGTTTTGGGATGATTCCTTCCCGGTGTCCGAAGGGCTTTGGCGCAAATTCGCCAACTGGGCCATCGAGTTCGACCGCACGGCGTTCTACTCCGACAACTTCAACGCCAACGATTGGAGTTGGCCCGCCTTCCACGCACGCGGGCTGCAATTGTCCCGCTGGCTGAAGGAGGAAGTCGGTGCGGCGTATCGCGTGGTGTACGACAAGCCTTGTGAAGACCCGAATCACCGCATCGACGAACGCAGGGAAATCCTCGCCGATGGCACTCTGCAGCCGCTGCCGCCGTTCCGCAGTCCGCTCCCCGAACCGCTTCGCTTTTGTGAACGCATTGTCTCCGGTGGACAGACGGGGGCTGATCGTGGCGCGCTGGATTTCGCCATCCAGAATGGCTATCTGCACGGCGGCTGGGCACCGCATGGGCGCGAAGCCGAGGATGGCCGCACCCCGCTGAAATACCAACTCAACGAACTGGCCGATGGCGGTTACCGCCAGCGCACGCGCCGCAACGTGGAGGACAGCGACGGCACGCTGATCGTCAATCTCGGTGAACTGGACGACGGGACGCTGGCGACCCGAACCTTTGCAGAGCAGATGGGGAAACCATACCTGGTCGTGCAACTCGACACCTGGGGCACGGTGGATACCTCAGCCAGCGTACTTGCGTGGCTGCGCGAGCACGCCATCAAGACGCTGAACGTTGCAGGCCCGCGCGAGAGCAAGCGACCGAGTATTCACCGGCTGACAGAGGAATTGCTGCAAGCCGTCGATGCCGCTCTTCGCCGCTTGCCGACAGGTATCGAGCCGCCATCAGACACGGCATATACAAGGACAGACTGATGTTCCAACAACTACCCTCCGTCCGAAAATTGGCCCGCATGAACCGCCGCCAGCACAAGAAGCTACGCGTGGGCGGGTTTCAGGAATTGGTATTCGAGGTTCGCATCCGGTTCCATCAGCCGATGGAGGAGACAAGGCTCGGCATCTTCCTCGATGATTTCATTGAACTGATTGAGTCCCGCCGCCTCGTCGTGGGTGGTCTTGGCGGTTCTTTGCCGCTGCTGGCAACGGATGGCATCGTTTCTACATTGAAGCGGTGATCGCCCACCGAGGAGGATCGCCAGGCCGTGCTGGATTGGGTGCGGCAGCGGCTTGAGGTGGCTGACGCAGCGGTCGGGGAGCTTGTCGATGGCTGGTACGGCTGGGATGATGCGCCATGAGCAGAAGCTATCGAAAAACCCCGATTTTTGGTCACACTACGGCACACTCGGAAGCCGATAACAAACGGTTGTGGCACAAACGGCGGCGCTCACACCAGCGCGATCAGTTGACTACTGGCTGTCATGGTTCCTTGGCACGCTCAGGCGCGCCATCAACAGCGCGCAGACCACACTGGATACCGTGCTGGTCAAAGCGCGCTTCTGGCAACGCTGGGCAGGCACACCGCTGAACGAGCGGCAGGTGAAACTGCTGAACCACCTGCTCGATAGCTTCGAGGGCAAGCTCACCAGCAGCAAGTGGGCTGCCATCACCAAGTGCTCGCCTGACACCGCGCTGCGCGACATCAACTGTTCTCAGTTGGGTGTTTTCATTTCTACTTCCCGCAAACTGGGCTTCCCCCGGTTTTTCGTCTGCCAAAGAGCGGGGTTCATGCTGCGCGTCGCGCGACAGGCAGGACTGAACGTGGCGCACGTGCGCCTGCGGAAGGCGCCCCAATTTGCGGCACCCCACTCCGTCCATGCACCGCGCTCGGGCGTGTCACCGGCCGCGTCCCTGCGTGAATCCCGCCAAGCTCTTGTATTCATTGCGCTGTGTGCTTCTGGCACAGAGCCTGCTGACGGACAGGGCAAGGAGCCATCATGTCTGTCGTGTCATCCGTCTGCTGTTATTGCGGCACCGGCTGCGGGGTGCTGATCGAGGCCGAGGCCGGAACCATCACCGGCGTGCGCGGCGACCCTGCGCACCCGGCCAACCGCGGCAAGTTGTGCACCAAGGGCGCGACGCTGCATCTGGCGGCGCAGGCGTCGGGGCGCGCACGGCATCCCGAATTGCGCGCCGACAAGCACTCACCGCGCCAAAGGGTGAACTGGGACGCGGCGCTCGATCATGTCGCCAACAAGTTCCGCAGCGTCATCCACGAGCACGGCCCCGACGCCGTCGCCTTCTATATTTCCGGCCAGCTCACCACCGAGGCCTACTACGTCTTCAACAAGCTCGCCAAGGGCCTGATCGGCACCAACAACGTCGACACCAACTCGCGCCTGTGCATGTCGTCCGCGGTCGCCGGCTACAAGGCGACGCTCGGCGCCGATTCGCCGCCGGGCTGTTACGACGACATCGAGGCGGCCGGGACGATTTTCCTCGCCGGCTCGAACACGGCGTATGCGCACCCGATCCTGTTCCGCCGCATCGAGGCGGCACGCCATACCAGGCCCGATCTCAGGCTGATCGTGGTCGATCCGCGCCGCACCGACACCGCCGCCGAGGCCGATCTGCATCTCGCCATCCTGCCCGGCACCGATGTCGCACTGTTCCACGCCATGTTGAACATCATGCTGTGGGAGGAACTGATCGACCGCGACCATATCGCCGCGCACACCGAGGGCTGGAGCGCATTGCGCGAAACCGTGCGCGACTACACGCCGGAGAAGACCGCGTCGATCTGCGGCGTGGCGGCACGCGACATCGTGCAGGCGACGCGCTGGTTCGCCGCCGGGCCGACGCTGTCGCTGTATTGCCAGGGCCTGAATCAATCCAGCTGCGGCGTCGACAAGAACGCCGCGCTGATCAACCTGCACCTGGCTACGGGACAGATCGGCAAGCCCGGCGCGGCGCCGCTGTCGCTCACCGGCCAGCCCAACGCGATGGGCGGGCGCGAGGTGGGCGGGATGGCGAATCTGCTGTCTGCGCACCGTGATCTGAGCAATCCCGGGCACCGCGCCGAAGTCGCACGGCTGTGGGGCGTGGCGGACGTGCCGTCCACACCGGGCAAAACCGCGCTGGAAATGTTCGAGGCGCTTGGGCGCGGCGAAATCAAGGCGCTCTGGATCGCCTGCACCAACCCGGCGCAGTCGCTGCCCAACCAGAACCGGGTGCACGAAGCGCTGCAGGCGGCTGAATACGTGGTGCTGCAGGAAGCGTTTGCCGACACCGAAACCGCAGCGTTTGCCGACGTGCTGCTGCCGGCCGCCGCCTGGGGCGAGACCGATGGCACGATGACCAACTCCGAGCGCCGTATCGCGCGCGTGCGCGCCGCCGTGCCGCCGCCCGGCGAGGCGCGCGCCGACTGGGCGATCGTGTGCGATTTTGCGCGGCGCCTCGAACCGGAAACCGGCGCGCGGCTGTTTCCCTACGCCCGCGCCGAGGACGTGTTCAACGAGCACCGTGAAACCACGCGCGGACGCGACCTCGATATCGGCGGCCTGTCGTATGCGCTGCTCGATGCCGGCCCGCAGCAATGGCCGTTTCCCGCGGGCGCGGCGGCGGGCCGCGCCCGCCTGTACGCCGACGGGATCTATCCGGCCGCGAACGGCCGCGCGCGTTTCCACGCCGTGCCGTACAAACCGGTGGCCGAGCCGATCGACGCGCGCTATCCGCTGCACCTCAATACCGGCCGTCTGCGTGATCAGTGGCACGCGATGAGCCGCAGCGGCCGCGTGGCGCGGCTGTTCGCCCATGCCGACCAGCCGCTGCTGGCGATGAACCCACGTGATCTCGAATTGCGGCGGCTGCAGGCGGGCGACCTGGTGCGCGTGAAAAGCCGGCGCGGCGAAGTGGTGGTCGCGGTCGAGGCCAGCGCCAGCGTGCGCCCCGGACAGTGCTTCCTGCCGATGCACTGGGGCGCGCGCTTCATGGGCGGGTTGGGCGTCAACGCGCTCACCCTGCCGCTGTTCGACGCGGTCTCGAAGCAGCCCGAACTCAAGCATGCCGCGGTGCAGGTGAGCCGGGCCGAGCTGCCCTGGCGCATGGCTGCGCTGGCGACGGGTGACGGAGCGAGCCTGCTCGACGCGGTGCAACCGCTGCTGCGTGCCTGCGAATACGCCGCCGCCGGGCTGGCGGGGCGCAACCGCGACGTGCTGACGCTGCGCCTGGCGCACACGCAGCCGCTGCCGGAAGCCCTGCTGGCGGCGCTCGACGCCGCGCTGGGACTGGACGATCCTCTCGCGGTGATGTGTTACCGGGACAGCCCGCGCAGCATTTCCAAGCATGTCCGGATCACGGCGGGCAGGGTCGTCGCCGCGCGGCTCACCGGCGAGACCGCCGCGTTCGACTGGCTGCGTGATGCCGTCGTCGACGGCGAGGACGCGGCCCCGCTGCGCGCCTGGATGCTGGCCCCGGTGACGCGGCCGCCGACGGGTGGCGCCGGACGCGGCCGCATCGTCTGCAACTGCCTGAATGTGGCGGAGCCCGACATCGTCGCGGCGATCGCGGCAGGCGCCGGTCTCGCCGCGCTGCAGACACGTCTGCAATGCGGCACCGAATGCGGTTCGTGCGTGCCCGAACTGAAACGGCTGCTGGCCGGCGAGCGGGCGGCGGTTTCGGTGCGCGGGGCGCCATTCGGCACCGGGGTGGTGCGCGGGGTGTGAGCAGATGCGTGCCAGACGCTTCCGGAACCCTTTGCAAACAAGGCGCTTGCCGAGCGCCGACGCCGTGGCACGGCGATTGCTGAATGCGTGATGAGTGCGACGGCAGACAGCGCGGATGCCGCGACGCCTCCCGGTCATCGTTTTGAGTCTTCATGTTTGGAGTGACGAGATGGATATGAGTACGCCGCTGGGGCGCGGTCCCAGGATGAAGCTGGTCATGGTCGGCAACGGCATGGCCGGGGTGCGCACGCTGGAAGAATTGCTGAAGCTGGCGCCCGACCTCTACGACATCACCGTGTTCGGCGCCGAGCCGCACCCCCACTACAACCGCATCCTGCTGTCGCCGGTGCTCGCGGGCGAGCAGACGGTCGCCGACATCGTGCTGAATCCGCTCGACTGGTACAAGGAAAACGGCATCGCGCTGCACCTCGGCAAGAAAGTGGTGAAGATCGACCGCACCGCACGCGTGGTCGAAACCGGCGACGGCACCCGCGCCGGTTACGACCGCCTGCTGCTCGCCACCGGTTCCGAACCCTTCATCCTGCCGGTGTCCGGCGCCGGCCTCGAAGGCGTGATCGGCTTCCGCGACATCGCCGACGTCGACGCGATGATCCGCGCGTCCAGCGCCTATAAACATGCGATCGTCATCGGCGGCGGCCTGCTGGGGCTCGAAGCCGCCAACGGCCTGATGAAGCGCGGCATGGATGTGTCGGTGGTGCACCTCGGGCCGTGGCTGATGGAACGCCAGCTCGACGAGCCCGCCGCGCGGTTGCTGCAGCAATCGCTGGAAGCCAGGGGCATGCGCTTCCTGTTGCAGAAGCAGACCGGCGAACTCGTCGCCGGCCCGGGCGGCCGCGTCGCGGCGATCCGTTTCAAGGACGGCAGCGAGGCGCCCGCCGATCTGGTGGTGATGGCCGTCGGCATCCGCCCCAACACCACACTCGCCGAATCCGCCGGTCTCCACTGCAACCGCGGCATCGTCGTCAGCGACACCTTGCAGACCGTGACCGATCCGCGCATTTATTCGATTGGCGAGTGCGCCGCGCATCGCGGCATCGCCTACGGCCTCGTCGCGCCGCTGTTCGAGCAGGCCAGGGTGGCGGCCAACCATCTGGCGCAGTACGGCATCGGCCGCTATGAGGGCTCGGTGACCTCGACCAGGCTCAAGGTCACCGGCATCGATCTCTTCTCGGCCGGCGATTTCCTCGGCGGCGAGGGCACCGAAACCCTGCTCTATTCCGATCCCATCGGCGGCGTCTACAAAAAGCTCGTCATCAAGGACGACAAACTGGTCGGCGGCGTGATGGTCGGCGACACCGTCGACGGCGCCTGGTATTTCGCGCTGCTGCGCGACGGCAAGGACGTGTCCGGATTACGCGATCATTTGATGTTCGGCCAGGACCACTGCGGCAATCTCGGTCATCAGGGACACCACCGCGCCGCAGGCATGACCGACGACATGGAGGTGTGCGGCTGCAATGGCGTGTGCAAGGGCGACATCGTCAAGGCCATCCGCGAGAAAGGCCTGTTCACGCTGGAAGATGTGAGGAAGCACACCAAGGCGTCATCGTCGTGCGGTTCGTGCACCGGGCTGGTCGAGCAGATCCTCGCCTTCACCGCCGGCGGCGACTACTCGGCCGCGCCGAAGAAAAAGAGCGTGTGCGGCTGCACCGACTACACTCACGAGGACGTGCGTGCGGCGATCCGCAACAACAAGCTGCTGACAATTCCGCAGGTGATGACCTTCATGGAATGGCGTACGCCCGACGGCTGCGCGAGCTGCCGGCCCGCGCTCAACTACTACCTGCTCTCGACCTGGCCGGGTGAGGCCGAGGACGATCCGCAGTCGCGCTTCATCAACGAGCGGGCGCACGCGAACATTCAGAAGGACGGCAGCTACTCGGTGATCCCGCGTATGTGGGGCGGGATCACCACGCCGGCCGAGCTGCGCCGCATCGCCGAGGTCGCCGAGAAATACGCCATCCCCACGGTCAAGGTCACCGGCGGCCAGCGCATCGACCTGCTGGGCGTGAAGAAGGCAGACCTGCCGAAGGTATGGGCCGACCTCGACATGCCGTCCGGCCACGCCTACGGAAAAGCCTTGCGCACGGTGAAAACCTGCGTCGGTTCCGAGTGGTGCCGCTTCGGCACCCAGGATTCGACGCAGATGGGCATCGACCTCGAAAAAGTCTTCTTCAAGATGTGGGCGCCGCACAAGGTCAAGCTCGCGGTATCGGGCTGCCCAAGGAACTGCGCCGAAGTCGCGATCAAGGACGTCGGCATCATCGGCGTCGATTCCGGCTGGGAAATCTACGTCGGCGGCAACGGCGGCATCAAGACCGAGGTCGCGCAGTTCCTGGTCAAGGTGAAGACCCCCGACGAGGTACTCGAATACGTCGGCGCCTTCCTGCAGTTGTACCGCGAGGAGGCGCGCTACCTCGACCGCACCGTGCACTACCTGGAGCGCGTGGGGCTGGACTACGTGAAGCAGCGCGTGCTCGACGACGCGGACAACCGCCGCGCGCTGTACGAACGCCTGCTGTTCGCGCTGTCCGTGGAAAAAGATCCCTGGGTCGAGCGCGCGAAAGAAGGCAAGCTCGCGCACGAATTCGAAACCGTCATCGCCTGAAGGAGGCTGCCGCATGAATCACTGGATCGATATTCTGGCCGTGGCCGACATTCCGCGGCCCGGCGCACGCGTGGTGCGCCACGCCGACATCGATATCGCCGTCTTCCGCAATGCCGAAGACAATATTTTTGCGCTGGAAGACCGCTGCCCGCACAAGGGCGGGCCGCTGTCGCAGGGCATCGTGCATGGCAAAAAAGTGACCTGCCCGCTGCACGGCTGGAACGTCGAGCTCGACTCCGGCTGCGCGGCGGCGCCGGACGAAGGCTGCGCGCGGGAATTCCCGGTCAGGATCGAGGACGGCCGCGTGTGGCTGGACCTGACGGCGATCGGCCGCGCGACGGCGTGAGGCTATCGTTATGCCCCAAACAACTTGAGCAAGGCGTCGATGGTCGGTTCCCTGGTTCGGCCCGCTTCAAGACAGTCCTTGCCAAAGTGGGGTTCATAGTTCTTGCGCTGGGTGGGATCGTTACCCAGATAAGGTGCCAGCTTCTTTTTGAGCGCTTTCGCTTCGCCCTCCGCGTTCATACCCAGCACACGCAACATGAGCGCATCGAAGCAGGGATCGGAGGGCAGGACCTGGATTTTTTTCTTCCGTGCCTGTTTTGCTACGCTTGGCGACCAGTCTTCGTCGGTATCCAGCATGGCCGCGACGACATCGAAATGCGCGTTGGCAATCTGCTTGATCGTCCAGTCAACAACGTGCATGGCGCCCTTTCCGCGTGCGTTCTTGATGGTCACCGCCAGGCCGCAACCTCGCGGAGCGTAAATCTGCCGCACATGATTGAGAAACGCTTCCTCGTGGTAGCCCTCGCCCACGATCAGCAGGGTTCTTTGCGCTTTCCAGATCGCCATGTGCTTACTCGAATACCGGCACGGCGCCATAGGCGCCCGCCATGTATTTGGCGTAGAAGTTGTCGTCGCTGCGGATACCTTCTACCGCGTCCAGGCGGCTCGCCGAACTCTCGCAGCCCGGATTCTTCTGCACCAGCATGACCTGGGACTTGTGAATCAGGTTGAGCACCTCCATTGCATGGCAGGTAAACAATAACTGCGCCTGATTTGGGTTGGTTGCGGGGTTGGCAAACAAATCCAGAATGGGCTCCAGCATGTGGGGATGCAGGTCATTCTCGAATTCGTCGATGACCGCCAGCCCGCCGATTTCCAGCGTCTGCAACAGCCGCGACAAGAGCACGAAAGCACCCTGGGTGCCGCTGGATTCCAGGGCAAAGGGCAACTGAAAATCGACACCCCGGCTGCGATGCTGGCCAAAGGGAAACCATACCTTTCTGCCCGGTTGCTGTGGATCGTTGACGGGAATCTGCCCAAGCGCCACGCCAGACAGGCCCAAATCCCAGGTCGCCAGCAACCGGCTCATCCATGTCTTCTGATTTTCATGCAGGGCGAAGTGCTCCGCCGCTGCCAACACAGCCTGGTCGCCCATGGGCACGCGGCCCAACACGTTGACATTGCTGACCACGCCCTGGTTGGCCAGGCGCGTAGCCAACGGCACGCCAAACTGGGCCGCCCAGGAAATCAGCGAAACATTCGGCCGCACCTTGCGCGCCTCGGCAGCCGGCAGGCCGAAATCCTGCTGCTTCACCGTGTAACGCCGGGATTGCGCATCCCAATCCCGCACGAACACATAACCAAAGCGTTCCCGCTTCTGGTAAAGGGCCTCATGCAGCACCCGCTGGGGTGTGCAGCGCAATACATAGCGCCAGAGCCTGCCCTCCGAATCGGTTGCCATGGCCTCGAATTCGCAGGGTTCGTCCGGCGCTGCCGAATGCGGCGCGGCGGGGATACCCGCATCCACCGGCTGCTGAAAGGATTGGCCGGTAAACCAGCTCATGAACACCAACGGCTTCAGCAAGGCGGTCTTGCCACTGCCGTTGGGACCGATCACGGCCATCAGCTTGGAAACCCGGTCACCCGTCTCCGACTCGGCCATCCAGTCGGTCAGCGCCACCTTGCGGCTCAGCGTCAGGTCAACCTCCGTGCGCTCACGGAACGACTGAAAATTGGAGAAAGCGTAGCTGTGGAGCATGAATATCTCCTTTAACTCACATTACAAACAAATATTTGTTGATAATATGAGTTAATAACGAACTTTACAACCACGGATATCGCAGGGGCGCTACCGGGAAAATGCACGCGCCAGCAAGGCGTCGAAAGTGGCCTTGGCGGTGGCGGCGGATTGCTGTGATTGGATGACGACGCGCGAAAAAGCTTCGTTGTTTGCCATCGATCCCCCTTTGCGGAGATTGTAGCGTGTGCGGTAAGGCGGTTATTCGAAGGGCCCATGCTCGCGGTGGTTCTCGATGCCCCGCAGCCTGCCCATGACAGGCCAGGGCCGCGCCGGAATTTTTTTGCGGGACATGTCGATTCCGCTGCGGTTCGCGCGTCGTGTGGACAAGCAGGCCGTCTGGCCGCTGCTTCATCAAGGAGACACCCATGCGCTACATGATCATCGTCAAGGCCAGCGCCGAATCCGAGGCCGAAACCAGTCCGGTGAACGCCGATCCCCGGTTGCTGGCCGACATGACCGACTACCATGAACAATTGATGAAGGCCGGCGTGCTGCTCGACGGTTCGGGGCTGAAACCCAGCTCGCAGGGCTGGCGCATCCGCTACGACGGCGACGCGCGCACCGTGATCGACGGCCCCTTCGCCGAAACGAAGGAACTGATCGCCGGCTACACCCTCATCCAGGTGAGATCGCGCGCCGAGGCGATGGAGTGGGCGCGGCGCTTCCCCAACCCGGCCGGGCGCGGCAGGCCGGCGGAAATCGAGGTGCGGCTGCTCTACGAGCTGGACGATTTCGGACCGTTGCCGGAGGTCGAACGCCTGAAGCGGACCGCGCTTTCCGGCAACGCTGCCTGAATCCCTACACCGAGGAGAAACCCATGAACAACCCCGTTATCTGGTTCGAGATTTACGTCGACGATATGGCGCGGGCGCGCGCCTTCTACGAACGCACGCTGGGCCTGACGCTGGAAAGCCTGAACTGCCCGGACAGTCTGGGCGGGCTGGAAATGTGGGCCTTCCCCATGGGCATGGACCGCGTCGGGGCGGGCGGCACGCTGGTGAAAATGGACGGGGTGCGCCCGGGCGGCGGCGGCATACTGGTCTACTTTGGCTGCGAAGACTGCGCGGTCGAGGCGCAACGCGCCGCCGAAGCCGGCGGCCGCCTGTTCCGCGCGAAAACGGCCATCGGCGAATACGGCCACATCGCGCTCGTCCACGACACCGAGGGCAACCTCGTCGGCCTGCATTCGATGCAATGAACCCGGCCATATGGAGGCTGCAATGAGATATATGTTGATGATCGTCGAGCCGCGCGGCCAGCGCGACGCCCGCAGCGAGGACGAGGGCCGCGCGCTCTACGCCGGGATGGTCGAATTCGGCCAGAGTCTCGCCGCGCGCGGCCAGCTCGTCGCCAGCGAATCGCTGCGCCCGGACCGCCACGGCGTGCGCATCCAGCGGCGCGGCGAACAGCTCAGCCTGATCGACGGCCCCTTCGCCGAAGCGCGCGAAATGATCGGCGGCTTCTTCCTGATCGAGTGCGCCGGTCGCGATGAGGCGCTGGCCATCGCCCAGACCTGCCCGGCGGCCCGTTTCGCCACCGTCGAGGTGCGCGAATGCGCGCCGTGCTACGTGCAATGAAACCCGGAGAAATGTCATGACCAAAATCCCCAGGAACACCATTTGTCTCTGGTTCGACGGGGCCGCAGAAGACGCGGCACGGTTTTACGCCGCGACCTTTCCCGATTCCTCGGTCGGCGCGATCTGGCACGCACCGGGGGATTTCCCGTCCGGCAAGGAAGGGGATGTGCTGACGGTCCGCTTCACCGTGATGGGCATTCCCTGCCTCGGGCTCAACGGCGGACCCGAGTTCAGCCACAGCGAAGCCTTCTCGTTTCAGGTCGCCACCGCCGACCAGGCCGAAACGGACCGCTACTGGAACGCGATCGTCGGCAACGGCGGCGAGGAGAGTGTATGCGGCTGGTGCAAGGACAAATGGGGGGTGTCCTGGCAGATCACCCCGCTGGCGCTGGCGGAAGCGATCGCCGATCCCGACCCTGCCGCCGCCAAACGCGCGTTCGACGCGATGATGACGATGCGCAAGATCGACGTCGCCGTGATCGAGGCGGCGCGACACGGCTGAGCCGCGGCCGCTACGTGCTGAAGGAGCGTAATCATGAGCCATATCCGTGTTTTGGTGGGAACGCGCAAGGGCGCGTTCATCCTCACCTCCGACGCCGCCCGCCGCGACTGGCGGGTGAGCGGGCCGTTCTTCGGCGGCTGGGAAATTTTTCATATCGCGGGCTCGCCGGCGAATCCCGACCGGCTTTATGCCTCGCAGACCAGCAGCTGGTTCGGCCAGGTGATCCAGCGTTCCGACGACGGCGGCGCGAGCTGGAATCCGGTCGGCAACGATTTCCGCTATGCCGGCGATCCGGGCACGCACCTGTATTACGACGGCAGTTCGAAACCCTGGGCGTTCAAGCGGGTGTGGCATCTGGAGCCCTCGCCGACCGATCCGGACACGGTCTACGCGGGGGTGGAAGACGCCGCGCTGTTCCGTTCGACCGACGGCGGCGCGAGCTGGCAGGAACTGCCCGCCCTGCGCGCGCAGCAAGGCGCGAAATGGATGCCGGGCGCCGGCGGCATGTGCCTGCACACCCTCCTGCTCGACCCCGTGAATCCGGCGCGAATGTACGTGGCGATTTCGGCGGCCGGCGCGTTCCGCAGCGACGACGCCGGGGCGAGCTGGAAGCCGATCAACCGTGGTCTGCATTCGCAGTACATCCCCGAACCGGAAGCCGAAATCGGCCATTGCGTGCATCGCATCGCGATGCATCCGACGCGGCCGCAGACGCTGTTCATGCAGAAGCACTGGGACGTGATGCGCAGCGACGACGCCGGAGATTCGTGGGTCGAAGTCAGCGGCAACCTGCCCAGCGATTTCGGCTTCGCCATGGCGGTGCACGCGCACGAGCCCGACACGCTGTACGTCGTGCCGATCCAGAGCGATTCCGAGCACTACCCGCCGGAGGGCAAGCTGCGCGTGTATCGCAGCCAAACCGGCGGCCGCACCTGGGACGCGCTGACCGACGGCCTGCCGCAGCAGCATTGCTACGTGAACGTGCTGCGCGACGCCATGGCGGTCGACACGCTCGACGCCTGCGGCGTCTACTTCGGCACCACCGGCGGCCAGGTCTACGTCTCGCCGGATGCCGGCGACCACTGGCAGGCGATCGTGCGCGATCTGCCGGCCGTGCTCTCGGTCAGCGTGCAGACCCTGCCCTGATCATGGCCACGGTTCGCGTCGTCCTGCCGTATCAGCTGTACACGCTGGCGCACAGCGCGGCCGAACTCGAACTCGAGATCGCTGATACGGTGACGCTCGCCGCCGTGCTCGACGCGCTCGAAACGGCCTGGCCCATGCTTACCGGTGCCGTGCGCGATCGCGTCACCGGCCGGCGGCGTCCGCTGGTGCGCTTCTATGCCTGCCAGGACGATCTGTCGAACCTGGCTCCCGATATTCCTTTGCCGGACGACGTGGCCGCCGGCCGCGAACCGCTGCTCGTCGTCGGCGCCATCGCGGGGGGATGAAAGAAATCGACATTCCACGCTCGAGTGCGCGGCAGGAACCTGAGGACGCAGCCATGAAATTCATTTGCCTGATTTGTGCCGAACAGATGATGGAACACCTCGAGACCGCCGACGCGGCGGGGTATTTTGCCGAGTACGCCGCGTTCACCGAGGCGATCAAGCGCGAGGGTCATTTCGTTTCCGGCAACCGCCTGACCCCGCCCGACACGGCAAAAACCGTGCGTGTGCGCGACGGCCAGGCGCACATCACCGACGGGCCGTTCGCCGAAACACGGGAAATGCTCGGTGGCTACTACCTGATCGAGGCGCCGGACCTGGACGCGGCACTCGCGATCGCCGCCCGCATCCCCGGTGCGCAGCGCGGCTGCGTGGAGGTGCGGCCGATCGCGGACGATGCGCCGACGCGCGCGCTGGGGTTGGGTGATCGAGCGCCGTGAATTTGAGATGAAACCGGCACCAAGCCGCCTCAGCCCGCTCAAGACGCAGGCCGAAAAAGGAGATGGACATGGTCAAACAACTCTTCGTCAACCTGCCCGTGGCCGACCTGAAGGCATCCATCGCCTTCTTCACCCGGCTCGGTTTCAGCTTCAATCCCGAGTTCACCGACGACTCCGCCACCTGCATGATCGTCGGCGAAAACATCTTCGCCATGCTGCTCACGCGCCAACGCTTCGCCGGCTTCGCCCCGCATCCGCCCGCCGATGCGCACACCGCCACCGAAGTGCTGCTGGCGCTGCAGCTCGAATCGCGCGCGGCGGTGGATGCGATGGTGAAGGAAGCGGTGGCCGCCGGCGGCAACACCTACAGCGCGCCGCAGGATCACGGCTTCATGTACCAGCACGGCTTCCAGGATCCGGACGGGCATGTCTGGGAGGTGTTCCAGATGAATCCTCGAGGCGAGGCGGTGTGACGGCGCGGGCAGCGGTTGCCGACACCCTGGCTGCGGTCTGGCGTATCGAGTCGGCCAGGGTCATCGCCGCCGTCGCGCGGCTCACGCGCGATCTCGGGCTGGCCCAGGAATGCGCGCAGGATGCGCTGGTCGCGGCACTGGAGCACTGGCCGGTCGAAGGCGTGCCGGACAACCCGGCCGCCTGGCTGATGACGGCGGCGAAGCGGCGTGCGTTCGACGCGCTGCGGCACCGCACGCAGGCCGTGCCCAAGCACGCCGAGCTGGCAGCCGAACTCGACACGCAGCACGCCATTCGCGCAGCCGACTTCGCCGAAGCGGTCGATGCCGCGCTCGACGACGACATCGGCGACGACCTGCTTGCGCTCGTCTTCACCGCCTGTCATCCGCTGCTCTCGCCCGAGGCGCGCTCAGCGCTGACGCTGAGGGTCGTCGGCGGTCTGTCGGTGGAGGAGATTGCGCGCGCCTATCTCAAGCCATCCGCCACGATCGCGCAACGCATCGTGCGCGCCAGGCGTACCCTCACCGAAGCGCGTGTCCCGTTCGAGACGCCGCGCGGCGCAGCATTGCACGCGCGCCTGCCTTCGGTGCTGGAAGTGCTTTATCTGATCTTCAACGAAGGCTACGCCGCCACCGTGGGTGACGACTGGATGCGCCCCGCGCTGTGCGCGGAAGCGCAACGCCTGGGCCGCGTGCTCGCCAGCCGTCTGCCGGAGGAAGCTGAAGTGCACGGTTTGCTTGCGCTGATGGAAATCCAGGCGTCGCGGCTGGCGGCGCGCGTCGATGCGAGCGGCGCACCCATCCTGCTCATGGAACAAGACCGCGGCCGCTGGGATCGCCTGCTGATCCGGCGCGGACTGGCGGCGCTGGAACACGCCAGGGCTTTGCCGGGTCCGCTCGGCGCCTATACCCTGCAGGCCGCCATCGCCGCCTGCCATGCGCGCGCCGCTGTCGCGGCCGACACCGATTGGGCCCGCATTGCCGCGCTGTACGACGCGCTGGCGCAGCTCGTCCCCTCGCCCGTGGTGGCGCTCAACCGCGCGGTCGCCGTCGGCATGGCCTTCGGGCCCGCGGCCGGGCTGGAACTGGTCGAGTCGCTTGCCGCCGGATCCGCGCTCAAGGGCTACCACCTGCTGCCGGCGGTACGTGGCGAGTTGCTGGCGAAGCTGGATAGAATCGATGAAGCGCGCGCCGAATTCGCGCGCGCCGCCGAGCTGGCGCAGAATGCGCGGGAACGGGCGTTGTTGCTGGCGCGAGCGGCTGGCGGGGAAATCTGACCCGGATGGAGCGCAGGCAGGGCGCCACGAGGGCGGCCCCTCCTGCCGGGTTACATCACTTCTTTTTTGCTGCCTTCTTGCCCGCGACGGCTGTCTTGAAGCCGGCGCCTGCGGTAAAACGGGGGACTGTCGACGCTGCGATCTTGATCTCGGCGCCGGTCTGCGGATTGCGTCCGGTGCGCGCGGCACGCTTGGACGACTTGAACGTCCCGAAGCCGACGAGGGTCACGGTATCCCCTTTCGTCACGGCTTTGACGACCGCGTCAAGGATGGCGTCGAGCGCTCTGCCTGCGGCGGCCTTGCTGATGTCTGCTTCGGTTGCAGCGACTTCGATCAATTCGGATTTGTTCATGAATCACCCTTCGTCTGGTTGAGAGAACTGAATACTACAAGCATTCAGGCTTTCTTGGCTTATCTGCAAGCAACTTCCCTTGCGGCAGCCGCGCAAGGTGTCAGGTTCCAGCCACGCCGCCCCCGGGCAACAGGCGGCAGGCGGTATTGCGGTATTCGGGAGCGCGGCTAGGGGTAGAGCCCGGCCAGTCCCGGGGCCGGCGGCACGTTCTTTTTTGTCTGCCCATCCAGATGCGTGAGCATTTCCGCCAGCGGCTTTCCCACCCATGCGCCCCCGGCATAACACCCACGGTCGAGCTGCTTCAGTAAACTTTTCACTTCGGCATTGTCGAGCCGGTCCGACAAGGCTTGAAGACCCTGTGGCGGATCGTGCGGCCAGGTGCCGCGCGCCCAGTCCAGCAGCGCCCGTTTTGCCGCGTGCGGGTCGTCGTCGCGGCAGGCTTGCCGGAAGCCCTTGCGTGCCTCCGCGACGCTCACGGTTGGGGCCGGCCGGCTGGCGTCCAGGCGCGCCGGCGGGCGACGCCGGCGGCTGACCCCCCACGCCGTCAACGTCCCCAGCCAGAGCACGCCCAGCATCAGGCTGAGCCAGTAGCCGTGCGCGCGGGCGGCCGGCATCCGTTCGGCCACCGGCCCGGCCGGACGGTCCGGTGACCGCGGCGTGCCGGCAGCCGGGCTGGCGGCCGGAGCGCCGGCCGGGCCGGGCAGGATATTCAGGGTGCGCGCGGGCAACTCGACTTCACGCTGCTGGTTGCGCGTCGTGTCCCACCAGTACAGATGCAGCGCAGGGATCTGATAACGACCGGAACGGCTGGCGATCAGGGCGATGTCCTGGTCGCGGGTGCCGACGACCCCGTCGCCCTGCACGCCGGTATCCAGCCTGGCCTGATCCGGATAGGCCCGCAGGCCTTCCGGCAACGGCATCAGCAGACTCAGATCGGGCAGCTGCGAGGCGGTGAGCCCGAGCGCGCCGAGATGCACGTGGCGCGTGATGGGATCACCGACGTGGAACGACCCATGATCCGGCTGCCAGGTTTCCGTCAACGTCACCTTTTGCGCGGGCAGCCAGTCGTGGCCGGTTCCGCTGGCGGGACGCGGACGCACGTCGAGCACCAGCGGATCGGCCCGAACCCGGATCGGTCGGGTGGCATTCATCATGCCGGCGAACGGATTGCGGCCGAATATCCCGCCGAAGAAAGCGTTGCCACCGAACGGATCACTGCCGCCACGATCGTCCTGCACCTCGGCATTCAGCACCGGTCCGTCGAGATGGAGCGTGCCGCTGCGCTGCGGAAACAGCAGGTATTTGCGTTCGATGACCTGATAGCTGCGGCCGTCGCGCATGACGCGGGTCTGGCTGTCCTGGCCCAGTTGCTGCACCAGGACATCGGTGCCAGGCGCCAGTTCGAGACTGGCCTGATATAGCGGTTGGTCGGTATAGAGCCGTACCGTCAGGGTGTCGGCGGCCTGGACGTACGGCTGCTTCTGGTCGAGCGTCGCGGTGAGGAAAATGTGCGCCGGGTTGCCAGTGGGAGCATGATCCGGCCGGGCGGTGGCCGCGTTGCCGCTGACGCTCAGGGTCAGGACGGGTGTCGTGTCGCCATCCCACTGCAGGGCCGGCACCTGCAGCAGGCCGCCGCGTTTCGGCATCAGCGTCAGGTCGATTTCGGTCTGCGCCGACATCCGGCCGTTGACGATCTGGATGCTGGAACCGGTACTGCGGCCAAGCACGTCGAAATCCTTCCTGAGCGGACCGAGGTCGGGCGGCTTGCCGGTCTGGCCGTCGTGTTCGAGAATGAGCCGGACCGCTTCACCCGGACCGGCTTGGGCCGGCTCCAGTCTGGCGCTGATCGCGGCGACGGCACTCAGGCTCAGGCTCCACAACGCGACGGCAACGAAAAGACCGCATGGGTTTTTCATGGTTGCGCCCCTTGCTGCCGGATCAGATGCTCGATCATGAATTTGCGCCGCAACAGACCGCCCGGATCGTCCGGGATGCGGCGCAGCCATTGTTCTTCGGCAAGCTGGCGTTCGCTGGGCGGGCGATCGACGGCTTGCGGCGCCTGCTGTGGCTTGGCCAGCCCGGCCGCGGCATCGTGACGGGCCTGCGCAGCATCATTCGCCGCCTGATCCTGTCGCGAGCCGCTCGCGTCCGCGTGGCGGCCGGGCGACGGGCCGGCCTGGCCAACTGCTTGCTGGCCGGATGGCGGCTGGCCTGGCTGATCTGCCCCACCCGGTTTGGGCGAGGCACCGCCGGGCGGGTGCTGGCCCGGCTTGCCCGTTTGCGCGGCATTGCCGGAAGACGGTTTCGGCGCAGAGCCATTCTGCGCACCGCCATGCATGTTCTGCTTGCCCGAATCGCTCGGGTTCTGGCCACGCTGTGTCTGGCCGCTCTGGCCGGGCGGGCTCTTGCCGCCTTGCTGTTCCTTGCCGGAGGCAGATTGTGATGGGGGTGGCGACTGTTTCTGCAAGGCCTTCGCCACCAGTTCACGGTTATGCCGCGCGTCGGCATTGTCCGGATCATGCGCCAGCGCCGCGTCGTAGGCCTGGATCGCCTCCTGCAGATGACCCGCGCGCGCCAGGGCATTGCCGCGGTTGTACTGGCCGTCGGTGTCGTTGAACGCATGGAAATCCTGCGCCGCCTGCGAAAAATTGCCGGCCTGCAACTCGGCATACGCCTTGCGGCGCGGATCCTGAAAGAGCCGTGACGCTTCGGCCGCCTTGCCCTGCTGCAGGAGCTGTTGCGCGCGCTGGTCGGGGGTACGCCACAGGCCGTTCCACGTCGGGCTTGCCTGCGCCGTGACGGCCCACCACAACAAGCCGGCGAGTCCCAGATGGCGCATCATAGCCAGCCGCGCCGCGCCAGCACGGCGGTGGCCAGCAGCAGCCAGGGCAACAGCCAGACCCCGCCGTCGAGCCAGTGCGCGACCCGGATATCCTGGGTAGCGCGCGCCACGCCGGCACGAGCGGCCTGCGCCTGAAGGTCGCCGATGAGACCGGGCAGAGCGGCCACGTTCACGTAACGGCCGCCGCCCGAGGTGGCCAGCTGCTGTAGCCGGCCAATGTCGAGTGGTCCGAATGCCGAGCGGGCCTGCGTGCCGATGCCCACGACATGGACGGCGATGCCGTGCGCCCGCAATGTGCCGGCGGCGGCGAAGGCGGCGGCCGGATCGGCGAACCCGTCGGTCAGCACCACCACCTGGCCGGATGTGGCGCCGCCGTGTTGGAGCAGCTTGCCGGCCCGCGCGAGCGCCGGCGCCAGATGGTCGCCGGGCGTCGGCATGATGTCCGGATTGAGGGGGGGCAACAGTGCCCGCACGGTGGCGACATCATCGGTCAGGGGCGTGACGGTATAGGCTTCGTCGCTGAACACCACCAGGCCGACCCGGGCATCGTGCGCGGCGTCGAGCAGGTCGTCGAGCGCATAGCGGGCACGGGTGACCCGGTTCGGCGGCAGGTCGCTGTCGGCCATTGACGGAGACAGGTCGAGCACCAGCACCCAGGCCGCGTTGCCGCGGTAGGCGGCGGCCGGCGCGCGTTGCCAGCTGGGTCCGGCCAGTGCCAGCGCCGCCAGCGTCCAGGCCAGCGCCAGCCAGGGCCACGGCGAGCGGCCCGGCTTGCCGCCGCCGTCCAGGCGCAATCCAGGCAGCAGGTCGGGGTCGATGAACCGCGCCCAGTCGCCGCCGCGGCCGCGCCACCGGGCGAGCCAGACGGCGAGCCCCCAGAACACGGGCAGCGCCAGCAGCCAGGCCGGCCGCAGGAAGTGGAACGACTGCATCAGCGCCATGCGCGTCCGCTCCCCAGCACGGCCGGCAGGCTCAGCAGCAGCGCCAGCCCCAGTGGCCACGCGAACCACTCGTCGCGCGGGCGAACCCACTGCTGGCGCGCGGCACTGGGCTCCAGTTGGTCGATGCGGCCATAGACCCGTTCGAGATCGGCCGCATCGGTGGCGCGGAAGTATTCGCCGCCCGTGATCTTCGCGATGCTCTGCAGCGTGTCTTCGTCAAGATCGCTGTTGCCGCTGACGCCGAAGAAGCCGTCCTGCGCGGCGCCGCCGACGCCGATGGTGTAGATGCGCAGCCCGGCCTGGGCGGCCATCCTGGCCGCTTCGAGCGGCGGCATGGCGCCGGCGTTGCTGCTGCCGTCGGTCAGCAGGATCAGCACGGTGTCGCCCTGGTGGCCTGATCGGATCGAGTCCTGTTTGAGCCGCTTGATGGCGAGGCCGATGGCGTCGCCGATAGCCGTCTGCGTGCCCGCCACGCCGATCATGGCCTCGTTGAGAAACTGGCCCACGGTGTCGAGATCCGGTGTGAGCGGCGCCTGCAGATAGGGCCGGGTGCCGAACAGGATGAGTCCGACCTGGTCGCCATGGCGGCGGCGGATGAAATCGCCGGCCACTTTCTGCACCACCTGCAGACGCGTCGCGCCGCCGGCCATGTCCTGGCTGGCCATCGAGCCGGACACGTCGACCGCCAGCAGCAAACGCCGCCCGGTGGCGGCAATCGCTTCCGGATCGCCCAGCCATTGCGGACGGATGGCAGCGAGAACCAGCAGTAGCCAGACCAGAGCGAACAGCCATTTGCGCCAGCGCGGCATCTGGCGGATGGCCGCTGCCGGCGCCGCGCCCGCCAGCGCGGCGGCGAAAGGCAGGAACAGCGCCACACCCTGCGGCCGGGCAGGCGGCAGGGCGCGCGCCAGCAGCCACGGCAACGGCAGGCACAGCAGCATCCAGGGCCAGGCAGCATGGATCACCGCCGTGCCCCGAGGAAGCCGCGGGCGCCCTTCAACCATTGCGCACGATCGGCCGGAGCCGCCCCGCCGTAGGCTGCGCGCAGCAGCGAGCGCCCCGCCTCGCCGGCCAGTTCCTTGCCGCCATGTCCGGCGACGAAGGCCAGCCAGGCCGACCCGCTCAACTGGGCTGCGGTCTCGCGGCCGTATACCGCGACCGCATAACGGCGCATCAGGTGTTCCAGTTCGCCGGCCAGGTGCGCGTCGTCGTTCGCTCCGGTTTCCAGTCGCCCAAGTTCGCGCAGGGCAGTGCGGCGCAGGCAGCCGGCAGGACGCCGGGCCCACCAGGCCACGGCGGCCACAATCAGTCCCAGCAGCAGCGCCAGCCCCCACCAGCCGGGTGCCAACGGCCACCAGCCGGGCGGCGCCGGCGCATGAGCCGGCGCCAACTGGGTCAGCCAGTCGCTATTCAGGCCGCCCATGCGGTGCTCCGCAACCGTCCCCTCAGCAGCGGTGGCAGCGATTCGGCGACGGCATCCGCCGTATCTAGCTGGATCACGGGCAGGCTGAGCCGGCGGGCCAGGGTTTCCAGCCGCCGTTGCCGGGCCGCCCATTTTTCATGCCAGGCCCGACGGTCGCGCGCGCCGTCGAGCCACCAGAGCTGGCCGGGCAGCCCAACACGATAGCCGCCGGCAGGCAGGCCATGGCGTTCCAGCGGATCGGTCAGTACCAGCAGCCGGCAATCGCTGTGCGTGCTCAGCGCGGTGAGGACGGAATCGGTGTGCTCGTCCAGCGTGCTGAAGTCGCTTAGTACCAGCACCAGGCTGCCGGGCTGGAGCAACGGCCGCAACCCGCTCAGACTGCTGTTCAGGCTGTCGGCGGCGGGCACGCCGGGCTCCTGCGGCTGCGCCTCGACCAAGGCTTCGAGCACCGGCAGCACGCCCGCCTCGCGGCCGCGCGGCGGGAAGATGCGCGGCGGCTTCAGGCCGTCGGCGATCAGGGCGCCGAGACGGTCGCCACTCAACACCGCGATCCAGGCCAGCAGGGCTGCCGCGCGCAGCAACAGGACGGACTTGAGCTGGCGGCGGCTGCCGAAATACAGGCCGGCATGCAAATCCGCGAGCAGCCAGACCGGCCGTTCGCGTTCTTCCCGGAACAGTTTGGTATGCGGCCGGCCGCGCCGGGCGGTGACGCGCCAGTCGATGTTGCGGGCGTCGTCGCCGGGCGCGTAGGGCCGTACTTCCTCGAACTCCAGGCCACGGCCGCGCTGGACGCTGCGGTGCGAACCCTGCAGGGGTGCCAGGGCAGGCCGCTGCGCATGCAGGCTGAGGCCGCGGGCCGGTCCGCGCAGCGCGATCAGTTCCGCCAGGTCGGGCAGGTTCATGGCGCCGGGACCTGCTGCAGCAATTCGGTCACGCATTGCTGGGCGGTGACGCCACGCGCCTGGGCGGTGTAGTCGAGCAGCAGGCGGTGGCGCAGGACATCGGGGGCGATGGCCTGAACGTCATCCGGGCTGACGTAGTCGCGCCCGTCGAGCCAGGCCAGCGCGCGGGCGCCACGCTCGATCGCAATGGCCGCGCGGGGACTCGCGCCCCAGCGCAGCCATTCGGCGAGACCGGCGCTGTATTTCTCGGGGCTACGCGTCGCCTCGACCAGGGCGGAGATGTATTCCGCCACCGAATCGGCGAGGGTCAGATCGAGCACGTCGTGGCGTGCCGCGAAGATCGTTTCCTGGCTCAGGCGGCGGGGCGGAGGCGGCAGTTCGCGTGCCTCCCGCGCCTCGCGCCGGGCGAGTTCCATGATGCGCCGCGTGGTGGCGCGATCCGGGTAATCGACCTGGATATGCAGCATGAAGCGGTCCAGCTGCGCCTCGGGCAGCGGGTAGGTGCCTTCGTGTTCGATCGGGTTCTGCGTGGCCATGACCAGAAACAGCCGCGGTAGCGGATAGGTGGCGGCGCCGACACTGATCTGCCGCTCGGCCATCGCTTCGAGCAGTGCCGATTGGACTTTCGCGGGCGCGCGATTGACCTCGTCGGCCAGAATCAGGTTGTGGAACAGCGGGCCGCGCTGGAAGTGGAAGCCCCCTTCCTCGGGCCGGTAGATATCGGAGCCGGTGAGGTCGGCTGGCAGCATGTCCGGGGTGAACTGCAGGCGCTGGAAATCGCCCTCCAGGCCATGCGCCAGCGCCTTGATGGCGCGGGTCTTGGCCAGACCGGGCGGACCTTCGACCAGCAGGTGGCCGTCTGCCAACAAAGCCACCAGCAGGCGCTCGACCAGGCTTTCCTGGCCGAGGATCTGGCCGTTGAGATAGGCACGCAGGCCGTTGAGCGCGGCCAGCGCGGGGTGAGTGGCTGGGGCAGTTGCGGCGTCCACGCGTATCCTTCCGGGCAGGTTCATTGTTGCTGGTCTGATACAGAAACGCGACGCGGTCACGAAGTTCCCGAATACCGGCCCGATCCGTCTTGACCCTGCCCACGCCGTGCGCCGCTGGATGATCGCGGCTTGTCGCCAACCTGGCGGCCGTGCCGATCTATCCGCTGCGTGATGGTCCAGCGATCCTGCGCAAGGAATGCCCGGCAGGCCGGGCTGGCGGCGGATTCAGCCCACCACCCGATGTTCCGCCTGCGCGAAGCCCCGCGCATGCCGGCCCAGCAGGGTGGTCGCTTCGTGGCTGGACAGGGCTGCGCTGTAGATATATCCCTGCACTTCGTGACACTGCATCTGCTGCAGACGCGCACGCTGGGATTCGGTTTCGACGCCCTCGGCCACGACATTGAGATTCATCCCGCGGCCCATGGCGATCATGGCGTTGACGATGGACATGTTCTCGTCGCGATCGAGCTCCTGAACGAAGGACTGGTCGATTTTCAGCGTGTGGATGGGGAAGCGCGACAGATATTTAAATGAGCTGTAGCCGGTACCGAAGTCGTCGATGGCCAGCCGGACGCCCGCGGCGGAGAGCCGCCCGAGCTTGATCGCGTTGGCCTCGAAGTCGCGCATCAGGAGGCTTTCGGTGATTTCCAGCTCCACCTGGTGCCCGTCCAGCGAATACACCTGGATCGCGCGCATGACGCTGTCGACGAAATCGGGGCTCTCCAGCTGCCGTGCCGAGATGTTGACCGACAGCCGCACGGCCGGCAGGCCCGCGCGGCGCCATTCGGCCAGCTGGGCGCTGGCTTCGCGCAGCACCCAGTCGCCGATCGGCACGATGACGCCGGACTCCTCGGCCACCGGAATGAAGTCGGCGGGCGTCAGCAGGCCGCGCTGCGGATGCCACCAGCGCAGCAGGGCCTCGAAGCCGCGCACTTCGCCGGTCAGGGTGTCGACCTGCGGCTGGTAGAACAGCACGAACTCGTTGCGCGCCAGCGCGCGGCGCAGATCGGCTTCGACCTGCATGCGTTCGGAATAGGGTGCCTGCATGCCGGATTCCCAGAACAGCAGGCGGCTGCGTCCCTGCGATTTGGCCTGGTACATGGCGATCTCGGCCTGGCGGATGAGATTGTCGATCATGTCGCCGTCTTCTGGCGCGACGCAGGCGCCGATGCTGACCGAGATGTAGATTTCGTGGCCCTTGACGTACACCGGCCGGGACAGCACCTGGATGATCTTGCGGCAGATATGCTCGACGTCGCTGCGCGACACCAGGGTGGGCAGCAGCACGGCGAATTCGTCGCCGCCCAGGCGCGCCAGGGTATCGCCCTCGCGCAGGCACTGGCGCAGACGCGCGCCGACGGCCAGCAGCAGTTCGTCGCCGACGGTGTGGCCGAGCGAATCGTTGATGACCTTGAAATGGTCGAGGTCGAGGCTCAGCACCGCCAGCGGCTGCTGGTTGCGCCGGGCCTGCGCCAGCATGAGGCCGAGATGATCACGGAACAGCGCACGGTTGGGCAGGCCGGTGAGCAGGTCGTGGTAGGCCTGGTAATGCACGGTTTCCTCGGCCTGCTTGCGTTCGGTGATGTCCTTGGCGACGCCGTAGCTGCCGATGAAACGCTTGTCGAACGGACCCGCCGTCTCGTCGTACATGCCGGTCGCGGTGAGTTCGACCGCCTTGCAGCGGCCGTTCATCAGGCGCGGGCGGCGCATCCCCGGATTGCACTTGAGCCGGATTTCGATATTGCGCGCGTTGCGGTCGCCCGCGCGGCGCTCGTTGAACACGTGCTCGGCCCGCGCGATGTCGTCCTCGTGGATCACCAGGCTGTAATGCTGGCTCAGCAGTTCCTCGCTGCGGTAGCCGAGCAGGCTTTCGACGCGGTCGTTGACGAAAGTAAAACGGCCATCGCTGTCGAGCGTGTAGATGAAATCGGGCGAGCTGTTGACCAGGAAGCGGTGCCACTTTTCCGACTGCTGGAGACGCTGCAGGATGTGATTGTTTTCCTTTTCCAGCCGCCGCCGCGTCAGCGTGTTGTCGATGCGGCGCAGCAGTTCCTCGGGTTCGTAGGGTTTGCGTACAAAGTCGGCGGCTCCCCCGCGCAGCGCGCGAATCGCCGCGTCGATGGTGCTGTCGCCCGACACCACGATGACCGGCGTGTCGGCGCTGCGGTCGGCCACGAAACGCAGGACTTCGTTGCCGTTGAGGTCCGGCATGCCGAGGTCGAGCAGGATGGCATCGAACTGCTGCTTGCCGATGGCGATCAGCGCATCGCAGCCCCCGTTGGCGGTCACCACGTCGTAATCACGGGTGGCCAGCAAGCGCGTCAGCCCTTCCAGAATCAATGGCTCGTCATCCACTACCAGGAGCCGGGAGCGCACCGGAAAGGGACTGACCGTCGTGCGTGGCGGAGCGGATTCGATGGGATGGTCTGACATGAGCGTTCTCCTCGCGTCGGGTTACATAGACCCGTAGCGTGTTGTCGTGAGTGGGGCCTGCCCGTTTTGCAAGGTCGGCAGGCGGATCAGGAAACGGGTTCCCTGCGGCGTACTGGTGCAACTGAGATGGCCATTCAGGCGTTCGACCAGACTGCGGCTGATGACCAGCCCGAGACCGGCATGGTCGCCGCCCTTTGCGCTGACCACCGGCTCGAACAAATGCGCGGCGGCTTCAGCCGGCAGGCCGGGTCCGGTATCGGCCACTTCGATTTCGATCTGACGCCGGCCATCGATCGTGACCAGGCGCGTGATGAATTTGAGATGCCCTCCCGCTTGCATGGCCTCGACCGCATTCTTGGCGAGATTGAACAGCACCTGTTTCAACAGGTCTTTTTGCAGCGGGATCGGCGGCACGTCCGGGTTGAGATCGATCTGTACATTGACCTTGTTCGGCGTGAACAGGGTGCCGAGCGCCATGCGCACCAGTTCGGACACGACGCTGTTGACCGAGACCAGTTCGAGCGACGCGGCCGGCATGGCGATGTCCTCGGTCAGCGTAATGCCGCGCACGATGCGCGCCACCCGTTCGATTTCGTCGCCGATGATGCCGAGATCGCGCTGTACCGCCGAATCCGCGCCCAACTTGTCGGACAGCAGATTGACGTAATTACGCATGATGGTGAGCGGGTTCGCCACTTCATGAATGGCGCGCCGCACCCGTTCACGCGGGATATCGTCGCCCGGTCCGGCGGATACGGCCGGGACAACGGGCGCCTCCGCCGCCGGCAACGTGGCAGCCGGCGCGGCGGGCGGCCGCAATGCCTCGTGGCATTGCGTCAGGACAGACCGCCACAGCGGCGACATGCCCAGGTCCGGGGGCGCATCGCCCAGCACCAGCACGCCCATCTGGCCGTCGCGCAATGCCAGCGGCTGGCAGATCAACCGCGTCGCGCCAAGCAGACGGGCGATCTGCTCGTCGACCAGCGCGGCATCCAGCGCGCCGCGCTCGAATGGCTGCGGCGCGTTGCGCGCCAGCGCGCGCGGCAGCGCCGAATGACCATCGTCGGGAGGGATCGCCAGCGCCCGCAGGCCGGCATCGGCCCGAATCAGCGCGGTCAGCCGCAGCGTGCCGTCCGCCGCAGGCGCAAACAGGCAGGCATGCTCGACGCCGAACAGGGCGCGCAGGCTGCCCTGCAACAATCCGAAGGTGTGGCTGGAAGATCCGTCCGATTGCCGGAAATATTCGTGCAGCGCGGACTGGGCCGCCTGCGCGGCATACAGGCGTGTCAGGCGGTCGAGTCCCGTCCCGTCTGTCTGCGCCGCGGCATCGGTCAGACCGAAGCGCTGCGCCAGCTGACGCGCCTGGACCTGGCTTTCGGACAGCAGCTGGGCGGCTTCGCCCGCGCCCATCTGCAGGACGGCGAGTGCGGCCCGCACGTCCACGCTGTCCACCGCATCGGCGCGCGACACCAGTTGATAGGCCAGCTGGACGATGCGCACCAGCGGATGGGCGGCACGTCCGCGCGCCAGCGGCTCGGCATGGTAACGCACCGCATCCCCCACCCAGCCATCGGAATCGAGCGTACCCAGCCAGTCGGCCACCTGGGCCGCAGACACCCTGTCCGTATCGGAATAGTCCGCCAGATTGTGCGCAAGGCCCGCCACCCACGCAGCGTCGGCATCCACGGTGCCCGAGCGTGCGCTCAGGGCCTGCGCCAGATGCGCCACGCCGATCGACTGCCGCCAGCGGCTTGAATGACCCGCCTGAGCCGCCCCCGTCGCCACCGGCGCGGTCAGCAGCAGCGCGCGCAGCAGGCCCGGCTGCGCGCCGAAATCGACCGGCAGCAACCGCAAGCGCAGCGCCAGGACAGGATCGCAGCGCACGCAGGCGGCAAACTCCGCCTGCGCGGCGCCACCACGCATCAGCAGCTCCAGCGCCTCGGCCACCACGCCGGGAACACACCGACACGCTGTTAGCTCCGATATTTTTAGTAAATTATTCGAAAGTTCTCCCATGTCGTTGCTGTATATAATAAATTTTGCTATACCGTCAATCTATGGCTTGAAATATTCGGGCAGCTATCATGAACTGTTGTTTTCAAGTTTTGGCCTGCGTGTCCGTATTCGTCAGAACTGATATATTTTCGTCATCCATCTTGAAAGCAGAATGTCCATGAAAACTGTTCTGACCGGATTGATTTTGCTGTGCGTCCATACCGCCGCCGCCGCGCTCGACGCCAATACTTCCGCCGTCGAGCTGAACACGCCGCCCACCGCCCCGCCATCACAGTCCGAGCCCGCATCCATGCCCGAACTGAATGCGCAGTCCGTGCTGGTGTACGACCAGGTCAGCGGACGGCCGCTGCTGGCCAAGAACGCCACCATGCAGACGCCGATCGCCTCGATCACCAAGCTGATGACGGCGATGCTGGTGATCAATGCCGGCCTGCCGCTGGACGAGCGCATCACCCTCACGTCCGATGACCGCGACACGCTGAAAGGCACCGGCTCGCGTCTGGCAATCGGCGCGCACTACACGCGCGGACAACTGCTGCATCTTGCCCTGATTGCCTCCGACAACCGGGCGGCGCACGCGCTGGCGCGTTCCTACCCGGGCGGCCTCGAGCGTTTTGTCGCCACCATGAATCGCACGGCGCGCGTGCTGGGCATGCGCGATACCGTGTACGTCGAGCCCACCGGCCTGTCGAGCAGCAACCGGTCCACCGCGCTCGACCTCGCCAAGCTGGCAGATTACGCCTATCAGAACTATCCGGAAATCCGCCAGATCACCGCGACCGGCCAGTACACGCTGGGCACCCAGCGCGTGGTGCTGAAGAAAAAGCATCACCGGCAGGCGAAGGTGACCTACCGCACCGTTGCCTTCAACAACACCAACCGTCTGACGCGCATGGACGACTGGCATATCGGCCTGTCGAAAACCGGTTTCATCAATGAAGCCGGACACTGCCTGGTGATGCAGGCCGAGGTGGCGGACCGCGATGTCATCATCGTGCTGCTCGATGCCATGGGCAACAACAGTCGTGCCAACGACGCCGCGCGCATCAAGGCATGGCTGGAGGAAACCAGCCCCGCGCACGGAACCCGAGCCCACTACACCGCCGCATCCCGCACCTGAAGTCTGCGACCGCTGCAACGGGCTTTCCCGGGATCATGCGCCCGTGAAAGCCCGTTTCGTTTGAGGGGTGCCGCGAGGCGCAGGCGCTGACGGTATCCGGGCGACACGCGTTATGATGGCCGCCCCGCCCGCCCGACACCCCGTTTCATGTCCGCCGACCTTGCCCAGCAGCTGCTGCTGAAAACGCTGCTGCCCCTGTCCCTGCTGATCGCCGCGGGCGGCATCTGGCCGCGCTGGCAACGCAGCGTGTCCATCGTCGGTCTGCGTGGCGAGATCAACCGGCTGGTGCTGGATTTTTTTGCGCCCGTGCTGTTCTTTTCGGCCGGGGCGGCCGCCACGATCGATCTGGATCTTTTGCAGCTGCCCCTGATTCTCGGCGTCGCCACGCTGGCCGGCCTGGGGCTCGCCGCCCTGGCATTGTTCGCCACCCCGCTCGGCCACGGCTTGGCGCGGCCGCAGCGCGGCACGATCATTCTGGCCGCCGGGTTCGGCAACGTGCTGTTCTTCGGCTATCCCTTTCTCACCACGGTGTTCGGCGAACGCGGCGCGCGCTATCCCTTCTTCGCCGACATGCTCGCGACCACGCCGCTGGTGTGGTCGCTCGGTGTGTGGATCGCCTTTCACTGCGGCAAGCACGCCGAACACGCCTCATTCCTGCGCATGTGGCTGAGACTGCCGCCGGTATGGGGATTCGCCGCCGGGTTGGCAGTGAATCTATCCGGTCTGCCGCTCACGCCGCTGATCGAAGCTGCGCGCTGGGCCGGCAGTCCGACCATTCCGCTGATGCTGTTCGTGCTCGGCCTGACCATTCCCTGGCATGATCTGCGCCCGCAAAAAGCCGTCGCGGTGGCATTGTTCATCAAGCTGGCGCTGATGCCTTGCCTTGCGCTCGGCATCGCGCTGGCGTGGCCGGGTCCGCTCACCGAGCCTGGCGAAGCCGGCGTTCTGGAAGCCGCCATGCCGACCATGGTCATGGTCATCGCACTGGCCGACCGGTTCGGGCTGGATACCCGTTTGGCGGGCCTCATCATGGGCTGGTCAACGCTGGCCGGATTGGTTACGCTGCCATTCTGGCTAGGCTTGCTGAAGGGGTTTGCGTCATGAAAATCGGATTTATCGGCAGCGGCATCATGGGGCGCCCCATGGCGGAGAACCTGCTCCGCGCCGGCCATCGGCTGTTTGTCTACGGCCGCCGCTTCGACCGCATCGAACCCATGCTGGTGATGGGCGCACTCGGCAAGGGCACACCCGCCGAGGTCGCAGCGGAAGCCGATATCAGTTTCACCGTGGTGTCCGACACCACCGACGTCGAGCAGATCATTCTCGGCGACCGCGGCCTGGTGCATGGCGCCCGCCCCGGCCACACCATCGTCGACATGAGCACCGTCTCGCCCGCCGCCACCCGCCGTATCGCCGCCGCGCTCGCCGAACGCGGCGTCCATATGCTCGACGCCCCGGTATCGGGCGGCGAAACCGGGGCCAAGGACGGGACGCTTTCCATCATGGTCGGCGGCGAAGCGCCGATCTTCGACAAGGTGCGCCCGCTGTTCGACATCCTCGGCAAGAACGTCGTCCACGTCGGCGACCATGGGGCCGGCCAGGTCGTCAAATGCTGCAACCAGATCGTCGCCGGCCTCACTTTGGAGGGAGTGGCCGAGGCCATCCTTCTGGCGCGCCGCAACGGCGTCGATCCGGTCAAGATGCGCGAAGCGCTGATGGGCGGTTTCGCCGGCAGCCGCATTCTCGACGTCCACGGCTCGCGCATGCTCGACGCGCACTACAAGCCCGGCTTCAAGGTCAAGCTGCACCACAAGGACATGGCCATCGTCATGGACAACGCGCAGGAAACCGCCACGCCCTTGCCCGGCGCCGCGCTGGTCGCGCAACAGATGAACGCGCTGATGGGCGCCGGCGACAGCGAACTCGATTCCTCGGCCATCATGCGCGCGCTGGAACGCCTGATCGGCGACACGCAGGGCAACGGCAGGTAGGCCGTTGCGCTTCCTTTTCAGTCCGCTGCCGAACCGACAAAAGGATTGTCGCGCCGTTCGCGACCGAACGTGGACATCGCGCCGTGCCCCGGCACGAAGCGCACGTCGTCGCCAAGCGGGAACAGTTTGTCGCGGATGGCGGCGATCAGGGCGGCGTGGTCGCCGCGCGGAAAATCGGTGCGGCCGATCGAGCCCTTGAACAGCACGTCGCCGACGAAGGCGAGTCGCGCGTCCGCCTGGTAGAACACGACATGACCGGGCGTATGGCCGGGGCAATGCAACACGTCGAAGCGGATCGACCCCACCTCCACCTGATCGCCGTCGCTCAACCATTGATCGGGTGTGAACGCCGTCGCGGGCGGGAATCCGAACAGCTCTGCCTGCTGCGGCAACAAGTCCAGCCAGAACTGCTCCGCGCGCTGCGGACCGATGAGAGGAACGCCGAGGACCTCACGCAGTTCAACCGCCGCGCCGACGTGGTCGAGGTGGCCGTGGGTGAGCAGGATGCTTTGCAGCGTGAGGCCGCGCGAGCGCACCTCGTCCAGCAGGTATGCGGCCTCGCCACCGGGATCGATCAAGGCCGCGCGGCCCCCGGCGTCCCACACCAGTGAGCAGTTCTGTTGATACGGGGTGACGGGGAGAATGGTAAATTCCATCCTGCCATTATCTGCCGATTCCGCCGCACCGGATTCCCGCCGCCATGTCCGCTCCCGACGCCCTCCTGCTCATTTCCACCCAATGCCCCTATTGCCCGGCCATGCTGTCGGCGCTGGCCGACCTGGTGAAGCGGGGTGCGATCGGACGTCTCGAAGCCGTGAACCTGAACGTTCACCCCGAAGTGGGACAAACACTCGGCGTCAGGACCGTGCCGTGGCTGCGGCTCGGCCGCATCGAACTCGCCGGCATGCGCAGCCCGGCCGAACTCGCCGAATGGGCGGCCAAGGCCGACAGCGAGACCGGCCTGGCCGACTGGTTCCACATGCTATTGAAGGAAGGCCAGCTGCCGCGTGCGCAGGCGCTGATCGAGGCCGACTCCTCGCTGCTCGCGGCGGTACTGCCCATTGTCGGCAACGTCGAGGCCAGCCTCAACGTGCGGCTGGGCGCCGGCGTGCTGCTGGAAGCCTTTGCCGGCAGCGACACGCTGCGCGCGCTGCTGCCGCGCCTGGGTGAACTGTCACAGCATCCCGACGCGCGGGTGCGCGCCGATGCCTGCCATTACCTGGGGCTGACCGGGGATGCCGCCGCACGCAGCTGGCTGGATGCGCGGCTGGCGGACGAAGACGCGGACGTACGCGAGATCGCCGCGGAAAGTCTGGACGCTCTGCCGCCAACAGGCTAGGGCCTGGACTGCGCCCTTCGGTGCTATAATTTTAATCACACCGCCCGGGCTTCGGCCCGGGCGGTTTTCATTTTTCAGACTTGTGGAGACCGCCATGGAAATCACCACCCGACCCGCCATCACCGTATCCGAGCGCGACCTGGAGCGCCTCGAAGCCATGCTCGCCGGCCTGCCTGACGACCAGCCCGGGGTCGAAGCGCTGCGCGAGGAGCTCGATCGTGCGCAGATCGCATCCCCTGAAGCGATGCCGTCCAACGTCGTGACCATGAATTCACGCATCCGTTTCGTACTCGGGCCGGAGAACAGGGAAGTCGAGATGACCCTGGTGTACCCGCGCGATTTCGCCGGCCGCCCGGATCAGCTGTCGGTGGCGGCGCCCGCGGGGATCGCCGTGCTGGGCCTGGCGGTCGGGCAGCACATCGAATGGTGCGCGGCGGGCGGACAGACCGTGCACGCGCGCATCGTCGACCTCCCCTATCAACCCGAACGCGCGGGAGATTACACGCTCTGAGCCGGGTGCCCGATGTCCGTCCCGGCCGCCTATCTTGGCGTGATCCTCATCTGGTCGACCACGCCGCTCGCCATCCAGTGGAGCGCGCAGGGCGCCGGCTTCAGTTTCGCGGTGATGTCACGCATGGCGATCGGGCTGGCGGTCTGCCTGCTGCTGCTCGCCGCCACCCGCACCGCGTTTCCCTTCACCCCGGCCGCGCGGCGGCTGTACGCGGTCAGCGGGCTGTCGCTGTTTTCGTCGATGCTGCTCACTTACTGGGGGGCGCTGCATATTCCGTCGGGACTGATTTCGGTCATCTTCGGACTGTCTCCGCTGATCACCGGGGTGTTCGCCGCGCTCTGGCTCGCCGAGCGCACGCTGACGCCGCGCCGTATCGGCGGACTCGGGCTGGCACTGGCCGGCCTGTGGCTGATCTTCGGCCAGCCCTGGCCGGGCGACGCTCAGGCCACGCTCGGCACGCTCGCCGTGGTGGCCGGCATGGCGCTGCAGGCGCTCGGGCTGGTGTGGATCAAGCGCCTGAACGTGCGGGTCTCGTCGCTCGCCATCACCACCGGCTCGCTCGGCGTGGCCGTGCCCTGTTTCGTGCTGGCCTGGGTCATGACCGACGCCGCGCAGTGGCCTGCCGCGATCACGCTGCGGGCCGGTATGGCCATCGTCTATCTCGGCATCCTCGGTTCGGTGGTGGGCTTCACGCTGTATTACTACATCATCAAGCATCTGGGCGCCGGGCGCATCGCGCTGATCATGCTGATCACGCCGGTATCGGCGCTGCTGCTGGGCCAGACGCTGAATCATGAACGCATCCCGGCCATCGGCTGGGCCGGCATCGCGCTGATCGGTGCGGGCCTCGTGCTGTATGAGTGGCAGGCGCTGCGGCAGTTGCGCCAGCCCGTTATTTCCTGAACAGGTCGTCGAGCAGGTCGGGTTTCGCCAGCTTGGCGGGTTCGTCTTCAACGGGCGGGTTCGAGAACAGCGCATCCAGCGCGCTGCGGCTCGCCTGCGCCATCACCGCGCCGCCGCCGCGATAGGCTTCCGGCCGCGGCACGAACCAGCCGCAATCGTTGACGCGTATCTTGTCGGCGACCCGGTCGGCCGCCAGTTCGCGGCACTGGCCGGCACGGTGCGCATCGTAGTGGCGGCACAGCTTGCAGACATGCAGGTCGGAACGGCAGCTGGGGCAGGTGTCGCGGCGCGACAGCGGCAACGGCAGACCGGCCAGGCTCGCGCCGCATTTCCAGCAGACCAGACTCATGGCTCGTAGAAGCGCTGATCCGGATGATCGGGGGCGCGCAGGGCATGATACTTGAGGTCCGCCAGCGCAACCGTCTGCAGGGTGCGCTCATGGGTCGCGCTCAGCACGACCGGCGGCGCCAGGCCGTTTTCGGCGGCTTCGAGCCAGCGCGCGGCGCACACGCACCAGCGATCGCCCGCCTTCAGGCCGGGAAAGCCGTATTCGGGAACAGGCGTCACCAGGTCGTTGCCGCGGCTTTGCGAATACTGCAGGAATGCGTCGGTCACCTGCGCGCAGACGGTATGACTGCCGACATCCTGTGGGCCGGTACGGCAGATGCCATCACGAACAAAGCCGGTCATCGGCGATACGCTGCACACCTGCAGCGGGCCTCCCAATACATTGCGCGCGTCACTCACCCTTCGTCTCCCGGATTACCGACTAAAAATATCACAGTTGCCGACCGGGTGCTTCAGGGCGGCGCACCGGCGTCGGCGAAGGTCGGTGCGGGCGTCAGCGTGAGCCGGCCTGCCGCCGCGGCAGCGGCATGCGTCTGCTCAACGTGCGCCAGTACGCTCGGCGCGGGATAGCCGTCGACCGGGAGCTGGTGCAGGGCCTGATACACACGGATCGCGGTTTGCGTGCGCGGACCGAGCAGGCCGTCCGGCACGCCCGCATCGATGCCTATTTCGTTGAGCGCCTGCTGCATCGTCCTCAGCTGTTCGATGCTGAGCGCACCGGTTTCGCCTTCACGCGCGGCCAGTGCATGGCCCCCCGCCAGCTGGTGCGACAGTTGCGCCACCGTCAGGGCGTAATTCATCGAACGGTTCCATTTCATCACCACGTCGAAGTTGTCGAATACCATGAAGGCCGGTCCCTGCCAGCCCTGCGGCAGGACGATGGCGGCGCGTCCCGTCACGTCGGGCAGGGCCTCCGCATCCACGGCCTGGACGCCAAGCGCTTTCCAGTCCGCCATCGGCAGGCGGTGTTCCACGCGGCCCAGGCGCCAGTCGAAGCCTTCCGGCAACCGCACCTCGAGCGCCACCGGCTCGTTTGCACGCCAGCCTGCCTGCCGCAGATAGTTGGCGGCGGAATACAGGGCGTCGGGCAGCGACTGCCACACATCGATGCGGCCGTCGCCGTCGCCGTCCACCGCATAGGCACGGAAAGTCGACGGCATGAACTGCATGTTGCCCATCGCGCCCGCCCAGGATCCCTTCATGTCTGCGGCGCTGACATGCCCGGCGTCGATGATGCGCAGCGCATCGAGCAGCTGGCCACGAAAAAACCCGCTGCGACGTCCGTCCCAGGCCAGCGTGGCCAGGCTCGTCGGCACGTTGAGGCTGCCCTGTATCGTGCCGTAGTGGGTTTCCAGCCCCCACAGCGCCACCAGCACGGTCCTGGGTATGCCGTATTTCTGCTCGACCGCATCCAGCAAGGCCTTGTTTTCTTCCAGCAAGACCTTGCCGCGCGCCACCCGGCCCGCAGTCAGGCGTTGCCCCAGATAGCCGGAAAAGGTCTGCAGGAATTCGGGCTGGCGGCGATCGAGTTCGATGACGCGCGCATTCGGCGCCACGCCTGAAAGCGCGGCGTCGAGCGTGGCGGAAGAAATACCCTGCGCCCGGGCATCCTGCCGGAAAGTGCCGAGCCAGTTGTCGAAGTCGTCCTGCGCCGGAACCGGGCCCGCCGCCAGCAGCGCCAGGAGCAAGAAGGCCTTACGCATGTTTCTGCAGCCAGTATTCGAGCAGAGCCAGATGCCACAGCTTGCTGCCCTGGATGCGGGTATGGTGCTGCTCCGGCGCATCCAGCAGCCTGTTCACGTAGTCGCGTTGATACAGGCCGCGCTCACGGCAGGCTTGCGAATTCAGGATGTCCTGCATGAAGGATAAAAAATCACCCCGAACGAACTTGAGTGCCGGCATGGGAAAGTAGCCCTTCTTGCGGTCGATGACCGCATCCGGGATCAGGCCTCGCGCAATCGTCTTCAACACATGTTTGCCCCCGGAGGCCAGTTTCAGTTCGGGCGGCATCGACGCGGCGAGTTCCACCAGATGATGATCGAGAAAAGGCACGCGTGCTTCCAGTCCCCAGGCCATGGTCATGTTGTCGACCCGTTTCACCGGATCGTCGGTAATGAGCATGGTCGTATCCATACGCAATACCTGATCGATGAAGTCGTCGGCAAAAGGTTCCGCCAGATGCGCGGCGATGGTCCGTGCCGTGTAGTCGGGGCCGTGATAGGCTGGCGTGACGAGTTCCAGGAACTCGTCGTGATCGCGGTCGAAATAATGGCGGCGGAAGCGTTCCAGCGCACTGCCTTCGGCTTCCGCCGCCATGCGCGGATACCAGAAATAGCCGCCGAACACCTCGTCGGCGCCCTGCCCGCTCTGCACGACCTTGATGGTCTTGCTGACCTGTTCGGACAGCAGGTAGAAGGCCACGGCGTCCTGCGCGAACATCGGTTCGGACATCTGATCCACCGCTTCCGGCAGGCGGCGCAACACTTCGGCATTGGGGATCAGATATTTGTGATGGCGTGTGCCGTACATGGCCGCCACCGGATCGGAGTATTCGAACTCATTGCCGCGCTCTTCCGGCTGGTCCTCGAAGCCGACCGAGAACGTCATCAGGTCGGGCACGCCCTGTTCGGCGAGCAGCGCCACCAGCAGGCTCGAATCAAGCCCGCCGGAAAGCAGCACGCCGACCTTGACGTCGGCGATCTCGATGCGTTTCTTCACCGCCTGGCGCAGACTGGCGTGGATGGCATCGGTCCATTCGACCTCGCTCCATTCCGATTGGGCAGCCGGGCGTTCCGCTTTCAGCGACCAGTATTTCCGATGCGTGAGTTCGCCGCGCGCATTGACCGTCAGGGTGGTGCCGGGGGCCAGCTTGCGGATGCCGTTGAAAATAGTGCGCGGCGCCGGCACCACGGCATGCAGCGTGAACAGATGATGCAGCGCCACCGCGTCGAGGCCGGTATCGACACCGCCGCCGGCGATCAGCGCCTGGGGGGTCGAGGCGAAGCGGAAGCGGCCGAGGTTTTCGCTGTAGTACAGCGGCTTGATGCCGAGGCGGTCGCGTGCCAGGAACAGCCCCTCGCGATTCCAGATGGCGAACGCAAACATGCCGTGCAGACGCTCGACGCAGGCCTCGCCCCACGCCAGCCAGGCGCGCAGGATGACTTCGGTATCGCCGTCGGAATGGAAGACATGGCCGAGATCGATCAGTTCGGCGCGCAGTTCCGGGTAGTTGTAGATCGTGCCGTTGAACACCAGCGCGGTGCCGCTGGCGGCATCGACCATCGGCTGGCGCGAGCGCGGCGACAGGTCGATGATCGCCAGCCGCCGGTGCCCCAGACGCACCGGCCCGTCGGTATGCTGGCCTTCGGCGTCCGGCCCGCGCCGGGCCAGCCGGGCCAGCATGCGCGCCATCGCCGCCGCATCGGGCGCCGTGTTGTCGAACCGGAATTCACCTGCTATGCCGCACATATTCTGGCTTCACCTTAGGTATTCAGAAAATCGGCGACCGTCTGAACCAGCAGGCCGCCCGCCTTGTTGCGATCATTCATCAGAAACCCGAAATCGCGGAGATCGCCGGTGAGCAGGACATCCGCCCGGCAGGCATGCGCGGCGCGATAGATGGGACAGTCCTTGTCCGGCAATCCGGACGGACAATCCCGGCTTGCTGCGTCGGGTGACATGCGTAGACCTTGAGCCAACGCGTCCAGCCGTTCCAGTCCGTCGGGGAATTTGAGCGCGAGGTTGCGGCGCGCTTCCTCCAGCGCGTAGGCACTGCTGACCAGTTGCCAGAGTCCAGCCTGGCCAAGCTCGATGACCAGAGCGGCTTTGCCTTGGGGGTTGTGCGCCGCCGTGAAAAGAATGTTGGCATCGAGAAAGAGCCGCATCAGGTTTTCTGCAGCCGGGCCAGAATGCGCTTGCGTTCGGCGGCGGTCAGCTTGTCCTCGCTGTCCCACTGGGCAATCTGTTCGTCGGTATAGCGTTCGATCTCCAGCACGGCTGCGGGCTTCAGGGCAAGCTCGCCGTTACGTGTTTCGATAATCACGGCGCTGCCGGGCGCGATGCCGAGCTGCTTGCGCATGTCGGCCGGCAGGGTGATCTGGCCGCGATTGGAAACGATGAGCGTTTCACGCATTTTGATTCTCCGTAATACAGAAATTCCGTTATTCAGATAATAGGCTAACAGTCGGTATTCATCCACCGCCAAGCCCTGCATGCCGAAATTCATCAAACCGCCAGCGGCGGCTCGTCCATCAGCGCGATCTGCTCGCGCAATTCGAGGATGCGCGCCTGCCAGTACTGCTGCGTATTGAACCACGGAAACGCGGCGGGGAAAGCCGGGTCGTTCCAGCGCCGCGCGAGCCAGGCCGCGTAATGAATCAGCCGCAAGGTTCTGAGCGCTTCGACCAGGTGAAGTTCGCGCGGATCGAATTCCATGAAGTCTTCATAACCTTTCAGGATCGCGCTCATCTGCGCCTGCTGCGCCTCGCGTTCGCCGGACAGCAGCATCCACAGATCCTGCACCGCCGGCCCCATGCGGCTGTCGTCGAAATCGACGAAGTGCGGTCCGGCCTCGGTCCACAGCACGTTGCCGACGTGGCAGTCGCCGTGCAGGCGGATGGCATGCACCCGACCGGCGCGTTCGTAACAGTGCGCCACGCTGGCCAGTGCATGCTCGACCACGCTGTCCCACGCGGCGATCAGGTCGGCCGGCAGCCAGCGTCCATTGCGCAGGACATCGCGCGACGCGTAACCGAAGGTCTCCAGATTGAGTGCCGGCCGATGCGCGAAATCCGCCGTTGCCCCGACCGCATGGATGCGCCCGAGAAAACGGCCCATCCATTCGAGCGTGTCGGCACGATCGAATTCGGGCATGCGTCCACCCTGTTTAGGGTAGACGGCAAAACGGAAACCGGCGTGCTGGTGGAGCGTGGTTGTTGACGCTTCAGCGTCTTTACAACCACGGCCTACCCCTTGCGGGTGGAGCGTGGTTGTTGACGCTTCAGCGTCTTTACAACCACGGCCTACCTCTTGCGGGTGGAGCGTGGCACCGTTCAAGATCAGCGGCGCGACCACGGGAATTTCACGCTCGGCCAGTTCGGCGGTGAAAGCGTGTTCTTCCAGAATCGCCGCGTCGCGCCAGCGTTCGGGACGGTAGAACTTGACCACCACCGGCTGCGCGTCCTCGACGCCCATCTGGTAGACGCGATTCTCGTAGCTGTTCAACGCCAGCAGGCGGCCGTCGGCGCGCAGACCGGTACGGTCGAGCGCGTCAAGAGCACAGTCCGGGGTCAGGGCGGAATAGGGGTGGGGCGTATCCATCATGAGCGGGAAACAAGGCAGCCTGATCGGAGGTGAGATAAATACAGAGGAATCGGTGCGATAAATGGGATTTCGCGGGACGTGGTGAAACGTGGCGGGATGGGAAAATAAAACAGATTGTCACACAGCGAAACAATGTCAGGGCATCAAATACTCTTCAATTGTGTCCAGGATGTCGCGTGCATCCTGCGCGCTCACGCCTAAAAATTCACGGGCAGGAATATCGCCCCACGGCGCCCGCTTGCCGAGGCTGCCTTTCTTCGCGCCGAACTGCTGCACCGCCGCGTATTTCTGCGGGCTGCCCACCAGCAGGGTGCGCCCGCCGTCCGTCACCCGGTAGTTGATCGTGCTGGCGAGCGTGCCGCGGCCCACCAGGGGCTTCTTGCCCATCGCCACGCCCACGCCTTTCTTAGCGGTCAGCTTGCCGTCGCGCTTGTCGAACACCCCGGCGGGGCGGTCCTTGCTGCCCAGATACCGCAGGATCGTGGTCTGGGTGTTGGGTGCCCAGCGCGCGCCGTCCGGACCGGTTCCGGTGGCGAAGCGGCGGCGGGTGGACGCCAGCATGTCCTCGCCGATCTCCTTCAGCGCGGGAGAAAGGTCGCCCGCGCGCTGCGCCAGTTTGCCCAGCACGTCGAGCACTTCGCGGTTGTCTACATCGATTTGAATCAGCGCCATTCAAGTTTTCCTGTTCTATAATTCTTAGTGTGGTAAGCGAGCATCGGCTCCTGGGTTACCCAGTTCGTTTCGGACGTTAGAAGGTCGGCGGCGCTTACCGCTTCACCCACATCGATATCAATACCAGCGCCCGGTTACGTTTTCCAGGACGCACTTCCCAGATCGAGACCTTGCGCTCACCGCCTGTTTCATAGGTGACTTTGATTCGCTCCTTTTCGTTACCGTACCGGTCAATGAACGGCGCGGCAGGCTCGATCCGTCCGTCCATCAGCCATTTACCCGCATCCGCATAGCAGCCATGCCAAAGGCCACTGCCCAGAAAACATCAGGAGGCAGATAATGCCTCAATCGCCGCCTGATATCGTATCCGCATGAAAACGAGCGACCCTTTCAGCATGGAGATCTCCCGCCATATCTGGGAAACCCGCTACCGTGCCGCGGACGAACCCGATATCCGCGCCAGCTGGCGGCGTGTGGCGCAGGCGATCGCGCAGGCCGAAACAGACGGGCGCGAACAATGGGCCGGGCGTTTTGCCACGCTGCTGGATGATTTCCGCTTCCTGCCCGGCGGCCGCATTCTCGCCGGCGCCGGCACCGACCGCCGGGTGACGCTGTTCAACTGCTTCGTCATGGGCGAGATCAGCGACGACCTCGAGCACATCTTCGAAGCGCTGAAGGAAGGCGCACTCACCATGCAGCACGGCGGCGGCGTGGGCTACGATTTCTCCACCCTGCGTCCGGCCGGCACGGTGGCGGCCGCCACCGGCAGCATCGCCTCCGGTCCGGTGTCGTTCATGCACATCTGGGATGCGATGTGCGCCACCCTGCTGTCGACCGGTGCGCGCCGCGGCGCGATGATGGCGACGCTGCGTGGCGACCACCCGGACATCGAAACCTTCGTTGAGGCCAAGCGCAATCCCGCCGTGCTGCGGCATTTCAACCTGTCGGTGCTGGTGAGCGACGCCTTCATGGCCGCGGTGGCGGACAATGCCGACTGGCCGCTGGTCTTCCCTCTGCGCGCCGGCGAGACGGCCGGCGGCCCGCTCGTCGAACGGCGCTGGAGCGGCAGCGCGGCGCCGCTGCCGTGCCGGATAGCGCGCGTGGTGAAGGCGCGCGACCTGTGGCAGCGCATCCTGCGCGCGGCGTACGACACCGCCGAGCCGGGCGTGCTGTTCATCGACCCGATCAACCGTGAGAACACCCTGCACGACCGCGAGATCCTCTCGGCCACCAATCCGTGCGGCGAGATCCCGCTGCCGCCCTACGGCGCCTGCGACCTCGGTTCGCTCAACCTGACCGCTTTCGTGGTGTCGCCGTTTGGCGCCGACGCCCGCCTCGATTTCGCCGCCCTGGCCGATGCGGCAACCCTCGCCGTACGCTTTCTCGACAACGTGATCGACGTCTCGCGCTACCCGCTGCCTGCGCAGGCCCGCGAAGCCCGTGTGAAACGACGCATCGGTCTCGGCATCACCGGGCTGGCGGATGCGCTGGTGCTGCTGGGCCTGCGCTACGACAGCGACGCTGCGCGGCAGCTGGCCGCGCAGGCCATGCAGACGGTGCGCGACGCTGCGTATCGCGCATCGATCGGACTCGCGCGCGAAAAAGGCACGTTTCCCGCCTTCGACCGCGATGCCTTTCTGGCGAGCGGCTTCGCCCTGCGCCTGCCGCCCGACATCCGCGGCGCCATCGCCGCACACGGCATCCGCAACAGTCATGTTTTGGCGATCGCGCCGGCCGGCACCATCAGCCTGCTCGCCAACAATCTGTCCAGCGGCATCGAGCCGGTTTTCTCGGCCGAAGCGGAACGCCGCGTGCTCGAGGCGGACGGCCGCTATCGCACCCATCGCGTGGTCGATTACGCGGTGCATCGATGGCAGCAGCAGGGCCGTGCCGGTCTGCCGCCGACGCTGATCGAGGCGCAACAGATCGACCCGCTCGCCCATCTGCAGATGCAGGCGGCGTTGCAGCCCCTGGTCGATAACGCCATTTCGAAAACCATCAACGTCGCCGCCGACATCCCGTTCGAACGCTTCAAGGATCTCTACCATCAAGCCCATGCGCTCGGCCTCAAGGGCTGCACCGTGTTCCGCCCCAACCCGATCACCGGCGCCATTCTCAGCGAGCCGGATGGCGAGCGGGTGCGCTGCTGCGGCATCGAACGCGAGGCGGACTGAGGTGCGTAAACCATCCGCCCCGCGCATCGGCCTGGCACTGGGCAGCGGCTCGGCACGCGGCTGGGCACATATCGGCGTCATTCGTGCGCTGGCCGACGCCGGCGTCGAACCCGACATCGTCTGCGGCACTTCGATCGGCGCATTGGTCGGTGCCGCCTGCGTAGCCGGCAACCTCGACCAGTTGGAGCAGTGGGTGCGCAGCCTGCGCGTACAGACCGTGGTGAGCTTTCTCGATTTTTCGCTCGGCAGCGGGTTGATCAAGGGCGACAAGCTGATCGAATTCTTCCGCCGCCACTTCGTCGATCGCGACATCGGCGAACTGGCGCGCCCGTTCGGCGCCGTCGCCACCGACCTGCAGCGCGGCCGCGAAGTGTGGCTGCGCGAGGGCGGGGTGTCGGACGCGGTGCGCGCCTCGATCGCCTTGCCGGGGCTGTTCACACCCGTGCTGCACGACGGCCGCTGGCTGGTCGATGGCGGCCTGGTCAACCCTGTGCCGGTGTCGCTGTGTCGGGCGATGGGGGCCGATCTCGTGATTGCGGTCGATCTGAATGCCGACCTGCTGGGGCGTCACCTCAAGCCCGGGCCGGCCCGGGACGGCCCACGCCCGCATGCCCCGCCAGAAGCGGATGCGCGGGCCGACGGCACGATGGCACGCCTCCAGCACAGCATGTCGCAACGCCTCCTCAACCACGACAGCGGCGCCAGGCCGCCGGCCATGCTCGACGTGCTGGCGAGCAGCATCAACATCATGCAGGTGCTGATCACGCGCAGCCGGCTGGCCGGCGAACCGGCGGACATGATGGTGACGCCACTGCTCGCGGATCTGGGCTTGATGGATTTTCACAGGGGCGATGTTGCGATCGACGCGGGACGGCGCGCGGTCGAAGTGGCCATGCCGCAGTTACAGCGCCATCTGCAAGGTTGAACCGCCGTTAACCGCTGCTGGATGAGCGAACGGACGCGCACAACGCGAGCTTGTGCGTACGGTCCAGACGCTTGATTGCCGCTTCGCGCCGTGCCGCTTCGGCCCGGCTGGCGGCGGCTTCAACGTAGACCAGTTGCACCGGCCGCCGGCTGCGGGTGTAGCGGGCGCCCGTACCGCTCCCGCCGTTGTGTTCGACGACGCGGCGCGCCACGTCGGTCGTGATGCCGGTATAGAGCGAGCCGTCGGCGCAGCGCAGCATGTAGACCCACCATGCCGCATCCGGAGCGATCGGCATGCTCAGGTCATACGTCGGAGGAGAGCGGCTGCGCCCATAGCAGCGCATCCATGTGCACGCCGTTGATGTCGGCCACATCGCGCCCGATCTGTTTGGCCAGGGCTTCGATGCTGTTCTGATCGTCCTGCTCGCAAGCGATGGCCAGCGCCAGGTAGGGGGCATAGGGACCGCGCTGCGAGACGATGGCCTCGGTGATCTCGGCCGGCAGGCTGATCTGCTTCAGCACCTGCTCCATCGGCATGCGCATCACCACGTCCAGCAAGGAAAACAATCCGGCGACAAAAATCTCGTCGCGTGCCTTGGCAAACAGGGCGCGGCCAGCCAGTTGTTCCGCCACCCGGCCGCGCACCAGCGCATTTTCCAGTACGGCCTGGTCGAGTTCCTGGGTCTGGCCGCCGGTGAACAGGATCAGCGTCAGCCAGCGATACAGCTTGTCCTGGCCCATCACCATCAAGGCCTGCTCGATACCGCCGACCTTGTTCATCAGCCCCATGCCGGGGGAATTGACGTAGCGCAGCAGTCGCACCGACAGCGCCGGATCGTGCCGGAACTGGGCCGCCAGTTCGGGCTGTTCGGCCCCGGTACGCACCCGGTTCATCAGGTCCAGCACCTTGGCGCGTGACGGCCCCATGACCGGGTTCCCCAGATTTTCCCGCCGGGTGATGAATGGCCCCATGAACAGCGCGAACTGGAGCTTGTGGCACATGTGAAATGTTTCCAGCGTCTGCACGTCGGTCGCGACAAAGCGCTTGCCGGCGGCCAGTTTCGACACGGCGGCAATCTGGGCGGTGATGGTGGGAATATCCTCGCTGCTGACATCCATCACCACATAATCCACATGCGGCAGAAGCCCGTGGTGTTCGGGACGGATGACCGCGTTCGCCTGCGCCGCAAAGCTGAATCCGCGCGCTCTCAACTCGCCCAGCCGGGCCGCCAGAGCATCGTCTGCCGGCGCCCGGGTATCGATATTCAGCTGCCAGACCGTGCCGGCGGCAGGCCATTGCTCGATGAGCGGATGATTCAGGGTCGACGGCGCAATCGGCACGAATGCCAGCCGCTGGCCGAGGAGACGCGCAATATCCATGCGCTGCAGGTTGCCCAGCAAGGTTTCGTCGTAGAGACGCTGCACATCGGTCAGGCCGGGATCGACGTGTTCGTCGCTTGCCCGGCGCAGCATGAAGGTATAGCCCGCCACGCGCTGATCACGGCCCAGCATGGCCTCGCGGCGCATGACCGACGGCGCCTTGCCCGCCGGCTTGACGACCTGCGGGGGCTCGACGCGTGGCGGCGGTGGCGCAGCTGTATTTTCCCGATTTCCCGACCACATTCCGACAAGACGATTCAACACGCTGCATACCCCCGCGACAGACTTGGACACATCACGTGAATAATCGGCAACGATGCCCCGGACTGAAGTCTTGCTGTACAAATATTCTGTCGTGGCCTTTCTGGCCGAGCCAGTTGAGCGGGCTGTAGACATCGGGCATGGCGGCGGCGTGGCGTGTCGCGCCCGGGCGGTGGTGGAAGGGGCTGAATGCATTGCCGTACGGGAGCGTGATGCGTCGGCACCGTGCCCGCGATGTTGCCGCTCGGCTCGTAGCGTAGGTGGCGTAAGGGCCATCCGGACTGGCCCCTTTGGCGCCCTTGCCGGAGGGATTCCTACAGGTCGCGCTTGACCGACACGATGCCGCGCAGCATGCCCGGCGCGTAGCCGGTCGCCTTGTCGAGCGGATAGTCTGCCGCCAGACGCGCCTTCACCCCGTCGGCCATCTTCGCCGGATCGCCATGGCAGGTCAGGCAGGCCGGCTGGACGGGAAGCGCCTTCGCGTAGCGGAACTGCTTGCCCGTCGGCGTGCTGACGACCTGCCAGGTATCCAGTGTCTCGGGCTTCTCGGCCGCCGCCAAGCGCTTCTCGAGGCCGGCCTGCGCCTGCGCTTCCCAGGCATCGGGCACACCGGCGGGGTTGCGGTTCTTCGGGCTGACGCGCGTGACCACGAAGCCGGACTGTCGGGAGACCTCGGCCGCGATCTGCGGCGCACGTTGCTTGCAGACGCCGATCGCGCCGTCCGGGCCTTTTTCGGCAAGCGCGGCTTTCAGTTCGCCGCCCAGTTGCTGGATCAGGGTGCCCGCCGCCTTGCGGGCGTCGGTCGCCATGGCGGCCTGCTGTTCGGCGCTCGGGCCGCTCGCACAGCCGGCCAGCAGGGCCAGGGCGGACAAGGACAGGACGGTCGCTTTCATCGTAGATCCTTCAAAGAGATGCGAATATCCGCATTATGCCACCAACGCGGGGGGGGCACGCCGAACTTTGAGCGAAGCACAGGCATCGACCGATCGCCGCGCCTTGCCTCGCCTTGCCTTGAATCGCGCGTCATGTAAAGTGCATGACATGCGGATCGAATGTTACGCCCAGCGCCTGCTCAACCCATTTCGTGGCGTGATGCATACGGTCCGCTACCTGTCGGCCGAAGCCGTGACGACCGACGGCATCGAATGGGATATCTATGTCGCCAACGATGCCCTGCTCGACGGCCTGGGGCGCGCCGGACGGCGGGCGCAGATTTCCGACATCCGCTATGGCCACTGGTCGGCGGAAACGGGGCTGAAGCGCGGGCCGCTGTACCCGTCGGACGACTTCAGGCGGCTGGAAGACATGGGCGCGGTGGTCTATGAACATCTGCTCGAGGTGCATCGCGCGGTGCCGTTCGCCTTTCGCGACCAGTTCGAACTCTGGCTGCTCGATCGGGATGAGCAGCCGCTCGCGCTGCTGCACAGCGTGCGCACCCATGTCGAAACCGACACCAGGCCGCCGCTCGACTGGCGCGCCGGACTGGCCGCGCAGGAGCATTTCGGGAGTGCGGCGGTGGCCGATCTCGACGAGCCCGCCGGCGTGTACCTGACGCGCCATGTGAACAGTCTCGCCAGCGGTACGGCGCAATGGTTCCGCCGCTCGGATGATGGCGCCGGGCTGGGGCTGCATACGCTGCGGGGCGGCGAACATTTGCATGGACGCGTGCTGGAGGCCGACGCCTTTCCGCAGCTGTTCATCTCCACGACCGGCATGGACGAGGCGCACATCCGGCTGGTGCATGATTACCATGCGTGGCAGGCGCCGTGGATGCTGCTGCTGCCGCATCTCGACATCGCCGCCCGCAGCCGGCTTGAGTTCGCCGCATTCCGGCAGGCCGAACTGATCGAGAAGCACTGCCGGCTTTATCCCGTCGTACTCGATCGGCATGCGTTGCAGGCGGCGCGTGTCGAGGCGGCGTTGATGCGCAATCAGCCGCACAGAAAAACCGGTCACGAAACGATGCCGGCGGATGACGTCGCGCTTGGCGTCAGCGCCGACGAATAGCCCAGCCGGGCGAAGCCAGGCGCCGCTGCCCGGACTAAGCCAGGCGCCGCTGCCCGGGCTATTGCGCCGGAGCGAGTACCTGGCCGATTTTCGGGCTATCGATATATTTCTCCAGTTCCGCGAGTCCATGGGCCACATTCGGATCAGCGAACAATTCGCGGGCGGCGACCTGGCCGAGGATCTGGAAGCCGGACTGCAGCGCGATGGCGCCTTCGTATTTCACGGCCTGCTGCGCCTGCGTACGGCACGATCCGATGAGCAGCTTCTCGAATAATTCCGCGGTGGACCGGGTCGACCGGGTGCGCTCTGCATCGGTGACCGACGCGATCGATTTGACCGCGGGATGCAGGGCCATGGTGGCGAACATCCACTTGACCAGCGCATTCTTGTCGGCCGCCGTCGTCGATTCGACCAGGCAGCGGGCCAGATCATCCGCATAGAGGCCCGCCTGCGCGGCGCCGGCATGCATTGCCAGTGCCAGCACGAGGGCCTGCCCGGCTTGCTTCACAGGGTTGGGCCGCCCCGACGCGATCCTCCTCACATCCGCACCGGTTCAAACGTTGCGTCGAGATTCTGGTCGTCGCAATAATCGAGAAAATCGCCGCGCAGGGTGGCGATGTGGGCCTCCGCCGGGATGCCCAGCGTCATGTGGACTGCGAACATCGGCGCACCGGTGTGCGGAGCCGGGTAGGTTTCGGTGTCGAGCGCTTCGATGTTGATGTGCAGCCGCGCGAAGAAGTTGGCCAGGCTGTTGACGATGCCGGGCTGGTCGAGCGCGGCGACTTCCACGGTATAGGGAATCAGCGGTTTGCCGGCGTGCGCCGGGCGAGTGCGCTGCTGGGTGAGCGACAGGCCGAGTTCCTCGGAGACAGCGGGAAGCCGCGCTTCGAGTTTGGCCAGGGCATCCCAGTTTCCCGATACGCGCATCAGCAGCGCAAAACGTCCGCCGAGCGCGGCCATGCGCGATTCCTCGATGTTGCAGCCGCTATCCGAGATGCGGCGGGTGAACCCTTCCACCAGGCCGATTTTGTCTTCGCCGCTGGCAGTGATGACGAGTGATTCGGTGTCGTTGGACATGCTTAAATTAACTCCCGGTCAGACAGTTCTTTTTTGATGTAGGCGTAAAAGATCGGCGCGGCGATGAGCCCCCGTACGCCGAACGCGGCTTCCATGACCAGCATGGCAATCAGCAGCTCCCATGCGCGCGCCTGGATCTGCCCGCCGATGATACGGGCATTCACGAAATATTCGAGTTTGTGGATGAAGATCAGGAAGATCAGTGAGGCGGCCGCCACATGCAAGGAATGGGAGAGCGAAATGATGATGATGATCGTGTTGGAAATGAGGTTGCCCAGCACCGGGAGCAGACCGACCACGAAAGTCACGATGATCATGGTCTTGGTAAAAGGCAGATGCAGGCCGAAGGCGGGCAGCACCAGCATCAGGTAAATTCCGGTCAGCAGCGCATTCAATGCCGAGATGCGGACCTGCGCGAAGACCACGCGGCGGAAGGCTTCACTCAGGCGCGACACGCGTTCGTGCATCGCCTGAGCCAGCGGCGCCAGTGCCTGCGCCGGGCGCGCCTCGCGCAGGGCGATAAAGCTGCCGATGATGAGGCCGATGATGGAATGCAGCAGGACGCGCCCAGCGTCGCCGCCGAATTGGCGGATCTCCAGCGCATGCGTGCGCAGCCATTCGACCAGCCCCGCCCGAACGACCGATCCGTCTCCCTGCGGCAGCCAGGCGGCCGCCCACATCGGCAGCAGGTGGCGGGAGTTCTCGATGATCTCGGCCATTTTGGTCAACAGCCCGGCGAGCCCGCCTTCGGTCCGCAAATACAGAATCGCGCCGGTGGTGAGCCCTGCCAGCGCGCCGAGCACCACCAGGGTAACCAGGGACACCACCAGCACCTTGGCCCAGGCGTGGTCGAGACGGCCGATGACCATATGCGGCGCCAGCAGGTGCACCAATTGCGCCATCAGCAAACCGGACAGCAATGCGGGGAGCAGGTGAAACACCAGAGTGAACAACAATCCGATCGCCATCAGCACCCAGGCGGCGATCTGATAACGGGTGGCGGAGAAAGGGGCGGGGGCGGCGGTCATGGCCGCACAGTGCCCATAAAAACGCCGCGCGGCAAGTCGCCGCAGCGGGCGCGAGGCCGGGCGGCGACGGGCGCTACATTCTGCGCGGCTCCGGGGCCGGCACCGCGTATTGGCCATGCCCGCATCCGGCATTCCCCATGAAAAAGCCCGACACCGAGGTCGGGCTTGAGCGCCGGCATGCGGCAGCCGGGGCATCCCTGAATGACCCGGATCAGGCCCGTTTGCGCCGCATCATGCCCATTCCGAGCAGCCCCAGGCCCAGCAGCCCCAGCGTGGCAGGTTCCGGCACCCCGTTGCTCCGCGGTTGCAGGGACAGGGTCAGCGTGTAGGCGCCCGGATCGATCGAGATCAGGTTTTCGATGCGTGACACGGTACCGAATCCGGCCGGCGGCAGGCCATCCATGAACCAGGCCTGGTTGCTGGCACTGATCGCGTACATGGCGTAATCGCCGATGCCGATGTAATAGGTCCCGGCACCGATGACATAGGTCAGCATCGAATCGAGGCTATTAGAATCGTCGTTACCGGCCAGCGCCTGGAAGCCGGCATCGAAGAGGGCGATGTTGGTGTCGATCTGGCCGGTGGCGTTGATCGTCAGCAGGCCGCCAGTCGCGAAAACGAGTCGGTACACATCTCCCGTGTCGCCCTGGTCGATCGTGCCCTGGATCTGCATATCGGTTGCCAGTTGGGCGGATGCCAGATCATTCGAGGCATCCCCGGATTCGATGTACGCCGCATGGGCCGTGGTCATGCCCGCCGCCAGCAGGAACGCCAGGCTCAGTGTGTTCAGCTTGGTTTTCATTTTCTCCTCATTTCCGCTTGTTGTCGTGTGCGCTGGCAGGCGATTTCCTGTTCATGGCGTCTGCCCGTCCCAGCCTGTCGGTGGGTGAGCACGGAGCATGCCAGCCCACACTCGTGCGGAGAAATCAATTATTGAATACAACGACTTACATGCATCATGGATGCCTGCACCCCGCCTGAGGGAGTGCATAGCGGGGCGATTTGTAAAATCCCCCGACAGCGCGGGCACGGCGCTACACCCGCTCCGCCGCTTCATTTCAGGCGATGGCCTGGTAACCCAGCGCGGCGCCGATCCGCCGTGCCGCGTCCTGCAATGCCTCGGCCCAGCCCGGCTTGTGGCGGTCGGCGGGCGCCGAGATCGACAGACCGGCGACCAGCTTGCCTTCGGCGTCGCGTACCGGCGCGCCGATGCACGCCACCCCCAGTTCGGCCTCCTCGCGGTCACGCGCCAGTTGTTCGCGGCGAATAACGCCCAGTTCTTCCGTCAGGCGTTCCAGTGTGGTCAGGGTATTGCAGGTATAGGCGGGCAGCCCGGTACGCTCGGCATAGCCCAGCACGCCGCTGGCGCTGTCCTCGGCGAGAAAGATCTTGCCGACGGCGGTGACGTGCAGCGGGGCGTGCGCGCCCACCACCTGCACCACCTGGATCATCGCGCGACCGCCCGACACCCGCTCGACGTAGACCGCCTCGTCGCCGCGCCGCACGATCAGGTTGACCGTCTCGCCGGTCAGTTCCGCCAATTGCTGCATGCACGGCATCGCCACCTGGCGGATATTGAGCCGTGCACGTAAGCGATTGCCCACTTCCAGCCAGCGCACGCCCAGATCGTATTCGCCGGCACCCGTCTTTTCTACAAGGCCATGCGCCATCAGCGCGCCCAGGATGCGGTGCGCGCTGGCCGTATGCAGGCCGCTCTGCTCGGCCAGACGGGTCAGGCTGACCGGACCCGGTGCGCGGGACAGGAGACCGACCAGCGCCATGGCGCGATCGATGACCTGAATAGAGGAGACGCTGTTTTTCATAAGGTGAAAATTTATCACGCAATGTGAAATTGCGAGCAGTTTACTGCTTCAATACGCCCATCGTTTCACATTATGTGAAACATTTTCACACTGTGAAAGGATTAACCATGAGCGCCCAGATGCAGTCCACTCCCGAGACCGTGCCCGCCTTCTGCGAGGGCATCCAGTATTTCGCCGCCAGCTTCCCCGAAATCGACCGCTTGGGCGCCGCGCCGCTGTTGGGCCCCGGTCAGCCGGCGCTGCCCGACGCCACCAGCGAAGCCGCCGTCTACCAGACCCTGCTCGCCGCCGACGCGCTGCGTTATCTCACGCTGCAGGTCACCGGCAGCAAGTCGTCGGGCCACCCGGGCGGCTTCGCCTCCAGCGCCGACGCCGTCGCCGCGCTGCATCTCTTGGGCCACCGCAATATGGTGACCGAGGTCGGCCACCACGCGCCGGGTTTCTATTCGGCAATGTTCCTCGACACCTCGCTGGAAGCCATGGGCATCCATAGCGTGGCCGAGATGCGCGCGCGCTTCCGCGAGCGTCATGGCCTGCTGGGCCACCTATCCGGCGCGATCCCCGGCCTGCTGGCCCCCGCAGGCCCCTTGGGACAGGGCCAGCACTTCGCCATGGCCGGCGCCTACCTGCACCGCGACAAACTGTTCCCGGTGACCATCGGCGACGGGGGCTTGGGCGAGCCCTACATCATGAGCGCGTTCCAGCACTTCGCCACGGCGTATCCGGACGTCACCAACTATCTGCCGGTGCTGGTGTGGAACGGCTATTCGCAGGAACACCACAGCATGGTGTCGCTGTGGGACAACGCGCGCATGACCGCCTACTGGCGCGCGCACGGCTTCGACGAGGTGCATCTGGTCGACGCGCGCGACTTTGCCGACACGCCCGACGCCCCGGGCTACCCTGATCAGGGGCCGACGACGTCGGCCTACGCCGACTCCACGACCTTCGGCTTCGCCGCGCGCATGGCCTTCACCGGCGCCATCCTCGAGGCCGCCGACGCCGCCGCGAAAAGTGCATTGGGCGGCCGCCGCGCCTGCCTCATCGTCAAGCAGTTGAAGGGCGCTGGCGTGCACGCCAGCGGCGCCAAGTCGCACAACCTCTACGCGCACCACACGCTCGATTCCGACGACGTGAAGGATGGATTGCAGCGCCGCGCGCTGCCGATCCAGGCGTGGAAGGTGACGCGCGAGAACTTCCGCCACGCCGGCGGCGGCCCCGCCGCCAAGACCGCAGTGACCGAAAGCGTGCGCGCATTGCCCAGCCTCGACGGCCTGCCGTTGAATGAATTCGCCGTCGGCGAGAACCACGTGCCGACCACCGCCTTCGGCCACGTCGTCGCCGAAGTCGGCCGCCGCGACCCGCTATTCGTCGTCACCAACGCCGACGGCAACGAAGCGTCGGGCATGGCCAACATCAACAAGGCGCTGACGATCCGCCATCCGACCGCCGACGATCTCTACTTTCAGGGCCCGTCGGGCCAGGTCTACGAGCCGCTCAACGAGGACGCCTGCGCCGGCCTTGCCGTCGGCGTGTCGCTGTTCGGCGGGCGTAGCCTGTGGTGCAGCTACGAGTCGTTCGCGATCAACGGCCTGCCGATCTGGCAGACGGTGACGCAGGCGATGGCCGAACTGCGCCGCCCGACCCCGGCGACGGTGTGCCTGTTCACCGCCGGCGCGCTCGAGCAGGGCCGCAACGGCTGGACCCATCAGCGCCCCGAAATCGAAAGCTACTTCGCCGCGATGATGCGGAATGGCAACGTCTACCCGCTGTTCCCGGTCGACGCCAACATGATCCAGGCGAGCTACGACTGGGCCTTGAAGCAACGCAACAAGGGCATCGTCATCACCGCGTCGAAGTCGCCGCTGCCGATCCATGCGACGATGGAACAAAGTTTCCAGGCGATCGACGACGGCGCGACGCTGCTGCAGGAAACGACAGGCTCGCACACCGTCGTCTTCGCGGTGACCGGCGACATGGTGCTGGGCCCGGTGTTCGCCGCCGCCGGGAAACTGGCGGAGGCCGGCATCGGTTCGCGTATCGTCGCCGTGGTCAACCCGCGCCGCCTGTACCGCCCGGGCGACGTGCTGTGGGACAGCGTGTCGGAACCCGACGGCCGTTTCATGGACGACGCCACGTTCAAGACGATGTTCGACGGCGACGTGCTGATCGCGGTCAGCGGCGGGCCTGCCGGTCCGCTCGAACCGGTGCTGCTGCGCAGCCAGGCGCGCGAGCGCGACGTGTTCTGCTGGAAGCGCGGCGAGACCACCGCCAGCCCGCAGCAGCTGTTCGACTTCAACGGCATGAACGCGCAGGCGATGGCCGAGCGCGCGCTGGCGATGCTGGAGCGCGTTGCGGCTTGAAAACAAAGGTTTCCCCATGAACCCGAAAATCATCGTTCTCGACGACGACCCGACCGGTTCGCAGACGGTGCACGCCTGCCTGCTGCTGACGCGCTGGGACGTCGCCACGCTGAAGACGGCGCTGGCCGACGCGGCCCCGCTGTTCTTCGTGCTGACCAACACGCGTGGGATGGATGCCACGCGCGCCGCCGCGGTCACGCGCGAGGTGTGCGACAACCTCAAGGCCGCGCTCGCCGATTACGCCGGGACGGTGCTGTTCGTGTCGCGCTCGGATTCGACCCTGCGCGGCCACTACCCGGTGGAAACCGACGTGATGAACGACGTCCTCGGACCGTTCGACGCGACGCTGCTCACGCCCGCGTTTTTCGAGGGCGGACGCGTGACGCGCGACGGCACGCATTATCTGATCGTCGACGGCACGCCGGTACCGACCCACGAGACCGAATTCGCGCGCGACGCGGTGTTCGGCTACACGACGGCGTTCCTGCCCGATTACGTCGCGGAGAAGACCGGCGGCCGCGTGGCGTCCAAAGATGTGGCGCGGCTGACGCTTGCCGACCTGCGTGCAGGCAAGGCGGACGCCTGGCTCGCTTCGCTCGCGCACAACGCCGTCGGCGCGGTCGACGGCGACACGCCGGACGACTACCGCGTCTTCGCCGACGCCGTGCTGAACGCGGCAGCCGGAGGCAAACGGCTCTTGTTCCGCAGTGCGGCTTCGCTCCTGACCGCACTCGCCCGGCTGCCGCCGCAGCCGGTCGCCGCCGAAGCCTTCGCCACGCTGGTGCGCGGCGGCCGGCCCGGCGCCATCATCGTCGGTTCGCACGTCGCCAGGACCACCGCGCAGCTGACCGCGCTGTTGAAGGAACGCGGCGTGATCGGCCTGCCGCTCGACGTCACCCGCCTGCCGGCGGAACGCGTGGCCGTGGTCGATCAACTCTCTGCAAGCATTGCCCACGCCCACGCGCAGGGTCTCACTCCGGTGGTGTTCACCAGCCGCGCCGAATTGCAGTTCGCCAGCGCGGCCGAGCGCCTGGCCTTCGGCGAAGTGGTTTCCGTAACGCTGATGGACGTGGTGAAGCGGTTGCCGGCAACGCTCGGCTTCCTCATCAGCAAGGGTGGCATCACCTCCAACGACGTGTTGTCGACCGGGCTCGAACTGACCGCGTCGCGCGTGCTGGGGCAGATCCTGCCCGGCGTCACCGTGGTGCAGACGCCGCCCGGCCACCGCTTGCCGCAATTGCCCGTCGTCATCTTTCCCGGCAACGTCGGCGGCGACGGCGCGCTGGCCGAAGCCTACCGGCGGCTCGCACCCTCGCACGCGTCGGCAAGCCCGGCTACACTCGTAGCCTGAACGTACACGCCGTCTTTCATGCTCAGTCCCGCCTTCCTGTCCCAGCTACGCAAACTGTTGCCCGACCATTGCGTGCTCTACGCGCGCGAGGATCTCGTGCCGTTCGAGAGCGACGGCCTGTCGGCGTATCGCAACACGCCCGACGTGGTGGTGCTGCCGGAAGACGAAGCGCAGGTGGCGGCGGTCCTGCGGCTGTGTCATGAAAACCGGATCGCGGTGGTGGCGCGCGGCGCCGGCACCGGGCTGGCCGCCGGCGCCCTGCCGGTCGACGGCGCGGTGCTGCTGGTGCTGGCCAAGCTCAACCGCATCAAGGTGATCGACCCGCTCGCCAGAACAGCGGTGGTCGAGCCGGGCGTACGCAATCTCGCGATTTCCGAAGCCGTCGCACCGCACCATCTTTATTACGCGCCCGACCCGTCGTCGCAGATCGCCTGCTCGATCGGCGGCAACGTGGCGGAAAACTCCGGCGGCGTGCACTGCCTGAAGTACGGCCTCACGGTGCACAACATCATGAAGCTGCGCGCCTGGACCATCGACGGCCAGTTGCTGGAAATCGGCAGCGATGCGCTCGATACCCCCGGCTATGACCTCCTGGCGCTCATGACCGGCTCGGAAGGCATGCTGGCGGTGATCACCGAAGTCACGGTCAAGCTGTTGCCGCGCCCCGAGCGCGCGCAGGTGGTGCTGGCGGCGTTCGACGACGTGGCGCAGGCCGGCGCGGCGGTCGGCAACATCATCGCCGCCGGGGTGGTCCCGGCGGGCCTCGAAATGATGGACCGCCTCGCCATCGAGGCCGCCGAGGCCTTCGTCCACGCCGGCTATCCGATGACCGAGGCGCTGCTGCTGTGCGAGGTCGACGGCGTCAACGAGGAAGTGTCGGACGACATCCTCACCGTGCACGACGTGCTTGCGGCCTCCGGCGCGACCGAGATTCACACCGCCGAGAGCGAGGAGCAGCGGCTGAAATTCTGGGCCGGACGCAAGGCGGCGTTCCCCGCGGTGGGCCGGCTGGCACCCGACTACTACTGCATGGACGGCACCATCCCGCGCGCCCGGTTGCCGCACGTGCTGAAACGCATCGGCGAGATGAGCGCGGAATACGGTCTCCCGGTGGCCAACGTGTTTCATGCGGGCGACGGCAACCTGCATCCGCTGATCCTGTTCGACGCCAACCTGCCGGGCGAACTCGCCAAGGCCGAGGCCTTCGGCGGTAAAATTCTCGAACTGTGCGTCGAGGCCGGCGGCACCATCACCGGCGAGCACGGCGTCGGCCTGGAGAAGATCAGGCAGATGTGCGCGCAGTTCGCACCCCCGGAACTCGCGCGCTTCCACGACGTGAAGGCCGCGTTCGATCCCGATACCCTGCTCAACCCCGGCAAAGCCGTTCCGGAGCTGCACCGCTGCGCCGAGTGGGGCGCGATGCACGTCCACGGCGGGCAGCTGGCGCATCCGGAACTGCCGAGGTTCTGATGTTGACCGAATTCGTCGACCGTATTCGCTCGGCCCATGCGGCGAATACGCCGCTCGTCATCCAGGGCGGCGGCAGCAAGGACTTCTATGGCAACGCCCATGAAGGCGAAGTGCTCAACACCCGTGCGCTTACCGGCGTCGTCGACTACCAGCCGAAGGAGCTGGTGCTGACCGCGCAGGCCGGCACCCCGCTCGCCGAGATCGAGGCGCTGCTCGCCGAACACGAGCAGATGCTGGCGTTCGAGCCGCCGCACTTTGGCGGCAACCCTCTCCCCAACCCTCTCCCCAACCCTCTCCCGCAAGCGGGCGAGGGGGCAAACGATGCGCTGCGCGCGCCCAAATCGAGTAACGCCACGCTCGGTGGCTGCATCGCCGCCGGCCTCTCGGGTCCGCGCCGGCCCTACGCCGGCGCGGCGCGCGACTTCGTGCTCGGGGTGCGCATGATCGACGGCACCGGCCAGCCGCTGCGCTTCGGCGGCCAGGTGATCAAGAACGTCGCCGGCTACGACGTGTCGCGCCTGATGGTCGGTGCGCTCGGCACGCTCGGCCTCATCACCGAAGTCTCGCTCAAGGTATTGCCGCAACCGGCGCGGGAAACCACCCTGCAATTCGAACTCGACGAAGCCGCCGCGATCGAAAAAATGAACCAGTGGGCCGGGCAGCCGCTGCCGCTGTCGGCGACCAGCTGGCACGCGGGTCTGCTGACCGTGCGGCTGTCTGGCGCGGCCTCCGCGGTGCATGCCGCGCAGGCCCGGCTCGGCGGCGAACCGCTGCACGACGCCAGCGCATTCTGGCAGCGCCTGCGCGACCAGACCACGCCCTTCTTCGACAAGCGCCCGCTGCACCCTGAAGGGCATAAATGGCGGCTGGCGGTGAAGCCCACCACGCCGCCGCTGAAACTCGGCGACGCGCTGTGGATCGAGTGGGGCGGCGCGGTGCGCTGGCTGGCGTCCGACCTGCCCGCCGCGATGCTGCGCGAAACGGCAAAAACGGCGGGTGGACATGCCACCCTGTTTCGCGGCAAAGCACCGGCCGACGGCGCCTTCGCCCCGCTCGCCCCGGCGCTGGCGACGCTGCACCGCGCCCTGAAACAGCGCTTCGATCCGCGCGGCATCCTCAACCGCGGCCGGCTCTACCCCGACTTCTGACATGCAGACCCGGATCGCCGACGTCTACCGCAACACCCCCGAGGGCGAGGTCGCCGAGCGGATTCTTCGCAGCTGCGTACATTGCGGCTTCTGCCTCGCCACCTGCCCCACCTACCAGGTGCTCGGCAACGAGCTCGACTCGCCGCGCGGCCGCATCTACCTGATCAAGCAGGTGCTCGAAGGCGCGACGCCGACGGTGAAGACCCGCTTGCATCTCGACCGCTGCCTCACCTGCCGCAACTGCGAAACCACCTGCCCATCGGGCGTTGAATACGGCAAGCTGCTCGACATCGGGCGCCACATCGTCGAGAAAAAAGTCGGCCGCAGCCCCATCGAAAGCGCGACGCGCAGCGTGCTCAAGACCGGCCTCGGTTCGCCGCTGCTGTTCAAGAGCGCGCTGAAACTTGGCCAGGGCCTGCGCCGGCTGCTACCCGCTTCGCTCCAGGCACGCATCCCCGCCACCGACCCCGCCGGTGACCGGCCAGCGCCGCGCCACCCCCGCCGCATGCTGGTCCTCGAAGGCTGCGTGCAGCCCGGCCTCAAGCCCAACATCAACGCCGCCGCCGCGCGCGTGCTCGACCGGCTGGGTATTTCCCTCATTGCCGCGGACGAGGCCGGCTGCTGCGGCGCGCTGGCGCATCATCTGAACGACCACGACGATGGTCTGAATGCCGCACGCCGCAACATCGACGCCTGGATTCCGCATCTCGACGCCGGGGTGGAAGCCATCGTGATGACCGCCTCCGGCTGCGGGGCGATGGTCAAGGACTACGGCTGGCTGCTGCGGCATGACGCCGCGTATGCGGAAAAGGCCGCTCGCATCTCCGCCGCGACGAAGGACATTTCGGAAATCCTCGTCGCCGAGCGCGACGCACTGAAACCACTCACCGCTCACCGCTCACCCCTCACGCAGAAAATCGCCTACCACCCCCCCTGCACCCTGCAGCATGGGCAGAAGCTCAGCGGCGGCGTCGAAGCCTTGCTGACCGATGCCGGCTTCGAACTCACGCTGGTGGCGGAACCGCACCTGTGCTGCGGCTCGGCCGGCACCTATTCGATCCTGCAACCGGAAATTTCCGGCCAACTGAAGGCGCGCAAGCTGGACAACCTGCAGGCCGGCCAACCGGAACTGATCGCCACCGCCAACATCGGCTGCCTGACCCATCTGCAATCGGGCACCAAGATTCCCGTACGACATTGGGTCGAATTATTGGACAATGCTCTATCGAACAATTAAAAACACTTAGCCAACATGGCGCGCATTTTTGACAATATTGATCAAGACCTACTTACGGCATTACGCGCGACCTTATTTATATCGAAGCGATCTGACTTTTGTGTCGGATATCTCAATCTGCGTGGCTGGCAGTCCATCGACGATCTGATTCAAGGCTGGGATCCCGCCTCCGGCCAGGTGTGTCGTGTCTTGGTTGGCATGCAGCGCCCTCCACACGAAGAAATTCGCGAGCTCTATCGGGCAGCAGGCAATGACGGGCTAATTGATAATGCTGCGGCATTACGGCTAAAAAGCCAGTTCGCCGCCCATCTGCGTGAGCAGATTACAATGGGTATCCCGACCGGGAAGGATGAAGCCGCGCTCCGGCGCCTGGCTTGTCAGCTCCGAGCAGGACAGGTGGTTGTTAAGCTTTTTCTGCCCCACCCGCTGCACGCCAAGCTCTACCTCCTGTTTCGCGATGACGTAAACAATCCCATCACAGGTTTTGTCGGCAGCAGCAACCTTACGCTGCAAGGTTTGGCGCGCCAGGGCGAGTTGAACGTCGATGTGCTCGATCATCACGCCACGCAGCGTTTGTCTCAATGGTTCGATGACCGCTGGGCCGAACGCTGGGCGCTTGATGTCTCAGCCGATCTCGCGGATATCATCGAAAACAGCTGGGCACGCGAAGCTGTCATTCCACCGCACCATATCTACCTCAACCTCGCTTACCACCTGAGCACTGAGGCACGAGCAGGCTTAAGCCAGTTCCGCCTGCCAGGCCGTTTCGAAAACGAGCTGTTCGAGTTCCAGAAGAGCGCCGTGAAAATCGCGGCGCGTCACCTGCATCGCCGCGGTGGCGTCATGATTGGCGACGTGGTGGGCCTGGGCAAAACCATGATGGCCACCGCCCTGGCCCGCATGTTCGAGGACGACCTCGGGTACGAAACGCTCATTATTTGCCCCAAGAACCTTGAACCCATGTGGGAACGCTACCGCACCGAATACGGCTTGCGCGGAATGGTGCTCCCCATATCCCAAGTCACCAGGAAACTTCCCAGCCTCAAACGGTATCGCCTCGTGCTCATCGACGAGAGCCATAACCTGCGCAACCGTGAAGGCCGCCGCTACAAGGCCATTTCCGACTACATCCGCAGTTGCGACGCCAAGGTCATCCTGCTTACCGCCACGCCCTACAACAAGACCAAGGCTGACTTGTCGAGCCAGTTGCGGTTGTTCATCGATGAAAAGGCCAACATTGGCATCCGACCTGAGCGCTACATGCGCAAGCTCGCGATTACAGAGGCCGAGTTCGAGCGCAAAAACCAGTGCAAGGTGAACTCGATTCTCGCCATCGAAAAGAGCGACGAATTCGACGACTGGCGCGAGCTCATCCGCCTGTACATGGTGCGCCGCACACGCAGCTTCATCATTCAGCACTACACCGAAGCGGATAAGCACGGCCGCCGTTACATCTCCGGCAAAGACGGCGAGAAGCGCTATTTCCCCGTGCGCAAACCCCTCTCGCTCAATTTCGCGGTCAACGATGCCGACCCGGCCGACCGTTACGCGCGGCTTTACTCCGCAGAAGTCGTCGATCAGATCAACGGCCTGCACGTACCCCGCTATGGCCTGGGCAATTACGAAGACCCTGCCGCAATCAAGGATGCCTCGCCCGCCGAGCGCAAGCTGATGGAAAACCTCGGCCGCGCCGGCAAGCGACTGATGGGGTTCTGCCGCACCAACCTGTTCAAGCGCCTGGAGTCCAGCGGCTATTCCTTTCTGCAATCGATCGACCGGCATATCCTGCGCAACCAGATATACCTCTATGCCATCGAGAATGGGCTGGACCTGCCGGTGGGCGTGCTCGATGCCGGCCTGCTCGACGTCGAGCGCATGGATGAGGACGCCGAAGGTCTGGAGGGCGATCCCGAGGACCTGCTCGACGGGCTGGTCGAGGCGGTTGCCGAAGAAGAGACCCTTCCTGACGGGATGGCACGTGCCAAAGCGGTCTATCAGCAATATGCGGGCGAATACAAAAAGCGCTTCAAGTGGGTGCGCCCCACGTTGTTCAAGAAAACCCTCGCCGCCGACCTGGCGGCGGATACGCAAGCCTTGCTTGAGATGCTGCGAATCCACGGTGAGTGGGATCCGCAACACGACCAGAAACTGGCAGCGCTGAAACGCCTGCTCACGGACACACACGCCAAGGACAAGGTACTGATCTTCACCCAGTTTGCTGATACCGCACGTTATCTGGCGCGCGAGGTGCACAAGGCTGGCGTCACCCATGTCGAAGTCGCAACCGGTGCCAGCGCCGACCCCTATGCGCTGGCCTGTCGCTTCTCGCCAAGATCGAACAACAAAACAGTCAGCAAGGCCGACGAAGTACGCGTGCTGATCTGTACCGACGTCCTGTCGGAAGGCCAAAACCTGCAGGACGGCAACGTGGTGGTGAACTTCGATCTGCCCTGGGCCATCATCCGTCTCATCCAGCGGGCCGGCCGGGTGGACCGTATCGGCCAGCGCGCCGAGGAAATCCACTGCTATTCCTTCCTCCCCGCGGACGGCGTGGAACGCCTGATCCAGTTGCGCGCCCGCATTCAGCAGCGCCTCCTGGAAAACGCCGAGGTTGTGGGCACGGATGAAGCCTTCTTCGAGGACGAAGAGGCCAATGCCATCCGCAACCTCTATACCGAGCAATCCGATGTCCTGGACGACAACGACGACGAAGTCGATCTGGCCTCATACGCCTGGCAGGTATGGAAGCAGGCCACCCAGGACAACCCTGAACTCGCCCACGCAGTCGAGTCATTGCCGCCCGTCGTTTATTCGGCCAAGGCCTTTAGCCTCGATCCAGCCCGTCTCCCCCTGCTGGGAGAAGATGCTGCCCAGGGCGGCGTGCTGGTCTACGTCAAATCGCCCGAAGGCAAAGACCACCTGGCCTGGGTCGGCCCCAACGGTAAAACCGTCACCGAATCGCAGTTCACGATCTTGCGTGCGGCCGAATGCGAAGCTGGCACGCCTGCGGTACCCCGTGTCGAGAACCATCACGACCTGGTCGCCCACGGCCTGCAATTGGCCGTCACCCAGGACAAAGCCGTGGGCGGCGGCCTCGGTCGCCCCTCCAGTCCACGCCGCCGAGCCTACGAACGGCTCAAGCACTACTCGGTACAGCAGATGAACACCTTGTTCCGCGACGAAGAACTGGAGCACGCCCTCGACGATATTTACCAGCGCCCACTGCTTGAAAGCGCCGGCGACCTGCTCAACCGCCTGATGCGCAGCGGGGTGAACGACGAGGAACTGGGCGAAGCCGTGAAATCCCTACGCGAAGAAGGTCGCCTGACCTACGCCGAAGAAGACGCGGCGCTGCGCGATCCGCGTGTGGTGTGTTCGATGGGGCTCATACCAATAAACAGTTCGAACTGACGACATGGCCAAACTCGACTTCGCCGGCTTTCAAAAGCACCTTTCCACGTTCGACTTTCCACGTCTGTTTGTTGAAGTACTGGGCTGGAACTATGGCCCCGTCGCCGAACGCGACTGGCAAGAGGACGCCACCAACCAGCTGTCTTTTTCCCGTCGTATGGTGGCCGAACTTGGCGGCGTGGCCGTGCTGCAAGTCGTGCCCGCCACCGGCTGGCCTGATGAAGCCACTTGTGCACACATCTGGAAGCAGCTCTCGCAGCGCCACGTCGAAAACATCCTCATTTTCACGGACCAACGCGACAACGCCACCCAAAGCCTCTGGTACTGGGTCAAGCGCGGCAAAGACGAAATCACCGGCAAGCCGAAGAACACGCCGCGCCGTCATGAATATTTTCGCGGGCAGCCGGTCGATTTGTTCGCCTCCAAATTGCAGGCCATGGTGGTCGAGCTATCCGAACTGGACGCTGCCGGACGTATGCCCGTGCTCGAAGCTGCGCGTCGCATCCAGTCTGCGCTGGACGTAGAAAAGACTACCAAGCGTTTCTTCAATGCCTATCAGGAGCAGCACCAGGAACTACTTGCCGAAATCGAAGGCATAGACGACGAGCGTGACCGCCGCTGGTATGCATCGGTCATCCTCAACCGGCTGATGTTCGTCTGGTTCATGCAGAAAAAAGGGTTTCTAGACCACGCCGACTATGACTATCTGTCCCGGCAATTCGCTGCTTCTCAAGCACGGGGCGCGGAGCGCTTTTTCAGCGAGTTCCTGAGCGCACTGTTCTTTGAAGCCTTCGCCAAACCGGCAACCGAACGCACTGCCGCCGTGCGTACGTTGACCGGCGACATTCCCTATCTCAACGGCGGCCTATTCCTGCACCATCCGCTGGAACTCGACGCCAACAAACAGCCTCGGCTAGGCATCACCCTGCGCATTTCCGACCGTGCGTTCGAAGGCGTCTTCAAACTGTTTGCTGCGTTTTCATGGAATCTGGACGACACGCCCGGCGGCGACGCCGATGAAATCAATCCGGACGTGCTGGGCTACATATTCGAAAAGTACATCAACCAGAAAGCCTTCGGCGCCTATTACACACGCCCGGAAATCACCAACTACCTGGCCGAGCGCAGCATTCACAAACGAGTGCTGGAAGCCATACACGAACCCGCCGTGCCCGAACTGGGCTTGAAGGAAGTGAGCTTTGCCAGCGTGCCCGACCTGCTGGCCAAAATGGACAACGTCACCGCGCTGAAGCTGGTGAACAGCGTCTTGCCGTCGATCAACATCCTCGACCCGGCGGTGGGTTCCGGCGCGTTTCTGGTGGCCGCGCTCAAAGTGCTGGTCAATATCTATTCCGCTGTGGTCGGGCGCGCCGAGCTGGGTGCCAGCGACGCCCTGCAATCCTGGCTGAAAACGATTCAAAAGGAACACCCCAGCGTTGCGTATTACATCAAGCGCCGCATCGTCACCGACAACCTCTACGGCGTGGACATCATGCAAGAGGCCACCGAGATCGCCAAGCTGCGGCTGTTTCTGACCATGGTGGCCTCGGTGCGCAAGGTGGAAGAACTGGAGCCGCTGCCCAATATCGACTTCAACATCCTGCCGGGCAATTCGCTGGTCGGCTTGATGCGAGTGGATGCCCACGAATTCGATTGCAAGCAGGACGACCTGTTCAAGACCCCATTCCGCAAATTGCTGGAGGAAAAAAACCGCAAGCTCGAAACCTACCGCCACACCGCCGACATGATGGGACGTGATATCGATTTACGCGTGCTGCGCGACGACATCGACCAAGGCATGACGGAGGCCACGAACACGCTCAATGAACTGTTGCGCGACCAGTTCGAAGCGCTCGGAGTGAAATACGAACAAGCCACGTGGGACGCCGCCAGGAGTACGCTTGGCAAACCGAAGAAACTCAAGATCACGCGCGAGCATATCGATGCCCAAACGCCGTTCCATTGGGGCTATATGTTCGACGGGATCATGCAGAAGCAGGGTGGATTCGACATCATTCTGACCAACCCACCATGGGAAATTTTCAAGCCGCAGGCCAAGGAGTTTTTCGCCGACCACTCTGAGCTGGTCAGCAAGAACAAGATGACCATCAAGGAATTCGAGAAAGAGCAGGGCAAGCTGCTCAAGGACAAGGCCGTACGCGAAGCATGGCTGGCCTACGAGAGCCGCTTCCCCCATATGAGCGCCTGGTTCCGCGCCGCGCCGGAATACCGCGCCCAGTCAGCCGTGGTGAACGGCAAAAAAACCGGCTCCGATCTCAACCTCTACAAACTGTTCCTGGAACGCTGTTACGCCCTGCTGCGCCCGGGAGGCCATTGCGGCATCGTCATCCCCAGTGGCATTTACACCGACCTCGGTGCCAAGGGCCTGCGCGATCTGCTGTTCAATCACAGCCGCATTGAAGGCCTGTTCTGCTTTGAGAACCGCAAGACGATTTTCGAGAGTGTCGACAGCCGCTTCAAGTTCGTCGTGCTGACCTTCGAGAAAGCCGACGTGCCGCGGTTGCAGGCCACAGCCGAACAGAATGCCAGCGCCGCACCGGACGATCTGCTCACACCCTTCGGCGGCACCGTCAGTTTCCCCGCCGCCTTCATGCGGCATAATGTCGCCGAGCTTGAGCGTTTCCCGGCAGAAGGCGCGCTGTGGCTCGATGTGGCGTTGATTCGCAAGCTTTCGCCCGATTCTCACTCGGTGATGGAGTTCAAGAGCGAGCAGGATATCGCCATCGCCGAGAAGCTGCTGAAACATCCGCTGCTGGGAGATAAACGCGAGGGCGAATGGCAAGTGGGGTTCACTGCGGAGTTCCACATGACCAACGATGCAAAAGGGCTGTTTGAGACCGAACCGGCCCAGGGACGGCTTCCCCTTTATGAGGGCAAGATGATCTGGCAGTTCGACGCCCACTATGAGCAGCCCCGCTACTGGGTGGACAGCGCCAAGGGCCGGCAGGCCCTGCTAGGGCGGCGAGAGGATCATGGTCAATGGATGGACTACCAGGCCTACCGCCTAGGGTTTCGTGACATCGCCGCTAATACAAACGAGCGCACCTTGGTATCCACGCTGATCCCGCCCACCTTTCACGGCAACAAGCTGCCCACCGCGAAGGTGTTCGACGAGAACGGAAATCGGCTGCTGGACAGCCACACCCAGTTATTCCTCTGCACCGTGTGGAATAGCTTCGTGATCGACTGGATGCTGCGGCAGAAGGTGACCACCACCATCAACTTCTTCTACCTGCACCAGCTGCCCGTTCCGCGTCTCACCGAAGCCGATTCCGCCTTCGTCTCCATCGTCGAACGTGCCGCCCGCCTCACCTGTACCACGCCGGAATTCGATGATCTGGCCAAGGAAGTTGGCCTTGGCTCCCACAAGAACGGGGCAACTGACCCCGCCGAGCGCGCCCGCCTGCGCGCCGAACTCGACGGTCTGGTTGCCCACCTCTATGGCTTGACCGAAGCCGAGTTCGCCCACATTCTCACCACCTTTCCGCTGGTGGCGGAGCCCGTCAAGCAGGCGGCACGCAATGCCTGGCGCGATGTCGAGAGGGGACTGATCACATGAACGAGAAACGCAAGACGTTGCAATCGGTGCGTGTCCGCAACTTCAAGGCGATTGTCGACAGCCGGGTGGTACGTCTCGGGCCGCTTACAGTGTTCATCGGCCATAACGGCAGCGGCAAGTCGAGCCTGATCGAGGCGCTGGAGACGTATCAGTCCATCGTGGTCGATGGGCTTGACGCGGCGATGCAGCGCTGGCTCGGCATCGAGCATGTGCGGCACCTGGGCGCGGCGGCGAAGGAGCGCGCGGGTCAGGCGATTAATGCGATGTCTTTCGATTTGCGCGTTGGCACTTCTGTTCGCAATGCAACACGCATGGAGATGGGGGTAAACAATGACGCGGCGGCCAACCGCATGTTCATCGCCAATGAGCAATACACGGGCCCCGATGGCTTCAGCACTGGCCGGGCAAAGATGGCTGCAAGCGTGTATGGGTCCGGGCGCTCCATTCTTTTGCCGACCGACGCGGAACTCGGCGCGCTGGCGGCTCAGGTGGGCGCATGGCAGTTCATGAGCTTGCAGCCCGAGCGCATGGGCATGCCAGTGCCGCAGCAGCGGACCGGCGGCTACGTGCGCCTGGCCAAGGACGGCAGCAATATCGCGGATTACCTTATGGATATTCAGCGCCGGGATACCGAAGCCTTCGATGGCATTGTCCGCACCATGAGCTATGTGCTGCCTTACGCGCGCGACCTGCAACCCATGCTGACATCGGAACTGGAGCGCAAGGCCTACCTTCAGCTTGCCGAGAGCAGCTTCAAGGTGCCGGGCTGGATGCTTTCCACCGGCACGCTCCGGATGCTGGCACTGCTGGCAGTGCTGCGCCACCCCGAGCCGCCGCCCCTGGTCGTGGTCGAGGAAATCGAAAATGGGCTCGACCCGCGCAGCATTCACTTGCTGGTGGAAGAAATTCGCACCGCCGTGCAGGCCGGCGTGACACAGGTGGTGCTGACGACGCACTCGCCCTATTTGCTGGATTTGCTGAAGCTCGATCAACTGGTGTTGGTGGCGCGTGATAACAAGGGCGAGCCACGCTTTCACCGCCCATCCGGCGACGCCAATCTGACCGAGTGGGCAAAAGAATTTGCCCCCGGCCGGCTCTATACCATGGGCTCTTTGCATGAGGCCGCGCAATGACCTTGGGCCTGATTTTCGAGTGCGGGCCGCAGGGCGCCGACAAGCAGGTGTGTGAATACCTTGCTCAACACATCAAGCCCGGCATCAAAATCCGCAGCAAGACGCTGGACAACAAGGACAACCTGCTGCGCGATGCAGGCAAGGTTGCCGCGCAATTGCTCAAGGACGGATGCACCTGTGTATTGATCATCTGGGATCTGCGGCCGGCCTGGCCGGACAAGAAACACAAACCTTGCCGCCATACGGAGCGGCAGACCTTGCTAACACGGCTTGGCGAGGCTGGTTTGCCTGCGAACGCGCCCGTTCATTTTGTTTGCATAGAGCAGGAACTGGAAAGCTGGTTGCTGGCGAACGAGAGGGCGATCAGTGCCTTGCTCTCAACCAATGCACACGCTTATGCAGCGCCCCGCGTGAAGAAGCCTGACGCCGTGGCGCAGCCCAAGGCGGCGATAATTGAGCACTTCAAGACGGCGAGGGGTTGGCGCTATGACGACAAAGTAGATGCAATCCGAGTTCTCAAGGCTGCCGACATTGATCTTGCCCGCTTGCGGCGTTCGGTTAGCTTTGCTCGCTTCGAGAATAAATTGACCAACTGTGCAAATGTTTGAATTGGCCCTTGCCGACTCTATGAATTCCGGCCTCAAGGACCATGTGGGTCTAAACGGCGAGACCACGATGACTGACCTCAGTCCTGCCCAGGCTGCGCCCCATATCGCCGTCTTACTGGCCGCACCCGAAAACCGCACCCTTGATTTCAAGCGCATCAGCAGCAAGCATGGCCGGATCATCGAGGCCATCTGCGCCTTTGCCAACAGTGAAGGGGGCTTGCTGGTCATTGGCATAGGCGACGAGAAGGGTCTGAAACCCGATACCAAACCCGAAAGCCGCCTGTTCGGCATCGAGGAAAACCACGAAGGCTTCGACTGAAATTGCCGGTTAATCAGCCGCTTATGTGGCAGATTGTTTTCTGTCTTGTTGGGAATGCCTCCTCCGTGCCTGGCTCGCGGAGAGGCGATATTGTTTTCCAGACCCCACGGAAAACAACTCCAAGAAAATGTAAAATTCCTGTAAAAACAACTTGTTGCGTAAATCATTGTTTTCCGGATGCCAGGCTATGCAAAGGGCCGTGCTGTCTTGCGCACGGCAAGTTCCACGCTTGACGAAGCGCTCGGCCCGCTTGGAGAGCGTGCGGGAAATTGGGCCTGGAAACTGCAGGCGCCCGCTCGCTACCTTCGCCACCCCCGCATGAGCGCTGAATTTTCCACCCGCGCTGCGCAGCATCACGGCGTCGTCTCCCAGGAGATGAACGCCCAGTGGAAGGGTGCGCCGCCGCGCCGCGCCCGCTCGGGGTCGGCGTCGTACCACTGCCGCAGCCGTGCCCGTCCGGCGGCGTCGATCTCGCCGAAAGTAAAGGCCGCTTTGCGCGCGAATTCCTCGAAGTCTTGCGTGCCGGCCAGGCGGTTGGCGTTCTCGATGTAGTCGAGGCGCGGATAGCGACCCATGCGGTACAGGATGTTCACGATGTAGATGTAGTCGGGCAGCGCCGGCCGGGTGCGGCCGAGCAGTTCGGCGACGTCGGCGTCGATGAAGCGGCCGCCGACCAGGCTGGTCAGGTAGACGCGCTTCGTAGCCTTGGCGTCGAGCTTGGCCAGCGCATCGGCCATGTCCATCACCGTCGTCGAGCGCGAGGCGGTGACGATGTCGCAGACCGGCACGTCGGTCCAGTCGTCTTCCCAGGCGCGGCGGAGCGGCGCGACATGGTCCAGACCGAGCGCGGCGGCGTTGCGCGTCATTACATCGAGCATGCCCTGGCTGTAGTCGAGGCCGTACACCTTTTGCAGGCGCGGCGCCAGGGCGAGCGCGATGGCGCCGGTGCCGCAGCCGACGTCGAGCAGGGTGGCGCAGCCGGACAGATCCATGCGTCCGATGAAATCGTTCACATAGCGGCTTTCGCCGCTCATCCTGCCCATCGTTTCGGCGCGGGCGTCCCATTCTTCCGGCGGCTTCTCGCGGCCGCCGGCGGCGGCCATATGCTCGCGGTAGAGCTGGCCGAAGTCGATGTCGGCATGGGTCATGGCGTGTTCTCCTGAGTCGGGGCGGCGGGCTTGCAGGGCCGCAGCGCGCGGCCCCAGGCGTAGCTGCGCACGCGATCGGGCGCGTGGGCGAAAAAGGCGGACAGCAGGATGACCAGCACGAAGGCTTCCGCCCGCCAGGCCGGACTGGCGAACGCCAGCGCCAGCAGCGCGAGCTTGGCGATCACGGCCTGGCCCTTGAGCTTGAGCAGCCAGCTGGCGTCGGTCCAGAGGTAGAGCGCGGCCAGCAGGGCGCCGCTGGCGATCGTCAGGTAGCCGTAGGCGAGCCAGCGCGCCTCCGGCAGGCCGAACAGGAAGCCGCCCGCCAGGCCCGCGATGCCGACCAGGTGCAGGCCGCGCAGGGCGATGTTGAGCCAGCGCTGGGCGGGCAGGAAACGCGGCGGCGGGGGCAGCCAGCGGGGTCTGAGGGTCATGGCAGGTCCTTGTCGTAAATACACGATGCCCACGGCCAGCGGGCCACGGCGGCGTCGAGGAGTTCGGGGCGCACCACGGCGATGGCCAGGCGATAGCGGCGCGCTTCGACGGCGGCGAAGCCGTGGCTGAATCCGCCCTGGCCGCGAAACTCCAGCGGACCCAGTTCGTCGACGAGCAGCAGGTCGCAGCCTCCGACATTTTGCAGCACGGCGTCGCCCCAGGCGAGCGCGGCCGCGTCGAAGCGCCAGCCCAGACCGGCGGTGCCGGCTTCGTGCGGCGGCGGCCGCACCGCCAGGCGGCGGCGTTCGCCGCTCGCCGCGTCCATCGCGTCGATGGCGAACTTGGCGCCATTCGCGTAGACCGGCGGCGACACCACGCCGGCAGTTTGAAGCCCGATGCGGCCGGCGGCCTCGCGCACGGCGAGACACCAGCGGGTCTTGCCCGAACCCCGCCCGCCGCTGAGCAAGAGCAGACGCGGCGCGGCCGCACGACGCAGGGATCCGACCAGCGCCGACGGCGGCGGCGCCGCGCAACGCATCACGCCGTCGCCAGTTGCGGCAGGCTGCGCGCCACGTCAGCCGGGTCGGCGCCGTAGAGGTCGGCCAGCGCATCCGCCGTCGCCAGCGCGCGCGGGCCCTGTCCGACGATGCGACCGGCCTTGAGCAGGGCGATGCGGTCGGCGACGCGCAGCGCGTGTTCGGGTTGATGGGTCGACATCAGGATCGACAGCCCTTGCCGCCTGAGCGCGTCGATCTCTTTCAACACCCGCAGCTGGTTGCCGAAATCGAGGCTGGCGGTCGGTTCGTCGAGGATCAGGATGCGCGCCTCCTGCGCCAGCGCGCGGGCGATCAGCGCCAATTGGCGCTCGCCGCCGGAAATTTCCGTGTAGACGCGTTCGGCGAGATGGCCGACGCCGAGGCGCGCCAGGCACGCGCGCGCGACGCCGCGGTCGTGCGCCGAGGGGGTCGAAAAACGCGCCAGCCGCGCGGTGCGGCCCATCAACACCACGTCCTCGACGCTGAAGGCGAACAGGCCGGCATGCGACTGCGGAACGTAGGCGAGCCGGGTCGCCAGCGCCTGGCGCGACCAGTCGGCCAGCGCGCGGTCCGCCACCCGCACCGTGCCGGCCAGGGGCGGCAGGATACCGAGCAGGGTACGGAACAGCGTGGTCTTGCCGCCGCCGTTGGGGCCCAGGAGACACAGGACTTCGCCCGCGCCGAGGGCGAGGTCGATGTCCGCCCCGACCGCGCGCTGGCGGTAGCCCATGGCGAGCCCGCGGGCTTCGAGAACGCTCATGTCCCGCTCCGCCCGCTGCGCGCCAGCAGCCAGAGGAAAACGGGCGCGCCGACCAGCGCGGTGAGGATGCCCAGCGGCAGTTCGATGGCGGCGGCGGAACGCGCCAGCGTGTCGGCGGCGACGAGAAAACCGCCGCCGAGCAGGAGCGCAGCCGGCAGCAGCCGGGAAAACTCCGGCCCCACCAGCAGGCGCGCGGCGTGCGGCACCACCAGACCGATCCAGCCGACGATTCCGGCGATCGAGACCGCCGCCGCCGTCATCAGCGTCGCCGAGACAATGAGGACGCCGCGCAGGCGCGCGACGTTCACCCCGAGCGCGGCGGCTTCCTCGTCGGACAGCGACAGCAGGTTGACGCGCCAGCGCAGCAGCAGCATCGGCAGCAGCCCGGCGCCGATCAGCGGCGCGGCCAGCCAGAGGTCTGCGGGCGCGACGGCGTTGAGCCCGCCGAGCAGCCAGAAGGTGATCGACGGCAGTTGTACGCTGGGGTCGGCCAGCACCTTGACCAGCGAAATGCCGGCGGAAAACAGCGTGCCGACCGCCACGCCCGCCAGCACCAGCACCAGCACCGGGTCGTGGCGCCGCACCCGGCCGGCGACGAACACCACCGCGGCCACCGCCAGCAGGCCGCCGACGAAGGCGATGGCCTGCACCGCCGCCAGCGGCAGGCCGAAGTAGATGGCCAGCGCCGCGCCCAGTCCGGCGCCGGCGGATACGCCGAGGATGTCGGGCGAGACGAGCGGGTTACGGAACATGCCCTGATACGCCGCGCCGGCGGCGGCGAGCGCCGCGCCGACGAGGAAGCCGGCGCCGATGCGCGGCAGGCGCAACTGCCAGACCACCGTCGCCGCATCGTTTACGGCCGACGGCCCGGCCCACAGCGCGGCCAGCGCCTCCGCCGGCGACAGCGGGTAGGGTCCGAACGCGAACGCGGCCAGCAGCGCCGCGAACACCGGCGCCGACAGGACGGCGAGACGCAGGGCGGTGCGGTGCCCGGCGAGGATCACGCCAGCCCCGGCAGCCGCGTCAGTTCTTCGCGCGTCGGTGCGTGGCCGTAGAACAGGGCGTGAAAGTCGCGCGCGCGCTCGATCCAGTCGCTGGACGCGGCGCCGTCGTGCAGACGCGACGCCAGCCAGCGCACCCCGATCAGGCGGTTGATGCCGGGCGGGCCGTCGAGCCAGCCGAAGGGCAGGCTCGGCGCGAGAAACAGCCGGCCGTCGCGCGCTGCGGGCAGGCGCCGCCAGACAGCGTCCTGCCGCGCCAGGGCATGGAACTCAGGATACTGGGTGACGATCGCGTCGGGCGACCAGGCGAGCAGCTGCTCGCGCGACACCCGTGCCAGTCCGCCGCCCGGTCCGCGCGCGACGTTGACGGCGCACGCGGCTTCGAGGCACTCGCCGTTGACCGAACCGGGCAGCGGCGTTTCCAGTCCGTCGGCGGCACGCGCCAGATAGACGCGCGGCGGGCGTGCGGCGGCGTCCGGGCCGCAGGCGAGCAGCGTCGTGTCGGCATACCGTGCCAGCTGTTCGCCGCGCGCCGCCACCCCCAGCAGACGGCCGGTTTCGCGCAGTTGACGGGCGCTGTCGGCGAGCCGTCCATCGACCAGCACGTAGGGAATGCCGGTCTGGCGCCACACGCGTTCGGCGGTGGAGAGATAGGCCGCGTCGACCGTGCCGGCGTCGACGATGAGATCGGGCTTCAGCGCGACGAGTTTTTCCAGCGGCAGCGTGCTGCCGCGTCCCGCCAGGCGGCCCAGCATGGGCAGGCCGCGCGCGGCGGGCGCGAGCAGGCCGCGCGCCTCGGCGGAAAGCGGCCACGGCCAGCCGAGCAGCGCGGTGGGCGCCAGCGCATGGATCAGGACGGCGGCCGGCGCGCCGGCCGCGAACACGCGGCGTACCCGCTCCGGCGCGGGCGGCGCGCCGAAGACATGCAGGGTGGCGGGCGCCGTGGCCAGCGCATCGGCCCAGGGTGCGGCCGCCAGGCCGGCCAGCGCGGCGAGGTATTCGCGCCGCTTCATGCCGCCCCGCCTTGCGCGTCGTCCCGCGCCGTTCCGGCCGGCCGGGCGGTCCCGAAACAGGCCGCGTAGCCGTCGCAGCCGTCGCAATGGGGCGGCGTCAGGCCAGGCCTGCCCAGTTGTTCGCCCAGCGCCAGAAACAGGAAACGCTTCCATTTCAGGTCGGCGGTATTCTGCTTTGCCAGGGCGGGGAAACACAGCCGCATGAGACGGCTCACCTCGGCGCGGCCGGACAGTCCCAAATCCTGCCACAGATGGCGGCTGCCGAAGCCGGCGGCGGCCAGCGCATGGGCCAGCCAGCGGGCGGGGCGCTCGGCCAGACCGGGCGCCCGCTGCGCCAGCAGCAGTTCGGTCAGCGGCGCGAACAGGGCGGGCGCCTGGCTCGCGCACAGGGCGTAGGCGGTCGCCTCCCATTCGTGCTCGGGCTCGACGCCCGCAAGGCAGGCGGCGACGAGGGCGCGGAATTCGTGGCGGTCGAATCCCAGGGTGGCGGCGTACAGATTGAGCTCGCCGCTCAGCGCATTGCGCAACACTCCGGCGACGGCGGCACGCGCCAGCGGCGGCAGGCCGTCACGCCGGAGGATCGTTTGCAGCACGCCGGCAGCGATGCGCGCCGGGCTTGCGATCGCAGCGTTTTCCTCATCCGGGTCGGCGTCTGCGCCGGTAGCGGCTGCCGGCTCCAGTTCGATCATCAGCGGCGCGCGGCCGCGCGGATCGACCGGTGCCGCGGCCGCGCTGAGGCGGGCGCCCACCAGCACGTCCGGTTCGAGGATGGGCAGCAAGACGTGCAGCGGCTGGGCACAGCAGGCGATATCGTGGGCGCCGTCGCGCAACCATTCGGCGGCATCCGCCACCCGGCGGCAGCGGACGCCGTCGAGGCTCGCTTCGCCGTCTTTCATCGCAGCAGCGAAGGATTCGCCGCACGGGACCACGGCCGGCGCCGCGTCCGCCGCCAGCAGTACCGTGTAGCCGGCCTCGACCAGCCGCAGCGCCACCGCGGAGGCGACGGCGTCTGTGCCGCACACGATGGCGCAAGGCCGCAGCGTCTGCATCAGAACCGGTAGCCCAGGTTGGCGAACCACATGCGGCCGGCGGCGGGGAAACCGTAGTCGAGCTCGTAGTTCTTGTCGGTCGCGTTGTTCACCCCCAGCTCGGCGGACAAGGCCTTCATCGGCCGCCAGACCGCCTTCAGGTTGAGGGTGGTGAAGCCGTCGATCTTCACCGTATCGCTGGCCCAGCGGCCGCCGTCCCGCTCGGCAAAGGCGATCAGATCCACGATGTCCAGCGGCCGCCAGAGGGCATGCAGGATGAGCTTCGTCTCCGGAATGCCGGTCAGTTTCACGGTGGGATTGCTGACGTTTTCGATGTCCATCCAGGTGACGTTGCCGCCGACCTCCCACTGGCTCCCGATGGGCGTCTTCAGGCCCAGTTCGATACCCTTCATGCGTGCTTCGCCGACGTTCCGCATCTGGCACTGGTTGCCCGGCCCGCAGTTCTGCGCCGGATTGGGGCGGACTTCCTGAATCTTGTCGTCGACGTCGTTGTAGAACAGCGCGGCCTCGGCCGTGGCGCCGGCCCAGGGCGCGCCCTGCCAGCCGAGTTCGTAGTTCACCGCCTGCTCGGCCTTGAGGTCCGGGTTCGGAATGAAGTTGCCCAGACGCGCCGAGTAGCGGTCCTTGAGGCTGGGCAGCCGGGTCTTCTGCGCCACCGTGGCATACAGGCGGGAAGCCGGCGAAAGGTCGTGGAACAGGCCGATCTGCGGGTCGTTGGCGGTCTGCTTGCCGGGCAGGTCGTAAGGCGGGGAGGCTGGCACGGTCGGCGCCTTGTATACCTTGTCGGGCACCAGTTGGTGGTGGGCGAAGCCGAACGTGAGCGAGGTTTTTTCGCCGAGGGCGATGACGTCCTCCACCGCCAGCGACTTCAGGGTGTCGCGCATGTTGGCTTGCAGGGTGCCGTTGGCGTCGGTTTCCTCGTGGCGGTCGTTCTTGTAATGCGCGACGAAGCGCAGCGTGTGGCCGGCGACGCGGCGCGATTCCAGTTCAATCGAGCCGCCATGGGTCTTGTCCGCATAGATGCTGCGGCCGGTGCCGACGAAGGCGATGCCGCCGCCGGATGTGGTCTTGAGCGTGGTGTAGGTGGCGTCAGTGTAGCTGTCCACTTCATTGCCGAACTTGTCCAGATACAGGCGCAGCTTGAGGGTCTCGTGCTCGGACAGGCCGGTACTCGACACGAAATAGAGGCTTTCCTTGTCCCAATACGGCCATTGCCAGTAGCGGCGGGGCGGCACGGTGGAAGGCGGCTGGCCCTTCTCGCCGTTCTGCTTGATATAGGTGAGCGCATACTCGTCGCCGCCGCCCGGCGTGAGGCCGAGCTTGAGGGAAAGCTTGTCGTCCTTGTAATACGAGTTGTCGCGCCGGCCGCCATTCTCGAACGGCGTGGGCGTGAAATCGCCGGACAGGCGGAAGCCGTCGGCTTCCCGATAGGCCGCCCCGGCCTGCAGATACCAGCTGCCCTGATTGGTGCCCAGATTGACCGCCGCCCGGCGAGCGCCCTCCTCACCAAAGCCGACACTGGCATCGCCCTCGAACGCCTTGACCGGCTTGCGCGAGATCAGGTTGATCGCGCCGCCCAGGGTGTTGGGGCCGTAGACGACCGAGCTGAAGCCCTTGGCGACCTGGATGGCGGCGAGGTCGGCGGTGCCGAAGCGGCCGAAGTCAACGTAGCCGTCATACGGCACGTAGACCGGGATGCCGTCGATGAACAGCGGCACCTGGCGCGAATCGTAGCCGCGCAAATACACGGTCTGCTCATTGCGCAAATTGGTGGAGACCGTCACCCCCGAGAGCAGGTTGACGGCGTCGCCCACGGTTTCACGGTTATAGGTCTGCATCGCGTCGCGCGTCACCACCGAGGACACCTGCTCCGGGGCAATCTCGCCAAGCTGGGCACGCGGTGCCATCACCCGGATGGCGCCGAGTTCGAAGACCGGATCGACGGCGAACACGGCCCCGGAAGCGAGCAGGCTGGCGATCGATGTGGCAAGAAGCGGGGAACGGCGGGCACGCATGGACGGACTCCTGGACGATTAATTAATGAAAACGGGAGACAAAAGACGCTGCCGCCCAGTCGGGCGGCGGGTTGACAGTTGGGTGCAATCGGGGTGCGCGGGGTGATCCGCTCGGCTAAGCGGCCGCTCGGGCGCGTCGATCCCTGCGCGGATGTCTGCTCGATATGTATGATCATGCATAACGAACCCCAAAAAATTCGGGCCTGTTCGCCCGCATGTCGAAACCGTGGCCGGTGATCCGCCCCGTTATGCACGGCAATATATCACGATCGGCATGTCGTCGATCAAGATCGATTCATTCATGCCCCGGATTCATGCCTCGGGCGTCGTCGCCTCGGCCTTCGCCAGGTAGCGTTCGAAGGCCTTGAATTCCCGCGCCACGGCGCGCGCGGCCTTGGTCTCCATCTCCTGATAGGCGGCCAGCACCTCGCCGCCCAACTCCGTGAGCTGGGCGCCGCCGCCGTGCGCGCCGCCCGCGCTGCTGTCCACCAGCGGCGTGACGAAACACCTGTTCATCGTATCGACCAGATTCCAGGCGCGGCGGTAGGACATGCCGTTGGCCCGCGCCGCCGCCGAAATCGAGCCGTGGCGCGCGATCGCCTCCAGCAGCGCGGCCTTGCCCGGACCGATGGCGATGCTCGCGCCGAGCAACACCCGCAAACGCGGACGCGCGGGGGCGGGGACACGGGAAGTCGTTTTTCGCTTCATCGCAGCAGCCTGTCGGGAATTCTGGTCTTCGGCAAGTGTACTTGCTCACGCCGGCCTGACGCGATGGCGATGGACCGCGCTCGCCCCGCCGCGAACCGGCGGCCGGCATTCCGGTAAGATGCCAAGCGGAACTTCAGGGCGGTGGACTTGCCGTACCTTGAGATCATTTTGGGAGATCCGCATGATTTTCAAACAACTGTTCGAACCCATTTCCAGCACTTACACCTACCTTCTGGCTTGCGAGGAAACCGGTCAGGCGCTGCTGATCGATCCCGTTCTGCCGGTCTGGGAACGCGATCTGGCCACGGTCAACGCGCTTGGACTCAAGCTCGCGTTCACGCTGGAGACGCACCTCCACGCCGACCACATCACCTCGGCCAACAAGCTCAAGGCCATCGCCGGCAGCCGCATCGCCGGTCCCGCGCTCGATGCGCTGCCGTGCACCGACGTCGGCATCGTCGACGGCATGCCGCTCAAGATGGGCTCGATCGAGTTGACGCCGATCCACACGCCCGGCCATACCGACAACCACTTCGCCTACGCCCACGCCGGCCGGCTCTACACCGGCGACGCGCTGCTGATCGAAGGTTGCGGGCGCACCGACTTCCAGAGCGGCGACGCGGCCGCGCTGTACCACTCGGTGCGCGGCAAGCTGTTTGCCTACGACGACGACACCCTGGTCTATCCGGCGCACGACTACGAACAGCGCCGCATCAGCACCATCGGCCAGGAAAAGGCGCGCAACCCCCGGCTCGGCGGCGAGCGCACGCTGGAAGACTTTGTCAGGCTGATGGGCGAACTGAAGCTCGCCTACCCCAAGTTCATCGACTATGCCTTGCCCGGCAACCGCGAATGCGGCACCTGCCCGCCCGGCGTGCCGGAACATTTGCAGCAGTATTGCGTGCAGATCGCGGAAAGCCGCCAGGGTTAAGGCGAGAAATCGTCGGGCCGGTTGAGATTGGCGAAGGCGGCCGCATCGAAGCGTACCGTGGCCGATGACAATTGCGCCTGCCAGCGCCGCACTGCACGCTCGCCGCGCGCAAGAAAATCGGCCAGATGGTCGCGCTGGCCGGTATGTACCAGGAAGCAGCTATGGTGGATCCGTGCATCGTCCGCCGCCATCGCCAGCGGCACGCCTTCCAGTTGCGCCGCCCCCAGCAGGCGCAGCGCCAGATCGGCGGGGAGGTGCGGCGTGTCGCACGGCACCACCAGCAGCCACTCGGTCGTCACCGCATCGAGCGCGGCGAACACGCCCGCCAGCGGGCCGGGAAAGCCCGGCAGGGTGTCGGGCAGGACGCGGTATCCATACGCTGCGTAACGCTCGAGGTTGCGATTGGCGCTGATGACGATCTCGCCCACCTGCGGCGCCAGTACGGCCAGTCCCCATTCGATCAGCGGGCGGCCCTGGTAATCGATCAAGCCCTTGTCCGCGCCGCCCATGCGGCTGCCCTGGCCGCCCGCCAGCATGACGGCGGCGACGCGTTCAGGGGCGGGCATACAGATACAACCGGTCGGAACGATCGCCGGGCCGTGCGCCATTCCACTGTTCGACCCAGCCCGGCGGCACGGCCGGCTGGGCGCCGCGCCGCCGGGTTTCCAGCAGCAACCAGCCGCAGGCGGCATTCTCGAGGGCCAACTGGCGGCCGCTGTGATACGCCAGCAACACGCGCTGCTGGCGACGCACCTGGTCAGCCTGGATACAGTCGGCAGCCGGCACGCGCGCGGCCAGCACGCTGCCGATGCCGGCATAGCTCAGGCGGTGGTCGAGCGGCGCCTGGAACAGCGCCATCAGCAGCCCCCAGCTAAACGTCATGCCGGCGGTCCACACCAGGATCGGGCGCAGCGGCGAACGGCGAATGCGCGCGAGAAACACCATCCACGCCAGCGTGGCGAAGACCCCCAGCGTCAGCGCCCACGGACGGAATACGCCCACGTCGGTCAGCCCCAGCCGGGTCAGCCGCACCGCCAGCCGTGACGGACTGCCCAGATCATGGGCGCTCCAGTACACCCACAGGACCAGCCCGAGAAAACCGAACAGCATGATGCCGAACCACAACAGGGCATACGCGGCCCCGCGGCGTAACGTAAAAAGACCGGACGCCCCCAGCAAGACCAGCGGCAGCAGCAGAAGGAGGCCTTTTTCTTCGCCCGGGTCGGCATCGAACACGTACAGGGCGAGCAGGCCCAGCAGCGCACCCATCGGCAGCGCGATCTCCGGCGTGCGCCACTGATGCCGGCCCCGGTATAGCGCCCAGGCCGCCAGTGGCCACGCCGGCCAGGCGTACCAACCGAGGAGGCCCAGATAGAAGGCCGGGCGCAGCCCTGCTTCTCCCTGCCAGCGCGGCAGATTGAGTGCCTGCCGGAGGGGAATGGCCTGACTGGCGAGATACGCCAGCCAGGCCGCGCCGGCCGCCAGGGCAAGCCCCACGCCCAAGGTCAGGGCACGCCGCGCGGACGGGGTGCGGAAAGTGTCGAGCAGGGCCGACAACACGATGGCCAGAAGCAGGAACAGGACCGCTTCCGCCACCCCGCCGGCAAACAGCATCAGGATCGCCCCGCCCCCCAGCGCCCAGCCGCTGCGCGGACCCTGAGGCAACGTGGCGATGCCGTACAGCATGACCGCGGCGGCGGCGAGTTGCGCCGTCGCCGCATTGATCTCATGGCCGCGAACCAGCAGCCCCATGCACCCCAGCAAGGTGAGCGCGGCGGCCCACGCGGTTTCCGCACCATAGAGCGCGCGGGCCGTGCGTGCGACGAAGAACAGCGCCAGCGCGATGAATAGTCCCGAAGCCAGACGCGCGCCGTCAGCCAGCCGCAGGACAGACGAGGTCAGCCAGGCGGTGGCGCTGGCCACCCAGTAATACAAGGGGGACGTGACCGCTGCGGACGGCGCGGCCGCGCCGTTTTTCAGCAGCCATAACTGCACGAAGTGCTCGCTGTCGCCGCCTTTCCAGGGCGCATGTCCGATCAATCCGGGCAACAACCAGGCTGTACAGAGCAACAACAGCCCGAGCCGGGCAAGGGGGAATCGAGTGTTATTGAACAATTTTGAGTCGCTGGCCCGATCGGGGTTCGCCATCGGGATAGAGATCGTTCAGCAGGCGCAGCTGGCTCTCGGCCTCGTCACCCAGCGGCGACTGCCGCGCCAGCGCCGCCATCGTCAGGCCGGGACGGGCGGTGAGCAGTTGCAATACGTGGGGGCGGGCGGCCAGTTTCTCGGCAGGCGTGATCGCCCGGAAGCTGTTGATCGCCGCGCGCAGGACGCTGCGCTCACGCTCGTAAGCGGCCATGTCCCGCGTCATGCCGGCAATCAGATATTGCGTGCCGTTGAACACCACGACCGCCACCACTACCGGCTTGCCCTGCTGTGCGCCCGCGGCAAAGGCAGCCGGATAGCCGGCCAGATGCCCGCTGTCGTAGTGCGCGCCCGCATCGAGCTTGATGCCTTTCTGTAGCGTCTCCAGCGGGTTGTCGTTCTTCGGCCCCTGTTCAAGCTCGACCAGCGCATCGCCCTGAGGGCTCGTCGCGACCACCCGGTCGGGCCGATTGTCCACCCGCCAGCCTGGCGGAAACTGAACCCTCAGTCCAAGTTTTTCATGCAGCAAGGCATTGTTGCGGATCACCCCCTGATCGGGGCTGTCGCCGAAATACAGCCCCACCAGTTTCTGGAGATAGTCGTTGCGGCCTTCGCGCGGGCCGGCCATGCGATACCTGGTCGCCTCGGCCACCACCTGCCTGAGGCGCGTGTCGTTGTCCGGATGGGTATCGAAGACCCCATGATACGTGGCCCGCGGCGAACGCCCGTCGCGGGCCGACTGCCCGGCGGAAAACAGCTCCTGGTTTTTCAGCACGCCGATGACCTCGACCATCGCCTGGGGGTCATAACCCGTCTTCGCCAGATACGCCGCACCGAGTCGATCCGCTTCCAGTTCGTGCTCGCGCCCGTACCCGGCGGTCCAGGCTTGCGCCAGCGTTTGCAGCAGGGAGGCGCTCGCCTGATTGTCCATTCCGGGAACCAGAATCGAACCCAGCGCCGCGCCGAATCCGGCCACGGTGGACGCACTTTGCTGGCGGACGCCGTGGCGCGCGGCGACATGGCCGATTTCATGCCCGACCACGCCTGCCAGCTCGGCCTCGGAATTCAGGTAGGCCATGAGCCCGCGCGTGATGTAGACGTAGCCGCCGGGCAGGGCAAAGGCGTTGACGTCAGGGCTGTCGACCACCGTGAAATGCCATGACAGATTCGGGCGCTGACTCTGTTTCGCCAATCGCTGGCCCACTTCGTTCACGTAAGCCTGCAGGGCGGGATTGTCCAGTGCCGCGTATTCCTTCAGCACTTCCTGATGGGCCTGCGCACCCATCTGGATTTCCTGCTGTTCGGACATCAGCACGAAGTCCCTGTCCCCGCTGACCGGGTTTTGCGCACAACCGGTCAGCGCCAGCGCGCCCAGGGCGGCGACTGCGGTACGGTAAAAAACTCGGGGCGTCACGTCTGACTCTTTCTCGGGATGGAACGCACGAAATGATACCGTTGTCGTGCCCTGAAAATGCAAAAAGCGGCCGGAGCCGCTTTGGTCTGCATACGCGTGTCTGGCAAGGGCCCGCTTATTTCATGCCATAACGCTGACGGAACTTCTCGACACGGCCCGCAGTATCGACAATCTTCTGCTTGCCGGTATAGAACGGATGGCAGGACGAACACACTTCAATGTGCAGCTTGTCCTTGCCCAGCGTGGAGCGGGTAACGAACGTGTTGCCGCAGGAGCAGGTGACCGCGACATCTTTGTAATCGGGATGAATGCCGGCTTTCATGGCAATTCCTTAAATGGGTTGAATTTCGGGGAACGCATAAGTTTAACGGAACCCGCGAACTTGATCAAGCGCGTTCTGCAACGCGCGCGCAGCCGCTCATCCCCGACGCATCGAATCGAAGAACTCGTTGTTGTTCTTCGTCGCGCGGATCTTGTCGAGCAGAAACTCCATCGCTTCCATGTCGTCCATCGGGTAGAGCAGCTTCCTCAGCACCCATACCTTCTGCAGGATGTCGTGCGGCATCAGCAGTTCTTCGCGGCGGGTGCCGGAACGGTTGACGTTGATCGCCGGATACTGGCGCTTCTCGGCCATCTTGCGGTCGAGGTGGATTTCCAGGTTGCCGGTGCCCTTGAATTCCTCGTAGATCACGTCGTCCATGCGGCTGCCGGTATCGACCAGCGTGGTGGCGAGAATGGTGAGGCTGCCGCCTTCCTCGATGTTGCGCGCGGCACCGAAGAAGCGCTTGGGCTTCTGCAGCGCGTTGGCGTCGACGCCGCCGGTAAGCACCTTGCCGGAGGCCGGCTGCACGGTATTGTAGGCACGCGCCAGACGGGTGATCGAGTCGAGCAGAATCACCACGTCCTTCTTGTGTTCGACCAGGCGCTTGGCGCGCTCGATCACCATTTCGGCGACCTGGACGTGGCGGCTGGCGGGTTCGTCGAAGGTGGACGCCACGACTTCGCCGCGCACGGTGCGGCTCATCTCGGTGACTTCTTCCGGGCGCTCGTCGATCAGCAGCACGAACAGCACGACGTCGGGATGGTTGGAGGTGATGGCGTGGGCGATGTGCTGCAGCATCACCGTCTTGCCGGACTTCGGCGGCGCCACCAGCAAGCCGCGCTGGCCTTTGCCGATGGGCGCGACGATGTCGATGACGCGGCTGGTGATGTTTTCCTCCGCCTTGATGTCGCGCTCCAGCTTGAGCGGCTTGTCCGGGTGCAGCGGGGTCAGGTTCTCGAACAGGATCTTGTTCTTGCTCGCTTCGGGCGGCTCGCCGTTGATCAGGTCGAGCTTGGTCATCGCCGAATAGCGTTCGCCGTCCTTGGGGGTGCGGATCTCGCCTTCGATCTTGTCGCCGGTGTGCAGGTTGAAGCGGCGGATCTGCGAGGGCGACACATAGATGTCGTCGGTGTTGGCGAGATACGAGGACTCCGGCGACCGCAGGAATCCGAAGCCATCCGGCAGCACTTCCAGCACCCCATCGCCGTAGATGCTTTCGCCGCGCTTGGCCAGCGTCTTCAGGATGGTGAAGATCAGTTCCTGCTTGCGAAAACGGTTGGCATTGTCGATCCCGCTGGCGGCGGCGATTTCGAGAAGCTCGGTGATGGGTTTCTGCTTGAGTTCGGAAAGATGCATGGGATGGGCCTGAGTAGGCTCGCTTGAAAGAGCCGGGCGTGAGGGAGGAACGGTGCGGACAGTGCGGCGAAGCGGGGGTGCGCCGGACACCGTCCGATTGAAACGGATCAGATATTGCTGTCGACGAAAGCGGTGAGTTGCGATTTGGACAGGGCGCCGACCTTGGTGGCTTCGACGTTGCCGTTCTTGAAGATCATCAGGGTGGGAATGCCGCGGATACCGAATTTGGGGGGTGTCGCCTGGTTTTCATCGATGTTGAGCTTGCACACCTTGAGCTTGCCGGAATATTCCTTGGCGACCTCGTCGAGGATCGGCGAGATCATCTTGCAGGGGCCGCACCAGTCCGCCCAGTAATCCACCAGCACGGGCACGCCGGCCTGCAGGACCTCCTGCTCGAAAGAATCATCGGATATGTAATGAACATGCTCGCTCATTGGTGGAAGCTCCTAAGTTTGGAAGTGAGGGCGGCAGGATGCGGCCTGGATGGTCTGGGAGATGGTAATACTGGAAAATTCGGTTTTGTGCCGATATGCTACATCAAAACCGCCGCCTGCAAGCATCCGGCTTTTATCAACCCGTCCAGGTAAATATGAAATGACTTACGTTGTAGCCGACGCCTGCGTGAAGTGCAAATATACCGATTGTGTCGATGTTTGTCCGGTCGACTGCTTTCATGAAGGCCCCAATTTTCTCGTCATCGACCCCGAAGAGTGCATCGACTGCACCCTGTGCGTGGCCGAATGTCCGGTCGAGGCCATCTTTGCGGAAGACGATGTGCCGGACGACCAGCGTGCCTACATCGCGCTCAACGCCGAGCTCGCCAAGGTGTGGAAAGTCATTATCGAGAAGAAGGACGCGCTCCCCGACGCCGACGACTGGGCCGACGTCAAGGACAAGCGCCAGTATCTGGAGCGCTGACGCGCTTGGAAATTTCCGGTGACGGCGCGCTGCCGCATGCCGTCGCCCGCTACCTGCTCGATCAACACGCCGACCGTCTGCCCGATCTCTCGGGGTTGACGGTGCTCGTCCCCAACCATCGCGCCGGGCTCGATCTGGCTCGCGCCCTGGCGGCGGAAACGAGTCGGCCCGTCCTGATCCCGCCACGCATCACCCCGCTGAAGCGCTGGGCCGAAGATGCCCTAGAGGGTACAAGCCTGGCCGATGGACGTGCCGAGCCGCAGGCCCGACGGCTGGCACGTCTGCACGGCGTGCTTCGTCAGGTGGGCTGGCTTGGTACCGTCGATAAGTGGGCGCTCGCCAACGAACTCCTGCAACTGGCCGACGAACTGTCCGCCGCGCGTCTGGGCGACGCCATCGGGCCGCGCATCCGCGCACTGCATGGCAGTGCGCTCGACCGCGAAACCGCGCTCATCGAAGCCGTGTGGCAGGCCCTCAATACCGATGGCAGCGATCCGCAGGCACACTACGCGCGCGCGCTCGACAGACTGCTTGAGCAATGCCGGTCTGCGCCGCAGCCGCCCCCACCCCAACCCTCCCCCAAAATGGGGGAGCACCCTAAAGGGCATAAAGGGGTAAACGCGGGGCCCAAGGCGATTTATGGCTACGCACTGGGCACCCTCAGCGCGGTCGAGCAGCAGTTTCTCGCGCGTTGCGCCGAACGGGTTCCGCTCACGCTGTTCACGCCGGGCGCCGACGACGACGTGAGCTTCGCCCTGCGGCAGGCCTGGCAGCTGAGCGCGCCGCCCTTGCGCGAGCGCGCCGCCCAACTGGCGCGACGCCACCCCGTCTCGCCGCTGCAGGCGCGCGTCACGCTCAGCCCGGCACCGCATCTGGAAGCCGGCGCATGCGCCGTCGCGGCGTGGGTGGCCGACCAGTTGCGAGCCGGCCGGCACGCCATCGCGCTCATCGCGCTTGACCGCGAAGCCGCGCGCCGGGTACGCGCGCTGCTCGAACGCATGGACGTGCTGGTGGCCGACGAAACCGGCTGGACGCTGTCGACCACCGCGGCGGCGGCGGTGATCGACCGCTGGCTGGCGTGCGTGGCGGGCGATTTCCCGCACGCCGAATTGCTCGACCTGCTGAAATCACCGTTCGTACTGGACACGTTCGCCGCACGGCAGGATCAGGTGCTTGCGTTCGAACTGGCGCTGCGCCGGCACGGCGTGTCGCAAGGCATGGCCGACATGCAGCGTGTGGCGCGCGGCGAATTCGCCGCGCTGCCCGGCTGGCTGGCGGCACTGGCCGACGCCCGGCAGGACTTCCCCCCGGATACCGGCAGCCGGGCCCGCGCGCCGCTGGCGGTCTGGCTCGCCCGCCTCGCCGCCAGCCTCGACAGGCTGGATGCCGTCACGCGCCTCCGGGCCGATGCCGCCGGCGTCCGCGTGCTCGATCTCCTCGACAGCGTGCGCCGCGATCTGGCGGACGACAGTGAAAAATACAGCTTCAGTGAATGGCGGCGCTGGCTCAATCTGATCCTGGAATCGGAAAACTTCATCGATAGCCGCGTCGCCAGCCCCGTCGTGCTGACCTCGCTGCCCGCCGCGCGCGGCCGCCTGTTCGACGCGGTGGCGGTCATCGGCGCCGACGCCCGTCATCTGCCCGCCCATCCCGCCCCCGGCCTGTTCAGCCAGAGCACGCGCGCCCGGCTCGGCCTGCCCACCGCGGCCGACGAGGCGCACGCCGCGATCGCCGATCTGATGCCACTGCTGGCCCAGGGCCCTGCGCTGCTGAGCTGGCAGGCCTGGAACGACGACGAGCCCAACCCGGCCTCGCCGCTGGTGCTGCGGCTGCAAGCCCTGCATCAGGCCGCATGGGGCACGGCCCTGCCGACACAAACCATCGGCGTGCCGCCTGCCCAATCCAGTCCGCTGCCCGACGCATCCCTGCAACCTGCGCCGATGGTCTCGGCCACGCAGTTGCCGCGCCAGTATTCGCCCACCGCTTACCAGACCCTGCTCGATTGCCCCTACCGTTTTTTTGCGCGCAGCGTGCTCGGCATCCGCGAGCTCGACGAGGCCGACGAACCGCTCGACAAAAGCGATTACGGCACCACATTGCACCGCATCCTCAAGGCCTTCCACGACAGCCAACCGCCGCTTGAACGCGACGCCGCGCGGGTCAAGCTGAATGCCCTCTCGGCTGCCGAATTCGCCGCGCTGCCGGCATGGACCGCCGCCGCCTGGCGCAGCAAATGGGAAAAAATCCAGCCCGCCTACCTCGACGCCTGGCTGGCCCATGCCGCCGCCGGCTGGCGCTACGCGTCCGGCGAAACCGATTTCGCCATGCCGCTTAGCGTCGCCGGGCTGGGCGAAATCGTCCTGCACGGCCGTGTCGACCGCGTCGACGAAAAGGGCGATGCCCGCTACGTCATCGACTACAAAACCGGCGCCGCGCAAGGCCTGAAGAAAAAGCTCAAGGATCCCGCCGAAGCCGTGCAATTGCCCTTCTACGCCTGGCTGTGCGAAGCCGCCGCCGCCTACCTGCCGATCAACGAAGTCCCCGTCGCCGCACTCGAACTCGACGGCGAAACCGACGTCGAGGCGATCGTCCGCCGCCTGCCCGAACTGCTCGAAGCGATTGCCGCCGGCGCGCCGCTTCCCGCATCGGGGATCGATGCCGTCTGCAAGTACTGCGAAGCGCGGGGGTTGTGCAGGAAGGGGATGTGGAATGCCAAGGAAACACTTGCCTGACACCTCAGACATGTAATAACATTGTTTTAACTTGTCAATGCTGGAAGAAGAACCATCATGCGCATCAACCTGGTTAAAATCGGTAACTCAAAGGGGGTGATCATCCCCGCCGCCATCCTCGCCTCATGCGGCCTGAAAGACGCCGTCGAACTACAAATTAAAGGCAAGAAACTTGTCATCGAAGCGCTCAAGCAACCCCGCATGGGCTGGTTCGAGGACTACCAGCCCGAACACGACGAGGCCGTACTCGACACGATCCCGGTTGATGAAGGCGACGACGAATGGGTGTGGTAAAGCGCGGTGAGGTTTATTGGGTCAACCTCGACCCCACCGTCGGCAGCGAAATCCGGAAAACCCGTCCCGCGTTAATCGTGTCGCCGGACGACATGAATGCCGCCCTGCCGCGCGTCATCGTCGCCCCGCTCACCAGCGGCGAACAAACGCTCGGCTGCCGCCCCGAAGTCGAGTTCAAGGGCAAATCCGCCCGCATCCTGCTGGACCAACTACGCTCGGTGGACAAAAAGCGACTCGGCAGCAGAATAGGGAAAATCGATCTTGCGCTTTGGCATCCGGTATTGCTGGAGATGCTTGCCTTTTGACCCGGTCATTACCCCTTGAAGATATTCAGACGGTGATAATCCAGAAATTGGCGATGGGGTCTCAATTCAACTCGCTCAGGCAGCAATAATTTCATGTTCACGTTAAAGAGGCGCACTGCCGTATCGGGAAGTCGATCTTTCGCGAGTAGCAAACTGAAATCATCATCAATCGAAATCAAGCCACGATCAAACATCCAATGAACAGTACCGGATAGTGCGATTCCATTCCTAACACTGTCCGGCCCTCGATGTTCGACAGGGCGGATATGTGCGGCCTGCACCTCCGATCGCCCACCCCCATTGATGATCTTAAGTCCGGTGAAGGCGCAGGTATCGTGGTAAGCGCTCTTCACGGCTGCAGAAAACGCCTTATCACGAAATGGCCGCGATACAAGTTGCTCAACAATCCGCCGATCCTGCTCCATCGGAATTTGATCATGTGATCCAGATGGTTCCTCAGCTAGCCATACAGTAGGAGACATCGGCTCCTCCGGAATATCGGGTGCCGGGCGAGCCCGCTCTTCAAGCCCAATCACATGACCAAATCCGGCCTGCCAAATTAGATCGTATTCATCATCGGACAGCATGCGAACAGCTCTGCCGAACGCGCCTTTATTGGTTGAGCCGTCCTCTTTTTCGAGGCCCGTTTCGTAGTAATGCACTCCCTCTTTAAAAGGGACAGGGCGAACGAAAGGGAGGTAATTTGAGATTTCTGCGTAGAAGTGATCCGCAAGAACCGGGTCAGGGTAAATCGATTCAACACGCGCCGTTGCAAAATAAACTTGCCGCCCCCCGCTGCTTGAAAGCTCACCCGTAGAACGGCGCGGCTCATAATAGACAATCCAATCACCAACCGCTTTCTTAATCTGATTGAGATACGTTTTGGGGAAGTGATATCTATTCTCCGGCAGGTCATCGTAGACCGGCGAAACCTTGGTTGTCAGCACAGCTTTCGTCATGGCGTCGTGAGCTTGGTCGAAATGTTTTAGATGAGAAGTGCTGGGGCCACGTTTAATGAGTATCGCCTTCTCCCCGAAAACTGCGGTTAGGTGGTTATTTAAGATAATGCTTTCGGACCGCACACGACTATACCCCTCGACACCGCCACCGCCCTTTCCCCCTTCCGCGCGGCAGTGTGGACACCTGCGCCGGCAGCATCAAGCTTGGCTGCTGGTTTCACAGTCCGGCGAGCCTGTCCAGACAACCCGGACGTCATAACCAATTGATCGATAAAGAATAAGCTGCTAATGTCTGCTTAGTGTTCTTTTGCAAACGCTAATCAGACAGGTTAAACGCCACAATAAATGGCTATTCGCAAACCCTTTGAAATCCCCCTGCGCGAGGTGCAAAAGCGCATGGCGCTGGAAAATCCGTGGTGGGTGGCCGGGGCGGGCATCGACGCCGAGCGGCGGGGGTGGCCGCAACGCGCCTATTTCGGGCCTTTCATGCGGCTGGTGCGGGAGGTGGCGGTTCACCGCGCGGTGGTGCTGATCGGGCCGCGCCGGGTGGGCAAGACGGTGATGCTGGCGCAAGCGGTGCAGGCCTTGCTGGACGAGGGCGTCGCGGGGATCGACATTCTTCAGCTGTCGCTGGATACGCCGCTGTATTCCGGGCGCTCGCTGGAAGGGCTGGTGCGCACATTCATCGATCTGCACCGGCACGATCCGGCACGCCGTCTGTGGGTGTTTTTCGACGAAATCCAGTATGTGAAAGACTGGGAAGTCCACCTGAAATCACTGGTGGACACGTTTCGCCAGATTCGTTTTGTGGCGAGCGGCTCGGTGGCGGCGGCATTGCGGATGAAAAGCCGCGAATCGGGCGCGGGCAGGTTTACCGATTTCATGCTGCCGCCGCTGACATTTGCCGAATACCTGCAATTCGCCGGGCGCGAGACGGCGCTGATTATCGAGTCGCCGGGCGATGGCACCTTGCCCCGGTATCGCGCCACGTCGATCGAGGAACTGAACCGGGAGTTCATCCATTATCTGAATTTCGGTGGCTTTCCCGAGGCGGTGATGAACCCGGCGGTACGGGCGAACCCGTCGCGTTTTCTGCGCGAAGACATCGTCGAGAAGGTGCTGTTGAAAGATTTGCCCAGTCTGTATGGCATCAGCGATACACAGGAGCTGAACCGCTTTTTCAACGTGCTGGCCTACAACACGGGCGACGAGGTCAGCCCGGAAAACCTGTCGCGGGATACGGGCATCGGCCGCACCCGGCTGATGGATTATCTGGAATACCTGGAAGCGTCTTTCCTCATCAAACGGATGCACCGGCTGGATGAGAACGCCCGGCGGCTGAAGCGCGCCCGCACCTTCAAGGTGTATCTCACCAACCCTTCGATACGCGCCGCGCTGTTCGGGTATGTCGATGCGCACGACGAGGCGATCGGATCGCTGGCGGAAACGGCGGTGTTCGGCCAGTGGCTGCACAGCACCCGCACCATCGAGTCGCTGCACTATGCGCGCTGGAAGCAGGGACGCAGCGATCTGGAAATCGATCTGGTGTCGCTCGACCCGCGCACGCAGAAACCGCGCTTCGCGGTAGAGATAAAATGGAGCGATGCGTGTTTCAGCGACTGGAGCCTGCTACGCGGCATCCGCGCGCTGGCAAGCGAACACGCGCTGGCCCGCCCCCCGGTCGTTACCACGCTGACCGCTGCAGGCATGGGTGAAGAGAACGGTGTCCGCATCGAGTTCATTCCAACCAGCCTGCACTGCTACACCATTGCGCGGAATGTGCTGCGCATGGAAGTTTGAGCCACCAAGACCATGCACCACCCCCTCGACACCGCCGCCGCCCTTGATCCGCATGCCTCGTGCGTGGTCGAGGCCTGCGCCGGCAGCGGCAAGACCTGGCTCCTGGTGTCGCGCATGCTGCGCCTGCTGCTCGCCGGCGCGGCACCGTCGGAGTTGCTGGCGATCACCTTCACGCGCAAGGCGGCGCAGGAGATGACCGACCGCCTGCACGCATGGCTGCGGATGCTGGCGCTGGAGGACGACGCGACGGTGCGCGCGTTCCTGCGCGAGCGCGAAGTCGCCGAGGAAGACATCGAAGCGCTGCTGCCGCGCGCACGCGGCCTGCTGGAAGCGGTGCTGACGGCGCAGCCGGGGCCGACGGTGACGACCTTCCACGGCTGGTTTCTCGATCTGCTGAAGCGCGCGCCGCTGGAAGCGGGCCTGCCGTGGGGGGCGCCGCTGCTGGAGCGCACGCGGCAACTGCAGGACGAGGTGCGCGACCGCCTGCTGGCGAAATGGGCTGCAGCGCCGGAGTCGCCGGAGGGCGCGGCCTTGCTGGCGTTGCTGGCCGACATCGGCGAGCACAATCTGCGTGCGCTGCTGGCGCATTTCGTGTCGGCGCGGGCGGAGTGGTGGGCCTATACCGACGGCCAGCCCGAGCCGGTGGCTTACGCACTGGGCCAGTTGCGCCCACTGCTGCATGCCGATCTCGACACCGATCCGGTGGCGGCATTCTGGCTCGACGACGCGATGGTGGCGCGGGTGAAACGGGTGGCCTGCGCGCTGGAAAAAGGCTCGAAAACCGAGGCCGGGCGGGCGCGCGACCTGCTCGACGCGCCGACGCTGGCGCCGGATGCCGCGCACGACGTGCTGATGACGCGCCTGATGACGGCGGGCCAGCGGCGCAAGAAGCAGGCGACGAAAGAACTGGAAAAGGCGCTCGGCAGCGAGCTGGACGTCTACCTGCGCGACCTCGACGCGCTGGAAACCGCGCTCGAAACCCTCGCCGCGGTCCAGACCGATATCCGCATCTGGGCCCTCAACCGCCACGGCCTGCTGCTCGGACACGCGCTGCTCGCCGGCTATCAGGACGCCAAGGCGCAGCAGGGCGTGATCGATTTTGCCGATGCCGAATGGCTGGCCTGCCGACTGCTCGCCAGCGAGGAGCACGCGCCGGCGCTGGCACTGAAGCTCGATGCGTGCTACCGGCATCTGCTGCTCGACGAATTCCAGGACACCAATCCGCTGCAATGGCAGGCGTTGTCGACCTGGCTCACCGAGGCGCGCGGCGCCGACAGCGCCCTGACGGTGTTCATGGTGGGTGACCCCAAGCAGGCGATCTACCGTTTCCGCCGCGGCGAGGCGCGGGTGTTCGACGCGGCGGCGGATTTTCTGCGCACGCATTTCGGTGCGCCCCGCTTCAGCACCGACATGACGCGTCGTCTGGCGCCGGCGGTGGTGACCGCGATCAACCCGGTGTTCGCCGAGGTGGCCGGCTTTGCCGCGCATGTCCCTGCCCCGGAAAACGAAAACCGCCCCGGCGCATTGCGCAGTGTGCCGATACAGGTGGAAAAACCGGAAACCGACACGGCCTCCGGCCACGCATGGCATCACCTGCGCAACCCGCTCACCACGCCACAGCCGGAGGCCGGCGACCGCGCCGTGCACGCGGAAGCGCGGGCGTTCGCGCGGGTTTTGCGCGACGAGGTGCTGGGCCGCTGGGGGATCACGGATGACGGGGGCCTGCGCGCGGCGCGCCCCGGCGACGTCATGGCGCTGGTCAGGACGCGCACCCACCTGCACCTGTACGAACGCGAACTGGAAGCCGCGCGCATCCCCTTCATCACCTCGCGTCGCGGCGGTCTGCTGCACGCGCTGGAAGCGCAGGATCTGATCGCGCTGCTGGAAACCCTGCTGCTGCCGCACGCCGACCTGAAGCTGGCGCACGCACTGAAAAGCCCGGTCTTCGGCTGCAGCGACGACGATCTGTTGCGGATGTTCGCACCGCAGCCCGCGGCTGACACGCGCGGCTGGGAGCGCCTCGTCGCATTGGCCGGGCAGCCGGATTGTCCGCCGCGGCTCGCCCGCGCGGCGGACCTCCTGACCCGTTGGCGCGCGCACTGCGGCACGCTGCCCGTGCATGATCTGCTCGACCGTATGTATTTCGAAGGCGACCTCGAAGCGCGCTATGCCGCGACCGTACCGGAAGCGATGCGGCCGCAGGTCGCCGCCAATTTGCGCGCGTTCATGCAGTTGGCGCTGACGCAGGATGCCGGCCGCTATCCCACGCTGGCCGGGTTCATCCGTGAACTCGCCAGCCTGATCGACGATGCCGACGCGGCACCCGGCGAGGGGCTGGCCGCAGACGGCGAGAACGCGGTGCGGCTATTGACCATACACGGCGCCAAGGGACTGGAAGCGCCGATCGTCTGGCTGCTTGGCGGCAGCGATCACCCGAAAGGGTCGAGCTACGCCGTGCTGGCGCCTTGGCCTCCCGACGCCCCGTGGCCGGTGCATTTTTCCCTGTTCGGCCGGCAGGACGAACGCGGTGAGCGCCGCGAAACATGGTTCGAGGACGAGGCGAAGCTGACACAACGTGAGTCCGACAATTTGCTGTATGTCGCGCTCACCCGCGCCGAACAGGCGCTGATCGTGAGCGGCGACGCGGAACGAAACGCCTGGCTGCATCGCGTCGATGCCGCCTGGCAGGACATGGACCAGCCGGCCGACCTGCCCGTCGCCACGGCCCGGGTAACGGATCGTGTTCCGCAACGGGCTCGTATCGATGCGCCGGCAATCGGGCAGCGTGTCGCCACGCCTGTCGCAAACCCGGCCGCGGCGAGCGGCGAGCTCTTTCATGCGTGTCTGGAACACCACGCGGCACCCGGCGTTCCACGCGATCTGCCGGCATTGGCGGCACGTCTGGGGCTGACAGCCGAACTCGATACTATCGAGTCCGCCGCGCATGCGTTGCTGGCACAACCGCATCTGGCGCGTTTTTTCGATCCCGCGCAGTATCGACGCGCGCGCAACGAACTGACGCTGCTCGACCGTCAAGGCCGGCTTCAGCGGCTCGACCGCGTGGTGGAGTGCGACGATGCGGTGTGGCTGATCGACTACAAGACGGGCGATGACAGCCTCAGGCTGTCGGACGCCGAACTGGCCGAACGTCATGGCGCGCAGCTGGCCGGTTACCGCGCATTGCTGGCCGGGCTTTACGCCGGCAAGCCGATCCATGCCGCACTGCTGCTGGCCGACGGCCGGCTGATACCGATGGACAATCAGACATGAACGACAAACTCTTCTCCGAATCGTGCGTGCAGAACCGCGCGCCGATCCTGGCGGTGCTGCGCGAGGTCTTTGCCGATCGCCGCCGCGTGCTGGAAATCGGCAGCGGCACCGGCCAGCACGCGGTGTATTTCGCGCCCGAACTGCCGCATCTGCTGTGGCAGACCGCCGACGTGCCGGCGCACCACGCCTGCATCCGCGCCTGGCTCGACGAGGCGGCCCTGCCTAACGCACTGCCGCCGCTGGCGCTCGACGTCAACGACACGGCCTGGCACAGCGACCGCTACGACGCAGTGTTTTCGGCCAACACGCTGCACATCATGGGCTGGCCCGAGGTCGAGCGGTTTTTTGCGGGCGTCGGCAAGGTGCTCGAACCGGACGGCGTGCTGACGGTATACGGTCCGCTCAACTACAACGGCCGCTACACGTCGGAGAGCAATGCCCGGTTCGACGCCTGGCTCAAGGCGCGCGACCCGGCCTCGGGGGTGCGGGATTTCGAGACCGTGGATGCGCTGGCGCGGGCGCAGGGTCTGGTTCTGCACCGGGATATCGCCATGCCGGCGAACAACCGCATGCTGGTGTGGCGCAAGCCGTGAGGCAAATTATCCCGATTTCCGTTTTGTCTCGTGGAGGCCTTTGCTATAACACAAGCATCTTGAGGTTGAGGAACACGCATGCGCATCGCCGAATTGATCCAACGCTGGGGTCAGGAAGACCGTGCGCATGCTGATGTGCGTACCTATACCGTTCGTTTGCCATTACGCGACGCCGCACGCATCGAAGCGCTGCATGTGATGTACCCCGGACGCAGCGACTTCGAACTGATCGCCGACCTGATCCGTGCCGCGCTCGATGAACTCGAGGTTGCCATGCCGTACGTCCCCGGCAACCACGTCATCGCCGAAGACGACTATGGGGATCCGATCTATGAGGATCTCGGTCCGACTCCGCAGTTCTATTCGTTATCACACGAAATCCTGCGCAAGCTGGCGACCCCGCCGGCACGGGGCAAATAGCTGTCGAATTAATTTACAAGCGGCGCGGCGGTCCACACCGCAAGCCCGCTTGCCTTCTTGTTTATAAAGGGATTTGTTTCCTGGCACGTTGATTGCTGCCTCTGGAACAACGCCTCATTAACTGTGGACATCATGTACCTCGGCCCGGCTTTTCTTTTCGCAGCATTTGCCAGCCTGTTCTACGTTCCGGGTTTTCTGGACACGCCTCTGGGAATGCTCACTTCACGCCAGCTCATCTCGGAAGGGCTGTTTTCCATTTTTGCGCTGATTGCCCTGGCGTCGCTGGCGCGCTCGATCGAGTGCGATCCGGTATGGCCATGGCGGCCGGGATTCCGCCGCTTGCTGAATATGCTGCTGGGACGCACATAGATCACAAGACATACCGTCTATTGGCCGGCGGCCGGCATAAAATAACGGCTTTCCGTTCAGCCTCGCCGTCATGCCCGTCAACCTCTCTCCCCCCGCCTCGCTACTGCCCGTTGCCGGCGTGCGTCTCGGTATCGCCTCCGCCGGCATCAAGAAACCCGGGCGGCGCGACCTCACGCTGATCGAACTCGCCCCCGGCAGCCGGGTCGCCGGCGTCTTCACGCAAAACCGTTTCTGCGCCGCACCGGTCACGCTGTGCCGGCAACATCTGACCTCGACCGATACGATTCGCGCACTGGTGATCAATACCGGCAATGCCAATGCCGGCACCGGCGCAGAAGGTCTGCAGCGGGCACGCCAGACCTGCGCCGCGGTGGCACAGCTGATGGGATGCGCAACAGAAAACGTGTTGCCCTTTTCCACCGGAGTGATTCTGGAAGCGCTGCCGATCGACAGGATTCTGCCGGCGCTACCCGCCGCCCAGGCGGATCTCGCGCCGGATCACTGGCTCGAGGCCGCGCACGCGATCATGACCACCGACATTGTCGCCAAGGGCGCGTCACGCCAGGTGACCCTCGGCGGCCGCACCGTGACGGTGACCGGCATCGCCAAGGGCTCCGGCATGATTCATCCCGACATGGCGACCATGCTCGGCTTTGTCGCGACCGATGCGGCGATCGCCCCCGCCCTGATGCGGCAATTGGTGAAAGAGGTCGCCGACGTGTCGTTCAACTGCGTCACCGTCGATGGCGACACCTCGACCAACGACAGCTTCATCCTGATCGCCACCGGCCAGGCCGGCAATGCGCCCATTGGTGCCGAAGATAGCGAGGTTGCCGCGCTCAAGGCCGTCCTGAGCGAAGTCGCCATCGAACTGGCGCAGGCCATGGCCCGCGACGGCGAAGGCGCAACCAAGTTCATGACCATCACCGTCGAGCGCGGGCGCGACCACGCCGAATGCAAACGGATCGCCTACGCCATCGCGCACTCGCCTCTGGTCAAGACCGCGTTCTTCGCCAGCGATCCCAATCTCGGACGCATCCTCGCGGCGATCGGTTATGCCGGCGTCGCCGACCTCGACGTCAATGCGCTGCAGGTTTACCTGGGCGACGTGCTGGTCGCCGAAATGGGCGGACGCGCCGCAAGCTACACCGAGGCACGGGGCGCGGCGGTGATGCGCGAATCCGACATCACCATCCGCGTCGTCCTCAATCGTGGCAGCGTGGGGGCGACCGTATGGACCTGCGATTTTTCCTACGATTACGTCAAGATCAACGCGGAGTACCGGAGCTGATGCCGTGCGCGCGACGGGCTGCCGGACGCAATGGCGCACGCCTGATGGTCCGGGGCGATCCTTTTCCGCGCCGGAATCACCCGCCTGTCAGGTCAGCTTGCGTAACTTCTTGATCGTGGCCAGCTGCGCCACGGCCTGGGCCAGTTCGATCTGTGCCTTGGCATAATCGAGGGAAGCCGCTTTGTTCTTCATCGCTTCCTCGGCCGCATGCTTGGCCTCGAGCGCCTTGGTTTCGTCAAGATCGGCGCCGCGTATCGCGGAGTCGGACAGGACGGTGACGACATGCGGCTGGACTTCAAGTATGCCGCCCGACACATACACCAGCTCTTCTTCGGCCTGGTTCGGCACCTTGATGCGCACGGCGCCGGGTTTGAGTGTGGTCAGTAGCGGCGTATGACGCGGATAGATACCGAGTTCGCCGCGCTGACCGGGAGCAACCACCACTTCGGCGGTGCCGGAGTAGAGTGATTTTTCTGCGCTGACGATGTCGACGTGTAGGGTCATGGCCATTTTTTTCCTTTCAGGGGTCAGGATTCAGGATTCAGGATTCAGGGGTGGTGCGGCTGCGCCGCGCTTCTTTCCCTGACCCCTGGCCCCTGATTCCTGGTCCCTATTACTGAATCGTCTTCGCCTTTTCGACCGCTTCTTCGATCGCACCGACCATGTAGAAAGCCTGTTCGGGCAGATGGTCGTATTCGCCTTCGACGATCGCCTTGAAGCCGGCGATGGTTTCCTTCAGCGTGACATACTTGCCGGGCGCGCCGGTGAACACTTCGGCGACGAAGAACGGCTGCGACAGGAAACGCTGGATTTTCCGCGCGCGGGACACCGCCAGCTTGTCTTCCGGCGACAGTTCGTCCATCCCCAGAATCGCGATGATGTCGCGCAGTTCCTTGTACTTCTGCAGCGTGCCCTGTACCGCGCGGGCGACGCCGTAGTGCTCGTCGCCGACGACTTGCGGATCGAGAATCCGCGAGGTCGAATCGAGCGGGTCCACCGCCGGGTAAATACCCAGTTCGGCCACCTGACGCGACAGCACCAGCGTCGCGTCGAGGTGGGCGAAGGTGGTCGCCGGCGACGGGTCGGTCAAGTCGTCCGCCGGCACGTACACGGCCTGGAACGAGGTGATCGAGCCGGTGCGGGTGGAGGTGATGCGCTCCTGCAAGCGGCCCATTTCGTCGGCCAGCGTCGGCTGGTAGCCCACTGCGGACGGCATCCGCCCCAAGAGCGCGGACACTTCGGTGCCGGCCAGCGTGTAGCGATAGATGTTGTCGACGAACAGCAGCACGTCGCGGCCTTCGTCGCGGAAGTATTCAGCCATGGTGAGGCCGGTCAGCGCGACGCGCAGGCGGTTGCCGGGCGGCTCGTTCATCTGGCCGTAGACCAGCGCGACCTTGTCGAGCACGCCGCCTTCCTTCATCTCGTGATAGAAGTCGTTGCCTTCGCGGGTGCGCTCACCGACCCCGGCAAACACCGAGAAACCCGAGTGCGCCACCGCGATGTTGCGGATCAGTTCCATCAGGGTCACCGTCTTGCCGACGCCGGCGCCGCCGAACAGGCCGACCTTGCCGCCCTTGGCGATCGGCATGATCAGATCGATCACCTTGATGCCGGTTTCGAGAATTTCCACCGTGGCGGCCTGGTCGGCGTAGGCCGGCGGCTTGCGATGAATCGGCATGTGGGTGTCGGTGTTCACCGGCCCCATCTCGTCGATGGGCGTGCCGAGCACATTCATGATGCGGCCCAGCGTCGCCTGGCCGACCGGCACCAGGATCGGGTTGCCGGTCGCGAGGACATCCATGCCGCGCCGCAGACCGTCGGTGGAGCCCATCGCAATGGCGCGCACCACGCCATCGCCCAATTGCTGTTGAACTTCCAGCGTCAGCTCAGGCGTCTGCATCTTCAGTGCTTCGAAGACCTTCGGCATGGCTTCACGCGAAAATTCCACGTCCACCACTGCACCGATGATCTGAACAATTTTTCCGTTGCTCATGTTGCCATCCTAAGTAAGTTGAATCTTGGCCTAATCTATTGAATTCTGTATGCGCGTCAAACCGCCGGCGGGGTTGCGATCTGGTCTCGTCATAACATTCGCTTCGCTCATGTTAGCCTCGCCCGATCGCCTCCCACCGCGTCAAACCGCCGCCGCACCCGCCACGATCTCCGACAATTCCTTGGTGATCGCGGCCTGGCGGGTCTTGTTGTAAACCAGTTTCAGCTCGCCGATCACGTCCTTGGCGTTGTCGGACGCCGCCTTCATCGCCACCATCCGGGCCGACTGTTCGCATGCGATGTTTTCGGCCACGCCCTGATACACCAGCGATTCGATATAGCGCATCAGCATGCCGTCCACGACCGGCTTGGCATCGGGCTCGTAGATATAATCCCAGTGCGTTTTCAGGCTGGCCTCTTCGGCATCTTCCACTTGCTTCAGGGGCAGCAACTGGATCAACGTCGGCTCCTGCTTCATCGTGTTGATAAAGCGGTTGTAGACAAGGTGGAGCGCGTCGATCCTGCCGTCCATATAGGCATCCAGCATGACTTTTACCGGGCCGATCAGCGTGTCCAGGCGCGGCGTATCGCCAATGTTGGTGAGCTGCGACACCACGCTGGCACCGAGGCGCTGCATGAACCCCAGCCCCTTGTTGCCGATCGCGGTCACGTCAATGCCGACACCGGCGGCTTCCCACTGCTTCATCTGCCCGACGACCACGCGGAGGGCGTTGGTGTTGAGGCCGCCACACAGACCCTTGTCCGAGGTGACGACGATGAGCCCGACACGTTTGACGTCGCGCGCGATGACGAACGGATGCTTGTATTCCGTATGGGCGTAGGCCAGGTGGGCCGCCACGCGTGCGATTTTCTCGGCGTACGGACGCGCCGCCTTCATGCGATCCTGCGCCTTGCGCATCTTGGACGCGGCGACCATTTCCATCGCCTTGGTGATCTTGCGCGTATTTTCGACGCTCTTGATCTTGGTCCGAATTTCTTTTCCGGCTGCCATGCCTGCTCCTAATTAAAACCGGTGCGCCTGATCAGCGCGGTCTGTCAATAGACACCGGTTTTCTTGAACTCGTCCACCGCGGTGGTGAGCGTCTTTTCCGTCGCGTCATCCAGGTTGCCGCTGGTTTCGATGGTGTCCAGGATGGCGGCGTGCCGGGTCTTCATGAAGGCCATCAGGGCGGACTCGAACGGCAGGATCTTGCTGACCTCGACGTCGTCCATGTAGCCCTTGTTGACGGCAAACAGGGACAGCGCCATCTGCGACACCGACATCGGCGAGTATTGCGCCTGCTTCATCAGTTCGGTGACGCGACGGCCACGCTCAAGCTGCTTGCGGGTGGCTTCGTCGAGGTCGGAGGCGAACTGCGCGAAGGCCGCGAGTTCGCGGTACTGCGCCAGCGCCAGACGGATACCGCCGCCCAGCTTCTTGATCACCTTGGTCTGCGCGGCGCCGCCGACGCGCGACACCGACAGGCCGGCGTTGATCGCGGGACGGATGCCGGCGTTGAAGAGGTCGGTTTCCAGGAAGATCTGGCCGTCGGTGATCGAGATCACGTTGGTCGGCACGAAGGCGGAGACGTCGCCGGCCTGCGTTTCGATGATCGGCAACGCGGTCAGTGAGCCGGTCTTGCCCTTGACGGCGCCCTGGGTGATCTTCTCGATGTAGTCGGCGTTGACGCGCGCGGCACGCTCGAGCAGGCGCGAGTGCAGGTAGAACACGTCGCCGGGGTAGGCTTCGCGGCCCGGCGGTCGGCGCAACAGCAGCGACACCTGACGGTAGGCCCAGGCCTGTTTGGTCAGGTCGTCATATACGATCAGCGCGTCTTCACCGATGTCGCGGAAATATTCGCCCATGGTGCAGCCGGAATACGGTGCGATGTACTGCATGGCGGCGGCATCCGACGCGGTCGCGGCGACGACGATGGTGTGCGCCATCGCGCCGTGCTCTTCCAGCTTGCGTACCACGTTGGCCACCGACGAGGCCTTCTGGCCGATCGCGACGTAGACACACTTCACGCCGGTGCCCTTCTGGTTGATGATGGCATCGATCGCGACGGCGGTCTTGCCGGTCTGGCGGTCGCCGATGATCAGTTCGCGCTGGCCACGGCCCACCGGCACCATGGCGTCGATCGACTTGAGGCCGGTCTGCACCGGCTGGTCGACCGATTTACGCTCGATCACGCCCGGGGCGATACGCTCGATCGGCATCGTGCTGTCCGCCGCAATGGGGCCTTTGCCGTCGATCGGCTGGCCCAGCGAGTTCACCACCCGGCCGAGCAGGCCGCGCCCCACCGGCACTTCGAGAATACGGCCGGTGCACTTGACGACGTCGCCTTCGGTGATGTGTTCGTAATCGCCCAGGATCACGGCGCCGACGGAGTCGCGCTCGAGGTTGAGCGCCACGCCGAAGGTGTTGCCCGGCATCTCGATCATTTCACCCGACATCACGTCGGACAAGCCATGAATGCGGACAATGCCGTCGGTGACGGACACGATCGTGCCCTGGGTGCGCAGTTCGCTCGACGCGCCTAGATTTTCGATCTTGGCCTTGATCAGTTCGCTGATTTCGCTTGGATTCAATTGCATGTCTGTTCTCCGAACCCCGAGGTTCAAAAATTAAGTCTGGCGGTTCCGATAAATATGGGTATCTGGATTAGCCTTGCAGCGCGAAAGCCATGCGCTGCAATCGCCCTTTCACCGAACCGTCCATCACCTGGTCGCCAATGGCAATCACGGCACCGCCGATCAGGTCGGGGTCGATCACCACCTGAACGTTCACCGCGCGGTTGAACCTGGCCTTGAGGCCCGCGGCCAGCTCGTCGATCTGGCTCTGCGTCAGTTCCTGTGCGCTGGCGATGGTGGCGTCGAGGGTTCCCTCGGCTTTGGCTTTCAATGCCTCGAATTGCACACTGATTTCCGGCAACAGGGCCAAACGGTCGTTTTCCGCCAGAACCTTGACAAAATTACCGCCGCGCTCACCGAGACCGGCGCCGGCCACTTCGATGATCAGGCCCGCCACGCGTTCGCCCGACACCGATGGATCGGCGATCAAACGTGCCACCTGTGGGTCCGCTACGATGATCGCAAGCGTGGCGACACGGGCTGACCAGCCCGCCAGGTCGTTTTCGTCCTGTGCCGAGCTTTCACTTTGAGCCAGGCGGAATACCGCTTCGGCATAGGGACGAGCCAGGGTAGACAGTTCGCTCATGGCTTACAGCTCGGCTTTCAGCTGGCCCAGCAGGTCAGCATGCGTTTGCGCGTTGACTTCGCGGCGCAGGATTTTTTCTGCCCCGGCCACGGCCAGCGCCGCCACCTGTTCACGCAGGCTTTCGCGCGCGCGATTGGCTTCCTGATCGATGTTGGCCTGGGCGGCTGCAAGCTGACGATCGCCTTCTTCCTTGGCGGCCGTTTTGGCTTCTTCGACGATCTGCGCCGCGCGCTTTTCGGCCTGGGCGATGACTTCGGCCGCCTGCGCCTTGGCGTCGCGCAGGTTGTCAGCCGCTTTCCTGGCGGCCAGTTCCAGCTCGTGCTTGCCACGATCGCCCGCGGCCAGGCCGTCGGCGATCTGCTTCTTGCGCGTCTCGAGCGCGTTCATGATCGGCGGCCACACGAACTTCATGCAGAACCACACGAAGATGATGAACGTGATGGACTGGCCGATCAAAGTTGCGTTGAAATTCATATCCGCACCTTATCAATGACGGGAGTTAAAACGGGTTGGCGATACATTCCGCCGCAACCCGCAAATTAGCCGGCCACGGCAAACAGCACGTACATGGCCAGACCGACGGCGATCATCGGCACGGCGTCGACCAGACCCATCACGATGAAAAACTGGGTGCGCAGCATCGGAATCAGTTCAGGCTGACGGGCAGCCCCTTCGAGGAAGCGTCCCCCGAGAATGCCGATACCGACGGCTGCGCCGAGCGCGCCCAGACCCATCATCAGGGCGCCAGCGATGTACAGTACGGCTTGAGTCATTTCCATTTGTTGCTCCTAAAAGAAGTAAAAATTAAAGTTGAAAACAGGAAACCTGAAAAACCAGAACAACCAGAATCCGTGATGTCCGCCGCTTGATCAGTGGTGTTCGGCGTGCGCCATGTCCATGTAGACGATGGTCAGGACCATGAAAATGAAGGCCTGCAGCGTGATGATGAGGATGTGGAACACCGCCCACGCCCATTGCAGGACCCCGCCGAACAAGGCAAGCAACCAGCTCCCGCCAAACATCAGCGCAATCAGGATGAAGATCATTTCACCGGCGTACATGTTGCCGAAGAGACGCAATGACAGCGAAATCGGCTTGGCGATCAGACCCACGCCCTCGAGCAGCAGGTTGACCGGGAACAGGATTTTGGGAAACGGCTGGAAGGCCAGTTCGGAGAAGAAGCCCCCCGGACCTTTCATCTTGAAGCTGTAGTACAGCACGAGAAGAAACACCGACAGCGACAGGCCGAACGTCACGTTGGGATCGGTCGACGGCACGATCTTCAGGTGCGGGAGACCCGTCAGGGTCGCGGCATAGGGGAACCAGTCGACCGGGAACAGGTCCATCAGGTTCATCAGAAACACCCACATGAACACGGTCAGGGCCAGCGGCGCAACCAGTGTGCTCTGATACGGGAAGGAGCCGCGCACGGAACCGTCCACGAACTCAATGACCCATTCGACGAAGTTTTGCAGTCCGCCCGGGATGCCGGCCGTCGCCTTTTTGGCCGCCATGCGGAACAGCCACAGAAAGATCAACCCCAGGCCAATCGAGAACAGCATGCTATCGACGTTAATGGCCCAGAAGCCCATGGCTTTGGCTTCGGCGGCGCCATGGGCAAAACCCCATGTGCCGTCAGGGAGTTGTCCGTAGGTCAGATTCTGCAGGTGATGCTTGATGTATTCGCCAGAGGAATGGGCTTCCGTAGACATAGTGGTCTGATTCGATAAGTGGGTTTTGGATGGGCACGCCGCGCACCCATTCAAAACCAACCTCGGTAAAACAATCGCCTGCTATCTGCCGTCCCGGCCTGTCGCAATGGCCAGCCATGCGAACTGGGCCAGCCCCAACCCCAGCAGCAAGGGCAACGGCGCAAGTTTCAGAACGCCGAGACCCAGGCTCAACAACGCCAGCAGGAGGACCAGTCGCTCGATGCCGACACGGATGAACACCTTCAGCAGTCGATGCTGGTCCCATTCCGGATGGCCGATTGATTGCTGCTCGCGCCACGCCAGCACCGCACTCACGGCCAGCGCGACCAGCACGCCGTAGGCGACCGCCAGTCCCGCACCCGCCCCCGCAACCGCGACGCCGGCTAGCGCGGCGACGGGCAGGAGCAGCGCCTGCGCCCGAACCACTCGCCGGATGCCCGTTGAGGTGCCCCTACGCATTTAGCCGGCGAGGATACCAGAATTAGTGCAGCCTATGCAATCATCAAGCAGCTTGATGACGAATTTCAGTACATAGTGATGTTGCTGAGCGGGAGTTCTCACAACTGGATTCCCAGGCGTTGCAGGAGACCCTGCAGTTCTTCCGCGCTGGCGAAATGAAGCGTCAGCTTGCCGCTGCCCTTGCTGTGGGTCTGCACGCGGGCGGTCATTCCGAGCGCGTCCGACAAGGCCTCTTCCAGTCGGCGCACGTCCCGCGAAACGCCCTGTTTGACGGGCGCCGTTGCGCCTTCTTTCAGCCGTGCCACGCGCCGTTCGACCTCACGTACCGACAGTCCCCTGGTTTCGATTTCATGGGCCAGCTCGCGCTGTGCCCCAGCATGCAAGGGCAGTAGCGCGCGGGCATGGCCCATCTCGATCAGCCCCGCGGTCAGCATGTCCTGCACCGGGTGCGACAGGTTCAACAGGCGCAACAGGTTGGACACCGCCGCGCGCGACTTGCCGACCGCCTGCGCCACAGCGTCGTGGGTCATGCCGAATTCCTGGATCAGGCGCTGCAGGCCGTGCGCTTCGTCGATGGCGTTGAGGTCCTCGCGCTGGATGTTCTCGATCAGCGCCATCGCCGCCACCGCATCGTCGGCGACTTCGCGCACCAGTACCGGAATCTCGCTCAATCCGGCCAGTTGCGCGGCGCGCCAGCGCCGTTCGCCAGCGATGATTTCATGGCCGGCGGCAACTTCCCGCACCAGAATCGGCTGCATCAGGCCCTGCGCGCGGATGGAATCGGCCAGTTCCTGCAGCGACTCGCTGTCCATCTGCGTGCGCGGCTGGTACTTGCCCGGCGCCAGCTGCGTCACATTCATCATGCGCAGATCGCCCTGCGGCGGCGCGGCATTGTCCTCGCCCCCGAGCAACGCGTCGAGCCCGCGCCCGAGCCCTTTGAGTTTCGCCATTATGCGGTCTCCCCCACGGTCATGTCGGCACGCCGGAGCGTTTCCCCGGCCAGTTCCATATACGCTTTCGCGCCCTTGCACTGGCGATCGTAGGCCAGCACCGGCACGCCGTGGCTGGGCGCCTCGGCGAGCCGCACGTTGCGCGGAATCACGGTGTCGTACACCTTGTCGCCGAAGTGCTGCTTGATCTGGTCCGACACCTGCTGCGCCAGCGTGCTGCGCGGGTCGAACATCACGCGCAGCAGGCCCTCGATGCGGATGGCCGGGTTCAAACGCTGCTTGACCTTCTTGATGGTGGCCACCAGGTCGGTCAGTCCTTCCAGCGCGTAGTACTCGCACTGCATCGGAATCAGCACCGACTGCGCGGCGGCAAAGGCATTCACGGTCAGCAGGTTCAGTGTCGGCGGGCAATCCATCAGGATGAAATCATAGTCGTCGGCCACCTGCGCCAGCGCGGCCTTCAGCCGCAAGTCGCGCTGCTCCAGGTTCACCAGGTCGATCTCGGCCCCGGCCAGTTCGCGATTGGCCGGGATGACGTCGAAATGACCGGACTCGGAGCGCATGCGCGCGTCGCGCACCGTCACCTGATTCAACAGGATCTGGTAGACCGTCGGCAACGCCGTGCGCTTCTCGATCCCCGCCCCCATCGTCGCGTTGCCTTGTGGATCAAGGTCGGCCAGCAGCACGCGCTGCCCGAGTTCGGCGAGGCTCGCAGCCAGATTGACCGCCGTCGTCGTCTTGCCGACGCCGCCCTTCTGATTGGCAATTGCCATGATTCGGCTCATTCAACAGGCTCCAGAACAATCAAATGGCGGGCCGCATCCAGCCCTGGAACACGCAGCGCATGGTTAGCACTCACTTTCACTCCGTCCGGCAAAAAGGCTATTTCTTCGTGCGGCATCAGGCCCTTCATCGCCAGCCATTTGCCGCCCGGTCCGAGCAGATGGCGCGTCAGCGTGACGAATTCCCCGAGATCGGAAAACGCCCGGGAGGTGATGAGGTCGAATCCCGTTTGGGGTCGATAATCCTCCACCCGATTCGTCACCACGCTCAGATGATCGAGGCCAAGCTCCATTTTGGCCTGCACCAGGAAGGCAGTCTTTTTGGCGATGCTGTCGATCAGCGTCACCTGCAAATCGGGCCGTGCGATCGCCAAGGGGATTCCAGGGAGCCCACCGCCACTGCCGACATCAATCGCCGTGGGCGGGCGCAGCCCGGCATTCGCCCCCTCCCCCTCTGGGGGAGGGTTGGGGTGAGGGTGCGCAGCGAGAAGCGTATCGAAAATCGGCAGCGCCGCCAGCGAGTCGAGCAGATGGTGGCTGACCATGCGCCCGGCGTCGCGCACCGCGGTCAGGTTGTAGACGCGGTTCCACTTGTCCAGCAGCGCAAGATACGCCAGCAGCTTCGTCTCGGCATCCGCGGGCAATGCCAGCCCGAGAGCGGCGATTCCCGCCGCAAGTTGCGCCTGAGGAGTCATGCGCTTTTCTTCTGCTCGTCAGGCTTGAAACCGCGTTTGGCATGCACCAGCAGCACTGAGATTGCCGCCGGCGTGATGCCCTGCAAGCGGGACGCCTGACCCAGTGTCTCGGGGCGCGCCTTCTGCAGGCGCTGACGCACTTCCATCGACAGCCCGGTCAGCAGGCCGTAGTCGAGATCGTCCGGCAGGCGCAGGCCTTCCTGTTCACGCTGCCGCTCGACCTCGTCGTTCTGACGGTCGATGTAACCCTGGTATTTGGCGGCGATTTCGACCTGCTCGGCCACCCGCGGGTCCGCCTCGCCGGCGCCGCCGCCAGGCAACGCCAGAATCTGCGCATAATCCAGATTGGGCCGGCGCAGCAACTCGAACAGGCTGTATTCATGGTCGATCGGCTGGCCGATCAGCCGGGTGGCGGCCTCGGCGGGCAGAATGGACGGATTGACCCAGATGGACCTGAGTCGCTCGGTTTCACGTGAAACGGCGTCGCGCTTGCGGTTGAAGGCGTCCCAGCGCAGGTCGTCGACCACGCCCAGCGTGCGCCCGGTTTCGGTCAACCGCATGTCGGCGTTGTCCTCGCGCAGCCGCAGGCGGTATTCGGCGCGGCTGGTGAACATGCGATAAGGTTCCGACACGCCGCGCGTGATGAGGTCGTCGACCAGCACGCCGAGATAGGCCTCGTGCCGGCCCGGGCTCCAGGCGTCACGCCCCTGCACCTGCAGGCCGGCGTTGATACCAGCCAAAAGACCTTGCGCAGCGGCTTCCTCGTAGCCAGTCGTGCCGTTGATCTGCCCGGCGAAAAACAGCCCGGCGATCGACCTGGTTTCGAGCGACGCCTTGAGGTTGCGCGGATCGTAATAGTCGTATTCGATCGCGTAGCCGGGACGCAGGATGTGCGCGTTCTCCAGGCCGGGGGTCGAGCGCACGATCGCAAGCTGAACGTCGAACGGCAGCGAGGTCGAGATGCCGTTGGGGTAAATCTCGTGGGTGGTCAGCCCTTCGGGTTCGAGGAAGATCTGGTGGCTCGCCTTGTCGGCAAAGCGGGTGATCTTGTCCTCGATCGACGGGCAGTAACGCGGCCCCACCCCCTCGATGACACCGGTGTACATGGGTGAACGGTCAAGGCCGCCGCGGATGATTGCGTGGGTTTCCGCCGTGGTGTGCGTGATCCAGCACGGCCGCTGTTCGGGGTGCATCGAAGCGTCGCCCATGAAGGAAAACACCGGCGCCGGATCGTCGCCGGGTTGAATCTGGGTCTGGCCGTAATCGATCGTGCGGCCGTCGATGCGCGGCGGCGTACCCGTCTTCAGCCGTCCCACTGGCAGCTTCAGTTCGCGCAGGCGCGCCGCGAGCGTCACCGCCGGCGGATCGCCCATGCGGCCCGCCTGAAAATTCTCCAACCCGACATGGACCAGACCGGCCAGAAAGGTACCGGCAGTCAGCACCACCGCGCGGCCGCTGAACACGATGCCCAACTGGGTCTTCACGCCGGCGACGCGATCGCCGTCGAGCAGCAGGTCGTCGACCGCCTGCTGGAACAGCGTGAGATTGGGCTGGTTTTCCAGACGCAGACGGATCGCAGCCTTGTACAGCACGCGGTCGGCCTGGGCACGGGTCGCGCGCACCGCCGGACCCTTGGACGAATTGAGGGTGCGGAACTGGATCCCCGCCGCGTCGGTAGCCAAGGCCATCGCGCCGCCGAGCGCGTCGACTTCCTTGACCAGATGCCCCTTGCCGATGCCGCCGATCGACGGGTTGCACGACATCGCGCCGAGTGTCTCGATATTGTGCGTCAGCAGCAGCGTCTTCACACCCATGCGCGCGGCGGCCAGCGCGGCCTCGGTGCCGGCATGGCCGCCGCCGATGACGATGACATCGAAGGGTTCGGGGAATTTCATGGCCGCCATTCTACCCGTTGCCGCGCCTGGTTTCACGTGAAACACGCGCGACGGCCGCCGGGAGCGCTCAACCGGCGGCCTTGGCTTCCAGGTCTTCCCAGCGGGACAACGCGTCGATCAGCTCGGCCTCGATCGTCTCCACGCGCGCGCGCAGCGCCGCCGCGTCCTGCGGGTTCGATTGATACAACGCCGGGTCCGCCAGCTGCTCGGCGATCCGTGTCTGCTCCGCCTCCAGCGTCTCGATCTGCCCTGGCAGCGCTTCGAGCTCTCGCGCCTCCTTGTAGCTGAGCCGGGCCCTGGGCGCGGGCTTCGCCGCCTCCGGCTGGGCCGCGGCCTTGGGGCTTGCCGCCCGCACCGGCTCGGGCACGCGCTGCTGTTGTTTCCACGCCTGCCAGTCGGCATAACCGCCGACGATTTCGGTCAACCGGCCCTCGCCCTCGAATACGATCGACTGGGTGACGACGTTGTCGAGGAAAGCACGGTCGTGCGAGACGATGATCACCGTGCCGCTGTAGTCCTGCAGCAGCTGCTCCAATAACTCCAGGGTGTCGATGTCGAGGTCGTTGGTCGGCTCGTCCAGCACCAAAAGATTGGCCGGGCGCGCGAACAGCCGCGCCAGCAGCAGGCGGTTGCGCTCGCCGCCGGACAGCGCCGAGACCTTGGCGCGCGCGCGTTCGGCGGGGAACAGGAAGTCTTCCAGGTAGCTGATGACGTGCTTTTTCTGCCCGCCGATTTCCACGTAGTCGGAGCCGGGCGCAATCGTGTCGATCAGCGTCGCCTCGTCGTCGAGCTGGTTGCGGAACTGGTCGAAGTAGGCCACTTCGAGCTTGGTGCCCTGCTTGATCCAGCCGGATTGCGGTTTCAGTTCGCCGAGGATGAGGCGAATCAGCGTGGTCTTGCCGGCGCCATTGGGGCCGAGCAGGCCGAGCTTGTCGCCGCGCAGGATGGTGGCGGAAAAGTCGCGGATGAGGACGCGGCTGTCGTAGCCATAGCCGACGTGGTCGAGTTCGGCCACCACCTTGCCGGAACGGTCGCCGCTGTCGAGCTGGAACTCCACCTGGCCGGCGTGGGCGGTGCGCGCCTCGCGGGTACGGCGCAGCGCCTCCAACCGTCTGACCCGGCCTTCGTTGCGGGTGCGGCGCGCCTCGACGCCCTTGCGGATCCAGGCTTCCTCCTGCTTCCAGAACTTGTCGAATTTGCGGTGGTGCACCGCCTCCACTTCAAGCTGCTCGGCCTTCCTGGTCTGATAGGCGCTGAAATTACCCTGGTATTCGCGCAAAGATCCGCGATCGAGCTCGACAATCCGGTTCGCGACGTTGTCGAGGAAACGCCGGTCGTGGGTGATGAAAAGCAGCGCGCCGCGATAGTCGTTGAGCAGGCTTTCCAGCCACTCGATGGCCGCAAAATCCAGATGGTTGGTCGGCTCGTCCAGCAGCAGCAACTCGGGCTCGGTAACCAGCGCGCGCGCCAGCGCCACGCGTTTTTTCAGGCCACCGGACAGCGTCTCGACCGCCGCCTCGGCGTCCAGGCTCAGGCGCTGCAGGGTCTCTTCCACCCGGCTGTTGAGCCGCCAGGCATCGGCCACTTCCAGTTCGTGCGACAGCCGCTCGAACTCGGCATACACCGTCTCATCGCCCTCCGCCATCGCATGCGCCACGGCATGGTATTCGGCCAGCAGCGACTGTGCCGCGCCGACGCCTTCCGCCACCGCCTCGAACACGCTGTGGCCGGGCTGGAAAGCCGGCTCCTGCGGCACGTAGGCCAGCTTCAGTCCCGGCGCGCGCCAGACCTCGCCGGCATCCGCCAGGCTCTCGCCGGCGATGATTTTCAGCAGGCTCGACTTGCCGGTGCCGTTGCGGCCGATCAGGCCGATGCGTTCGCCCGCCTCGATCACCAGCGAAGCGCCGTCGAGCAGCGGCCAGTGGCCGTAGGCCAGTTCGAGTCGGTCAAGCGTAAGGAGTGGCATGGCAAGCGCGTGATGAAACACCGAGCGCGGATTATCCGCGATTGAGCGCCGCGTGGACGGCGCGTGCGATATTTAATGCATCGGGCGTATCGCTGTGCAGGCACAGCGTTTCTGCCCGGACCCGAAGGGGCGTGCCGTCCAGGGTCACCACCGGTTCCCCCCGGGCCAGCGCAAGCGCCTGCTGCGCCGCCCCCGCCGGATCGGCCAGCAGCGCACCCGGGGTTTCACGTGAAACAAGCTGCCCATTGGACTGGTAACGGCGATCCGCGAACGCCTCATTCAACACCTGCAATCCCGCGGCCTGGCCCGCGGCGATCAGCCGCGATCCGGCCAGCCCGACCAGTATCAGGCGGGAATCGAATGCCGCAACCGCCCGCACAATCGCTTCCGCCGCCTCAAGATCGCATGCCGCCCTGTTGTACAGCGCGCCATGCGGCTTCACGTGCGCCAGCCGTACGCCCAGCCGCGCAGCCAGGGCGGCCAGCGTTTCCGTCTGTTGCGTCACCCAGCGCTCGATCTCGTCAGCGGTGGCCGCCAGTGCCCGGCGGCCAAATCCGGTCCGGTCCGGATATCCGGGGTGGGCGCCCACGGCCACGCCATGTTCCGTTGCCTGCCGCAGTGCCGTCATCATGCTGACGGCGTCGCCCGTATGTCCGCCGCAGGCGATCGACGCGCGCGACAGATACGGCAGCAATTCACCGTCGTCGTCGCCTTCGCCAATATCCGCATTCAACTCGATCATGCCAGTTCCCTGATCTCCCACGATTTCGCCGCCAGTGCGCGCGCGGCCTCGATCTCAATCGTCACAAAGCGGATCGTATCGTTCGGCCTCAACTGGGCAAGTCGCGACATATCCGCCGTGATCACCCCGGCAATCACCGGATAGCCGCCCGTCACCGGGCCATCCCATCCCAGGATGATCGGCTGGCCGTCGGGCGGAATCTGAATGCTGCCCGGCAGGACCCCTTGCGACGACAATGCTGTTTCATGATGCGTGACCGGCGCACCGCTCAAGCGCAGACCTCGCCGATCCGACGCCAAACCCACTCGATACGCGCTGCCGAAAAAGGCTTTCAGTCCGTCATCGTCGAACTGGTTTATTTGCGGCCCCGCCACCACTCGCAAGCCATTGCCCGTCTCGGCGGGAGGCGTGGCACGCAACAGGTGGGTCTCTTTGGCCGCGCGCCCACAACGCAGGAGATCGCCGGTCTGCAACGCGCGTCCCGCATACCCGCCCATTCCTGACGGCAGAAACGTACTGCGGCTCCCCATCACCCGGGGGACCGCTATCCCGCCGCGCACCGCCAGCCAGCCGCGGCAACCCGCCACGGCATGTTCCAGCGCCAGAATCTCGCCCGCCGCGAGCATCAGCGTCTCATTCCATGCCACGGCCGCGCCGCTGCTGCGCCGGGCGGCAAAACACGCGCCAGTGAGCGCCACCACGCCGCCCTGCGGAAACCGCAGGCGCGGTCCCGCCAGCGTGATTTCCAGTCCCGCCGCGCCCTCGTCGTTGCCCACCAAACGATTGGCGGCCGCCAGCGCCTGTCGATCGGCCGCCCCGCCGGCCGGGACGCCCAGCGCCCCCCGGCCCGGCCGGCCGAAATCCATGACCATGTCGCACAGTCCCGCACGCAGGATCTCGATCATGCCGGAACGAAGCGCACCCGGTCACCCGGCATCAATAACGCCGGTGCTTCGCGTAACGGGTCGAACAATACCGCGGTCGTCCGCCCGATGATGTGCCAGCCGCCCGGACCGTCGTCCGGGTAAATTCCGGTGTAGGCTTCGCCGATCGCCACACTGCCGGACGCGACGCGTTGGCGCGGCGAAGCCCGGCGCGGGGCGTGCAAAGCCGTCGGCAATCCCCGCAGATACGGAAACCCTGGCTGAAAGCCCAGAAATGCCACCGAATATTCTGCTGCCGAGTGGCAGTCAATGTATTCCGCCACGCTCATGCGCGCGCGTTTGGCGAGCGCGGGCAAATCCGGTCCCGCCCGCCCGCCATAGTCCACCACGAAGTCGTGCAGTGTCCCCCTCGCCCCGTCGATCTCTTTTTCGAGTGGCTCGCTCAGCGCCGCGCTGACTCCCGGCGATACCGGGGCAGCCCGCCGCAAAATCAGCAAAATGCTGTTATCTGTCGGGATAATGTCCTCAATATCCGGTAACTTCTTTTTGAGCAAATGCTCATAACGCGCCAGTGTCGCGGCGCCCGTTGCCACCTGCAAGCCGCGCTCGCCGATCCAGTGCCAGGAGGCCGGGGCCGCAAGTTGACCAGTTGTCCGCTTTCCCATAGTGTGAAACCTCTTTTCGGAGTTTCGCATGATGCGACGGTTCGCAGGGTCCACTGATAGCCGCCCGTGTCATGGCAAGCCGGTGCGCGCCGACCCGATACAGGGCATCTCCGGCCACCATGCCGCGGGCACACCCTTCATCGCGCTGCCCATGAAGATTGAGCGTATTTCACGACAGGCCGCTCATTCCCCGCACCTGAAAGCCCTCCACCTGCATCGTCCCGATGGAAATCTATCAACGCATTTTTGAAGACACGCCCGACGCCCTGCTCGTCGTCGATCAGGCAGGACGGATCGTTCTGGCCAACATTCAGGCCGAAACCCTGTTCGGCCACGCGCGCAGCCAACTGATCGGCCACCCTGTCGAAATGCTGATCCCGGCCCGATTTTCCCGGCACAGTGATCATCGTGCCCGTTATATGACCGAAGCGCACAGCCGGTCAATGGGTGGCACGACCGAACTTTTTGCCTTGCGAAAAGACGGAAGCGAGTTTCCGGTCGACATCATGTTGAGCCCCATGACCCTCCAGGGCCAACATTTCGTTCTGTGTGTCGTGCGCGACATCACGGAACGCAAGGCCGCGCAGGACGCCCTTGCCCAGCAAACCATGGAGCTTCGGCGGCTGCATGCAGAACTGGAGCTGCTCGCCAACCATGATGGTCTGACCGGCCTGTACAACTGGCGCGCATTTTACGAGTATGCCGGACAGATGCTCAAAACTGCCCACCGTCGGCAGGAAAGCGCGACGCTGTTGATGCTCGATCTGGATCATTTCAAACAGATCAATGACCGCTTCGGCCATGCCGAAGGCGATCGCGTGCTGCAGGCTGTCGCGGCCACCCTCAAGGCCACGGCACGGGAAAACGACATTGTGGCGCGGCATGGCGGCGAAGAGTTTGTCGTGGCTGCACTCGGGCTGAATGAAGCGGAAAGCCAGATAGCGGCCGAACGCTTGCGCGCAGCCGTGGCCGCCATTGAAAACATGAAGACCCCGGTCACCACCAGCATCGGGATCGCGACGCTCGCGCCGCAAGTCGGGAAACACGAGACGGCACGTGTCCTGGCCGAACTGCTCGATCAGGCCGATCAGGCGCTATATGCCGCCAAGCACCATGGCAGAAACCAGGTCTGCCATTTCAATCGTATCGTCAACCTGGCATCGCCCGCCGCCTGAAAATGAGCCGTCCCCTGTCGCGCCCCCATCACTGACCATCCCGCCTCGATCGGCCCGCCGCCCCCAAAAGCGTGCGCGTGGCCTCCCGCTTGCCGGCAATCCGTGCCTCAACCTTTGAACCGGCCTCGCACGCCGACGCGATTGGCGCCGCCACGGTGGTCATTGCCCCGCGGCTGGGCCGTCCGCGCGCCGGGCGCACGGTTGCCATAGCTGCGCGTGGCCGCGGCAGCAGCTTTGGCCTTTGCCTCGCGCTCGCGCTTTTCCCAATATTCAACGCTGTTGCCGTTGACTTCACCATTTGGCTCGCGCGGAACATCGATGCCGCGAAATCGTTCGGTGCGCGGCGGGCGGTCGCCCGTCATGCGGGGCACGTCGGACGGGCCATGCATGGCGGCCTGTTCGAAGCGGTTGCCCCGCGGCGCATCACTGCGGGCAGGACGCGGGCCGCCCCGCGCGTCGGCACGGTAACCACGATCACGGTTGTCCCGGCTGTCGCCGCGCGGTGGGCGATCGCCATAGCTGCGCGGTTCGTTGCGATCACCGAAACTGCGCTTCTGCTCGCCGGGGCGCTTCTCGCCAAAGCTGCGCGGACCATTGTTAGCGCGCGGACGACCCGACGACGGGCGCCCGGAAGCCGGCCGCTGGGTCGGCTCCAGTCCCGGCAGGGTATGCACCTCGATGCGGTTGCCGGTGTAGCGCTCGATGTTCTTCACCAGTCCGCCTTCGCGCATGCCGGCGAAGCTCACCGCGATGCCGGTGCGGCCGGCGCGGCCGGTGCGCCCGATGCGGTGGACGTAATCCTCGGCCTGGCGCGGCAGGTCGAAGTTGATGACATGGCTGATGGTCGCCACGTCGATGCCGCGCGCGGCGACGTCGGTCGCCACCAGCACCCTGGTGCGGCCTTCGCGCAGGCGCTGCAGCGCACGGTTGCGCTGGCCCTGCTGCATGTCGCCGTGCAGCGCGTCGGACGCAAAGCCGCTGTCGGCCAGGAGGTCGGAGATTTCCTCGGTGCTGCGTTTGGTCGAGGCGAACACGATCGCCTGAACCATGTCGACGTCGCGCAGCAGCGCGTCGAGCAGGCGGTTCTTGTGATCCATGTTGTCGGCAAACAGCAGGCGCTGCTCGATCTTGGCCTCCTTGTGCGGCACCGCTTCGATCTCGATGCGCTGCGCGTCGCGGGTCAGTTCGCGCGCCAGGTTGCCGACCACGCCGTCGAGCGTGGCCGAGAACAGCAGCGTCTGGCGCTCGGCCGGGCAGCGCGCGGCGATCGCCTTGATGTCGTCGACAAAGCCCATGTCCAGCATGCGGTCGGCCTCGTCCAGCACCAGTACTTCCAGGCGCGAGAAGTCGATCTTGCCGCGCTCCAGGTGGTCGATCAGGCGGCCGGGGGTCGCCACCACCACGTCCACCGGCTGCGACAGGCGCTTCAGTTGCAGGCCGTAGGGCGCGCCGCCGACCAGGCAGGCGGTGCGGAAGCGGCGCAGCTCCTTGCCGTAGGTCATGGCGGATTTCTCGACCTGCAGCGCGAGTTCGCGCGTCGGGGTCAGCACCAGCACGCGCGGACCCATGCTCTTGACCGTCGGCTCGGCCTGCAGACGCTGGATCGACGGCAGCAGAAAGGCCGCCGTCTTGCCGCTGCCGGTATTCGACGACACCAGCAGATCGCGCCCGGTCAGCGCCGCGGGAATCGCCTGCGTTTGGACCGGGGTGGCGTTTTCGTAGCCCGCAGCCTGCACGGATTTAAGGATGAGGGGATCAAGCCCCAGTTCGGAAAAGCTCATGGCAAACCTTTTTCAGTGCGCGCGAGCGCGCAAGTCAGACCTGCGTCCGGCATCCGCCAGACAGGCCACAAAATACGAACCGGAAACAACGGTGTCCGGAGAATTGATCCCCGAACGCCCGGAACGGGTCGCGTCGATCACATCGGCGCCAACCACAAGACTTGTCACGGCCGGTGCAAACCGACTGGCCGTACAAAAGAGAGGTCGAAGACGATGGGGCTGTGTGAACAGTCCCGAGGCACGGCGGTAACAACCTGACCTGCCCACTGCTGCATGCACAACTGGACGAAGCATATCAGAAGACGCTGATTTGCCATACTGTAATTTTGCTTCGGCGGGAATCAAGCTTGCGGCAACGCCTTCCACGGTCGATCCGTCGTCGTCCGGAACACCCCAATCCGGGCGCGTCCGCGGTACACTTTGACGGAGGTTCGGGCGGGGATCGACGCCGCCTTCCTGGCGAAGGATAATCCATGGCAGGGTGCGGCGATCTTCGGAGACAGACATGACGGAAATACAGGCAGGATTCGACTGGAGCGATCGATATTTACTGGGCTATGCGCCGATGGACGACACCCATCGCGAGTTCGTGACCCTGGTTGACGCGCTGCTCAAGGTGCCGGACGCCGAACTCGAGCAGGCGCTGACGGCATTCGCCGAACACGCCGTGGCGCATTTCGAACAGGAGGACCGCTGGATGAGGGGCAGCGACTTCCCCGCGACCGACTGTCATGTCGATGAGCACGCCAGGGTGCTGGTCTCGGTACGCGAGGTCCAGCAGGAGCTCGCCAAAGGTCATGTCGATATCGTCCGCAAGCTGGCGCAGGCCTTGATGAACTGGTTCCCCGGTCATGCCGACTACCTGGACTCGGCGCTCGCCGCCTGGATGGTCAAGCGCTCGCACGGCGGCAAGCCAGTGGTGTTCCGGCGCGACTCGGCCAAGGCCTGACGTCGCGCGCTTGCTTTTCTGGAATTACCTTGTAGCATCAGAACGGCCATTCTAATTTTTGATGCAGATCCGTGAAAAGTACAAATGCGGCGCGGCGCGCCGACGATCCCCGCCAGCTGGTTCTGGATACGGTACTCGCGCTGTTCAGCGAGCGCGGTTACTTCGCCACCTCGGTACAGGACATCAGCCGCGAGTCGGGCGTGAGTGTCGGTTCCCTCTACCATCACTTCGGCGACAAGGAGGGTATTGCCCGTGCCCTGTACCAGACGCTGTCCGACCGGATGAGCGGCAGGATTTCATGGATACGCGCCCACCGAAAAACGGCGCACGACCAGTGCCGTGATGTCGTCAGGACCCTGTTCGACATGACCGAATCCGAGCCGCTGGTGGTGGACTTCATGCTCTATGCCAAGCACAAGGATTTCCTGCCGGAAGAAAAATCGATCTGCTCGTCAAAACCTTTCGAACTGATGCGTGCGATGGTGGCGGCAGGCATGGCATCGGGCGAGATTCGGCCGATGGACCTGATGGTTGCATCCAGCAGTCTGTGCGGCGGGCCGATCCGGATGATCGTGGCTCGCCTCGACGGTATCCTGCAAGCGCCGCTGCCCCACTACCTTGACGAAGTGTGGGACTGCGCCTGGAGGTCAGTCGCCGCCCGGTAGCAGCAGGCGGTTTTTTTTGAAGCGATTAGAACGATCGCTCATTCTAGGAGTGCATGATGAAAACTCTGGCTATCGTGGTAACCAATGACGCCTTCGACAAGATCCTCACACCCCTTGGAATCGCCTATCTGATGGCGGCCGAGGACGTTCAGGTTGACATGCTGTTCGTCAACTGGGCCGTTACGGCGCTGAAGACGGGGGGCGCCTCCAATCTGCATATCGACGGACGGCATGCCGAGGACGAGGAAAAAATGCGTGCCGGTATGGCCAAGGCGGGACTGCCGACCGACATGTACGAACTGATCAAGGCGCTGAAGGGCACCGGTTGCGTGAATATGTACGCCTGCAGCATGGCCGCCGCGATCTTCGGCGTCGACGAAACCAATCTCATCCCCGAGGCGGAAGGCATCGTGGGTTTGGCCTGGTTCCTTAACGAGAAGGCCGACAAGGCCGATCATTACCAATATTTCTGAGGAGCTGGATCATGGATACTCCGCAAGCCACCGTCACGCTGGATACGTCGGGCAAATGCTGCCCCATGCCGATGGTCGAAACGAACAAGGCGATCAAGGCCCTGGCGGTCGGCGACGTACTCGAGATCATCGCCACCGATGTCGCAACCCTCAAGGACATTCCGTCGTGGTGCGAACGCACCGGACAGACCCTGTTGTCCTCGTCCGAACACGACCAGACGCTGAAATTCTATGTGCGCAAAAATCGCTGACACCGGCGAACTGTGCGCCGGCTGTGTGTACTACCCGCCGAACCTGCCGCGCCACGCCTACGCCCAGGAGGATTGGGACATGCTGCAGGCGCGGCAGTGTTCGTTCGAGCACACGCCGGGCGCAGCCGAGTGCCTGGTAACACGCAAGACCAGTTGTAGCCTGCTTGATCTGGGTTCGTTGCCTGGCCGCACATGACAGGGGCCCCCCGTCCGGGGGCCCTGCCAGCGGTCTGCCGCCGACTGCACAGCGTCGGCGGCAGCCGCGGCGTTTTCCATTGGGCCGCTGAACTTAGGCGAACGATGCGGGATGGGGAGAACTGGAATATTGAAAGTGAATGCGGAAAATATTTCGCACTCCTTTCGCCCTTGGGTTTTGTGGAAGGCAGCGAAAGGCTTGTTATTTTCCGATGCAGAACGTACTGAAAATTTCTCCCAGCAAGTCATCCGCCGTAAATTCGCCGGTGATCTCCGACAAGGCCGACTGTGCCAGACGCAGTTCCTCGGCAAACAATTCCAGCTGACCGGTTGATTCACGCGCCATCGCAAGGTGGCCCGCCGCACGATCCAAGGCATCCAGATGACGCGCACGCGCCATGAACGCCCCTTCACCTGCCGCCTGCCAGCCGGCCGCGACAAGCAGCTTCTCGCGCAGGAGGTCGACCCCGGCGCCGGTTCTGGCTGACAGCCAGACTTCTCCCTCTTCGGCACGGGGGGCTTCGCCTGTGACATCGATCTTGTTATGGATGGTCAGTCGCGGCCCGTCGGGCAGGCGCGCCAGAATCGCCGTTTCGCGCTCGCCCAGGCCGTGAGCGGCATCCACCAGCAGCAACGCCATGTCGGCCTTGCCTATCGCCGCCCAGGTGCGGGCAATGCCAAGTTTCTCCACCGGGTCTCCGGTTTCCCTCAGACCGGCCGTATCGACGATATGCAGCGGCACACCCCTGATCTGGATCGCTTCGCGCACCGTATCGCGCGTCGTACCGGCGACCTCGGTAACGATCGCCGCGTCGTATCCGGCAAGCTGATTCAGCAGGCTTGACTTGCCCACGTTCGGCTGGCCAATCAGCACAACCGTCAGCCCTTCACGCAGCAATGCGCCCTGTTTCGCCTGCGAACGCACCGCGGCGACACGGGTGCTGATCGTATCAAGACGGCCGAAGGCATCGGCCTGTTCGAGAAAATCGACGTCTTCTTCGGGAAAGTCGAGCGTGGCCTCGACCAGCATGCGCAGACGGATCACCGCGTCCACCAGTTCCGTGATCCGTGCGGAGAATGCTCCCGACAGTGAGCGTACCGCCGAGCGTGCCGCCTCGGCAGACGCGGCCTCGATCAGGTCCGCCACGGCTTCGGCCTGCGCCAGATCGAGCTTCCCGTTCTGGAAGGCGCGGCGCGAAAACTCCCCCGGTTCGGCCAGCCGCGCGCCAAGTTCAAGACAACGCGCCAGAATCAGATTCAACACGACCGGCCCGCCATGGCCTTGCAATTCCAGGACGTGTTCGCCGGTAAACGAATGAGGCGCGACAAAATGGAGCGCGATTCCCTCGTCGAGGGTCTCGCCCTCGCGATCGAGAAAACGGCTGAAAGTGGCGCGGCGCGGCGCGGGAACGGACCCGAGCACCGCACGGGCAAGCGGCGCAATGTCGGGGCCGGATATTCTTATCACACCCACCCCGCCGCGCCCGGAGGCGGTGGCGATGGCGGCAATCAGGTCAGGCCTTGCCGGCGGCAGGCTTGTCACCGTCCTGAACCTGCTTGTTGATCACCCACTGCTGGGCGATGGACAGGATGTTGCTGACGATCCAGTACAGTACGAGACCCGCCGGAAAAAAGACGAACATCACGGTAAACGCCACCGGCATGACCATCATGATCTTGGCCTGCATCGGGTCCATCGGCTGCGGGTTGAGCTTGACCTGAAGAATCGAGGTGATGCCCATGATGATCGGCAGGATGTAGAAAGGATCCGGAGCCGTCAGGTCGGTGATCCAGCCCAGCCAGGGTGCGCCGCGCATTTCCACCGCGGCCAGCAACACCCAGTACAGTGCGATGAACACTGGAATCTGGACCAGGATCGGGAAGCAGCCGCCGAGCGGGTTGATTTTCTCGGTCTTGTACATGTCCGCCATCGCCTGATGCAGCTTGGCCCGGTCGTCGCCGTAGACTTCCTTCAATTTCTGCAGGCGCGGCGTGAGTTTTTTCATCTTGGCCATCGACTTGTAGCCTGCCGCCGACAGCGGAAACAACGCCAGCTTGAGCAGAACGGTCAGGATGATGATGGCCCAGCCCCAGTTGCCGACGAAGTGCTCGATTTTTGCCAGCGACCAGTAGATGGGGAAAGCCAGCGGCGTCAGCCAGCCATAATCCCGCGCGAGATCCAGGCCGGGCGCGGCGGCTTCCAGAAATTTCTGCGTCTGCGGTCCGGCATACAAGGGCACGGTAAAGACTTTCTGCTGGCCCGGCGCCAGCGTGCCTTCGGCCAGAATGACGCCCGCTGAATACAGATCATGCCCCAATGAACGGGCGTAATATTCGCGCTTGACGCTGCCTTCGGGTAACCAGGCCGCCACGAAGTGATGCTGCACCAGACCCACCCATCCGTTGTCGGCCGTTTTTTCAAATTCGGCTTTGCCTTCCCCGATCTGTTTGAACGTGACTTTCTGGAATTTCTTGGCATCGGTATAGAACGCCGGGCCGGTAAAGGTATGCAGGAAGAAAGACGAGCCACGCGGCGCTCCGGAATGCCGGGTGAGCTGATAATACGGCGTCAGGTCGACCGGCTGCGTGCCATGGTTGATCACCCGTGTCCTGACTGAGATCTCATAACTGTTGCGCTTGAAAATATACGTCTTTTCGACGCGAACGCCTGTTGCGGGGTCGTTCCAGACCAAAGGAACTTCCACTTGCGAGGCGCCGCGGGTCAGACGGTAGGTCCCCGGATTGAGCTGGAAAACACTGCGGTGCGTCGGCATGTCCTTGCCGAGCAGTCCGCTCTGTGCCAGATAGGGTTCGGTCGGGTTGTCTTCAAACAGCGTGAAAACCTGATTGCGTGCCTGCGTTTCGCGATAGGACAACAACTGAAGCTGGCGAAGATCGCCGCCATTCGCGTCGATCGTGGCACGCAACACATCGGTTTCCACGATCGCTCGGGCGCCCTTCACCAATCCGGCCTGCGCCGGCGCCGCTGGCGGCGCGTTCAACCCCTGATCCGGAACAGGCGGCGTATTGGCGGCCGCGCCCGGGGCGTTCATCGCCGTGGCCGGCGGCGGCGGGGGCGCATGCTTCTCCTGCCAGGCTTCCCACAACAAAAGAAGCGAGAAGGAAAAGACGATAAAAAGAATCAGCCGCTGGTTATCCATGGAACGGTGCACTATGAGTTGGGGTGAGGCGCCGGGCTGGCGCTCGGAGCTTCGCCTGGCGCCAGGGCGGGCCATTTTTCCATGGCCCGATGACCCGCACGCGCGAAGGTACGCAATAAATCCCGCACCTCGTCGCCCGGAGCCGGCCTGGCAATGAGACGAACGACAAAATCGCACGCGGGCAGTTCCGACATCGCCTGACGAAAATTTTCACGTACGCAGCGTTTGACGCGGTTGCGATCCACCGCACGCGCAAGCAGCCGCTTACCGATGACCATGCCCAATCGGGGATATCCCACCTGATTGGGCCGCGCCATCACCATCAGATAATCTGTGCGCGCGCGTTGGTTGGCAGCAAATACCCGATCGAAATCAGCCTTGTCGACCAGACGGGCATTGCGGAAACGTACGCCCGCTGGATGGAGAGGTGCGTTGATCAGACGGCCAGACGCGCGCGGCCCTTGGCGCGACGCGCATTGATCACGGCCCGGCCAGCCTTGGTTTTCATGCGGGCGCGGAAACCGTGGGTACGCTTGCGGCGGACGGTGGAAGGCTGGTAAGTACGTTTCATGGCATATCCTTATCTAACAGGCACGGGCCGGCCCATACAAGGCAGACGAGCCGAACACAAAAAAATCTGTTGAAAAAACCGCGTATTAGACCTGTCCAATCGGGAGCGTGTCAAGTTCAGCGGAAGGCATGGCCCCTGTCCGGCGCGTCATGCCTGTGGATAACCTCATGGAAGAGGAGTAAGATTCACGTTTGAATCCCATGCCGCTTCATGCCATTCAACCCTTGATTATGGATTCTTTCTGGGACCTTTGCCAAGAGCGCTTTCGCGCCAACCTGACCCAGCAGCAGTTCAGCACATGGATCAAGCCCCTGGTGTTTGAAGATGCTGACGGCGACATGCGCATTCTGGCGCCCAATCATTTCGTGATGGACTGGGTGCGCGAGAAATTCGCCGAACACATCGACGGCTGGGCGCAGGAATTTTATGCGCGCCCCATCTCGATTACCTATGCCCTGGGCAAAAAAACCAGCGCCCCGCGTGCGCACGCCGCGCCGTCCGTCACCGCTTCGATCCCGTCGCCGGCCAATGTCGCGGTTCCCGCGCAGATGGGGATGCGCATCAATCCTGGCTTCACCTTCGACAACTTCGTCTCCGGCCGCGCCAACCAGCTGGCGCGCGCGGCCGCATTGCAGATCGCCGACAATCCAGGCATGGCCTACAATCCGCTGTTCGTCTATGGCGGCGTGGGGCTGGGCAAGACCCATCTGCTGCAGGCCATCGGCAACACCGTGCGCCTGGCCAATCCGGATGCGCGTATCAGCTACATTCACGCCAACGATTATGTGGACGATGTGGTCAAGGCTTACCTCAACAAACAGTTCGACGACCTCAAACGGCGCTATATGTCGCTCGACCTGCTGCTGATCGACGACATCCAGTTTCTCGCCAAGAAGGACCGTACCCAGGAAGAGTTTTTCTACGTTTTCAACTCCCTGATCGAAAACAAGAAACAGATCGTCATCACCTGTGATACCTTTCCCAAGGAAATCAGCGGCCTGGACGATCGCCTGAAATCCCGCTTCGCCTGGGGTTTGACGGTAGCCGTCGAGCCGCCCGAACTGGAAATGCGGGTCGCGATCCTGCTGGCCAAGGCCCAGGCGGAAAGCGTCAAGCTCGACGAAAACGCCGCCTTCTTCATCGCCAAGCAGGTGCGTTCCAATGTCCGCGAACTGGAAGGCGCGCTGAAACGGGTGATCGCTTTTTCGCGCTTTCATGAAAAACCCATCACCCTGGAACTGGTGAAAGAAGCGCTGCGCGATCTTATCGCCTCGACTTCGCGCATCGTCTCGATCGAGAACATCCAGAAAACCGTCGCCGATTTCTACAAGATCAAGGTCGCCGACATGTTCTCCAAGAAACGCACCCGCAATCTGGCGCGCCCCCGCCAGATTGCCATGGCACTGGCCAAGGAGCTCACCAACCAGAGCCTGCCGGAAATCGGCGAATCCTTCGGCGGGCGCGACCACACCACGGTGATCCATGCCTGCCGCAAGGTGGCCGAACTGCGCGAGACCGAAGCCGATATCGGCCGTGACTATCTGGTGTTGCTACAAACCCTGACAGGCTGAGGATGAAATGTGGATAAAACGGATCGTGCGTGCAGAGCGGGAAATCCATCCCCATTCCTCCCGTATTTCCCCGCCCTTATCCACATTCCAAAACGCGTAACAAACATTTGTTTCAATTGACAAAAAAGACTTATCCCCAGTTTCAGGCCGCCTTTATTATGGTTCTCAGGAATAAATAAATGCTATTAGTACAAAGCGAACGCAACACCCTCCTGGCTTCCCTCACCGCGGTGGTCGGCGTCGTGGAACGCCGCCACACCCTGCCCATCCTGTCCAATCTTCTGCTGGAAAAAAAAGGCAGCAAGCTGACCCTGCTGGCGACCGACCTGGAGTTGCAGGTGAGCACGCAGCTGGATGTGGAGGCCGGTGAGGATTTCGCCCTGACCATCGCGGCACGCAAGCTGTTCGACATCGTGCGCGCGCTGCCGGATTCCGCCAGGGTCAAGCTCGACTCCAAGGACAGCCAGGTCGTGGTCAGCGCAGGCAAATCCCGCTTCACCCTGCAAACCCTGCCCGCTGCCGATTTTCCGCGGGTGGAAACCGGGGCCGGTCTGGGTGAAGCCATCCGTCTGCCGCAGAAAACGCTGAAGCGCCTGTTGCAGCTGGTGCAGTTCGCCATGGCGAGCCAGGACATCCGGTATTACCTCAACGGCATGCTGCTGGTACTGGACGGCAAGCAGTTGCGTGTCGTGGCCACCGACGGCCACCGGCTGAGCTATGCCGAGACCCAGCTGGAAACCGAAGCCGAAGCGCGCGAGGTCATCATTCCTCGCAAGACTGTGGTCGAGCTTTCCAAGCTGCTGGGCGATGTAGAGGATCCGGTCGAACTGCGCATCGGCACCAATCAGGTCACCATCACCCTGCCCGGCACCGAGCTGGTGACCAAGGTGGTCGACGGTAAATTTCCCGACTATCAGCGCGTCATTCCCGTCAGCCAGCCGCGTCAACTCAAGGCCAACCGCCAGAATGTGATCCAGGCGCTGCAACGCGCAGCGATCCTGTCGAACGAGAAATTCCGCGGCGTGCGCCTGGTGATGAGCGAAAACACGCTCGGCATCGTCTGCAACAACAACGAGCAGGAAGAAGCCGCCGACGAAATCGAGGTCAGTTACAACGGCGATCCGCTGGACGTTGGCTTCAACGTGACCTACCTGCTCGATGGTCTGGGGGCGGTCAGTACCGAAGACATCACCCTGTCGCTGGGCGATGCCAACAGCAGCATGCTGCTGACCAGCGAAGGCGAAGCGGGCTTCAAATACGTGGTGATGCCGATGCGCATCTAAGCCGGGCCGCAGTACGCCCGACACCCGCCGATTTCACTTAGCCACACTCGACAGGAAAGCCCCGCGAGGGGATGAACACCATGAGCGACAAGCCCGACAATACGCTGCCCGACGACATGAACGGGGGCTACGACGAAGACAGCATCCAGCAGCTGGAAGGCCTGGAAGCCGTACGCAAGCGCCCAGGCATGTACATCGGTGACACGTCCGACGGGACCGGCCTGCACCATATGGTGTTCGAAGTGCTCGACAACGCGATCGACGAAGCGCTGGCCGGCTGGTGCGACGACATCAAGGTCATCATTCACCCCGACAACTCGATTTCGATTTCCGACAATGGACGCGGCATTCCGGTCGGCGTCAAGATGGACGACAAGCACGAGCCCCGGCGCAGCGCGGCCGAAATCGTCATGACCGTGCTGCACGCCGGCGGCAAGTTCAACCAGAACAGCTACAAGGTGTCGGGCGGCCTGCACGGCGTCGGCGTGTCGTGCGTGAACGGCCTGTCGGAATGGATGAAGCTGACCGTGCGGCGCGACGGCAAGAAATACCAGATGGAATTCAATCGCGGCAAGGTCGTGGATCGCGAGATCGAGGTGGTCAACGGGATCGAGATTTCGCCGATGAAAATCACCGGCGAAAGCCAGACCCGCGGCACCGAGGTGCATTTTCTGGCCGACAAGATGATTTTTGGCGAGGACATCGAATTCCATTTCGATATCCTCGCCAGGCGCATGCGCGAACTGTCCTTTCTCAATAACGGCGTCAAGATCGAACTCATCGACCACCGCGACGGCAAGAGCGAAAACTTCGCGCACTCGGGCGGCGTCAAGGGCTTCGTCGAATACATCGGCCGCCTCAAGACGGCGCTGCACCCCAAGATTTTCAGTGCCATGGGCGAAAAGGACGGCATGGCCGTCGAAGTCGCGATGCAATGGAACGACAGTTATTCCGAAACCGTGCAGTGTTTCACCAACAACATTCCGCAGCGCGACGGCGGCACCCACCTGACCGGTTTGCGCATGGCGATGACCCGGGTGCTCAACAAATACATCGAGGAAAACGAGCTGGCGAAAAAAGCCAAGGTCGAAACGACTGGCGACGACATGCGCGAAGGGCTGACCTGCGTGCTGTCGGTGAAAGTGCCCGAACCCAAATTTTCCAGCCAGACCAAGGACAAGCTGGTCTCCAGCGAAGTGCAGCCGGTGGTGCAGGAAATCGTCGGCCAGAAACTCGCCGAATTCCTGCTTGAAAATCCCAACGACGCCAAACTGTTGTGCGCCAAGATCATCGATGCCGCGCGGGCCCGCGAAGCCGCCCGCAAGGCGCGCGAAATCACGCGCCGCAAGGGCGTCATGGATGGTTTGGGCCTGCCCGGAAAGCTGGCCGACTGCCAGGAAAAAGATCCGGCATTGAGCGAAATCTACCTGGTCGAGGGCGATTCCGCCGGCGGTTCCGCCAAGCAGGGACGCGACCGCAAGTTCCAGGCGATCCTGCCATTGAAAGGCAAGATCCTCAACGTCGAGCGCGCGCGCTTCGACAAGGTCATCAGCAGCCAGGAGATCGCCACCCTGATCACCGCGCTCGGCACCAGCATCGGCAAGGACGACTACAACCCGGACAAGCTGCGCTACCACCGCATCATCATCATGACCGACGCCGACGTCGACGGCGCCCACATCCGCACCCTGCTGCTGACTTTCTTTTATCGCCAGATGCCCGAACTGGTCGAGCGCGGCCATATCTACATCGCCCAGCCGCCGCTGTACAAGGTCAAGCATGGCCGCTCGGAGCGCTACATCAAGGACGAGCACGCGCTGAAGGAACACCTGATGGCGGAGGCGATGAAAGATGCCGAGCTGGTGCCGATGGACGGCGCGCTGCCCATTTCCGGCGAAGCGCTGGAGACGCTGGCGCGCGAATATTTCCTCGCCGAAGCGGTCAGCGAACGGCTCTCACGTTTGCTGCCGGACGAGGTATTGCAGGCCCTGATGCGCATTCCGCGCCTGTCGCTGGCCGACAGCGGCGCGGCGATGATGGCGGAAGCAAGCCTGGGCGCGGCGCTGGATACGCAGAAATTCGACGTGGCGGCCGAATACCTGAGCGAGTCCGATGCCCATCGCCTGCGCATCACCCGCCATTCGCACGGCAATGCGTATGTCAATTTCCTGGAATCCGATCTGCTCGAATCGGGCGACTACAGCCAGCTGGTCAAGGTAGGCGATCTGTTGCGCGACCTGATAGGCCTGGGCGCCAAAGCCCGCCGCGGCGAGAAGGAAAGCCCGGTACAAAGCTTTCGCGAAGCGATGGACTGGTTCCTCGCCGAGGTCAAACGCGGCATGAGTATCCAGCGCTACAAGGGGCTGGGCGAAATGAACCCCGCGCAGTTGTGGGAAACGACCATGGACCCCAAGGTACGCCGTCTGATGAAAGTACAGATCGAGGATGCGATCTCGTCCGATCAGATCTTCACCACGCTAATGGGCGACGAGGTCGAGCCGCGGCGGAATTTCATTGAGACGAATGCGCTGGGGGTGCGGAACCTCGACGTGTAAGCTTTGTAGTGCAGGTCAACGAAAATAGCGTCACCAGAAGCGGTTGCGTGTCGCTGAATTCTGGAAAAGGTGACACGACATGCAAAGGCCAACCGTCTTTGGTTGGCCTTTGCATTACCGAGAAAGCTTTATCCAGGTTCAGCAATGGGCCGTTGCGAAAGTGTCCAAGCGGCGCGTGGCCTGTGGCGCCCCGCTGAAGCGCCCCTGGCGCGAGTGCTAAAATGCCCGCCCCATCATTCAGGGGTCGCAGCGCCATTCCGGCGCTGGGCGACTTCACCATGGATATAGCGCTACTTCTGTTTCTGATTCTTCTCAACGGCCTTTTCGCAATGTCGGAAATCGCCGTCGTCTCCTCCCGCAAAGTCCGACTGCAACGACTCGCCGATGACGGCAGCCCGGGCGCTCACTCGGCCCTGTCGCTCCACGCGGAACCCTCGAACTTCCTCTCCACCATCCAGGTGGGGATCACGACGATCGGCATTCTGAGCGGCGCCATCGGCGAAGCAGCACTGGCTGACCCGTTTGCCACATGGCTCTCCGGCTTTCCCCTGATCGAGCCCTACGCCAAGATGATCGCACTGACGATCGTGGTGGCTGGCCTGACCTATTTTTCCGTCGTGGTTGGAGAACTGGTACCCAAGCGACTCGCGCTGATGGCCCCCGAAGGCATTGCCTCCATCATCTCCCGGCCAATGATCTGGCTGGCCCGGTCGACTCGACCTCTCGTGTGGCTGCTGTCCGCTTCGTCCAGCCTGCTCCTGCGCCTGACCGGCGTGCGCCGGAAGGAGGAGCCGCCCGTCACGGATGACGAGATCAAGGTGCTCATGGAACAGGGCTCAGAAGCCGGCGTGTTCCATGAAAGCGAGCAGGCCATCGTCTCCAACGTTCTACGCCTGGACGAGCAGCGCATCGAGTCGATCATGACGCCGCGCAAGGACATTTATGTTCTCGACCTGAACGATCCGGATGCGGAGATCCGACGCTGCATTTCGGAAAGTCCCTACACGCGTATTGTGGTCTGCCGTGACGGCCTGGACCATATCGTGGGCGTTCTTCGCACCTCCGACCTGCTGAAGGCGGCACTGGGCAATGAGCCACTCGACGTCACGCATGCGCTGCGCCCACCGCTGTACGTGCCAGCCGGGGTGAGCACCACGCAACTGCTCGAGAACTTCCGCAAGGCGCGGCTGCAATCGGCCTTGATCGTCGACGAGTACGGCGAACTGCAGGGCCTGGTGACGCTCACCGACGTGCTGACGTCGATCGTCGGCGAACTGCCCTCCGAGGATGTCAACGCGGACCAGGACGTCGTGGTACGCGAGGACGGTTCGTGGCTGATGGACGGCGGGGTGACGGTCGAGCGCTTCAAGTCGGTGCTGGACATCGACGAGGATCTGCCCGGCGAGGAAGAGAACGCCTTCAACACGCTGGGCGGCTTCCTCATGCACATGCTGGGCCGCATCCCCGCCGTCGCCGACTACTTCGAATGGAACGGCTGCCGCTTCGAAGTCGTGGACATGGACAAGAACCGGGTCGACAAGGTGCTGATCGCATGTGTCCGCACCGAACCAGTGGACCATGCCGAGACCCGACCATGAGCCGCTGGACCCTCATAAGGCCCCTTCCGCCATGGTGAAGGGTAACCTGTGACGTTTGTGTTTTTGAATGCTTTTAAATCGACGCCAATCTGGCTCAAGGTGACAGGGATGTGGCGCTTCGGGCTATCAACCAGCTAGAAGTACTCGACCCGATTGCTGCGCGATCGCTTCGTCGCAACATGAAGAACGGAGCCAACCCTGTTCGCTCAAACTAGGTCAATCCGAAGCAGGCCACACGGAGCGTAATGAACGGGGTTGCAGCAGTTTCGCGATCAGGCCGGTCCATCCCGTCTGATGCGAGGCGCCCATGCCGCGTCCGCTATCGCCGTGAAAATACTCGTGGAACAAGATATGGTCGCGGAAGTGGGGATCGCTGCGAAGTTTGTCCGCGCCTCCGTATATCGGACGGTCGCCGTGCCGGTCCCGGTGAAAGAGGGCGGTGAGCCGGCCTGTCAGCGCGTCGGCGACCTGATCGAGACTCAGCGCATGACCGGAGCCGGTCGGATATTCCACCTTCAGCGCCGGACCGTAAAAATCGGCGAAACGGTACAGGGCATCCACCAGTAGATAATTGACCGGGAACCAGATGGGCCCGCGCCAGTTGGAATTGCCGCCGAACAGGCCGGACGTCGACTCTCCCGGTTCGTAGCTCACGCTGATGGAGCGGCCGTCGAGAGAAAAGGTACAGGGCTGATCGAGGTGGGCGCGGGAAAGCGAGCGCACGCCGTAGTCGGACAGGAATTCGTTTTCATCCAGCATGCGCTGCAACACGCGCCGCATGCGATGCGGACGCAACAGCGACAGCAGGCGGCGGTTGCCGCGTCCGGGTTCCAGCCAGCGGGAAACCAGGGCGGCCAGTTCCGGGCGATATTTCATGAACCATTCGAGCCGGCGCTTGAAGTTGGGGAGACGTTCCAGCATGTCCGGCTCGATGATCTCGACGGCGAACAACGGAATCAGGCCGACCATGGAGCGCACCCGCAGGGGCAGCATGCGGCCATCGGGAAAACGCAGCACGTCGTAGAAGAACTGGTCTTCCTCGTCCCACAGGCCGATGCCTTCGTCGCCGATATTGTTCATGGCCCGGGCGATGTAGAGGAAGTGCTCGAAGAACTTGGTCGCAATGTCCTCGTAGACCGGGTTGCTCTGCGCAAGCTCAAGCGAGATACGCATCAGGTTCAGGCAGTACATGGCCATCCAGCTGGTGCTGTCGGCCTGGTTGATGGTGCCGCCATTGGGCAGCGGCGTGCTGCGGTTGAACAGCCCGATATTGTCGAGGCCAAGAAATCCGCCCTGAAAGACGTTATGTCCGGCCGGGTCCTTGCGGTTCACCCACCAGGTGAAGTTGAACAGCAGCTTGTGCAGGATGCGCTCCAGAAACGCCGTGTCGCCCTTGCCGCCGTGGGCGTCGCGTTCGGTCTTGTACACCTCCCACGCGGCCCAGGCGTGAACCGGCGGGTTCACATCGCCAAACGCCCACTCGTAGGCGGGCATCTGGCCGTTGGGGTGCATATACCACTCGCGTGTCATCAGAACGAGCTGGTCCTTGGCAAATTCCGGATCGATCATGGCCAGAGGGATGCAGTGGAAGGCCAGATCCCACGCCGCGTACCAGGGGTATTCCCACTTGTCGGGCATTGAAATCACGTCGGCATTATTGAGGTGGCCCCAATCGTGGTTGCGCCCCTGTTTGCGTGCCGGTGGCGGCGCTGGCAGGCCGGGGTCGCCATTCAGCCAGCGTGGGATGTCAAAGTAATAAAACTGCTTGTTCCAGATCAGGCCAGCAAGGGCCTGGCGCTGGATCAGGCGTGCGTCCGCGTCGTCGATGCCCGTCTGCAATTCGCTGTAGTAGGCGTCGGCCTCGGCGCGGCGCTGCGCCAGAATCGGCGTGAAATCCCCGAACGGTTGCATCAGCGGGGTGTTCGTCAGGCGCAGGCGAACCGTCACGCTGCCATGGGCGAGCACCTCGAAAATGAAGTGTCCGGCGGCCTTGGTGCCGGTGCGTGCCGGGTTGACCGCCTCGTGCCGGCCGTCGACCACGTAATCGTGGAACGCATCCTTGAAATAGCCCGCATCCGACGTGCCGTACAGGCGCGGGGTGTTGGTGTCGTTGTCGCAGAACAGCCGTTCGGGGGCGCCGTCCAGATAGCAGTAATAGGTGCCCAGCCGGGCGTGGCGCGCCTCGATGCCGCCCGCGTCGCCGATCGACAGCTCCGGCCTGGCATCCGGCTCGCCCCACGCCCATTCGTTCCTGAACCAGAGTTGCGGCAGGACATGCAAGGGCGCGGCCTGCTTGCCGCGGTTGTGCGCGGTCACCTGCATCAGGATGTCGTGCGGGCCGGCCTTGGCGTATTCGACATAGACGTCGAAATAGCAGTCATCGTCGAACACGCCACAGTCGGCCAGTTCGAATTCAGGCATGTCCCGGGTGCGGCGCCGGTTCTCTTCCGCCAGGCGGGCGTAGGGAAACGCACACTGCGGATACTTGTAAAGCATCTTGAGGTAGGAGTGGGTCGGGGTGGCGTCCAGGTAGTAGTAGAGCTCCTTCACATCCTCGCCGTGGTTGGCTTCGCTGTTGGTGAGCCCGAACAGCCGTTCCTTGAGGATCGGGTCCTGCCCGTTCCACAGCACCAGCGCCAGGCACAGGTGCTGGTATTTGTCGCAGAGGCCGGCAATGCCGTCCTCGCCCCAGCGATACGCGCGGCTGCGCGCTTCCTGGTGGCTGAAATAATTCCAGGCGTCGCCGTCCGCGCTGTAATCCTCGCGCACGGTCCCCCACTGGCGTTCGCTGAGGTACGGCCCCCAGCGGCGCCACTCCGGACTGTCGCGGCCTTGCGCGGCGGCGCGCGCCTGCTCCACCCCCGCCGCGGAGGCGCGGCGCGAGACGTGCGGGGAGTCGGTGCGCGGGGCGGCCATGTTCGATCCATTCTCCGGTTGCCGGCGATCATGCCGCCGTCAATCCGTACGGTGGGTTTGCCGTCTGAGCATAGCAGGCCGGTCGCGCCAACGCGGATCGGCAGAACGCCCGCGCCATGCCGCGTCGGAGCCAATGCCCGGAAAAGGCCTTCAGTCCAGCCAGGCCTGCAGGGTGCTACGCAGTTGATCTTCCTGAACGGGCAAGCACAGTGCCGCGTCGATCCGCAAACGCGCACGGACCTTGTCGAGTACGGCCTGGTGCGCCGCTTCGTAGAACACCAGAATACGGGTATGGGGCGCGCTCTGTGCGGCAGCCAGCAGCGATTCGAGATTGGACAGGCGGTCACGGAAATCGGCCTGATGGTAAAAATCGGCCACGATCACGGCGGGAGAGATTTTGCGCAGCAGACTGATGGCCTTGCGTTCCGACCACTCGGTGGCGACCTCGAATCCGAGGTCCTGATACAGCTTCTTGTAGCCCGCCGTGCTGATGAAGGCATTGAGCATGAGCAGCCTGGGCGGAGCGCTCATACGGCCGCTTTTTTGCCGGCTGTCTTTCTGGTCCCGGCCTTTTTGCCCGCGGGCTTCTTCGTCGCGGGTTTCTTGGTCCCCGCGGCGGCGGGTTTGGCCGCGGCCTTGCGCGCCGGTTTTTTGGCCGGCCCTTTGGCCACGCGCGCGGCGATCAGTTCGAGCGCTTCGTCGAGGGTGATGTCTTCCGGCGTGATGTCCTTGGGCAGGGTGGCGTTGGTGCTGCCGTGCTTCACATACGGGCCGTAGCGGCCGGAACGCACCGTGATGTCCTTGCCGTCGTCCGGGTGCGGGCCGAGGGTTTTCAGCACCGAGGCGGCCGAGTCGGCGCCGCGCGGGGCGCGTTCCATCGCCAGCACTTCGAGCGCGCGCGGCAGGTCGATTTCATACACGCTGTCGGTCCTGGGGATCGACTTGAACTTGCCGTCGTGCAGCAGATAGGGGCCGAAACGACCGTTATTGGCGACGATCGGCAGGCCGCTGACCGGATGGTGGCCGACTTCGCGCGGCAGCGAGAGGAATTTCAGCGCCAGTTCGAGGGTGGCGTTTTCCAGCGGGATGTCCTTCGGCCACGAGGCGCGGCGCGGTTTCGGCGCCTTCTTGTCTTCCGGCATGTCGCCGATCTGCACGTAGGGGCCGAAGCGGCCGGACAGCAGCTTGACGTCGAGGCCGGAGACCGGATCCTGGCCGAGGATGTTGTCGCCCTCGGCGGTGGCGGCGTGCAGCGGACGCGTGTAGTCGCATTCCGGATAGCCGGAACAGCCGATGAAGAGGCCGCGCTTGCTCGCCTGCATGAACAGCGGCTTGCCGCATTTGGGACAGGCTTCGAGAATCGGGCAGCCGCGCTCGACGTCCTGCTTGGCTTTCAACTCGCCGTCGAATTCCTTCCAGAACTCACCCAGCAGTTTCGACCATACCCGCTTGCCGTTGGAGACGTCGTCGAGCTTGTCCTCCAGCTTGGCGGTGAAGTCGTAATCGACGTAATGGGTGAAATGCCGGGTCAGGAAACAGTTGACCAGACGACCGATATCGGTCGGCTGGAAGCGCTTCTTTTCCAGCGCCACGTATTCGCGGTCCTGCAGCGTGGAAATGATGCTGGCGTAGGTGGAAGGGCGGCCGATGCCGTATTCCTCCAGCGCCTTGACCAGAGAGGCCTCGGTATAGCGCGGCGGCGGCTGGGTGAAGTGCTGCTCGCCATACAAGCGATCCACCGGCAGCGTTTCGCCTTCGGCGAGCGCCGGCAGTTTCGATTCTTCCTCGTCCTCGTCGTCCTGGTACACCGCCAGAAAGCCGGCGAACGCCAGCGTCTGCCCGGTGGCGCGGAAGGTGCCCTCGCCCACCGTGATGTCGGCGGCGACGGTATCGAACTGCGCCGGAGCCATCTGGCAGGCGACGGTGCGTTTCCAGATCAGTTCATAGAGCCGGGCCTGGTCGGCGGTCAGAAATTGCCTGACCGATTCGGGGGTGCGCATCACCGAAGTGGGCCGCACCGCCTCGTGCGCCTCCTGCGCGTTCTTGGTCTTGGCCTTGTAGGCGATCGCGGCGGGCGGCAGGAATTCCTTGTCGAAGTTGGCGCCCACATACTTGCGGATATCGGTGATGGCTTCCTGCGCCAGATTCACCGAGTCGGTTCGCATGTAGGTGATGAGGCCGACCGGGCCTTCGCCGAGATCCATGCCTTCGTACAGTTGCTGCGCGGTGCGCATCACCCGGTCGGTGGTCATGCCGAGCTGACGCACCCCGGCCTGCTGCAGCGTCGAAGTGGTGAACGGCGCGCCGGGGTGGCGGGCGCGGCGTTTCTTTTCGATGCGCATCACCGTGGCATCGCGGCCTTCCAGCATCGCCAGCCATTCCTTGCTGCGCGCCTCGTGCTCGACCGAGAACTGTTCGAGCTTCTCGCCCCTGAAATGGGTGAGCTTGGCAACGAAAGGCTGCGCACCTTTGTGCGTATCGAGATGCAAGGTCCAGTATTCGCGCGGCACGAAGGCTTCGATTTCCTCCTCGCGCTCGACGATCATGCGCAAGGCGGGCGACTGCACGCGGCCGGCGGAGAGCCCCGGGCTGATTTTGCGCCACAGCAGCGGCGACAGGTTGAAGCCGACCAGGTAATCGAGGGCGCGCCGCGCCTGCTGCGCGTCGACCAGGTCGGACGCGATCTCGCGCGGATGGCGCACGGCGTCCTGGATGGCCGATTCGGTGATCTCGTAGAAGGCCACGCGCTTCATCGGCGTCTTGACCTTCTTCTCTTTGAGGATCTCGCTGATGTGCCAGGAAATCGCCTCGCCTTCGCGGTCCGGGTCGGTGGCCAGCAGCACTTCGTCGGCCTTCTTCGCCGCCTTGACGATGGCGTCGACGTGCTTGGCGTTGCGCTCGATGATCTGGTACTTCATCGAGAAGTTTTCGGTATCGACCGCGCCGGTTTTCGGCTCCAGGTCGCGCACGTGACCGTAACTGGCGAGGATGTCGTAGTCGGCCCCGAGGTATTTCTTCAGCGACTTGGATTTCGACGGCGATTCAACGATGACAAGCTTGGACATGGTTATTCGATTCAGTGCAAACGTCCAGGCTCGTGATTCAGCAGCATGTCTTCCAGATGGGTGAAATGTTCGATCAGGCCGCGGCTCCACAGCACGATCAGCGTCATCCAGCGCACGTGGTCGGGCTCGATGTCCTCGCCGCCCAGCGCCATCAGACCGGATATGACCCATTCGCGCGATTCGGGGTCGAGTATTTCGGCGCCGACCAGAAACGCGAGTTCGCCGCGGCAGGCCTCGTTGAGGCGCTCCAGCTCTTCGGCGGCGTAATGGCGGTCGTAGGCCTGCGCGAGCCGTTCGTGGGTGGCGCTGCCGGTCAGATTGGCATACCAGTCGAGGGCGGCATTGATGTCGGATTCTTCGAACCCGGCGGCAAACAGACGTTTTTCCAGCGCGTCGCGATCGGGCGCCAGCTCCGCCATGCGGAAGCTTTCATACAGATAAACCAGGATATCGAGCATAGTGTCAGTGGATTTTTTGGTAACGCCCGCCGGGCAAGGACGCAATGTGCCCATCCAGTTCAAGCGTCAACAGCTTCGCCGAAAGCGCATCCAGCGTCAACCCGGTTCTTTGTGCGAGGGTATCGAGCGTTGTGGGCGCGCCGTCCAGCGCATCCAGGACTGGGTCGGCCGGAGTTTCCGGCCGTACCCGCAAGGGGTCCGCCGCCAGACACTCGTCCTGCGGACGGTCTTGGCGCAGCACTGGCGGACCCAGCCGTTGCGGCCAGGCCAGTTCGTCGAGAATGTCGGCGGCCGATTCGACCAGTTTGGCGCCCTGCTTGATCAGCGCATGGCAGCCGCGCGCCAGCGGAGAATGGATCGAGCCGGGGATGGCGAATACCTCGCGTCCCTGTTCGGCGGCTACGCGTGCCGTGATGAGCGAGCCGCTGCCGGGTGCGGCTTCCACCACCAGCACGCCACGCGCGAGGCCGCTGATCAGCCGGTTGCGGCGCGGAAAATGGCCGGGCAGGGGCGGCGTGCCGAGTGCAAACTCCGACACGATCAGGCCATTTTCTGCCAGTTGATGCGCCAGCGCCTTGTTGCGCGCGGGGTAGATGCGGTCGAGTCCGGTGCCGATGACGGCGATGCTCGAACCCGCGCCGGCCAGCCCGCCGCGATGCGCCGCGGCGTCGATGCCGAGCGCGAGCCCGCTGACGATGGTGAGTCCGGCATCCGACAGCGCGTGGGCGAAGGCCTCGGCATCGCGCACGCCCTGCGGGGTGGCGTTACGGCTACCGACGATGCCCAGCGCGGGCCGGTTGAGCAGATCGCGTGTCCCCTTGCAGTACAGCATGGCCGGCGGATCGGCGATCTCGAGCAGGGTTTTGGGATAATCCGCGTCCGCCAGGGTCATCAGGCTGTTGCCGGGCTGGTCGAGCCAGCCCAGGGCGGCGTCAAGCGCTACGGCGTCGGGGCCGGCCAGCAGGGTGTCGCACTGGGCCGGCGTGAGGTGGGCCGCCAGCGCGCCGCGGCCGGACGACAAAACGGCCTCCGGAGAGCCGAAGGCCGTGAGCAGGCGGATCAGGCTGGTGTTGCCCACCCCCGGAAGGAGGGCGAGGCGCAGCCAGGCGTCCAGTTCGTTCAATCCGGGTTTTTCACGGCGTCGAGCAGGTAAACCGGACCTTCCGACTGCATGATGAGCGCGTAGGACACGCGGTCATACACCCGGTAGACCATGACCAGGCCGCTGCGGTCGTCGGGCAGCTTGACGGCACGGTCGCTGCTGTTGCCAAGGCAGGTGCTGCGGAAGGAATTGCGCACGTCGACGATTTGATCATACGTGGCCTTGCCGTCTTCCTTCAGGCAGCGCACGTCGCTGTACAGCCAGGCGCCGCCATCGGGAATCCCCGCGGATTTTTCATTGACCCAGGCCATGCGGTCTTTTTCGTCGCGCGTCAGCGTCACCGCCTGGCCTTCGCGGTACACCGCCAGCACATGGCCGGGCTCCAGGCCGTCGCGGCTGCCGCGGTTGATGACGACGGTCTGGTAGCGCCCGCTGTCGGACAGGCTGCCATAGGCCGAGATGATGCGGCCGCGGATCCTGCCTTCAGGCGAATGCGGAAGGTATTCGAACGTGGTGCTGTTGTCCGCTTCCACCAGCTTGTCCTTGGGCAGGATTTCCCGCACCGACTGGGTGATGCGGATTTTTTGCGGCGCGCCTTCCGTCAGCGTGCGGGCGTCACCGAGGTATTCGACTTCATAGCCCAGGACTTCGCCGGTTTCCGGATCCTTCAGCGTCTTGCCGGGCCGCAGCACATTCCAGCGCGTGACGCCCGGTTTTCCGCCGGTGGCGAACGCATCGTCACCCGAACCCAGCACCACCCGTTCGACGTTGCTGCCCAGAATGAAGGGCGCATCGTCGAGCGCGCCCTTGGCCACCACGCGGGGCTGCGACAGGAAGGGGTGAATCACGCGGACGGGGATGGGTGGAATCGCATGGTTGCCGATCTCGGTTGCGCGCACGCCGGGCGACAGCTTGACGGTCTCCATGCCACCCTTGTCGCCCTTGACCAGCGACAGGCGCGGTTCCTTGCCGCTGCGGTCGAGCACGATCAGGTCGCCGGGATAGATCCAGTGCGGATTCTTGATTTCGGCCCGGTTCATCTTCCAGATCTGGGGCCAGCGCCAGGGGTCCTTGAGGAACCGTCCGGAAATGTCCCACAGCGTATCGCCTTTGACCACGACGTATTGGTCGGGTGCGTTGTCCTGCAGTTTAAGGGTGTCGGCCAGCACGGTGGTACTGGCCAGCAGCAGGGCGAGTGAAACGACGAGTTGACGCACGGGGGAACCCTCCATTTATTTAGAGTCTGTCTAATTTTCAGCGTTGAAAATATACTGTGCGCTTAGCTTACGGCTATCTGCCGCCTCATATTTAGGGTTGTGCGCGACAAAACGCGGATTCTGCATCAAAGTTCGCGTCCAGCCCATTCAATTCTTAGACTTTAGTTATGGCCAGACTCGATATTTTGCATTACCCCGATGCGCGCCTGCACACCGTCGCCAAGCCGGTGAAGGGGGTGGACGACCGCATCCGCACGCTGGTCGACGACATGGCCGAGACCATGTACGCGGCGCCCGGCATCGGTCTGGCCGCCACCCAGGTCGACGTCCACGAGCGCGTCATCGTCATCGACGTGTCCGAAACCCATGACCAGTTGCGTGTCTTCATCAATCCGGAGATCATCGCGCAGTCCGGCACCGAGGAAAGCGAAGAGGGCTGCCTGTCGGTGCCGGGGATCTTCGACAAGGTGACGCGTGCGGAACGCGTCACCGTGCGTGCGCTGGACCGCGACGGCCAGTCGTTCGAACTCGACGCCGACGGCTTGCTGGCCGTGTGCATCCAGCACGAAATGGATCATCTGATGGGCAAGGTATTCGTCGATTACCTGTCCAGCCTCAAGCGCAACCGCATCCGGACCAAACTGCTGAAGCAGGCGCGCGAACATCGGCCCGACGCGGCGCCGGTGCGTGCCTCGCTCTGAGCTTTCCTTGCCATGCGCATCATTTTTGCCGGCACGCCGCCGTTCGCGGCGGCCGCGCTCAATGCCCTGGCCGATGCCGGACATGACATCGCCCTGGTGCTGACCCAGCCCGACCGCCCGGCCGGACGCGGCATGAAGCTCACGCCCAGTGCGGTCAAGCAGGCCGCGCTGGCGCGCGGGTTGCCGGTGTCGCAGCCGGTCAGCCTGAAATCGCCCGAGGCCCAGGCCGAACTGCGTGCCGTGGCGGCCGACGTCATGGTGGTCGCCGCCTATGGCCTGATCCTGCCGCAGGCGGTGCTCGACCTGCCGCGCCTCGGCTGTCTCAACATCCATGCCTCGCTGCTGCCGCGCTGGCGCGGCGCGGCGCCGATCCAGCGCGCGATTCTGGCAGGCGACGCAGAGACCGGTATCACCATCATGCAGATGGACGCGGGCCTCGACACCGGGGCGATGCTGTCGAAGAGCGTGGTGCCGATCCGCGACGACGACACGGCCGCCAGCCTGCACGACGTGCTGGCCGCGGCGGGCGCGTCCGCCATCGTCGCGGCGCTGGCGCATGACGCCACGCGGGTGCCGGTGGCGCAGGACGAGGCGCAGGCCACCTATGCCGCCAAGCTCAGCAAGGACGAAGCGCTGCTCGACTGGCGCCAGCCAGCCGATGTCCTGGCGCGTGCCGTGCGCGCCTACCATCCGGCGCCCGGCGCATGGACGCTGCTGGACGGCGCGCCGCTGAAAGTGTGGGCGGCGAAGGCCGTCTCGAATGCCGGCGAGCCGGGCACCGTCCTGCGCGCCGACGCGGAGGGGCTGGTCGTCGCCTGTGGCGGGGGCGCGCTGGTCTTGCGGGAGATTCAGCCGGCAGGCGGCAAACGGATGCGCGCCGACGCATTTCTCGCCGGGCGGCCGGTGGCACCGGGTACCCGGCTCGGTCATTGAAACCCGGCTGGCCGATCCCCATCTAACGCTCGTTGGCGTGCCTGTGGGCGCGTCTTGAGGAGCCTTGCATGTTCGGTAACTGGGTCAAGACCTCCATCCTGTTCGCTGGAATCATCGCGCTGTTCGGCGCCATCGGCGCGGCGATCGGCGGTACCCAGGGAATGCTGATTGCGCTGTTGTTCGGGGCGGGCATGAACCTGTTCGCCTACTGGAATTCCGACCGCATGGTGCTCTCCATGTACCACGCGCGCGAAGTCGATGCCGGCAGCGGCGGCCGTTTCTACGCAATGGTGCAGGAGCTGTCCGCACGCGCCGGCTTGCCGATGCCGCGCGTGTACCTCATCGACGAGGCGCAGCCGAACGCGTTCGCCACCGGGCGCAGTCCGGAACATGCGGCCGTGGCGGCCACCAGCGGCATCATGCAGTTGCTCTCCGAGCGCGAACTGCGCGGTGTGATGGGGCATGAGCTGACGCATGTGAAAAACCGGGACACCCTGATTTCGACCGTGTCGGCATCGATCGCCGGCGCGATCTCGGCGCTGGCCAACTTCGGCCTGTTTTTTGGGGGCCGCGACAGCGAAGGACGTTCGGCCAATCCCCTCCTCGCCATCGCGATCATGATCGTCGCGCCGATCGCGGCGATGCTGATCCAGATGGCGATCTCGCGCACCCGCGAATTCGGCGCCGATGCCGGCGGCGCTGAAATATCGGGCGACCCGCAGGCGCTCGCCAGCGCCTTGCGGAAGATCGAGGCCTACGCCAAGGGTCTGCCGATGCCGACGGCCGAAGCGCATCCGGAGACGGCGCAGATGATGATCATCAATCCGCTTTCCGGGGGTGGGCTGGCCGGGCTGTTTTCCACGCACCCCGCCACCGAGGCGCGCGTCGCGCGGCTGCTGCAGAGGGCGCGCCCAGCCTGACGGCGGCCTGCTATCATCCGCCGCTCCCCGCCGCGGCGTACTTCGATGACTCAGCAGACCTCCCTCGGGCTTTATTTCAATGCGTAAGCTGCAGCAACGGGCTGCCGGCGTGCTGGAAACGGTGCTGGCCGGTACGGCCCTGCACCAGATCCTGCCGCAGCAACTCCAGCAACTGGACACGCCGGGCGAACGCGGCGCGCTGCAGGACATCGTGTACGGCAGCCTGCGCCAGCTGGGCCGGCTCGATGCCTGGCTGGCCGCGCTGCTGGAACGCCCGTTGACCGATCCGCAACTCGGCTGGCTGCTGCGGGTGGCGCTGTACCAGCTGGCCTACACGCGCGCACCCGCCCACGCCGTGGTGCACAACGCCGTCACGGCGGCGGGCCCGGGCTGGCGGCGCGGACTGGCCAACGCAGTGCTGCGCAATTTCCAGCGCCGCCGGGCCGAACTGGACAGCCTCGCCGACGCCCAGCCGTCCGCGCGCTGGTCGCATCCCGACTGGTGGATCGACAAGCTGCAGGTTCAGTATCCGGCGTCCTGGCAGGGCATTCTGCAAGCCAGTCTGCTGCATCCGCCGTTCACCCTGCGCGTCAATCGCCGCCACGGCGACGTCGCAGGCACTCTGCAGCGCCTCAGCGAGGCGGGCCTGCCCGCGCATCAAACCGGCCCGGATGCCGTCACGCTCGACCGCGCGGTGGCGGTGCACAGCCTGCCCGGCTTCGCCGAAGGCCATGTGTCGGTGCAGGACGCCGGGGCGCAGTGGGCCGCGCGCCTGCTGGATGCGCAGCCTGGCGAACGGGTGCTGGACGCCTGCGCGGCGCCCGGCGGCAAGAGCGGTCATATCCTGGAACGCGCGGACGTGGACCTGACCGCGCTCGACGTCGACGCCGCCCGGCTGGGACGCGTGCAGGACAATCTCGAGCGGCTGCGTCTCACCGCCACCGTGCGTGCGGGCGATGCCGCGCAGCCGGAGGCCTGGTGGGACGGCCGGCTTTTCGATCGCATCCTGGCCGACGTGCCGTGCAGCGCGTCCGGCGTGGTCCGGCGCAATCCCGATATCAAATGGCTGCGCCGTCCCGGGGATATCGCTCAATTTGCCGCGCAACAGGCCGTTATGCTGGATGCGCTCTGGCGGCTGCTGGCGCCGGGTGGTACATTGCTTCATGCCACCTGTTCGATATTCAATGAAGAAAACGACGGGCAAGTGCGTGCGTTCCTGACGCGTCATCCGGACGCCGAACGCGGTACGCTTCCTGAACCTTTGTCAGACGGAACACTGCTGCCGGATACCGAGCATGATGGTTTCTTTTATGCCCTGTTGCGCAAGACGTGATTCCGCCCTTCGCTGGCTGGCCGGGCTGTTGCTGGGATTCTGGCTGGCGGTCGCGAGCGCTGCGCAGGCCAGCGACAAAAGCACGATCAGTCAGGCGGCCATCCGCGCCACGCCGCAAGGTTATGTGCTGGATGGCGAAGCCAATATCGTACTCAACAGCACCCTGGAGGATGCGCTGAACCGGGGCATCAACCTGTATTTCCTGCTTGAACTGGACGTGACGCGGCCGCGTAGCTGGTGGTTTGACGAAGATATCGTCGATTCCGTGCGCAAGATGCGGATTTATTACCATCTGCTGCTGCGGCGCTATGTCGTCGAAGCTGGCTACGCCACCCGTACCGCCGCCACGCTGGGCGAGGCACTGGCCATGCTGGGGCAGGTGGATGCGTGGCAGGTGCTGGAGCGCGGCGCCCTGAAGAGCGGTCAACGCTACGACGCCCGCCTGCGCCTGCGGCTCGACACGTCGCAGCTTCCCAAGCCGCTGTCCATCGGCGCGGTCGGCGGCGACCGCTGGGAACTGGCCACGCCCTGGTACGTCTGGTCGTTCGAGGCACCGGCCCTTTCTCCGCCGACCGCTTCACCCTGATGCGCAGCCTGATCGTCGTCGCCCTGACCCTGGGTATCGTGCTGCTGTCGTTGCTGTTTTATGCCAGCGACGGCAGCAGTACTTTTTCCGACACGCTGCCCACGCTTTTCATCGGCGGCGCCATCCTGGGGGTGGCGCTGCTGATCCTGCTGGGCTGGCGCATGTGGTGGCTGCAGAAGCGTATTCGCCGCGGCATCTTCGGCGCCAAGCTCACGCTGAAACTGCTGCTGATGTTCGGCGCGGTCGCCATGCTGCCCGGGCTGGTGGTCTACGGCGCATCGGTCTTCTTCCTGAATCGTTCGATCGAAACCTGGTTCGACGTGCGGGTGGACAATGCACTGGCCTCCGGCGTCAATCTCGGCCAGGCCGCGCTGGATGACCTGCTGCGCGATCTCGACAAAAAAGCCCAGCACATGGCACTGACCCTGGCGGACGAAGGCATGGGCTCGATCATCACCAGCCTGTCCACCCTGCGCGAGCAAAGCGCGGTGCAGGAACTGACCCTGTTCGACGAGCGCGGCGGCGTCGTGGCCCACGTCAGTGGCGAGCGTGAAACCCTGCTGCCGGTGCTGCCCGACCGCAATGTACTGTGGCAGGTCCGGCAGCAGCAGCCTTACAGCCGGATCGAGGACGCTCCGGAACGCGGCCTGATCATGCACGTCATCGTGCCGGTGTATACCCGTTCGCTGACCGGCGAGACGCGTGTGCTGCAGTTGGTGCAGCCGGTCCCGACCCGGCTCGCGCACGACGCCCAGGCGGTCCAGCAGGCGTATCAGGAATACCAGCAGATCTCGATTTCGCGACTGGGGCTGAAGCGCATCTACGGCGTGGCGCTCACCCTGACCCTGATGCTGGCCTTGCTGATGACCTTCGTGATTGCCTATCTGCTGTCGGAACGGCTCGGCGCGCCCCTGCGGACGCTGGCGCGCGGCACCCGTGCGGTGGCCAAGGGCGATTATTCGCAGATGCCATCGGTGGCCAGCCGCGACGAGCTGGGCGTGCTGATCCAGTCGTTCAACCGCATGACCCGCCAGCTTTCCGACGCGCGCGAACAGGTCGAGCAGAATCATCAGCAGACCGAACAGGCCAAGGCTTTTCTCGAACGGGTGCTGGCGAACCTGTCGTCCGGCGTGGTGGTGCTGGACGAGGCCTTGCACGTGCGCACGGCCAACAGCGCCGCGGCGCAGATTCTGGGCGTGGACACGTCGGCCCTGGATGCCCGGCCACTGGCGGAACTGGGCCAGCCGGGCGAGGCCTTGCACGCATTCGGGGCCACGGTGGTGGCCCGCTTCGGCGAGCACGAAGGCGAGTGGCAGGAGCAGGTCGACTATGGCGGCCACGGTGGCAACCAGTCGCTGCTGCTGCGCGGCACCCGCCTGCCGTCGGGCGTCGAGCGCGGGTATGTGCTGGTATTCGACGATGTGACCAAGCTGATCGATGCCGAGCGCAATGCCGCCTGGAGCGAGGTGGCACGCCGCCTCGCGCACGAGATCAAGAACCCGCTTACGCCTATCCAGCTTTCCGCCGAACGCATCGCGCGCAAGCTGGACGGACGCCTGGAAACGGCCGATGCCGAATTCATTTCGCGCGCCACGCACACCATCGTCAATCAGGTGGCCGCCATGAAGAACATGGTTGACGCCTTTGCCGGCTATGCACGGATGCCGCGCGCCAAGCTCGAGGCGCTCGACCTCAATGCCTTGGTCCGTGACGTGCTGACCCTGTACGATGCCAGAACGCTCGGTCTGGTGATGAATCTCGACGCCGGCTTGCCGCGTATCGCGGGCGACGCCACCTTATTGCGCCAGGTGATACATAATCTGTTGCAAAATGCGCAGGATGCGCTGGTCGGCCACCCCTCGCCGAAGGTCGAAGTCAGCACGCATTCCCAAAATATCAAGTACACAGTTTGTTTGACCGTAACGGATAATGGAGCCGGGTTTCCGGAACACCTGATGACGCGGCTGTTCGAGCCCTATGCAACGACCAAGGCCAAGGGGACGGGGCTGGGTCTCGCCATCGTCAAAAAGATTGTCGAAGAGCATCACGGCAAGATTCAGATCGAGAACCTTAAATCGGGTGGTGCGGCAATCCATATTGTGTTGCCCATTTTTGCGGCAGGTGGAGAGAACACGTGAGCGGGCATATTCTCGTCGTGGACGATGAAGTGGGCATTCGTGAATTGTTGTCGGAAATTCTGACCGACGAAGGATATGACGTGCATCTGGCGGAAAATGCCGAAGCGGCACGCGCCTTCCGCTCCCTGCGGCGTCCCGACCTGGTGCTGCTCGACATCTGGATGCCCGACACCGACGGCGTGACCCTGCTGAAAGAGTGGGCCGGCGGCGGGCTGCTGACCATGCCGGTGGTCATGATGTCCGGCCACGGAACGATCGATACCGCCGTGGAGGCCACCCGCCTCGGTGCCGCCGACTTCCTGGAGAAGCCGGTTGCACTGGCCAAACTGATCGATACCGTCAACAAGGCGATCAAGCGCGGTGTCGCCCTGCCGCGTCGCGCCGCCAGCATGGACTTGTCGGCGCTCGGCAAAAGCCCCTTGATCCTCGAACTCAAAAAACGCCTTTCCCAGATCGCCGGCAATACCGCGCCGGTGATGCTGCAGGGCGAACCGGGCAGCGGCTTTGAAATTTGCGCCCATTTTCTGCATCAGCCTTCCACGCCCTGGGTCGAGATCAAGGATCGTGCGCGGCTGGTGTCCGATCCGTTGAGTTTTGTCGAGGCGCTCGGCAACGGCACGCTCTACCTGCCCGAAGTGAGTGAACTGGCTCGGCTGGAGCAAAAGGGGCTGGGCTTGCTGCTCGATCGTATCGAAGGGAGCGGCGCGCGCCTGGTCTGCGCATCCAGCCGCAGCCTCGATCTCATGGTCGCCGCCGGAGAGTTCGACAGCCGTCTGTTTTATCGCCTGTCCAGCCTCGCCATCCAGGTGCCGCCCTTGCGCGAGCATCGCGAGGACATTCCCGAGATCGGCAATTTCATGCTGGCGCAACTGGTGGAAACCGGCGTTTGCCCGGTGCGGCGACTGACGACGCCGGCCCTGAACCAGTTGCGCAACTTCGACTGGCCGGGCAACCTGCCGCAACTCAACAACGTGGTGCGCACCCTGGCGGTGACTGCGCTGGCGAACGAAATCGATGCGGCCGACGTCAACCGCGTACTGGCTCCGATGAAGTTGTCGGCCCCCACCGTCGCGTGCGGCATCCCGCTCGACATCCCGCTGCGCGAAGCGCGCGACGCCTTCGAGCGCATGTATTTCGAACACCTGATCCAGAAGGAAGGCGGCAGCATGACCCGGGTCGCCGACAAATCGGGGCTGGAGCGTACGCATCTCTATCGCAAGCTGAAACAGCTCAACATCCGGCATGGGCGCCGCCTCGACGAAGAATTGTAGGTCCGGGGAACACGCTTGAAAATCATCATTCTGGGCGCAGGCCAGGTCGGCGCCAATCTGGCCCAAAGTCTGGCCGCCGAAAACAACGACATCACGGTCATCGATCTCGACGCGAGCCGTCTGGCCCTGCTGCAGGACCGCTTTGACCTGCGTGCCGTGCGGGGCCACGCCGCGCATCCTTCCGTGCTGAAACAGGCCGGCGCCGAGGATGCCGACCTGCTGGTCGCGGTCACGCAAAGCGATGAAACCAATCTGGTGGCCTGTCGCATCGCCTCCACCCTGTTCAATGTGCCCACGCGCATCGCGCGCATCCGTTCGAGCGATTTCCTGGGGCTGTCGCCCGAATTCCTGGCCGAGCAATTCGGCGTCGATGACGTCATCAGCCCGGAGCAGGAAGTCACCGATACCCTGCGGCGGCTGATCGAGCATCCTGAAGCGCTGCAGGTACTGGATTTTGCCGACGGCAAGGTGCGCCTGATCGCGGTACGCGCTTACCACGGCGGCCCGCTGGTCGGACATGCGCTGCAGGAGATCAGGCGCCATATTCCCAGGCTGGAATGCCGCATTCCGGCAATTTATCGACGCGACCGCGGCATTGTGCCCAAGGGAATCACCGTGATCGAGCCCGGCGACGAGGTATTTTTTCTGGCGCGCAAACAGGATATCTCCTCCGTGATGCGCGAGCTGCGCCGCATGGAACGTCCGGTGAAGAAGGTCATGATCGCCGGCGGCGGCAACATCGGACGGCGGCTGGCGGCGCAGATCGAGCGCGATTACGACGTGAAGGTGATCGACCACAACAGGAAAGTCAGCAACCTGCTGGCCGAGCAGCTGCACAGCACGCTGGTGTTACAGGGCGACGCGACCGACGAGGAATTGCTGGAGCAGGAGAACATTGCGTCCATGGACGTGTTCTGCGCACTCACCAACGACGACGAGGACAACATCATGTCGGCGCTGCTGGCCAAGCGGATGGGCGCGCATCGCGTGATTGCGCTGATCAACCGCTCGGCCTATGTCGACCTGGTGCAGGGCGGCGAAATCGACATCGCCATCTCGCCGGCGCAGGCGACGGTCGGGCCTTTGCTGTCCAAGATCCGGCGCGGCGACATGGTGGCGGTGCATTCGCTGCGGCGCGGCGCGGCCGAGGTGCTGGAGGTGGTGGTGCATGGCGATGCCAAGACCTCGCGTGTCGTGGGGCGGCGCATCGAGGAGGTTGACCTGCCCGACGGTGCGACGATTGCCGCGATCATCCGCAACCACGACGTCATCATCGTCCACCACGACACGCTGATCGAGGCGGAAGACCATCTCATCGTGTTTGCGCTCAACAAACGCATCATTCCCAAGGTGGAAAAACTGCTCCAGGTCGGCTTCGGCTTCTTCTGATGTCCCGCATTGCCCCCGTTCTGAATGTGTTGTCCAAAGTGGTGATGCTGTTCTCGGCCACCTTTCTGCTGCCGTTGACGCTGTCCTGGCTGGTGGCCGACGGGGCGCAGCGCGCCTACGACGAGGCCATCGTCGTCACGTTCGCTGCGGGGGCGCTCACCTGGCTGTTCACCCGCAAGTCGCAGCGCGAGCTGCAGACCCGGGACGGCTTCCTGCTGGTGGTGCTGGCGTGGACCAGTCTGCCGGCCTTCGCCACCCTTCCCTTCCTGATCTATCTGCCGGAACTCTCGTTTACCGACGCCTATTTCGAAACGGTATCGGGCATCACCACCACCGGTTCCACCGTTCTGACAGGCCTGGATGCGCTGCCGCTTTCCATCAATCTGTGGCGCGGCCTGCTGGTCTGGCTGGGCGGCATGGGGCTGATCGTGCTGGCGGTTGCCATCCTGCCGCTGCTGGGCGTGGGGGGCATGCAGATCTACAAGGCTGAAACGCCCGGGCCGATGAAAGACACCAAGCTCACGCCCCGCATCACGGAAACCGCCAAGGGGCTGTATCTGGTCTATGTCGGCATTTCGATCGCGTGCGGGCTGTCGTTCTGGCTGGCCGGCATGGCGCCGTTCGATGCGGTCATGCATGCCTTCAGCACGATGGGGCTGGGTGGATTCTCTTCGCACGACGCCAGTTTCGGCCACTGGGACTCGCCAGCCATCGAAGCGGTGACGGTAGTGTTCATGCTGGTGGCCGGGATCAATTTTTCCACGCATTTCCTGGCGTGGCGGCAGCGGTCGATGACCGTCTACCGGCTCGACCCCGAGGCGCGCTGGTTCCTGATCGTGACCCTGGGAAGTTCGCTGCTGATCGCGGTTTTCCTGAACGTCACGCACGTCTATCCTGATTTTCTTCAGGCATTGCGCTACGCGGTGTTCAATACCGTCTCGATCGCCACGACAACCGGGTTTGCCAACACCGATTACAACCAGTGGCCCATTTTCGCCCCGCTCTGGATGCTGCTTCTGTCCGGCTTTGCCTCCTGCTCGGGCAGTACCGGCGGCGGCATGAAAATGATCCGTGCGCAACTCCTGTTCAGGCAGGGGCGACGCGAACTGGCCCGCCTGATTCATCCGTCGGCGCGGCTGCCGGTCAAGCTGGCCGGACACGTGGTGCCCAACAACGTCATCTATGCCGTGCTGGCCTTTGCATTCATGTATGTGCTCGCTATCATTGTCATGACGCTCCTGATGACCGCGAGTGGACTGGATCTGGTCACCGCTTTTTCCGCCGTGATCGCTTCCATCAACAACGCAGGCCCGGGACTGAACAAGGTGGGCCCCGCGACAACCTACGCGAGCCTCACGGACTTCCAGACCTGGATCTGCACCCTCGCCATGCTGCTGGGGCGGCTGGAACTGCTGACCGTGCTTGTCGTCTTTACCCGGACCTTCTGGCGTGCCTGATCCTCTGGAAAACTTTCTCGCTCTGCTGGCCGCCGGCCGTGACAACGCCTTGCTGCGCTTTGCGCTCGGCAACGAATACCTCAAGCACGGCGATCCGGTGAGCGCCGCCGGGCATCTGCGCCGCGCGGTCGAGTTCGACCCGAAGTATTCCGCCGCCTGGAAATTGCTGGGCAAGGCCCTGGCCGACGCCGAAGCCTGGAACGAAGCCCTGGCGGCCTACCAGCAGGGGATCGCCGTGGCCGAGGCGCGTGGAGACAAGCAGGCGGCCAAGGAAATGACCGTGTTTGCCCGGCGAATCGGGAAGCGGCTTGGGTTAGAATCGAACGATTGAATTTTCAGGAGCAGCAAATGACGCGCATGGTGAATTGTGTGAAGCTCGGGCGCGAAGCCGAAGGCCTGGCTTTTCAGCCGGTGCCGGGCGATCTGGGCAAGAAGATTTTCGAAAACGTATCGAAGGAAGCCTGGGGGGGCTGGCAGCGTCATCAGACCATGCTGATCAACGAAAACCGTCTCAATCTGGCGGACCCGCAGGCGCGCAGCTACCTGATGGAGCAGATGGACCGCTATTTCTTTGGCGGCGGCAGCGTCGATCAGGCTGCCGGCTACGTGCCACCCAGCAAGTAAGCCTGCGTCACGTCACGTCGCAATGGAAACGGGCGCTCGCGGGCGCCCGTTTCCATTGTCCGGAGCGGGCCTTTACAGCACTTCCTTCTCGATTTCTTCGAGCGAAGTGTGGCGCACGTCCTTGCCCTTCACCATGTAGACCACGTATTCCGACATGTTCTTGGCGTGATCGCCCATGCGTTCGATGGCCTTGGTGACGAACAGGATGTCGATGAACACCGAAATGGTGCGCGGGTCTTCCATCATGAAGGTGATGAGGTGGCGCAGGTTGAGGCGGAATTCCTCATCCACCGACTGGTCCTGACGCGCGATCTCGACCGCCTTGGTGGCATCGAGGCGGGCAAAGCCGTCGAGCGCCTTCCGCAGCATGTCGAGCACCAGATCGGCCATGTATTTGACCTCGGTGAAACGCGGCAGGCTGATGCGCTCGGCCTGGTGGATCAGCCGGGACATGCGCGCGATCTTGGCGGCCTCGTCGCCGATGCGTTCCAGATCGGTGATGGTCTTCACCACCATCATCACCATGCGCAGGTCGGATGCGGTGGGCTGGCGCCGGGCAATGATGTGCGTGCAATCCTCGTCGATGGCCACTTCCAGCGCATTGACGTTATGGTCGTTGGCCTCGACCTGGTCGGCCAGTTGCTGGTCGCCCTGCACGAGCGCCTCGATCGCGTTCACGATCTGTTCCTCGACCAGCCCACCCATTTTCAGCACACTGGCGCGCACGGCTTCCAGCTCGGCGTCGAATTGTCTGTAGGTGTGTTCAGTTGGCATTGCGTTGGCCTCTCAATAATCCGCTTCTCATTATAGGCGTGGCATTGTGACGCTTGCTTGTACGGAAGGTTTCAACGTGTACTGAAGGGTAGCGCGTAATGTGTCCCGTCGATTTCGAGATACAGCGTCCAGTCGCGTCGTCCGCTGACGCATACCGGCAGCGTGACGCCCGAAACGAAGACGCCGTTTCCGGCTGGATGCAGATCATAGCGGTTGAAACCCATTTCCATGCCATTCATCTGGAATTCCGCACGCACCCGGGTGGCCTGCGGGGCGTTGACGCCGAGCTCGAATGCTTCGAGCGGTGTCGGATGGGCTGAAAAATGTACCGTCACCGTGACGCCGCGATGGCTGAAGCGGCAGTCGGTCGAGGGATCGGCGCATGCGATGACGCGGGCTTCGGCGGGGCGCTGCAGCCAGTAGCCGGCGACGGCGATCGCCGCCAGGGCCATCACCAGCAGCAGCGGCGGCAGTACCCGCCTCATGTCCACGCCCCGCGCAGCAATGCCACGCCATGCGCGCCGTGCGCCCGCGCCCGCATCACGTCGTCGCGCGTCAGGCCGCCCAGCCCGTATACCGGGATCGGGCTGGCCGCCGCGAGTGAGGAGACCATCGGCCAGCCCAGCGTAGCCGCGCCCGGGTGCGTCAGCGTCGGCAGCACCGGCGACAGCAGGGCGAAGTCCGCGCCGAGAACGGCGGCATGCGCCAGTTCGGCGCCGTCGTGGCACGACACGCCCACCCACTCGCAGTCGGGACGCGTACCCAGCCTGGCGGCGATGGATGAATCAAGATGCACGCCGTCGGCCCCCGCGGCGCGCGCCAGTTCCAGCGGACCGTTGACCAGCACGCGTGCGCCATGCCGATGCGCACGGCGCACGGTTTCGCGCGCAAGCTGCAGACGCACCTCCTCCGGCAGCGTCTTGTCGCGCACCTGGATCAGCCGAAGACCGTTGGCGAGCGCCACATCCAGGCGCGCCAGGAAGCTGTCCACGCCGAGCGCCTCGGCGTACGAAATTCCCAGCACCGGAGGCAGCGTGAGCGCCTTCAGAATCGGGAAATTGGCGGGCAACAGCGGCGTGACCTCGACCGCGTCGGGGCGCTGCCAGGAAAAAACCTGCCCCTCATGCGGGTGCGGCGTGCCCTGCCATTCGAACACGCGAAAAAAATTCAGCCGTACGCTGGCGTGCGGGTATTCGAAAATGTGGGTAATCCAGCGGCAGGCGCGGCTGACGCCTATCCCCAGTTCCTCGCGCAGCTCGCGTGCCAACGCGGCGTCCAGCGATTCACCCGGTTCCACCTTGCCGCCGGGAAATTCCCAGTAGCCCGCATAAGGCTTTCCGGCCGGCCGCCGTGCCAGCAGCACCCGCGAGGAGGACCCCGCTGCTGCGCAGCGGCCCTCCCGCGGCGCGCGGTCGTCGGGCTGGCTCAGTACCGCTACCGCGACTTCGGTGATGGATGCCGGATTCATTTGGGAAAGCTCTGGAACCACAGAGGCACAGAGGCACAGAGAAAACCAGGAAGGTTATGGCGTGGCCTTTTTCTGGTGCCTACCTTCGGCACGGCATCGGGTCGGAACCATACATGATGGGTGTTCCTCTGTGCCTCTGTGCCTCTGTGGTAAAGAATGTTCAGCTTCATTGGCGCCCTGCCCAGTCGCGTGCGAACTGCCAGGCGACCCGGCCATTGCGCGCGCCGCGCCCGAGCGACCATTGCAGCGCCGCGCGATCGAAGCCTTCGTTCGCCGGCGCGCCCAGCGTCACGGCCCAGTGCCGCGCGATGGCGAGATAGGTGTCCTGATCCATGCCATGAAACGGCACCCACAGCCCGAAGCGGTCGGACAGCGAGATTTTTTCCTCGGTCGCCTCGCCCGGATGCACCTCGCCGCCGAGGTGTTTCGTTTCCAGATTCTCCGCCATGTATTCGGGCATCAGATGGCGACGATTGCTGGTGGCATAGATCAGTACGTTGTCCGACGGGCCGGCCAGCGAACCGTCGAGTGCCGCCTTGAGGCTGGCGTAGCCGGGCTCGTGCTCGGCAAAGCTCAGATCGTCGATAAAGACGATGAAACGGTAATCGACGTCCGCAAGCAGCTCGAACAGATCGGGCAGATGCGGCAGTCCGGCCTTGTCCACCTCGATCAGGCGCAAGCCCCTGGGCGCATAGCTGGCGTGCACGGCCTTTACCAGCGAGGATTTTCCGCATCCGCGTGCGCCGGTCAGCAATACGTTGTTGGCGGGTTTGCCGGCCACGAACTGGCGCGTGTTGGCCCCCACTTGCTGCTTCTGCGCATCGATCGCCAGCAGATCTTTCAACGCCACCCGTTGCGGGTGCAGGATGGGTTTGAGTTCGCGGGTCTGTGCCGCCCAGCGTGCGGCGCGGACTTTGTTCCAGTCCAGTCCGGAAAGGGCGGCGGGGCCATCGAGGCGGTCGAGCAGTCGCTCGATGCGGGGAAGCAGGGTGGCGAGGTCGGTCATGCGGAGATTCTAGCTGCTGGCCCGGGAAAATTCAGGCTTATGCCCGTAAAGACTTGTCAACGTGCGCGCAATCGACCTGCTGGCTTCATCCAGGCTTTATACTTGGCGCGCGATTTGCTCCCATGCGGCTGATGCGATGCACCCTCCCGGACAACCCGAATACATTTCATGCTTGAAATCCTGATACTCGCGGCGGGCAAGGGCACCCGGATGCGCTCCAGCCTGCCCAAGGTGCTGCACACGCTGGCGGGCAAACCGCTGCTGGGTCATGTGGTGGATACGGCGCATGCGCTGGATGCGGCACGAATCTGCGTGGTCTACGGCTTCGGCGGCGAGGCCGTGCCGCAGGCGATGGCTGACGACAAGCTGACGTTTGTGCTGCAGGCCGAACAGCAGGGCACCGGCCACGCCGTGAAGCAGGCACTGCCGCAGCTGTCCGACGACAGTGTGACGCTGGTGCTGTATGGCGATGTGCCGTTGACGCATACGCGTACCTTGCAGCCGCTCGTCACCGCGGCCCAGGCGGGCAAACTGGGGTTGCTGACGGTCGAGCTGGCGCAGCCCGACGGCTATGGGCGCATCGTGCGGGACGCCGACAACCGGGTGCGGCGCATCGTCGAGCACAAGGACGCGACGCCTGCCGAACGGGCGATCCAGGAAGTCAACACCGGCATCCTTGCGGTGGCGACCCGTCATCTCAGGCAGTGGATCCATGCGCTGAAGAACGATAACGCGCAGGGCGAATATTATCTGACGGACATTGTCGCCATGGCGGTGCACGACGGCATGGAGGTGATGACCTGCCAGCCGGCCCTGGAATGGGAGGTCATGGGCGTCAACAGCAAGGCCCAGCTGGCCGAACTCGAACGCATTCACCAGGGCGAGACGGCCCAGGCGCTGCTCGACGCCGGAGTCACCCTGATGGACCCGGCCCGGCTCGACGTGCGCGGCCGGCTGAGCTGCGGGCGCGACGTCGTGATCGACGTCAATTGCGTCTTCGAAGGCCTTGTGGAATTGGGCGATGACGTGCAAGTGGGCGCCAACTGCGTGCTGCGCAACGTCAAGGTGGCGGCCGGCACCCGCCTCGACGCCTTCACCCTGATCGACGACGCCGTGATCGGCGAGGCCAACCGGCTGGGACCGTTCTCGCGCATTCGCCCGGGCACGTCGCTGGCACGCGACGTCCACGTCGGCAATTTCGTCGAGATCAAGAACAGCCAGATCGACGATGGCTCCAAGATCAATCACCTGTCCTACGTCGGCGACACCACCATGGGCAAGCGGGTCAACATCGGCGCGGGCACCATCACCTGCAATTACGATGGCGCCAACAAGCACCGCACGGTCATCGGCGACGATGTGTTCGTGGGATCCGACACGCAGCTGGTGGCGCCCGTCACGGTCGGCCAGGGCGCGACGCTGGGCGCGGGCACCACGCTGACGCGCGATGCCCCGGCGGGTGAACTGACGCTATCGCGGGCGAAGCAATTTACCGTCGACGACTGGAAACGGCCGGTCAAACAGAAAAAGGAAGCTTAGGTATGTGCGGCATAGTCGGCGCGGTAGCGCAGCGTAACGTTGTCCCCATTCTGCTCGAGGGCCTGCGGCGGCTGGAATACCGCGGTTACGATTCCGCCGGTCTCGTCACCCTCAACGACGGCCTGCGGCGGGTGCGCAGCGTCGGCCGCGTCGCCGGCCTGGCCGAAGCGTGCGCCGCCCGGCAGATACACGGCAACCTGGGTATTGCGCATACCCGCTGGGCGACGCACGGCGCGCCCTCGGAAGCCAATGCGCATCCGCACGTCAGCGGCCGTCTCGCGGTGGTGCACAACGGCATCATCGAAAACCACGAAGCCTTGCGGGCGCGTCTGAAGGCGGAAGGCTTCGCCTTCACGTCGGAAACCGATACCGAGGTCATCGCGCACCTGATCGAGCATTATTTCCGCCAGTCGAAGGATCTGCTGGCGGCGACCCGGACCGCGGTGGCCGAGCTCGAAGGCGCCTATGCCATCGGCGTGGTGAGCGAGGATGCGCCCCATCACCTGGTATGCGCGCGCAAGGGCAGCCCGCTGCTGATCGGCCTCGGCATCGAGGAGAACTTCATTGCCTCCGACGTCTCGGCGCTGCTGCCGGTGACCCAGCGCGTGATGTATCTGGAAGAAGGCGACGTCGCCGACATCGGCCTGCTGGCGGTGACGGTGCTCGATGCGGCGGGGAACAAGGCCGACCGTAGCGTGCATGTGTCCGAGCTGTCGGCCGACATGGCCGAACTCGGCAGCTACCGCCACTTCATGCAGAAGGAAATCCACGAGCAGCCGCGTGCGCTGACCGACACCCTGCTGACCGCGGTGGCGCAGGATCGCGTCCAGCCCGAATGGTTCGGTTTCGACGCCGCCGAGGTGCTGGGCCAGGTGAATGCGGTGATCTTCCTCGCCTGCGGCACCAGCTATCATGCCGCGAAAGTGGCCACTTACTGGCTGGAGGAGATCGCCGGCATCCCGGCCTATGCGGAAATCGCCAGCGAATACCGCTACCGCACCAGTGTGCCGAACCCCGACGCGCTGATCGTCACCATTTCGCAGTCGGGTGAAACGGCCGATACGCTGGCGGCCTTGCACCATGCCATCGCGTTGGGCCAGGACAAGACGCTGACCGTCTGCAACGTGGCGGAATCAGCGCTGACGCGCGCCTCGCGGCTCAAGTTCCTGACCCGGGCCGGCCCCGAGATCGGCGTCGCCTCGACCAAGGCGTTCACCACCCAGCTGGCCAGCCTGTTCCTGCTGACGCTGGTGCTGGCGAAGCTGCGCGGCCGGCTGACGCCCGAACAGGAGGCCGGGCACCTCGCCGCATTGCGCAGCCTGCCGAACAAGCTGCAACAGGTGCTGGCGCTGGAACCGCAGGTCGAAGCCTGGTCGCAGCGCTTCGCCAACAAGCACCACGCGTTGTTCCTCGGCCGCGGCGTGCACTACCCGATCGCCCTCGAAGGCGCGTTGAAGCTGAAGGAGATTTCCTACATCCACGCCGAAGCCTACCCGGCGGGCGAGCTCAAGCACGGACCGCTGGCGCTGGTCGACGAAGACATGCCGGTCGTCACCATCGCGCCCAACGACCAGCTGATCGAAAAGCTGAAGTCGAACCTGCAGGAAGTGCGGGCACGCGGCGGCGAGCTCTACGTGTTCGCCGACGGCGACGTGTCGATCGAGGAATCTGCCTATGTCCACGTGATCAAACTGCCCGGCGGACACAACGGCCCGCTGTCGCCGATCCTGCATACCGTGCCGTTGCAGTTGCTGGCCTACCATGCCGCCCTGCAGAAAGGGACGGATGTGGACAAGCCCAGAAATCTGGCGAAATCCGTGACCGTGGAGTAATGGCGGCGGGCGACGCAAAAAAACGCGGCCAGGCGGTCGCGTTTTTTTGAACGGAGCGCGTTTGGACTAATGCCGCTTTCTGTCTTCCTTCAGCGCCAGCGTGGCGACCTGTACGCGATTGCGTAAACCCAGCTTTTCCATGATGTTGCGCAGGTGGTTGCGCACGGTGTTTTCCGACAGGGTCATCTTGTAGGCGATGGCCTTGTTGGAAAGCCCTTCCTTCACATGGTCGACGATTTCCATTTCCCGCGCGGTCAGGGCGGCCAGGGCATTGTTGTTGAGTTCGCCGCGCGCCATCTTCTGCATGATGTTGAGCGGAAAACTGCTCTGGCCGTCGCATACGCTGCGAATGGCGGCGAGCACCTGATCGGGGTCGCTGGATTTGACGACGTAGCCGTCGACGCCGGAGGAAATGGCTTCGGAGATTTCTTCGTCCGAATCGGCGATGGTGAGCATGATGACCTTGATGCCGAGGTCACGCAGATCGGACACCAGGTCGAGGCCATCGGCATCGGGGAGCGAGCGATCGAGCAGGGCGGCGTCGGCCTTGTTGCCGGCTTCGATCCAGGCGCGCAGCTCGGCGGCGTTGGCCAGCTGCGCGGTCAGCATCAGGTCCGGCTCCTGCTGAATGTAACCCGCCACCCCCATGCGCAAGAGCGGATGATCGTCGATCAGGATGATGTGCAGAGGGGTGGGCATTGCTTCTCCGACAGAGGATAGGGGTGGCGTAATTATGTAGGCAGATTACGCGGCTTGCGCGGCGCTTTTTCGAATACTGCATCATAGACCGGAATCGGGAGCCATTTCAGCATGCGCGCGACCCACGCCATCTGCCAGGGGATCACGCTGTAGCGGCGACGGCGGGCGATGCAGCGAGCCGTTTTGGCGGCAGCGGTTTCCGCCGACATCCTGAACGGCATGGCGTACGGATTGACCCGCGTCATGGGGGTATCGATGTAGCCCGGCGCCACGGTGACCACGGCAATATCCCGGGCTTTCAATTCGAGCCGCAGGGCCTCCAGGTAAACCGTGGCGGCGGCCTTCGAGGCCGAATAGGCACTGCCGCCCGGCAGGCCGCGTATTCCGGCCACGCTGGAAATGCCGCACAACACGCTCCCTGGCGGCATGGCGCCGATGAACGGCTGAAACGTGTGCACCAGCCCCAGCACGTTGGCCTCCATCACTGCGCGAAACACCGGAGCATCTTCGGCGAATTCGGTGAGCGTCCCGACACTGATGCCGGCCGCGGCAATGACGATGTCGGGTGCGCCGACATCGCTCAGGTACGCCATGGCAGCCTGCTGCATGCCTGCCGCGTCGCGTACGTCGACCTGATAGAGGGCATACGCATCCAGCCCGGCGGCGGCGGCCTGCAGGCCGTCCGCGCGGCGCCCGACCAGCCCCAGCTGCGCGCCCGCTGCCCCGTAGTATTGCGTCAGGGCGGCACCGAGACCGGAACTGGCCCCGGTGATGAATACCCGTAACGGCCTATCCGATCCCTTGAGCGAGTGCGGCGGCAACAGGCTTACTTCGCGGGCTTTTTCTGGCCGCTGCGTTCATTGCGTGCCTTGACGATCAACTGGTCAAGCACCTCGAACAGGCGGGGTTCGCTGCCGGTCATCGATTCCGACGTCGTGTATTTGCCGTCGATGATAAAGGCCGGTACGCCCGTGATGCCGTAGGCGGCGGCGAGTTGTGCGCCCTGCATGGCCCTGGACTGGATGGAGAAGGAGTTGTAGAGGCTTTCGAATTTCTTGCGGTCCACGCCCTGCTTCGCCATCCAGCCGCCCAGCACCGCCGGGTCGTTGAGGTTGAGATTGTCCACGTGATAGGCGTCGAACACCTTCCGGTGCAGACGGCTCAGCAGGCCCATCTGTTCCAGCGTGTAATAGATTTTTGCGCCGGGCATCCAGTCGTCGCGGAACACGGCGGGCACGCGGCGGGCCTGGGCATCCTTGGGCAGTTTCTTCAGCCATGCCTCCAGCCCCGGCTCAAGCTGGTTGCAATGCGGACAGCGATACCAGAAAAACTCCAGGACTTCGATTTTCTTGCCGGTCGCAACCGGCTGCGGTGCGCTGACGAGTGCGTAATCGCGCCCTTCGAACGCTTCTTCGGGCGCGGCGAGCGCGGACAAGGACAACACGGCGGCGGCAAAAAAAGCCAGGGTGCGGGCAAACATCAAGGCGTCTCCTGTTGAGTGGGAACTTCTTTGACCAGTGTGACCGGGATATTGTTCTGCGCGAGCAGGCTGCGGGTGCGATTCGCTTCGTCGGCGGTGTGGAAAGGCCCGATGCGTACACGGTGCAGCACACCCTTGTTGGCCACCTCGCTGGTTTGAATGACGGCCTCGACACCCAGCAAGGCCAGTTGCGCCTTCAGGTTGTCGGCTTCGTCGGCCCGCTGGAACGCGCCGGCCTGCAGATAGAGCAGAGGCGCAGGGGGGGCGGGGGCGGCAGCCGGAGGCAGGGCGCCGGAGGTATTGTCCGGCAGCACCTTGTAGAAATCGAAGCTGGGAGCGGTGTCAGGCGTAGCCGGCGTGGCGGGTGCGGGCGTAACGGGCTTGGTGGGCGCGCTGGCCTGCTTGCCGGACTTGAACGGGTTGAAGCCGGTCGCCCACAGCGCCACGCCCACGGCGAGAATGGCCCCGACGATGAGGCCGATCAGCACGCCGGTGAAAATGGAGCCGCCGCCTGCGCGGCCGGATTTGCGGGAAGCGGGTTTTGCCATGGCTACATTTTCTCCGGGGCGGATACGCCGAGCAAGGCCAGGCCGTTGACGATCGCAATGCGGGCGGCGTCGGCCAGTGCGAGACGGGCGCGTTTCGTCGCCTCATGGTCGACGAGGAATTTCTCGGCGTTGTACCAGGCGTGGAAATCGCCCGCCAGCGTCTGCAGGTAGTGCACCAGCAGGTGCGGCGCCAGTTCGCGCGCGGCGGCGGCGACGGTTTCCGGGTATTCGGTCAGGCGCCGCAGCAGCGCGAGCTCGTGCGCGGCCGTCAGCGCTGCGAGGTCGGCGCCGTCGAGCGTGGCGGGCAGCCCGCCCCATTCCTCGAACACGCGGCAGATGCGCGCGTGCGCGTACTGCACGTAGTACACCGGGTTGTCGTTGTTCTTTGCCAGCGCAAGGTCGACGTCGAAGATGTATTCGGTGTCCGGCTTGCGCGAGAGCAGGAAGAAGCGCACCGCGTCCTTGCTGGTCCATTCGACGAGGTCGCGCAGGGTGACGTAGCTGCCGGCGCGCTTGGAGATTTTCACCTCCTCGCCGCCGCGCATCACCCTGACCATCGTGTGCAGCAAATAGTCCGGGTAGCCCTCGGCGATGCCCACGCCTGCCGCCTGCAGGCCGGCGCGTACCCGCGCGATGGTGCCGTGGTGGTCGCTGCCCTGGATGTTGATCGCGCGTTCGTAACCGCGTTCCCATTTGGCGATGTGATAGGCGACGTCGGGTACGAAATAGGTGTAGGTGCCGTCGGACTTCTTCATCACGCGGTCCTTGTCGTCGCCGTAGTCGGTGGTTCGCAGCCACAGCGCGCCGTCCTGCGCGTAGGTCTTGCCGGCGTCGACCAGTTTCTGCACCGTCGCCTCGACGCGCCCGCTGGTGTACAGGCTCGACTCCAGATAATAGTGGTCGAAGCGCACCGCGAAGGCCTGGAGATCGAGATCCTGCTCGTGACGCAGATAGGCGACGGCGAACTGGCGGATCGAGTCGAGGTCGTCGGCGTCACCCGACGCGGTGAATGCGCGGTCGTCCGACCGGACGCTTTTCCCGGCCAGAAAGTCGGCCGCGATGTCGGCGATGTAGTCGCCGTTGTAGGCGGCTTCCGGCCAGTCGGCGTCGCCCGGCTGCAGTCCTTTGGCGCGCGCCTGCACGCTGGCGGCCAGCGTCGCGATCTGCACCCCGGCGTCGTTGTAGTAGAACTCGCGGCAGACCTCCCAGCCCTGCGCCGCGTACAGGTTGCAGATCGCGTCGCCGAGCGCGGCCTGGCGGCCGTGGCCGACGTGGAGCGGGCCGGTCGGGTTGGCGGAAACGAACTCGACCAGCACCTTGTGGCCGGCACCGGCGTTGCCGCGGCCGTATGCGCCGCCAGCGGCACGGATCTGCGGCACGACGCCGTGCCAGGCGGCCGGCGTCAGATGGAAATTGATGAAGCCGGCGCCGGCGATTTCCGTCCTGGCGATCAAGGGCGAGGCCGGCAGTTCGGTCAGGATGCGCTGTGCCAGCTCGCGCGGATTCTTCTTCAGCGGGCGCGCCAGCTGCATCGCGGCGTTGCTGGAAAAGTCGCCGTGGGCGGGATTCTTCGGACGCTCGATGTCGAGGCTGACGGGGGCGCCGGGCGCCACTGTTTCGAGGGCTTCGCCGATCAGGAGCGCGATCTGGTCTTTCAGCGGATGGGTGTTGGGCATGTTTACTAAAGAGGACGGAGCGGCGTGCGCGCCCCGGTCCCGAGCGCCATCGGAGGCTCAGTGTCGAATGGGTAGCCGGGGATTATAAGCGCCGCGTGCGAGGCATCAAAACAGCAGACTTCAAAACAGCAGATCTCAAAACACCAGGGGATCGACGTCGAGCGACCAGCGTGTCACGCGCGGCTTGATGGTGTCGAGCCGCGGCCGCCAGTCGTGCACGAATTTCTGCAGGGCGGGCCGGTTCGCCGACTGGATCAGCAGCTGTGCACGTTCGAGATTGGCCACGCGCGCCATGGGCGCCGGCACGGCGCCGAATACGCTGACGTCGGCCATATCGGGTGCCAGCGCAGCGGCACGCTGCAGGAAGGCCAGCGCGGCGTCCATGGTCGTCGCTTCGGCGCGCAGCAATACCTGGCGGGTGAACGGTGGCAGATCGAGCTGGCGGCGCTCGGCCAGCAGTTCGTGGGCGTAGCCGGCGTAGTCGTGGCGCTGCAGGTAGCGGAACAGCGGGTGGTCGGGAAACGCGGTCTGGATCAGCACGCGGCCGGGCTTGTCGGCACGCCCGGCGCGTCCGGCCACCTGCATCAACTGGGCGAACAGGCGCTCGGTGGCGCGGAAATCGGGGCTGTAGAGCGCGCCGTCGGTGTCGAGGATCAGCGCCAGCGTCATGTTGGGAAAATCGTGGCCCTTGGCCAGCATCTGGGTGCCGAGCAGGATGTCGACTGTGCCGCCGTGCACCGCTTCGCCGAGTTCGGCCCAGGCGCGCGGGCGCATGCTGTCGCGGTCGATGCGGCGGATGCGCGCGGCGGGCAGCAGGGTGGCCAGCGTCTCCTCCAGCCGCTGCGTGCCCTGGCCGAGCGGTTTCAGGTCGGGGTTGCCGCAGCCCGGACATTCGGCCGGAATGCGCGCCTCGTAGCCGCAGTGGTGGCATTTCAGGCGGTGCGCGGTGCGGTGCAGCACCAGCCGCGCCGAGCAGCGCGGGCAGGGCGACACCCAGGCGCAGCTCGGGCAGTACAGCGCCGGGGCGTAACCGCGCCGGTTGAGGAACACCAGGCTCTGCTCGCCGCGCGCCAGGGTGTCGGCCAGCGCCGTCAGCGCGGGGCGGGTGAGGCCGTTGTCGACCGGAAGGTGGCGGAGATCGACGAGCTCGATGTCCGGCAGCCGCGCCTGGCTGACTGCGCGCTGCTTCAGTTCGATCAGTTGATAGCGTCCGTTCAGGGCTTGCGCGTAGCTTTCCAGCGAGGGGGTGGCCGAGCCGAGCACCACCGCAATACCGGCCTGCTTGCCTCGCGCGATCGCGACATCGCGCGCTGAATAACGCAGACCGTCCTGCTGCTTGAACGAGCCGTCGTGTTCCTCGTCGACCACGATCAGCCCCAGACGCGGCAGCGGCGCGAACACCGACAGCCGGGTGCCGAGCAGGATGTCGCAGTCGGGCGCGGCGAGCCAGTTTTCCACGCGCGCGGTCTCGCTCAATCCGCTGTGCAGGGTGGCGATGCGGCGCCCGGGAAAACGGCGCTGGACATGCTGGGTCAGTTGCGGAGTCAGGGCAATTTCCGGAATCAGCATCAACGCCTGTCTGCCGGTCGTCAGCACCGAGTCGATCAGACGCAGATACAGCTCGGTCTTGCCGCTGCCGGTGACGCCATGGATCAGATGAACGCCAAATTGCGTGAGGGCGGGCAACAGGTGATCCAGCGCCAGCTGCTGCCCGGCCGTCGCGGCGGGGGCGCCGGTCGTGGGGGGGGCGATGGCCGCATGGGCCGGCAGTCGCGACCAGACGGCCCAGCCGGAGGCGACCAGCGCGGCGGCATGACGGGACTGTTTCTGCGCGCGCAATGCTGCCCGGGATGGCGATGACTTTCGCAGGGTCTCCAGCAGGGCGCGCTGCGCCCGCGCTCGCGCACCCGGTTGCGCCGTGGCCCCGGCTTCGGTCAGTGTCAGCCAGGGGGTCTCGGCGGCAAAGGGCATGGCGTTGCGCAGGCGTGGCGGCAGGGTGGCCAGCAGGATCGCGCCCAGCGGAAAGTGATAATACTCGGCGCAGAACCGGGCCAGGCGAAGGATGTCAGGCGACAGTGCGGGCCGGTCGTCCAGCACCCGGATCACATCGCGCAGCTTGTCGGCCAGGATGGCGCTGTCGCTCTGAAGGCCAAGCACGACTCCGGTCTGCCGGGTGCGGCCGAATGGAACTTCGACCAGATGGCCCGGCCGCACCGTACCGGGTTGCGCTGGCAGGCGATAGTCGAACAACCGGTGAAGCGGGGTGTCGAGCGCAACCTGGAGGATGGACGGCATGTCAGCGGAGTATCCTGGCCAGGTGTCGGGGTGGTTTCACTAAGCGGTTGTTAATCAAAGGGTATTTTGATTTGTCCACGCAAGCTGTGGATAATTGTGTGGACGATTTGTGTTGACTCCCCCCAAATGCCCGTGTTTAAACGAAGAGGCCCTGCGGACTAAAAAGCGGGCAGGTCAGTAAATTTATATTATTCAGTCACTTGTGGACTTGCCGGGACTGTCAAGGGTTTGTCATGAAAAAAAGTCTCGTGCCTCAATAGTGTGCATAAGTCAATGCTTCCGGACGGCCAAAAATCGGCCTCCGCAGGCCATGACGGGGTGCGGAGGCTTGTTTTTGCCGGGCTCAGGCCTGCTGTATTCCGGCGATCACCCAGCCCCCCTGGCCGTGGATGGGCTTGCTGAGATGCCAGATTTCGTCCAGTGGCGTGGCGTCCTGATTGGCCGCCTCGCGGACGAGTCCGGTGAAGCGGACGCTGGCGACGTGGCGATTGTCGGTGTCGACGGCCTCCAGCACCTCGGCGTCGAGCGTCATCACGTCCGTGGTTTGCGCGGCGTCGCCGCGTTCGGCCAGCTGCATGCGGATTTCAGCGAATACTTCGGGCGTGGTGAAGCTGCGCAGATCGTCCAGATTGCCGGCGTCGAAGGCGGCCTGCAGGCGGATGAAGTTGAGCTTGGCCTCGCGCGCGAAGGCGTCAGGATCGAACCCGGGCGGGAAGGCGGCGGAACCGGCGCTGCCGGAGGCGCCGGCAGACGCTTGTTCGAACCCGGCAGGCGCGCCGGGATTCATTCCCGCGGGCGCCGCGCCGGCGTACTGCATGGCGGGCGCATTCGGCGTATGGCGCCGCATCAGGAAGCGGAACAGCATGAATGCGACCATCGCCAGCAGGGCCAGCATCAGGATGTTCGCCATGCCCTCGCCCAGGCCCAGGTGGGAGGCCAGGGCGGCCAGGCCCAGACCCGCGGCGAGTCCGGCGATCGGCCCCATCCAGCTGCGTTTCTGCGGCGTGGCCTGCGCGGGGGCGCCGGCTTGCTGCGGAGATTGCGGGGCAGGATTGACCGTCTTCTTGGCGGGAACGCTGCGCTGCATGCCGAAGGATTTGCCGCCGCCCAGACGGCGGGCGTCGGCCTCCTGCGTGACAAGACCGAAGCTGATGAACAGGGTAAACAGGGCGATCAGGTATCGTTTCATGGGGAGTCCTGGTGAATGAAGGTTGAGTGTTCAGGAGGGGTGTCGGGCGAAAAGGTTCCGGAGCCTCGGCGGTTCCCGCTGGCGGATCAGGGTGCGTGCGGGGCTGCGCGGATCGCGCGGCTGTAGCCGTGTACCGCATCGACCAGCACGCTGACGTTGTCCGGATGGGTGAATTGCGAAATACCGTGGCCGAGGTTGAATACGTGGCCGGGGTGGTTGCCGTAACGGTCGATGATACGCGCAACTTCGCTGCGGATGATGTCCGGTGTGCCGTGCAGGGCGCTGGGGTCGAGGTTGCCCTGCAGCGCTACCCGGTTGCCGGCACGCAGGCGTGCCTCGCCGATGTCGAGCGTCCAGTCCAGACCGACGGCATCGGCGCCGATGGCGGCCATGGATTCCAGCCAGTTGCCGCCGCCCTTGGTGAAGACGATGCTGGGCACGCGGCGACCCTCGCGTTCCCGGATCAGACCGGCGACGATGCGTTCCATGTAGTCGAGCGAGAATTCCCTGTACGCGTGGGGGGTGAGGCTGCCGCCCCAGGAATCGAAGATCATCACTGCCTGCGCGCCGGCTTCGATCTGCGCGTTGAGATAGTCGGTCACCGCCCGGGTGTTCACTTCCAGGATGCGGTGCAGCAGGTCGGGGCGGCTGTACAGCATGGTCTTGATATGGCGGTAGTCGTCCGAGCCGCCGCCTTCGATCATGTAGCAGGCCAGCGTGTAGGGGCTGCCGGAAAAGCCGATCAGCGGCACCGAGCCATCGAGCGCACGGCGGATCGAGCGGACCGCGTCCATCACGTAGCCCAGTTTGTCGGTCGGGTCGGGGGCGGAAAGATCGCGGATTTCCCATTCGTCGCGCAGCGGACGCTCGAAGCGCGGCCCCTCGCCCTGTGCGAAATACAGTCCGAGCCCCATCGCATCGGGCACGGTGAGAATGTCGGAAAACAGGATCGCGGCATCGAGGGAATAGCGCGCCAACGGCTGTAGCGTCACTTCGGTGGCGAGGTCGGGCGTCTTGCAGAGCGTGAGAAAGTCGCCGGCCCGGGCGCGGGTGGCATTGTATTCAGGCAGGTAGCGCCCTGCCTGGCGCATCAGCCACAACGGGGTGTAGTCGGTCGGCTGGCGCAGCAGCGCGCGCAGGAAGGTATCGTTCTTGAGGGCGGACATGGCGTGGGCCCGATTTGGAGCCGTGACACAAAGCCCGCAGTTTAGCAGGCTTGCGTCGCCACCCCCGAAACGGCCGGCAGGCGCGGGCGTCCATGCCGTTCGATGGGGTGCCCGCACACCAGGCGTGTGGTGTCAGCGGGTTGTTTGAGCAGGTCGCCACATGTCCCGCAATGTGACGCCGCAAGGCTCAAGTTTTTCCGGAAAGTGCCGATTCATGGCCGACGAACGGAAGATTTCCCGCCCTGTTTTGCCCAGCCCGATTTTTTAATTTGCGCTCACGCCAGCCTGTCAGTTCAATCAGGCATGTAAAAAAGTTAGAATTTTCGGATTTTCTAAAATTTATAATTCTCCTGGAGGAACCCCGATGCAACTGAATAAATGTGCGGCCGCGCTCGCCGCCCTGGGCATGGCTGTGCCCGGCATGGCCCTGGCGACCAACGGCATGCTCATGGAGGGCTACGGCCCCATTGCCACCGGCATGGGCGGTGCGTCCATGGCCTACGACAACGGCACGGCCGCCATGGCGAACAATCCGGCCACGCTGGGCCTGATGGCGGAAGGCAGCCGGGTCGACGCGATGCTGGGGTTCGTCGGACCCGACGTCAAGACGTCCATGGGCATCGGCAAATCCAGCGCGGACGCCTTCTACATGCCGGCATTCGGCTACGCGACCCGGCAGGGCAAGCTGACCTACGGCGCCGGCATCTACGGCCAGGGCGGCATGGGCACCGAATACGCCAGCGGCGACATGGCGCAGGTGAGCGTCGGGCGGGTGATTTTCCCGCTGGCCTACGCGCTCAGTGATCGCTTCAATCTCGGCGGCAGCGTCGATATCGTCTGGGGCGGGATGGATATGGCGGTCAGCGGATACGGCATCCACTTCAAGGACGGCAGCGACTTCACCGGCGCGGCCAAAGGCTACAGCCTGGCGGCCAAGCTCGGCTTCACCTACAGGCTGGCCGACGCGCTCACCGTCGGCGGCGTCTATCAGTCAGCCGGCAATCTGCCTGACCTCAAGGATGGCCTCTACAAGGTGAAGGGCTTCGACATGCCCGCTACCGTGGGTTTAGGCCTGGCCTGGCAGGCGAACGACCGCCTCATGGTCGCGGCCGACGTCAAGGACGTGCTGTGGGGCGACAGCATGAATACCGTGACGATCTACAAGAACGGCGCCGTCGTCGCCCCGTTCCAGCAGGACTGGAACAACCAGATCGTGCTGTCGCTGGGTCTCGCCTACCAATTCAGCGAGGCCCTGACCGGCCGCATCGGCTACAACTACGGCAAGAATCCGATTCCGGATCAGTTCGTCAACTACCTGTGGCCGGCGATCGTCGAACACCACTACACGGCGGGCTTTGGCTATGCCTTCAGCAAGCAGTCCACGGTGAATTTCGCGTTGAGCTATTCGCCCAAGGCCTCGGTGACCGGAACGGGTCCGAGTCCGGCTATCGGCGGCAATGGCGGCATGGTGATCGAGCACAGCCAACTGAACTGGCAGTTGATGTACAGCTACGCGTTCTGAGCACCGATTTTCTGCTGCATGGGCGGGGGGCACCCGGAATGGACCGGCTTGCCCGCCTGTCCGGCCGGGCCTGGGTGAGCGCCGCCATTCAAAGCGCCAGCAGGGCGGTCAGGAGCACCATCACGCCACACAACGCGTGCCAGGCCCGTGGGGCTCGCGGCGCTTTCGCCACGCCGGCCAGGGTAATCCCCGCTCCCGCCCCGCTCCATTCGTACAGTTGCATGTGTTCATCGTCGAGACATGACAGGGTCCGATACATGTGATTCTCCCGGTTGCCACCGCGCAGGCCGGCGGCCGCACGCGGCCGCCGGCACGCCACGCTCAGCGTTTGACCTGCAGATCGTTTTCCACCGTTTTGACGCCCTCCACGCCGCGGGCGATTTTTTCCGCCTGGGCGACCTGCGAGGGATTGTTTACCCAGCCGGCCAGTTGCACGATGCCCTTGTGGGTTTCCACGTTCACATCGAGGCCCTTCACGCCCTCATCTTTCAGCAGCAGGGTTTTCACCTTGGTCGTAATCCAGGCGTCATCCACGTATTTGCCTGCCGCGATGCGGTCGGCGTTCGAGTGGGCCTTGACGAGCTCATCGCGATCGAGGGCGTTGTCGTGATTGCTGTCGCCTTCCTTGAAGGCCTTGGCCTGGCCGCCCTGGGCTTCGTATTCCTGCAGACTGATCTTGCCGTCGCCATTGCTGTCGTAAGTCTTGAAGTCGACGGCCGCCGCCTGGGCCTGTCCGACGGCGCCCGCACCCAGTATGCCGGCAAGCGCAAGCGTCAGAAGACTGCGATGGTGTGTGGTCATGATGCTCTCCATATATGAAGGGTTTCAGGTTCCGTCACGCTGATCAGAGGCGATCGTCGGGCGCAGGCATGGCCGGTGCGGCGGGCGATGCCGGCGCGCCCTGGGTGGCGGATGACGTGCCTTGCTTGGCGAATTCGTCCGGACTCACGCTGTGGTCGCCGTTGCTGTCGATCAGGCGGAAGGTTTGCTCCTGGCCGCCTTTCGCCTGATATTCCTGCAGGCTGATCTGGCCGTCGCCATTTTTGTCATAGCTTTTGAAACCGGACGAGCCTGACGCGGCCAGGACCGGGATGGACGCGGTGGCGCCCAATACGCCGGCCAGGCCGAGAGTCCAGAGGTGACGATTGATAGATTTCATGCTGATCTCCTGTAATGGATGGATTCAAGAATGCGGAAGCACTCAGGCGGAGCTCTAGCGATGACCGTGCCAGATAATTTTTAATCAATTGAATCAAATGCTTATTTGATGTATGCCGTGATCTGCCCGGGGTTTGGCGAAGGGAATCGCCCTACGTTGTCGCCGTTCCCCGACAGATGAACCCATAGGCTTGTAACAATTTGTTTTGACATGCTTTTTTTGTATACGCGCAGCGACATGCCGTGGCGGCCCGGTGACCGGGCGCGAAAAAAGTCCGGCGTGCGGGCTATGCGACGGGGGGGCGGCGGCCCGTGACCAACATCACAAGAAACGCGACCAGACCCACCACAAACAGGATTCTGGCCACCCAGGCGGCGGTGCCGGCTACCCCCGCAAAGCCGAAAATCCCGGCGATGATGGCGATGATCAGGAATGTGACGGCCCATCCGAACATGGTCTTCTCCTCTGAGCGTTGATGAACGCGCCTCAAGACGCTATCCCCTCAGTGCAGAGTGTGTGCCAGGAAAAAATAGCCTGATGAATCAATCGCGTTCCGTCAGATGGACGGATCGGGCGCCGTGTGGGCCGGCTGGATGTCGCCGTTGCCCGACAGTCAGTCGGTGTCGTCGCGGTCCTTGAACAGGGCGGGCGTGAGATCGTGGCGTTGCAGCAGCCGATAGACTTCGGTGCGGTTGCGTCCTGCCAGCCGCGCCACTTCGCTGACCTGGCCGCGGGTCAGTTTCAGCAGGGTGATGAGGTAATTACGCTCAAAGGCCGCGCGCGCCTCGGCCAGCGGCTGGATGTCGGCGGGCTTGTCGCGCAGGGCGCGGCCGACCAGTGCGGCCGGGATGGTGGCCGTGGTGCACAGGGCGCAGCATTGTTCCAGCGCATTGTGCAGTTGACGGATATTGCCGGGCCAGTCGGCCGCCACCAGCATGTCGAGCGCATCGGGGGTAAAGCCATGGATACGGCGCTGGTATTTCTCCGTCAGGACGGCAAGGAAGTGCTGCGCCAGCAACGGAATGTCCTCGCGCCGTTCACGCAGCGGCGGCAGCGTCAGGTTGACCACGTTCAGCCGGTAATACAGATCTTCGCGAAACTCCCCGCTGACGATGGCCTCCTCGAGGTTGCGGTGCGTGGCCGAGAGGATGCGCACGTCGACCGCGCGTGTCTCGGTCGCGCCGACCGGGCGCACCTCGCCCTCCTGCAGCACGCGCAGCAGCTTGACCTGAAGCGGCGCGGGCATGTCGCCGATTTCGTCCAGAAACACGGTCCCGCCCTGCGCGCTGAGAAACAGGCCGGGATGATCGCGGCCCGCGCCGGTGAAGGCGCCTTTGACATGGCCGAACAATTCCGATTCGAGCAGTTCGGCCGGAATCGCCCCGCAATTGATCGCGACGAAGGGTTTGGCGTGGCGCGGGCTGGCACGATGAATCGCGCGCGCCAGCAATTCCTTGCCGGTGCCCGATTCGCCCTGGATCATCAGGGCCGCGTCGATCTGGGCGGCCAGACGGGCTTCGGCCAGCAGCGTGTCCATCACCGGGCTGACGGTGACGATTTCGCTGCGCCAGCCGTCATCCTTGACGTCGGGGCCGCTGCCGGCCAGCCGGGTGGCGCGCTTCAGCAGGTCGACCAGCGTAGGCGCATCGTAGGGTTTGGTCAGATAGCCGAACAAGCCCTGCTGGGTGGCGGCCACGGCGTCCGGGATGGTGCCGTGTGCGGTCAGCACGATCACCGGCAACGCCGGGTCGCGCGCATGGATGGCCCGAAACAGGGCCATGCCATCGATGCCGCCCATCTGCATGTCGGTCAGCACGGCATCGGGCCGCGCCAGCGCCAGCCGGGCCAGGGCGGCTTCACCGCTATCGACGGCCTCGACCTTGAATCCGTTGGCTTCCAGCCGCAGCGTGATCAGCTCGCGCAGCGCCGCATCGTCGTCCACGACCAGGATGGCAGGTTTTTTCATGGCGGCTTGGGCAGCGTGTTGCGCTGCTGCAGGGTTTTTTCCAGCGCCTTGATCTGGTCGAGCTTGTCCTGCAGTTCCTGCGCGCGTGCGGTCTGCTGCCGGAGCTCGATACGCGCCGTGAGCGATTTCTTCATCAGGTCGAGCAGCGTATGCGCGCGAGGATCGGCGTCGTCGATCGCAGCCAGGCTCCGGAGGCTGCGTTCGTACGCGTCCACGCTCTCTTCGCGCTCCAGCAGGGCGGCCTGCTGGAAGCGTTTGAGGTCGTCCAGGCGGCGCTCATTGTCCAGCGCGGCCAATTCGCGCCGACGCTGTTCGGGCGATAGCGCCGCCACCCGCGACAGCTCGCTCAAGAGTGCCGACGCACTCATGCCGGATGCCCGGCTGACGGGAGCCGTCGTCTGGCCGGGCAGCGGCGGGACGACGCAGGCGTTCAGCGTCAGCAAAAGACTGGCCAGCAGGACGGATTTGAAGGTCATTCGTTGCGTGTCGGGTTAATGGGGCCAGCGTAGCCGGAAACAGGTCGACCAGGGCGGATGGTCGATCACCTCGGCGTCGCCGCCGACCGCTCGCAGCGACTCGCGCACGATCGACAGGCCGAGTCCGCTGCCCCGCACCGTGCTCGCCGGTTGACGCGCGCCCTGAAAAAACGGCTCGAAGACGCGCGCGCGCTCGTCTTCGGGGATGCCATCGCCCTGATCGCATACCCAGACTTCGACCGAGCCCTCGACCGCCACGCTCTTCACCAGGATGCGCCCGCCCTCGGGACTGAATTTGACCGCATTCGACAACAGATTGTCGAGTATGGTTTCCAGCTGGCCGCGTTCGGTGTGGAGCACCGGCGCCGCAAACGCCGTCACGACCTCGATACGGCGCGCATCGAGCGCCAGTTTTTGCCGTGCCAGAACGGTGTTCAGTGTGTCGCTCAGCGCGTGCGGCGTGGCGGGCGCAGGGGCCGCCCCGCGCACCATGCTGCTGTAGCGGATCAGGTCTTCGATGCGTTTCTGCAGGTCGCGGCTGCCGCTGTCCATGATGCCGACGATGCTGCGCTGGCGCAGGTTGAGACTGCCCGCCAGTTCGTCTTTCAACAGCGCCACGCCTTCGCGCAGCGAGGCGAGCGGCGTTTTCAGTTCATGCGACACGTGGCGCAGGAAACGCAGTTTCTGCTCTTCCAGCGCCTGCAGGCGCTGGCGCAGCCAGTCGATTTCCCGCCCCAGTTCGACGATGTCCTGCGGCCCGCTGATGGCAGGCAGGGGGCGCAGGTCGGCCAGACCGAGCTGCTGGATCGACGATTTGAGCTGTTTGATCGGACGGTTGATCATCCAGGAAAACACGGCGGCCAGCAGCAGCGTCAACGGAATCAATGCCAGCGCCAGGAGGATCAGCCGCCGGCGGGTGGCCTGCACGGTTCCTTCCAGCGTCTGCAATTCGCGCTGCACCGCGGTGTCCGCCTGGACGAGCAGCGTGCGCGCGACATCATGCAGGCTGTCGAAAGCCGGGCCGAGCGCCTGGAACTGTTCGCTGGCCAGGAATTCGCCCGGCCGCACCTGACGATACAGCGCCTGGCTGCGTGCCTGCAGCGTGGCCAGTGCGGTGCGCGAACGGGGGTCGGCGAGCAGCGTGTCGAGTTGCGCCAGCTGGGCGTGCAGTTCGTCGAAGCTTTGCCGCAAGGCCGGGCCCAGTTCGGCATCCTTCAACAAATGGTATTGCCCCGCGGCGCGCTGCAACTGACTGACCGATTCGACGATCTGGCGCACGTCGCGCGTGACCGCGAGGCTGCTGCGGGTGAACTGGCGCTGGGTGTCGACCACGCCCTGCAGCACGTGCACCGCATTGATCAGGCCGCTGGCGAGCGGCACGATCAGCACGCCCATGGCGACGATGACCAGGATGGTGAATGAACGTGGGTAGTAAGGTGCTGAAAGCATCCGGCAAGAGCGGTCGATGGCCATGCCGCAGCATACCCCGCTGGACGGACACGGGTGCGGCCTGCCGCCCCCGCGCGCGGCGGGCGCTACAGCAGGTCGAGGTAGGCGAGGATCCCTTTGGCCGCTTCGCGGCCTTCCCAGACGGCGGTCACCACCAGATCGGAGCCGCGCACCATGTCGCCGCCGGCGAAGATTTTCGGATGGGTGGTCTGGAAGGCGTGCGCCTGGCCATTGGCGATCACGCGGCCGCCCGCATCGGTAGTGATCTGGTGCTGCTCGAACCAGGGCTGCGGATTGGGGCGGAAACCGAACGCCACGATGACGCGATCGGCCGGGATCACCTCTTCGGAACCCGGCACCACCACCGGGGTGCGGCGTCCGCGGGCATCGGGCGGGCCGAGTTCGGTGGTGACCAGTTTGACGCCTTCGACCTTGTCGTCGCCGACGATCTCGACCGGCTGGCGGTTCCACAGGAATTGCACGCCCTCTTCCCTGGCGTTGCCGACTTCGCGCTTGGAACCGGGCATGTTCTTCTCGTCGCGGCGATAGGCGCAGACGACCGAGGCCGCCTCCTGACGGATGCTGGTGCGGTTGCAGTCCATCGCGGTATCGCCGCCGCCGAGCACCACGACGCGCTGGCCCTTCATGTCGTGGAAGATCTCGTCCGGTTTGGCCAGATCGAGGCACTTGCGCACGTTGGAAATCAGGAAGGGCAGCGCTTCCAGTACGCCGGGCAGATCCTCGCCGGGGAAGCCGCCCTTCATGTAGGTGTAGGTGCCCATGCCCATGAACACGGCGTCGTATTCGTCGAGCAGGGCCTGCATCGACACGTCCTTGCCGATTTCGGTGTTGAGGCGGAATTCGATGCCCATGCCTTCGAACACTTCGCGGCGGTTCGTCATCACCCATTTTTCCATCTTGAATTCGGGGATGCCGAAAGTGAGCAGGCCGCCGATTTCGTCGTAGCGGTCGAACACCACCGGCTTCACGCCGTTGCGCGCCAGCACGTCGGCGCAGCCCAGGCCGGCGGGGCCGGCGCCGATCACCGCGACTTTCTTGCCGGTGGCGACGACATTCGACATGTCGGGGCGCCAGCCGGCCTTGAAGGCTTCCTCGGAAATGTAGCGTTCGATCTGGCCGATGGTCACCGCGCCGAAGCCACCCACGTTCGGGCCGCCGCCGACCGCTTCGCCGAAGCCATCGGTATTGAGGGTGCACGCGCCCTCGCACAGGCGATCCTGCGGGCACACGCGGCCGCACACCTCGGGCAGCGAATTGGTCTGGTGGGACAGCTCCGCCGCTTCGAACAGATGGCCTTCGGCCACCAGTTTCAACCAGTTGGGAATGTAGTTGTGCACCGGGCACTTCCATTCGCAATACGGATTGCCGCAGCCGAGGCAGCGGTCGGCCTGTTCCTGCGCGTGCGCGGCATCCATCAGCGCATAGATTTCCAGGAATTCGTGCTTGCGGACGCTGGCAGGGGTCTTTTCACCGTCGCGCCGCGCCTGCTTCAGAAAGCGGAATACGTCACCCATCGTCATGCACTCACTGCTTCACGTGCCTGGACGGGAAGATCCTCGACCAGGTTTTCCATCGAAATGCGCTTCGGCTTGACCAGCCAGACGCGCGACAGGGTGGCGTCGAAGTCGGCCAGCAGCGCTTTCGCGTGCGCGCTGCCGGTAAGCGCCAGGTGCCGTTCGATCTGGGTCCGCAGAAAGATGCGGAACGGCTCGGTTTCATCGCGGGTGATGCGGGTCAGTTCGACCATTTCCTTGTTGGTCTTCGATACGAAGTCGCCCGTGTCATCGACCACGAAGGCCAGGCCGCCGCTCATGCCGGCACCGAAATTCAGCCCGGTGTCGCCCAGCACGACGACGCAACCGCCGGTCATGTATTCGCAGCCGTGGTCGCCGATGCCTTCCACCACGGCCAGCGCGCCGGAGTTGCGCACGCCGAAGCGTTCGCCGGCCATGCCGGCGGCGTAGAGTTCGCCGCCGGTGGCGCCGTACAGGCAGGTGTTGCCGAGCAGCGTGTTGCGATGCGCCTCGAAGGTGGCGACGCGCGGCGGATAGATCACCAGCCGGCCGCCGCCCATGCCTTTGCCGACATAGTCGTTGGCGTCGCCCTCGAGCGTCAGGGTCAGCCCCTTGTGGTTCCACACACCGAAGCTCTGGCCGGCCGAACCGTTGAGCTGAATGCGGATCGTGTCGTCCGGCAGGCCGCGGCTCCCGTGTGCCTTGGCGATTTCGCCCGACAGGCGCGCGCCGATCGAACGGTTGACGTTGCGCATGTCATAACGCAGCTCGATCGGCGTGGCGGCCTGGATGGCGCCGATCGCGTCGGCCACCATTTTTTCGGCGAGCTCGCCCTTGTCGAACGAAGGATTGCGTGCCTGCTGTGCAAAACGCGGTGCGTCAACGGGAATGTCGCCCTGCGACAGCAGCACGTCGAGCTTGAGCCGACCCTGGCGCGGCGTGTCGCCCGCCGCGAGGTGGAGCAGGTCGGTGCGGCCGATCAGGTCGGTCAGCTTGCGGATGCCCAGGGAGGCCATCAGTTCGCGCGTTTCCTCGGCGACGAACTTGAAGTAGTTCACCACCATCCCGGGCAGGCCGATGAAGTGGTCGCGGCGCAGCGTCTCGTTCTGCGTGGCGATACCGGTCGCGCAGTTGTTCAGATGGCAGATGCGCAGGTATTTGCAGCCCAGCGCGATCAGCGGGCCGGTGCCGAAGCCGAAGGACTCCGCACCGAGAATGGCCGCCTTGACCACATCGAGGCCGGTTTTCAGGCCGCCGTCGGTCTGCACCTGCACGCGTCCACGCAGGCCGTTGGCGCGCAATACCTGCTGCGCTTCGGACAGGCCCAGTTCCCACGGCGACCCCGCGTACTTGACCGAAGCCAGCGGCGATGCGCCGGTCCCGCCGTCGTAGCCGGAAATGGTGATGAGGTCGGCGTAGGCCTTGGCGACGCCGGCCGCGATGGTGCCGACGCCGGGTTCGGCGACCAGTTTCACCGATACCAGCGCGTCGGGATTGACCTGCTTGAGATCGAAAATCAGCTGCGCCAGATCCTCGATGGAATAGATGTCGTGATGCGGCGGCGGTGAAATCAGCGGGGTGCCGGGCTTGGTGTGGCGCAGGCTGGCGATCAGCGGCGAGACCTTGTCGCCGGGCAATTGCCCGCCCTCGCCGGGCTTGGCGCCCTGGGCGATCTTGATCTGCAGCACTTCGGCGTTGACCAGGTAGGTCGCGGTGACGCCGAAGCGGCCGGAGGCGACCTGCTTGATCTTGGATGTCTTGACCGTGCCGTAGCGTTTCGGATCCTCGCCGCCCTCGCCCGAGTTGGAACGGCCGCCGATGCGGTTCATGCCCTCGGCCAGCGCCTCGTGCGCCTCCGGCGACAAGGCGCCGAGCGACATGCCGGCGGAATCGAAGCGCTTGAGGATGGATTCCAGCGGTTCGACTTCTTCCAGCGGAATGGGCGTGATGCCGGTTTTCAGCGTCATCAGGTCGCGCAGCATCGCCACCGGACGGGTATCGACGATGCTGGAGTACTTCTTGAACTCGGCGTAATCGCCGGTCTTCACGGCTTTCTGCAGTTGCTGCACCACGTCCGGATTGTAGGCGTGGTATTCCTCGCCGAACATGAACTTCAGCAGACCGCCCGTGGTCAGCGGACGCAACGGATTGAACGCCGCGCGGTGCAACGCTTTCTGGTCGGACTCGAAGTCGTCGAAGTTGGCGCCGGAAATGCGCGACACCGTACCCTTCAGGCACAACTCGACCACGCTTTCGTGCAGGCCCACGCCTTCGAACAACTGCGCCCCGCGGTAGCTCGCCACCAGCGAAATGCCCATCTTGGAGAGCACCTTGTACAGACCCTTGTCCATGCCCTTGCGGAAATTGGACAGCGCCTTGTCGAGATTGGGCTTGATTTCGCCGGTCCTGACGAATTCGCCGATCACCTGGTAGGCGAGATACGGATACACCGCGGTCGCGCCGTAGCCGATCAGGCAGGCATAGTGGTGCGGGTCGCGCAGCGTACCGGTTTCCACCACGATGTTGGCGCTGCAGCGCAGGCCGGCGGCGATCAGCGCATGGTGCACGGCGCCGGTGGCAAACAGCGCATGGATCGGCAGGCGGTCGCGGGCGAGGTTGCGGTCGGACAGCACGAGGATCACCTTGCCGGCTTTCACCGCATCGACCGCGCGCGCGGTCAGTGCCTGGATCGCGGCTTCCAGCGAGGCGGCTGCCGGATCGTAGTGCAGGTCGAGCGTGAGCGAAGCGAAAGCCGGGTCATCCAGGCTCAGCAGTTTGTCGAAGGCCTCCTTCGACAGCAGCGGCGTGTGCACTTCCACCCGGCGTGCATGCGCGGGCGTTTCCTGGAACAGGTTGCGTTCGGGGCCGAAGCTGGTGTTGAGCGACATCACGATCGCCTCGCGGATCGGATCGATCGGCGGATTGGTCACCTGCGCGAACTGCTGGCGCAGGTAGTCGAACGGCGAGCGCACTTTCTGGCTCAATACCGCCATCGGCGTGTCGTCGCCCATCGAGCCGATCGCCTCGGCGCCGTCCTCGGCCAGCACACGGATGATCTGGTCGCGTTCCTCGAAACTGACGTTGAAGAGTTTCTGATGGATCAGCAGACTGGCGGCATCCATGACCGCCAGGTCGGCATCCTGACTGATCGACAGGTCGAGCTTAACCGCGCTGGATTTCAGCCATTCGCGGTAGGGCTGCGCGCCTTTCAGTTCGTTGTCGATGTCTTCCGGCATCAGCAGACGGCCGGTCTCGAGGTCGGCCGCGACCATCTGGCCGGGCTTGACGCGGCCCTTCTTCGCCACGTTGGCCGGATCGATCTGCCACACGCCCACTTCGGAGGCGATGGTGAGAATGCGATCCTTGGTCAGCACCCAGCGCGCCGGGCGCAGGCCGTTGCGGTCGAGCGTGCAGACGGCGTAGCGGCCGTCAGTTAAAACAATCCCCGCGGGGCCGTCCCACGGTTCCATGTGCATCGAGTTGTATTCGTAGAAGGCGCGGATGTCGGCATCCATCGACTCGACGTTCTGCCAGGCCGGCGGAATCACCAGGCGCAGCGCGCGGAACAGGCCCGCGCCGCCCATCACCAGGCCTTCGACCATGTTGTCGAGACTCATCGAATCGGAGCCCTTGGTGCCGACGATGGGACGGATGTCGTCCATGTCGGGGATCAGCGGGGTTTCGAACTTCTGCTCGCGGGCGCGGCTCCAGTTGCGGTTGCCCTGCACGGTATTGATCTCGCCGTTGTGCGCCAGATAGCGGAACGGCTGCGCCAGCCGCCACTGCGGCCAGGTATTGGTCGAGAAACGCTGGTGGAACACCGCCAGACTGGTGGCGAAGCGCGTGTCGTTCAGGTCGGGGTAGAACACCGGCAGATTGTCCGGCATCACCAGGCCCTTGTAGCTGATCACGCGGCACGACAGGGTCGGCAGGTAGAACACCGGATCGATGGGCTCCCGCGCCTTTTCGGCGCGGCGGCGGGCGATGTAGAGCTTGCGCTCGAAATCGTCCTCGCTCATTCCGGCCGGGGCGTTGACGAACACCTGCTCGATATGCGGCAGCGATTCCAGCGCCGACTCGCCGCATACGCGGGGATCGGTGGGCACCAGGCGAAACCCGGCGACGGCGAGGCCCTGGGCTTCGAGTTCGGACGTGAGCGTGATGCGCGCCTGCGCCTGTGGGGCGGCATCGAGCGGCAGGAATACCAGCCCGGCGGCATACAATTCGCCCAGCGCGAAGCCGGCTTCGGCTGCCACGGCCCGCAGGAAGGCGTCCGGCTTCTTGAACAGGAGGCCGCAGCCGTCGCCCGACAAACCGTCCGCCGCGATCGCGCCGCGGTGTGTCATGCACGCCAGCGAACCGATCGCGTTCCGCACCAGCGCGTGGCTGGGTTGATTGTCGATCTGGGCGATCAGGCCGAAACCGCAGCTATCCTGTTCGAAATCGGGCGAATACAGCGTCCCGTCCAGCCAGCGTTGTCGTTCCATTGTGGTGTAGGCTCAGGCAACAGCGGCCTGCCCAGGGGCAAGCCGCAAAATTTAAGCGAAAAGTGCGGCATTTTAATCCCGTCCGGTCCGGGCGGCAATATTTCTTGCGCGCCCAGTCCTTGTTGTGGCAAGGGTTGGCGCCGGACGGGCGCTAGAAGCTGGGAGTGCCGTTGCCCCGGAAAATTCCATTCCGGTTACCGGCGCGCCACGGGATGATTTTGACAGTGGCGAACCTGCGGCGATTATCCTAGTCTGACTAGCGTATCAATCAGGCGACCCCCATGCCGACACCGGATACCCGACCGTCTCCCGCTACGCCGCACCATCGCTGGTCGATCGACCAGATTGCGTTTGACCGCATCGCGCATGAACGTATCGTCCGCGAGGACACCTGGTTGTATGTGCTGGCCGCCGCATCGTTCGTGGAAAGCCTGTCTGACTTGTATACCCGGAATCTGCTGGACTACATGGCGGACGATTCCGAAGCCAGTGGCTGGCTGCGTGAGCAATGGGAACCGGAAGAGCTGCAGCACGGGCGGGCTCTGCGGCGCTACGTGGAGACGGTGTGGCCGGGGTTTGACTGGCCCGCGGCGTTCGACGGATTCTGTGCCGATTATCGCCCCTATTGCAAACCCGAGTTGCTGGCGCCCACGCGCGCGCTGGAGATGGTTGCACGTTGCGTCATCGAAACCGGCACCTCGGGGCTGTATGGCCTGTTGCATCAGGTCAGCCCGGAGCCGGTGTTGTCCGCGCTGACGGGGCATATCCATCATGATGAAGTGGGACACTACAAATATTTCTATCATTTTTTTCTGCGCTATCGGGAGACAGAGCACCCGTCACGCTGGCAAGTGGCGCGCGTGCTGCGCCATCGGCTGAGCGAGATCGGTCAGGAGGATGCCTACCTCGCGCTGAAGAATGCGGTGACCGTGCACCACCCGGATCAGACATTCGGCCCGCAGGATTTTCAGCGCTTTCAGCACATGGCGGGGCATTGGGCACGCATCGCCTATCCATACGACATGACGGTGAAGATGCTGCTCAAGCCGCTGCGCCTGCCCAATTTCATCAATCGCCTTGCGCTACCGCTGCTGGTGTATCAGGCCCGGCGCGTCGTGGCCCCGTAGGCCTCGCCTTTCTTCAGTAAACCGAGCACCTTGCGCAGTGAGCTGCTCGATGAATCGCCTGGCCGACCGAGCAGCCTGTTCCTGTCGCGGGCTAAGCCGCGAGCTGCCCGGCCATGCGTCCGAGCTCCACCTTGTCGTGGCGCAGCGTGTTGATTTCCTGCTTGATCTGCACCATGCGGCCATGCAGCGTGCCCATGTTTTCCAGAATTCGCTGCAGGCTGGCCAGCCGCGTATCGAGATATTGCTTGTGCTCGCGGATGCGCGTCATGATGGGGTCGAGCGCGATGCGCAGCCAGCGTTCCGCTTCCAGCCGCGCAAGTTTGAACGCCTTGCGTGCCTCCTCGGCCAGTCCGGCATAAAAACGCCGGATCATGAAACGTTTTTCCAGCATCAGGTTGGCAGGATCCTTGCAGAAGGCTTCCGTCTCGCGCATCAAGGTATCCAGCCGGTTGCGATAGACCCCCAGGTCCAGCCGCGGCACCTGCATCTTTGGCAGCTTGTGTGTGTGATGAAAACGCATATAGGCCTGTTCGAGCGCATCCAGCATGCTGTCGGCCAGTCGGGTCGCCTGCTGGAAACGTTTGCCCATCTCTTCGCTCAGGTGGCGAATGCCGCCGGTCAGTCCGCGGGTGGTCCAGCTGATTTCCATGGCTGCGCGGCCGCTCTGCAGAATCGCGTCCAGCGTATCCGCCGACAGATTCGAAAGCAGGTGTTCGCCCTGCTCCTGCACCATTTTCCGGGTGGTGCGGAACTGGCTGGCCGTCGCGTCGTAGCTGTCCTTTTCCAGTTGCAGGCTGGCGCGTGTCTGTTCGATCAGTTCGCGATTCTTGCCCGACAGCTGGGTCAGCTGGATCAGTTCGTCGCTGTTGCGCTTGAGCCGCGCGGCCAGATCCACCCGACTCTCGTCGAGCAGGGCCGTCACTTCGCGGCTGACCGCATGGTAGAGCATGTCGCGACGCGCGGGGATGACCTGATGCGCCAATAGATATTCCAGCGCTTCGATGCCGGAACGCACGCGCAACGCCGCATCGCCGCGGATGGTGGCGGCCAGCGCCTTCTGCGCCGACACGGCGAATACGCGACTGCGCGGCAGCTTCAGCACGCGCGCGGTTTCCTCCGCCTGGCGCTCGATGGTCGCCTGCACCTCGGCATCGCTCTTGAGTTCGTCCCACAGCATGTCGATCTTGTTGAGGATCGCCACGTGATAGTTGGAATGGCGGTGGACGTGTTTCTGCCAGATTTCGAGATCCGAGCGGGTCACGCCGGTATCGGTGGCCAGCAGATACATCACCGCGTGCGCGTTCGGGATCACCGACAGGGTGAGCTCGGGTTCGGCGCCCAGCGCATTGAGGCCCGGGGTATCGAGGATCGTCAGCCCGGCTTGCAGCAGGGGATGCGGATAATTCACCATGGCATAGCGCCAGGCCGGTACGTCCACGGTGCCGTCCGCGCGCAGCAGATGACGTTCACCGGCATCCTCGCCGTTCCACAGGCCGAGTTCGATGGCGTCCACGGCCGGCATGGACTTGGTCTCGGTCAGTTTTTTCAGGCTTTCCTGCAGTTGGCGCGGGTCGGCGGGGTCGAGCAATATCCTGCACCACTCGATCGGCATGTGCTTCAAGCGCGCCAGCGAGTCGCTGCGGCGGCGCGTTTCGATCGGCAGCAGGCACAGGCTGGGAAGCTCGTCCGCATTGGCGAACAGTTCGGTCGGACACATGGTGGTGCGCCCGGCGTCGGACGGCAGCAGGCGCTGGCCGTGGCTGGCAAAGAACAGGGCGTTGATGAGCTCGGTCTTGCCGCGCGAAAACTCGGCGACGAACGCCACCACCAGCTTGTCCTGACGCAGGCCGGACGCGGTATCGGCCAGCCGCAGGGTGCGCTCGGCGTCGATGCCGTGCTGGCGGTCGAGCCAGTCGGCGTAGTCGGTGATCGCGGTGGCCAGCCGCAAGCGCCGTTCGCTGTATTCGGCGACTTCCTGTTCCAGATGGATGCTCATGTTTGACTGTTTTTTCCGATTTCACGCCAGGGGGCGTCGACCCCGCACACCGCCACGGTCTTCTGCCGCGAGCTTTCGCCCCGCACCAGGCGCACCGCCGACTTCGGCAGCCCCAGTTGCGTAGCCAGCCAGGCCAGCAGATGCGCATTCGCCTTGTTATCGACCGCTGGCGCGGCAATCTTTAGTTTCAGGCGGCCGCCATGCTCGCCCACCACGGCGGTGGTTTTCGCCCCGGGCTGCACGTGCAGTTCCAGCAGCCAATCCGCGCCGTTGCGGCGCGCCCAGACGGGGGGCTGTTCAGAGCGAACCAAGCAACACACGTTCCAGCGCCATCACCGGGACCATCAGAACCAGCTGGCACAGGATGAACAGCACCAGCGGCGTCAAATCGACCTGGCCGACCATCGGGACGATGCGCCGCAAGGGACGCAGGAAGGGTTCGGTCAGTTCATAGACCACCGGCATCAACGGCGTATTCTGGTTGACCCATGACAACACGGCACGCAACACGGTCAGACCGATGATCATGTACACCGTCAGACTGATCAGGCGCACCGCCGCCAGTCCGAACATTACCGGCCATACCTTGACGCCCGCCAGGGCGAACGGAAAGCCGTTCAGCCAGTAAGCCGACGTCACCACCACCAGCTCGACCAGCCAGGCGAGCAGCAGGCAGGCCCAGTCCAGGCCATACAGACCCGGCATCACACGGCGCGCGGGTTTGACCGCAAAATCGGTGACGGCGACGATGAATTGCGCAAAAGGATTGCGAAACGGCACCCGGAACAGCTGCATCATGAAGCGCAGCAACACGGCAATCACGAACAGGTTGCCCAGTGTCTGGATCAGGAAGATCAGCGCGCCGGAAATCATGCCACCCCCCTCACCACAGAGGCACAGAGACACAGAGAAAACCAGAGACACAAGGGCTTGCCGAGAGCATGCCTCTCACCCAGCGGGCGAATCCTCGGGATTCTGTCGCGCACTGGTTTTCCTCTGTGCGCTCTGTGTCTCTGTGGTTCAACCATGGTTTTTTGAATCATGCGAGCCGTCCCAGTTCGTCACCCAGTTCGGCGCTGCGCCGGCTGGCGGCCTCCACTGCCTGGCCGATCCCCCGCTTGATTGCCGCCGTCTCCAGCGCCGCAACGCCGCGTTCGGTGGTGCCGCCCTTGGAGGTCACACGCTGGCGCAGGACGGCCGGTTCCTCGCCCGATTCGAGCGCCAGCTTGGCGGCGCCGAAGAAGGTCTGCAGCGCCAGTTGGCGCGCCGTGGCGGCCGGCAGCCCTTGCGCCACGGCTGCTGCCTCCAGCGATTCGATGAAATAGAACACATAGGCCGGGCCGCTGCCCGACACCGCGGTGACCGCATCCAGCCGGGCTTCATCCTCCACCCACACCACGCCGCCCACGGCCCGTAACACCGCCTCGGCCTGCGAGCGCGCGGCCTGATCGACATCCGGCGGCGCATACAGGCCGGCAATTCCCGCCTGGACCAGCGCGGGGGTGTTGGGCATGGTGCGCACGATGCGCCGATGCCCGCCCAGCCAGCGCGCAAGGTCCGTCAGCCGCACCCCGGCGACGATCGAGATCACCAGATGATCCGCCAGACGCGACGCCAGCGCGGACGCCACCTCCGGCAAGGTCTGCGGCTTGACCGCCAGTACGACCAGGGGATGCAGGCGCGCGCGTGACAGCTCTGCATGGACCACGACGCCGAAGCGCGCGGACAGTTGCGCCCGCGCGTCGGCGTTGATTTCCACCACTTCGATGTCGGCGGGCTGGGCGCCGCTGGCGATCAGCCCGCCGATGATGGCGGCCGCCATGTTGCCGCCGCCGATGAAACTCACTTTATGCATACCTGGTCCTTTCACCAAAGAGGGCGGTTCCGACCCGGACGATGGTCGCGCTCTCCAGAATCGCCGCTTCCAGATCGCCCGACATGCCCATCGACAGGGTATCGAGCGCATGACCGCGCGCGTTCAGATCGTCAAATAGTTCACGCACTCGCCGGAACGCGGCACGCTGTGCCGCCGCGTCGGCGGTCGGCGCAGGAATCGCCATCAGTCCGCGCAGCCGCAGCTGCGGCAACTTCGATACGGCATCCGCCAGCGCGGGCAGTTCGATGGGGGCGACGCCGCCCTTGCTCGCCTCACCGCTGACATTCACCTCGATGCATGTCTGCAGGGGCGGCAGGCCGGCCGGCCGCTGGTCGGACAGGCGCTCGGCAATCTGCAGCCGGTCGACGCTGTGCACCCAGCTGAAATGTTCGGCGATCGCCCGCGTCTTGTTGCGCTGGATCGGTCCGATGAAGTGCCACACCAGCGGCAGGTCGTGCAGGGCCGCCTGTTTTTCCAGCGCTTCCTGCGCATAATTCTCGCCGAATTCGCGCTGGCCGCAGGCGGCCATGGCGCGTATCGCCGCCGCATCGAAAGTCTTGCTCACCGCCAGCAACTGCACCGCCGCCGGCGTGCGTCCCGCCGCTGCGGCGGCGTGCGCAATCCGCGTCCGCACGGCATGCAAACGCTCGGCTGGCGTGGAATCCGCAGCCGTCATCCCCGGCTCAAGTTTGCGTGTTGTCGGGCCGTTATCCATAGCGCTTATTATCTGACAAAACCCCATCCAACACTGAACGAGGCACGCGTGGATATTTCCGAACTGCTGGCATTTGCCGTCAAGAACAAGGCGTCCGACCTGCACCTGTCGGCGGGTCTGCCGCCGATGATTCGCGTCAACGGCGACATCCGCCGCATCAACCTGCCGCCGATGGACCACAAGGACGTGCACCGCATGGTGTACGACATCATGAACGACAGCCAGCGCAAGGTGTACGAGGAAACGCTGGAAATCGACTTCTCGTTCGAGATCCCCTCGCTGGCGCGCTTTCGCGTCAATGCCTTCAACCAGCAGTACGGCGCCGGCGCGGTGTTCCGGACGATTCCGTCGAAAGTGCTGACGCTGGAGGAACTCAACGCGCCGCAAATCTTCAAGGAAATCTCCGACCAGCCGCGCGGCATCGTGCTCGTCACCGGCCCCACCGGTTCGGGCAAGTCGACCACGCTGGCGGCGATGATGGACTACGTCAACGAAAACCAGTACGCGCACATCCTCACCGTCGAGGACCCGATCGAATTCGTCCACCAGAGCAAGAAATGCCTGATCAACCAGCGCGAGGTCGGACCGCATACGCTGTCGTTCAGCAACGCCCTGCGCTCGGCATTGCGGGAAGACCCGGACGTCATCCTGGTGGGCGAATTGCGCGACCTCGAAACCATCCGCCTCGCGCTCACCGCCGCCGAAACCGGCCACCTGGTGTTCGGCACCCTGCACACCTCGTCGGCGGCCAAGACCATCGACCGCGTGGTCGACGTGTTCCCGGCGGCGGAAAAGGAAATGGTGCGCTCGATGCTGTCCGAATCGCTGCGCGCGGTGATCTCGCAGACGCTGTTGAAGACCAAGGACGGCAACGGCCGCGTCGCCGCGCACGAAATCATGATCGGCACCCCGGCGATCCGCAACCTGATCCGCGAGAACAAGGTCGCGCAGATGTACTCGTCGATCCAGACCGGCGGCAACCTCGGCATGCAGACGCTCGACCAGAACCTGCAGGACCTGGTCAAGCGCAATGTCATTTCCGCGGGCGTGGCGCGCAACGCGGCGCAGAACAAAGACGCCTTCTTAGGTTAAGGAACCCGACATGAACGCAGAGAAGACCGTCCATGACCTGCTGCGCCTGATGCTGGCGAAGAATGCCTCCGACCTCTTCATCACCGCCGGCTTTCCGCCCGCCATCAAGATCGACGGCAAGATCGCTCCGGTGTCGAATCAGAGCCTGACGCCGGCGCATACCAGCGAACTGGCGCGTTCGATCATGAACGAGCGGCAATGGAAGGATTTCGAGGCGACCAACGAGTCCAACTTCGCCATCAGCCCGCCCGAGATCGGCCGCTTCCGCGTCAACGTCTTCGTGCAGCAGGGCCGCGTCGGGGTAGTGATGCGGACGATCAACACCAAGATCCCGAAGATGGAGGAGCTCAACCTGCCGCCGATCCTGAAGGACGTCGCGATGATCAAACGCGGGCTGGTGATCTTCGTCGGCGGCACCGGCACCGGCAAATCGACCTCGCTGGCGGCGATGGTGGGCTACCGCAACGAGCACGCCGCCGACCACATCATCACGGTCGAGGATCCGATCGAATACGTACACGAGCACCGGAAATCGATCATCACCCAGCGCGAAGTCGGCATCGACACCGACAACTGGTTCTCCGCGCTGAAGAACACCCTGCGGCAGGCGCCCGACGTCATCCTGATCGGCGAAATCCGCGACCGCGACACCATGGAATACGCCATCGCCTTCGCCGAAACCGGCCACCTGTGCCTCTCCACGCTGCACGCCAACAGCGCCAACCAGGCGCTCGACCGCATCATCAACTTCTTCCCCGAGGAAAAGCGCGACCAGCTGTTGATGGATCTGTCGTTGAACCTCAAGTCCTTCATCTCGCAGCGCCTGATCCCGAGGAAAGGCACCAACGGTCGCGTCGCCGCGGTGGAAATCCTGCTCAACTCGCCGCTGATCGCCGACCTGATCTTCAAGGGCCACGTGCACGAGATCAAGGAAATCATGGCGAAATCGCGCGAGCTCGGCATGCAGACCTTCGACCAGGCGCTGTTTGATCTCTACGAGGCCGGGATGATTTCCTACGAGGATGCGCTGAGGAACGCCGACAGCCTCAACGACCTGCGCCTGCAGATCAAGCTGCACGGCCAGGAAGCCAAGGGCCGCGACATGATGGCGGGGCTGGATCACCTCGATATCGTTTGAGGCCTCTTCCCGGCGCAGATGGCCGGCTTGGCCGGCAGAAATTCAAAGCAGGTTTCTTCGAGCCGTGCCGTCCGTCCGGTCATCTGCCGGGCTTGCGATAGCCGGCCGCTTCGATGCCGTAGCCGCGCAGCTTCTGGTGCACCGCGCGCGGGGTGATGCCGATTTCGCGCGCGACGGCGCTGACGTTGCCGTTCTGGCGCAGCAAGGCCTCCCGCAGCGTCTTGATCTCGACGTCGCGGACCGCGCCCTGCCTGCGCCGACGCAGATCGTCCGCGTGCGGCACGCCGGTTTCGTCCGGCAGCCGCACGTCGAGTTCGTCGATCACCTGCCCGCGGGCGAACAGGAACGCGCGTTCCAGCACGTTTTCCAGTTCGCGCACGTTGCCCGGCCAGTCGTAGCGCATGGCTTGCGCCCACGCCTGGCTGCCCAACACTTTGTGCGGCCGCTGGTAGCGTGCCGCCAGACGCGTCAGCAGATGATTGATCAGCGCGGTGATGTCTTCCCGCCGTTCGCGCAACGGCGGAATGTGCAGCGGCACGACGTTCAGCCGGTAGTACAGATCCTGGCGGAAGCCGCTCCCGCTCAGCAGTTTGTCGATCGGCGTATTGGCGGCGGCGATGATGCGCACATCCGCGTGCAGCACCTGCTTGCCGCCCACCCGCTCGAATTCGCCTTCCTGCAGCACGCGCAGCAGATTGGCCTGGGACAGGAGCGGCAGGCTGTCGATCTCGTCGAGGAACAGGGTGCCGCCGACGGCGCGCTCGAACACGCCCTGGCGCATTTCGTGCGCGCCGGTGAAAGCGCCCTTCTCGTGGCCGAACAGGGCGCTCTCGATCAGGTTTTCGGGGATCGCGCCGCAGTTGACGGCGACGAACTTGCCGTCGCTGCGGTCGCTGAGCGCATGGATGGCGCGGGCGATGATTTCCTTGCCGACGCCGGTTTCGCCGCTGATCAGCACGTTGGCCAGGGTCGGCGCGACCAGTTCGACGGCTTCCAGCGCTTCGCGCATGACCAGCGATTCGGCCACGATTTCCGGCCCGCCGCGGCAGCCGTCCGGGCCGTCACCGCTCGCGGGCCGCCAGACCCGCGCCATTTTCTCCGCCACGCGCACGGTCACGTCCTCCAGCGCCATGCGGGAGACGATGGCGCCGTCCTCGCTGACGTATTCGTCGCCGTATTTGTCCCGCGCCGCCTCCCGGTCGGTATAGATCAGCACCTCGCACAGGCCGTCGTGGGTGGCGATGCGCCGGCGCAACTCCACCTTGGCATAGCCGAAATTGCGGGCGGCGATGCCGCCGAACACCGACGAGGTCATGCGGCACAACTCCGGCGCGTCCTTGACCCGGTCGCCGAAGGGGCAACGGCCGTTCACCACCCGGACGGCTCCCGCCTCGTCCGCCGTGGGCGCGAAGTCGCCACCGATCTGGTTCTTGATGCTGACGACCAGTTGCGTGTATTGCGCCCGGCTGATTTCGCCGGACAGACCGAGCTGCTGGCGGGCATGCGCCTCCAGGCAACTGCTGGCGGTCAGCCCGAGAATCTGGATGTGGTCATGACAGGTCGCGTCCTGCTGCGGCTGCTGTCCCGCCAGCTTGACGCTCTGGGTGACGAACATCTGCAGAAACGAGAGCGGACTCAGTTCGGACAGTAAGGGGCTGGACATGGGCGATCCTCCGACCAGCATTCAGCTCAATCCGTGCCCGTCTTGCGCGGCGCGCAACAACTGCACCCCGCGCCATGGGCGGGACGGGTCTGCGCGCGGGAAGCCTGCAGCGATTGCATGGCGCGTTCGCGCCCTTGTGCCATGCGGCCAAGCGCCGCCGGCGCCGTGAGGATGGCTTTTTCCGCCCGCCCCCCGCAACTCGGACAATCGGGCGCAGGCGCGTTCATGGCGTGGCTGGCCTCGAATGGGGTGCTGCACTGTACGCAGCGATAATCGTAAATCGGCATATGCGCCTCCGCTTGAATTGAAGCATAGACCCTGTGCACCGCTCCGGCGGCGCACAGGGCCGCGCTCGGGGACTCGACGCCCTCGCGCGCCGGTCAGCTCCAGCGCGCGGGCTGTTTCTGGTTCACGCCGTAGTCGGTGCAACGGACGTCAGGGACGCGCCCCCGCACCTTGGCATCCAGCGTGGGTGCGCGCAGGCGGCGCGTCTCCACTTCCCAGACCCAGCCGCTGATCACGACATCCTTGGGAATCAGCGGGTGAGTGCGGAACGCCTCGACGGTGCGCATGCAGGTCACGTCCACGTCGTCCATCATACCGATCCACTTGGCGAACCCGCCCTTGTCCAGTTTGAGTTCGGGCAGGGTCGGGTCCAGCGTCAGGTTGTCTATGTCCACGCCCTTGTCCTTCAGCATGCGCTCCAGGTCGTTGGCGTTGGCCGACAGCATGCCGCACTGGGTGTGCTGGACGATGACGATTTCCTTGGTGCCGAAGAAATTGCAGGTCAGCATGGCCGAGCGGATCGCATCGTCGGTGACGATGCCGCCCGCATTGCGGAAGCAGTGGGCATCGCCGCCGCCGGCCGGGCTGTCCACGCGGATGCCCAGCGCCTCGTCCACCGGCAGGCGCTCGTCCATGCAGGCCAGCACCCACAGGCTGCTGTCGTTGTGGCCTTCGGGGCCGTAGTGGCGCCGCCGCGCCCAGTGATCGTAGGATTCGACGCGTGCGTTCAGTTTGTCTTTCAGGCTGGTCATCTTGATTCTCCTTGGAAGATTGGGGGTACGGCAATCCGGCACACGGCCTGCATGACCCGCTCTGTGTAGGCGTCCAGACCGGTTTCATCCATCGCGACCGCACGAATAGTCAAGCAACCACCGTGCCATATTTTTTATTCATATTAATCATTGGTTTACAAAGACAAGCCCGCTGGACAAGGTGTCAGCACTTCGCGGCAGCCGAACGGAGTTCAGGCCTCGACGCCCACCCTGCGGCGCTTGCACGGACAGGGAAGCACAACTTCCCGGTGAGAAGCGAAACAGCGTATCGGAATGCCCGCCTTCGATGCCGTCGCCGCCTGCGGGAGGGCCCGCCTCATTCGGCACTGAAGCGCCGGCGGTACTCGCCCGGCGTCAAGCCGACGATCCTGGCAAAGAGTTTGCGGAAGGTGCCGGGGTCGCTGTAACCGACTTCCCAGGCGATCCGGTCGACCGGCAACCGGCTGAATTGCAGCATCTCGCGCGCCTTGCCCACGCGCAGCCGCTGGCAGTATTCCCGCGTCGTCATGCCGGTCGCCTTCTGGAACCGGCGCAGGAAGGTCCGCTCCTCCAGTCCCGCCCGCGCGGCCAGCGTCGCCAGCGCAATCTCCCTGGCATCCGTCGCCTGCAGCCAGTGCTGCACCTTGAGCACGGCCGCGTCGCCGTGGGTCAGCCGCGGGGAAAACGGGCTGTAGTAACGCTGTTCGCGCCCCGACGGATCGACCAGCAGGACTCGCGCCGTCTCGATCATGACCGTCGGCCCGAGAAAGCGGTCGACCAGCCGCAGCCCCAGGTCCGTCCATGCCATCGCGCCGCCCGCGGTGACGATGTCGCCGTCGTCGATGATGAGCCGGTCGGCGTCCATGCGCACATCCGGGAAACGCGCCTGGAACAGTTCGGCATACATCCAGTGCGTCGTGACCGTGCGCCCCGCGAGCAGGCCGGTTTCGCCCAGCAGGAAGGCGCCGGCGCAGACCGAGCCGAGCGTGACGCCCAGGCCGTGCTGGCGGCGCAGCCAGTCGGTGAACGGGGCGGCTGTTGCGGCTGAGGGCGGATCCTCCAGGCAGGGCGGCAGGATGAGGACGGCCAGCGCGTCCGTGTCGTCCGGAGCCGTAGTGAAGACCCGAACGGGCGTTTTGCCCGCCGCATCCAGTTGCCAATGGCTGACGCGCAACACCTCGGTAGCCCGTTTGCGGTGGCGGGCGGCAATCCTGTTCGCCAGGTCGAACAGGTCGGTCAGACCCAGCACCGCCGCCATTTGCGCCCCCGGATACCGCACCAGACCGATTTCCATGAATTCATCATGAGCCATGTCGGTTTTGCCACTCACTATGTCGATTACGCCACTTCGCATTGTGCGGCCCCTGCCCGATCATGTCGATTCTGTTCGACTATCCAAGGAGTTTTACATGAGCAAGCGCGCCGTACTCGTCGTCGACCTGCAAAACGAATATTTCCCTTCCGGCAAACTGCCGCTGGTTGGCATCGACCAAGCCGTTGCCAACGCGGCCCGCGTCATCGATGGCGCGCGCGCGCAAGGCGATCCGGTCATCCACATCCGGCATGAGTTCACCACGCCGGGCGTACCCTTTTTCGTTCCCGGAACGGAGGGCGTGCAGATTCACCCCGCTGTTGCCCCCCTCGACGGCGAGCAGGTCGTCGTCAAGAATTATCCGAACTCGTTTCTCAAGACCGATCTGAAACCGATGCTGGATGCCCAGGGCATCGAAGAAGTCGTGGTGATCGGCGCGATGAGCCATATGTGCATCGATGCGACCAGCCGGGCGGCTTCGGATTTCGGCTACAAGACCACCGTGGTGCACGACGCCTGCGCCACGATGGACCTCGAATTCGGCGGGCAGAAAGTACCCGCGGCGCAGGTTCACGCCGCCCTGATGGCCGCGCTGGCGTTTGCCTACGCCACCATTACGACGACGGACGACTATCTGGCGTGACAGGACAAGACGCTGTGACCTCTCAGTGAATCAAACCGCCAGCCAGGAAAGGATGAAGCAGATGCATAAGGTCAATGTCATGAAATTGGTGCTGTTGCTGATGTTCAACAGCGTTTTTTATTCGTCGGCGAACGCCGGGTCCACTGACCGTCCCGCCGAGTCGGCGCACGTCCCGTTCATGGGCAGTCTCACCGATCTGCCGCCGACGATCCAGAACTATCCTCTGGAGCGTCTCAGCGAACGCGTCTATGTGGTCATCGGCCCGCACGACTGGCCGAACAAGAAGACAAAAGGTTTCATGAACAACCCGGCCGCCATCCTGACCGATGACGGCTTCGTCATCGTGGACCCGGGCAGCAGCGCCGATGTCGGTCGCGGCTTCCTGGAAAAACTCAAGTGCGTCTCCGCCAAGCCTGTCGTGGCCGTATTCAACACGCATTTGCACGGCGACCACTTCCTGGGCAACCAGGGGATCCGCGACGCCTATCCCGGCGTGCCGATCTATGCGCATCAACGCACCATCGAGAGACTCCAAGCCGGCGAAGCGCAGGAATGGTTTGAGCGGTTCAACGGCATGACCGAAGGCGCGCTGGCCAATACCCGCATCGCGCTGCCCGACCGGGCCTTGAAAGGCGGCGAGGTCATGAAGATGGGGGGCGTCACGCTCAAGATCCACCATCCCAGGCACGCCCATTCCGATACCGACATCATGATCGAGGTCGTCGAGGACAAGCTCATGTTCATGGGCGACATCTCAATGAACAAATTCATGCCGTACTCGGCCATGCCGCAGGACGCGAGCTTCAAGGGAACGGCCGATGCGCTCAAAGCGGCCATCGACAATGCCGCCATCGAAGTCTACGTCCCCGGCCATGGCAACCCCGAAAACAAGACCTCCATGGCGATCCAGATCCGGTTCACCGAAGACCTGCTGGCGTCCATCAAGAAATACTACTCGCAGGGCATGCAGGCCCACGAAATGACGGCACTGGTCGAAAAAGACTTGCAGGCATACCGCAACTGGGACCACTTCGACGAATTGGGCAAGGTCATCTCTCACGCTTATGTGGAGGTCGAGCAGGATAACTTCTGACCTGGTTTATCAAAAGCAGAACGCTTGCCCATAAAACTGAACTACGCAATTCCCATAGCCTCAAAGGCCTGCACCTACAGATCAAGCCGCCTACCCGACTCACACTCTTCTCACGCCGTCGCCGTATTTCGCCACCGCCTTGTCCACGGTCAGCAAGGTCAAGCCTTCAACCCGTGCTTGCGCGACGAGAATCCGGTCGAATGGGTCTTTGTGCAGGCTCGGCAACTCGTTCACTGCGACCGTGTGTTCGCTGGTGACAGGCAGTTCGCGATAGCCGCTCACCAGCAACATGCGCCACAATCGGCGCGGATCAACATTGAAATCCGCGCGATCGAGCCCGTTCTTGATGCTGATCTCCCACAGGCTGGCCGAACTGAAGACGAGGTGATTAGCGGGGTCGAGCAGCAGCGCCCGCGCCCTGGTCGACAGCCGTTTCGGCTCACTCGCCGCCCACAGCAGCAGATGGGTATCGAGCAGCAGGTTCAATCCTTGCGTCCCGTAAACAGATCTTCGATCTCGCTGCTGCCCATCTGGTCGAAGTCATCCGGTACGGAAAACTCTCCAGCCATGAAACCCAGGCGGCTTGCCGTTCCCGCTACGGTGGGCTCCAGCGGGATGACCTTGACCATCGGCTTGCCTGCCTTGGCGATGATGAAGGCCTCGCCTTGAGCAGCCTGGTCAACCAGTTTGGAAAGCTGGGTTTTGGCATCGTGGATGTTGACGGTAAGCATGACGGTCTCGCAGTGAACTAACCATGGTTAGTCTACACGAGATGGACAACAGGGCAACTCCTCCCAAGGGTAGACGCCATTATTGCTGACCGACCACAGATTCTGGCTTCTTCGCCTTCATCGACCCCGCGATCAGCTTGTATTGCAAGAACCGCGTTTCGATCTGCCCGTTGAACAGCGGGATGCGCCGGCTGGCCTTGAGCCCGATCGCCTTCGGCAGCAGCGGGTCGCCCGAGATGATCCAGGCCTGCCAGCCGGCGAAGTTCTGCTTCAGCCAGTCGCCCAGCAGCGGATACCAGTCGGCGAGTTCTTCCGCTTCGCCGATGCGCTCGCCGTAGGGCGGATTGGTGACGAGGGTGCCGGTGGGCGCGGGCGCTTTGAGGTCGAGCACGTCGGATACCTTCAATTCGATCACGTCGGCGTAGCCGGCGGCGGCGAGGTTGTTGCGCGCCTTGTCGAGCACCCATCTATCCCGGTCGGCGCCGAAGAGCGGCAGTTTTGTCAGCGGCTTTTCCTGCGCCTTGGCCTCGGCCTTGATGCGCTGCCACAGCGCGGCGTCGAAGTCGCGGTAGTGCTCGAAGGCGAAATGGCGGGCGCGCCCCGGTGCGCGGTTGAGCGCCATGCCGGCGGCTTCGAGCAGGATGGTGCCGGCGCCGCACAGGGGATCGAAGAGCGGCGTGCCGGGCTCCCAGCCGGATAGCCGCAGCATGCCGGCGGCGAGGTTCTCCTTGATCGAGGCCGCGCTCGCCTCGCGCTTGAATCCTCTTTTGAACAACGGTTCGCCCGAGGTGTCGAGGTAGAAAGTGACCGCATCGGGGGTGAAAAAAGCGTACACCGGCACGTCGGGGGCTTCGGTGTCGACGCTGGGGCGCTCGCGGGTTTCCTCGCGGAAGCGGTCGCAGATGGCGTCCTTGATCTTCAGCGTGATGAAGTTGAGGCTCTTCAGCGGCGCATTCTGCGCGCCGACCTTCACCGCGATGGTCTTCTTCACGTCGAACCAGGCGGGCCAGTCGAGGTCGAGCGCGGCGCGGTAGATATGTTCTTCCTTGCGGTAGCGCGTGTAGCCGACCTTGCGCAGGATGCGGGTGGCAATGCGCGAAGTGAGGTTGGCGCGCATCTCGGCGGCGGCGTCGGCGGTGAACAGCACGCCGGCGGGAAGCTGGCGCACCACCTGCGCGCCGGCAGCGGTCAGTTCCTGTTCGAGCAAGGCCTCCAGTCCGCGCGGGCAGGTGGCGAAATGGCTGGCGGGCGGCGGCACCTCGCGCTCGGGGCGGGCGGGGTGCGGCGCGGGTTTACGGCGGGGTTCAGGTTTCAAAAAAGGCTTTCAAATATTTTTGTCCGCGAATACCCGAAGGGCATAAAGTACGCGAAGGGACACGAAGAAAACCGAGTGGGCTTGTTTTTACTTCGCGTTTCTTCGCGTACTTCGCGGATGAAAAAAAGTCAAAACGGCTTCAACACCACCAGCAGCACGACGGCCAGCAGCACGATGACCGGGATTTCGTTGAACCAGCGGAACCATATATGGGATTTGACGTTCTGTCTGGCTTCGAATGCACGCAGCAGACTTTTGCAGACATGGTGATAGCCGACCAGCCCGGCGACCAGAATCAGCTTGGCCCACATCCAGTTCATGCTGAGCGGAAAATACGCCAGCCACAGCCAGATGCCGGTAATCAGCGTCAGCCACATGATGGGCGAGACGAAGCGATACAATTTGCGCGCCATCAGCAGCAGGCGATCGTAGGCGGCGTCGTGGGTTTCCATCGCCAGATTGACGAAGATGCGCGGCAGGTAGAACAGACCGGCGAACCAGCTCACCACCATCACGATATGAAACGACTTCAGCCACAGCATGGATAAACAGACCCTGAAGAAATGGACGCCAAGTCCGCTGACCCTGATTTTACTGGGTTTGGTCGCGTACCTGTGGTTCCGGCCGCCCGCCGAGGTCAGCGAGGAGAATCGCCCCGCGCCGCCCTGGCAGGTCGCGTTGACCGACGGCCGCACGTTGACCAGCGATGCGCTCAAGGGCAAGGTGGTGCTGGTGAACTTCTGGGCGACCTGGTGCCCGTATTGCCGCAAGGAAAAGCCGGTGATCGATACGTTCTGGCACGACTACCGCGACAAGGGATTCGAAGTCGTCTCGATCAGCGTCGACGACCCGCCGGAGAAAATCGCGGAATGGATGCACGACAAGGACTACGCGTTCATGGCCGCGCCGACCAACGCCTCGGTGACGGCCGCGTTCGGCCACGTGACGACCGTGCCGACCTCGTTCATCCTCGACGCCGACGGCCATGTCCGCCACAGGATCGCCGGCCAGGTGCATTATCCGCGGCTGGAAAAACTCGTCGCGCCGCTGCTGCACCCGGCCGCGCAAGCAGGAACCCGATGATGGACGTACCCGACAGCCTTACGGCTTGGGCACAAGTACCCGACAGCCTTACGGCTTGGGCACAAGCACCCGACAGCCTTACGGCTTGGGCACAAGCCCGCCTCAACGAACTCGAAGCCAAACTCGCGTTTGCCGAAGACCTGCTCGACACGCTCAACCAGACCGTGATCCGCCAGCAGGGTCAGATCGATTCCTTGCAGCAGCAGCTGCGCCTGCTGCACCAGCAATGGCAGGCTGCGCGGCCGGACGAGGCGCGCAATCCGCGCGACGAGATTCCGCCGCATTATTGAACGGCCGGATTCTTGAATGGCGGCGTGGGCGCGGGTCAGCCCGCGGCGGTCGTGCGCAGCGCCGGTAGCAAGGGCGGCGCCATCAGCACCGGCAGCAACGCGTGTTCCGGCAGCGGGCGGGCATAGAAGTACCCCTGCGCCAGCTGGCATCCGTGCCGCAGCAGGAAATCCTCCTGGCCGGCATGCTCGACGCCTTCGGCGACCACGCACAGATCGAGATGGGCCGCCAGCGCGAGGATGGTCTGAACGATCGCGGCATCGTCCGCATTCTTGGTAATGTCCCGGATGAAGCTGCGATCGATCTTGATCTCGCTGATCGGCAGCTGCTTCAGGCGACTGAGTGAGGAATGGCCGGTGCCGAAATCGTCGATCGCAATGCTGACCCCGATGCGGCGCAAGGCCGTCAGGGTGTCCAGTCCGAGCGTCTCGCTTTCCATGATGCTGCTTTCGGTCAGTTCCAGCGCGATCCGCTGCGGCGACACGCCGGTTTCGGTAAACACCCTGGTCAGGCGTCGCGGCAGATCCTTCTGCAGCAACTGCTTGCCGGACAGGTTGACGTGCATGACGAAGCCGTCGAGCGGAATGCCCAGCGCGTCCCATCGTTTCAATGCCAGGCAGGCCTCGCGGATCACCCACTCGCCCATCTGGATGATCAGGCCGGTATCCTCGGCGATCGGGATGAAATGGTCGGGCGGAATCGCGCCCTCCGCCTCATCCTGCCAGCGCATCAAGGCCTCGGCACCGCAGATGTGCCGGCTTTCCAGGCTGACCACCGGCTGGTAATGCACCGTCAGCGCGCGCTGCTCGAATGCGCTGCGCAATCTGGATTCGAGATGGATGCGCCGCATCGCGCGCTCGGTGATGCCCTGCTCGTAAAAGTGGAAAGTGTTGCGCCCGCTGTCCTTGGCCTTGTACATCGCCGCGTCGGCATGCTTCATCAGCGTCTCGGCGTCCCCGCCGTCCTGCGGGTACAGGCTGATGCCGATGCTGGCGGAAACATGCAGCGGGTAATTGCCGATGACCAGCACCTTTTCCAGCGCCTGGATGATTTTTTCCGCCACGTTCGCGGCGGCCTGGCCATCGCGCAAATCTTCCAGCAGGACCACGAACTCGTCGCCGCCCAGACGGGAGAGCGTATCCTCTTCGCGCAGCAGCATCCTGATGCGCCCGGACACGGCCTGCAGCACGGCATCGCCGATGGCGTGGCCGAGACTGTCGTTGATCGTCTTGAACCGGTCCAGGTCGATGAACAGCACGGCCAGCCAGCTTGCCGCGCGGTCGGCACGGCTGGCGGCATGGGCCAGCCGGTCCGTCAGCAGCACCCGATTCGGCAGGCCGGTCAGCGCATCGTGATACGCGATGTATTCCAGGTGCGCGTCCTTCTCCTGCAGCGCCTGCTGCGCCTGCTTCCATTCGGTGATGTCCTGCACCGTGCCGATCATGCGCGCAGGGTTGCCCCGCTCGTCCAGCTGGATTTCCGCGCTTTCATGCACGATCCGGATCGCGCCATCCGGGCGCACGATGCGATGATCGATCTCGTACGGCGCGCCACCTTCGAGGGCGCACCGGACCGTGGCATCCACCGCCGCGCGGTCATCGGGATGCACCCGCGCAAGGAAAGCCTCGTAACTGGCGCCGAATTCATCCGGCGCGATGCCGAACACGCGATAGATGCCTTCCGACCAGAACAGCCGGTTCTCTCCAATCTGCCAATCCCAGTTTCCCATGTGGGCGATGCGCTGCGCCTGGGCGAGACCCTCCATGGTTTCGCCCAGCTGGCGCGAAGCAAGCGCGATCTGCCGGTTTTTGCGGACGAACAGCAGCAGCGACGCCGCCAGACCGAGCAGCAACAGGGCGATGAGGCCATACAGCGTGCCGAGGATGATGCGCCGGTTGGACTCGTAAAAGCTGGGCAGCGGGTTGACCAGCGTCGCTTCCGTGGCGATGTCGCCGGGCAGCACAAACCCCGCCTTCAGCAGCTCGCTCTCGTCGATGATGTACTCGTTGGGACTGGTTTCGATCGGTGGCAGCGCGGACACGGCGACGCCGTTCAGGTGCCGGATCAGCAAGCCCGCCGCCGCACGCCCCTGGCGCGGGCCGCTGGTGACATAGCCGCCGAGCACGCCGGGATACAGGTAGGCGTCTTCCATGCTGAACACGACGAAGTGTCCTGCATTCACGATGGCCTTGATCGTCTCGGGCAGCGTGAGCGTGCGGCCCGCCCGATCGGTCACGCTGCCCAGCGTGGTCAGGAAGACGAAGCGTCCCCGTTGCGCATGCAGGCGCGCGACTATGTCGTCGATGCGGTTGCTCGAGACAAAGGTGGCATGGATGTCGGTATGCTGCTGCAGTTCGCGGCGAATCTCGGTTTCGATCGCGCGATAGGTTTCGGAGGCATCGCCGACGATGACGATTTCCCGGATGGCCGGGTCGATCCGGCGCATCAGACGCAGGTTGGGCGCGATTTCCTTCCTTTCGAACACGCCCGTCATGCGCGCGGGGTCGAGCCGCGCCCGGATGCCGTAATCATTGATCCCGGAAAAGAACACCGGCACTCCGGGAAACACACGGTCCAGATGGGTGAGCGCGAACGAGAGGGCGTTGTCGTCGGTGACATAGACCGCCGCGGGCCGATACCCCTTGTACTTCTGCGCCAGGTGTGCGCCGATCAGGTCGGCGTAGGCCGGACTGTAGCCGACCCGCTTGGTATCGAGATATTCCACGTTGAGGGAATAGGCACGGCCGGTATCCGCGTTCAGGGCGTCGACGAAGCCCTGATGCTGGCCCTTGCTCCAGGGGTATTCCTGGCTGTAGGCGTGCAGTACGAAGACGGGCGTGGGAACCATGGCCTGGGCGGGAAGGCAGACGGCCAACAGGAACAGCAGAGCCAGGCGCATGGGTGCGGATAGTCGGAATAGACTCAGGATAGCGGTCACGCCCGCTGCTTCTTGAGTGGCCCCGTCTTTCCGCTCAGGGCCTACAGTGCGATCTTCACCACCACCTTGCGGATTGTGCCCGTGCTTGTGCCCTTCAGGGTGCTGACCAGCGGCGCGTGCGCATCGTCGGGGAAGAACACGCAGAACGATCCCGCCGGGGTCGCGATCCAGCTCGACGGCGTGTCGTTGAAAAAGCGGATGTCGCGCGCGGCATCGTAATCCGTTGCCGGATCCACACATTCGGCCAGCGGCTTCCAGCCCATCTCGTCGATGCCTTCGAGCACCAACTGGATGTCGAGGTAGCGGCGGTGGCATTCCAGCTTCGCCTGCGCGCGAGTGCGGCCGGCGCAGGCTTCGACGATGGCGAAAATCTGTTCATCCTGGATCGAGTGCCTGCCGGGCGCGAGCGCCATCAGATCGGTTGTGCGCAGGAAGTCGAAGGCATGCGGAAACAGCGGGTGCAGTGCGGCGTAGCGGTCGGCCTGGGCCAGTGTAGCGAGGATCATCGCGCGCTCAGCGACTGATCGGCTTGTAGCGGATGCGCTTCGGCTTGGCGCCCTCTTCGCCCAGGCGCTTCTTCTTGTCGGCCTCGTATTCCTGGTAGTTGCCGGCAAAGAACGTCACCTGCGAATCGCCCTCGAAGGCGAGGATGTGGGTGGCGATGCGGTCGAGAAACCAGCGGTCGTGCGAAATGACCAGCACGCAGCCGGCGAATTCCAGCAGCGCGTCTTCCAGCGCGCGCAGGGTTTCCACATCCAGATCGTTGGACGGTTCGTCGAGCAGCAGCACGTTGCCGCCGGCGATCAGCGTCTTCGCCAGATGCAGGCGCCCGCGCTCGCCGCCGGAGAGATTGCCGACGAGCTTCTGCTGGTCGCCGCCCTTGAAGTTGAAACGCCCGAGGTAGGCGCGCGACGGTGTCTCGTAGCGGCCGACTGTCAGAATGTCGCGGCCTTCGGCGACTTCGTCGAACACGGTTTTATCGGCGGCGAGCGCATCGCGGCTCTGATCGACGTAGGCGAGCTTGACCGTCTGGCCGATCTCGACTTCGCCGCTGTCCGGCTTTTCCAGGCCGGTGATCATCTTGAACAAGGTCGATTTGCCGGCGCCGTTGGGCCCGATGATGCCGACGATGGCGCCGGGCGGGATCGAAAAACTGAGGTTGTCGATCAGCAGACGGTCGCCGAAGGATTTCGACACGTTGTGGAAGTCGATCACCTTGTCGCCGAGGCGCTCGCCGACCGGGATGAAGATTTCCTGCGTCTCGTTGCGCTTCTGGTATTCGACCGAATTCAATTCTTCAAACCGCGCCAGCCGCGCCTTCGATTTGGCCTGGCGCGCCTTCGGGTTCTGCCGCACCCATTCGAGTTCCTGCTTCATGGTCTTGATGCGGCCGGCTTCCTGTTTGGATTCGGTCTCCAGCCGCGCTTCCTTTTGCTCCAGCCAGCTGGTGTAGTTACCCTTCCACGGAATGCCGTGGCCGCGGTCGAGTTCCAGAATCCACTCGGCGGCGTTGTCGAGGAAGTAGCGGTCGTGCGTCACCGCGACGACTGTTCCCGGATAGCGGACAAGAAATTGTTCGAGCCAGTCGACCGACTCGGCGTCGAGGTGGTTGGTCGGCTCGTCCAGCAGCAGCATGTCGGGGTTGGACAGCAGAAGCTGGCACAGTGCGACGCGGCGCTTTTCGCCGCCGGAGAGATTGCCGATGACGGCGTCCCACGGCGGCAATCTCAATGCATCGGCGGCGATTTCCATCTGCGTGTCGAGGTCGGCGCCGGCGGTGGCGAGGATCGCCTCGCACTTTGCCTGCTCCTCGGCGAGCTGGTCGAAGTCGGCGTCCGGCTCGGCGTAGGCGGCGTAGATCTCGTCGAGCCGGGTCTTTGCCGCGACGATCTCGCCGAGGCCCGCCTCGACCGCCTGGCGCACCGTGTGGGCCGGGTCGAGCTGCGGCTCCTGCGGCAGGTAGCCGATGCGGATGCCCGGCATCGGGATCGCTTCGCCTTCGATGTCGGTGTCCACCCCCGCCATGATGCGGATCAGCGAGGACTTGCCGGAGCCGTTGAGGCCCAGAAGGCCGATCTTCGCGCCGGGGAAAAAGCTCAGTGAAATGTCCTTCAGGATTTGCCGCTTGGGCGGCACGATCTTGCCGACGCGGTTGAGGGAGTACACGTATTGCGCCATGAAATGAATATCCGGAAAACTTAATGGGAAGGGTTGCCGGGGCAGGCGTCGAATTCACATTCGTTGGTCGGGCTGCGGCCGACCGTGCGCCCGTTCGGGCAGAGCCTGACATCGGCCGGACAGACAAGGGGGCCGTCGGGCATCGGGGGTGGGGGAGGGCCTGCCGGTACGGGTTTCCTGTTTGCGTGGGCATCGGGCTGGGCGGGAAGCGCCCCGCATGCAGCCAGCGTCAGCAACAAGCCGGCTGCGGCAAGCGTCCGGATCACGTCAATTCCTTGTCGAGCAGGGCTTTCAGCTTGGCGAAGTCGAGTTCACCCAGTTTCTGTTCCAGGATGCGGCCATTCTTGTCGATGATGAAGCTGGTGGGCGTGAGCTGCACGTCGCCGAAGGCGTGCGCGTGCGCACCGCTGACGTCGAGCGCCACCGGAAACGGCAGCTGGCGTGTCTTCGCGAAATTGGCGACGTAGTTCGGCGGATCGTAGCTCATCGCCACCGCGACGACTTCGAAACCGCGATCCTTGTACTGGTGGTAGGTTTCGATCAGGTCGGGCATTTCCTTGACGCAGCCGGGGCAGGACGTTGCCCAGAAATTGACCAGCACGATCTTGCCGCGCAGATCATCGAGGGAAATGGATTTCCCTTCCAGGGTGGTGAAGGTCGAGGCGGGCGCGGCGGGTTTGTCGATCATGGCATAGGCCAGCGCGCCCGCAATGGCGAGCACGGCCACGACGAGGAGGAAAGGCTTGGCGAGTTTCATACGGGTCTCATGGAGTCAAACATCCTGATACGACCGCGCCAGCGCCACATAGTGCTGCGCGGAATAGCCGAAATAGGCAATTTCTTCGTCGCTGAGCCGGCGCACCAGCTTGGCGGGGCGCCCGAGATAGAGATGGCCGGATTCGAGCACCTTGCCTTCCGGCACCAGCGAACCGGCGCCCAGCAGCACATGTGACTGCACCAGCGCACGGTCCAGAATGATCGAACCCATGCCGATCAGGCATTCGTCCGCGATGGTGCAGGCATGCAGGATGACCGTGTGCCCCACCGTCACGCGCGCGCCGATGATCAGCGGCCCCCCCGCGGGATCGGCCGGCGTCTTGTGGGACACGTGCAGCACGCTGCCGTCCTGGATGTTGCTCGCCTCGCCGATGGCGATCGAATTGACGTCGCCGCGAATCACCGCGCCGGGCCACACCGAAGCGTCGCGGCCAAGACTGACTTCGCCGATCACGGTGGCGCGCGGGTGTACCCAGGCGCCGGCAGCAAGCAGGGGAGCGATGCCGTGATGCGGCGCCAGTCGGTCAGCGTAAACCTTGTCGGTCATAGGGATGAATCCGGCCTTGAAAATTGAGGGTCCAACCCGAAAGTATAATTCTCCTTCCCTTTCTTTGTTGGTCGACGTCATGAATACCCCTATGGGCAACAATCCCCTGCTCGATTTCTCCGGCCTGCCCCGCTTTGCCGAATTCAAACCCGAATTCGTCACCCCCGCCATCGACCAGTTGCTCTCCGACGCCCGTGCGGCGGTGGAACAGGCCGTGGCTGTCGGGACGCCTGCCGAATGGGCGGCTTTCGTCGCCCCGCTCGACGATGCCAACGAAAAACTGGGCCGCGCCTGGGGCCAGGTCTCGCACCTGCATTCGGTGATGGACTCGCCGGCGTTGCGCGAGGTCTACAACGTCAACCTGCAGAAAATCACCGTCTATTACGCCGAGCTGGGACAGAACGAAGCGCTGTTCACCAAATTCAAGGCGCTCAAGGCCGGTGCCGGCTTTGCCGCGCTGTCCGATGCGCGCAGGAAGATCGTCGACAACGAGCTGCGTGATTTCCGTCTCGGCGGCGCCGAACTGCCGGCCGACAAGAAAGCGCGCTTCATGCAGGTGCAGGAAGCGCTGGCACAACTGTCGGCCAAATTCGAGGAGAACCTGCTCGACGCCACCAACGACTTCGCGCTCTATGTCGACGATGCAGCCCGGCTCGCGGGGGTGCCGGACGACGTGCTGAGCATGATGAAAACCGCCGCCGAAGCCGACGGCAAGACCGGCTGGAAGATCACGCTGCACATGCCGTCCTACCTGCCGGTGATGCAGTACGCCGGCGACCGCGCGCTGCGCGAGCAGGTCTACCGTGCCTACGTCACCCGCGCCTCCGAATTCCCCACGGCCACCTCTCCCGAGGGTAAATGGGACAACACGCCACTGATCGCCAGTATTCTCAAACTGCGGCGCGAAGCGGCCGAGCTGCTGGGTTTTGCCAGCTACGCGCAGGTATCGCTGGCGGCCAAGATGGCCGACACGCCGTCCGACGTCTTGAAGTTCCTCGACGAGCTTGCGGTCCGCGCCCGTCCCTACGCGGAAAAGGACTATGCAGAACTGAAGGCCTTCGCCCGCGACGAGCTCGGCTTGACCGACCTGCAGGCCTGGGACACGACCTACGTCTCGGAAAAACTCAGCGTCGCCCGCTACAGCTTCTCTGACCAGGAAGTGAAGCAGTATTTCCCCGAGCCGCGCGTACTGGCCGGCCTGTTCAGGCTGATCGAGACGCTCTACGGCCTGCACGTGCGCGAGGACCAGGCGCCGGTGTGGCACCCGGACGTCAAGTTCTACACGCTCACCGACCACGCCGGCCAGCGCGTCGGCCAGTTCTACCTCGACCTCTACGCGCGGGCGTCCAAGCGCGGCGGCGCCTGGATGGACGACGTCATCACCCGCCGCCGGACGGCCGACGGCATCCAGACGCCGGTGGCCTACCTCAACTGCAATTTCTCCGGCCCGGTGGGCGGCAAACCGGCGCTGTTCACTCATGACGAGGTCATCACGCTGTTCCACGAAACCGGCCACGGCCTGCACCACCTGCTGACCCGGATCGAGGAACTTGGCGTGTCCGGCATCAACGGCGTCGAGTGGGACGCGGTCGAGCTGCCGAGCCAGTTCATGGAAAACTTCTGCTGGGAATGGGACGTGCTGAAGCACATGACCGCCCACGTCGACACCGGCGCGCCGCTGCCGCGCGAACTGTTCGACAGGATGCTGGCGGCGAAAAACTTTCAGTCCGGCCTGCAGACGCTGCGCCAGATCGAATTCGCCAGCTTCGACATGCACCTGCACGACGATTTCGACCCCAGCGGTCCCCGTACCGCGCTCGACCTGATCGACGACATCCGCAAGCAGGTCGCGGTCGTCATCCCGCCGGCCTACAACCGCTTCCCCAACAATTTCTCGCACATCTTCGCCGGCGGCTACGCGGCGGGGTACTACAGCTACAAGTGGGCCGAAGTGCTGTCGGCCGATGCCTACGCACTGTTCGAGGACGAGGCCGAGGGGTATGGCGGCGTGCTCAATCCGGAAGTCGGCCACCGCTTCTGGAGCGAGATCCTCGCCCAGGGTGGTGCGCGTCCCGCGCTCGAATCGTTCAAGGCCTTCCGTGGCCGTGAACCCACCCTCGACGCGCTGCTGCGCCACAACGGCATGGCCTGAGCCGAACCCCGCGCCGCCGCGCAGCGCGGGTAAAGCTTCGCCGCAGGCAGCCGTTAATGGGGCGATCACGTCTGATTTTCGGAGGCACGCATGAAGGCAGCAGTCATCCTCGTCGTACTTGGCCTGGCGGCCAGCCCGTTCGCGGGGGCGAGCCAGCTCTATCAATGGAAGGACGCTCAGGGGCGCACGGTGTACAGCGACCAGGCGCCGCCGCCCAGCATCAGGAACGCCCAGCAGAAAGCCTTCAAGGGCAGCGTCATCGAAATCGGCGAATCCTACGACGCCAGGACGGCACGCGAGAAATACCCGGTCACGCTGTATGCCAGCGCGTGCGGCATTCCCTGCGATCAGGCGCGCCAACTGCTTACCCAGCGCGGAGTCCCGTTCAGCGGCAGGGATCCGCAAGCCAGCCCCGAAGCCCAGGCCGAACTGAAAAAACTCACTGGCCACCTGAACGTGCCGGTCCTCGTCGTCGGCAGCGAGCGGATCGATGGCTTTGAAACCGGGCAGTGGCAGGCGGTGCTCGATCGTGCGGGCTATCCCAAAGCGCCGTCGGGCGGCAAGCCGGAAGCCGCTGCGCCCGCACCCGCCGCACCCGCACCCGCCGCGCCTCATCCCTGATTTCTCGCCGCCAGGGCTCGCCCCACCCTGGCTACGGCCCTGAAGGACTCCGATCCCCTACGCGCTCTGGTGCCCGCTGGGTAGAGCGCGTGTGGAGTCGTATGCGCTACACTCGGTGGGATGAAAATCGCCGCCTGGAACGTCAACTCCCTCAAGGTCCGCCTGCCGCAGTTGCTGGACTTTCTCGCCACCCGCCAGCCCGACGCGGTGTGCCTGCAGGAAACCAAGCTCACTGACGAGAGCTTCCCCGTGGCCGAGCTCGCCGCTGCTGGCTATCGCGTCGCCTTTTCCGGTCAGAAGACTTACAACGGCGTCGCCATCGTCAGCCGCGCGGAGCCCGCCGATCTCCAGATCGGCATTCCGGGTCTGGAGGATGAGCAGAAACGCGTCATCGCCGCCACCGTCGCTGGCATACGGCTGGTGTGCGTCTACTGCCCCAACGGCCAAAGCCTCGATTCCGACAAATATCCCTACAAGCTCGCCTGGTACGACGCGCTGACCCTCTGGCTGAAGGACGAACTGACGCGTCATCCCAACCTGGCCGTACTCGGCGATTACAACATCGCGCCGGAAGATCGCGACGTGCACGACCCCGAAGCCTGGAAAGACAGTGTGCTGGTTTCGGAACCCGAGCGCGCACGTTTTCGCGCCCTGCTGGAGCTGGGCCTCAAGGACAGTTTCCGCCTGTTCGAACAGCCCGAAAAAACCTTCAGCTGGTGGGATTACCGCATGATGGGCTTTCGCCGCAACCACGGGCTCAGGATTGACCACATCCTGCTCAGCGCACCACTCGCCGCCGCCTGCACCTCAAGCACGATCGACCGCGACATGCGCAAACTGGAGCGGCCGTCGGACCATGCGCCGGTGGTGGCAGAGATCGGCATCTGATAGGGCTGTCAGGGAGATTGAGCTTTCATCAAGGATTTTCTGAAGGCGCGCGGGAAAGATTGCTGATTGATGAGTACGCACAGATCACAGATATTCCGCCCCCAGCGCCGCCTTGCGGAAACCGCGCGGCTGCGCTATGACAACGAGAGCGCGCGCTACCTCGAAGTCCTCGACGCGGAACGCAATCGGTTCGCCAGTGAACAGCAGTTCCTGCAGTTGCACAGCGCCGAACTCCAGAACGCCGTCTCGCGCCATATCGCGCTGGGCGGCGGCCTGCGGGAAGGTGATGTGCCGCCGGATCGAAGATCGAAGTGATGTGTGACCCATTTCAGGCAACAGGTTAACTCGCTTGTAGCGGAAGGAATCAGCATGTCAGCACATTCTGGATCGAGTGAAAGGCAGACATTTTCCTGGTTTGTCTTTGGGTTGATGTCCAGCGTCACTTTTGTCGGCATTCTGTCCGAGCTGCTGCCGTCGGGCATCCTGCCGCAGATGGCCGAGGGCCTGGGCGTCGCCGACACTCAGGTCGGCTTCCTGGTCGGTGTCTATGCGCTGGCCTCGGCCATTTGCGCCATTCCGCTGGTCAGCGCCACCCTGGCGGTGAACCGCAAGCGGCTGTTGCTGGCACTGCTGATCGGCTTCGCGGCCTCCAATATCGTGGTCGCCGTCTCCTCGTCGTATTCGGTGATCATCGCCTGCCGTATTCTGGGCGGCATCTGCGCGGGCGTGATGTGGCCCATGATCGCGGCCTACGGCACGCGCCTGGTGTCCGCAGACATGCAGGGCAAGGCCATCACCATCATCATGGCGGGCAACACCCTGGGCATCAGCATCGGCATGCCGGCGATGACGACGGTCGGTGTCAGCTTCGGCTGGCGCGCCGAGTTCATGGCGCTGGGGCTGCTCGTCGCAATCATTGCCGTGCTGTCGCACTTCTTCCTGCCCTCGGTGGAAGGTGCAAAGCTCAGCAAGAGCAACTCGCCGCTGGCGGTGCTGAAGAACGCCAGGATGCTGGTCGTGCTGCTGCTGACCTTCCTGACGGTCACCGCCCACTACGGCATCTACACCTACATCACCCTGCTGGTGGAAAAGATCCGCTTCCCCGGCGGCATCGGCCTGGCGCTGCTGATCTTCGGCATCGGCTCCATCCTCTCGGTGTTCGGCTCCGCGAAGTACGTCGATGCCCATCTGCGTGGCCTGATCGTGTCCATGCTGGTCACCGGCGCGCTGGCGATGGCCCTGTTCCTCGCGTTCGCGGGCACGCCGGGCGTGTCGCATGTCGCGTTCTTCCTCTGGGGCATCGCCTTCGGCCCGCTGGTGTCCATGTACCAGACCGCCGTCAGCAAGCTGGTGGACGAGGCCAAGGACGTGGCCACGTCGGTGCAGTCCAGCGTCTTCAACTTCTCGATCATGATCGCCACCTGGATCGCCGGGCTGCTGCTCACCCGCTTCCCGGATTCCGGCGTCAAGGGCATCGTCTATCTGTCACTGGGCTGCTTTCTGGCGGCCATCGCCGTGGCGTTCATGGCCACACGCGGTGCGCGTGCGCGCTCACCCGCAGTAGTCAAACCGTGAAGGAGATCCTCATGAAGAAGTTCAGCAACGCCCGCATCTACCGCCAGCACGACGAGGTCAGCGACATCCTGGTCGACAAGGGCGTCATCAAAGAGATCGGCAAGAACCTGCCCAAGGCAGGCGAGGAGATCGACCTGCGCGGCCGCCTGGTGGTGCCGCCCTACGTGGATGCCCACCTGCACCTGGACTACGTCTACACCGGCCGCAACACCGGCGCCACCAACAACACCGGCACGCTGTTCGAGGGCATCGCCCGCTGGCACGACGTGAAGAAGACCCAGACCTTCGAGGATGCCAGGGAACGCGCCTTGAAGGGCATCCGGGAAGAGGTGTCGAAGGGCGTGCAGTTCATCCGCACCCACATCGACGTGGATGATCCCAAGCTGACCGGTCTCAAGGCGATGCTGGAGATCCGCGAGCAGTTGAAGGACAACGTCACCATTCAGATCGTCGCCTTCCCGCAGGAGGGCATGTACGCCTACAAGGGCGGCGACGAGATGGTCGAGGAAGCCTTGAAGATGGGCGCGGACTGCGTCGGCAGCATCCCGCACTTCGAGTGGGCGCGCGAGATCGGCGAGAAGTCCATCCACCGCACGGTGGAACTGGCAGTCAAGCACAACAAGCTGATCGACGTGCACTGCGACGAAACCGATGATGTGATGAGCCGCTTCGTCCAGTTGCTCAACGCTCTGGTGATGGCCGAAGGCATCGGCCCGCGTACCGCCGCCAGCCACACCTGCTCGTTCGGCTCGGCCGACAACGCCTACGCCTTCCGCATGCTGGGCCTGTTCCAGCAGTCGGGGATGAACTTCATCTCCCTGCCCACCGAGAACGCCTACCTGCAGGGGCGTCAGGACAGCTACCCCAAGCGTCGCGGCCTGACCCGGGTGAAGGAACTGTGGGAAAGCGGCATCAACGTCTGCTTCGGTCAGGATTCGATCAACGACCCGTGGTATCCGGCCGGCAACGGCAATCTGATGAACATTCTGGACAACGGCATCCACCTGGCACAGACCATGTCGTTCGACGAACTGGACCGCTGCCTCGATCTCATTACCTATAACGGCGCGAAGACTCTGAACGTGCAGGACCAGTACGGCATCGAGACAGGCAAGCCCGCCAATTTCCTGGTGCTGGACGCCGATAATCCATTCGAGGCGGTGCGTCAGCGCGCCGACGTGCTGGCCTCGATCCGCCATGGCGAATACCTGTTCAAGCGCCCCGAGCCGGGCTACGAGGTCGAACCCGACGTCTTCAGGAAGACGAAATAGGCCGTGTCTTCCGGGAAGGCGCGGCCGGTTCACAGCGGTGAAGGCGGCAGGTTCCATGTCCTTGTCCTTCGTCTTCCAAAGGAGATCGCAGATGCCCGTCAAGACACTCAGATTGAACCTGCCGCAATGGCAAGGAGGCGTTGAACCCGCTTACCGTTTTGGCGCGGAACTGCTGCGCTGGCTGGCGCCCCGCCATGAGGGGCCGGAAGAAACGGTGGAAGTGCCCGCCGCCGACGGGCAGCCCCTGGCCATGGAACAAGGGATCGAGGGGCGCGCGGCGCTGCTGGCGCAGGCGCGCGCGGCGCGGGCCGCCATCGAGCGGCATCAGCCCGACCGCATCGTGACGCTGGGGGGCGATTGCCTCATCGACCTGGCGCCCATGGCTTACCTGAATCGTCGCTACGACGGGCGGCTGGGGGTGCTGTGGGTCGATGCCCACCCGGATGTGATGAGCCCTGCCGAATTCTCGCACGCCCACGCCCACGTGCTGGGCATGTTGCTCGGCCGTGGCGATGCGGCGTTCACCGCCGAAGTCGAATGCAAGCTGAATCCGGCGCGCGTGATGATTGCCGGCATGAGCGCCTGGACGCCGGCCGAGGGACGCATTCTTCAGGAACTGGGCATCCGGCACACGGCGGCCGCCGCGATTGCCGACAGCAGCCAGCCGGTTCTCGACTGGATCAAGGCCGAAGGCATCACGCACCTGGCGGTGCATTTCGATCTGGACGTGCTGGACCCCGCCCATTTCTCGCCGCTCCTGTTCAACCGGCCCGAGCAGCCGACGGGCGCGTTCGACGGCATCGTGCAGGGCACGATGCGGCTGGGGCAGGTCATCCGGCTGCTGCACGACGTGAGCGAGGCCTGCGACATGGTCGGGCTGGGCATTGCCGAATTTCTGCCTTGGGACATGCTGCGCCTCAAGCATGCGCTGGCCGGGCTGCCCATCATGCAGCGCTGATGCCTGATGGGCAGCCGGCCTGCATCACGCCATCTGCGCAATCGTCTTGCGAAAACGCCCCAGCGACAACGCGAACAGCGTCGCACCGATCACCGCGAGGGCGAGGAACTGCGGCCAGACCACGTCGAGGCCGGCGCCACGGAACAGGATCGCGCTGCCGAGCTCGACGAAGTGGGTGGTGGGCGCGGCGAGCATGATGTCCTGCACCAGCTCGGGCATGCTTTCGCGCGGCGTGGCGCCGCCGGAGAGCATCTGCAGCGGCACGATCGTCAGCATCATCAGCATGCCGAACTGCGGCATGTTGCGTGCGATCGTCGCCAGGAAGATGCCCATCGAGGTGGTGGCGAACAGATGCAGCGCCGCGCCGGAGAAGAACAGCGGCAGCGAGCCCTCCACCGGCACCTGCAACAACCCGCGCACCACGAGGTTGAGCGACAGCGCCGCGGCCGCCAGCACCACCAGCCCCATCGACCAGATCTTGGACAGCATGATTTCGGCCGGGGTGACCGGCATTACCAGCAGGTGCTCGACGGTGCCGCGCTCGCGTTCGCGGATCAGCGCCGCACCGGTCAGGATGATCGACAGCATGGTGATCTGGTTGATGATGTTCGACAGGCCGCCGAACCAGCTTTTCTCCAGGGCCGGGTTGAAGCGTGCGCGCAGCGCCAGCTCGACCGGCGCGGTGGCGCTGCCGCGCTGGCGCTGGACGAATTCGCCGACTTCGCCCAGCACGATCTGCTGCACGCTGCCGCTGCCGCTGAAGGCCTGGCTCATGCGGGTGGCGTCGACGTTGAGCTGCACCTGCGGCGCGCGCCCGGCCAGCACATCGCGCTGAAAGCCGTGCGGGATGTGCAGCGCAAAGGTGTACAGGCCGGCATCCATGCCGGGGTCGACCTCGTTCATGGAGAGCATCCGCGGCGTCAGGAACTGCGGCGGGTAGAAGGCCGAGACGATGCGCTGCGACAGGGGCGAATTGTCCTCGTCGACGATTGCGATCGGGATCTTGTGCAGGGTGTCGGGCATCGCCGTGGCCGAGGTGTAGACCGCAAGGGTGAACACGTAGACGATCAGGACCAGCAGCATCGGATCGCGCCACAGGCTCCACAGCTCCTTGACGCCCAGGCGGTAGATGTTGGCGAGGTGGCGCGCCGGGACGGGAGTGCGGGCCATCTCAGCGCTCCTGTTTTTTCAGCAGCGCGATGGCCGCGCCGAGGATCACCGGCACCGACAGCAGCATCGGCCACAGTGCCCCGGACAGGTCGGCAAAGCCCAGCGCCTTGTTGAACACGCCACGGCTGATCGTGACCATGTAGGTGGCCGGGTAGATCTCGCCGATCAGCTTGCCGCCGCCTTCCAGCGCGGACACCGGGTCGGTCAGCCCGGAAAACTGGGTGGCCGGGATGATGGTGCCGATCATGGCGATGAACATCGCCGCGATCTGGCTTTTGGTGACCGCCGAAGCCAACAGGCCCATGCCGGTGGCGGCGAAACTGAAAATCAGCGCGGCCAGGGTCAGCGCCAGGAAGCTGCCCTTGACCGGCACCCCGAACACGGTCACGGCCAGCAGCGCCATGAGGAAGAAGTTGACCATCGCCAGACCGACGTAGGGCAGCTGCTTGCCGAGCAGAAATTCGCTGCGCGTCACCGGGGTGACGTAAAGGTTGGTGATCGAGCCGGTTTCCTTCTCGCGCACCACCGCCAGCGCGGTCAGCATGGCCGGCAGCATCAGCAGCAGGATCGGGATCACTGCCGGCACCATCGCCGGCAGGCTCATGACGTCGGGGTTGTAGCGGAAGCGCGTCTCGACGCGGGCGGCGGGCGCGGTGCCGATGCCCTGTGCCGCGGCCTGCGTGGCCAGCCAGGTCTGGTGCATGCCCTGCACATAGCCCTGCACGGTTTCGGCACGGCTGGGCATGGAGCCATCGACCCAGGCACCGATCTGCACGTTGTTGCCGCGCAGCGCATCGCGCATGAAACCGTGCGGGATCTCGATCGCCAGCGCCAGCTCGCCGCTGCGCATGCGCCGGTCCATGTCGTCATAGTCGCTGATCGGCGGCTGTTCGATGAAATAGCGCGAGCCCGACAACTGCAGCGCGTAGTCGCGGCTGAGCGTGGTCTGGTCACGGTCGAGCACCGCGTAGCGCAGGTCTTCCACGTCCATGCTGATGCCGAAACCGATCACGAACATCAAAAGGATCGAGCCGCCGAGCGCCAGGCCGCCGCGGATCGGGTCGCGCTGCAGCTCCAGCGCTTCGCGCCACAGGTAGCTGAGCATCCGTTGAAGACTGAACGGCGCGTACCGCACCGGTGGCGCGACAGCATCCCCGGCCTGAATCGGTGCGGGGGCGTCCTCGTCGATGCCCTGCGCGCCGCCCTCGGCCTCGACCAGATAACCGATGAAGGCCTCTTCCAGGGTCGTGGCACCGCGCTTTTCCACCAGCTTCGCCGGCACATCGCTGTCGAGCACCTGGCCGGCGTGCATCATCGACATGCGGTCGCAGCGCTCGGCCTCGTTCATGAAGTGGGTGGAGATGAAGATCGTCACCCGGTCGCGCCGTGACAGCTCCACCAGCAGCCGCCAGAACGCATCGCGCGCCACCGGATCCACGCCCGAAGTCGGTTCGTCCAGGATCAAAAGCTCGGGCTTGTGCACCATCGCCACCGCCAGCGACAGGCGCTGGCGCATGCCCAGCGGTATGCGGTCGGGCAGGCTGTCCAGGCTGCCGGTCAGGCCGAAGCGTTCGGCCATCTCCTGCACCCGCGCCGGAATCCGGTCTTCGGGAACGTTGAACAGGCGCGCGTGCATCACCAGGTTCTGCGCGACGGTCAACTCGCCATACAGCGAGAACGCCTGCGACATATAGCCGACCCGGCGGCGGGTATCCATGTCCTTGGCCTCCACCTCATGACCGAACAGCCAGGCCTGGCCTTCGCTGGCTTCCAGCAGGCCGGTCAGCATCTTCATGGTGGTGGTCTTGCCGCAGCCGTTGGAGCCGAGAAAGCCGAAGATCTCGCCGCGACGGATGCGGAAGGAGACATGATCCACCGCGACGAAGTCGCCGAAGCGCATGGTCAGGTCTTTCGCCTCGATGGCGATGTCGTCGGCACCGGCCTGCAACGGCGGGATCGTCACCGCGGCGTGACCGCGCTTCTTCTCTTCCGGCAGCAGGGCGATGAAGGCCGCTTCCAGCGACGCGGTACCGGTGCGTGTGAACAGGTCCTGCGCGGTGCCGGTGGCCAGCACCTTGCCGTCGTCCATCGCCAGCAGCCAGTCGAAACGCTGCACCTCGTCCATGTAAGCGGTGGCCACCAGCACGCTCATGTGCGGGCGCGGGCCGCGGATGCGGTCGATCAGATCCCAGAACTGCGCGCGCGCCAGCGGATCGACGCCGGTGGTCGGCTCGTCGAGGATCAACAGATCCGGATCGTGGATCAGCGCGCAGCACAGGCCGAGCTTCTGCTTCATGCCGCCGGACAGTTTCCCGGCCGGGCGCGTGAGGAAGGTGTGCAGGCCGGTGGCGCGGGTGAGATCGTCGATGCGCCGCCGCCGCTCGGCCGCGTCGTGGCCGAACAGGCGCGCGAAGAACTGCAGATTTTCCTCCACCGACAGGGTCGGGTAGAGATTCTTGCCCAGCCCCTGCGGCATGTAGGCGATGCGCGGACAGACGCGGTTGCGGTGGCGGCGTTTGCGCATGTCGCCGCCCAGCACGTCCACCGTGCCGTCCTGGACCTGGCGTGCGCCGGCGATCAGCGCCAAGAGGCTCGATTTACCGACCCCGTCCGGCCCGATCAGGCCGATCATGCAGCCGGCCGGAAGAGTCTGGTCGATCCCGGCCAGCGCCTCGACCTCGCCGTAGCGCAGGCGTACCCCGCTCAGCCGGACGACCGGTTCCAGGTCGGCTGCGGCGGACATCGGATCAGTCCTGCGGCGCGGCCAGCAGCGCCGGATCGATCGCCAGCGAGGCCGGCCACTGCGCCTGCGGGTCGAGTTTCAGCCAGGCCACGCCGGGCACGCCGGTCTTGACCTGCTCGATGTGCCGCTTGAGCAGCGCCGGTGCGATCCGTGCGCGCACGCGGAACATCAGTTTCTGCCGCTCGCTGGCGGTTTCCACCGTCTTCGGCGTGAACTGGGCCTGGCTGGCGACGAAGGACACCGACGCCGGGATCACCACGCCGGGCGCGGTATCGAACACGATGCGCACCTCGCTGCCCAGGGCGATGCGTCCGGCGGCGGTCTCGGGGACGAAGAAGGTCATGTAGACATCCGACAGGTCGAGCAGGTTGAGCACCCGGCCCCCGCCGCCGAGCACTTCGCCGGGCTGGGCCACGATCACCTGCACGCGCCCATCGCGCGGCGATTTCAGTTCACTGTCGCGGATGTCCGCCTCGATGCGCGCGATGGTGGCGGCGGCGGCCTGCACCGACGAGCGCGCGCCCACCACCTGCGCCCTGGCGGCCACCACGGCCGCCTGGGCCGCCTTGACCTGGGCGCGGGTGGCGGTCAGCGCCGCCTCGGCGCCGCGCACGCGGGCCCGGTCATCGTCGAGCTCCTGGACCGATGCGGCGCCTTCGCTCGACAGCGTCTGCGAGCGCGCCAGGCGCCGGCTGGCGGCATCCAGTTCGGCCTCCCTTTGCGCGACCTGCGCCTGCACGGCCGCGACATCGCTCTCGCGCAGCAATACCTGGGCTTCGGCCGCCGTCGCGGCGTGCCGCGCCTGGTCGCGGCCCGCCTGCGCTTCGGCGCGCTGCGCCGCCAGCGTATCCAGTTGCATGCGCGCCACGGGCTGCCCGGCGGTGACGAAATCGCCTTCGCGCACCAGCACGTCCACGATGCGCCCGGGCAAGCGGGTGGCGACGTCCACCTCGGTCGCTTCGAGCCGTCCATTGCCATGGACGAACCCTGCGCCGGGATCCTCGCGGTGATAGCTCGACCAGGCCCACCACGCGGCGGCCGCGATGGCAATGACGGCGGCAGGCAGGCGTATCTTCTTCAGGGGGGGAGAGCGGCTCATGGGCACACCTTAACGGGGAGACACGGGGACCAAAGCGGGCGCTGCAACGCCCTCAGGGTTCGATTGCGCGCCGCCGCCGAGCGCCGCGTACAGCGCCACCTGATTCGAGAGCAGGGCGCGCCGGGCTTCGACCAGCTGCTGCTCCGCAGCCAGCAACACGCGCTGGGCATCGAGCACCTCCAGATAGGCGGCCGAGCCGTTGTCGTAGCGCAGTTGCGCCAGTCGGGCACGTTCGCGCGAAGTGGTCAGCGCCGCGCGCTGTAGGTCGCGCTGCTCGGTCAGCCAGCGGCGTGCGGACAGGGCGTCGGAGACCTCCCGGAAGGCGGTCTGGATGCGCTGTTCGTATTCCGCCACGGCAATATGGCGGCGGACCTCTGACAACTCCAGATTCGCCTGGCGGCGGCCGCCATCGAAGAGGGGCAGCGCGATGACGGGGGCGAAGGTCCACGCCCGGCTGCCGGACGAGAACAGCCCGTCGAGTTCGGCGCTGGCGGTGCCCAGGCTGCCGGTCAGGGCGATGCGGGGAAAGAAGGCCGCGCGCGCCGCACCGATGTCGGCGTGCGCCGCGATCAGGCGATGTTCGGCGGCCACGATGTCAGGGCGCGCCGTCAACAGTGCCGACGGCAAACCCGGCGCCAGTTCGGCCAGCACCAGGGTTTCATCGAACGGGGCGGCTTCAGGCAGTGGACCCGGGTCGGCGCCGATGAGCAGGCCCAGCGCATGGATCTGCGCCGCGCGGGCCTGTTCCAGTTGCGCCAGCAAGGTTTGCGCCTGGATCAGGAGCGTCTGCACCTGCATCAGATCCAGCCTGGAGGTCGATCCCACTTCGACGCGACGGTTGAAGATACGGAACGACTCCTGCCGGGTCTCGACGGTGCGCCGGGCCAGCGCCACACGCTCATTCATATCCCGCACGTTCAGGTAGGTGTCGGCGACCTGGGCGATCAAGGCCGTGCGGGCTGCCTGGCTGCCCGCCTGCGTGGCCAGCCATTGCTGCAGCGCCGCCTCGTTGAGGTTGCGTACCCGGCCCCACAGATCCAGTTCCCAGCTGCTCACACCGATCTCGGCGCGGTACTCCCCGCCGGTGACCGGGCCGCCACTCGGATTGAGGTCTCCGGGGATCCGGGCTCGCGCACCCTGCGCCCCCGCGTTGACCTGCGGGAACAGGTCCGCGCGCTGGATCTGGTACGCCGCACGGACTTCCTCGACCCGCAGCAGGGCCACGCGCAGATCCCGGTTGTTGTCCAGCGCGGTCTGGATCAATCGCTTCAACATCGGGTCGGTGAAGTAGTCGTTCCATGCGAGGGCCGATGCGGCCTGTCCTTGCGCGCCTTGCACGGCGTCCAGCCAGGTGTCCGGCACCGGCGAGGGGGGCGCATCGTACTGCGGCGCCAGGGATGCGCAGCCCGAACAGAGCGCGCCGACGGCCGCGGCGACCATGGCATGTCGCCACGACCAGCCGGTGCGTTTGGCGCGCGCTGCGGAAGCGATGCCGGCGCCGGCATCGGCGTTCCGATCGCGCGGGGCGCCAGTGCTTCCCGATGCGGCAAGACGGCAAACAGGCATATGACTCATGGAGGCAAAGTCCTCGTGAAGTTGAGCTTGGAGTTGGCGCGCGGCGGGTCAGCGGAACACCGCTCATCGATAAGTTCGACGCCAATGGCGTTTTCACGAAGCAGGTCGAGCGCGGCATCCAGACAGCCACGCGGTAGGGCGATGTGATTGGGGTAGTTCTCGGCACAGCCAATCACCCGAGGCTCTTTCCATACCGAGAAGCGCATCGCCTGCTTCTTGTAGAACTCGGGATTCTGGTAGGCAGCCAAACGAATCAGCCGATTGGCCAGTGACTGCGGCAGTTGTGCCTTCTCGAAATAGATCAGGTTGGCGACCGTTACCGTGAGCGATTTCGGCATCGGCCCGAGCAGTTTCTTGGTGGCAGGTGATGGTCGCTTCCACGGTTCCTTCTGACGGTGGTTGCAGTCCGCGCACTTGATGCGCGGCTTCTCGCAAATGCCGTGGCGCCGATCATTGACACAGACTGGAGAGTAGCCGGATATGCCGGTTGTCGAATTCTCCCAACGAACCGGGTAGATATCCGTTCGGCCACGGAACAAGCGACGAAATAGCGCTACCTTTTCGTCGGTGGAAAGTTTTGACGATTCCGGTTCGGGTTCAGTAGCTGCTACCACGGGCTCTGGCGGCAAGCGCCATTCAATGCCGTGGGATTCCAGCAGGGTAATCAGGCGGGCGTTTTCTGCGCGCTGCCTTTCCTGTTCCAGTACCGGATCAATACCAGGGCCATTCATTCCGCACGTTCCGCCTTGAATTCCGACTCATCGCCAAGGTGGATGAATATTCGTCCTTCGGCCTGATCACCGGCCGCCTTGAGCCAGCCGCGCCCACTCACCGGATCGTTCTCATCAAAGCCTGACCAAGTAAATGCCAATCGTGACGTGGCATCCGCCGACTCGACCTTGCCGTCGAGTTGCGCCTGCACCAGACCGAACTGGAGTTCACCAGTCAAATCCTTGCGGATGGTGAGATAGGCCGGCACCTCCATATCAAAATAGTCAGCATCCCACGTCTCCATCTCGGTGATGCGCCAGTTGCCGATAACCGCCTTCTCGATATTCTTCACGACCTACTTCCCGCGCCATTTGGCCAGAAGTCTGGCCTGTAACGCCTTGCGCTCCGGTTTCAATTTGCTGCGGCGGGCCGCGATGCGTTCCGCCAGCGCCTGCTGGCGGTGTGGGGCAAACCAATGTTTGCCATCCTTCGCCATATCCCAGGTACTTGACACCTCTTGCCGATGGACAGGCATCGGATCGCCATCCGGCCCAATCCCGGCCAACTGATCTCGTTCGTGGGCACGCCAGCGTTTGTGCCATAGCCGTTTGTCGTCGGCTTCCGAACGTGCTGTGCTGTATCCAACAATTGGGGTCTTGCGGCGGCTACGAGTCACCGGCCTGCTCCCCGGCTGTCCATCCGTAGCACGGTATTCATCAACAACCGATCCAACACCGCAAAATCGGTATCGCGAGGCAGGGGTGGCAGCACCGATTCAAGCCGGGTCAGTTCGCTGTCAATAAAGGCGTTGATAATGGGCAGCGGCTGGCCATATTCAGCCTCCCATGCGGCACGCTTGACCGCCAGCAACTGATCTAGGGCGTCACGCAAGTTTGGGTCGGTAACAATGGCGTCGACCAAATCCTGGAAGCGCATCGGCGCCACACCATGCCCTTGCTCGATCCACAGCGTGGCCAGCAACGGCCGCAACACGTACAGGTATTTCTTCAGGCGCACCGTATCGCCGCGCAGGTACTCGCGATAGTTTTTGCGCGCCATGTGCACGTAATGGTGAAACGAGCGTTCGGCCTGGTGCGTCTGCCGGGCAGCATCCCGTATCGCCTGCAGAAAATCCCCATCGGCCCGATACACCACCGGCGAGTCCAGCCACTCGATCAGCGTGGCATTTCCTTTTTTCAGCAAACCGAGCGCCTTGCGCAGTTCCCACCCATTGATGTCGAGTTCGCCGGAAATCGGCACCTCGATCACATCCCGCTGCGCGCTGACCTTCAAGTACCACGACAACGGATGGACGTAGATGAAGCGGACATCGTAATCGCTGTCGGGCGACGCGAAACCCCAACCCCGGCTGCCGGACTCGCAGGCATACAGCACGCGCACGTCGAACTCGGCTTCGATGCCTGCCAACCTCGCATCGATTTCCGCCCGAATGCCGGGATCAACGGGATGCTCGGAAGATCCCATATTCGGCAAGCAAGTCGTCCATGTCGTCCCCGACGCCATAGCCGAAGTTGTGACTGGTGCGGCGGACGGCATCCAGGCGGCCATGTAGAGCGGGCCGGGCATCCTCGGGCAGCGACAGGATGACCTTCAACGCCTGCTCGAACATTCTCACCAGAGCGTCGAAGTAGCCCTCATCCTGCAAGCCGACATCATCGCTGAAACCGGCGGCCCGCTCACAGTAGAACACCAGCAGTTCGGCCAGCCCTTCCGGCTGCCCGATGGCCTTCTTGTAATCCGAGAGCGCCTTCTTCGCCTTCGACACCGAGGTGTCCTGGTTCTTGAACACATCCGGCCACAGCCAGCGGTCGATGGTGGCCTTGTAGGGTTTCAGTATGTCGTCGCCGAGTGCGAAGCGGGCGTGGAGGAAAACCTGATTGTCCTTGCTCGCAGCGTAGAGGTCTTGCACCAGACCGAGCAGGCCGGCGCGGTCGAAGTCGGCCAGTTTGGTTTTGACGTCGCTCCAGCTGGGCGTGCGCTTCTTCGTGGCCATCGGCTTATTCATCGCTACTGCTCGGGCCGCTGTCTGATCCGATCTGTTTCAGCAGCCGGTCAAAATCGCTCTCGAACAAGCGATCCTGCACGATGCGGTATTTTTCAAACTCGCTTTCGGCATGCGCCCTGGCGATTTCCATCGTCATCTTGCCGGCATCCTGCAGCACCTCACGATCAGTGGCCTCGATGAAGCGGTTCAGGCGGGCTTCCCAATCCTGCATGGTCATGGGAATCTTGCGTTGCGCCATGTCCTCGGCCACATCCAGATAGGCGTTGACCAAGCGGGAAAGCTGCGCCATTTCCTGCTCGGTCAGGTAGTTCTTGGCCACCACCACATCGAATTTCTGAATCTTGCCGCCGGGCGCATCCTTCCAGGTGGTCAACCCCATCTTGTCCTTGCCGGCATCGGCGCGCTGGTAGATCACCTCGGCCGCCGTCTGGCCGTGAATGGCCCAGTGCAGCTTGTTTTGCACGGTGGTGAAGAATCGTTTGGTGGCCTGCGCCGTCACGTCGTAGTCAATCGCCGTGGCGTAGATGTCGGTGATCTTCTGGTAGAACTTGCGCTCCGAGAGGCGAATCTCGCGGATGCGCTGCAACTGCTCTTCAAAATACTGCTCCGTGAGAATGGAACCGCCGGCCTTGATGCGCTCATCATCCATCACGTAGGCCTTGATGGTGAACTCCTCGATGACGCGGGTGGCCCACTTGCGGAACTGTACGGCACGCTCGGAGTTGACCTTGTACCCCACGGCGATGATGGCGGCCAGTTTGTAGTGCTGGGTGTCGTAGTTCTTGCCATCGGCGGCAGTTATTCGAAATTTTCGAATAACTGAAGCCTCCTCCAGCTCACTGTCTGTAAACACCTTTTTCAAGTGGTAGTTGATGGTGTGGGTTTCCACGTCGTAGAGCACGCCCATCATCTTCTGAGTCAGCCAGATGCTCTCGTCGGCATACATAGCTTCCACGCCCCCCTGGCCGCTGGCGGCGACAAAGATCAGGTATTCGGCGGCCGAGGAACGGACGATGGAAACCCCGGTTTTCCTGGGCTGCTGCGATGGTTGGTTCTTACGCATTTCCGGGTCACGTTCCCGACTTCGCAAACAGATCGCTGATTTGTGTGATCAATGTATCAATGGCTGACAACGTGCTCCCCCTGTTGAATTCATTGTTTGCCCGCCCCGGTTGCCGGGCTCACCAGACTGACCCCGGAAAAATACGTGGCGTATCGCTGCGTGTCCCGGGTCAGTACGGGGTAGCCGGCCACGGCGGCATGCGCGCCGATGAAGAAATCCGCCAGTACATTGTGCTTCTTTCCACCCCGCCGGCGATAGCGCACGAAGGCCTTGCCGGCCAGGAACAGTGCAGGGCGAGGGATCTCGATCATCGTCAGGCTCAGGTCATCGATGGTGCGATCCAGGGCCTCGACTGTCGAGAACGTCAGCGATAGTTCCGAGTAGATAACCGGGTTGATGGCCAGGCGATGAATCTTGGACTGTGCCCGTAGCTGGCCGATGGACCAGTCCGCCCATTCCGGATCGTCCTCCAGAACGTCGACCAGCACATTGGTATCGACCAGCAGCATCAAGCATCACCGCGCAGCAGGGCCATCAGATCGTCGGTGCGCCACTTCACGTCGGCCTTGCCTCGCGCCGCCTCGAAGCGATCCGGCTTGCGGCTGGGTCGCGCACCGACCTTGTGAATCACGACATCGCCTTCGCGATTGACCGCGAAATCAACAGAGCAGCCCGGTGCCAGATTCAGCGCGTCGCGGATCTGCTTCGGGATGGTGACCTGTCCCTTGCTGGTGAGTGTGGTGGCCATTTGAGGACTCCTGCTGTATTACTGTAAAGATGATTGTAATACTACCGAGCGACAACAGCAATTTCCGAGAATGTTCGATGAATAGCTTGGCTTCCTGATCGAACAGCGCGTTCATGTCCGTGTCGTCAATCACATCACGGAGCCCACGATGAACGCCAAGCCACGAACTCGATCCACCCGAGATCAGCCTGACAGCCCTGAAACGCCTGCTTGCTGACATCGATGCCGTGAAGATCGACATCGTCGTGGTGTACAAGATCGACCGGCTGACCCGCAACCTGCCGGCTGGTGAAGTTGCTGATTGCCCGGGTGCAACTCAAGGACGAGGGTATCGACATCGAATGGCATCCAGCCGGGTGGTCGGCGCTGATGGCGGAACTGGCGCCGAACAGCATCGGCGTGGAATTGCGTGAATTGGAAATGGAGGCGATGGTATGAGAGGCCTGGAACAGACTGGGCAGGCCAAATCGAGCACGGCCAGACTCGATGAGGGGATCAAGCTGACGACGTTCATCCCGGTGCGCTTCGTCAGGCATAAGGCGCGCAAGGTGGTGGTCGAGCCGACAACGCCCGGGCGGATGGCCTCGCCGCTGAATCCCGGTCGGCCGACGTCCGTCGACGAGAATCTGATGGCGGCGCTGGCCAAGGCATTCTTCTGGCAGGAGATGCTCGACAGCGGTCGGGTAAAGAACATGACCGAGCTGGCCAAGGCCGAGAAAATGGGCTTGGCGCGGATGCAGAAGATGTTGAAGCTCGCCCGTCTGGCACCGGACATCGTCGAGGACATTGCACGCGGCCGGCAGCCGGTGGGACTGTCGCTGCTGTTCTTCGTGGAAAACCCGTTGCCGGATGACTGGAACGCGCAGCGGGCAGTGATCGGCGGGCTGGCCAATTGACTGTGAGAAAGCGTTCGAAACCCCACCGCCATGCGTTGTGGAGTGCAAATCGCTGCCCCGAAACCCGCATGGTTACAGGGTGTCGAGCCTTAACCGGGCAAGACAAAAACAGAGAAAAGAGAGGAATTCGGGTGGCCGGCAGGGCGAAATCAGGGCCTGCTGGCGATCATCGAAATTCGCACCACCCGCGAAACCCCGCCACTACTGGCCCTTCGCGGGCGTGAAAAAGCCCGGAGCAAGTCCGGGCTTTGGAATGGTGGTGGAGACAGGGAGGATCGAACTCCCGACCTTCTGATTGCGAACCAGACGCTCTCCCAGCTGAGCTATGCCCCCATCGAAGGCGGAGTTTACCGTACACGCCCCGCCAGCAAAACCCCGCACAGCCACTTTGCTGGCATGCCGGGGTGCATCGGTGCCCACGCGGGCGCACTGATCAGGCAAAACAAAGCTCAAAAGACAGATGGCGGGAACGAAGGCATGCAGGAAGATTGCGTTGAAACAATGCGTTACGTGATTCTTGCCGGGGGATGGCTCCGGTGCCCGGGAATGATGGTGAGCGTTTCGGCCATGGCCCGCACCGTTCGGTCCGATGGGCCGGAACCAGGGTGTTGACGCCGCGCCCGGCAATCACTGCGGGGCCGGAGAATGCACTGCGGGCGTGTAACAGCAGGCTCTGCCTGAAACCGCGCCAACACTGGCGTGACGGGCAAACAGGTGAGGGAGAGGGGGCGGGTTTCTGGATTTGTTGGTGGTGATGAGTGGACTTGAACCACCGACCTACGGATTATGAATCCGTCGCTCTAACCGACTGAGCTACATCACCCCGGGATCGCTTTTCCGGCTGGAGGACTGCCGAAAAGGCGCGCATTTTAGCTGACGCGGGGCAGCCCTGTCAAAGCGGGGTCCGCGGGCGCCGGGGTCACTGCGGCCGCAGCCGCGCCAGTTCGTCGAGCAGGCTGATCAGCAGTTCGCGGCCCAGCGGCCCCATGCCGGCGACGAGCAGGTCGGTGTCGCGCTCGCCGTTGACGAGCCGGCGCATGCGGCCACCCAGGAGCGCCATGTCGCCGCCCGCCTTCATCATCTGTTCGGCCATATTGGCGAGCACCGACATCGCTTGTGCGTCACCCCGGGCGGAAGCGTCGATCAGCGCGGCGAGTCCCGGTGCGGCAGAGCTTCCGTCGGGCGGCGCATTGAGCGCAGGCAGCGTGGCGGGATTGTCGAGTCCGCGCAGGATGGCGTCGAGCAGGATGGAATCCTCCTCGTCCAGCCCCAGCCTGATCGAGGCATCGCGGCGGCCGTCGATCACGTGGCGCAGCGCCGCGACCAGCCGCGGCCACCCGGCCTGCTCGGCGGCGGCGAGCTGCTTCATCAGGTCGGGCAACTGGCTGCGGTCGCGCAGCGCGTTGACCACGGTGTGGATGAAGGCAGCGTGGACGCGCAGGACTTGTTCGACAGCGGGCGGGAGTTGGGCCATTTGGGGTGAGTGGTGAGTGGTGAGTGGTGAGTGGTGAGTGGTGAGTGGTGAGTGGTGAGGGGTGAGTGGTGAGTGGTGAGTGGATTGTCCGGTCAGGGGGCGGCGTTGGCAATGGCGGGACGCAAGGGTACGTTTTCGATCTGCCAGTGGGCGCTTGCCCACTCCAGGAGATCGGCAGGGCCGGCGCCCTCCAGGTCGGTGGGTGCCGGATGACCGAGCGTGGCGAGTGCCTGGCCCAGCACCGCGCCGCGTCCGGTCTCGGGCAGGGCGGGCGCAAGCGTCTGCTTGGAGAGTTTCTGTCCGGCGGCGTTGGTGACGAGCGGTACGTGGGCATAGGCCGGCGTCGGCAATCCCAGCAGGGTTTGCAGATGGCGCTGGCGCGGGGTGTTCCACAACAGGTCGGCGCCGCGCACGACATGGGTAATCCCCTGGAAGGCATCGTCCACCACCACCGCCAGTTGATAAGCGAACAGCCCGTCGGCACGTCTGACGATGAAGTCGCCGACCTCACGGGCCAGGTTCTGCTGCAGCTCACCCTGGATGCGATCGTGAACGTGGAGGTTCGCATCCGTGACGCGCACGCGCCAGGAACGGGCGCCAGCGCCGGGCGGCAAGCCCTTGCGGCAGGTGCCGGGGTAGATGATGTCACCCTCGTGGGTGCGCGGCGCCTGCGCGAGCTGGCTACGGGTGCAGGCACACGGATAGACCGCGCCGCGCGCGTTCAGCGCATCGAGTGCCGCGGCATAGGCGTCGTCGCGCTGCGACTGATAGAGCACCGGGCCATCCCGGTACAGGCCGTAGGCGTCGAGCTGGCGCAGGATGGCGTCGGCCGCGCCGGGTTCGCAGCGCGGCCGGTCGAGATCTTCCATCCGGACCAGCCAGCGTCCGCCGGCTGCGCGGGCGTCAAGCCAGCTGGCCACGGCGGCCACGAGCGAGCCGACATGCAGGAGGCCGGTGGGAGACGGTGCAAAGCGTCCGATATAGGGTGCGTTCACCCCGGGATTATGCCCTGTGCGCCGCGCCGCACCGCGCTTACAGGTCGATGCCGGGCTGCGCCTTCACCCCGGCGCGGAAGGCATGTTTCTCGTCGGCGATGATCGACACGGTATCCGCCAGTTCGATCAGCGCGCCGGACGCCGCACGCCCGGTGACGATCACGTGCTGCATGGGCGGCCGGCCGGCCAGCGCATCCAGCACGGCGTCGCGGTCGAGATAGCCGTCGTTCAGCAGATACGTCAGTTCGTCCAGCACGACCAGATTGAACGACGGATCGGTCAGCATGCGGGCGGCGATCGCCCAGCCGCGCCCGGCCGTGGCGATGTCCTGCTCGCGGTTCTGCGTATCCCAGGTGAAACCGTCTCCCGTGACGTGCCATTCGACGCCGGGCTGGCTGCCGAGGAAGGCCTCCTCGCCGGTGTCGGTGCGGCTCTTGATGAACTGCACCACGCCGATCTTCATGCCGTGGCCGAGTGCGCGCGCCATCGTGCCGAAGGCCGAAGTGCTCTTGCCCTTGCCGTTGCCGGTGATGACCAGAAGCAGCCCGCGCTCGTCGGTGGCGGCGTCGATCGCGGCATCGATCAGGGATTTTTTACGGGCCATGCGCGCGGTATGACGCGCATTGCGGTCGGCGGATTCAGTATTCATGGCGAGGCGGGAAAGCGGGAACAGGCAGAGCATAGGGCAAATTCCCCGGGACGACGCAGCGCATCCGGGGTGTCAGGCCTGCATCAGGCTGCGGAAGGCCGTGCGGGAGCGTCTGCCCGTGCGATGAAATCGACGATCGCCTGGGCGCCCGTGCCGTGAACGCAGGCCTCCACATCAAAGGCGGTGTTGATGCACGAGGCGGTCAAGGTCGACGCCGTCGGTCCCTGCGCAAGCAGCTTGCCGTCGCGCAGGATGGCGACATGGGTGGCATAGCGCGCCGCCAGGGTCAGGTCGTGGATCGACGCAATGATCAGCCGGCCATCGCGCGCCAGCGAAGCCAGACGCGCCACCCCATCCATGGCATGTTTCGGATCGAGGCCCGAAAGCGGCTCATCGGCGATGACGATTTCCGGTTCGCCCACCAGGGCACGCGCCAGCATGGCCCGGGCCAGTTCGCCGCCGGACAGGGTCGTGGCGGGCTGGCCGATTTTATGGCTCAGATCGCACATGGCGAGTGCCGCCTCGACCTTGCGCCAGGCTTGCCTGTCCAGATCGCCGAAAACGGGAATCTGCGGCATGAGCCCCAGCGCCACCAGACGCTCGACCGCCACCGGCCACTCCGTCCGGGCGTTTTGCGGAATATAGGCGCGCCGGCGCGCCAGCACGCGCCGGTCGATGGTGCGGACCGATTGGCCATCGAGCCACACCTGACCGCTGGAAGGCTTTTCCAGCCCGGTCAGCATGCGGATGAGGGTGGATTTTCCGGCGCCATTGGCTCCCAGCAAGGCGACAAACTGTCCGCTCTCGCACACCAGGCTGATCTGGCTGACAAGCTGGCGGCAGGCGATGCCGTAGCTCACGTTGTCCGCGTGCAGGATGGTCACGGCGATAACCTCCGCAGGCGCAAAACCAGCCAGAAGAAGAACGGGGTGCCGATCAGGCTGGTGAGCACGCCCAGACGAAGTTCTGCCGCCGTGGGAATCACCCGGATGGCCATGTCGGTCACCAGCAGCAGGATGGCGCCGAACAGGGCCGAGGGCAGGAGAATCCGGCTTGGCTGATAGCCGACGAACGGGCGGACGAGATGAGGCGCCACCAGCCCCACAAAGCCGATGGCCCCCGTCATCGCCGTGGCCGCGCCGACCGAAAGCGCCACCCCCGCCAGCGCGAGCGCCCGCAGCAGGTTCAGGTTGATGCCCAGGCTCTCGGCCTGCGCCTCGCCCAGCGTGAGCGCGTCGAGCCCGCGCGGCGTGGCCGCCAGACATAACCATCCCGCCAGCATGAAGGGGGCGCACAGGGCGATCTGCCCCCATTCCTTTTCGGCGACGGATCCCAGCAGCCAGGTGACGATCTCATACGCCGCATAGGGATTGGGCGCAAAATTCAGCGCCAGCGCCAGCCCGGCGGCGGCCAGCCCCGATACCGCCGCACCGGCCAGGATCAGCGTCAGCGTTCCGCTGCGCCCGAACAGGAAGGTCAGCGCCCCGGCAAGCAGGGCGCCCGCGATGCCCAACAGCGGCGTGGCCAGGACAAACCGGGCGGACAGGCCGAAATAGATCGCGATGACCGCGCCCAGCGCGGCGCCCCCCGATACCCCGAGCAGGCCCGGTTCGGCCAGCGGGTTGCGCAACAGGCCTTGCAGCACCGCGCCGCCGAGGCCCAGCGTCGCGCCGACCATGAGCGCCAGCAAGGTACGGGGCATCCGCAGCTCGGTCACGATCAGCCAGGCGAGATTGGGTTTGGGTGCGCTCAGGCCGTCCAGCAGCACGCCGGGCGGCAGCCAGACTTTGCCGACGACCAGCGATGCGCCCGCTGCGGCCAGCAGCAGGGCCAGCATGAGCGGCATGAAACCACGCAACGGCCTGGTCACCGCGCGCTTCCGGCAGGAAGGTCCCGGTACAGCTTGCGCAGCGCGATGGCGGCATCGGCCGATTGCGGCAGACCGCACGCGTAGGCGGCATCCGGATAGGCAATCCTGCGGCCGTGCCAGTAGCGTTCGATCAGCGGAGGCATGGCGTGCGCATCCTGCAAGGACGGGCCCGACCATCGCGTGTCGCCTTGCAGGATGGCGTCGGGCCACGCTGCCAGCAGTTCTTCCAGATCGAAGCTGCCATAGCGGGTGTCGGGAAGGCGTGCGGCGATATTGTCGGCGCCGGAGGCTTCGATGATCGCGTTGGTCAGCGTGCCCTTGCCCGGCACGGATTGGCTGCCGTTCCATACGACGACCCGCAAGCGCCTGGCGGGTTGATGGGACGCGAGCCACGCCAGTTTTCCGTCCATCTGCGCCAGCAAGGCGTGCGCCCGCCCGGGCTCGCCTACCGCCTGGCCAACCTGGCGGACGATCCGGCGAATATCCGCGAAGCTGTTGGCGGATCCGATTTCGACCACGCGCGCACCGACTGCTTTGGCCAGTTTGCGGGCCATCGGCGAGGAATAGGTGCCGGCAAGAATCAGATCCGGTTGTTGCAGCAGGATCTCCTCGGCGGTTCCATGGTTGACGGCAACGTCCCGATCGGCCCCCGGCAGCAACGCCTCGACGGCATCATGGGCCAGATAGCTGATCGATGCGATCCGCTCCTTCGGCACCATCATCAGGAGCAGCAAATCGTTGCACAGCATCAGCGACATGATGCGGACCGGTTTCCGGGCAGCGGCCGGCGCCGCGGTAGCGGGCAAGACAGGCCCCGGCAACGGGCTGGCCGCTTGCGGAACCGGGCCGGCAAACGCCGGAGCCAGCAGGCATGCCAGCGGCAAACAGGCGAGCAGCCGACGGCATGCCTTCGTTTTCAATGAAAATTCATCCTCCTTCGACGCGGTCATGATACACGCGCCATGCGGTCACCAGCTCGCCCGGGCTCTGCTGCGCGAGCCGCCGCAGGGTCAGGCGGGCGACGGCCCGGCCACGCCGGGTGTCGGGCCAGGCAAACGCATCGGGACGAACGCCCGTCGCGATGGCCGACTCCACCCCGGAACGGATGCGGGCCTCGTCCGGCAAGCCATGGAGGTCGAGCAGCCGCAGAAAATCGGCATTCAGGCCGGAATCGAAAGGTATCCGCCGGCCCATGACGTCGTGCCAGGGGGAGCGCGGATGGAACATCAGCACCGGCTGGAAGCCGGGCGGGATGGGAGCATTCGAATCATGGGTCCGCTCCAGCCGGACGAGCTGGGGCATGAGGTGCGTGTGCGGGCCCTCGGGGCTCTCGCCGTCCATCGGGGGGATAGGGGCGAAAACCTCGATTCTGCCAACCGGTGAAATCATCACCCGGTGCGGCTGGGCGCGCATGACTGCGGCCATCAGTGCGCCGCCATCGGGCCCGAGCGCATCCTGGCCCTGCATCGCAAGCAGCGTGTCGATCAGGCCCGGGTCCCGGGTCCGCAGGCAGAATCGCACATGGCCGATGCCGACGCCCAGGTCGAATAGCGCCGCGTCCCGGTCTTCGGCCCGCACCGCTGCGGCATCCTGTCCCAGCGACTCGATGGCGCCACGATGGGCATTTCCGGGCATCGGCAGGCATACGGCGAGCGAGTGTCCCCAGCTATCCCGGTCGCCCGCCAGGCAGCCGCCGTCGCCCAGCAGGGTGTCGTAAGCGATGAGGTGCGGCGCGATGTCCAGCTTGATCCGGATGGCGGCCCGCGCGGTGTGCAGACAGCATTCCGTCGCGCTCCCTGTGCGGATCACCGGTTCGTCGTCATCCCGGATAAATTCGCCCACCGCGCCAAACGTGCCCATGCTCCAGCCGTGTCGCGCATCGTCCAGCAAGGTTTCCATCAGTGCCGCATAGTCGTTCGCACTGTGCGGGTTTCCAACTTTCAATTCGTCCGGCATACCCACTCCCGATTCCTGACAAAGCGTTCCCGATCCTGAATGACAGGGCAGGTCGGGCAGAAACAGCGGCGAAAGCCCTTGTGCTGGAGGCAGCACGCCTTGAGTATCTGGCATACCTCCGAACGATCGCCGCTCGCGATCAAATAGGTTTCCGGCAGCGCGCGCGCCAGCTCCGGGTGGCGCGCCAGCAGGACGCGGCCCGCGCGGACGGCGCGTTCGCGGTCGCCCAGCAAGCTGCCCAGGGTGGAGAACTGCGCCATCCAGGATGACGTCAGCATCGACCACAAGGCGTGGCGGGAATAGCCGGACCAGCGCCGCAGGCTTTCCAGCGCCGGCTCGCTGAAAGCCAGGAGACTGGCCAGCACGCCGTCACGGCTGTCTGACGGAAGGCGCTCGATCACGCTGTCGGCCTGCCGGATCCAGATGCCTTCGACCAGCGTGGAGGCGGAAAAGCGCAGGGCGAAATCATGGATGCGCAGCGTCCGCCGTTCCGCCAGATAGGCGGCAATGATGGGCCCCGCCGCCCAGCCATGGCGCAACAGCAAGGAAGCCGCGGCCGCCCGCCTGTTTGCGGCAAACCCGGCGTCTGCCAGACGCTCGATGAAATCGGCCAGCGCGCCGGTTTCCGGTGTCGTCAGATCGTTCGCGGAAATCCAGCCATCCGCATCCGGGGGATCCAGCGTGACCCGCAACGCACCGGTCAAGTACACCAGGCGGTCGAGCAATGCCGGGACCGCCGGATCCGGCGCGGGGAGACGCTGCGCCCTGCCGTGGCTATGCTGCCGCATAGTGCGCGAAGCCCTTGCTGGTCTGATCGAAGGCTTCCGGTTCCCGGCCCAGATAACGGTAGGCGATATCCCGCCACATCAACAGCCGCGACCAATCCGGCTGTCCGACCAGCTGGTCGCCCGGCAGCACAAAAGGATTGGCAAAATAAATCGTCAGCATGGACACGCCGGCGGCGTTGCGCATCTCGAACCCCCAGCTGGTGGGGGCGCCCCGGCCATCCAGGGTGCGGTAGAGGCTGGCGTACGCAGGGCGCAGTCCCTGCATGCGGGCCTCGCGCGCGGGATCCGGATCCGGCGCGCTCGATCCGATGCACAGATGGAAGTGCGGGCCGTTGAACCCGATCGTCAGGAATTCGCCGTCCCGCTCGATCAGATCGGGGGCGCAGGGACAGGTCCATTCATACGCCGCGCCGTTGACGGCCGGGCCAAAGACAAGCTGGTCCCAGTAACACTGGAAGATGTCCGCGAGAAAATCATGGAGCGTATCCGGATCGACCGGCATCGGCCAGCGATGGACGTTGGGCTTCCCTGCTTCGTTCCGCTCGATGACGGGTTTGCGCCCGCCATTCCATCTTGCCATGTCAGTTCCTTCCGCTTTCCCGGCCCATGCCGACGTGTTCCGGCGGCCACCAGGCCGTCATCCTGAGGGGGCGCCATTCAAATTCATCTGTTGGCCCGATCGGCCGCCAGCGGTTCCATATTAAACAATAAAAGATCATTTTTCCAGATTAAATCAAGTATCCGTTATTTTTTTGTGTTTCTATCAAGTTGTAATAATTAACACATTGATATTAATCATTTTATATTTCAATTTTCAGTGAATAGCAAAAAACTATAGGCTCAATAGCCTTTGGCTATTTAAATGTTTTGTTGACAGAATCGAGTGAATAATCAAGAATGTGCGAATCAGGTGCCATAAATGACGGTCTGTCATGATGGATAAACGGGAACCAGGTGCGTGACATCGTGTCGCCAGGCCTGGGCTGCCCCCCGCAACGGTAAGCGTTAAACGGTGCATCACCACGTCACTGGGCTCGGTTCGCCCGGGAAGACGATGCATTCGGCGCGAGCCCGGATACCGGCCTGAACCCCGTGCGGCATTGCCGCCCGGCGGATCGTGCAAAGGGCTTGCGGGGAATCGGGCCCAACCGGAAACCATCATGCGTCAAACCACCCTTGCCCTTGCATCCGCCCTGGGCTTCATGCTTCCCGCCTACGCGGAAACCCTGCCGGAATTCGTGGGCGAGACCATCGTCGTCACGCCGACCCGCTTCGAGGAGCCTGCCCCGCCCACGCCCGGCAACGTCACGGTGATGACGCGGCAGGATATCGAACGGACACCCGCCACCAACACGCCCGATCTCCTGAGCGGGATCGCGGGCGCGACGGTCGTTCCGCTTTACGGCTCGCTGGGCATTGATTCCGCCGTGAGCTTGCGTGGCGCGGGGAGCGGCGGAACGGCTACCAGCAACACCCTGGTGCTGCTCAACGGACAACGCCTGAATCCCATCGACTCGGGATCCATCGACTGGTCCTTGATCCCGCTGGCGAGCATCGAGCGGATCGAGGTCATGCCGGGAAGCGGAACGGTCTTGTATGGCGACCGTTCCAGCGGCGGCGTCATCAATATCATTACCAGGAAAACAGCCGCTGCGCGCTACGCCAGTGTCGGCGGGGGCAGCCATGGCATGCGCGAGCTGAGCCTCCAGGCGGGCGGGGCGACGGGGGCGATCGATTCCAGCCTGTATTTCCAGTACGGCGCAAGCGATGGCTGGCGAGAAAACAGCGACCAGCGGCGCTATGCACTGGGCGGCCGGGTCAATTTCCTGAATGAGGACAATGCGAATGTCTTCGTCGACCTTGCCGCCTTCGACGAAAAACTCGGCTTCCCGGGCGGCCTGTGGCGGGCTGACTATCTTGCCGACCCGAGCCTGTCGCGCCATCCGGGAGACCGCTCCGATCGCAACGGTTTCAGGATTCGCCCCGGCGCCACGGTCAGCCTGTCCGAACACGTCGTACTGGACGCCGACCTGGTCCTGTCGCGCGACGAACGCAGCGGCTTCAGCGACGCCACCAATCCGGTGGAACAGACCCGCGACCTGTCGCGCGACTTCATTTCGTTCAGCCCCAAGCTCAAAATCGAACATCGTCTCGGTGGGCTCGGCAATCACGCCACGGTGGGCTACGACTATTTCAGGGGAACCGCGGACAGCCGGACCTCGCCGACCGGATTCCAGTCCTATACGCAAAACGCCTCGCAGACGAGCCATGCGCTCTACGCCCAGAACATCATGGCACTCACCGAACACCTGGCCTGGACGCTCGGCATGCGCGTGCAGCGACTGAGCCAGTCTGCGGAGCAGTCCGCGTATACGGATCGCTTTAACACGCCCCAACCTGCGATGTCCGGCCACTCGGCCGGCACGCGGGAAGCTTACGAAACGGGCATGACGTATCGGAGCGGCGACTGGAAATTCTATGGCCGGGTCGGGACGACTTTCCGTTTTCCCAACACCGACGAACTGTATGGCCTGGACCCGATTACCTGGAATCCCGTCTTCGCCATCGGCTTGAAGCCCCAGCACGGCCGGGTGTATGAGATTGGCGGAACGAAAAAAATGACGCGCGGCAACCTTTCGCTCAGCGTCTACCAGCAGAACCTGGAGGATGAGATCACCTCCGACCCCATGGGTGGCAACATGAACGTCGGCAAGACGCGGCGCCTCGGAAGCGAGTTGAGCGCCCGGCTGAACCTCACCGATACGCTGTCTGGAAACGCCGGCGTAACCCTCGAAGACGCCCAGATCCGGGCCGGCGCGTATACGGGGCGGGAGATGCCATTGGTGCCGGCGCTTCAGGCAGGCGCAGGCTTGAGCTGGAATGCGGGCCAGCATGCGGTCTACTCCGCGCGGCTGAATCATGTGGGCAAACGGCGTTACGGGGATGATTACGCCAACGTGGCGGGCTATCTGTCCGGCTACACGACGCTGGACCTGATGGCGAGCTGGCGAATCCGCGACTGGAAGCTCGACGCCCGGATTCTCAATGCGGCCGACAAGCGCTATGCCGCGTACGCCGGCTATGGTTTCAATTCCCGGATTGGGGCAAACGATACCTTCTATTACCCCGCCGACGGCCGGACGTTCGGCATGACGGCACGATACGACTTCCGCTAATTCCCGCTATCGTTGGAGCGGCCGCGGGCATGGGAAGCCGGTCGGAGCGGCCGCAGAATCAGACCGGCACTGGGTGTGCGGGCGTGATACGGACCCGATTGACCGGCCGCGCGCCGCCCCCTATAGTCGCGCCATGCGCGCCGAACTCGATAGTCTTGAAGCCAGGATCCACCAGGTGGCCGAACTGTGCCGCACGCTGCGGCAGGAAAACATCGCGCTGCGCCAGCAACTGCTGACGGCGCAGCAGGACGGCAAACAGCTGACGACCCGGCTGGATGCCGCCAGGACGCGTCTGCGCGCGCTGCTCGATACCCTGCCGGAGGATGTGTGATGGCTGGCCCCCGCTCGATCGAAATCAATATCCTCGGCCGTGCCTACAAGGTGGCGTGTTCGCGCGAAGAAGAATCGGCCCTGATCGCGGCGGCCGATTATCTCGACGAAAAAATGCACGAGATTCGCGACAGCAGCAAGGTGATCGGCGCCGAGCGCATCGCCATCATGGCCGGCCTCAACCTCGCGCACGACCTGCTGACCCAGGGCGGTGGCGACCAGGTCGAGGAGGCGCGTGCCCGGCTGACCCGCTGCAGCGCGCTGCTCGATTCCGTGCTGGAAGATCAGGACACACTTTTCTGATCCACCCCGGGGCTGCGCCTCGCTCATTTGCATGAGGGACGGCACCTCCCTTTTCGATCCCGAAATGGAATACACTAGGGGCGCTCCCTGCGGTGTTCGAGGCTGGTTGCAATTTCTCTGAACCAATGCATACGTGCAAGGCTGCGGTCTATTCCGGTGCGGGCGTGCGCGTGACACGTCTCATGTGCCCAAAGCGCCTTTGATTGCGGCCGTCTTGGACCCAGGTTCAAGAGTCCGCAGCCCGTCACGGCACAGGCGGGGAGCCCTTTCTCCCGATGGACAAGACGACCCTCCGACGCCAATTCAAAGCTGCGCGCCGTGCACTCAAGCCGGCCGAGCGTCGACACGCGGCGCGCGCTTCCCTGCGCCTGGCGCTGCGCCACGGGCTGTTGCTGCGGGCGCGGCGGATCGGCTTCTATCTGCCGCAAGGCGGCGAATTCGATGCCCATTCCCTGCTCAATCAGGCGCTCTGCATGCAGCGCGCATGCTATCTGCCGATCCTGCCGCGGCGTGGCCGGGTGATGCGCTTCGGCCGGGTGGGCCGCGACACGCGCATGCAGCCCAACCGCTACGGCATCCCCGAGCCGCTGGATGCCCGGCCGCTGCGCGCGCGTCAGCTCGACCTGCTGTTGATGCCGCTGGTGGGGTTCGACAAACAGGGCTATCGGCTGGGCATGGGCGGCGGTTATTACGATGCGACGCTGGCGTTCATGCGCCACCGGCGGCGCTGGCGCAAACCGCGGCTCATCGGGATCGCCTACGAATGCCAGCAGGCGCAGGCGCTGCCGCACGATCCGTGGGACATGCCGCTCGACGCGGTGCTGACCGAGCGCCGGCTGTATCGCTTCGACCGCTCACCCCACGCCGGCACTCACTCGCCCAGATAAGCGCGGCGCACGGCCGGATTGGTGGACAGTTCGGCGGCCGGGCCGGCCAGCGTGACGGCGCCGTTTTCCAGCACATAGCCGTGTGCGCAGGTCTTCAGCGCCAGATGCGCGTTCTGCTCGACCAGCAGCACGGCCACGCCATCCGCCGCAATCCGGCGAATGATGTCGAACACCGCCTGCACCATCAGCGGCGCCAGCCCCATGCTCGGTTCATCCAGCAGCAGCAGGCGCGGGCGCGCCATCATCGCGCGCCCGAGCGCCAGCATCTGCTGCTCGCCGCCGGACAGCAGGCCGGCGAGTTGTGTGCGGCGTTCGGTCAGGCGCGGGAGCAAGGTGTAGACCCGGTCCAGATCGTGTGCGATCCCGGCGCGATCGCAGCGGGCGTAGGCGCCCATCATCAGGTTCTCGGCCACCGACATGAGCGGAAACACGCCGCGCCCTTCGGGAACCAGGGTCAGACCGAGCCGGGCCACCTCGTGCGCCGGCCGCCGGGTGATCGAGCGGCCTTCGAAATGCACGCTGCCGCCGTGCGGTTCGAGCAGGCCGCTGACAGCCTTGAGCGTGCTGGTCTTGCCGGCGCCGTTGGCGCCGATGAGGCAGACCATCTCCCCCGGCGCCACGGTCAGGCTGAGTTCGCGCACCGCGTGGATGCCGCCGTAGGCGACCGATAATTGGTTGACGCTTAGCAGCGTTTTCATACGGTAAAACCTCTCACCACAGAGACACAGAGGCACAGAGGCACAGAGAAAAAACAGAACGTGAAATGGGTTTCTCGGTGCCTCTGTGTCTCTGTGGTGAAAAGGCTTTCCCAAAACTCATATCGCCTCGTCCCCCAGGTAGGCGGCGATCACCTTGGGATCGCGGCAGACCGCGTCGGGTGTGCCTTCGGCGATTTTCAGGCCGTAGTCGAGTACCGCCAGCCGGGTGCACAAGCCCATGATCAGCTTCACGTCGTGCTCGATCAGCAGCAGCGTCAGTCCGTCGGCCTGCAGTTGCAGCAGCATCTCGCGCAAGGCCGCGCGTTCGGCCGGGTTCATCCCGGCGGCAGGCTCGTCGAGCGCCAGCAGCACCGGTTCGGTCGCCAGCGCACGGGCGATCTCGAGCCGGCGCTGGTCGCCGTAGGGCAGATTCCTGGCCAGACGATGCGCGTGCTGCGCAATCCCCACGCGCTGGAGCAAGGCATGGGCACGCTCGCGCGAATCGGCTTCCTCGCGACGCGTGGCGGGCAGGCGCAGCACCGCGCCGACGACGCCACTGCGGGTGCGCGCGTGACGGCCGACCAGCACGTTCTCGAGTGCGGTCATTTCCGCGAACAGGCGGATATTCTGGAACGTGCGGGCCAGGCCTGTGTGCAGCACCTGGTGCGGCTTGCGACCTTCAATCGGCTGGCCGTTCAGGCGGATTTCGCCGCAGTCGATTGAATACAGCCCGGTGAGCGCGTTGAACAAGGTGGTCTTGCCCGCGCCATTGGGGCCGATGAGGCCGAATATTTCACCCGCGTGAACCTGCAGCGAAATACCGGAGAGCGCCTGCAATCCGCCAAATGCCTTGCTTACGCCAGAAACGGTCAGCAACGCGTTCATACGCTTTGCTCCCTCTCCCCACCCCTCTCCCGCTTACGGGAGAGGGGGCGAATGCCGCGCCCAAACCGATTAATCGCGCTCATTCCTGCGCGTCGGCGAACTCGCGGCGGCGGCGCGTCGAGGGCAGGAGTCCGGCGGGGCGATACAGCATGACCGCCACCAGCGCCAGACCGAACAGCAGCATGCGCAGATCCGCCGGGTCGATGTATATCCGTCCGAACAGTTCGCGCTGCCAGTCGCCGGTATAACGCAACGCCTCGGGCAGCAGCGTGAGCACCACCGCGCCGAAGATCACGCCGGGAATGTGCCCCATGCCGCCGAGCACGATCATGCACAGGATCATGATCGACTCCATGAGGTTGAACGATTCGGGGCTGATGAAGCCCTGGAAGCTGGCGAACAGCCCGCCCGCCAGGCCGCCGAAGGTGGCGCCCATGGCAAAGGCCAGCAGCTTCAGGTTGCGCGTGTTGATGCCGGTCGCGGCGGCGGCGACCTCGTCCTCGCGGATGGCGACCCAGGCGCGACCGATGCGCGAATCTTCCAGCCGCATCGAAATGAAAATTACGCCCAGCGTGAACAGCAGGAACAGGTAGTAGGTGAGGTGAATGCTGGTGAAGGTGTAGCCGAGGAGTTCGTGCGGCTGGCTCAGGTCGAAGCTGCCGAGGCGTACCGGATCGATCAGGTTGATGCCTTGCGGGCCGTTGGTGATGTTGACCGGCGCATTCAGGTTGTTGAGGAAGATCCGGATGATCTCGCCGAAGCCGAGCGTGACGATGGCGAGGTAATCGCCGCGCAGGCGCAGGGTGGGCGCCCCCAGCAGCACGCCGAACAGCGCGGCCAGCGAGGCGCCCAGCGGCAGGACCGCCCAGAACGGCAGGTGCAGGCCGAAATGCGGGCTGGAGAGCCAGGCGTAGACGTACGCGCCCAGGGCGTAGAACGCAACGTAGCCGAGATCGAGCAGGCCGGCGTAGCCGACGACGATGTTCAGTCCCAGCGCCAGAATGGCGTACAGCAGCGCCAGGTCGAGCAAGCGCACCCACGAGCGCCCGAGTCCGGCATCGACCAGGAACGGCAGCGCTGCCAGGCCCGCGGCCAGCAGGGAAAAGGCCAGCCAGCGCGGTGGGGTCGGGCACAGGCTAGGCACGCTCGCCTCCCCGCACGCCCAGCAGGCCGGAAGGGCGGAATACCAGCACGGTGATCAGCACGAAGAAGGCGAACACGTCCTGGTAATTGCTGCCGAGGAACCCTCCGGTCAGGTCGCCGATATAGCCCGCGCCGAACGACTCGATCAGACCCAGCAGCAGGCCGCCCAGCATCGCCCCCGCCAGATTTCCGATGCCGCCCAATACGGCTGCCGAGAAGGCCTTGAGGCCGAGCAGGAAACCCATGTAATAGTGCGCCAGCCCGTAATACGCGCTGACCATGACGCCGGCCACCGCCGCCAGCGCCGAGCCGATCGCGAACGTGGCGGCGATCACGCGGTTGACGTCCACGCCCATCAGGCTTGCCACCTGGCGCGATTGTGCGGTGGCGCGCATGGCACGGCCCAGCCGGGTTTTCCTGACCACCAGAATCAGCGTCAGCATGATGCCCGTGGCCAGCAGCAGGATGGCAATCTGCACGTTGGTGATCGATGCCCCATAAACCGTATGCCGTGCCTGCGGCAGGATGGCGGGAAAGGGGATGTACTGCTTGCCCCAGATCAGCATGGCAATGTTCTGCAGGATGATCGATACGCCGATCGCCGTGATGAGCGGCGCCAACCGCGGCGCATGCCGCAGCGGCCGGTAGGCGACGCGCTCGATCAGCAGACCGAGCGCCACGCACACCGGAATCGCCACCGCCAGCCCCGCCCCCAGCACCAGCACGCCCGGCAGCCCGGGCGCCGCCAGCGCCAGCGCGCCGATCACGGCCAGCGCCACCATCGCCCCCATCATGGTGATCTCGCCATGGGCGAAATTGATGAGTTCGAGGATGCCGTACACCATGGTGTAGCCCAGCGCCACCAGCGCGTACACGCTGCCGAGCACCAGGCCGTTGATGAGTTGTTGCAGGAAGATATCCATCTTTGCGCCGGCGCCGGGACCGGTTGAATTCAGCCCGGCTTACTGGCCGCTTTGCACGGTTTCGAGCGGCTGCCACGTGCCGCCCTTCACCTGGTACAGCGTGACCGCGCCGCCGGCGAGGTCGCCCTTGGCGTCGAAGCGGATGTGTCCGGTCACGCCCTGATAATCGGTCTTCGGCAACTCGGCCAGATATTTGGCGGGATCGCTGGAATCAGCGCGCTTCATCGCGGCGACCAGCACGTGCATGGCATCGTAGGCATAGGGTGCGTAATTCTGGATGGTGCCGTACCTGGCCACGAACCGGGTCTTGAACGCGGCGCCGCCGGGCATGGCGTCGAGCGGCAGGCCGGGGTTGGAGGCCAGCGCGCCCTCGGCGCTGGCGCCGGCCAGTTCGATGAAGGTGGGCGTCTGCGCACCGTCGCCGCCGAGGAATTTCGCCTTCATGCCCAGTTGTTTCATCTGCTTGATCATGGGCGCGGCCTGCGGGTCCATGCCGCCGAAGAACACCAGGTCGGGCGACTTGCCCTTGATGGAAGTGAGGATCGCCATGAAATCGGTCGAACGGTCGGAGGTGTATTCGCGCGCCACCACGTCGCCGCCGGCCGCCTTGACCGCCTTCTCGACTTCGTCGGCCAGCCCCTGACCGTAGGCGGTGCGATCGTCGATGATGGCGATCTTCTTCGCGCCCAGCCTGGTCACGGCGTAATTCCCCAGTACGCTGCCTTGCTGCGCATCGTTGGTCATGACGCGGAAAGCCGTTTTGTAGCCCGCTGCCGTATAGGCGACCGCCGTGGCCGAGGGGGAAATCTGTGGAATGCCGTTGCTGGAATAGATCCTGGAAGCCGGGATCGTGGCGCCCGAATTGAGGTGACCGATCACCCCGACTACGCCTTCATCGACCAGCTTCTGGGCCACGGTGGTGGCGGTTTTGGGGTCGGCCGCATCGTCCTCGCTGCGCATTTCGAGCACGACTTTCCTGCCGCCCAGCGTGAGTCCGGCGGCGTTGATTTCATCCAGCGCCATGCGCGCGCCGTTTTCGTTGTCCTTGCCCAGATGTGCCTGCGGCCCGGTAAGGGGGGACGCCTGGCCGATCAACACGACCTGATCGCCGTCCTTCTGCTGCGCCTTGTCGCCGCACGCTGCGGTCAGTAATGCCGCCGCCATTACCCAAGCCAGCCTTCGAGCCGTCATCCCGGTCTTCCCCCGTCATCAGAATCAAACGTGGGATTTATACCACAAAGCCCGCCACGGCCGGCTTTCGGGGCGCCCGGAACGCACAAGGCCGACGCGAACGCCGGCCTTGTGGTGTCGAGGGGCGGGGGGCGAACTATTTCAGGCTCAGAATCCAGGAAATGATCTTGTCCGTGTCCGCGGCGCTGACCTGCGGGTTCGGCGGCATGGGAATCTCTCCCCATACGCCCTTGCCACCGGTCTTGACCTTGGCGACCAATCTGGCATGCGCGGTCTTGTCGCCCTCATATTTCCGGGCAATGTCCTTGTAGGCCGGGCCTACGATCTTCTTGTCCACGCCGTGGCAGGACAAACAGGCGTTCTTCTGGGCGAGTGCCATGGCCGCAGCCGGATCGTCCGCAGAAGCCGCGCCGGACATCATCAGCAGCGCAGCCGATGCCGCAGTCATCATCAACTTGTTCATTTATACGGTCTCCGTGGAAGTCGGGTTGGTCGCGCTCGGGACATCTTCGCGGCCCCAATATTAAGGTAAATCCCCTTCCACGCAAGACGGAGGCTTGGCTATTTGTTACCAGGCCCCGTAGAACATTGTGTTTCGTTATTCGTGCTCGATCAGTGTGCGGTAGGCATGCCAGCTGGCATGGCCCAGCCACGGGAAGATCACCACCATGGCGATGAAGTGGGTGGCCATGCCGATGGCGACCAGGCCGGCAATCAGGGCGCCCCACAGCAGCATCACCGGGAAATTGAGGCGGGTCGCCATGAAGCTGGTCACCAGCGCGGTGGCAAAATCGACTTTGCGGTGCATCATCATCGGCAGCGACACCACCGAGATGCTGAACACCATCAGAGCCAGCACGCCGCCAAACGCCACGTAGGCCAGGACGAAGTCGGTATGCTGCTGCACTGCACTGACGCTCATCAGATCAGACAGTCCGCCGATGCCCGAGCCGTTGAGGAACAGCGCGACCAGGATGGCAGAGATGCGCTCCCACGAAATGAGCACGAACAGCAGCATCACGGTGAACAGCCCCAGCGAACCCGGATTGGCGCGCCACGCCAGCAGGGGAACGAACAGGCGCGGCAGCTTGTGGTGATGCTCCAGCCGGTGGCTGACGCCGTAGAACACCAGCGCCAGCACCGGTGCGACGAAGAGGAAGCCCGAGGTCAGCGCCATCGCCAGATGCGGTCTGCCCTCTGCGGCATGAGTCAGCGCATAGCCCAGCAGCGCTATCACGACGCCATAGAACAGGCTCAGCGGCCAGGCCTTGAGCAGGTCCGCGGCCCCTTCGCGCAGCCACTGGAAAGGTGCGTCGAAACTCACGTTGCGGATGCCCGGCAGGTCCATGTGGGCGGTCTGGGGATGGAATACGGCATGTCCGGTATGTGTACTCATGATCGCCCCTGATGACAGACAGACTGTTTATTTGATAGCAGGGGCCGGCGCGAGTTCCTAATAGCAAATGCTGATAAACCGTTATTCCAGAACGGCCGCCAGATCGCTCACTGGCGGCCGACACGCCGTGCCGCTGCAGACCCAGGCGACAGCGTGATCCACTTCCGGCCTCGACAGCGCGTCAGGCAACGCCAGTCCATTGGGCAGTGTCAGCATCAGGTCGCGTGCGCCAAGTTTCGGCGTCAGCGCTGCCACCCACTCGTTCAATGCGGCGTGCGGGCCGCGCAGCAGGATGACGCGCGGCGGCTGCAGCGCCTCGTCGAGCACGGCCAACAGCGTCGGATAGGCGATCGGCTGCTGGATCAGGTGTGCATGGAACAGGTTCAGGCAGCGCACGCTGGCGTCGAGGTAGCGCGTCTCGCCCAATAGATGCCCGAGCCGCTGCAGGGCGAACGCCGCCACGCCGTTGCCCGACGGCGTGGCGTTGTCATAGCCGGGCTTGGGGCGCGTGATCAGCGCTTCATGGTCGTGGCTGGTGAAGAAAAATCCACCCGCGTCGGCATCCTCGAAATGCCTCAACAGGGCATCGGCGAGTTCGCGTGCCCAGGCCATGTCGGCCTCGCGGTAGCCGGCCTGCAGGGTCTCCAGCAGGGCATCGAGCAGGAACGCGTAGTCGTCGAGGTAGGCGTTCAGCCGTGCCTCGCCGTGCTTGTTGCTGGCGAGCAGACGCCCGTCGCGCCACACATTCCGATGCAGGAAATCGATCGCATCCTGTGCGGCATCGATCCAGTCGGCACGCGCCATCACGCGCCCGGCATGCGCCAGCCCGGCGATCATCAGCGCATTCCAGCTGGTGAGCTGCTTGTCGTCGCACCCGGGGCGCACGCGCGTCGCGCGCGCGGCAAACAGCTTGGCGCGGGCGCTTTGCATCCGCGCGGCGGCGGTTTCTTCGGCCAGCCCAAGCTCGGCCGCGACCTCGCCCAACGAACGTGCCAGCACCGGATTCCAGTAGGCATTCTCGAAATTGGGCGGTCCGTCGAAACCGTATACCGGGCTCGCCACGGCGTATTCCTCGGGTGTCAGCAGCGCGCGCACCTCATCGGGCGTCCACACGTAAAATTTGCCTTCATGGCCTTCGCTGTCGGCATCCAGCGCCGAATAGAAACCGCCCTGCGGTGCGCGCATCTCGCGCAACAGCCAGTCGACGATGCCTTCCGCGGTATCCCTGAACAGGGCTTCGCCGCTCAGCGCCCAGGCGTCGGCATACAAATGCAGCAGCGGGCCGTTGTCGTAGAGCATCTTCTCGAAGTGCGGGATGACCCACTGCTCATCGACGGAATAACGGCAGAAGCCGCCGCCGAGCTGATCGACCACGCCGCCCGACGCCATCTTGCGCAGGGTGAACAGCGCCATGTCGCGCGCCTGCGCATGGCCGCTTCTTTGCGCCTCCCGCAGCAGAAAGAACAGTTCGCCGGGACGCGGGAACTTGGGCGCACGCGAGAAACCGCCCCACACCGGGTCGAAGGCCTGCGCGAGATCGTGTACAGCCTGCTTGATCGGCGCATCGGTCAGCGTTTCCTGCATGCCCGCATCCGGCTGCTGCTGCGCGAGCGCGGCGCGCACCGCCTCGTTCTGCGCCAGCACTTCGCCGCGCCGTGCGTGCCAGGTACGGGCGACGTTTTCCATCAGGTCGATGAAGCCGGGCAACTGGTAACGCGGCGTCTTGGGAAAATAGGTACCGGCGAAGAACGGCGTCTGGTCGGGCGCCAGGAACACCGTCAGCGGCCAGCCGCCGCCGCGCCGGGTCAAGAGCTGATGCGCGGTCTGGTAAATCTGGTCGAGGTCGGGCCGCTCCTCGCGGTCAACCTTGATGTTGACGAACAGGCGGTTCATCACCGCCGCGACCTCGGCATCCTCGAAGCAGTCGTGCGCCATCACATGGCACCAGTGGCAGGCCGAATAGCCGATCGACAGCAGGATGGGCTTGTCCTCGCGGCGCGCTTTTTCCAGGGCCTCCTCGCCCCATGGGTACCAGTCGACCGGGTTGCCGGCGTGCTGCAGCAGATAGGGACTGGGCTCGGTGGCAAGACGGTTGGGCATGGCGGCGGAACCTTGCAGATTAATAGTTGATTAAATAAGTCAACAATTGTACGCTTATTGCAATCCCCCACACCAAGCAGGAGCTCAACATGTCCCAGGCACTATTCGATGCCGCCCGCTCGGGCGATTCCGCCCAAATCAAAGCACAGCTCGAAGCCGGCGCCGATCCCGCCATGGTCGACGAGGCCGGCGAAACCGCGTTGATGCACGCGGCACACGGCGGCCATGTGGCCGCGGTTCAGGTGCTGCTGGCCGCCGGCGCCGACGTCAACGCCAAGGCGCCGTCGGGCTGGACGGCGCTTGCCCGGGCCGCCTACAACGATGAGACCGACCACGGCTATGTCGAGGTCGTCGAAATACTGGCTGACGCCGGCGCCTCGCTCGACGAGCGCATCTTCTTCGGCATCACCCCGCTGATGCTGGCCGCCGGCGGCGGCGACGCGTCGGTGGTGGAGTGGCTGATCAATGCCGGCGCCAATGTCCTCGTCGCCAACGAAGGCGGCCGTACCGCGCGCATGATGGCGAACGATAAGTTCTACGTCGACGTGATCAACCTGCTGAATGAAGCCGAACGCCAGCTCGGCGTGTCGGAAGACGGCTCGTGCTCGTCGACCAAAAGCGTGGTCAAGCCTCACGTGGTCAATCTGATGAAACCGACCGCGCATTGATCATTAATCGGTTTGGGCGCACGCAGTGCATCGTTTGCTCCCTCGCCCGCTTGCGGGAGAGGGTTGGGGTGAGGGCGGTTTGGGCGCACGCAGTGCATCGTTTGCTCCTTTATGCCCTTCAGGGTGCTCGCCCGCTTGCGGGAGAGGGTTGGGGTGAGGGCGGTTTGGGCGCGCGAGGCGCTTTGATACCCTTCAGAGTGCTCGCCCGCGAGCGGGCGAGGAGAAAAGCGACTCAGGCCACCAGCCAGTCGATCAGCCCCCGCCATTGCTCCATGTCGCGCTCGGCGACGTGGTGCGGCAGGTCGAACAGGCTCTTGCCCTCGAACGCGGCGTTGACGTAATGCTGGGTGTTGCGCAGATACGCGAGTACCGGCAGGTCCTGCTGTGCCATGAACTGCTCCAGCGTGACGCCGGCGCGGGTGCGCGGGTCGGCCCGCATCCCCACCACGCCGACGAGGGCATGCCCCTTGCGCGTCGCTTTTTCGGTATGCAACGCGGCGAGAAAATCCTGGCTGGCGCGAATGTCGAATAAAGACGGTGCGATCGGGACCACCACCTTGTGCGCCAGCTTCAGCGCACGCACCAGGTTCTTGCCATGCAGTCCCGCGGGCGAATCGATCACCAGCCAGTCGCTGACCGCCTTCTGTCCTTCGTGCATCAGATCGATCGCCGGCAAGCTGGCATCGCGCATCGCCAGCCATTGGGTCGCGGACTTCTGCCGGTCGAGATCGAGCATCGCCACGCGTTCATTCCTTGACGCCAGATAGCCGGCCAGGTTGATCGATAGCGTCGTCTTGCCGCTGCCGCCCTTGGGGTTGGCCACCAGAATCACGCGCATGATTTCTCCCTGACTAAAAACATTTATCCGCGAAGTACGCGAAGGGACGCGAAGAAATTCATCGAGCTTATCTGGTCCTTTGGGTTTTCTTTCGCGTCCTTATATGCCCTGCGGGTATTCGCGGATTAAGAATTACAAAGCCTCGACGCTGTACGTCACCGCCAGCATATGCGTCTCGCCCGGCGCGACGGTGACGACGTTGTCCATCGCGTTGGCCGACTCGACGCAGACCATTTCGCGCCAGCCGGCGCCGGATTTGCCGCGGCCCATGTCGCCCATCTTCCCGGCTTTTTCCGTCCACGGCGTCCACACGACGGTGGATTGCGAACCGGTCTTGGCGATGCGGATGCGGCGCTTGAGGCCTGCATCCTCGATCACGCAATCGGCCGGCGTATTGACGTAGACGCGGTCGACTTCGCCGTCGAAGCCGATGGCGCCGTTTTGTTTCCGGGTGGCGAAGTGGTCGACCTTGTCGTGGTACGTCGCGCCTTCCAGCCCGGCGATTTTCACGCTGCCGATGTCGCTGATGTGGAAATAGGTGTGCAGCGCTTCGCCGATCTGGATCGGCACATCGCCCGTATTGGTCGTCACCAGATGCATCTCCAGCTTGTCGCCGACGATGACCGTCAACGACAGCCGCGTGGCATGCGGCCACTGCGCGCGGGTCTGTTCGTTGTCCGCCAACTGCAAGGTGATCTCGGTGCGGGCGTCGTTGCGTTTGCGGCTGCCGGTCACGGTCCACGGCACGGTGCGCGCGAAACCGTGCGCGGGGAACGACGCCTCGCTGGCGTGCGCGCCGAACCACGGCCAGCACACCGGCGCACCGCCGCGGATGGATTTGCCCGGCGCGAATCGGGCGGCATCGGACACCCACACCACCGGTTCCTGTTGCGACTTGGGGCGAAAGCTCACTACGTGCGCGCCCTGCAGGCAGATCGTCGCGCGGCCATCATGGTTGTCGATGTCGGCGTAGGTCAGCCCTCCCGCACCGGTACGGAAACTCAACTGGCCCGGAATGACAAAGCGCGCCAGCGGATCGGCGTGCGCCTGCGCTTCGGTCGGATGCTCGACCAGGCTGACGTCGCGCACGGCGCCAAACGCCGCACTGGTGGCCATCGCCGCGTAGGCCCGCAGCGCGGCCGATACTTCGCGCACCCGATTGACCGGCCTCCAGGCCTGCGCGCCTTTCGCGTCCATCGCGGCGCGGCGGCGGTCGAGTTCGGCATCGCTTAGCGCGACGTTGATCGTGCGCCTGGGGATGTCGATCTCGATGGTATCGCCTTCCTCGATCAGGCCGATGGCGCCGCCCTCGGCCGCTTCCGGCGAGGCGTGGCCGATCGACAGCCCCGACGTGCCGCCGGAGAAGCGGCCGTCGGTGATGAGCGCACACGCCGCGCCGAGGCCCTTCGATTTCAGGTACGAGGTCGGGTAGAGCATTTCCTGCATGCCGGGACCGCCGCGCGGGCCTTCGTAGCGGATCACCACGACGTCGCCGGGCTGGATGTGGCCGCCGAGAATGGCTTCCACCGTCGCGTCCTGCGATTCGAACACGCGTGCCGGGCCGGAGAATTTCCAGATGCTTTCGTCCACGCCCGCCGTCTTGACGATGCAGCCGTCCAGCGCGAGGTTGCCGTACAGCACCGCCAGCCCGCCTTCCTTCGAATAGGCGTGTTCGAGGTCATGGATGCAGCCGTTGGCGCGGTCGTCGTCGAGCCTGGCGAAGCGGCGATCCTGCGAGAACGCGGTCTGCGTCGGCACGCCGCCGGGCGCGGCGCGGAAATAGTCTTTCACATCCTTGTCCTGGGTGCGGCGGATGTCGTAGACGTCGATCTGCTCGCCGAGCGATTTCATCAGCACGGTCGGCACGTTGCGGTGAATCAGCCCGCCGCGTTCGAGCTCGCCCAATATGGCCATGACGCCGCCGGCGCGGTGCACGTCTTCCATGTGGTAGGTCTGGATCGACGGCGCGACCTTGGACAGATGCGGCACGCGGCGGCTCATGCGGTCGATATCCTGCATCGTGAAATCGACTCCGGCCTCGTGCGCGGCGGCCAGCAGGTGCAGCACGGTGTTGGTCGAACCGCCCATCGCGATGTCGAGCGCGATGGCGTTCTCGAAGGCGTCGAAGCTGGCAATCGCGCGCGGCAGCACGCGGGTGTCGCCGTCCTCGTAATAGCGCCGTGCGTTCTTCACGATCAGGCGGCCGGCGGCGAGGAACAGGTTTCTGCGGTCGGCGTGGGTCGCCAGCAGCGAGCCGTTGCCCGGCAGCGAAAGTCCCAGCGCCTCGGTCAGGCAGTTCATCGAGTTGGCGGTGAACATGCCTGAGCACGAGCCGCAGGTCGGGCAGGCCGAGCGCTCCAGCTCATTGACCTTGTCGTCGCTGAACTTGGCGTCGGCCGCCGACACCATGGCATCGACCAGGTCGAGCTTGATGGTTTTGGATTCCCACACCACCTTGCCGGCTTCCATCGGCCCGCCGGAGACGAACACGGTCGGGACATTCAGCCGCAGCGCGGCGTTGAGCATCCCCGGGGTGATCTTGTCGCAGTTGGAAATGCACACCAGCGCGTCGGCGCAGTGGGCGTTGACCATGTATTCGACCGAGTCGGCGATGAGGTCGCGGCTCGGCAGGCTGTACAGCATGCCGCCATGGCCCATGGCGATGCCGTCGTCCACCGCGATGGTATTGAATTCCTTGGCCACGCCGCCCGCTGCCTCGATCTCGCGGGCGACCAGTTGGCCCATGTCCTTCAGGTGTACATGCCCCGGCACGAACTGGGTGAACGAGTTGGCGATCGCGATAATGGGCTTGCTGAAGTCGGCATCCTTCATGCCGGTGGCGCGCCACAGCGCACGCGCTCCCGCCATGTTGCGGCCGCGGGTGGTGGTCCAGGAACGATAGTCGGGCATGATGGTCACTCAGGCAATCTATAATCAGCCGTCATTTTACCCACGCTTTGGCCTCCCCGAATCCCGATCCCTGAATCCCTCCCTCATGCTCGCCCCACAATTCGATCCCGTCGCCCTGCAGCTCGGACCCGTTGCCATCCACTGGTACGGCCTCATGTATCTCGTCGCCTTCGTCCAGGTCATCCTGCTCGGGCGCTGGTGCATCGCGCACCGGCCGTGGACCGGCTGGAACGCCAGAATGCTCGACGACGTGCTGTTCTACGGCGTGCTCGGCGTCATCCTTGGCGGCCGGCTCGGCTACGTGCTGTTCTACAAGCCCGGCGATTATCTGGCCCATCCGCTCGACATCTTCAAGGTCTGGGAAGGCGGCATGAGCTTTCACGGTGGCTTCCTCGGCGTCATCATCGCGATGGCGCTGTTCGCGCACCGCTACAAGCTGCGCTGGCTCGCCGTCACCGACTTCATCGCGCCGCTGGTGCCGCTGGGCCTCGCCGCCGGCCGACTCGGCAACTTCATCAACGGCGAACTGTGGGGACGCACCACCAACCTGCCGTGGGGCATGATCTTTCCGCAGGCGGGCGACGGTATCGCGCGCCATCCCTCGCAGCTTTACGAGCTTGCCGGCGAGGGCCTGCTGCTGTTCGTCATCCTGTGGCTCTACTCGGCGAAGCCGCGCCCGGCCGGTGCCGTCTCCGGCGTGTTTCTGATCGGTTACGGCAGCCTGCGCTTTCTCGTCGAATTCACGCGCGAGCCCGACAGCTTTCTCGGCCTGCTCCAGTTCGGCCTCTCGATGGGGCAGTGGCTCTCGCTGCCGATGATCGTCGCCGGCCTCGTCATGCTGCGCTGGTCGCTGCGGCGCGCATGATCGCCCGCCTGTGGAGGGCGGCCGGCTGGCTCGGCGTGGCCGCCGCCCTGGTGCTGTCGCTGACGCCGCCCGTGCTGCACGAAAGCGGCCACGGCGACAAGATCGTGCACCTGGCCGGCTACGCCGTGCTGATGTTCTGGTGGGCGCAGATCGTCGTCCACCGGCGCTGGCGGCTCGCCCTGGCGGTCGTGCTGCTCGGCGCCGCCATCGAGCTGCTGCAAGGCCTCACCCCGGATCGCGATCCCGACGTATTCGATGCCCTGGCCAATACCCTCGGCGTCCTGTCAGGCTGGTTCGCTGCGCGGATGCTGCCCAATCTGCCCACTCTGTTTGCTCCGCTTCCCGCGCGGCAACGCTAAAGTTATAATCCGTCCTGTCGGAGGAACCCGGGCAGGAGCGCGCGCCGCGTTCGCCATGCGAAGATCGGGGTTTGATCCTCCTCCGCCCACCAGGCTTCCCGTTCGCTGCCGCGCAGCGCCTGGCCGAAACGAAATTCCCGCCCCCAGTCTATTCACTGCTCCGGCATTCCCATGAAAAAGCTCTACATCAAAACGTTCGGCTGCCAGATGAACGAGTACGACTCGGACAAGATGGCCGATGTGCTCAACGTCACCGAAGGCCTGGTCCCGACGTCCACGCCGGACGATGCCGACGTGATTCTGTTCAATACCTGCTCGGTGCGTGAAAAGGCGCAGGAAAAGGTGTTCCACGATCTCGGCCGGGTCCGTCATCTGAAGCTGGCGAACCCTCATCTCATCATCGGCGTCGGCGGCTGCGTGGCCTCGCAGGAGGGCGCGGCGATCGTGACGCGCGCGCCCTTTGTCGACGTGGTATTCGGCCCCCAGACGCTGCATCGTCTGCCCGAGCTGATTGCGAAGAAGCGCGAGACCGGCCGTGCCCAGATCGATATCAGCTTTCCCGAGATCGAGAAATTCGATCATCTGCCGCCCGCGCGCGTCGAAGGCGCGTCGGCTTTCGTGTCGATCATGGAAGGCTGTTCCAAGTACTGCACCTTCTGCGTCGTGCCCTACACGCGCGGCGAGGAAGTCTCTCGGCCGTTCGACGACGTCATCGCCGAGGTGGCGGATCTTGCCGGGCGCGGGGTGAAGGAAGTCACGCTCCTGGGGCAGAACGTCAATGCCTGGCAGGGCGCGCTGCACGACGGTGGCAGCGCCGACTTCGCCTTCCTGCTGGAAATGGTGCACGAGATTCCCGGCATTGAGCGAATTCGTTACACGACCAGCCACCCGCGCGAGATGACGCAACGCCTGATCGACTGCTACGGCAAGCTGCCCAAGCTGGTGTCGCACCTGCATCTGCCGGTGCAGTCGGGTTCCGATCGCGTGCTGGCCGCGATGAAGCGCGGCCACACGGTACTGGAATACAAATCCACCATCAGGAAACTCCGGGATCAGCGGCCCGACCTGTGCCTGTCGTCGGATTTCATCGTCGGTTTTCCAGGCGAAACCGGCGCCGACTTCGACGCGACCATGAAGCTGATCCGCGAGCTCGACTTCGACGCCAGCTTCTCTTTCATCTACAGCAAACGCCCCGGCACGCCGGCGTCGGACTATCCCGACGATGTGCCCGCCGAACTGAAAACGCAGCGCCTGATGACCCTGCAGGCGCAGATCGAGGCGCAGGCGCAGGGGGTCAGTCGCGCCATGGTCGGCACCGTCCAGCGCGTGCTGGTCGAAGGCCGCGCCCGCAAGAATGCCGAAGAACTCGCCGGCCGCACCGACAACAACCGCATCGTCAACTTCGCCGGCCAGCCGCGCCTGATCGGCCAGTTCGTCGACGTCGTCATCACCGAAGCCTATCCGCACAGCCTGCGCGGCGAAGTGGCGATCACCAGGAACGAAACCATTTGAAAACCGATATCGTTGAACTGCGCCTGGCGCCGGAAGACAACCGGCGGCTGGCCAATCTGTGCGGCCCGCTGGACGAGAACCTGCGACAGATCGAAGCGGCGTTCGATGTCACCATCGGCCGCCGTGGATCGAGTTTCAGATTTGGCGGCGATGCGGCGCAGGCCGAGAAGAGCGCGCAGGCGATCGAACATTTCTATAACCGCGCGCACGATGAACTTTCGCTCGACGATATCCAGCTCGGGCTGGTCGAACTGACGCGCGGCCGCCTCGACGAGGAAGGCCCGGCACTGCGCACCCGCCGCGCCGATCTGCGCGCGCGCACCCCGCGTCAGGGCGAGTACATCGAGCAGATCCGCAGTCACGACATCACCTTCGGCATCGGTCCGGCCGGCACCGGCAAAACCTATCTCGCCGTGGCGTGCGCGGTCGATGCGCTGGAGCGCGAGCAGGTCAAGCGCCTGGTGCTGACGCGGCCGGCGGTCGAAGCCGGCGAACGGCTCGGCTTCCTGCCGGGCGACCTGACGCAGAAGGTCGATCCCTATCTGCGCCCGCTGTATGACGCGCTTTACGATCTGATGGGATTCGACAAGGTCACCCGCCTGATCGAACGCCATGCCATCGAAGTCGCGCCGCTCGCCTTCATGCGGGGCCGCACGCTCAATCATGCCTTCATCATTCTCGACGAGGCACAGAACACGACCTCCGAGCAGATGCAGATGTTCCTGACCCGCATCGGGTTCGGCGCACGCGCGGTGGTGACCGGGGATCCGACGCAGATCGACCTGCCCAAGCACGTGAAATCCGGGCTGACGGATGCGGCCGTGGTGTTGAGCGAGGTGCGCGGCATCGCCTTCACCCATTTCCAGTCCGAAGACGTGGTGCGCCATCCGCTGGTCGGCCGTATCGTCGAGGCCTACGCCGCGCACCGGGCGGACTCCGATGGCCGGCCCTGACCCCGAATTACGGCTGGCGGTGCAATTTGCCTGCACCGCCGTCAACCTGCCGGGCCGTGCGCAGATCCGCCGCTGGGTTGCCGCCGCGCTGGAACACGCCGCCGAGATCACCGTGCGCATCGTCGACGCCGCAGAGGCGCAGTCGCTCAACCGGGACTACCGCGACAAGGGCTACGTGCCCAACGTGCTGAGCTTCGAATACGGCGAGCTGCCTGTAAACCCATCAGGCGCCCGGGTGCTCGGCGGCGACGTGGTGATCTGCGCGCCGGTGGTCGAACGCGAGGCGCGCGAACAGGGCAAGCCGCTGCAGCATCACTATGCCCACATGACCGTCCATGGCGTGCTCCACCTGCAGGGCTACGACCATGTCGAGCCGGCGGACGCGGCTATCATGGAAGCGCGCGAAGCCGCTATACTGAAACGGTTTCGCATCCCCAATCCTTATTTTTCCTGACGAAAATGGAGTCCGACAGTAGTCCCCCAAAACCGAGCCTGCTCGAGCGCATCTCCCACTGGCTGATGCGCGAACCCGAAGACCGCGAGCAGTTGATCGAACTGCTGCACGGCGCCTACGAAAACAGTCTGATGGATGCCGATGCCCTGGCGATGATCGAGGGTGTGCTGCAGGTGTCCGAAATGCGGGTTGGCGAAATCATGATCCCGCGCGCGCAGATGGAATTCGTCGACATCAACGATGCGCCCGATGTGTTCATTCCCTACGTCATCGAAACCGCGCACTCGCGCTTCCCGGTCATCGACAAGAACCGCGACGACGTCATCGGCATCCTGCTGGCGAAGGATCTGTTGCGGCACTATGCCGAATCCGACAGCGATATCCGCGGCATGTTGCGTCCTGCCGTGTTCATTCCGGAATCGAAACGGCTCAATGTGCTGTTGAAGGAATTCCGCTCCAATCGCAATCACATCGCCATCGTCGTCGACGAGTACGGCGGCGTCGCCGGACTGGTGACGATCGAGGATGTGCTCGAACAGATCGTCGGCGACATCGAGGACGAATACGACTTCGACGAGACCGAGGACTACATCATCCGCGAGAAGGAGGACACCTTCCGCGTGAAGGCGGGCACCGAAATCGGGGATTTCAACCAGGTACTGGGCGCACATTTCTCCGACGAGGAATTCGATACCGTCGGCGGTCTCGTCGTCTCGCGTTTCGGCCATCTGCCCAAACGCGGCGAATCAGTCAGCTTCGACGGTTTCCAGTTCAGCATCCTGCGCGCGGACAGCCGCCGTCTGCACGCGGTACGCGTGACGCGTTTGCCGGCGGAAGAGCACACGCAGCTGCCGCTGGTTTAGATTTGAAGCAAGGATTGTCTGAAGCGGCTCGCGAAAGTGGAGCCGCTTTCTTTTTGCAGCGTGGATTACTCAAGCTTCGAGGCCAGGCGTTAGTTGGCGGCTGTCGGCCAGGTGCGGAAGTTCAGGTTGAGGTGTCGGACCGTCTCTTGTTCGGCCTGAGCCGCCGTTGGCACACTGCGCCACCAAGGTCAGCCATGCATCGCACACCGACCATTAGCTAGAATTACCGCTAAATGGCCCCATTCAGAGAGGCCTCAGAATGTTGTAGTGGAAACCTTTCTGCTACTTCTTACAGAACAATTCCAGCATGGTCGATCCAAATGTGTCTGGTGCGAACGACTGCCACTTGTATCCCTTAACGTTTGCAGTTCCCAGTAGCTCACCGCCACCCATTCCCCAAGAAAAGTAACTCTTTTCGAGAAAGCGATATAGCTGATCGGCACAGTCAAGCTCACTCCGGTATCGTATTGACATGACCCCGTCCCTTGTCGGGTACTTGTAGTCAATTAACCCCCAAACCCTCCTCATAGGCCCACTGGTGTCAATGTGTTCCTGATCGATGTAAGCCGCGTATGAGTCGTTTTCAAACACTTTCACCCATTCAGCTGCCGACGAGGCACTGAAGGTCAAAGCCATGAGAGCAAGCATTAATCGTTTCATGGTGTCCCCTTATTGATCCGGCCAAGTGAAGTTTGAAGTTTCATAAAGGATACGAGGTCTTGCAAAACAACATTCCCCGCCCGCACAGATAGAACTTCGTGCTTATCGCGGGATGTCAGGTCCAGCGCGTAAACCAGACTGTCACAGTTGTCACATGACAGTCGGCTTCGGCCGATAACCGGACGCCTTCGACCTTCCTCGCGTATTCCGGGTCGAGGACAGTCAAAGGCCCAAGGCCAACCAGGTAAGCTGAAAGCCCGAGCGGATGAGACGGTTTTCTTGGCAGGAACGCCTTACAACGTGTGCTGGCGGTCGCCGCGCGTAAACCCTGCGAGTTGCGGAAGCTCGCCCTTCGTCAGCGCAATCACCTTGAACAGTTCGCCCATCTCGGCCGGCGACACCAGCCGCTGCACGGCGTTGGCTTGCGGCAGGTAAGCCGCCGCGTCGTCCGGCGAGGTCCGCATCAGGCATTCGGTGAGCCCGCTGTTCAGAAGAAAGCCTGCCTGGCTCGTATAGCCCGCAACCACCAGTTGCGCCGCCATGCCCGCCCGGGCGACCGCGCTGAAATCGACGTGCGCGGTAAGATCGCACAGGCCCGGCAGATGGAACGGATCGTCGAGCGCGTGGTGACGGTAGTGCGCACGCAGCGTGCCCATGTGGCGCTGCGGATGGTAATACTCGGCCGCGGCAAAACCGTAGTCGATCAGCAGGAGCAGGCCGCGTTGCAGCGACTGCGCAAGCGAGGCGATCAGCGCATCGGCCGCCAGGTTGATCTCCGATAGATAACCGGGCGCAAGGTCCAGGGCTTTGGCACGGGTGCCCAGCACGGGATCGGCGATGGGGCGGTCCTGCCATGCAAGGCGTTCACCATCCAGCGTCACGCCGCATACCCGTGGTTCGTCGTCGGTCCAGCGCACCAGCTCCACCGGCAGTGCGTCGAGCACTTCGTTGCCGAGGATCACACCCTTGAAATGGCCGGGCAGCGCATCCAGCCATTGCACCCGTTCATGCAGATGCGGCAGTTCACGCGCCAGGGTTGCCTGCTGGCGCTGACGCAGGTCGGCACTGACCTCCAGAATGGAATAATGTGTCGGCAATCTGCCCATCCGGTCCAGTTCGCCCAGCATGTCCGCCGCCAGCCGGCCGCTGCCGGCGCCCAGTTCCAGCACGCCGCCGCCGGTCTCCTCCAGCGCCGGTGCGATCGCCTGCGCCAGCGTGCGGCCGAACAGCGGCGTCAGTTCCGGCGCGGTGACGAAATCGCCCGCCGCCCCGAATTTTGTCGGGCCGGCGGCATAGTAGCCCAGCCCCGGCGCATACAGCACGGCGTCCATGTAGCGTGAGAACGGAATCCACCCCCCCGCGTCGCCGATCAGGGCATGCAGGTGCGCCGTCACACGCTGGCTGTGCGCAATGGCGTCGGGAGTCGGGGCGGGCAGCATGGAGTTCATGGATAATGCGCAATGGCTGGATAATCCAGAATCGAGTGACTATAAGGGTGAATCCTGATGCATGGCAAAGTCGTATTGATTACCGGTGGGGCCAGGCGCGTGGGCGCGGCCTCGGCGCGCCTGCTGCATGCCGCAGGCGCCAACCTGATGATCCATTACCGCAATTCGGTGGCCGAGGCGCGCGCGCTGCAGGCCGAGCTCAACGCCATCCGCCCCGATTCGGTGGCACTGATCCAGGCCAACCTGCACGATACCGCCGGGCTGCCGAGCCTGGTCCATCAGACCGTCGCAACGTTCGGCGGACTGGACGTCCTGCTCAATAACGCGTCGAGCTTCTATCCCACGCCGATCGGCGCCATCGACGAAAAGAACTGGAGCGATCTCATGGGCAGCAATCTCAAGGCGCCCATGTTCCTGTCGCAGGCCGCCGCGCCCGAGCTGAAAAAACGTCACGGCTGCATCATCAATATCACCGACATCCACGCCGAGCGGCCGAAGAAAAACTACGTCGTCTATTCCGTCGCCAAGGCCGGTCTCGTCGGGCTCACCAAGTCGCTGGCGCGCGAGCTCGCGCCCGAAGTGCGCGTCAACGGTATCGCGCCGGGACCGGTCATGTGGCCCGAAGACGATGCGAATTTCGACGAGGTCTCGCGCCAGCGCATTGTCTCGCACACCATGCTGAAGCGCGCCGGCGATCCTCACGACATCGCGCTGGCGGTGCGCTTCTTCGCGATGGATACGCACTTCGTGACGGGCCAGATCCTGGCGGTGGATGGCGGGCGCAGCGCGAAGCTGTGAAGCCGCCTCAGCCTGACGCAGCGCCTGCCGTGGTGAACTGGACCGAGCACGGCGAGGGCCGCTCGGCCCGCTGGCGCTCGGAAAGCGGTTCTCCGCCGCCCGGGCGCGTGACGATTGCCGATGACCGCCTGACCGCGGATGCGGCGTATCGCCTGGCCAGCGAGGGGACCGCGTTGCTGTGGCGGGGCGACTTCCAGAATGCGCGGCAATTGCTGCAGGCGATGGCGCGCCGCATCGATCGCACGCCGCGCAAGGCTGCGGCAACCCCGATCGAAGCCTTTAATTTTCATCGCCAGCACCAGTCCCGGCGCGCCCGCACGCTCGGGATGCTGCTGCTGCCGCTGGAAGCGGACTACGGTATCGCCCTGCGCCGCGCGCCGAATGTGAAGGAGGCCTGCGCCGAGGCATACGGCACGGGAAAAGAGGCTTCGATCGTTTCGCTGCGCGAGCTGCTCGGTGTCATCGGCGCCCACGAGTGGCGCAAGAAGGGCGTCGATATTGCCGTGCTCGGCGACCGCATCCATCCGCACTACGGCGTGTTTTCTCCGGTACGCGGCGAATACCTGCAACTGGTGGCCCGGGCGCCGTTGCCGTCCTCGGCGCTCGCCTTCGACATCGGCACGGGCACCGGCGTGCTGGCCGCGTTGCTGGCACGCCGGGGAATCAGGCATGTCGTCGCCACCGATCGGGATCCGCGCGCCCTGGCGTGCGCGCGCCAGAACATCGCCCGGCTCGGACTGAAGGGACAGGTGGAGGTGATCGAGGCCGATCTGTTTCCGCCGGGACGCGCGCCGCTCGTCGTCTGCAATCCTCCCTGGCTGCCGGCGCGCGCCCATTCGCCGCTCGAACACGCGATCTACGATCCGGGCAGCCGCATGCTGCTCGGGTTTCTGAACGGGCTGGCGGCCCATCTGGAAGCGGGCGGCGAAGGCTGGCTGATCCTGTCGGACCTGGCCGAGCATCTTGGGCTGCGTTCCCGGGAATGGCTGCTCGCCGCGATCGACGCCGCCGGCTTGACCGTTCTGGAGCGACTGGATACCCGGCCCACGCACCCGCGTGCGGCCGATCGGGCCGACCCGCTCCATGCCGCGCGCGCGGCCGAGATCACCTCGCTGTGGCGGCTCGCCGCGCGCTGAGCACTGCCGTCATTCCAGCCTTCGCCGGCATGACGAAGGATCATTTCGTACCCATTCCCGCCACCCAGGAAACCCGCCATGAATACCCGCCGCTATCTGTTTACTTCCGAGTCCGTTTCGGAAGGCCACCCCGACAAGATCGCCGACCAGATTTCCGACGCCATCCTCGATGCCTTCCTGGCCGCAGAGCCCGAAGCCAGAGTGGCCTGCGAAACCCTCGTCGCCGACAACCTGGTGGTCATCACCGGTGAGTTCAAGACCGTGCGCAAGGCGCTGTTCGACGAGATTCGCGACCGCGCTGAAGCGATCGCCCGCCAGGTACTGCGCGACATCGGCTACCGCGATGCCGAAACCGGCATCGACCCCGACGCCTGCGAAGTGCAGGTACGGTTCAACCACCAGTCGATCCAGATTGATCAAGGCATCACGCTGACAGGCGGCGACATCGGCGCCGGCGACCAGGGAATGATGTTCGGCTATGCCTGCGACGAGACGCCCGACCTGATGCCTTACCCGCTCTGGCTGGCGCACCGGCTGGTGCACCGGCAGGCCGAGTTGCGCAAGTCCGGTGTCCTGCCCTGGCTGCGCCCCGACGCCAAGAGCCAGGTGACCGTGGCCTACGAGGGCCGGCACATGGCCGGGGTCGAAACCGTGGTCATTTCCACCCAGATCGCCCGCGGCCTCGATCCGGCCTGGGTCGCGCGGGAAGTCGCCCGCGAAATCGTCGATCCGCTGGTGCCGGCCGAACGGCGCACGCCGGCTTTCAGGCTGTGGGTCAATCCCGCCGGTCCGTTCGAGATCGGCGGTCCCAACGGCGACACCGGTCTCACCGGCCGCAAGATCATTGTCGATACCTATGGCGGCGCCTGTCCGCATGGCGGCGGCGCATTTTCCGGCAAGGATCCCACCAAGGTCGACCGTTCGGCGGCCTACATGGCGCGCTATATCGCCAAGAATCTCGTGGCGGCGGGCTTGGCCCGCCGTTGTCTGGTGCAGCTGGCGTACGCCATCGGCGTAGCCGAGCCGGTGTCCCTGCTGATCGACACCCACGGTACCGGCAGCGTGCCCGATGAAAAGCTGGAAGACCTGGTGCGCCGCACGTTCAGTTTGACCCCGCGCGGCATGATCGACAGTCTCGACCTGCGGCGCCCGATCTATCGGGCGACCGCAACCTACGGCCATTTCGGCCGGGTCGGGCCGGGCTTCAGTTGGGAACGTCTGGATCAGGTGGAGAAGCTGGGCGGGAAGATGGAGGCGACGCAGGCGCGATGACCTCCCCATGGGTGAACGGGCCGACTGGCCCAGGCCCCGCCAGGCTTCGTTTTCCGGCCGTCCCGCCAGGATTGAGCGTGAAAACCGGGAGCCCGGATCGCCGTCCGGGCGCGAACCGCGACAACGGCTGTCGCATATTGCAGACAGCCCTGCCGCCGGGGTCAATCAGCCGCGGCGCTGGCTGCGGCCCAAGGTGGATGCGGAACGGATTTCTTCAAGCTCCGCTGCTTTGTCTTCGACCGCTTCGGACGCCGGTATCTGCGCTGCCGCGTCCGGCAGCCTGGCCAGGCTGGGGCCGGCCGCATGCACGGCCATATTGCCGGTAATGACGCCGCCTTCCTCGATCATCAGGGCGCCGTAGCGGATCGTCCCGTTGACCCGGCCGGTGGCATACACCACCAGCCGCTTGCGGGCGGTCAATTCGCCCTCGAAGGTTCCGCGCACCTCGGCCACGTCGATCTCGGCCTTGCCCGAGAAGACGCCGCCTTCGGCGATACGGATATCGCGGCTGTTCATCGACGCTTCCACGCGGCCTTCCACCACCAGGATCTCGCAATCGGTGATCTCCGCGCCTTTCAGCTTGATGTTCGGGCCGACGATCAGCTTGCTGCCTTCCTCGTTGCGGGTGGAGGGGAGGGGTTCAGGGGCCGCTTCCACTTTGGTGGGTTCGGCAGGTTTGACGGCTTCGGCGGGTTTGCCCGGGTAGCCCGAATGGCTCGCCCGGGTTGAATCGGTTCGTGGGTGGCTGGAAGTACCGGATTGCATGAAGGATTTGAGCATGGGTAGGCCTTTCTCGGTGTCTCTTGGTAAAACGCGATGTCTCAAGGGTAAAACGCTCTGGTGTGGTTGCGGCCGGAATTGGTCGCACGGCTGGTAGAGCAACAGGCGGGCCAGCACCGTAAATCCGTTTACAAACAGTCAGATATGAATTGCGAACGGCAGCGGTGACAGAAAAAAACGATCAAAATGTCGTCGAAAAGCGACCATGAAAAGGGCCGGATGGAAGAATCTTTCATCAAAACAACAGGATACGGATGATCAAGGCTGTCGTCATATGACGACAGATTAAAATGGCCGGTGCGGACGACGCGCGACATCCGGATAACGGAAGCTTGCCCGCTTGCCTGCCGCGTTCATTCCGCCTCGCGCACCGTCCCCCGGCTTACGCTTTCGCCATCGCGTGCGCGGAGCGACCAGAACGACAGCGACGAGAGGATCGTCATGCCGGCCAGCGTCAAAAAGGCATGGTGCAGCGCGGTCATGACCGCCAGGCGGTCGGTTTGTGGCAGATCGCCAAGATACCAGCCGGCGATGAGCGATCCGCCGGCCAGTCCGAAGCTCATCGACAACTGCTGCAACGAGCTCGTGATCGTGCTGGCCATGCTCGAATCGGATGTGTCGATATCGGCGTAGGCCATCGAGTTCATGCTGGTGTACTGCAGCGAATTGAAAAAGCCCATGGACAGGCCCAGCAGCACGATCAGCGCGACCGGGGTCGCCGGGCCCACCAGCGAGAACAGGCTGATGACGACTCCGATCATGACCGTATTCACGGTCAGGATGCGGCGGTAGCCGAAGCGCGCCAACATCCGCGGCGCAATGAGCTTCATGCCCATGGCCGCCGCCGCCGCAGGCATCATCAGCAGACCCGACTGCCACGCCGGCATGCCCAGACCGAGCTGGTAGAGCAACGGCAGCAGGAACGGCATCCCGCCCACCCCCAAGCGCGTGACGAAACCGCCCATCACCGCGATGCGAAACGTCCGCACCCGGAACAGCCGCAGGCGCAATAACGGGTGGGCCGCGTCGCGGGCGTGCCAGACATACGCAGCCAGCAGACTGATGCAGAGCAGCAGCAGGACGGCCGCCGAGGTCGCGTCGATCCGGTGCTCGCCGAAAATCTCCAGCAGCCAGGACAAGAGTGCCGTCCCGCTGCCGAACAGGGTCAGACCGACGACATCCAGCGGGCGCGGGTGATCGCCGCGATAGTCCGGCATGTGGCGATGCGTCAGCCACAGTGCCAGCAAGCCCATCGGCACGTTGATGAAGAAAATGTAGCGCCAGGAGACCCAGTGCACGATCAGGCCGCCGACCGTGGGTCCGAGCAGCGGGCCGATCAGCGCCGGGATGACGACGAAATTCATCGCCCGCAGCAGTTCCGATTTGGGAAACGTCCGGATGATCGCCAGCCGGCCCACCGGCATCATCATCGCCGCCCCCACTCCCTGCAGTATGCGTGCGGCAACCAGCATCGGCGCGTTCAGCGCCAGACCGCACAAGACCGAGGAAAAAGTGAAGAGGCTGACGGCGATGCTGAACACGCGCCGCGTACCATAGCGGTCCGCCATCCAGCCGCTCACCGGGATGCATACCGCCAGGCTCAGGATATAGCTCGCCACCACCGCCTTCAGGCTCAGCGGCGTCACCTGCAGGCTTTCCGCCATCGCCGGCACCGCCGTATTGACGATGGTGGTGTCCAGCTGCTCCATGAACAGCGCCACGGCCACGACCCACGTCAGATAAGTTTTGGTCGGAGCAGGGTTCATGTGCAGGGGGGGCATCGCGGATTCCAGATGGTGCATCGAGCCAGAGCGAGGACGGGTTGACCAGTATGGGGTGATCGAACGAACTCGAAAAGCGTCTTCACACAGCCGTTTTGCACGTACAGCGTGAATCACCCACCCGTCATGTCGGACGCACGGCCGATCTCGCCGCGCGCTTCCAGCCGTGCCAGCAGCAGATTGAAGTACAGCATGCCGCGCTGTGGGCCCAGCGCTTCGGCGATGGGGCCGGCCTCTGCAGGTTCGCCCGCGATCAGTGCCAGATTCGCCGCCACGCCGCTGTCGTTGCCGGGAAACGTGTCCAGCCGGCCGAGCCCGCGCAGCAGAATCACCGCGGCGGTCCACGGCCCGATGCCCTTGATGCTGCGCAGCAGCAACGCGGCGTCGGCGCTCGAGCGCTGCTCCAGCATCGACTCGCTGAGCGCGCCGTCCGCGATCGCCTCGCCCGCACGCCGCAGGGTCGCGAGTTTCGACGCGCTCAGGCCGGCGGCACGCAGCATGGCCGCGTCGGCGGACAGAAATTTTTCTGCGGCCGGAAACACGCGCAGCGGCACGCCATCGTGTTCGATCCGGGTGCCGAGCGCGAGAATCAGACGGCGCATGATCGCGCTGGCTGCATGCAGGCTGACCTGCTGAAACACGATGGCGTTGGCGCACGCCTCGAACAGCGCGGGATAGCGTGGCGGCTTGAGGCCGCGCATGCGGCGCGCGAGCGACGCCAGCCAGGGCATCTGCCGGGCATGGCGGTGGAAATCCGACACGTCGCGCTCGGTGCCGAGCATCCGGCGTACGCATGCAAGCACCGGTGCGGTATCGGCGGCGTGGCCTGTGAGCGTGACCGCCAGCGCATCGGCGCGTGGCTGGTTAACGCTGACGACGACCGGCCCGCTCGCTCCGCCGAGCGCGCGCAGATAACGGCCGTCCGCCGTGTAGACGTCAACCAGGTTGGTGGGCAGGCGGCGCAGCGCGCTCACCGTAAGATCGAGCCGGTACGGCGTGATGACAGACAATTCGTGCGACGTGGTGCGTGATGTCGCGTGTGTGGCATGGGGCATGTGACTCTCCGGCCGGCAGTCCTGCCCCTGGAAAAATTCCGCCAAACCAGCGACCTAACAAATCAAAAGGGCACAAATCAAAAGGGGACAGACCACGATTTATTCGCCTTGATCTCTTCATACATCCAGCCCGGATCCATGTCTGCCCCATTGGGCCAGACCACAACGCCCAAATCGAGTCGCGCCTGATCGAAAATGGCCTTGTCCTTCAGCGCATCAAAGATTCCACAGTCCCTGGCCGTCAAAACGGCCGAAAAATCCACGATGCCGTTTGTGCCATCCATGAACGTGACTGCCAAACGATAGTCCGGCAGCACGGACAGGGCCTTGATTCGCCAGGGCGCGGCAGGGATTACTCCAGCGGCTTGATCCGCTTCGGGTGTTGTTTGGATTGGCATAGGTTCCAGTCCTCCATCAATTCTTCGCGATGTTCGACGGCCCATTCTATCGTCAGGGCAAGCGCTCGCCGGGGTAGGCTGCCGCCGATGACTTCGAGTGTGCGAATGTCGATCAAGGCCTCATGTTCAGCATACATCGCATGGAAGTGCGGCGGCGAGTGTTCCCGCCAGAACATTTGAATGACAATGCCGAAGAACTGGCTGATCGTGGGCATGGCTTACCTCGACATTCGCACGATTATCATCCTGCGTGGTGGGAGGTATATTCCCGATACCACGCCACCCACTTCCCGATTCCATACTCCAGCGTCGTCGCCGGCTTGAAGCCGGTGTCGCGGATGAGGTCGTCCACGTCCGCGTAGGTCGCCTGCACGTCGCCGTCCTGCATCCAACTCATCAAAGGGTCGTATTCGGTTTATTCCCAGACTCAGCCAGCCAGAATTCTCTGTACTGCCTCTGTCGCTGTCACGATAGGAATGCCCTGATACTGGCCACCCAAGCTGTGCAAATGCTTGTCGCCCGAGACGATCAGGCCTGCCTGTCCGGCGACGGCGCAAGCGATTACATGATCGTCGTCTGCATCCTGTTCGATTACGCGTGGCACTTCCTGAGGGGTAGCCATATGGGCCAGGCGGCGCAAGTCCACCACGATGCCTTGATGTGACAATCCAGCTTGCGCCAGCCGTATTGAAAATTTCTCCCGGGCGAGCACATCGAGCAATTCCGCCAGCAGCGTTGCGCTACTGCACAACTCAAAAATCTGCCTGCGTGCACCGTCAAGCAGCCGACGCGGCGGCCCGCCAGGAGAGATGATTCCCGACACCAGCGTATTCGTATCCAGCACTACCCGCACGATCAGGTTCGCCGGGCGATGCGATCCTGACGTGCCGCCTGAATCTCGGCTTCGATCTCCTCGTCGGAGAGCGGCGGCAGATTCAAGGCGTCGAGTCCAGCTAATGATTCTCCGAGGCGTTCGCCAGCTGCAGCGCGCTCCTCGCGCGCGGCCAGAAATTCCACGAAATCCCGGACTTCCGCTTGGCGTTGCGGAGGAAGCTTCTGCAATTTCTCGATCAAAGCCTGTTCGACAATCGCGCTCATGGTCACTCCTTGTGATGGCCTCGTGGAAATTCTAATCCCATTTGTTCACGGTGAACTCGACTGGAAAATCAAGCCAACTGCTTATACCCCCGATACCACGCCACCCACTTCCCGATCCCGTATTCCAGCGTCGTCGCTGGCTTGAAGCCGGTGTCGCGGATCAGATCGTCCACATCCGCGTAGGTCGCCTGCACGTCGCCGTCCTGCATCGGCAGGAAGTTCTTCTTCGCTTCCTGGCCCAATGCCTTTTCGATGGTGCCGATGAAGTCCATCAACTGCACGGGGGTGTGGTTGCCGATGTTGTAGACGCGATAGGGCGCGTGGCTCGACGCCGGGTCGGGGTTGTTGTGGTCGAAGTTGGGGTTGCCCTGCGGGATGCGGTCGAGCACTTTCACCGTGCCGTCGGCGATGTCGTCGATGTAGGTGAAGTCGCGCATCATGTCGCCGTGGTTGAAGACGTCGATGCTGCGGCCTTCGAGGATGGCCGAGGTGAACAGCCAGGGCGACATGTCGGGGCGGCCCCACGGGCCGTAGACGGTAAAGTAGCGCAGCCCGGTGGTCGGCAGGCCGTAGAGGTGCGAGTAGGTATGCGCCATCAGCTCGTTGGCCTTCTTGCTCGCGGCGTAGAGGCTGACCGGATGGTTGACCGGGTCGTGGGTGGAGAACGGGATTCTGGTGTTGGCGCCGTAGACGCTGGACGAACTGGCGTAGACGAAATGCTTGACGCCGTGGTGGCGGCAGCCTTCGAGCAGGTTGGCGAAGCCGACGAGGTTGGACTGGACATACGCATGCGGATTCTTCAGCGAGTAGCGCACGCCGGCCTGCGCGGCGAGGTTGATGACGGCGTCGAAGTGTTCTTTTTCGAACAGGTCCTCCATCGTCATGCGGTCAGCGATGTCGTCCTTGACGAAGCGGAAGCCGGGAAGCGGCTTCAACTGCTCCAGCCGCGCGAGTTTCAGCGCCGGATCGTAGTAGTCGTTGAGATTGTCGAGGCCGACGACCTCGTCGCCGCGCTTGAGCAGGATTTGCGCGACGTGCATGCCGATGAATCCGGCGGCGCCTGTGACCAGCACTTTCATGGTTGTCTTCCGGTTTTTTGCGCGATTTTAGCAGCATGCCCCGGCCATCCCATAAAATCCGGCCATGACATTAATCCTGCAGCGCGCCCTGTATCAACTGTTGCTGTGGCTGACGCTGCCGTGGATTCCGTTGCGTCTGCTGCTGCGCGGGGTCAGGGAACGCGGCTATTGGCGGCATGTCTCCGAACGTTTCGGGTGGATGGGCACGTTGCCCGGCCATCCCGTGTGGATCCATGCGGTGTCGGTGGGCGAGGCGCGTGCCGCGGCACCGCTGGTGGCAAAGTTTCTCGCGCAAAGTCCCGCCCCGCCGCTACTGATAACCTGCATGACCCCGGCGGGGCGGGCGACGCTTGAACAGTTGTTTGGCGAGCATGTGACGGTGCGCTATCTGCCCTACGACTTTGCTGGCGCCATGGCTTTTTTCCTGCGCCAGGCGCAGCCCCGTTTGGGCATCATCATGGAAACCGAGCTATGGCCCAATCTGGTGCGGGCGTCGCAGCGGGCAGGGGTCAAACTGTTTCTGGTGAACGCCCGCCTGTCGGCACGCTCGGCGCGCGGCTATCGCAAACTGGCGGCGCTGGCGCGCGCAACCCTGAGCGGTTTCGAGGCGGTCGCGGCACAAACCCAGGCCGATGCCCGGCGCCTGCTCGACCTGGGCGCTCGCAGCGTCAGCGTGAGCGGTAATCTCAAATTCGACGTCGATCCGCCCGCCACCGCGCAGGAACTGGGCCGGATGTTTCGTCAGCGTATCGGTCCGCGTCCGGTATGGCTCGCCGCCAGCACGCGCGAGGGCGAGGAGCGGCTGGTACTGGAAGCTTTTGCGCACACGGCTCCGGCCGAGGCGCTGCTGGTGCTGGTGCCGCGTCATCCGCAGCGCTTCGACGGGGTGGCCGTGCTGGCCAGGAGTAGCGGGCTCAGCCTGCAGCGCCGCAGCGGGGGCGAAGCGGTGCGGGCATCCACCCGCGTCTGGCTGGGCGACAGTCTGGGCGAAATGTTTGCCTATTACCAGGCGGCGGATTGCGCGCTGATCGGGGGCAGCCTGCTGCCCTACGGCGGACAGAATCTGATCGAGGCGTGCGCGGTGGGATGCCCGGTGATCCTCGGGCCGCATACCGAGAATTTCAAGCAGGCCGCGGAAGATGCCATCGCGCAGGGCGCCGCCGTTCGGGTGGCGAATGCCGAATCATGGATTGGCGAGGCGGCGCGACTGATGCGGGATGAGGTGGCGCGGCAGCGGATGGGCGAAGCCGGCAAGGCCTTCACGGCCGCGCACAAGGGGGCGGCCGGCCGGGTGTGGGCCTTGCTGGGCGGCGCCACGCCGCCCTGAATCGGTTCATGCCTTGCGCGGAGCATCGCGCGAGGGAATGCGCGCGATCCAGATTGCCAGCACCAGACCGCCGATACCCATTGCCAGTTTCGCCGGCCAGCCCGGTACGAAGCACGCAATGGACACCCCGAAGCTCAGCGCAATCAGCAGCAGGGCCGCGCGTTTGGCCCGGTAGGGAATGCTGCGATAGGTGTGCCACTCGTGGAGGATCGGGCCGAAGGTCGGATGGCTCAGCAACCAGTGATGAATGCGGGGCGACGAACGGGCGAAGCACGCTGCAGCCAGCAGCATGAATGGCGTGGTCGGCAGCACCGGCAGAAAGATCCCGAGCACGCCGAGCGCCATGAACAGCACGCCTGATCCGGCAAAGATCAGCCGGATCGCGTAGGGATGGCGGTGAGGGGTCTCCTGGCGCGCCGACGGATTGTTAACGGGTGGCGGTCTGGTCTGCCTGGCCACGTGTCAGCGAGCCTTGTTTCAGGAGCCGTGCCGCAGGGGTGGCCGTCGCCGGGGGATCGACAGCGGATAGCGGGGGGCTGCCGGGCTGCCGGCTCAACAAGGCGTCGATCGCCCGCAGGTCGCCTGCCGAGAGGCTGCCCGCAGCGGCCTTGAGCGACAATCCGGCCAGCAGGTAGGCGTAACGCGCGCCGGCCAGATCGCGACTGGCCGACAGCACCTGCTGTTCGGCGTTCAGGACGTCGAGGCTGGTGCGCACGCCGACCTGCAGGCCAAGCCGGGTGGAGTCGAGCTGGGTCCGGGTGGAAGCGAGTGCCTGCTCCAGGGCCTGCACGCGGGCGGCGCCGCTGCTGACGTCGAGCCAGGCCTGACGGGCCTGCAGGCTGGCGTCGCGCGTCGCGGCCTCGAGGTCGTGGCGCGCTTTTTCCTGGTTGGCCACCGCTTCGCGCACACGCGAGTTGACGAGGCCGCCCTGGTAGATCGGCAGGTTGAGCTGAACACCGATGCTGGCAGTACGGGTATCCATCTGTATCGCACCGAAATTCTGGTTGTTGCTGACGGTATAGCCGGCCACCGCGTCGAGCGTGGGATAGTGGCCGGCGCGGTTGAGCTCGACTTCCTGGTCGGCCAGAGTCTTGGCGATCCGGCGGATTCCAGCCTGCAGGTTGTCCGCGGCGGCACGTGCGGCCCAGGTATCGATGGACTCGGCGTCGACCTTGAGCGGGCCCCGTTCGATGAAGATGTCCAAGGCGCCGGGGGGCTTGCCGATCATTTTTTCCAGCGCGCGCAGACGGATCGCGAGGCTGTTCTGCTCGGCGATTTCCTGTGCCACGGCAAGGTCGTAGCGCGCCTGCGCTTCATGGGTGTCGGTGATGGTGGCGGTCCCGACTTCGAAATTGCGCCGGGCGGACGCCAGCTGTTCGGTGATGGCCGATTTCTGCGCCTGGATGAAGGCGATATTGTCCTGCGACTGCAGCACGTCGAAATAGGCCTGCGCGACGCGCAGGATCAGTTCCTGCTCGGCCACCTTCAACTGCATCCCGGCAAGTTTCACCTGTTCCCGCGACCGCTCGTACTGTATCCAGTTCTGTTTGCGGAACAGCGGTTGCGTGGCATTCAGCGACAGGCCATTGGAGGTGTAGTCGGCGTCGCCGCCGGGCAGGGTGGAGTCAAGCTTGTTGTACTGGACGTTGCCGCCGAGGTTGACATTGGGCAGCAGCCCCGCACGGCCCTGCACGGCCTTTTCCTGACCGGCCTGCCAGGCGGCGCGGGCGGCGGCATACTGCGCATCGTAGGCCTGCGCGTCCTGGAAGACGGCGGACAGGTTTTCTGCATGGGCCATGGGCACCAGCGCGAGAACGAGCAAAAGAGACAGGGGCTTGAAAGGCATGGCGGCCCGGTTCGGATGGGGTGCCCGGTGGCGCTTCAGTAGCGCGGCATGGCTGGATCGACTTCGTTCGCCCATGCCGCCACGCCACCCGCCAGATTGATGACGTCGGCAAACCCCGCCGCTTCCAGGTAGCGCGCCGCGTGATAGCTGCGTACGCCATGATGGCAGATCACCACGGTTTCAGCCTCTTTGCGCAATTCCACAAGCCGTGACGGCAATTCGCGCATCGGGATCAGGATCGCGCCGGGCAGGCGGCACACGTTCCATTCCCACGGTTCACGCACGTCGAGCAGCACCGGGGTATGGCCTGACTGGATATGGGTGGCGAGTTCGGCGGGACGAAACTGGCGCATGGCGTCGGGCTCAGAATACGAATGCGGAGGGATGCGGCGCGTTCAACAGCGGCGCCACGCAGGTCTCGAACAAGGTCACGCTGCGCGCAGCGCCGGGCGCGGCGCAGGTCATGAGCTGCGCCTGCATCGCCGGTGCTTCGCCCGTGATCGCGAACAGGCGGCCGCCCACGTGAAGACGGCGGCGGAAGGCTTCCGACAGCAGCGGGGTCGAACCGGTGAGCACGATGACGTCGAAGCCGGCTTCGTCGGGCCAGTCGCGGGCGCCGTCGCCGCTGTGCAGCGTGACGTTTTCGAAGCCATGCGCGCGCAGTGTGCGCGCGGCGGCGGCAGTGAATTCAGGGACGATGTCGACCGACACCACCTCTAAGGCCTGCGAGGCCAGCAGCGCTGCGAGGTAGCCGCTGCCGGTGCCGATTTCCAGTACGCGGTCGGTGGGGCGCAGGGCGAGTTCCTGGATGACTCGCGCTTCCAGCTTGGGCGTCCACATCGACTGACCGTGGCCGAGTGGGATTTCCATATCGACGAAGGCCAGCGCCTGGTGCGCTTCGGGCACGAAATCCTCGCGGCGCACCTTGAGCAACAGGTCGAGCACGTCCTGATCCAGCACATCCCAGGTACGGATCTGCTGTTCCACCATGTTGTAGCGCGCTTGTTCCATGTCCATGCGGTGCCCTTGAATATCAATAAGTTAGACGGGGAGATTGCCTTGCAATTATTCCACAATTCCGCTACCTTGACCGCTCGCCAGGGGTCTCCGGACGGCCGTTTCGCCGAATGGAGTGAGAGATACCCTTCGAACCTGATGCGGAAGAGCCTGCTGAAAGAGGCTCCAGACCGCCGTAGGGAGGCCGAGTCAGGCCTCCATTGTTTTCTCAGCGAGGCTGTCTGGAGGCCTCCTGTTTTCCGGAGCGCCACCATGAACGCCGCCATACCCAATCAAGCCGCCCAGTTCCTCGCCGCCACCGCGCACGTCGATGAAGCCGCGGTGCAGCCCCTGCCCAATTCGCGCAAGGTCTACGTCGAGGGCAGCCGGCCCGACATCCGTGTGCCGATGCGCGAAATCAGCCAGGCCGACACGCCGCTGATGTTCGGCGGCGAGAATGGCGCAGGCGGCGCGCACGCCGAACCGAATCCGCCGATCTTCGTCTACGACTGCTCCGGCCCCTACACCGATCCGGCGGCGCAGATCGACATCCGCACCGGCCTGCCCGCGCTGCGTACGAAGTGGATCGAGGCGCGCGGCGACACCGAGGTGCTGGCCGACCTCAGCTCTGAATACGGCCGCCGGCAGGCCGCCAATCCGGCGCTCGCCGCGCTGCGCTTTCCCGGCCTCGCCCGCACCCCGCGCCGCGCCAGGGCGGGCATGAACGTCAGCCAGATGCACTATGCGAAGCAGGGCATCGTCACGCCGGAAATGGAATTCATCGCCATCCGCGAGAACAACAACCGCGCTGCCTACCTGGAATCGCTGAAGGCGTCCGGCCCGCAGGGCGCCAAGCTCGCCGCGCTGATGGCCCGCCAGCATCCGGGGCAGGCCTTCGGCGCCAGCCTGCAGAACGAGATCACCCCCGAATTCGTGCGCGATGAAGTCGCGCGCGGGCGCGCCATCATCCCCAACAACATCAACCACCCGGAATCCGAGCCGATGATCATCGGCCGCAATTTTCTGGTGAAGATCAACGCCAACATCGGCAACTCGGCGCTCGGTTCCAGCATCCAGGAAGAAGTCGAGAAAATGACCTGGGCGATCCGCTGGGGCGGCGACACCGTGATGGATCTCTCCACCGGCAAGAATATCCACGAGACGCGCGAGTGGATCATCCGTAACTCGCCGGTGCCGATTGGAACGGTTCCGATCTACCAGGCGCTGGAAAAGGTCGACGGCAAGGCCGAAGATCTGACCTGGGAAATGTTCCGCGATACCCTGATCGAGCAGGCAGAGCAGGGCGTCGACTACTTCACTATCCACGCCGGGGTGTTGCTGCGCTACGTGCCGATGACCGCCAACCGCATGACCGGCATCGTCTCGCGCGGCGGTTCGATCATGGCGAAGTGGTGCCTCGCGCATCACAAGGAATCGTTCCTCTACACGCACTTCGAAGACATCTGCGACATCATGAAGGCCTACGACGTCGCCTTCAGTCTGGGCGACGGCCTGCGTCCCGGCTCGATCTACGACGCCAACGATGAAGCGCAACTGTCCGAACTGAAGACGCTCGGCGAACTGACGCAGGTGGCGTGGAAGCACGACGTGCAGGTGATGATCGAAGGCCCCGGCCACGTGCCCATGCACCTCATCAAGGAGAACATGGATATCCAGCTCGAATCCTGCGCCGAGGCGCCGTTCTATACGCTGGGCCCCCTGACCACCGACATCGCGCCCGGCTACGACCACATCACCAGCGGCATCGGCGCCGCCATGATCGGCTGGTACGGCACCGCGATGCTGTGCTACGTCACGCCCAAGGAGCACCTCGGCCTGCCGGATAAAGATGATGTGAAGGAAGGCATCATCACCTACAAGCTCGCCGCCCACGCGGCCGACCTGGCCAAGGGCCATCCCGGCGCGCAGATCCGCGACAACGCGCTCTCCAAGGCACGGTTTGAATTCAGGTGGGACGACCAGTTCAACCTCGGCCTCGACCCCGACAAGGCGAAGTCCTTCCACGACGAGACCCTGCCCAAGGAATCGGCCAAGGTCGCGCACTTCTGCTCGATGTGCGGCCCGCACTTCTGCTCAATGAAGATCACCCAGGACGTACGCGAGTACGCGGCGAAGGAAGGCCTTGATGAGGCCGCCGCGCTGGCGAAAGGGATGGAAGTGAAGGCGGTCGAATTCGTGAAGCAGGGCGCCGAGGTGTACCGCAAGGTCTGATTTGCGTGGTGCGGCGACTGGACTTATGACAAGGCCAGTCGCCCCTGCAACGAAGCATCGTTGAGGGGGCGCACCCGTGCAAAATCCAGTAATTCACCGAGACGAGCGCCTTTGCTGCGCCAATCACGAAACTGTGATTCCCCGAGCAGCACGTAATGCCACGGCAAGCCGTCGCGCTGTTCGGGCGACAGGCTATTGATGCGCTCGCACCAGGCCGTAGCCGATTTCAGCTTGCGTTGCACGTTGGGGTGCGTGGTTTGCTGCTGCGCCTTGGTTTCCACCAGATAAATCGCCGATTCCGCACGCACCAGAAAGTCCGGTGAGTAAAACGCGGGTAGGCCGTCTTCCTTCACGTAGCGCAATCTTGCAAAGGTATGGCGGTTCTCGCTGATCTTGCAGAATGCCTGTATCCCCGCATCGGCCTGTGCCCATTCCATGAAGGCGCGTTCCAGCCCGCCGCTGCGGGTGGGGAAAGCCAGCCGTTCGTAAATGCACTTGATCACGGGCAGCGAGCTGCTTTCACGCATCATCAGCTTCGGCACTTCGGACAAACGGCGGTGCAGCACTTCGGTTTGCCCCGTCACCTGCGGTGCTTCGGCTTCAATCAGCGCAACCGCAAACACCTTGGTGATGTGATCCACCACCGGCTGCAACAACAGCACGCGCCAGTTTTCGCCGTCCATCGGATTGAACGGGCTGCCGAATAGCTGCGTCCAGATGTAATCGTCGAGCGCGCCGGTGAGGTCGGCCGTATTGACCTGCAAGTATGGATTGGCAAGGTGCGCGGCGATCTTGTTGCCTTTCGGCAGCGGCTGATTCAAAGCCTGACTGATACGCCGCGTCAGCCGCGCCAGAAAATCGTTGTAGCCGGAGACGTTCATGATTGCGCCGGCCACGCGGTAATCGCCGAACAGGGTATTGCTCTGCAAGTCCTGCGACACGAAGACATCGCCCCGCCCCAGCATCGCGGCCAGTTGATCCGGTGTCATGGCGGTGAAGGCGGGCAGCTTCGCCACATCCAGCACGGCGTGATCCATGGTTTCATCGGCTTCGCGCAGAATGAAGGGGATGGCGAAATCGAACGCCTCGTAGCCTTCGCGCAGCTCCGCCGCGATCACATCCCCCGTGCTGCTGGTGCTGTCACTGTCCTCGGTCGATTCGCCCACCAGCCCTTCGCTGATCAGCTCATCGTAGAACGACTGGAAGGCCGGGTGTTCGACGATGGACAGCACGTCGATCAGGCTGCCCGGCGCCTGGCCATTCTTCAGGCGTTCGCGGTTGTCGCGCTTGATGTCGTCGTATTCCGGGTCGCGCCACATCAGCCGCAAGCCGCGTCCGATGGTCTGCTCCAGCAGGATTTGCGCCTGGCTCGCGCGCAGCGGCACGATCACGCAGATGTTGTTGACGTCGAAGCCTTCGCGCAGCATCAGTACGCTCACGATCACGCGCGGTGTCGCGTGTTTGTCCACGTTGAACAGGCGCTCGCGCACCGGTGCCCAGTCCTTTTCGCCCAGCTCGGCTTTCTTGCCGGAGTCGATGGTCATCACCTCGTCTTCACCGAGGCCTTCCTGATTCAGGAAAACGGCCACCAGCGGCGATACGGTGGTGTCCTCGCACACCACCAGCATTTTGGGGTGACGGGCAGGATCGATTTTGGCGAAATCCATTTCCAGCTTTTTCAGCTTGGACAGCCCTGCGCGCAGCATCACGCGCTGGCCTTCGCCCAATACCGGATTGCCGTCCTCATCGCGCTCGGCCTTGAACTCCAGCGGCAGTGCGCCGATTTCGCGGCGCCGGTCCAGCACCAGCGATTTCACCAGCCCCATACGCATCGCGGTCTTCAAATCGAAATCGGTAATGATGTGCGGGAAATAAAGCTTCGTCTTGTTCCGGCCAGAGCCCACGTCGTTGTATGGCGTGGCGGAAAAGTCCACCTGCACGAAGCGGCGGCCCTTGGTCTCGGCGATGCGGGACAGGCTCTTCTGCCATTCCACTTCGGTCGTCTCGCCTTCGCGCTTCACTTCATGAATGTGGTGCGCCTCGTCGTTGAACACCATCAACTCGGGCAACCCAGCCAGGAATTCCAGCACGTTGCCACGCGCGTATCGGCGGTCGAGCACGTCGAGGCTGTTACCGGTGGCACGCCCCGGCGTCAGCGGCAGCACCGCCCCGATCACCTGCTGCGGTTCCAGCGGCGCGCCGGGGCTGAGCATTTCGTCTTCGGGTTGCGGCGTATCGCCTTCCGCCAGCAGATGCCAGTTGGTTATCGCGATCATGCCGTTGCCCGTCGCCTTCAGGCCGATGTCGTCCTTGGCGCAGACATTGCCGCGCACAAACCCGAACACCTGATCGCGGTGCGAATCCGGAATGAACAGATCGGCGAACTGCGCCACATCGGAGGTCGCAAAGTCACGCACCCCGCCCATGAGCTTGCCGCAGAATGCGTCCAGCAGCCGGTCGTACACGATCAGGCCGGGGGCGACGATCAGGAACTGCCGGGTGAAGCGCGGGTCGTCCACACCTTCATTCAGCGCGGCGGTCTTGTTGAGCACCTGCCAGATCAGCAGCGCCTGCAACACCCAGGTCTTGCCGGTGCCGGTGGCCATCTTCAGACAGTATTTTGGGTGTGCGTGTTTTGCTTGTGCGACTTCGTTCATGCGACTGCCAGCCAGCAGCGCATCGGGCGCAGCCTGCTTGTATAGATCCAGCAGCGTGGTTGCGCCCAGCACCTCGTGCGCCACGATGGCATTCAGGATCGCCTGTTTCTGCCCCGCGTGGAAATTCAGCCCGCCGCGCGCCGCCACCACGTCGTCACCGAACCACCACTTCAGCAGCTCGGCCGTGGTCGGCGTGACGAGATCGAATATTTCCGCCACGCCCGATTCGAGGCCCAGGCACAGCGCGGCGGTCCTGGTGGTCAGCCCGGCGGACAGGGCAAGCTGATCGTCGGCCCTGTCACTCATGCCGCCGCCACCGTCGCCACCACTTCCGCCTCGAAGCCGAACACATCCACCACCCGCACGCACACCTGGCGCGGCCCGGGGTTCGCGGGCACGGTCAGCACCGCCTGCGTCACCACCCGCAGCGGATCGCCGTCGTTGGCCGTGTTGCCGCGATAATCCTGCCACACCGAGCGGAACACGCGGCCATCGTAGTTCGGGTCCACCGCCCAGTATTCGATCAGTGCCAGCGGCTCGGCGTTGGCGATCGCCTGCAACTTGGCCCGGTTGGCTTCGTCCAGATTGATCGCCTCGGGCGACAGCAGCACATAGTTCCTGAGCCGCACCGTCAGCGTCTCATCCGTTCGCCCTGAGCCTGTCGAAGGGCTGGCTGTGGCTTCGACAGGCTCAGCCCGAACGGTGCTTGCTTTACGTTCCACCGGCCAGATCGTCAAATATTGCAACGACGAAAACCGCACCGACCCGCGCAGCTTCTCCAGCCCGCCCTTTTTCTTCAGCCGGTCCATCAGGTCGGGCGGAATCACCAGTACTTCCAGCCGCGAGTCGTTGAGCGCCGTGATCGTCTCGCCGATCGAAGGCTCGAAGTTCCAGCCCAGCACCACCACCTTATCCCAGCCGCCCAGCAGATTGTCGCGCTGCGCGATGGCCTTCTTCAGCGTCGCCGCGCCGGTGAGCTTGTTGGGCGAATCGGCCAGCACCAGCGTCTTGCTGCCGCCCGCCATCACCTGGCCGAGGTTGCGCGTCGGGTTGTCCTCGGGCGACAGGGGCAGCGCGCCATACAGCGACAGCACGATCTGCGACAGGTCGCCGATGCGGAAATCGCGCCCCAGCGAGGCTTTCGCCGCCTCGACCTGATAGTCGCCGATGGCTTGATACAGGAAGGGCTGGGCGTCCTGGTCGATCAGGCGCTTCCTCATGATCATGCAGGCGGGCTTGCCGAGGTCGCTGGTGATCCAGCGGCGGCCGAGCTTCTCGGCGACGGCGGCGGTGGTGCCGGAACCACCGTTGAAGTCGGCGACGAGGCTATTTTCATGAGTCGCGATGCTGATAACTCTTTCCAGTAATCGCTCTGGCTTTTGTGTTGCGTAATCGGTTCGCTCTAAGCTTTGACTCTGTAGGGGTGAAATGTCGAGCCAGAGGGATTGCAACGGGACACCGGGCATTTCGTCCAGATACCTTTTGTAACTCCAGTCACCACCTTCCCGCGTTTGGATCAAGCGCCCGTCGCGATATAACTGCTCAATTCTTTCCTTCGAGTAACGCCAGTATTTGGCTTTTCCACGAAACTCGTAAAAGGGATTTCCTTTGGCGCTACCACCCGGACCACTTGTGTTGTCCAAGCGGTAGCGGCGGCCTGTCTCATGTTCGATATGCTTATAGGCGCTGTCGATATATTCTTGTGAATATGGTTCGTAAATCGGTTTCACCTGAGCCCGATCTGTTTTTGCATACCAGTAAATTACGTCGTGTTGGCGGCCTAGATGCTCGGCGCCCTGGCCTGAGTCGGAGTGACTTGCAGTGCGTTTCCAGATAATTTCATTCCTGAAATTATCTTTGCCATAAATCTCATCCATCACGATCTTCACGTAATGCCCCACGTGCCAGTCCAGATGCACGTAGATCGAGCCCGTGTCGGCCAGCAGTTCGCGCATCAAGATCAGGCGCGGTGTGATCATGGCCAGATACGAGGCCGTGCCATCCGACCAGGTGTCGGAGTAGGCGAACTGCTCGATGACGGTGGGCTTCTGCTCCAGTTCGACGCCGGGCAGCGTGACCTTGGTGCGGTAGTCGGCCTTGGAATCGAATGGTGGATCAATGTAGATCAAGTCCACCTTGCCGCGCAGGCTCGGGGTGTGCTCGTCGCCCGCCAGCAGTGCCGCCATCGCCAGCAGGTTGTCGCCGTAGATCAGGCGGTTGGTCCAGGGCGCTTCGGGCGCTGCATTCAGACCAGGCTGCACCGGGTCGATCAGTGCGCTTTGCGTGGGACTGAACGCGGCATCGCGCTGGGCTTGCCGGTTCTGGCGGGTGATCCAGTCCTGTGCCACCGCATCCTTGGCGGGCAGCACGATCTCGCGCGTCTGCAACTGCACGCGGTGACGGCCTTCGATGCTTTCGAGGATTTTCTCGGCTTGCTGCCTGCCCTTGGCGACGATTTCCGGCAGTTGTTCGAGCAGGGACTTGGACATGGAATACGTGTTGAGGCGCGAGAAAAGGTCGCGCGGACTTTACCATTAGTTACGTTAATAACGTAACTAAGTATCACGCCGTTCTTACGCTTGTCATGCGCGCCGCCGGTAACTTCCGGGCATGGATAACGCAAGCAAAAAATTTGCGGAACGGTTACGTGCCGCGATGACGGCGGCAGGCTATGAGGCCAAGCCTTCGGTGCTGGAGCGCGAATTCAATTTGCACTACATGGGCAAGCCGATGACCTTGCATGGCGTACGTCGCTGGCTGCTCGGTGAATCGTTGCCGCGGCAAGACAAGCTGGAAGCGCTGGCGCTATGGCTGGGCGTTTCACCGCAGACACTGCGCTACGGGGCAGAGATCGAAGACCGGGTGCGTGCCAAGCAAAAGCGCTGGGACGAAGGCATTGGCTATCAGGAACGCGAAGTATTCGAAGCCTTCCTCAGGCTGCCAGTGGCACAGCGCAAGGTGGTGCGCGAGGTGATACTGGCGTTTGTGAAAGCGGACGAAGTGGGCGGGTGAGGCGTTCATGGCCACGTGAAATTACCGCTTGATTAATAATATGATACCAGGCACTATTAAGCGCATTCTTAATCGTGTTTTCAGGTGCGAGCCATGTCTCATCTCACAGCCAACGATCTCAAGACAAAAGGCATCGCTGCGATCGAGTCGGTGCTTGCCGAGCACACCGAGGCGATTGTGTCGGTGCGCGGCAAGGAACGCTTCGTGGTGATGGATATTGCCCAGTACCACTATCTGCGCGAGTGCGAACTGGAGGCGGCGCTGGCGGAGACGCGTGCCGATCTGGCTGCGGGGCGATTTACCGAGTCGTCGCCGGAAGCCCATCTGGCGCGGGTGAAATCGTCGGCATGAGTTATCGGTTGATTTTTACCGACCAGTACACCAAACGCGCCGCACGGTTTCTCAAGCGGCATCCCGATCTGGAAAAGCAGTACCTCAAAACCCTGCAACTGCTTGAACTGAATCCGCACCACCCGTCGCTGCGCCTGCATGCCTTGAGTGGCAAGCTGCACACCCTGCATTCGGTTTCGATCAATCTGTCTTACCGCATCACGCTGGAAATCCTGATTCAGGACGAGCAGATCATCCCGGTGAATGTGGGCGACCACGACACGGTGTATTAAGCGGGCTTTCAGGTGCTGCCCCTATAATCACGAGCGCGCCGATGTGGCGCGCTTTTTTATGCCCTCATCATGACCGACCCCACTATCCTGCTGCATGCGCTCATCCTCGGCATCGTCGAGGGGCTGACCGAATTCCTGCCGGTATCCAGCACCGGGCACCTGATCCTGGTTGGACAACTGCTCAACTTCAACGACGACAAGGGCAAGGTGTTCGAGATTGCCATCCAGTTCGCGGCGATCCTGGCGGTGGTGTGGGAATACCGGGCGCGTCTCGGGCACGCGCTGGTCAACGTGACGACCGAGCCGGCTTCGCGGCGGTTGGCGATCAACCTCTTCGTGGCCTTCCTGCCCGCGGCGGTGCTGGGCTTCCTCTTCATCAAGCAGATCAAGCACTACCTGTTCAATCCCATTGTCGTGGCCTCGGCACTGATCATCGGCGGCGTGCTGATTTTGTGGGCGGAGCGGCGTAAGCACGTCGTCCGTGCGGAAACGGTGGACGACATGACCTGGCGCGATGCATTGAAGGTCGGATTTGCGCAGGCGCTGGCGATGATTCCCGGCACCTCGCGTTCGGGAGCGACCATCATCGGCGGCCTGTTCTTCGGCCTGTCGCGCAAGACGGCGACGGAATTCTCGTTCTTTCTCGCGATTCCGACCATGTTCGCCGCGACTTTCTACGATGTCTTCAAGAACCGGGCACTGTTCAGCGCGGACGACATCGGGCTGTTCGCGGTAGGCAGCGCGGCTTCGTTCATCAGCGCGCTGCTGGCGGTGCGCGGACTGATCCGTTTCATCAGCCGCCACGATTTCACGGTATTCGCGTGGTACCGCATCGTGTTCGGGCTGCTGGTGCTGCTGTCGGCGTATACCGGCTGGGTCGACTGGGGCGTCGGCGCGCACTGAGCGCCGGCATCAGCCCGCCTTGGGCGGGTTCTTGTCGAGTTTCCTTTGCAGTGTGCGGCGGTGCATTTTCAGCGCGCGCGCGGTGGCGGAGATGTTGCCGTCGTACTCGTTCAGCACCTTCTGGATATGCTCCCATTCCAGCCGGGCCACGGATAGCGGTTCGGCGCTGACTTCCAGTGCGGCATCGGGCTGGTCGCGCATGAGCGCGGCGAGGATTTCGTCGGCGTCCGCCGGTTTCGCCAGGTAGTGCCGTGCGCCCAGGCGTACCGCTTCGACGGCCGTGGCGATACTGGCATAGCCGGTGAGCACCACCATGGCGGGAGGGGGCGTGCGTGCGGCGAGCGCGGCCACGACCGCCAGTCCCGATTCGCCGGGCAGCTTCAAATCGACGACGGCGTGGCTGGGGGCAAAGGCCGCGGCGACGGCCCGGGCTTCGATTGCATCGTGCGCGAGGGCCACTTCGATCCCCCGTTTCTTCATGGCACGCGCCAGCGCGGCGGCAAAATCGGCATCGTCCTCGACGATCAGCAGTTTCATCTTCATCGGCTTATTTCCAGGGCAGGGTGATGCGTACGCGGCTGCCGCCGCCGTCGCGTTCGGCCAGGGTGAGCGCGCCCCCCGCGCGCTCCAGGGTGGCGTGAGTGAGCGCCAGGCCCATGCCCCAGCCGGTTTCGCTGCTGAATACGACGCGTCCCGCCTGCGCTTTTTGTTCGGGGGAAAAGCCATGGCCGCGATCCATGATGTCGAGGGTGAGCGTCTTCTGATCGGCCGAGGCTTCGAGCCCGACTGCATCGGGCGATGCGTCGGCGGCGTTGTTCAGCACATTCATGATGGCCTGCTCCAGTCCCTCGGGTGGCGAGAACTCGCGGTGGTCGTGCAGCGGCGCGAACGTGAGATGCGCGTCCGGGCGCAGCACCTGCCAACGCTCGACCAGGGTGGCGAGCCAGGCGTCGAGGGGCTGCGCGGCGGGGTTGCCGTCCCGGGCGCGCGCGGCAAGCTGGGTGAGAATGCGCTTGCAGGCCTGTGCCTGCTTTTCGAGCAGGCGGCAATCGTCGCCGATGTCGGGATCGTTGGCGAATTCGCGCGCGAGTTCGTGCGCAGTCGTCTGGATGGTGGCGAGCGGTGTCGCCAGCTCATGCGCCGCCAGGGCCGCCTGCGTGCCCAGCGCGACGATGCGTTCGTCGCGCAGCTGCTTTTCGCGTAGCGTGGAAAGCTCCTGGTCGCGTGTGCGCAGGGCCGCGTGCATGCGGGTGACGAAGAAGGCGATCAATCCGGCACTGACGAGGAAGTTGAACCACATGCCACCCAGATGCATGCCGTAGGCGGCGATCGGATCGGCCACCGCCAGCGGCTGGAAATGGAACAGCAGCAGGCCATAGAAGCCGCCGGCGATCGCCGCCAGCAGCCAGACCCATCGCGGACGCAGGCTGATTGCAGCGATGACGATCGGCACCAGCATCAGCGATACGAAGGGGTTGGTCACGCCGCCGCTGAAGAAAACCAGCACCGCAAACGCGGTCAGATCGGCCAGCAGGTGAGCCAGGAATTCCATCTGGGTGGCGGGCAGATCCAGCCGCAGCCGCCAGGCGGTGGTGAACGAGAACATGCCCATGAGGATCAGCACCGCACCCATCGGCAGCAGCGGCAGCGCGATGCCCAGGCCCCAGTGGAGCCAGACCATGCCGACCGCCCAGCCGGCGATCATCGATATGCGCACCGCCAGCAGACGACCCAGCAGCGCGCGCGCCGGCAGGGTGGACAACAGGGTGGAATCGGCCGTTGACGACATGGCGGCATTGTAATCCGGGCATTGCGGTACGCCGCGAGATGCGACGATTTACCACATTCCGCGAGTGAGCCTGGAATAGGACAATCAAATCTCTTTTGTCCATTCCCGGAGCGCGATCGACATGCCGTGTCCTGTTTTTGCCCCCCGTCTGCTGTCTGTCCTGATTGCCGCCAGCCTGCTGCCGATCGGCGCCAGTGCGAACGAAGCGCAATTGCCGACCATCGAGGTGGTGGATAGCCTGGAGAAGGCTGCGCCGTTCGCCGCCGGAGTCGAGAATGCGCCGGCACTGCGCGCCACGACGAGCGACACGGCGAGCCTGCTCAGGGATGTCCCGGGTGTGAGCCTGTACGGTTCCGGCGGCGTTTCCAGCCTGCCCGCGATCCACGGCCTGGCGGACGATCGCCTGCGCATCAAGGTCGACGGCATGGACCTGATTGCGGCCTGCCCCAATCACATGAACCCGGCGTTGTCCTATCTCGATCCGTCGCAGGTCGAATCGATCGGCGTCTACGCCGGGATCGCGCCGGTCAGCGTCGGTGGCGACAGCATCGGCGGCGCGATCGTCGCCAAGACCGCCGATCCCGAGTTTGCCAGGCCGGGCGAAGGCAGCCTCGTCAAGGGCAAGGTCGGCACCTACTATCGCAGCAACGGCAATGCCAAAGGTGCCAACGCGGCAGCCACCTACGCAACCGAGGGATTCAACATCTCCTACACCGGCGCCATCGCGCAGTCCGACAACTACGACGCCGGCGGCAACTTCAAGGACAGGCTCTTCGTCGCGGGAACGCCCGCCGGCTTCACCGGCCACCCGGGGCACACCCTGCCGGCCGACGAAGTCGGCTCGACGGCGTACGACACGCGAAACCATACGCTGGGCCTGGCGTTCCGCGGCGGCAGCCATCTCTTCGAGGCCAAATTTGGCTACCAGGACATGCCCGAGCAACTGTGGCCGAACCAGCGCATGGACCTGCTCGCCAACGAACAGAAGCGCGTCAATCTGCGCTACGCCGGCGACCGCGACTGGGGCAAGCTGGAGGCGCGCGTCTACCATGAGGATGTCGATCACTTCATGGACTTCGGCGCCGACAAGAAGTACTGGTATCAGGCAGGAACCCCCACGTATGCCGGCGCTCCCTGCGGCGGCCCCAGCGCAGGCTGCGCCACCGGCATGCCGATGGCCACCACGAGCAAGAACACCGGCGCCGTCGTCAAGGCCGATATCGACCTGACGCAGCAGGATCTGCTGCGCGTCGGCGCCGAATACCAGCGCTACCGGCTCGACGACTGGTGGCCCGCCTCCGGCGCGGGCATGTGGCCCAACGCCTTCCTCAACGTCAACGACGGCGAGCGCGACCGCGCGGCGCTGTTCGCTGAGTGGGAGACGCAGCACAGCGCGCAGTGGATGACGCTCGCCGGCGTGCGCTTCGAGCGGGTGAGCATGGACGCCGGGGACGTGCATGGCTACAACCTCAACACCTTCCCGACTACCGTTGCCGCGAGCACAGGCAACCAGACCCGCGACGCCGCCAACTTCAACAACGCCGACCGCAGCAAGACCGACAACAACTGGGACATGACCGTGCTGGCGCGCTACACGCCTGACGCCACGCGCGACATCGAGTTCGGTTTCGCCCACAAGACGCGCTCGCCCAACCTGCACGAGCGCTACACCTGGTCGACCTGGCAGATGGCGGCGCTGATGGTCAACTGGGCCGGCGACGGTAACGGTTACATCGGCAACCTCAACCTCGAGCCGGAAAAAGCCAACACCGTGTCCGCCTCCTTCGACTGGCATGCCGCCGATCGCGCCTGGGAGTTCAAGGCCACCCCCTACTACACTTACGTCACCGACTACGTCGACGCGGTGCAGTGGGATGCTGCGACCAACGCGCCGCGTGCGGTGCTGCAAACCGGCCAGTACACGGTACTCAAGTTCGTCAACCAGTCGGCGCGGCTTTACGGCGTCGACCTGTCGGGCAGGATGCCGCTGGCGAAGACCGGCACGGGCGAGTATGGCCTCAAGGGGCTGCTCAGCTACACCCGTGGCGAGAACCGCGATACCGGCGACAATCTGTACAACATCATGCCGCTCAACGCCAGGTTGACGCTGACGCACAAGCTGCGTGGCTGGGACAACGCCGCCGAACTGGTGATGGTCAGCCGCAAGGACGACGTGTCCGCGATGCGCAATGAGATGGAAACCCCGGGCTACGCGCTTCTCAACCTGCGTGGCAGCCACGCGTGGAAAAAGCTGCGCATCGACTTCGGCGTGGAGAACGTGTTCGACCGGCTTTACTACCATCCGCTCGGCGGCGCCTATATCGGCCAGGGCACGACGATGACCGCGGGTCCGATCCAGACCGTGCCACAATGGGGGACCCCGGTTCCCGGCATGGGCCGTTCGATCTACACTGCTTTGAATTACCAGTTCTGAAGAGAGGCAATCGATGAAAGCGCTTGTTACCGTTGTACTCCTGGCCAGTGCCGCCAGTCTGCCCGCCTGGGCCGCCCAGATCAGCGTGACCGACGCGTGGGTACGCGCCACCATGCCGGGGCAGCCGGTGGGCGGGGCCTACATGCAGATCCGGTCGGATGCCGATGCGCGTCTGATCGGCGTCTCCAGTAGCGTTGTCCCGCGCGTGGAAGTTCACGAAATGACCATGGACGGCGACATGATGCGGATGCGCGAAGTGAAAGCGGTCGAACTGCCGAAGGGCAAGACGGTCTCGCTGGAACCGGGTGGCTTTCACATCATGTTGATGAACCTGAAAAAGCCGATCGTCGTGGGCGACAGCATTCCGCTTACGCTGGTGATCGAGTCTGACGGCAAGCGGCAGACGGTCGAGGTGAAAGCCGAAGCGCGCGCCATGGACGGTGCCATGCGGCATGCTCATTGAGCCGGGCCGTTCGGCTTCTTCCGGCGGATAGGCCGGGCAAGGCCAGGCAGCCATCGGTCCCTTGAAATGAGGCCCGGGCTCCCCCAGATAGGTTGCATCTGAAACTTTTGTCAACCTGAAGGAGGACAACATGGCCAACATTACCCGTCATTCCCCGTTCGACGTGGTCAACCCGTTTGAAACCGGCGACCCGCTCGACAATCTGTTCCGGGGGTTTTTCCGTCCGGTACGGGTGGACAAGGATATGGATATGCCGCAAATCCGCATCGATGTGAAAGAGGATGAAAAAAGCTACGCCGTTCATGCCGACATGCCGGGCGCGAACAAGGAGGATATCCAGGTCGCCATCGACGGCAACACGGTATCGATCAGTACCGAAGTGAAGAAGAACACCGAGCAGAAAGAGGGCGAGAAAGTGCTGCGCCGGGAGCGCTATTTCGGCCGCGTAAGCCGCAGCTTCGCGCTGGAAAACGAGATCGACGAGGCGAATTCCACGGCCCGTTACCAGGACGGCGTGCTCGAACTGGTGCTGCCGAAGAAAGCGGCCGCGGCGGCCAAACGGCTGGCGGTGCAGTAAGCACAGCTCTTCCCGGTTGAAGCAAAGGCGGCCGCGCGCCGCCTTTGTTTATTGGCGTAAAATCCGCGCAACCCTGTCCGGAGCCGCCATGACCCCTCTACACACCGCTGCCGAAAAGGCCGATATCCTGTCCGAGGCGCTGCCCTACATCCAGCGTTTCTACGACAAGACCATCGTCATCAAATACGGCGGCAACGCCATGACCGAGCGCCACCTGATGGAGGCCTTCGCCAAGGACGTGGTGCTGCTGAAGCTGGTCGGCATGAACCCGGTGGTGGTGCACGGCGGCGGCCCGCAGATCGCCGGCCTGTTGCAGCGCATCGGCAAGCAGAGCGAATTCATCCAGGGCATGCGGGTGACCGACGAGGAAACCCTCGACGTGGTGGAAATGGTGCTCGGCGGACTGGTCAACCAGGACATCGTCACCCTGATCAACAAGCACGGTGGCAACGCGGTGGGGCTGACCGGCAAGGACGGCAACTTCATCCACGCCAAGAAAATGCTGGTGAAGAGCAAGGACCGCGCCGATCAGATGCTTGACATCGGCCAGGTCGGCGAGATTACCCGCATCGATCCCGCGATCATCCAGGTGCTCGACGCGCGCGATTTCATCCCGGTGGTGGCGCCGCTCGGCGCCGATGCCGAGGGCAACGCCTACAACATCAACGCCGACGTCGCGGCGGGCAGGATTGCCGGCGTGTTGCAGGCGGAAAAAGTCATTTTCATGACCAACACGCCGGGCGTGCTCGACAAGCAGATGCAGTTGCTGACCGGACTCACCCCGCGCGAGGTCGACGAACTGATCGATGACGGCACGATCACCGGCGGCATGATTCCCAAGGTGGGCTACGCGGTCGACGCAGTGAATAATGGCGTCAAGACCGCACACATCATCGATGGCCGCGTCGTGCACGCGCTGCTGCTGGAAGTGCTGACGCCGGAAGGGGTCGGCACCCTGATCAAGCGGGGCTGAGCATGCGCTACTGGCTGATGAAATCCGAGCCCTCCGATGTCAGCATCGACGACCTCGCCGCCATGCCGAATCAAAGCGTCGCCTGGTATGGCGTACGCAATTATCAGGCGCGCAATTTCATGCGCGACCAGATGAAACCGGGCGACAAGGTGCTGTTCTATCATTCGTCGTGTGCCCAGCCCGGCATTGCCGGGCTGGCCGAGGTCAGCGTGCGGGCCTATCCCGATGCGACCCAGTTCGATCCCCGGAACGAGTATTTCGACCCCAAGGCCACGCCGGAGACGCCGCGCTGGTTCAACGTCGACGTCAAACTGGTGAGGAAGACGCGGCTGATGCCCCTGTCGGAAATCCGTGGCTATCCCGAACTCGCCAACATGCGCATCCTGCAACGGGGCAATCGCCTGTCGATCACGCCGGTCGACCCGCTCGAATACGCCTTCATCGTCAGGCACCTGTGACGGGCGAGCTGGCCCAGCTGGCGCCATACGGCGGTGCGCCGCTGTTCGCCGCCTACGCCGGGCTCGGGCTGGCAGTCGGTTTTGTCGCGGGCCTGCTTGGCGTTGGCGGCGGCCTCATCATCGTGCCCGTGCTGATCATGCTGCTGCATACCCATGGCCTGGCAGCCGGGATGGAGCCACAACTGGCTCTTGGCACGTCGCTTGCCTCCATTCTGTTCACTTCCCTGTCCAGCGTGCGTGCGCACCATCGCCGCGGGGCCGTCGAGTGGGCGCTGGCAGGGCGGATTACGCCGGGAATCGTGCTGGGCACACTGGTCGGCGCGGCGTTGGCGACGCGGATGCCGAGCACGGTATTGAAGGTGTTTTTCGTGGTGTTTCTTTTTTACGCCGCCATTCAGATGTGGCTGGATTTCAAACCGACGCCGCATCGCGGCCTGCCGGGGCGCAGCGGGACGTCGCTGGCGGGGGGCGTCATCGGGCTGGTATCGAGCTGGGTGGGCATCGGCGGCGGCACCCTGTCGGTCCCGTTCATGCTGTGGCACAACGTTCCGCTGCACCGGGCGATCGCCACGTCGGCCGCCATCGGCTTTCCGATCGCGTTGGCCGGCGCGACGGGCTACGTGCTGGGCGGCTGGACGACGGACGGTCTGCCGGCGGGCAGCCTGGGTTTCGTCTATCTGCCGGCGCTTGCCGGCATCGTGCTGGGCAGCGTACTCACCGCCCCGCTGGGCGCGCGCACGGCTCACCGCCTGCCGGCGCGCCCCCTGAAGCGGGTTTTTGCAGTGCTGCTGTTTACGCTCGCGCTGCGCATGGTCTGGGCATTTTAGGAATACCCTCCCTTCAACCTTGATTTTGCGCTCTGAGACATATGCACCTACTAGATGTGGGGTGCGATACCGCGTGGTTCAATTTCGTGCTTGAGCAGGCGCAGGCCGCACGTTAGTCTGCGGACACATGCCGAAAATTTATCGCATGCCCGTCAATATCCTATTGGAGAACGCATCATGGCGCACCTGCAAGCTGTACGGACCACTCTGCAACCACAGCAGAACGATTACAGTCAACTGACGACCTACTACGACGAGCACAATCAGGTTGCATGGGGCTACATGAATGCCGCGCCGCGCCCCTGTTTTACCGGGACCTTGCTGCGGGAGATCGTCGACTGGTTCGGCGACGTGGCCCGGCGTGTGGACGATCCGGAATGCCCTGACGTGAATTATGTGGTGGTGGCCTCCGGCCATTCCGGGATCTACAACCTGGGGGGCGATCTCAATCTGTTTCGCCAGTTGATCGAGGCACGCGACCGTGAAAACCTGTACAAATATGCGCAGGCCTGCATCCGTCCCCTGTTCCTGAATGCCCTGCATCTGAACCGCCCCAGTCTGAAGACCATCACCCTGGTCCAGGGGGATGCACTGGGGGGCGGCTTCGAGTGCGCGCTTTCGGGAAATGTCCTGATCGCGGAACGCGGGACGAAAATGGGTTTTCCGGAAATACTGTTCAACCTGTTCCCCGGCATGGGCGCCATGACCCTGCTTGGCCGGAAGATCGGTTATACCCGGGCCGAGAAAGTCATTCTCAGCGGCAAGCTTTATACGGCCGAGGAAATGTACGAGTTGGGTGCCGTGGACGTGCTGGTCGACCCCGGAAGCGGCGAGCAGGCGGTCTACGATTTCATCCGCAAGGAGGCGCGTCAACGCAATGGCGCCCTGGCATTGCGGGCGGCGCGCGAACTGTCGCAGCCGATCGCCCATGACGAACTGATGCGAATTGCCGAAATCTGGGTGGATGCGGCGTTGCGGCTGGAGAGCAAGGATCTGCGCATGATGGAACGTCTGGTTGCGCGGCAGACCGGCAAGGTCGACGCTGAAAATACCGGCGATTCAGTTGTGATCAGCGCGTAATCGGCTGGTTTGATAGGCCGCCAGCGCGGCCTGTGCGCCCGTCAGGGCTTCCCGCACGGAATCGAGCCTGGCCTGGGCCACGGGCGTCGGAAGTTCGAATGGCTTGATGCGTTCGGCTTCCGCGCAGCGCTCGGCCAGCTGGTTGGCGCCGACATCGCGGGCGCCGCCCTTGAGCATATGCAGCTGGTCGTGCCACTGGCCATAATCCTGGACGGCCAGCGCGCGCTCGATGTTGCGCAAGGCGCGGGCGCTGTCTTCCCCGAAGCTGGCCAGCAGATCCTCCAGGAAACCCGGCCCGCCCAGATGGGCGAGATTGTCGAGAATCGATTCATCCAACTCGTCCGCTGCCGGCGGCGCCCGGACCGGGGCCTTCGCCGCAGTGTGCGCCGACTGCCCTGCCAGCCGGGCGATCACCTCGATCAGTTCGCGGCTGTTGACCGGCTTGGTGAGGAAGGTGTCCGCCCCCGCTTCCTCGCAGGCCGTCCGGGCTTCGCCCCGCGCATCCGCGGTCAGCATGATGATGGGCAAATGACCGCTTTCCATGAAACGCCAGCGCTGCACCACTTCAGGCCCCGACAGCTGCGGCATGTGCATGTCGATGATGGCGAGGTCGAATGAGCGCTCGCCGGATTCAAGCATGGTCAGCGCTTCTTCGCCGTCATGCGCCAGGCAGCTTGTATGGCCCGCGTGTTCCAGCAGACCGCGGATCACCCGCTGGTTGACCGGATTGTCTTCCGCCACCAGGATGTTCAATCCCGGCGTGTGTCCCGCCTGCGCCTGCAGATGGTTGGCCAGCGAGACCACGTTGGACGGCGTGTCGTGACTGGTGACGGCATGGATGGCGTTGAACAGCAGGGTCGTGTTGACCGGGGTGCGCAGCACCGAGGCGTAGCCTTCGCGGATGAGCTGCGTATCGCGCGACGCGGTGGCGCGGGCATCGGATTCGATCAGGATGACCGGCAGGGTCGCCAGGCTGGGGTCGTCGCGCAGCAGGTGCAGGAAGGCGACCGGATCGCCCGGCAAGGCGCTGCGTTCCACCACCACGGCACCCAACGGAGCGCCGCCCGACAGATAGGCCGACAACTCGGCCGCCAGCCGGGTGGTGTTGTCGACCGCCACGGGATCGGCCCCCCAGTTGCGGATCACGCCCTGGACGCGGGCCGCGAGTTCGCTGCCCGCCAGGATCGCCACCCGCATCGGTGCGTCGAACTGCTCGGGTAGCGGCCCCGCCTGGCTGGCCTGCAGGGCGAGCGGCAATTCGAACCAGAAGGTCGTACCTTCCCCTTCGCGGCTATGCAGGCCGATCTGGCCGCCGAGCGCTTCCACCAGCTGCCTGGCGATGGTGGTGCCGAGGCCGCTGCCGCCAAAGCGGCGCGTGATGCTCGGGTCCGCCTGGGTGAAGCTGTCGAACACGCTGGACAGGGCGGCTTCCGGAATGCCGATGCCGGTATCGACGACCTCGAAGCGCAGGCGTTGCGGATTGCCCTGTCCCATCGGACGGACGTAGATATCCACGCGTCCATGCTCGGTAAACTTGATGGCGTTGCCGATCAGGTTGATGAGGATATGGCGCAGGTGACGCACGTCGCCATGCAGCTGGAACGGTGTCTGCGGCGCAATATGCGATGCCAGCACCAGCCCCTTGCCCTGGGCCTGGGTGGACATCATCGCGATCGTGCCGTTCACCAGGCGATGCAGGTCGAAATCCTCTTCGTTCCTGGCGATGCGGCCGGCTTCGATGCGTGAAATGTCGAGCACGTTTTCGATCAGGTCGAGCAGCGTGTTGGCCGAGACACGGATGATCTCGGCGAATTCCTTCTGTTCCTTGTCGAGTCGCGTTTCCGCCAGCAGGTCGGCGACCCCGATGACGCCGTTCAGCGGCGTGCGGAGCTCGTGGCTCATGTTGGCGAGGAAGCTGGATTTGGCCTGATTGGCCTTGCGTTCGCGCTGGATGGCGGAATGAACCTGCTTCAGCAGCGACGCCGAATACAACGGTACGGCGATCATGGACAGCAGGAAGGCCACCCCGACGGACATGTGCTGGCTCCAGTAGGGCGAAAAGGCGAGGACCAGCACAAACCCCGCGATCGCCATGGCGGTGGCGGCATACAGGTAATTGGCGCCATAGCGGAAACCGTTGCCCAGGGTGACCCACAGATACACCACCAGCAGGGGGCTGCCGGCCTCCCCGGTGTAAGTCAGCAGGAATGAGCACGTCGCATAATCCAGCGCCATGGCGACGAGGCGGCGTACAGGGGAAATATTCAGCCGGATCAGCGACAGTGCGACGATCAGGATGGCGATCCCCGTGAACAGGATGCTGATGAGCTGGGCCGGGCCGCGAATGGCGTCGTCCAGCACCGCATAATCGCTGGAGAAGTAGGCCAGAAAGATGAATCCGATCACCACGCGGATCAGGGCCTGCTGGCATTCGGTGTCCGGCCGGCTACGAATCCGTTTGATCAGATGGTGCAGAAATCTGGGCGTCAAGGTGAAAAACATGGCCTTCATGCATTATTCGCGCTTGTCGCCAAGCACGCGCATGATGGCGACCACGGCGTCGATGCGCCGTTCGAATGCACGGACGCAGTCGGGATCGAAATGGTATCCACTCTCCGTCTGGACATACTGGAGGGCGTCCTGGAACGGCCAGGCGCGCTTGTAGGGGCGATCGGACGTCAGGGCGTCGAATACGTCGGCCACGGCCACAATGCGTGCTGCCAGCGGAATGCTCTCGCCCGCCAGGCCTTGCGGGTAGCCGCTGCCATCGAATTTCTCGTGATGACCGAGCGCGATGACCGCGCCCATCTGCAGGTAACGCGACGGGCTGCCGGCGAGGATCTCGTGGCCGATCTGCGGGTGGCGGCGCATGATCGCCTGCTCTTCCGGCGTGTGACGTCCGGGCTTGAGCAGGATCACGTCGGGAATGCCGATCTTGCCGATATCGTGCATGGGGGCCGCGGCCTCGATCTCGTCGCATTCCATGGCGGTGAGTTTGAGTTCCTCGGCGATCAGGCGTGCATATTTCGACATGCGGAGGATGTGGTTGCCGGTTTCCGTGTCGCGGTATTCGCCTGCCTTGGCGAGCTTCATCAGGGTTTCGCGCTCGCGCGTGCGGACCTCGCGAGTCGCCTGCAGGACCTGGTCCTCCAGCCATTGCGCGCGGTCCGACAGCAGCTTCTGGCTGCGTCGCAGCGCCAGCAGGTTGAGGCAGCGGGCGCGGCATTCCTGCGGATCGATGGGGCGGGTGAGGAAATCGGTGGCGCCGTTCTCCAGCGCCTGATAGCGGATCTGGCGGTCCTCGACCACGGTGACGATGATGATGGGTACGTCCGCCAGCCGGCGTTCCGAGCGGATGCGGCGGGTAAATTCTATGCCGTCCATGCCCGGCATGCGGTAATCCGTGATGATGAGATCGGGCGCGTCGTGCTGCATCTGCATCAGCGCATCGACCGGGTCGGCGTAGCTCTCCACGATGATGCCCGGTTCCAGGGTGCGGGCCAGACCTTCCAGCAGGTTGCGCGCCGTACTCCGGTCGTCGACGATGACGACGCGCGCCGCCCCCCGCGCGCGCGTATCGCGGTGTGGAGCCGACGATGTGGAAGAATACACAATGCGCAAAGGCTTGGCGGACACGATTAATTTACCTGGGCGGTTGATAAAACCACAACTTCGTAGAATTATCGGGACAATGAAGTGACAACTTTAACTCTGTGGGGAAGCGAGATGAAGCAAAACATTTGGATGGGCCTGATGGGCGGCCTGGTGGCCTTGTTCTCCGTCGTGGCGTTCGCGGAGCCGGCAGCCGATTATGCGCGTGAAAAAAAGTGGGCGGATGAGGTGGTTCCCGGGCTGGTGGTGGGCGATCCGGTCTATCTGCAGACCTCGCGCGGGCACCACAAGTTTCTCGCGCTGTACACGCCGGTCGAGGGCAGCAGGGCGGTCATCGTCGTGCATGGCATGGGGATTCATCCGGACTGGGGCATGATCGGCACCCTGCGCACCGAACTGGCCGATCGCGGTTTTGCCACCCTGTCGATCCAGATGCCGGTGCTCGCCGCGGATGCCCAGGGCGCGGCCTACCCGCCCACCTTTCCGGAGGCCGCCGATCGTATCGCCCAGGCCGTCGATTTCCTCAAGGCGAAAGGCTACACGCAGTTGGCCGTCGTCTCCCACAGCATGGGCTCGCGCATGAGCCGCGCCTATTTCAGCGGCCAGCCCGATGCCGCGGTGAAAGCGTGGGCGAGTCTGGGACTGCAGCAGGATGATTATGCCGGGCTGAAACTGCCGGTCCTGGATATGTACGGCGACAACGACCTGCCGCCGGTGCTGGCGGACGCGGCGAAGCGCAAGGGCAGCCTGGCGGCCGCGCATTCAAGACAGGTAGTGATCCCGCACGCCGACCATTTCTACGCCGGACACGAAGGCGAAATGGTCGAGACGGTGGCGTCGTTCCTGAACGATACCTTGAAGTAGCGGGCGTTCAGGCCAGCAGCCGCGTCATCACCTCGCGATATTTCTCGCTGGTCCTGGCCACGATGTCGGCGGGCAGCAGCGGCCCGGGCGCCTGCTTGTTCCAGCCGCTGGCTTCCAGCCAGTCGCGTACGAACTGCTTGTCGAAACTGGGCGGGCTGCTCCCTGGCCGGTATTGATCGACCGGCCAGAAACGCGACGAATCGGGCGTCAGCGCCTCGTCGATCCACACCAGTTTGCCGGCTTCATCCAGTCCGAATTCGAATTTGGTGTCGGCGATGATGATCCCGCGTGTGAGGGCGTATTCTGCGGCGGATCGATACAGGGCAAGGCTGGCGTCGCGCACCTGGGTGGCCAGATCACGGCCGGTCAGGGCGGCCATCTGCTCGAACGTGATGTTCTGGTCGTGCGCGCCGGCCGCCGCTTTGGTCGACGGCGTGAAAATGGGGTTCGGCAGGCGGTCGGCCTGTACCAGGCCGGCCGGGAGCGCGATGCCGCAGACCGACTGGCTGGCCTGGTATTCCTTCCAGCCGGAGCCGGCCAGATAGCCGCGCACGATCGCTTCGACCGGCAAGGCCTTCAGCTTCTTCACCACGATGGCACGCCCGGCAACCTGGTCGCGTTCGGAATCCGCCACGACCGATTCCGGCGCGATGTCGAGCGCCTGGCTTGGCACGATGGCCTTCAGTCGGTCGAACCAGAAGGCGGACACGCGGGTCAGGACTTCGCCCTTGCCGGGGATGGGGACCGGCATGATCACGTCGAAAGCCGACAGGCGGTCGGTGGTGACGATCAGCAGCTTGTCGTCGCCGACGGCGTAGATGTCGCGCACTTTGCCACGGTGGAGCAGCGGCAGCGATGCGATGCGGGATTCAAGCATGGGTTGGCCGGACAGGGGTGCGGACATGGCGGGCGAAGCGGAATCGAAAGAGCCGGCATTATAGCTGCCGGCATAGAAGTCGCTGGCTTCGTATACGCTGCGCAATTCGCGCAGCGCCACCAGCAGGATCGCCGCCAGCGGCACCGCCAGCAGCACGCCGACGAAACCGAACAACTGGCCGAATGCCGCCAGCGCAAAAATGACCGCCACCGGGTGCAGGCCGACGCGTTCGCCGACCAGGCGCGGCGTGATCACATAACTTTCCAGCACCTGCCCGGCGAGGTAGATGCCCGCTACCCAGGCCACGCCGATCCAGTCGGTATATTGCAGCAGGGCCACCAGCAGCGCCAGAACCACGCCGAGGCCGAAGCCGAGGAAAGGCACGAAGGACAGGACGCCGGTGACAATGCCGATCGGCAAGGCATAATCCAGTCCGGCTGCCCACAGTGTAAGCGCGTAATACAGCGACAGGGTCGCCATCACCGCCAGCTGGCCACGCAGGAATTCGCCGACGACCGTGTCCATGTCGCGGGCAATGCGGGTGACGGTATCCAGCCAGCGCCGCGGTGCCAGTGTCACGATCCGCGCCACCATGTCGTCCCAGTCCCGCAGCAGATAGAACATCACTATCGGAATCAGCAGCAGATTGGCCAGCATGCCGACGACGGCAATCGCACCGGTTTGCAGGGAGGGGAGCCAGGCGGTGCCGTTCTGGGCGACCTTCTCGGTGAGCCATGCCATCAGTGCGGCCAGGTCGAAGTCGATGCCGAAGGTTTGTTGCAGCCAGGGCACGAAGCGGGTCTTCAGGAGGTCGAGAACCGCCGGCGCACGATGGCTCAACTCGGTGAACTGCCCCTGGAACAGGGGAAGCACGACCAGCAGCAGGACCAGCACGCCCAGCGCCGTCAGTACAATGACGGCCGCGGTGCCGACCGTGCGCGACAGTCCGCGTGTTTCCAGCCGATCGACCAGCGGGTCGAAAATGTAGGCCAGCAGGGCGCCCGCCAGAAACGGCGTGAGGATGGGACCGAGCAGATAGACCAGTCCGCCGGTGATGAGCAGTGCGGCGAGTGCAAGCCAGGGGATGTTGCCAGGGTGGGCGGGGCGGCGGACGGGGTGCATAGGCGGTAAAATAGCGCATTTTTCGATTCTGGAGCCGGGTGTGTCTTCCATTTCCTATAAAGATGCCGGGGTCGATATCGACGCCGGCGATGCACTGGTCGAGCGTATCAAGCCGCTGGCCAGGTGCACCATGCGCCCCGAAGTCCTCGCCGGCATCGGCGGTTTCGGGGCGCTGATCGAGATTTCCAGAAAATACAAGGAGCCGGTGCTGGTCTCCGGCACCGACGGCGTCGGCACCAAACTCAAACTGGCGTTCGAGCTCAATCGCCACGACACGGTCGGCATCGACCTCGTCGCCATGAGCGTCAACGACATCCTGGTACAGGGCGCCGAGCCCTTGTTCTTTCTCGACTATTTCGCCTGCGGCAAACTCTCGCTCGACACCGCCGAAGCCGTCATTGCCGGCATCGCCACCGGTTGCGAGCAGGCGGGCTGCGCGCTGATCGGTGGCGAAACGGCGGAGATGCCCGGCATGTATGCCGAGGGCGAATACGATCTCGCCGGCTTCGCGGTCGGGGTGGTCGAAAAGTCGAAAGTGATCGGCGGCCGCGCCATCGTGCCGGGCGACGTGGTGCTGGGGCTCGCATCCAGCGGCGCGCATTCCAACGGCTACTCGCTGATCCGCAAACTGATCGACATCAGCCATATCGGCCTCAAGTCGGACTTCCACGGTCGCCCGTTCGCCGATGCGGTGATGGCGCCGACGCGGATCTACGTCAAACCGCTGCTGGCGCTGCTGGCGACACTCGACGTCAAGGGCATGGCCCATATCACCGGCGGCGGCATCACCGGCAACCTGCCGCGCTGTTTGCCGGAAGGAACGGCGGCGCGCGTCGACCCGGATGCATGGACGCGTCCGCCGCTGTTCGACTGGCTGCAGCAGGCCGGCAACGTCGAACCAGCCGAAATGCTGCGCACGTTCAACTGCGGCATCGGTATGTGCGTGGTGGTGGCCGCCTCCGACGCCGCCGCCGCGATGGCGCATTTGCAGGCCAGCGGAGAAACCGTGTGGCGGATCGGCGAGATCGTCGCGCGTCCGGAGGGTGCGGAGCAGGTGATCTATCAGTGACGTGTCGCGTCGTCGTGCTGCTGTCCGGACGCGGCAGCAATCTTCGGGCGATCGTCGAGGCGCGGTTGCCGATCGAAATCGTGGCAGTCATCGGCAACCGGCCGCAGGCGGAGGGGCTGGCGTATGCGCGTGAGCGCGGCCTGACCGCCGTGGTCCTCGATCACACCGAATACCCGGATCGCGCCGCATTCGATGCGCGGCTCGCCGACGAAGTCGCGCAGCATCGCCCCGACCTGGTGGTGCTGGCCGGTTACATGCGCATCCTCAGCCCGGCCTTCATCGCACGCTTCGAGGGCCGTTTATTGAACATTCACCCCGCCCTTCTCCCCATGTTTCCGGGGCTGAACACGCACGAACGCGCGCTTGCCGAAGGCGTGAAGATCCATGGCTGCACGGTACATTTCGTCACGGTGGAGCTGGATCATGGCCCGATCGTCGCCCAGGCGGCCGTGCCGGTACGGGCGGACGACACCCCGGACACGCTCGCGGCGCGGGTGCTGGCCCAGGAGCACCGCATCTACCCCCAGGCGATCCGCTGGTTTGCCGAGGGTCGGCTGGTCAATGTGGATGGCCGCGTAAACTTGAAGGACGATTTGGCGTCACAGTCTGTGTTATCGCCCGGAACGTGACCATGCTCAAAATCATTCTGTTCGCCGCCGCGCTGCTCGCGGGATCGGCCCACGCGGCGGGCCCGTCCCGGATGAACGTGGTGTACGACCTCTACCGCAACGGCGTCAAGCTCGGTCAGGTGACCGATACGTTCACCCGCAACGGCACCCGCTATGTGCTGACCAGCGAGACCCACGCCAGCGGCCCGATCCAGTTGCTGTGGCCGGGCAACATCCAGCTTGAAAGCACGGGACTGGTGACGCCGAAAGGCCTGCGGCCGCTTCAGTTCCAGCATGCCCGCAGCGATGCCCCGAACAAGCTGGCGACGGCCCGGCTCGACTGGAAGCAGCGTACCATCACCTACCAGTACAAGGGCGAGTCGCGGCAAGTGGAGGGGCTGCGGGACGGCGCGCAGGACCAGTTGTCCCAGCTCTACCAGTTCATGTTCGCGCCCGGCCTGCCGACCGATTACGCGCTGCAGGTCGTGAGCGGGCGCAAACTCAACGATTACCACTATATGCGCCGCGACGGCGGCACCCTCCGGACGCCGCTGGGTGCGATGGCGACCCAGCAGTATCAGCGCATCACGCAGGAATCCGACGAAAAGGCCATCACGGTGTGGGTGGCGCCGGCACGCCACAATCTGCCCGTGCAGATCCGTGTCAGCGAGGACGGGGTCACGCTCGAACAGCGCCTGGTACGCGCCAGTATCAGGGATTGAACAGATGGGGCGCAGCGTTCGCCTGTGGGGGTGGGCGCTGGCCCTGTCGCTGCTGCTGCATGTCTGCCTCCTGGGCGGGCTCGAATGGCGGCTTCCGCACCGGACGTCGCCTCCCGAGCCGCCGCCGATCGACGTGCGGCTTGTCCCGCCTCCCCCGCCGGTCGCCGTAGCCGCTTCACCGTCACCTTCCCCGCGCCCGCCGCCTGCGCATGAACCGGCTGTCCCGCGGCCGGCGGTCAGGCTTCCGCCGCCGAGCATCGCCCCAGCGCCCGAACCGCCTGCCGAGGCGGCCGCGCCCGAGGCACCCGCCGACGAGTCCGTCGTGGTGGTCCCTCACCCGCCAGCCTTGACGCCGCCGCAACCGGTCGTGGAGGCGCCGATGGCCGGGCCCGCCGAACCGGCCACCGCGCCGTCGGTCCCGCTGAATGCATTGCCGCCGCGCATCGATCTGACGTTCGAATTGCGTTACGGGCTGGCGTCGGGCGAACAGACCCTGGTGTGGGTGAATGACGGGGAACACTACACGCTGGCCAGCGTGGCGGGGGCGACCGGCCTGACCGGCCTGTTCTACCGGGGACGTTTCGCGCAGACCAGCCGTGGCCGTGTCACGCCGCACGGTTTGCAGCCGGAGGAATTCTGGGACCAGCGAGGCGACAGGCGCAGCAGTGCGCGCTTTGACCAGGCGCAGGGTCAGATCACGCTGATTCCGGAGAAGGGGGTGCCGCGCCACTTCCCCTATCAGGGCGAGGTACAGGATGTGTTGAGCCTGTTCTTTCAGTTTGCGCTGACGGCGCCCCCTGCGGCCGGGCAGCGGCTGGCCTACCGGGTGTTCAATGGGAAGAAGCTGCGCGACTACGCCTATGAAGTGCGCGGCGAAGCCATGCTGGATACCGCGCTGGGTCCCTTGCAAACGCTGCATATCGCACAGGTGGCCGACGACGACGGCCGTTTCGAGGTCTGGCTGGCGATCGACCACCACTACCTGCCGGTGCGGGTGCTGCGCAGCGACGACGCAGGCCGCGAAATGGAACTGCGGATCCGGTCGATCGTGCCCTAGTCAGCCGGATGGCGGCCCGGCTACCGTGGCAGGCCGTCCACCTGCATGCGCGGCGTGATCCCGCGCCGCATGAACTCGCCCTGGCGTACTTCCAGCGCGTAGCGTATGTCGACACCGGGACAGTGCCGTGTTTCGCTGCGTGGCTGCATGTCGGCGAGGCTGGCGATGCGGCCCGCGGCGTCGATGAAGGCAATCGACAGCGGCAGCGGCGTGTCGCGCATCCAGAAGCAATGTCGCCCCGCTTGCTCGAACACGAACAGCATGCCGTCGTCGGCGTGCAGGATGGTTCGTCCCATCAGGCCCCGCGCCCGTTCACGCGGGGTGTCGGCGATCTCGACCCGGAACGCATGCGGGCCGATGTGCAAGGTGGGCGCTGCCGCTTCCGCGACGGCCGCGCCGCCGGCGAGCAGCAGCGCAAGCGCTTGAAGGAGGCGGGGGGCGGAGCCTGCCCTACAGGGCATCGCGCATCTGTTCGGCCAGTTGCAAGGCAGCCTCCGCCTGGGCGTCCAGCACGTTGAAATGCCCCATCTTGCGGCCCGGCCGCGCGGTCTGCTTGCCGTACAGGTGCAGCTTGATGTTCGGGTGCGCCAGCAGCGTGGCCCAGTGCGGGCCGCCGTCGCGCCAGCGGTCGCCGAGGAGGTTGACCATCGTCACCGGCGACAGCAGGCGGGTGTCGCCCAGCGGCAGACCGGCAAGCGCGCGCACCTGCTGCTCGAACTGGTCGGTGACGCAGGCGTCGAGCGTGTAGTGGCCGGAGTTGTGCGGGCGCGGGGCGATTTCGTTGACCATCAGGCGGCCGCCGGTGATGAAGAACTCGACTGCCATGACGCCGACGTAGCCGAGCCGGTCGGCCACCGCGCGCGCGATTTCGCGTGCCTGCTGCGCCAGGGCATCGGTGATGCGTGCGGGGACGATGGAGACGTCGAGAATGCCGTTTTCGTGACGATTCTCGGCGATCGGGAACAGCATGCATTCGCCGGCGTCGCTGCGGGCGAGCACCACCGAGATCTCGCGTTCCAGCCTGACGAAGCCTTCCAGCACGCAGGGCTGGCCGCCGAATTCACGGAACGCGGTACGCGCGTCCTCGATCGAGTGGATACGCGCCTGGCCCTTGCCGTCGTAGCCGAAACGCGACACCTTGAGGAGCGACGGCGTGCCAAATTCCGCCAGCGCGGCGTCGAGATCGTCCTCGCTGCGGATCAGTGCGAACGGTGCGGTGGCGAAGCCGTTTCCGGCGAGCCAGGATTTTTCATGGCCGCGGTCCTGCACGATGGCGACGGCGTCCGCGCCGGGCGATACCCGGCAATGCCCTGCCAGTTCGATCAGGCTGGCGGCGGGGACGTTCTCGAATTCGGTGGTGACGGCGGCGCAGGTCTCGCCCAGCCGTTTCAGCGCGGCCTGGTCGTCATAGCCGGCCTGCAGGTGTACATCGGCCATCTGCCCGGCGGGGCTGGCGGCATCGGGGTCGAGCACCATCACCTTGTAGCCCATGGTGCGGGCGGCGATGGTGAACATGCGGCCGAGCTGGCCGCCACCGAGAATCCCCAGCGTGGCACCGGGCAGGAGCGGCAGCTTACTCGACATCGGGCAGGTCCATTGCCAGCACCGAATCGGACTGGCTACGCCGGAACTCGGCGAGTTTGCCGGCCAGGCGGCTGTCGTAACGGGCGATCAGTGCGGCGGCGAACAGCGCCGCGTTGGCCGCCCCTGCCTCGCCGATGGCGAAGGTGGCGACCGGAATGCCCCGGGGCATCTGCACGATGGAGAGCAGCGAATCCATGCCCTTGAGATATTTCGACGGCACCGGCACGCCGAGTACCGGCACGAGGGTCTTGGCAGCGAGCATGCCGGGCAGGTGGGCGGCCCCGCCGGCACCGGCGATGATCGCCTTGAGTCCGCGCGCGTCGGCGTGGTGGGCGTAGTCGTAGAGCAGATCAGGGGTGCGGTGGGCGGACACCACTTTCGTTTCGTGATGGATGCCCAGTTGCTTCAGCAGTATCGCCGCATGCTTCATCACCTCCCAGTCGCTGGAAGACCCCATCACCACCCCCACCTGAGGCGCGTTCATCATGCCGCTCCCTGCAATGCGAAAGGCGGCATTTTAACAGCGCCACAGGCGCATGGATTCCCTACAATGGCGCCGCATATCCCGGAGACGACCATGCCTGCCTCGCTGCAAACCCTGATTCTGCTCACGTTTTCCAATGTCTTCATGACCTTTGCCTGGTATGCGCACCTGAAGGACATGAGCAACCAGCCCTGGGTCATCGCGGCACTCGTCAGTTGGGGGATCGCCCTGTTCGAGTACCTGCTGCAGGTGCCCGCCAATCGCATCGGCTTCAGCGTGATGAGCTTGCCGCAGCTGAAAATCATGCAGGAAGTCATCGCGCTTTCGGTGTTCATGCCGTTCGCCGTGCTCTACATGAAGGTGGAGCTGAAGTGGGATTTTTTGTGGGCGGCGCTGTGCCTGGTCGGAGCGGTGTATTTCATGTTCCGCAAGGCGGCGTAGGGACGGTGCCCCATCGTGATGGTCGGGCGTCCAAACAGAACGCCCCGCACGGGGCGGGGCGTTTCAAGGCGACGACGGAGGCTCAAACGCAGCCGGTCGGCTTCGGGGTCCCGGCGTAGCGGCCGGCCTGCTTGGCGGGGCCGAACGGGAACAGGCTGAACAGGAATTTCTTGTCCGCCCATTCGTCGCCCATTTCTTCCTTTAGACCCTTCTGCAGGAAACGCAGATTGGGAGCGGTGCCGTTCTGGGCGAACTGGTCGCGCATGTAATGGATGATCTTCCAGTGCTTCTCACCCAGTTCCAGCTTGTCTTCCCTGGCCAGTTCGATAGCCAGTTCTTCGGACCAGTCATCCAGATTGACCAGATAACCTTCGGGGTCGGTCTCGACGATTTTGCCGTTGATTTCACGTTCCATGGTTGCAGTCCTTACGTTCAATAAAATGATCGGGTGCTGCACCATAGAATAACCAAGTAAATTAGTCAACTAATTTAAAATAAGTATTTTATGCACTTCTTTCAATGGGTTAGCCGTTTTATTTACGGGCCACTTTGCCTCCCGCAGCCTTGTAGGCTTCAAGCCCTCCCTCTATGAAGCGCGCTTTCACGCCCGCGGCCTGCAGGCGGTCCACGACATTGCTCGACACGCTGCCGCCGCGCACGCAGTAGATCACCACGTCGAGCGTGCGCGGCAGCGCGCCGATCCAGGCGTCGATTTTGTCCGGGTTTTTCCACATCGCGCCGGGAATGATTTCATCGGACGCGGCGAAGTCGGCCTCGCGCCGCACGTCGAACACCAGCATGGCATCGGGGTTGACCTTGGCGGGCTTGATGGTGCGCGCCATCTCCTCGCATTTTTGGGTCGGATTGGCGCAGCCGCAGCGCTTGGGGGCTTGGATGATCCTGGGTTCCATGCTGTCCTCACGTCAATTAAAGAATGGGCGAGCCCAGACGCGTGTAGAGGGAAGCCATCACACCGACGGGTTCCCGGCCCCCGATTCTAGCGCGTTGTCCCACCGGGCGCTCAGGGCGCCGGTCGCTCAGGGCGCAGTCGTTCGGAGTGTGGCGTAGCGGCTTCGTCCGGTTGCCCCACCGGTTGCAGCACGAAGGTCTTGAAGGCTTGTGATACCGGCGACAGCCGCTTGTCGATGCGGTGCACGACATACCAGTGGCGCATGATGGGGAAATCCTCCACCGCCAGTACGGCAAGCCGCTGCAGCGTCAGTTCCTGTTCCAGTGTCTGGAGCGAAAGAATGCCCAGTCCCAGACCGGCCTGTACCGCCTGTTTGATCGCTTCGTTGCTGCTCATCTCCATGCTCGTACGCAGTGCCAGACCTCGGGCATCAAAAAAGCGCGCCATCGCGCCGCGCGTGCCCGATCCGGCTTCGCGCACCAGAAACGGCTCGGTGGCGAGATCATCGATCGACACTTTTTTTCTTCGTGCAAGCGGGTGGTCGGGCGGCGCGATCACGACCAGCGGGTTGTCCATGAAGCGGATGGCTTCCAGGTCAAGTCCGTCCGGCACCTGGCCCATGATGGCGAGATCGATCCGATTGGTGGCGAGCTGGTTCAGTACCGATTCGCGGTTGGACACGTCCAGATGGATCGATACGCCGGGATGGCGGCCGCGAAAGCGGGCCAGGATGCCGGTGACGACGGCGTTCACCGTCGTGGTCACGGCAAGGTTGAGGCGTCCGCTGTCGACGCTCTGCAGTTGCGCCAGATTGTGCTGCAGGTCGTCCAGGCGCGCAGTGATCGCCTGGCTGGCGTGCAGCACCTCGCGTCCGGCCTCGGTGAGAAAGATTTTTTTGCCCAGTTGCTCGGTGAGCGGCATGCCGAGGATGACTTCGATCCCCCGCATCTGCATGGAGACGGCAGGCTGCGACAGATGCAATTCCTCGGCCGCCCGCGAAAACGACAGGTGGCGGGCGACGGCTTCGAATACCCGGAACTGGCGAAGCGTGAGTCGGCGCATAGATGTATAAGGAAAATTATATGATTTTCATCATAACAATTTAATATTCATTATATAAGTGCTTGCGTATAGTCCGCCCCTGCCCACTTCGGAGCGTTGCACCCGAAGTCTTGTTTATGACCCGCAGGAGCCAAGCCATGGATCAATCCGCACGTTATGCCGACCTCAGCCTCAAGGAAGAAGACCTGATCAAGGGCGGCAAGCACATTCTCGTCGCCTACAAGATGAAGCCCAAGGCCGGCCACGGCTACCTGGAAGCGGCCGCCCACTTCGCCGCCGAGTCCTCGACCGGCACCAACGTCGAAGTGTCCACCACCGACGAATTCACCAAGGGCGTCGACGCGCTGGTGTACCACATCGACGAGGCCACCGAGGACATGCGGATTGCCTACCCGCTGGACCTGTTCGACCGCAACGTCACCGACGGCCGCATGATGATCGTCTCCTTCCTGACGCTGGTGATCGGCAACAACCAGGGCATGGGCGACATCGAGCACGCCAAGATCCACGACTTCTACGTGCCCGAGCGCGCCATCCAGCTGTTCGACGGTCCCGCCAAGGACATCTCCGACATGTGGCGCATCCTCGGCCGCCCGGTGGTCAACGGCGGCTACATCGCCGGCACCATCATCAAGCCCAAGCTGGGCCTGCGCCCCGAGCCGTTCGCCCACGCGGCCTACCAGTTCTGGCTGGGCGGCGACTTCATCAAGAACGACGAACCCCAGGGCAACCAGGTATTCGCGCCGATGAAGAAGGTGATCCCGCTGGTGGCCGACGCGATGAAGCGCGCACAGGATGAAACCGGCCAGCCCAAGCTGTTCTCCGCCAACATCACCGCCGACGACCACTATGAAATGTGCGCCCGCGCCGACTACATCCTGGAAACCTTCGGCGCCGACGCCGACAAGGTGGCCTTCCTGGTCGACGGTTTCGTCGGCGGTCCCGGCATGATCACCACCGCCCGCCGTCAGTATCCCAACCAGTATCTGCACTACCACCGCGCCGGCCACGGCATGATCACCTCGCCGTCGGCCAAGCGTGGCTACACCGCCTTCGTGCTGGCCAAGATCTCGCGCCTGCAGGGGGCCTCGGGCATCCACGTCGGCACCATGGGCTACGGCAAGATGGAAGGCGAGGCGGACGACAAGCTGATCGCCTACATGATCGAGCGCGACGAGTGCCAAGGCCCGGTCTACTTCCAGAAGTGGTACGGCATGAAGCCCACCACCCCGATCATCTCCGGCGGCATGAACGCGCTGCGTCTACCCGGCTTCTTCGAGAACCTCGGCCACGGCAACGTCATCAACACCTCCGGCGGCGGCTCCTACGGCCACATCGACAGCCCGGCGGCCGGCGCGATCTCGCTGCGCCAGTCGTACGAGTGCTGGAAGGCCGGCGCCGACCCGATCGAGTTCGCCAAGAGCCACAAGGAATTCGCGCGCGCCTTCGAGTCCTTCCCGGGCGACGCCGACAAGCTGTATCCGGGCTGGCGCGAAAAGCTGGGCGTGCACAAGTAAGAACACGGGGGTGAAGCGTCATCTCCTTCGCGGGGCGGGTTGGAAGCAGTCTCCTAGCTGCTGATAACCGATCCCGCGCTCCACGCCCCCGGCTTTCCGGGGGCGTTTTTTTCTTCCGTTGCGAGGCATGCGCATGATCGACAAGGACCAGTACAAGGTTCAGCAGGAACCCTTCTACCAGCAGCAGAAGAACGAAGTCGCGCTGTACGAAGCGGCCTACCGCAACCGCCTGCCGGTGATGGTGAAAGGGCCAACAGGGTGCGGGAAATCGCGCTTCGTCGAATACATGGCGTGGAAGCTCGGCAAGCCGCTGATCACCGTGGCCTGCAACGAGGACATGACCGCGTCCGATCTGGTCGGCCGCTATCTGCTGGAAGCCAACGGCACCCGCTGGCTCGACGGCCCGTTGACCACCGCCGCGCGCATCGGCGCCATCTGCTATCTCGATGAAATTGTGGAGGCACGCCAGGACACCACCGTGGTGATCCACCCGCTGACCGACCACCGCCGCACCCTGCCGCTCGACAAGAAGGGCGAGCTGATCCGCGCGCACCCCGACTTCCAGTTGGTGATTTCCTACAACCCCGGCTACCAGACGCTGATGAAGGATCTCAAGCAGTCGACCAAGCAGCGCTTCACCGCGTTCGATTTCGACTATCCCGACGCCGCGCTGGAAGCGCAGATTGTGGCGCAGGAAACCGGCATGGACGAAACGGTGGCGGCACAACTGGTGAAGATCGGCGGCGTCGCGCGCAATCTGAAAGGCCACGGACTCGACGAAGGCATCTCGACCCGCCTGCTGGTGTACGCGGCGACGCTGATCAAGGACGGCGTGGCGCCTGCCGACGCCTGCCGCATGGCGCTGGTGCGCCCGATCACCGACGACGCCGATATTCGCGAGACGCTGGATCACGCGGTTGATGCGACGTTTGCTTGAAATGCTTTCACCACAGAGGCACAGAGACACAGAGAAAAGAGCAGAACCAGGTGTGCTGGAAATAAATCTGGCGCTCGATTGGATGTCGAGTGCTGGATGGTTTTCTCTGTGCCTCTGTGCCTCTGTGCCTCTGTGTCTCTGTGGTGAACCGGTTTTCACCACCCTACCCATGACCGAAACCGTCTACCAGCACCCCCTCATGGCCGCCTACTGGCGCCAGCTCGACACCCGTTTCCCGCAGGTGGAGGCGGTGTTCGACGATGTCATGGCGGAAGCGCTGGCGGTGCTCACGCGCGCGGGGCTCGACGCCTACCTCGAAGCCGGCCGCGTCATCGGCAAGCTGGGGCGCGGCGTCGAACCGCTGCTGGCCTTCCTGGAGGAGTGGCCGTCGGCCGCGCAGGCGGTCGGCGAGTCCGCGCTGCCGGCGGTGATGGCGCTGATCCAGCGCCTGCAGAAATCACCCAACGGCCGCGCGATCACGCCTTTCCTGCAGACGCTGGCGCCGGTGGCCAGGCGGCTGCAATCCGAAGATCAACTGCAGCACTATCTCGACATTGCGCTAGACCTGAAGGCGCGCACCACCGGCTCCATCCACGGCCACCACACCACTTTTCCCAGCCCCGGCCTGCCGGAATTCTTCGCCCAGGCGCCCGGCCTGCTCGCGCAGCTTTCCATCGCCGGCCTCGGGAACTGGGTCGAATACGGCATCCGCAACTACCGTGGCCACCCCGAGCGGCAGAAGGATTACTTCAGCCTGCAATCGGCCGACAGCCGCGCCGTGCTGCAACGCGAGCGCCATGGGACGTTATTGATCGACGTCGAGCGCAAACTGGACCTGTATCTGCGCGGCCTGTGGCAGGACCACGACCACCTGGTGCCGTATTCGACAGCGTTCGACGAAATCCGCAAGCCGATTCCCTATTACGACAAGCTCGGCATCCGTCTGCCCGACGTCTACGACGACCTGATCCTCCCTTCCTCCCCGTTCCCTCACCCCAACCCTCTCCCCGAGGGAGAGGGGGAAAAAGCTGAGCCCAAACCGATTGAACGAGAGGCCGGGGGAGAGGGACGCACGCGGCCCTCTCCCGGTGCTTCGCACCACCCTCTCCCGCAAGCGGGCGAGGGGAAAACCGTCATCTCCGGTCTCGACCGCTACCGCGCCGCGCTCGCCCACATCGTCGGCCACCGTCGCTGGTCCGACGCGCAGGTCGCCGACAACTGGAGCCCGTTCCAGCGCATGGCGGTGGAGTTCTTCGAGGACTGCCGCGTCGAGACGCTCCTGATCCGCGCCTACCCCGGTCTGCGCAAGCTGTTCCTCGCGCTGCATCCGAAGCCTTTGGAGACCGCCTGCGATCCGGAGACCACCTCCTGCCTGCGTCACCGCATGGCGATGTTGTCGCGCGCGTTGCTCGACCCGGCGCACGGCTACATTGACGCCGACCTGCTGGACACCGTGCAGCGTTTCCATGCCGTCATGGCGCACGGAGAATCGAGCACCAAAGAAATCGCCGCGCTGGCCTTGAACTATGTGGCCAAAACCCGCCGCCAGAGCGACCAGTTCGCCCGCGTCCACTTCGCCGACACCGTGGTCGACTACCGCGACGACAACCGCCAGTTGTGGAAATTCATCGAGGCCGGCGACGAGGAAGACGCCTTCGACGAGCCGCGCAAGATCGAGCCGGGCGAGGAGATTCACGGTCTGCCGCCGCGCCATTATCCGGAGTGGGACTACGCGAGCCAGACCTACCGCCCGGACTGGGTCAGCGTGTACGAAGCGCTGCACCCGCATGGCAATGCCGCCGACATCGACCGTCTGCTCGCCAAACACGGCGCGCTCGCCAAGCGGCTGAAGAAGATGCTCGACCTCTTGAAGCCGCAGGACAAGGTGCGCATCCGCTATCAGGAAGAAGGCAGCGAGCTCGATCTCGACGTCGCGCTGCGCGCGCTGATCGACTTCAAGGGCGGCGCCACCCCCGACCCGCGCATCAACATGAGCCATCGCACCGACGGCCGCGACATCGCCGTCATGCTGCTGCTGGACCTGTCGGAATCGCTCAACGACAAGGCGGCGGGCAGCGAGCAGACCATCCTCGAACTCAGCCAGGAAGCGGTTTCGCTCCTGGCCTGGGCGATCGAGAAGCTGGGCGATGCGTTCGCCATCGCCGGCTTCCATTCCAACACCCGTCACGACGTGCGCTACCTGCACATCAAGGGCTACGGCGAAGCGTTCGACGACGACGTCAAGGCGCGCCTGGCCGCGATGCAGGCGGGCTGGTCCACCCGCATGGGCGCGGCGATGCGCCACGCCGCGCACACGCTCGGCGCGCGCCGCGCCGACAAGAAGCTGATGCTCATCCTCACCGACGGCAGGCCGTCCGACGTCGATGCCCACGACGAACGCCTGCTGGTCGAAGACGCCCGGCAAGCAGTGAAGGAACTCGACCGGGACAATATTTTCACCTACTGCATCAGCCTCGATCCAAAAGCTGACGAATACGTCAGCGACATCTTCGGTCGCCAGTTCAGCGTCATCGATCGCGTCGAGCGCTTGCCCGAGCAACTGCCGCAGTTGTTCATGGCGTTGACGAAGTAAGGTCGGCGGCGGCGCTTCGGGCTGGGCGGGCCGGCACTGCGTGGGCAATCTTCCAGCGGGTGAAAAACGCGCTTCACCGGCGGCCTGCGCGCCACGCTGAGGCCACCTCGGGATCGGCTACATCGGGGTCAGTTTCGGCGCCTGTTTCAGATATTCGAGAAACGCCTGCGCGATCACCGAAAGTTTTTTGCCACGCGGATAGGCGACATACCAATGCCGTCTGATCGGAAAATTCTCCACGTCGAGAATGGCGATGTGGCCCAGCGGCGCATCCAGCGAGAGGGTGTGACGCGAGAGCACCGAAATGCCCAGGCCGCCCACGATGGCCTGCTTGATGGCCTCGTTGCTTCCGAGTTCCATGCGCACCTTCGGGATGATCTTTTTCGACGCGAACAGTCTTTCCACTGCCGCGCGCGTGCCGGAGCCGGGCTCGCGCACCAGAAACGGTTCCTTGGCAAGGCGCGACAGCGGAATGTTCCTGTCTTTCGCGAGCGGGTGGCTCGCGGGCGCCAGCACGACCAGCAGATTTTCCAGAAAAGGTTCGGCCATCGCGTCGATGTCTTCCGGCGGCTGGCCCAGGATGTACAGATCGTCCTGGTTGCCGGCCAGTCGTTCGAGCACCCGCTCACGGTTCGAGACCTTGAGCGACACGTCGACCCCCGAATGCGCCTGGCAGAACGGCCCCAGCAGGCGCGGCGCGAAATATTTCGCGGTGGTGACGACGGCAAGTTTGAGCGTGCCCTTCTTGAGCCCTTTCATGTCGGCGATGGCCATCTCGAAGCGGGAAAAGTGTTCGAAGATGCCGTCGCAGGTCTGCTGGAGCTCGCGGCCGGCGTCGGTGAGGTACATCTTTTTGCCGATCTGTTCGAACAGCGGGAGACCCACGGCGTCCGTCAGTTTCTTGATCTGCATCGAGACGGTCGGCTGGGTCAGAAAAAGCTCTTCCGCCGCGCGGGTAAAGCTGCCCAGACGGGCAATGGTCGAGAATACTTCCAGTTGTCGCAAGGTACTGTGACGCATGCTTGTCCCCCAGTGATCGCTTTTCGTCTATCGAATGGATTGAAAAGTTTGACTGTTATTGATGCGCTCCATTTTGCATGATGAAGGCACCGTGTTGACGCAACACCTTTTCACCGGAAAGGGTATTGGCGCCACGACCTCACGCACGGCCTGTTCAACTTCATGGAGAAAATCATGGCATCGCAAACTATCAAGGAAGGCAAGGAACGTTACAAGTCGGGTGTGATTCCGTACAAGAAGATGGGCTACTGGGAACCGGATTACAAGCCCAAGGATACTGACGTGATCGCGCTGTTCCGCATCACCCCGCAGGAAGGCGTCGACCCCGAAGAAGCCGCTGCCGCCGTCGCGGGAGAATCGTCGACCGCGACGTGGACGGTGGTGTGGACCGACCGCCTGACCGCCTGCGAGCTTTATCGCGCCAAGGCGTATCGCGTGGATCCTGTCCCCAATACCGGTGCCGGCACCAAGAACGAAGCGCAGTATTTCGCCTACATCGCCTATGACCTCGACCTCTTCGAGCCGGGTTCGATCGCCAACCTGACCGCGTCGATCATCGGCAACGTGTTCGGCTTCAAGGCGGTGAAGGCACTGCGCCTCGAAGACATGCGCATTCCCGTCGCCTATCTGAAGACCTTCCAGGGCCCGGCAACCGGCATCGTGGTCGAGCGCGAGCGCCTCGACAAATTCGGCCGCCCCCTGCTGGGCGCCACCACCAAACCCAAGCTCGGCCTGTCGGGCCGCAACTACGGCCGCGTGGTGTACGAAGCATTGAAAGGCGGCCTCGACTTCGTGAAGGACGACGAGAACATCAACTCGCAGCCCTTCATGCACTGGCGCGACCGTTTCCTGTATTGCATGGAAGCGGTGAACAAGGCCTCGGCCGCTACCGGCGAGGTCAAGGGCCATTACCTCAACGTCACCGCCGGCACCATGGAGGAGATGTACGAACGCGCCGAATTCGCCAGGAACCTGGGATCGGTGATTGTCATGATCGATCTGGTCATCGGCTATACCGCGATCCAGAGCATGGCGAAATGGGCGCGCAAGAACGACATGATCCTGCACCTGCACCGCGCCGGAAACTCGACCTACTCACGCCAGAAGAATCACGGCATGAATTTCCGCGTGATCTGCAAATGGATGCGCATGGCGGGCGTCGATCACATTCATGCCGGCACCGTCGTGGGCAAGCTCGAGGGCGATCCGCTGATGATCAAGGGCTTCTATGACACCCTGCGGGACACGCATACGCCGATGAGCCTGGAAAACGGCCTGTTCTTCGACCAGGACTGGGCTTCGCTCAACAAGGTCATGCCGGTCGCTTCCGGCGGCATTCACGCAGGCCAGATGCACCAGTTGCTGACCTATCTCGGCGAAGACGTGATCCTGCAGTTCGGCGGCGGCACCATCGGCCACCCGCAGGGTATCCAGGCCGGCGCCACGGCGAACCGCGTGGCACTTGAAGCGATGGTGATGGCGCGCAACGAGGGCCGCGACATCTGGAACGAAGGGCCGCAGATTCTGGAGGCCGCAGCCAAATGGTGCACGCCGCTCAGGGCTGCCCTCGACACGTGGAAGGACATCACCTTCAACTACGCGTCGACCGATACCGCCGATTTTGTGCCCACCGCCACGGCCAGCGTTTGATCCGGCCATTTAACTCATACAAGGAAATCACATCATGATGACCAATCCAGGCAATCGCCTCACCCAGGGCCAGTTTTCATTCATGCCCGATCTCACCGACAAGGAGATCACCGCGCAGATCAAATATGCGCTGGGCAACGGCTGGGCCGTCAACGTCGAATACACCGACGACCCGCATCCGCGCAATACCTATTGGGAGATGTTCGGCATGCCGATGTTCGACCTCAAGGATCCGGCCGGGATCCTGATGGAGGTCAACAACTGCCGCAAGACCTTTCCCGGCTGCTACATTCGCGTCACCGCGTTCGACAGTTCGCGCGGCGTCGAATCGCCGCGGATGTCCTACATCGTCAACCGGCCGAAGAAGGAGCCCGGCTTCCGTCTGACGCGGCAGGAAGGCGCCGGTCGTACTGTCCACTACACCGTGCATTCCTACGCGACGGACCGGCCGGAAGGCGAACGCTACACTTGAGTGGTCTGGCGACGAGCCGTGTCAGGCCCGTCGCCGGTTTTTCAACGAGATCAAGGAGATCGTCATGGCGAGCGTACTGATACCCCTGGCGGAAGGATTCGAGGAGCTGGAGGCGGTGAGCATTATCGACGTGCTGCGCCGCGCCGGCATCAAGGTGGTGGTCGCGGGCCTCCAGGACGGCCCGGTCAAGGGATCGCGCGAGACGGTTGTGGTGCCTGACGCGCCGCTCGATGCCGTGATGAGTCAGGACTTCAACATGGTGGTGCTCCCGGGCGGCATGCCCGGCGTCAAGCACCTGCACGAAGACGCGCGCATCAAGACCCTGCTCGACCGCTACACGCAAAAGGACCGCTATACCGCGGCGATCTGCGCCGCGCCGTCGATCCTTGCCGCCTACGGCCACCTGGCGGGCCGGAACGCGACCAGCAATCCGAAGTTCCGGGACCAGGTCGCGATCGATGGCGTTCATTATCATGAAGAGGCCGTCGTCACGGACGGCAATATCGTCACGTCGCGCGGCCCGGGCACCTCCATCGATTTCGCACTTGCGCTGGTGGAGCAGCTCGCGGGCCGCGCCAAGCGCGATGAGGTGGAGTCCGGCCTGGTGCGGGTGCGTTAGCGGAGCTTTTCAACATGGCTATGACGAAAGACAACGAACAGGTGGCGTCACGGGACGCGGCGAGCGCCACGGACGACACGCTGGTGAATCTCGATGCCGAATTCCAGGCCTCCAACGTTCAGGAGGTGCTCGACAAACTCGATCGAGAACTGATCGGGCTCATGCCCGTCAAAACGCGCATTCGAGAAATCGCGGCGCTGCTGCTGGTCGACCGGCTGCGCAAACGGTTCGCGCTGACATCGGAGACGCCGACCCTGCACATGTCGTTTACCGGCAACCCGGGCACCGGCAAGACCACCGTCGCCCTGCGCATGGCCGAAATCCTGCACCGTCTGGGCTATGTGCGCGAAGGCCATCTGGTATCGGTCACGCGCGACGACCTCGTCGGCCAGTACATCGGACACACGGCGCCCAAGACCAAGGAGGTCATCAAGAAGGCCATGGGCGGCGTGCTGTTCATCGACGAAGCCTACTACCTGTACAAGCCCGAGAACGAGCGCGACTACGGTGCCGAGTCGATCGAAATCCTGTTGCAGGTGATGGAAAACAATCGCGAAGATCTGGTCGTGATCCTGGCCGGCTACAAGGATCGCATGGACAGATTCTTCCACAGCAACCCCGGCATGCGCTCGCGCATCGCCCACCACATCGACTTTCCCGACTATCGCGCGGAAGAGCTCCTCGCGATCGCCCGGCTGATGCTGGCGGCGCAGAACTATCGCTTCAGCGCGGAGGCGGAGAAGGCGTTTTTCGAGTACCTGACGATCCGCATGAAACTCGAACATTTCGCCAATGCACGCTCGGTCCGCAACGCCCTCGACCGTGCGCGCCTGCGCCAGGCCAACCGCCTGTTCGCCAGTACGTCGAAAACCCTGTCCAAGACCGATCTCATGACCATCGAGGCCGGAGATATCCTGGCAAGCCGCGTCTTCAGCGAAGGCCGCGCCGACAGCGACGCCGGCGGCTAGTCATGAAAGGCCGCCGTACCCGGCTCTGCGGATAGAAGGTCCTGCGTCTCATGCCGGACGATCCGCAACCTCTTCGCGTCATGCCGAAAACGATATCGGCGACGTGCTACAACCGCGTGCGGCTTGCCCTGATCCGGCGCGGCCAGCCATTGCGGCTCGGCCTGCCCCGGCATCGCGGACTGGAAATGATACTGACCGATGACGCCTGGCGCTGCATCGACACGCTGACCGAGGATCAGCTGATTCTCGTCTGGCGGGCATTCGCCAGCAGTGGCCGTGACGATCTCACCCGGCCGGTCGCCTGCGAACTGTTCCTGTACCACCACTGCGCCGGGCTCGTGATGGGAACCGTCCTGAGCGATATGGAGCACGCGCTGGACGCGTGTCTGGCACCGGCCCGGCACGATTGACGCACGCATGATGGACGCGTGGGCCGGCACGCATACCGTCTCGAAGGCAGGGCCTGTCCGGTGTACAGTATTGGCCAGGGTCACCAGACAGGATGAGCCGTTCGCATTGCCGATGACGAAGGTGAGAGCAGGCGCCGGATAGTTTGACCATCAGCTCCCATGACAACAGACCATGATTTGATCCGCCGCACCCGTGCCGCCGTCTGGCACCCCTGCACCCAGATGAAAACGCTGGAAGCCACGCCGCCGCTGGCGATCGCGCGCGGCGAGGGGGCGTGGCTGATCGATCCCGGCGGACGGCGTTATCTGGACGCGATATCCAGCTGGTGGGTCAACCTGTTCGGCCATTGCAATCCGCGCATCAATGCCGCCATCGTCGATCAACTCGGCAGGATCGAACATGTGATGCTGGCCGGCGCGACGCATGCGCCGGTGGTGGAGCTGTCCGAGCGGCTGGCTGCACTGACCGGGCTGGGCCATGCGTTTTATGGCTCGGACGGCGCCTCGGCCACCGAAATCGCACTGAAAATGAGCGCGCACTACTGGCGCAACGCAGGGCAGCCGGAGAAAAACGCGTTCGTCAGCCTGCAAAACGGCTACCACGGCGAAACCGTCGGTGCGCTGTCGGTGACCGATATCCCGCTGTTCAAGGACACCTACGCGCCCTTGCTGCGCCACAGCGTACAGGTGCCGACGCCGGATGCGCGGCGGGCCGAGCCCGGCGAATCGGCCGAGGCCTGGGCACTGCGCTGTGCAGAGGCGCTGGAAGCACATCTGGCCGAGCACGCCGCCACCACCGCCGCCTTCATCGTCGAGCCGCTGGTGCAGGGCGCGGCGGGCATGGCGATGTACCACCCGGCGTACCTGACCCGCGCGCGCGAACTGTGCGACCAATATCGGGTGCACCTGATCGCCGACGAGATTGCCGTGGGTTTCGGCCGCACCGGCACGATGTTCGCGTTCGAGCAGGCATCGCTCCCCTCTCCCCCGGGGAGAGGGGCCGGGGGTGAGGGCGCAGGCGGTAAGAGCGCCGCTGTTGGCCAAGACGCCCAGCGTTTTCCAGATATCCCCCCCGAAGCGATCGAATTCGCACGCAAGCTGCGCCACGAACAAACCGACGCAGAATCCCTGATGTGGTATCTGCTGCGGGATCGCCGTCTGGGCGGACATAAATTCCGTCGGCAGCATCCCATGCCGCCCTACACGCTGGATTTTTATTGCCATGAGGCTGGCCTGGTCATCGAGCTGGATGGGGGGCAGCATGCTGAGCCCGCACGTGACGCCCGTCGCGATGCGTGGCTTGGGCAGCAGGGTTTGCGGGTCGTGCGTTTCTGGAACAATCAGGTATTGCAGGAAACCGAGGCAGTGCTCTCGGAGGTTTGGACTGCCTTGCATGCTGGCGCGTACCCTCACCCCCAGCCCCTCTCCCAGCGGGAGAGGGGAGAAGGACCGAGGCAGGCCGCGATCCGCCCCGACTTCATCTGCCTGTCCAAGGGCCTCACCGGCGGCTATCTGCCGCTGTCGGCGGTACTGACGACCGACGCCGTCTATGCTGCGTTCTACGGCGACGCCACCGCCCGCGGTTTCCTGCATTCGCATTCCTACACCGGCAATCCGCTTGCCTGCCGGGCGGCGCTGGCGGTGCTGGACATTTTCGAGAGCGACCGGGTCATCGACGCCAACCGCGTCAAGGCTCAGGCATTCACGGACTTGCTGGCGGACGTGGCGGCGCATCCGCGGGTACGCCATTTCCGGCATAGGGGGATGATCTGGGCATTTGACGTCGCGCAGACCCGCCCCGGTTTTGCGGCCCGTTTCCATCGGGCGGCGCTGGACCACGGCGTGTTCATCCGCCCCGTCGGCCAGACGGTTTATGTGATGCCGCCTTATGTGACCGCTATCGAAGACATGCACCTCCTGGCGGAAGCCTTGCGGGCCTGCCTGGATCATCCGGATATCTGATTGAATCCGGCCGGCTTGACGCCATCCGTCCTCTGCGGGACGACGGCAGGCACTGAACGCTGGCGCGACAAGCTCCCGCCCTCGACGGAATGGCGGTATCGGGTACTGGATGGCGCCGCATCCGTGCTCCGCACAGGCCGCTCCTGCGCATGTTCCATCAGGTCAGGCACGTACTTATAAGTAAGTTACCAGTCACTATTTATAACGGGAATCATCGAAAACCAGCCAATGACCTATTTGCGATAAGCTTGTTTTTAGCTATAAAAGCCTCTATGGTTGACGCTCCGGACTCAATTCATATAATGAGCAACTAATTACTTTCTTATAGTGGCTCGCCCGCGAAACCCAGAATGGATGCGCGTATGAAACCCCTGTCACGATTACTGCTGCTCACCTTTCTTCTTTCTTTCTGGAAAACGGCTTTCGCCGCCGATCCGCTCCCGTTGTGGGAAGCGATGGCGCGCGCCGCGCAATCCAACCCGGCGATCAAAAGCCAGCAAGCCGAAGTCACTCGGCAAACGCTGGAACAGGACGTTGCGCGTGGCCAGCGCTTGCCCCAAGTCAATCTGGATGCGGCCTACACGCGCCATGCCTACCCGAGCCTGATCACGCCGATTCGCGAGGCGGGCGTCTTTCCGCCGATGGACCGGGATGTTGCGAATATCGGACTGGCGATGAGCCTGCCGTTATATCGCGGTGGCAAGCTGGTGGCAGGCGAGGCGCTGGCCGCGCACAACCGTGAGGCGTCGGTACAGGCGTTGCGTGCCGGCGGGCAGGACCTGTTGTTCAACGTCGTCGCCACCTATACCAAGGCCTTGCATTTCCGGCAGCTCGGGCAGGTTCTGGATGCCCGCATCAAGGCGCTGCAACGCGAGGAACAGGACATCAATCTGCGCCTGCGGGAAGGCCGCGCCGCGCGGCTCGACCTGATCCGGCTGCAGACGCAGTTGTCGCAGGCGCGCTACGACAAGGTATCGGTCACGCAGGGTGAGAAGGATGCCTTGTCGCTGCTGGCCGCCTTGCTGGGCGAGAGTGGTCCGGCTCCGGCCCTGTCCGACCTCGGAATGACCGCGCCAACCCTGCCGGCTTCGGCCGAAGCGGCGTTGCAGCGCGCCATGCAGCAGCGCCCGGATCTGCTCAGGCTCGACGCCCTGGGCCGCGCGGCCCGGCAGAAAACCACCATCGCGCGCGGCGAGCGTCTGCCGCAGGTCGATCTGGTCGCGCGCGCGCAGGAAAGCACCGGCAGCGACTGGAAAGGCTACGACGACTCGCAGATCGGCGTGCAGTTATCGTTGCCGCTGTTCGACGGCGCCGTGCGCCGGCGCCGGGTGGAACAGGCCGGGATCGAGCAGCGGCAAAACGCCCTGCTGCAGGAAGACGCGCGCAACCGCATCACCAGCGAGGTCGAGCAGGCATACGGCGGCCTGGACGAATCGCGTGCCCGGCTGGATGCGGCGACCCAGGGCGAAACCGAAGCCAGCGAAGCGCTGCGCATCGAAACCCTGCGCTACCACGGCGGCGAAAATACCATCACCGATCTGCTCGGCGCCGAATCCGCCCTGTGGGCGGCTACCGCGAACCGGCTGCAGGCGGGCTACGACATTACCGTGAGTCAGGCGCGCCTGCTTCGCGCCACCGGCGACCTCACGCCCGACAGCTTCCGGCCCGCGGATGCCGGCGCAAAAACAGGGACGAATCCGTCTTCGTCCGGCCTCGGCCCCGACACCCTTGCGCAGTATCTCGCATGGCACCACAGCGTCACGGCTTGCGGGGACGACCTCGCTGCCGGGAGCGCGACGGTCGACGTTCTACCCGCTAAAAAACTCGCCGCAAAAAACCTTGCGGGGCACACCAGTCAGCAAGGAGCAAGACTATGAACAGGAAGGTCGTCATTGGCGTCGTCGCCGTTGCCGGGATCGTGGCCGTTGCGCTATGGAAATTCGCGCCCTGGGCGGAGCGGCCGGACGAAAGCACGGTATTCGCCTCGGGCACGGTGGACGCGACTGAAATCGCCGCCGCCTTCAAGGTGCCGGGCATCCTGGGCAAGCGGCCGGTGGATGAAGGCAGCCGCGTCAAGACGGGCGAACTGCTGGCGGCGCTCGACGACCGCGAGGCCACCGCCCGGCTGCAGCAGGCGCAAGCCGCGCAACAGGTCGCCGAAGCCCGCCTCAAGGATCTGCAACAGGGCTACCGTGCGCCGGAAATCGCCGAGGCGCGCGCGCAGCTTGAACAGGCCCGCGCCAACCGGACCAATCTGGACGAAGAGGCGCGGCGTTCCGAGGTGCTGTTCGAGGGCGGCGCCGCCAGCCGGCAGCGGCGCGACCGGGATCGCACCGTCGCCGTCGTCGCGGCCCAGCAGGCGAGCGCGGCACAGGAACGGCTCAAGCTGCTGCAAAGCGGCTATCGCCCCGAGACCATCAACGCCGCGCGGGCGCAACGCGACGAAGCGCAGGCCGCGGTCGCCGCCGCCCGCGTTGCGCTGGCGGATCTGCAGGTGACCAGCCCGGTCGACGGGGTCGTCACCCGCAAGCATGCCGAAGTGGGCGAAACCCTGGGTGCAGGCCGTCCGGTGGTGACGGTCACCGATATTTCCCGACCCTGGCTCAGGGTCTACATCCCGGAAGATCAGATCGGCAAAGTGCGTCTGGGCGCCGCCGCCCGGGTCAAGGTCGACACCTTCCCCGACCGCGAATTCGAAGGCCGGGTGAGCTACGTGTCGTCGCAGGCGGAGTTCACCCCCAAGAACGTGCAGACCCAGGAAGAACGGGTGAAGCTGGTCTTCGCGGTGAATGTGACCGTCGACAACCGCGACGGCACGCTCAAGCCGGGCATGCCGGGCGATGTGTACATCTCAACGGCGGGCGGGAACGGGCAATGAACCCGACGGTCGTGCAAGGAGACCTGGCATGAGCGAAATCGCCATCGAGGCCAGCGGGCTGGGCCGCGCATTCGGCGACCTGTGGGCGGTGCGCGGGCTCGAGCTGCAGGTGAGGCGCGGCGAGATCTTCGGCCTGGTGGGGCCGGACGGTGCCGGCAAGACCACCACCATGCGCATGCTGACCGGCATACTCGCCGCCAGCGAAGGCACGGCGACGGTGGCGGGATTCCCGATCCAGGGCGGTGACGAGGAAATCAAGGCGCGCATCAGCTACATGTCGCAGCGCTTCGGTCTGTACGGCGACCTCACCGTCGAGGAGAACCTGCATTTCTACGCCGACCTGTACGAAGTGCCGCGACGCGAGCGCGTCGCGCTGGAGGAGCGTCTGCTCGGCTTCTCCAACCTGACGCCGTTCCGCAAGCGCCTCGCGCGCAATCTCTCCGGCGGCATGAAGCAGAAGCTCGGACTGGCCTGCGCGCTCATCCACAAGCCGGAAATCCTGTTTCTCGACGAGCCCACCAACGGCGTCGATCCGGTGTCGCGGCGCGACTTCTGGCGCATCCTCTACGCCATGTTGAAGGAAGGCGTGACGATCTTCGTTTCCACCGCCTACCTCGACGAGGCCGAGCGCTGCTCGCGTGTCGGCCTGATGCACCGTGGCCGACTCATCCAATGCGACACGCCGCAAAATCTCAAGCAGGGCATGGCCGGGCAGTTGCTGGAGCTGGAAACGGCGCAGCCGCGCGCGGCGCGCGAGGCGCTGGCCGCCGCGCTCGGCTGGAACCGCGTCAGCCTGTTCGGCGGCATGCTGCACGTGTATGCCGCCGATGCAGCCGAAGCGGAAGCGGCTCGGCGCGTGCTGGATGAGGCCGGGATCGCGGTCCACGCGGAGAAAATCATCGCGCCGAGCCTGGAGGACGTGTTCATCCGCGAGGTCGGCGAGGACGCCGCAACATGAACGAAGATCACGCCGTCACGGTGCACGAACTCACCCGCCGCTTCGGCGATTTCGTCGCCGTCGACCGCATCTCGCTGACGGTCGACAAGGGCGAGGTGTTCGGCTTTCTCGGTCCCAACGGCGCCGGCAAGTCGACCACCATCCGCATGTTGTGCGGGCTCTTGCTGCCGAGCTCGGGCGAGGGACGGGTGGCGGGCTTCGACATCATGACCGAGTCGGAAATCATCAAGCGCCACATCGGCTACATGTCGCAGAAATTCTCGCTCTACGACGACCTCAGCGTGGAGGAGAACATCGATTTCTACACCGGCATCTACAACGTGCCGCGCGCCAAACGGCGCGAGCGCAAGGAGTGGGTGCTGGAGATGGCGGGGCTGGCGGACAAGCGCAGCCTGCTCACCCGCTCGCTCGCCGGCGGCTGGAAGCAGCGCCTCGCGCTCGGCTGCGCCGTGCTGCACGAGCCCCCCATCGTGTTTCTCGACGAACCCACTTCCGGCGTCGATCCGCTGTCGCGCCGCCAGTTCTGGGATCTCATCGCGCAGATGTCGCATCGCGGCACCACCGTGTTTGTCACCACCCACTACATGGAGGAAGCGGAATATTGCGACGAGCTGGCCCTGATCTACCGCGGGCGCATGATCACCAAGGGCCGCCCCGCCGAGTTGAAGACCCTGATCCCGGAAGACATCCTCGAACTGCGCGTCGAGCGCCCGTTCGAGGCGCTGGAGCAGCTCGAAACCTCGGGTCTGGTGAAAGACGTCGCCCTGTTCGGCGACAACCTGCACGCGGTGGTCGACGACGCTGCGGCGGCCACCGATGCGGTAGGTGCGTTCCTCGCCGAACGGGGACTGCGGGTGCACGGCATCGGCGCCGTTCCGCCCTCGATGGAGGACGTGTTCGTCTCGCTCATCGAGCTCGAGGACCGCCGTGACGAACAGGCGGGACAGCCATGAAGCCACGCGCGTTCTCCTGGACCCGTCTCTATGCGCTGGTGAAGAAGGAGTTCATTCACATCCTGCGCGACCCGCGCTCGCTGGCGATGGCCTTCCTGATGCCGCTGATCCTGCTGATCCTGTTCGGCTACGCCATCACCATGGACATCAAGACGCTCAACCTCGCCGTCTACGACCAGGACAGGAGCGCGGCCAGTCGTCATTATGTGGAAGGATTTCCAGCCTCCAGCTATTTCAGCGTGGTCGCCACGGCGGAAAACTACGCCGGCGTGCGCGCCCTGCTCGACGAGGGCAAGGCCCACCTGGCGCTGGTGATCCCGCCGCATTTCGCGCGCGACCTGGAGCAGGGGCGCACCACCCGGGTGCAGGTGCTGGCCGACGGCTCGGATGCCAACACCGCGACCATCGCGCTGGGCTATGCCGAGGCGATCACCAGCCGCTTCAGCGTGGCACAGCAGGACAGCAAGATCGAACTCGCCGTGGATAACCGCCTGCGGGTCTGGTACAACCCCGAGCTGAAAAGCCGCTGGTTCATCATCCCCGGCCTGATCGCGGTGATCATGACGGTGATCACCGCGCTCCTGACCTCGCTCACCGTTTCGCGCGAATGGGAGAGCGGCACCATGGAACAGCTGATCGCCACGCCGGTGCAGCCGATCGAACTGTTTCTCGGCAAGATGGCGCCGTATTTCGTGATCGGCGTGCTGGACGTGCTGTTCTCGGTGGCGATGGGGGTATGGGTGTTCGACGTGCCGCTGCGGGGCAGCTTCCTGTTCCTGCTCGGCGTCACCGCGATGTTCCTGGTGGGCGGACTCAGCCTCGGCATCATGGTTTCCACCATCGCCAAGTCGCAGCTGGTGGCGAGCCAGCTGGCGATGGTGGTCACCTTCCTGCCGGCCTTCCTGCTGTCCGGCTTCCTCTATTCCATCGACAACATGCCGCGCTTCCTGCAGGCGGTCACCCACGTGGTGCAGGCGCGCTATTTCGTCGAGGTGCTGAAGAACATTTTTCTCAAGGCCAGCCCGCCGGCGTTCGTGGCGGGCGATCTGATCTTCCTGGCGCTGTTCGCGGTGGTGGTGTTCGCCGTCGCCCTCGGCAAATTCCGCAAGAAACTGGCCTGACGGAGGCGGTATGTGGGAACGTATCTATCGCATGCTGGTGAAGGAATTCATCCAGGTGCTGCGCGACCCGCGCATGAAGGCGCTGATCTTCGTCATGCCGGTGATCCAGCTGATCATGTTCGGCTACGCCGTGACCACCGACGTCGACCACATCAAGACCGCGGTGTGCGACCTCGACAAGAGCCCGCAGAGCCGTGCGCTGATCGAGCGTTTCACCGCCTCCGGCTACTTCACCGTGGTGGACAGCACCGACCGGCCGGAGCGGCTGGGTGAACTGCTCGACCGCGGCCAGGTCACCATAGGCATCCAGATCAACCGCGGCTTCGCCGACGACCTGAAATCCGGGCGGCAGGCGGCCATCCAGACCATCGTCGACGGCACCGACTCCAACACCGGTACCGTGGCGATGGACTACGCCCAGCGCATCACCCAGGCATTTTCGCGGGCGCGCACCGTACCCGGCGAGCTTGCCCAGCTGGCGTCAGCGCAGACCGAACCCATCGAACTGCGTTCGCGCGCCTGGTACAACCCCGACCTGAAAAGCCGCGACTTCAACGTCCCCGGCGTGATCGCGGTGGTGGTGCTGCTGATCTCGCTGCTGCTCACCGCCATGGCCATCGTGCGCGAGCGCGAGATCGGCACCATGGAGCAGTTGATGGTGACGCCGATCCGCTCCTTCGAACTGATCCTCGGCAAGACCCTGCCCTTCGTGCTGATCAGCTTCATCGACGTGCTGGTGGTCACCGCGATCGGAATCACCTGGTTCGAGGTGCCGATCCACGGCAGCCTCGCGCTGCTGCTGTTCGGCGCCGGCCTGTACCTGATGTCGACCATCGGCATCGGCCTCTTCATCTCCACCATCTCGCAGACGCAGCAGCAGGCGCTGATGTCGTCGTTCTTCTTCTATCTGCCCGCGGTGCTGCTGTCCGGCTTCATGTTCCCGATCTCGAACATGCCGGAGCCGGCGCAGTGGCTCACCTATCTCAACCCGCTGCGCTACTTCCTGGTCATCATCCGCGACATCTTCCTCAAGGGCAGCGGCTGGGACATTCTGTGGCCGCAGTTCGCCGCGCTGGCGGTGCTGGGCACCGCGCTGCTGACCATGAGTTCACTTCGTTTCAAGAAAAGGATGGCCTGACATGAACAATCTACGCAATCACCTGATCAATCTTCTTGCCGCTTCCTGCCTGTGTTGTGCCGCTAGCGCCACCCATGCCGCCGAGCCGCTTGCCTTGCAGAAGATCATGAAAGATCTGGGCAAGAACATGCAGGCCATCACCGATGGCATTTCCCGCGAGGACTGGGAACAGGTGGAGAAAACCGCCCTCCTGATCGCGGACCATCCGCAGCCGCCGCTGGCGGAGAAGATGCGCATCATGCGCTTCATCGGCACCGATATGGGCAAGTTCAAGGCCTTTGACGGTGAAACCCACACCCAGGCACAGGCGCTGGGCCGGGCGGCCGGTGCCAGGGACGGCCACGGCGTCATCCTCGCCTTTCAGAAGCTACAGACCAGCTGCTACGCCTGCCACAGCGAGTTCCGCAAACCCTTCGCGACGCATTTTTATGGCAGCGGATATGCCGCTCAGTAAGCCGGCGCCATCTCCGCACCTTTGCTACCGGACCGGCACAACAGGAGGTCGATCATGCATACCGACGACAGCAATACTTTCAAGCCCGCGCATTTAAGGGCATGGCTGGAAACCACGCGCGATTATCTGTTTTCCGATCGGCAATGGGATGCCGATGCGACGGCGTGCGCATTGTGTCAATCGGGCCTGGACAGCCATGGCGCACGGGACCGTTTCGTTTCCCGCGCGCGGGGGCATTTGCTGCGACTCATGAAATCCGCCGCACAGCGTAATCGAGACCCGCTCCTCGAACTGGAACGGGCATTCAAGATTCAGGCAGCGTTCATTACGCGCCACCCCGAGATCCCCAGACGATTGTTGCGATGGCTGCTGCAGGGCGGTGACAGCCGCATTCAGCGACGTGTCCGCAAGGTTGTCAGCCATTACGAATCGCGCATCGTCCGGCTGATCGCCCGGGCCAGGCTGCAGGGAACGATCAGGGCCGACATCGACCCGCATGCGGCTGCGAGTGTTGTGATCGGCATGATCCAGAGCCTGGCGTTCAGACTGAGCCTCAACCTGTGTCAGCGCGAACGGGTGCTGCACGAGGCATACGCGCGCTTTGCCCTGTTCCGGATGGCGATGGGCACGGTGTCGTGATGACATCGGCCGCATAGAAGCATTTCGTCGGATCGTTCAACAAAAGGAGGTTTGCCATGGCCCCGTCCACCCAGGCTCCATCCATCCCGGCACGCAGGCTCGGTATCCGTGCAATGTCAGTGATCGCGATCGGGTTTGGCCTGCTCACCCTCAAGGAAGGCGGCACGATCCTGTTCGGCGATGAGGCGGCGCGTGCCGCGGCCGGAAACTATGTGCCGTTCGTATTGTGGTTCAATTTTCTCGCAGGCTTCGCCTATGTCGCCGCCGGCACCGGCCTGTGGCTGCGGCGACGCTGGGCGATCGGGCTCGCCGCAGCCATTGCCCTGGCCACCGCGATCGTGTTCGCCGCATTCGGCATGCATGTGGCGTCCGGCGGCGCCTACGAGCCGCGCACGGTCATTGCCATGAGCGTGCGAATACTGGTGTGGGGAGCGATTGCGGCGATTGCCTGGCGCGAGCTGTCGCGTACGCATCGACGCCTTGCATCGTGAACGTTACATTCCTTGGGGCAGCGCGCGAGGTCACGGGATCGTGCTATGTGATCGAGACCGGAACGACCCGATTCATGGTGGATTGCGGCATGTTTCAGGGCGGGCGCGAGGCTCCGGCACGCAATCGCCGGCCATTTGATCTTGATCCGAAGGCGGTCGATTTCGTGCTGCTCACGCATGCCCATATCGATCACAGCGGCCTGTTGCCGAAGCTCGTGAACGAGGGATTTAAAGGCCCGATTCACGCCACCTGGGCCACTATTGACTTGCTCGGTGTGATGCTGCCGGATAGTGGCCACATCCAGGAAGTCGAGGCTGCGCGCGCCTTGCGTAAACAGAAAAACAGCAAGCGTATCGGCGCCGCCGCGACCCCGCTGTATACCGTGCAGGACGCCATGGACTGTCTGCAACAATTGAGTCCGCACGCGTATGACGAATGGCTGGTGCCGCATCCCGGTATCCGCTGCCGTTTCCACGATGCCGGGCATATCCTCGGCTCGGCGATCATAGAAATTCAGGTCAGCGAGGGCAGCAGGACCACGACCCTGGTCTTTTCCGGCGACCTCGGCCAGCCGGGGCGGCCGATCCTGCGCGACCCGAGCGTGATCGCGGCAGCGGACGTGCTGTTCATCGAATCAACCTACGGCGACCGCATGCACAAGGAACTGCCGGCGACACTGGAGGAACTGGCCGGGGTGATCGAGCACACACTGGAGTCCCGGCGCGGCAACGTCATCATTCCCGCGTTCGCGGTCGGGCGTACCCAGGAAATTATCTATTCTTTGCACCAGTTGACGCGTCAAGGGCGGCTGCGCGATCTCAACATCTTCGTCGATTCACCGATGGCCACGGCCGCAACCCGGATCACCATGCAACATCTGGCCCTGTTTGATGAAGAGGCCCGCCGGTTGGCCGACTGGCGCGCGGCGGGCGGCAGCCTGCCGTATCTGAAGTTTGTCGGCAGCGTGGACGAGTCGATGGCGCTTAACCGGATTCGTTCCGGCGCCATCATCATTTCCGCGAGCGGCATGTGCGATGCCGGCCGCATCAAACACCATCTGCGTCATAACCTCGGACGTTCCGAATGCAGCGTGCTGATCACCGGTTTCCAGGCGCAGGGAACACTGGGGCGGCGGCTGGTCGACGGCGCCCGACGCGTGCGTCTCCTCGGCGAGGAAATCAGCGTACGTGCCTCGATTCATACCCTTGGCGGCTTCTCGGCGCACGCCGATCAGCGGGCGCTGCTCAACTGGGCCGACGGATTCCGGCAGCCGCCGCGGCAGGTATTCGTGGTGCACGGCGAGGAAACGGCAGCACTCGCGCTCGCCCATCGCCTGCAAACCGACAAGGGCTGGACAGTGAGTGTGCCCGAGCCGGGTCAGAGTGTGACCTTGTAATGGCCGGATAGATGCGGCGGCAACGTTCATTTGGATAAGGAGATGCCATGCAGGACAGGAAGACACTTGTAATAGCGCACCGGTTACATGCCGGGTTTGGCGCTTACGGCGGTGTCCCGAGCCTGGCACACGATTTTGCATCCGGCGGATCGTTCGCCTGCTTCCCCGTTGCGATGAGGTTCTGGCCGCATCGGGCCAATGAGGGTGGCTGCTCATGACCACAAAGCAGGCGCATGGCGCTACCGACACCCCAGCCCCAGACCCGGAACGCGATGCCCTGTCTCGTGCGATCGGTGCGAGCCCGTCGTATCGCCTTGCCTACGAGGACCTGGATTTCATGGGCGTCGATGAGATGCGCCCGCTGCGATTGCAGCTGGAATTGTCGAAGCCCGAGTACTACCTGCGTCAGCACAACATCCATTCCACCATCGTCGTGTTCGGCAGTGCCCGGCTGTTGCCGCCAGATCAGGCACGGGCACAGCTCGAAGCATTGCTACAGCGCGCTGGCGGACAAGCTGGTGACGCGGCATTGCAGGCCGGGATCGCCCGGGCGCGCAAGCAGCTGGAATACGCGCGCTACTACGATGAGGCACGGTCTTTCTCCGAAATCGTTTCCCGCCATTTTCAGCAGCACCAACGACGTGATTTCGTAGTGGTAACAGGTGGGGGGCCGGGCATCATGGAAGCGGCCAATCGGGGTGCCTGCGACGCCGGGGCGCACAGCATCGGACTCAACATTACGTTGCCGCGGGAGCAGGCTCCCAATCCGTTCATCAGTCCGGGACTGTGTTTCCAGTTCCACTATTTCGCCCTGCGCAAGATGCATTTTCTGCTGCGGGCCAAGGGGCTGGTTGCGTTTCCGGGTGGCTACGGAACACTCGATGAACTGTTCGAGACACTCACGCTGGTACAGACGGGAAAGATCGAGCCGATACCCATCGTTCTGATCGGCGAACGCTTCTGGCGGCGGCTGATCGATTTCGAGTTTCTGGTGGAGGAAGGAATGATCAGCCGGGATGACCTCGCGCACTTCTCGATCGTGGACAGTGCGGACGAAGCGGTTGCCCTGTTGCGCGATTTCTACAAGGGTGTCCCGCCTGCTCAGGACAAGTAATGTGCCTGACCGCTAACGTCTGCCCCCTCATCCGCCTCGTGGCGCGCGCGTTGCCGGACATATCGGGTATGTACCCTGAATCATGCCGCAGCGGCTTTCGCCAACTGGCATATACGGCACAGACCACGTACCGGGCGGGCTTTCGGAAATGGGTGCTGCTGGCCTGCGCCCTGTCGTTTGCGGGCTGCGCGCATTACCCGCCAAACCAACCCCTGGCGCGGCACGATCCGGCGTATGGCTATCGTTTTACCAATCTCACCAGTCCTGACGAGCGCGACGACATGCTGGTCGTCGTCACCTTCTCGGGCGGCGGTACGCGCGCTGCCGCTCTGGCCTACGGTGTGCTTGAGCACCTCGCCCACACTGAAATCGTCCGGAACGGGAAGCCCGAGCGCCTGCTCGACGAAGTCGATATCCTGTCCTCAGTGTCCGGTGGGAGCTTTACTGCCGCCTACTATGCGCTTTATGGTGAGCAGATTTTCAGCGATTTCGAGCACCGCTTCCTGAAGCGCAATGTTCAAGGCGAACTGACCCGCAAGCTGCTTGCCCCGGTCAATCTGGCGCGTGTCTCGTCGCCGCTATTTGGCAGGATCGATCTGGTAGCCGAATACTTCGACGACGAGATTTTCGATCATGCCACTTTTGGCGATCTGGTCGAGAAGGGACGGCGCCCCTTCGTGATGATCAACGCCAGCGACATGTCGCTGGGTACGCGTTTCGAATTCACTCAGGATCAGTTCGATCTGCTCTGCTCCGATCTTTCTTCGTTTCCGCTGGCGCGCGCAGTGGCGGCTTCAAGTGCCGTGCCGATCGTGTTTAGCCCCCTTACCGTCAGAAACTACGGTGGCACGTGCGGCTATCCTGGCCCGATACACGTTGCCGGATCTTCCGGTGGGGCGACCGCACGGCAGATATATAAAGCCGCCGAGGTGCGTTCCTATCTCGATTCCGCAGCCAGACCCTACCTGCATCTACTGGATGGGGGTATCACCGACAATATCGGCTTGCGCGGGATGCTGGATCGGGTGGCTTCCGGCGACGGGCCGCAGGCGCTCGCCCGCGCCATGCGCCTCGAACGGCTTCGCAAGGCGGTGCTGATCGTCGTCAATGCCGAGACCGCTCCGGACCTGTCTCTGGATCGAAGCGAGGTGGTGCCGACCGTCACTCAGGTCTTCAGGGCGGTCAAGGATATCCCGATCAACCGCTATTCGTTTGAAACGATCGAGCTTCTCAAGACCAATTTTGAGGATTGGGCCAGGCAGATACGTAAACAGAATGATGAGAAGCAAACAGTCGGTGGGGCGGAAGCCGGGTTTGATTTTTATCTGATCGAAGTCACCTTCGACGCGATCAAGGATCCTGCCGAGCGCGATTTCTTTCGTGGCATTCCAACTTCGTATACATTGCCCGCGGAAACCGTGGACCAACTACGTGCGTTGGGACCACGATTGATTGAGGAATCAGGCGACTATCAAAGATTGCTGCATGATCTGCAGCGTCAGTGATGCCGCACTACCGCATGGTTCATGCGCCCGGAAAATTTGGAGTCAGCAAAACACCGAACATGGAAATCAGGAAATGAGCGAACGCAGGCAACGACTATCGGCAGAAGAACGCCAGGAGGAAATCATCAAGGCCGCCGTGGAGCTTGCCGGCGAGCAGGGCGTGGACAGCGTGACGACGCAGGACATGGCCCGGGCGGTGGGCGTGACGCAGGGAGCGATTTTCCGGCATTTCCCCACCAAGGACATGATCTGGCTGGGCGTCATCCACTGGGTGCGCGGCCGCCTGATGAGCGTGCTGGACATGGCCGTCGGCCAGGGCGGCGATCCGCTCGATTCCCTGGAGAAAATGTTTTTCGCCCATCTGGGCTTCGTCGACAAGGTGCCGGCGATTCCGAAGCTGATATTTTCCGACCAGCTGCTGAAGAAAAACCCCAGGATCAAGGAGCTGGTACGCAGCATTCTGGCGGACTACGAGGCCAGGGTGGGCGGTCTCCTGGCCCAGGCCAAGGCGCAAAATCTTGTCCGCTCCGACCTGGACGAGCACAGCGCCGCGGTGATGTTCACCGGCATCATCCAGGGCCTGGTGCTGCGCGTGTCCATCATCGAAGCGCAAAAATCGCTGATTGCGGAGGGAAAACGGGTGTTTCCCATTTTTCTTCGAGGCATCGGCGCCACGCGTGCGAGCGATGCGAAGCAGGATTGATGCGAAACACAGCGCCGCCGGAAACGGTGTGGGGAGCGCCACACGAGGAAATGGGCGATTCCCCGGTATAAAATCGGGGCCTCTGCCTGACTCCGCGAGGCGGGCGCTACGCAGGGCTCCAGCATGAAACTGACTTTTCTCGGCGCGGCGCGCGAGGTGACCGGCTCCAGCTATCTGCTGGAAGCCGATGGCGTGCGCTTTCTGGTCGATTGCGGCATGTTCCAGGGCGGGCGCGAAGCGCACGGCAAGAATCGCCGCGCCTTCAGCTTCGATCCGCGAACGATCGATTTCGTCATCCTGACGCATGCCCACATCGATCACTCCGGGCTGCTGCCGCGGCTGGTCGCGCTTGGCTTCAAGGGCCGCGTCCACGCCACCCGCGCCACCTGCGACCTGCTCGCGGTGATGCTGCCCGATTCGGCGCACATCCAGGAAAAGGAAGCCGAGTACGCCAACCTCAACCGCTTCCGCCAGGGCATGGCCAGGCGCGATGCCGCGCGCGGACTGCCGCCGCGCGACACGGCCCCGCTGTACACGGTGGCGCAGGCGCAGGCCTCGTTGAAGTGCCTCAACGCGGTCGATTACGATCTGGAAATCATGCCGCATCCGCAGGTGCGCTGCACCTTCCGCGATGCCGGCCACATCCTCGGCTCGGCGATCGTCGAGGTGTGGGTGGGCGACGGGCCGCGCCGCCGCAAGATCGTCTTCTCCGGCGACCTCGGCCAGCCCGCGCGGCCGCTGCTGCGCGATCCCACGCCGATCTTCGAGGCCGATTATCTGCTGGTCGAGTCGACCTACGGCAACCGCGACCACAAGAGCATGGACGCGACGCAGGACGAGCTGGTGGAGGCGGTCAACGACACCCTCGAACGCAAGGGCGGCAACGTCATCGTTCCCGCCTTCGCGGTGGGGCGCACCCAGGACATGCTCTATCTGCTGGCCGACCTGACGCGGCAGGGGCGCATTCCCAGGCTTTCCGTGTTCGTCGATTCGCCGATGGCCACCGCCGCCACCGAGATCACCTTCAGGCACATGGAACTGCTCGACGACGAAACCCATGCGTTGATGGGCCGCCACGGCGGCGCGGCGCATTTTCGCAAGCTCGAATTCGTCGAGAGCGTGGAAGAGTCGAAGGCGCTCGACCGCATCACGGGCGGCGCCGTCATCCTCTCCGCCAGCGGCATGTGCGAGGCCGGGCGCATCAAGTTTCACCTGCGCAGCAACCTGCCGCGCCGCGATTCGACCATCCTCATCACCGGCTTCCAGGCCGCCGGCACGCTCGGCCGCCGCCTGGTCGACGGCGCCAGGCGGGTGCGCCTGCTGGGCGAGGACATTCCGGTGCGTGCCGACCTCTACACCCTGGGCGGGCTGTCGGCGCATGCCGACCGCAGCGCGCTGCTCGCCTGGCTGGGCCATTTTCGCGACCGGCCGCGCCAGGTGTTCGTGGTGCACGGCGAAGACAGCGTGGCAACCGGTTTCGCCGCCGATCTGCAGAAGCAGTTCGGCTGGGACGCGCAGGCGCCGCTGCCGGGGCACAGCGTGGTTCTCGACTGAGCGCCGGGTGCGGACGAGAGCGACGAGACCTTTGCCCGGCGGAATTCCGCTGGCCTGGCTGTGCGCGGGTTTGCTGGGGGGCGCGCAGGCCGCTCCGATTGCCGACTGGGAAGGGTGCAGCGCGATTTCGGCGGATGCCGAGCGGCTGGCGTGCTACGACCGGCTGGCCGGGCGGCCGCCGCCCGCGGCCGCTTCCGGGGCCGAACTGCACGCTGCCCCGGAGCCTGTCGCGGCACCCCTCGCGCCGTCTCTCGCGCCGCCGGAACCCCAACTGCTTTCGGCGCTGTCGCGCCACTGGGAGCTCGACGACGAAGCCAAGCGGGGCGCCTTCCTGTTCCGCCCGCATCGGCCCAATTATTTTTTGCCGCTCAAGGTCAGCAACTCGCCCAACAACGCCTCGTTCCCGGCAGCGCAAGGGCAGGGCGATGCCGGACTCGATTCCGTCGAGACCGAATTACAGCTGAGTTTCAAGATCAAGGGCATGCAGGGCGTGTTCGGTTACGACAACGTCGACCTGTGGTTCGGCTACACCTCCACCTCGTTCTGGCAGGCCTACAACCACAGCATTTCCGCGCCCTTCCGTGAGAACAACTACGAACCGGAGGCGATGCTGGTGTTCCGCACCGATTATGACCTGGCCGGTTTTCGCGGGCGTTTCCTCAACCTCGGGCTGGTGCATCAGTCGAACGGCCGTGGCGCCGCGCTGTCGCGCAGCTGGAACCGGGTGTACGCGCAGTTCGGGTTGGAGCGTGGCAATCTCGCCCTGCTGGTCCGCCCCTGGTACCGGATTCCGGAGCGCAACGGCGACGACAACCCCGACATCGAGGACTACATGGGGCACGGCGATCTGCTGGCGGTCTATAGCAAAGGGCGCCATACGTATTCGCTGCTGCTGCGCAGCAATTTCGGCACGCCCGACCATCGCGGTGCGCTGAAGCTGAACTGGAGTTTCCCGCTGGTTGGGCGCTTGAGGGGCTACGTGCAGTATTTCAACGGCTATGGCGAATCGCTGATCGATTACAACCACAGCCAGCAGTCGCTCGGCCTCGGCGTCAGCCTGACCGGCGGCATGTAGGCGCGGTCAGGGCGTCCTGGGCAGCGCCTGCTCCAGCAGTTGATGCACATACTTGACCGGGATCGCGTAACTGATCCCGCTCGGCGCGGAGATGGCGGCTTCGCGCGTGCCTCTCACATAGACCGAGTTGACCACGCCTAGCACCTCGCCGGTATCGGGATGCCAGACCGGACTGCCGCTGTTGCCGGGATAGGCCACGGCATCGAGTTCGAAGACTTCATACGGCGAGACGGCCTGTTTGATTGCGCGTGCGTTCAATTGGAAGGCGGCCGTGACAGGCGTGAAAATAGGAATGATGGCGGCGAGGCCGGCACGATGCGTGGAGGGGTTGAGCCCCAGCACCGAGCCGATCGGATACCCGGTGAAATACAGCTGCCAGCCTTCGCGCACCTGGCTGGAGTCGCCGAGTTTCAGCGGGGGCAACGGCTCGCCCGCGATTTTCAGCAAGGCCAGGTCGTGCGTCGGGTCGCTGGCGACCAGTTCCGCGGCCCGGACCGATATCTTGCGATCGCGTCCGACGAACACGGCGTACATCTCCTTTTTCCCGCTATCCAGCGGCTTGCTGAAAATGTGGGCGCACGACACGACGTAATGTCCGTCCAGCACCGCGAACCCGGTGCCTTGCAGATTGGCGGGCGGCCGGCCGGTGGGCATGAAGGTGCCCACACCGACGATCCCCGGCTTGATGCTGGGGAGCATGTCGGCCACGTCGGCGTGGCCCGGGGCGGATAGCAGGAAAGCCATCACGGCCAGGCTGGTACGCCGCTTGCTCCCCCAGGGAACGCCCGGCCGCCGGACGAAGCCGGGCAGGGGCCTGTAAATTCGATACAATCCGGGCGGCGGCAAAGACTTCATATTCATAGGGGGATCCAAACATGAGCGTTGTGGCGGTTGTCGGGCTGGGCTATGTGGGCCTGCCGTTGGCGGTGGAATTCGGCAAGAAGATGACCACCATCGGCTATGACCTCTCGGTTGAAAAAATCGAGCATTACCGTCGATTCTGCGACCCCACCGGCGAAGTATCAACGGACGACCTCAAGGCCGCGACGCAACTGACGGTAACCACCGACCCCGCCGATCTGGCCAAAGCCGACTGCATCGTCGTCGCCGTCCCCACCCCGGTCGACGAGGCGCATATCCCCGATTTCTCGCCGCTGGTCGGTTCCTCCACCACGGTCGGCCAGTACATGAAAAAGGGCGTAACGGTCATCTACGAATCCACAGTCTACCCCGGCGCCACCGAGGAGGTCTGCATTCCGATCCTGGAAAAACATTCCGGCATGAAATGGAAGCAGGACTTCCACGTCGGCTACTCGCCCGAGCGCGTCAATCCCGGCGACAAGGAGAGGACGATCACGAAGATCGTGAAGGTCGTGTCCGGCGACGATGCCGCCACGCTCGACAAGGTGGCCGAACTCTACGGCAGCGTGATCACCGCCGGCGTGCATCGCGCCAGTTCAATTAAAGTCGCCGAGGCCGCCAAGGTGATCGAGAACACCCAGCGCGACCTCAACATCGCGCTGATGAACGAGCTGTCGCTGATCTTCCACCGCCTCGACATCGACACGCTGGAAGTGCTGAAGGCCGCCGGCACCAAGTGGAACTTCCTGCCGTTCCGCCCCGGTCTGGTCGGCGGCCACTGCATCGGCGTCGATCCCTATTACCTCACGCACAAGGCCGACATGCTTGGCTACCACCCGCAGGTCATCCTCGCCGGGCGCCGCATCAACGACGGCATGGGCGCCTACGTCGCGCAGGAGACGGTGAAGAACATGATCGCCAACGGCGTGCAGGTGAAGGGCGCCAAGGTCAACGTGCTCGGCCTCACCTTCAAGGAGAACTGCCCCGACCTGCGCAACTCCAAAGTGGTCGACGTCATCCGCGAACTGCAGTCCTTCGGCTGCGACGTGAACGTGCACGACCCGCTTGGCGAGCCGAAGGAAGCCGAGCACGAATACGGCATCAAGCTCACCGCATGGAACGATCTGCCCGAATGCGATGCCATCGTCGCCGCGGTATCGCATCACGCGTATCTGGAAAAGTCGTTTGCCGAACTGACCGCCAGGCTGAAAAAAGGCGGCGCCTTCACCGACGTCAAGGCGGCCTACGATCCGACTGTAGTGAACGCGGCGGGCTTCACGCTCTGGAGGCTGTGATGTCCGCATTCGATGCGCTGAAGAACACGCTCGAAGCCGGGCCTCGCACCTGGCTCGTCACCGGGGCGGCCGGCTTCATCGGCAGCAATCTGGTGGAAGCGTTGTTGCGGCTCAACCAGCGCGTCGTCGGTCTCGACAATTTCGCGACCGGCCACGAAAAAAACCTGACGCAGGTCCAGTCCAGCGTCGGGGCCGAACGCTGGAAAAACTTCAGCTTCAAGCGTGGCGACATTCACGATCCCGTCACCTGTCACACGGTATGCAAGGGGGTCGATTACGTCCTGCACCAGGCGGCTTTGGGTTCGGTGCCGCGTTCGATCGAGGATCCGTTGACGACGCACGCCGCCAACAACACCGGTTTTCTCAACATGCTGGTGGCGGCGCGCGATGCGAAGGTCAGGCGTTTCGTCTACGCCGCGTCGAGTTCCACCTATGGCGACCATCCCGGCCTGCCCAAGGTCGAGGACGTCATCGGTAAGCCGCTGTCGCCCTATGCCGTGACCAAGCTGGTGAACGAACTGTACGCCGACGTGTTCGGCCGCTGCTACGGTATGGAGTCGATCGGCCTCAGGTACTTCAACATCTTCGGCCGCCGCCAGGATCCGCAGGGCGCCTACGCCGCCGTGGTGCCGAAGTGGGTGTCGAGCATGATCAGGAACGAGCCGGTGTACATCAACGGCGACGGCGAAACCAGCCGCGATTTCTGCTATATCGACAACGTCATCCAGGCCAATCTGCTCGCCGCCACCAGCCCGCATGCCGACGCCGTCAATCAGGTCTACAACGTCGCGGTCGGCGACCGTACCACCCTGAACCAGTTGTTCGAAGCCATACGGAGCCTGCTCGCACCGGAGTTTCCGCATCTGGCCGATTTCAAGCCGGTCTATCGCGACTTCCGTGCCGGCGACGTGCGCCATTCGCTCGCCGACATTTCCAGGGCGCGCACGCGGCTGGGCTACGAGCCGACGCACCGCATCGGCGCAGGCCTGGCCGAGGCGATGGACTGGTATGTGCGGGATCTGAGTTGACGGCGGACGAGCATAGCGGGCCGGCTGACGGCGCGGGCCGGAATGCGCTGGACACCCTGTTGCGGCGGATGCAGGCCGAGAGCGATTTCCCGGCGCTGTCCGAAGCGATCGGCGACATCAACCGCATCGCCTCGTCCGATCGTGAGGGCGTCAACGAGCTCTCCAACCATATCCTCAAGGACTTCGCGCTCACCAACAAGCTGTTGAAACTGGCCAATGTCGCGTTCTACAACCAGGTCGGCGGCGGTTCGATCAGCACGATTTCGCGCGCGGTGGTCGTCCTCGGCTTCGATGCGGTGCGCTCGATCGCATTGAGCCTGATCCTGTTCGACAACCTGGAAAACAAGGCGCACGCCCAGCACTTGAAGGAGGAATTCGTCAAGGTACTGTATGCGGGCATGCTGGCGCGCGCGATGGCGGGCCATGCGCAGGTGAAGGATGTGGAAGAGGCGTTCATCGGCGCCATGCTCCACCAGCTCGGCCGCATGCTGGCGATGTTCTATTTCCCCGCGGAGATGGCGCTCGTTCTGCAGCGCGTCGAAACCGAGGGCCTGAGCGAGACCCGGGTGTCGACCGAAGTGCTGGGCGTGTCGTTCGAGAGTCTCGGCATCGGCATCGCGCGCAGCTGGGGATTTCCCGATCGGCTGGTGCAGAGCATGAAGCAGCTGCCGGGCGGGAAAATCCGCAAGGGCACGAGCGATATCGACCGGCTGCGGGCACTGGCAGGATTCTCCAACGCGCTGTGCGGGATCATCCTCGATACGCCGGATGCGGACCGCAGCAAGGCGCTGGCCGGATTGACGGCACGCTTCAGCGACACCGTGCCGGTGACGGCGGAGCAGCTGTCCGTCATGATGGAAAAATCGATGCAGGACATCGGCCAGTTCGCCCGGGTGGTGAATGTGAACCTGAAGCATAGCGATTTTGCCCGGCAGGCATCGAAATGGGCCGGGTTGGCGGCACCGCCGGGCCTGTCGCCGGTGCAGGAAGGGAGCAGTGCCGCTACACCGGATGCCCTGGCGGCGCTGGATGCCAATGTGTTGCATGAGACCGCGCCGATCATCGATCACGCTGCGGCCGCCATGGGCGACAAACGGACCCGCACACCGGAGGAGATTCAGTCCATCCTGGCTTCGGGTTTGCAGGATGTCGGCAATTCCCTGATCGACGACAGCATTTCCGTCCACGACATCCTGCGCATGATCCTCGAGGCCATGTACACCGGCATGGGATTCGAACACGTGGTACTGTGCATCAAGGATGGCCGGCGCAACACGATGTGCGGAAAGTTCGGTTTCGGCGACGACGTGCAGCGTCTGATCAAGACATTCGACTTTTCCCTGGCGGGCCAGCCGGACGTGTTTCTCGTTGCGCTGCAGAACAACGCCGACATTCTGATTTCCGACATCGGCGATCCCAGGATCGCCACGCGGATTCCGGCCTGGTATCGCCAGCATGTTGCGGCGCACACTTTCGTGCTGTTTCCCATTATCGTGAAAGGCAAGCCGGTCGGGTTGATCTATGCTGATCGACCCCATGCCGGCGACATCGCGATCCCCGAGAAAGAGCTGTCGCTGCTCAAATCGCTGCGCAACCAGGCTGTGCTGGCCATCAGGCAATCGCTGTAAGAAGTGCGCGTCCGGGCGGAGGGCAGCGACCCGAGCCACCGGGGACATTTGTTTACCAGCAAGGAGATGACCATGAATCCTGTACCTGCCTTACTCGTTGGCACGCTGCTGCTCGGCGACGCCGCCCGGGCCGACGACGTGACTTACCGCCAGGACATCCGCCCGCTGTGGGAGCAGAAGTGCATGGCCTGTCACGGCGAAGGCTCCCCCTATCTGGCCGAATTCGATGAAAACAAGGACAAGTACAAGGCACTCAACCGCGGCCCGCGCATGGATACCTACGCCAACCTGGTGACCTTCGTCGGCTGGCCGGACAGCGGCGCCCTGATGCGCCGGCTGGACGATGGGCGAAATACCAAGGACGGCGAGCCTGGCAACATGTATCAGCACCTGGGCGCCGATGAGCGGGAGCGGCAGGAAAATCTGGCCTTGTTCAAGGCCTGGGTGGGCGAGAAAGGCTGGGTGCTGAAGCGTTTCGACGAGCTTACCCGGAAAGAGCTGGGCAAGATGCGGGTCGCCGAATAGGCCACGGGCGCCTGCCGCCGCGGGGCGCAGGAGCGCACCGCGGAATTCGGCATAATGGCGGGATGCCGTCTGCCCGAACCGTCTTCCGCTTTTTCGCCGGCCTGCTGCTTGCGGGCCATGTCGTTTCTGCCGCCGCCGCCGAACTGCCCGCCGTTTTCACCCGCGCACTGAAACAGGCCGCCATCCCGCTCGACCATGTGGCGGTGGTGGTGCAGCCGCTGGATGCCGATGCGCCGCTGATCAGCCACCATGCCGACGCGGCGCTGAATCCCGCATCCGTCATGAAGCTGGTGACCAGTTTTGTGGCACTGAATCAGCTGGGCCCGAACTATGTGTGGAAGACCGATGTCTGGGCGGACGGGCCGATCAGGGATGGCGTGCTCGAAGGTGACCTGGTCATCAAAGGCCATGGCGACCCTGGCTTGACGCTGGAACGGATGTGGCTGTTGCAGCGCGAACTGCGCGGGCGCGGCATACGCCACATCCACGGCAATCTGGTGCTCGATCTGAGCGACTTCGAGTTGCCGGCAAGCGATCCGGGGGCATTCGATGGCGAGCCGCTGGCCCTGTACAACGCCGCGCCGGGGGCGCTGGTCGCCAATTTCAACGCCACGACGCTGCGACTCAAACCCGCTGGACACGCCATCGAAATCGAGCCGGAGGTCGCGCTGCCCGGGATCACCATTCGCTCGGACATTGCCTTGACCGACGATTCCGCCTGCAATGGCTGGAAGGATGCGCTGGTACCGGATATTCCCGACCCCGGACGAAAGGAGCTGGTCGTTGCCGGACACTATCCGCGCGGATGCGGTGATCAGACGCTGTCGCTGAATCTGTTCGAACCCGCGGTGACCTTCGATATCCTGTTTCGCGGCCTGTGGGCGGAAACAGGCGGTACCCTGGACGGGCAGACCGTGCCCGGCATGGCGCCGGACACCCCGCCTCTGGTGCGCTTCGAGTCGCCGCCACTGACCAATGCGCTCACGCTCCTCAACAAGTATTCCAACAACCTGATGACGCGCAACCTGTTCCTGACGCTGGGCGCGGAAGCCTATGGCGCACCGGCGACGCTGGACAAAGGTGCCCGCGCGGTACGCGCAGACCTGACGCAACGCGGGATTTCAACGCGCAAGCTGGTGCTGGAGAATGGATCGGGCCTGTCACGCATCGAGCGCATCAGCGCGGGGGCGTTGAATCAGTTGTTGCGCGCGGCTTATCGGAGCCCGCTGTTCGCCGAATTCGAAGCGGCCCTGCCCATTGCCGCGACCGATGGCACCCTGAAACGTCGATTCCGGGGCAGCCCCGTTGCCGGCAAGGCACACCTCAAGACCGGCACCCTGCGCGACGTCAGCGCGCTGGCCGGCTATGTGGACGCGGCGGATGGACGGCGCGTCAGCGTTGTCATGCTGGTGAATCATCCCAAGGCCAACCGCAGCGAGCCGGCGCAACGCGCATTGCTGGAATGGGTGCAGGAGAAAATGGAGCCTCCGGCACCCGGGGCTCACATGACCGTCGATGAGACGCCGGCATGGGCGGCGTGGCGGATGCAGGATGCGAAGGACGGCGCCAAGCCCAGGTGCGCCGCCGCGCCCCAGGCTCTGGGATGGAACAGGGTCAGGCGGGCGCGTCCAGCTGCAAGTGGCCATCCTTCACCGGAATGCGCGAACCGGGCTGATGGTCCATCCGTACGTGGCCCTCTTCCTTGCCCAGGCGGTAATGCACGTCATACCCGATCGTTCGGGTCTGCGTCTTGTAAACGGTCTTGCAGCGCGTTTCGGTACGGCTGACGGTATCCTTTTCCTGCATGTTCTTTTGTACCTGGTTGCCTGCGTAGCCCCCCGCCGCCGCGCCGCCGACGGTGGCCAGCGTGCGCCCGGTGCCGCCGCCGATCTGGTGGCCGAGCAGACCGCCCGCCACGGCGCCGATCGCGGTGCCGGCAATGCGGTTGGTGTCCTTGACGGGCGCCTGTTCGTTGACGACCACGTCGTGACATTCCTGTCGAGGCGTTCTGGTCGTGTCGGTGACCGGCTTGACGGCCAGCACTTCGGCAAATTCCGGTTCCGGGTTCAGGGCCTTGTAGCCCGCTACGCCGCCGATGGCCGTCACGGCGATCGCGCCCAGCAATACCCCTGTCCACATGGATTTATTCATGGCTTCTCCAGCAAGTTTGCAAAGATGGTGTCTGATTTTATTACAGGCAGGATCGTCCGTGCCGGGTGCGGTTCTGCAGGCAGTCTGGCGCCGCATGGCGTATGGACGGCAGGTCGGACCCTGGGCGGGGAGATCGGCGCTGCCTGCTATCGGTCCGGTCCTCGAACGGCGTCTACTTACAGCCCGAGGTCTTGCCACAACGCATCGACGCGTGCCTTGACATCGGCGCTCATGACGATGGGCGTCCCCCATTCGCGTGAGGTTTCGCCGGGCCACTTGTTGGTGGCGTCGAGGCCCATCTTGCTGCCGAGCCCCGACACCGGGCTGGCGAAGTCGAGATAATCGATCGGCGTGTTTTCGACGAGCAGCGTGTCGCGCGCCGGGTCGACGCGCGTGGTCAGCGCCCACATGACCTCCTTCCAGTCGCGCACGTCGACATCGTCGTCGGTGACGACGATGAATTTGGTGTACATGAACTGGCGCAGGAATGACCAGATGCCGAACATCACGCGCTTGGCGTGGCCGGGGTAGGCCTTCTTCATGCTCACCACCGCCATGCGGTACGAGCAGCCTTCCGGCGGCAGGTAGAAATCGGTGATTTCGGGGAATTGTTTTTGCAGCAGCGGCACGAACACCTCGTTCAGCGCCACGCCGAGAATGGCCGGCTCGTCCGGCGGCTTGCCGGTGTAGGTGCTGTGATAGATCGGGTCGCGCCGCATCGTGATGCGCTCGACGGTGAACACCGGAAAGGTCTCCTGTTCGTTGTAGTAGCCGGTGTGGTCGCCGTAGGGGCCTTCCAGTGCCGTCTCGCCGGGATGGATCGCGCCTTCCAGCACGATCTCGGCGGATGCGGGCACCTGCAGGTCGTTGCCGAGGCATTGCACCACTTCGGTCTTGGCGCCGCGCAAGAGGCCGGCGAACTGGTATTCGGACAGCGAATCCGGCACCGGGGTGACGGCGCCGAGGATGGTCGCCGGGTCGGCGCCGAGGGCGACGGCGACCGGAAACGGCTCGCCCGGATGCGCCTGCTGGTGCTCGCGGAAATCCAGCGCCCCGCCGCGATGCGCCAGCCAGCGCATGATGAGCTTGTTCGGGCCGATGACTTGTTGTCTATAGATGCCGAGGTTCTGCCGCTTCTTGTGCGGGCCTTTTGTAACGGTCAATCCCCAGGTGATCAGCGGCGCCACGTCGCCCGGCCAGCAGTGCTGGACCGGCAGACGCGACAAATCCACCTCCGCACCTTCCCGCACGATTTCCTGGCAAGGCGCCCCACGGATTTCCTTGGGCGCCATGTTCAATACCTGCTTGAGAACCGGCCATTTGTCCCAGGCGTCGCGCAGGCCTTTTGGCGGTTCGGGTTCCTTCAGATAGGCCAGCAGCTTGCCGACTTCGCGTAGCCGGCTCGGGTCGTCCTCGCCCATGCCCAGCGCCACCCGCCTGACTGTGCCGAACAGGTTCGCCAGCACCGGCATGGTGTGCCCCGTGGGGTGCTCGAACAGCAGCGCGGGGCCGCCGGCGCGCAGCACGCGGTCAGCGATTTCGGTCATCTCCAGTCTGGGGTCGACGGCGACGGCGATACGCTTGAGCTCGCCCATTTTTTCGAGTTGGGCGATGAAATCGCGCAGGTCGTGATAGATCATGGGCGGCCGATCATGAGTGGATGCGCTGGCGCGGCACAGCGGTCGGGAGGTGAAGAGGGAGCGGGGCCGGATCCGGTCACCGGTGATGCGGGCCCGGATCCCGTAATCAGTTCAGATATTCGAACAGGGTGACGACCTTGGCGACGCCCGATGTGGTGCGTGCGATATTCGTGGCGGCCTCGGCCTCGGTTTTCGTCACCAGCCCCATCAGGTAGACCACGCCGCTTTCCGTGACGACCTTGACCTTGGTTGCGGGCACCCGCTCGTCGCGCAGCATGCGGGCCTTGACCTGGCCAGTCAGGGCGGTGTCGTTGGCACCCGATGTCAGCGAGGAGACGCCCGACACGGTCAGCTCGTTGAAGACCATGCGTACGTCGGGAATCGCCTTGACCACGTCGGTTGCCCGTGAGCGGGTGGCCTCGTCCGGTACCTGGCCGGTGAGCAACACCTGGCGGTTATAACTGGTGGCGGAAATGCGCTCGGTCTTTTGCGGGAAGGCCTCACGCAGGCGTGCCAGCGCGCGCAGTTCGATTTCCTGGTCGCTGACGTACACGCCGGCAGTCCGGCGGTCCATGGCGACCGAGGTGCCGACGGCGGCACCGCCCACGACGGCGGCCGCACAACCGCCCAATTGCGCCAGGACTGCGCCGATTACCACGAGACGGGTGAGTTTGCTCATTCTTCTACTCCTAATAAAACGCTGTCCACCGCATCGCACAGGCAATGGATGATCAGCAGATGGACTTCCTGAATACGTGCGGTGGATTCGGCGGGCACGCACAGGAAGACGTCGTTCTCCTGCATTTGTTCCGCCAGCCCGCCGCCGTTGCGTCCGGTCAGCGCGATGACATGCATGCTGCGTGCATGGGCCGCCACCACACCCTGCAGGATGCTGGGCGAGTTGCCGCTGGTTGAAATCGCCAGCAGGATGTCGCCCGGGTGTCCGAGTGCTTTCACTTGCCGCACGAACACCTGGTCATAGGCATCGTCGTTGGCGATCGAGGTCAGGATCGAACTGTCGGTGGTCAGCGCGATCGCAGCCAGTCCGGGGCGTTCCTGCTCGAAGCGGTTGACCATGTTCGACGCGAAATGCTGGGCGTCCGCCGCCGATCCGCCGTTGCCGCAGGCGAGGATCCTGCCGCCCTGGCCGAGGCTGTGCACGATCAGACGCGCCGCGTCTTCGATCGCCGGAGCGAGCGCTTCGGCGGCATCCAGCTTGGCCTGCGCGGAGGCATTGAAATGACCGAGAATTCTGTCGAGTAAGGGCATGTTGCGGCCGATTATCCCATATCGTCGAAGGCGTTCCTGATCCAGTCGGGCGCATCATCGCCGGAAAGCGCGACCACGTCGAAACGACACGGCGGCAGTGTTTTCAGGGTGGCCAGGTACTGGCGCGCGGCGGCCAGCAGCTTCCTTTGCTTGGCGGGAGTGACGCTGGCGGCGGCACCTCCGAAATCGTTGCGGCTGCGCAGCCGAACCTCGATGAACACCAGCGTCGCACCGTCCCGCATGATGAGGTCGATTTCGCCAAAGCGGCAGCGCCAGTTACGCGCCAGCAGTTTGAGGCCTCGCGCTTGAAGGAAGGCCGCGGCACGTGCCTCAGCAGTCTGGCCGAGCAGGGATCTCAACATCTGCGACAATGCCGGGATGAGTGAAAGCCCGCATCATACCCCCCTGTTCCCTGCGCTTTACGTCGTGGCCACGCCGATTGGCAATCTCGGCGACATCACGCTGCGTGCGCTTGACATCCTGCAGCGCGTGGACCGCGTCGCGGCGGAAGACACGCGGGTGTCCGGGCAACTGCTGGCGCATTTCAATCTCTCCAGGCCGCTGGTGTCGATCCGCGAGCACAACGAACGCGAAGCCGCCGACGGAGTGATCGCACGGATCGTCGCGGGCGATGCGGTGGCCTACCTGTCGGATGCGGGCACCCCGGCGGTGTCCGATCCTGGCGCCCGGCTGGTGGCGGCAGTGCGTGCGGCGGGCCTGCGGGTGGTGCCGATTCCGGGGGTGTCGGCCGTGACGACGGCGCTGTCGGTGGCCGGCATGACGTCCGGCGCGTGGCTGTTTCACGGCTTTCTCCCTCCCCGGTCAGGCGCGCGTCGCGCACAGTTGCGATCGCTTGCGGCGCTGCCCGCGGCACTGGTGTTCTACGAGGCGCCGCATCGCATCGAAGAGACCCTCGCCGACATGGCGAGCGTGCTCGACAACACGCGCCAGGTGACCCTGGCGCGCGAGTTGACCAAGCGATTTGAAACCATCGTCACGCTGCCGCTTGCCGAGGCCTCCGCCTGGCTTGCCGCCGACTCCAACAACGTGCGCGGCGAATTCGTCGTCATCGTGTACGCGCCCGCGACCGACGTGGCGATCGACGCGGAAGCGATGCGCGTGCTCGACATCCTGCAGGGCGCGTTGCCGCCGACGCTCGCCGCCAGGCTGGCGTCGCAGATCACCGGACGCAGCAAGGCCGAACTCTATAAAATGTCGCTGGCAATGAAACCGCAGACCGACACATGACCGACACCCTCACGATCACCCGTCCCGACGACTGGCATGTCCATTTCCGCGACGGAGCCGCCATGCAGAATGTGCTGCCCGACACCGCACGCGTGTTCGCGCGTGCCATCGTCATGCCCAACCTGAAGCCTCCGGTGGTGAGCGTGGCCGACGCGCAGGCCTATCGCAACCGCCTGCTGGCGGCGACAGGCGCCGCCGCTTTCGAGCCGCTGATGGCGCTCTATCTCACCGATAACACGCCACCCGAGGAAATCCGTCGGGCGCGGACCAGCGGCTTCGTGCACGCGGTGAAGTATTACCCGGCCGGGGCGACGACGAATTCGGATTCCGGGGTCACCGACCTGACGAAGGCCTATAAGGCCATCGCGGCGATGGAAGAAGTCGGGATGCCGCTGTTGCTGCACGGCGAAGTGATCGACGCCGAGGTCGATGTGTTCGACCGTGAAGCCGTATTCATCGAGCGCCATCTCACGCGCCTGTTGCGCGACTTTCCTGCCCTGAAAATCGTGCTGGAGCATATCACCACGCGCCAGGCCGCCGAATTCGTGGCGGCGGCCCCCGTCAATGTGGCGGCGACGATCACCGTGCATCATCTGCTGTACAACCGCAACGCCATGTTCCGCGGCGGCATGCGTCCGCATATGTACTGCCTGCCGGTACTGAAACGTGAACCGCACCGGCAGGCGCTGGTGGCGGCGGCCGTTTCCGGCAATCCAAAATTCTTTCTCGGCACCGATTCCGCGCCGCACGCGATCAGCGCCAAGGAGACGGCATGCGGTTGCGCCGGCATCTATTCCGCACATGCCGCGATCGAGCTGTATGCCGAGGCATTCGAGGACGCCGGGGCGCTCGACCGGCTGGAAGCCTTTGCCAGTTTTTACGGTGCGGATTTCTACGGTCTGCCGCGCCACACCGAAACGATCACGCTGCACCGTGAAAGCTGGACGGCGCCGTCACGTCTTGAACTGGGCGACGAGATACTGGTTCCGCTGCGTGCCGGCGAGATGATCCGCTGGCGGGTGGTCTGACAAAAAAAACGGCAGACCGGGGAAAGTCTGCCGTGGTGGAAGCGGGCCTCTTCGGTCCGCTTCCAGGCATCGCGCAGTATTGCGCTGCGCTGTGCGGGGAGGAGCGGTATTACGGGAATGCCGGAATGGTGGGTTCGACGCCTGAATTCATCGCCTCCGGATGGTGTGAGGCGACAAGTTTCCTGATTTCCTCGACCCGCCCGGACGGGGCATCCACCATCATCAGAATGCGCCCCGCGGCGATGGCCGCCTCGAAGGTTTTCAGCCGTGAATTGGGGATGGCGCTGGCCACCATGCTGGCGACCCAGGCGCCGAACGCCGCGCCGATCAGGGCCGTGAGCAGAATGGTGACCAGTTGCAGATCCACCCCCGCGGGGGGGAAAAACACTGCCACCAGACCGGCCAGAATGCCAAGGCCGCCGCCGACCGCCAGCCCGGTTTCGGCGCCGTGGACAAAATCGGTTTTCTGCAGGATCGAAGCTTCGTGCAGGCCGGGCAACGGCACGTCGTCCCGGGCTAGAACGTGAATGTGGCCGTCCTCGATGCGGGTCAGCAGCAGTTCGTCGCGGATCCGTCGGGCGCTCGCTACGTCCGGCACCGTGAAATACAGGCGTCTTCTCATGATGACTCTCCTGATCGGGCCTGGATCGGTCCGGGTATTCCTGCATAGCAAACAAGCGGACGCAGTCAAGGAAAAGTTCTATAATCGCAGGCGGAAAAGCAGGCCAGACAACCGCTGCCGCAGATCTCCCGGGATTTGGCGGGAGAGGAAAGTCCGGGCTCCACAGAGCAGGATGCCGGCTAACGGCCGGACGCCGCGAGGCGAGGAACAGGGCCACAGAGACGAGCGTATTCAGTTACGGTGAAACGCGGTAACCTCCATCCGGAGCAACACCAAATAGGCAGGCGATGAAGCGGCTCGCTGAGTCTGCGGGTAGGTGGCTTGAGCCGGTCAGCAATGACCGGCCTAGAGGAATGGTTGTCCATGACAGAACCCGGCTTATCGACCAGCTTTTCCGCTTCTTATTCAATTCAATAACTTAGCTTTTTAACTTAAAAAAATATAAAAATATATCGACTAAGTATCGGTTTTTCCAGAAACTTATCCACAACCTCAAACAACCCCTAAGTCCTTGAGACATAGGGGTTTTTTTGTGTCCATCAGCTTGACCCCCCTCAAACTATCCACTATAGTGGGCGCAAGTGGTGATTGGTGGGAAGTTGTGGGAGAATGCACCCGCCCCGCACGATCAAATTCAGCCGGGCTTGATTTCAATAAATTTGGGGGGGGCATGTTTCGGGGCGTTGCGACAGTCAGCCTGGATAGCAAGAACCGGCTCGTGGTGCCGGCACGCTATCGCGACGCCCTGTTGGTGAATGGAGGGGGGCGCGTGGTGATCACTGCCGACCCGAGCCAGTGCCTGTTGCTGTATCCCCTGCCCGAATGGGAGCCGATCGAGAAAAAGCTCAACGGCCTCTCCGATTTCAATCTTCGTACCCGCAGCCTCAAGCAGCTGCTTGTGGGCTACGCGCACGACATGGATATGGATGGCGCCGGCCGCGTGCTGCTGCCGCCCATGCTGCGCAAATTCGCCGAGCTCGATAAGAGCCTCGTGCTGGTGGGGCAGGGAAGCAAGATCGAGTTGTGGAACGAGGCGCGATGGGAAGCGCAGGTATCGCAGGCGCTGAGCTTCAGCGACGACTCGCTGCCCCCCGAGCTGGAGGGGTTTACGTTGTGAGAGAGCCCGCCCATGTGCCGGTGCTGGCACAGGAGGCGGTGGCGGCGCTGGCGATCAGGCCCGAAGGCGTGTATGTCGACGCCACGTTCGGGCGTGGCGGGCATAGCCGGCTGATTCTCGCGCAACTGGGTGCGCGCGGACGGCTCGTCGCGCTGGATCGCGATCCGGATGCCATTGACGTTGGCCGTACCTTGAAGGACGCCCGGCTGACGCTGGTGCAGAGTACGTTTTCGCGCCTGGGCGCGGTGCTGGACGAATTGGGGGTCGTGCAGGCGAACGGGATTTTGCTGGATATCGGGGTGTCGTCGCCGCAGCTTGACGACGCGACGCGCGGCTTCAGTTTTCGTTTCGATGCCCCGCTCGACATGCGCATGGATCCGGGAAGCGGGCTGTCGGCGGCGGACTGGCTGGCGACTGCGGACGAGAAGGAAATCAGTGAGGTCATCCGTACCTATGGGGAAGAGCGGTTTGCTAAATCGATTGCGCGCGCGATTGTTGCGGTACGGCAAAAAGAAGCCGTCCGCAGTACCGGGCAACTGGCGAATCTCATTGCCGCCACGGTCAAGAGGCGCGAACCGGGGCAACACCCGGCGACCCGAAGCTTCCAGGCTATACGGATTTATCTCAACCGCGAACTGGAAGAGCTGAGCAACGTGCTGCCGCAATGCGTGGACAGACTGCACCCCGGCGGACGGCTCGCGGTGATCAGCTTTCATTCGCTGGAAGACCGTATCGTCAAGCGTTTCATGCGCGACGAGTCCGAAGGGGAGCAGGCGCCGCGCCGGCTGCCGATTCCGGCCGCCATGCTGAAACCGGGGCGCTTGAGGCGGGTGGGGCGTGCCCAGCGTGCGAGCGATGCCGAGGTGGCCGCCAATCCGCGTGCGCGTAGCGCGGTACTGCGGGTGGCCGAGCGCGTGGGTGCGACGTCGTGAGCCGTCTCAATGCCGTCCTGGCGCTGGTGCTGGTCGTGTGTGCGCTGGCGGTGATCCAGGCGCAGCATCGTGCGCGTACGTATTTTGTGGAGCTGGAGCGTCTGAAAAAAGAAGCGCGCGTGCTGGACGAGCAATGGGGAAAACTGCAACTGGAGCAGGGCACATGGGCCAATCCGGCGCGGATCGATACGCTCGCAAGAACCCGGCTGGGCCTGATCGCGCCGCCGCATGACCGGGTACGCGTCGAAACCCTGACGAGCGCGCCATGAATTACCACTCGCGCAAGCTGCTCAAACTGAATCTTGCCCCCTGGCGCATGGCGGCGGTAGGCGGACTGCTGCTTGTCGGACTGACGGTGGTGGCGGGGCGGGCGTTTTATCTGCAGGGACTCCATACCGACTATCTGCAGGGCAAGGGCGATGCGGTGGCCAATCGCAATCTCACGCTGCCGGCGCACCGTGGACAGGTGACCGACCGCTACGGTCAACTGCTGGCGATCAGCACGCCTGTCGAATCCCTGTGGGCGAACCCGGACGAACTGAATCTGACGGCGGACCAGCGCACGCATCTGGCCAGGACGCTCGATACTTCGCCGGCGGAACTGGCGAAAACGCTGGCGCGCAAAACCCGTGGCGAATTCAGCGTGCGGCGTCCCGTGACGCCGGAGCAGGCGGTCAAGATCGCCACGATGGGGCTGCCGGGGGTGACGCTGCGGCGCGAATACCGCCGCTATTACCCGGCCGGCGCGGTCACCGCGCAGGTGGTGGGATTCACCAATGTGGACGACAAGGGCCAGGAAGGTGTCGAGCGCGCCTATCAGGACTGGCTGGCCGGCCGGCCGGGAGAGCGGCAGATCGTGCGTGATCGCCACGGCAATACCATTCGCGACCTGGCGCCGATCAAGACCGCGCAGATGGGGGGCAACCTGACCCTGTCGCTCGATCTCAGAATCCAGTATCTGGCGTACCGGGAACTGGCGGCCGCGATCGAGAAGCACAAGGCAAAGGGCGGCAGCATCGTGGTGCTCGATGCCAAGACTGGCGAGATCCTCGCGCTGGTGAACCAGCCGGTGTTCAATCCCAACAATCGTCAGAATTACAAGCCGGATCTGATGCGCAACCGCGCGGTGATCGATACTTTCGAACCGGGGTCTACCGTCAAGCCATTTGTTGCGGCGGCGGTGCTGGAACGAGGGTTGTTCCGCCCGGACAGCGTGATCGAGACGCCGGATAATTTCCGGGTCGGCCGCAAGCTGGTGCACGACGAGCATCACCATGACCATCTGTCGGTGACTGAAATCATCCAGAAATCGAGCAATGTCGGCGCGGCCAAAATGGCGTTGACGCTGACGCCGCAACAGCACTGGGAGGTGCTGCATCGCGCCGGGTTCGGGCAGCTCCCGGGTTCCGGCTTCCCGGGCGAAACCGCCGGGCGTCTGCGCGACCCCTCAACCTGGAAGCCGGTTGAGCAGGCCACCATGGCTTATGGATACGGATTGTCGGTCAGCCTGCTGCAACTGACCCGCGCCTATATGGCGTTTGCCAACGACGGCGAGGTGATGCCGTTGTCGTTTCTCAAGCGCGAACCCCAGGAAATCGTCGGCGAACGCGTGTTCTCGCCGACCGTCGCGCGCGAAGTGCGCGCCATGATGGAAACCGTGACCCAGGAGGGGGGCACCGGGACGCTCACCCGTGTGCCGGGCTATCGCGTAGCCGGCAAGACCGGGACCGCGCATAAACTCGTCAATGGCCATTATGCGTCGGACCGCTATCTGGCTTCTTTCGTCGGCATGGCCCCGGCATCGAATCCGCGCCTCATTATCGGCGTGTCAATCGATGAACCTTCCGATGGCGTGTATTACGGCGGCAGCGTCGCGGGCCCTGTCTTCGCCCAGGTCATGGCGGCGAGCCTGCGCATGCTCGGCTTGCCGCCCGATGCGCCGGAAACCGAAACGAAGATGACCGAGAATGCCGCATCGGCCAGGGGGGGCGCGTAATGGCCGCGGCAGACGTGCATCGTCTTTCCTCCCCGGGCGCCGCCCAGGGCATTCGCGAATCGGTTCCCCACATCCTGGCGCGCCTTGGCATTGCCGTCGGCGAGCTGACCAGCGACAGCCGCAAGGCCATGCCCGGTACCGTCTTCGTCGCCTATCCCGGCACCATGCGCGACGGGCGTGATTTCATCGCGCAGGCGGTCGCGCAGCGTGTCGACGGGGTGTTGTGGGAGGCGGACCACTATCAATGGGATCCGGCACTGGATATTCCCAACGCCGGCGTGGCCGGGCTGAAAATCCGTATTGGCGAGATTGCCGCGCAGGTGTACGGCGAGCCATCGCGCGCACTGCACATGGTCGGCATCACCGGCACCAATGGCAAGACATCGGTGGCGCACTGGACGGCGCAGGCCTTCTCGCGTCTGGGCAGGAAAACAGCCATCATCGGCACCGTCGGCAACGGTTTCCCCGCCGTCGGGGACGCGCCCGGCGCGCTGACGCCCACGCTCAACACCACGCCCGATGCCATCGAACTGCAGCAGCGTCTGGCGGCCTATCGACAGCAGGGCGCAGTCGCCTGTGCGATGGAAGTCTCGTCGCATGGGTTGGCGCAGGGGCGCGTCAACGGCACCCGCTTCAATGTCGCGGTACTGACCAATCTTTCGCGCGATCATCTCGATTACCACGGCAGCATGGAACACTATGCCGACGCCAAGGCCCGGCTATTCAGCTGGCCCGGGCTGGAGTGGGGAGTGATCAATGTCGATGATGAATTCGGCCGGCGCCTGGAAAGCGAGACCCGGCCCGCACGCATCGCAGGCTATGGATTCCAGCGCGGCGCCGTGGTGGGGGAAAGGGTGCGGCTGTCGCAGGCGGGCCTGCATCTCAAGGTTCATACCGACTGGGGCAATGCCGAGTTCGATGCCCCGCTGCTTGGCCGTTTCAATGCGGCCAATCTGCTGGCCGTGCTCACCACTTTGCTGGTTTCGGATGTCGGGCTGGACGACGCCTGCCGGGCGCTTGCGCACATCGTGCCGCCGCCTGGACGGATGCAGACGCTCGGAGGCAATGAGCATCCGCTGGTGGTGGTGGATTATGCCCATACGCCCGATGCGCTCGACAAGACACTCGCCGCATTGCGCGAGATCGCTGCTGACGGGCGGCTGATCTGCGTCTTCGGCTGCGGCGGAAATCGCGACAAGGGCAAGCGCCCGCTGATGGGGAAGGCCGCCACGCATGGCGCCGACGACGTCTGGATCACCAGCGACAATCCGCGCAATGAAGATCCGCGCGACATCATCCATGACATTCTCTCCGGCGCACACGGCAAGCCGCACGTCGAGCCTGACCGCGCGCGCGCCATCTTCGAGGCGATCGGCGGCGCACGGCAAGGCGACGTGGTGCTGATCGCAGGCAAGGGGCACGAGGACTATCAGGAGGTCGCCGGCGAACGTTTGCCGTTTGCCGATGTGACCGTGGCGAAGAAAGCGCTGGAGGCGTGGACGTGAACACACCGATGATGCGCGTTTCCGAAGCCGCGGCCATGCTGGCTGTTCCGTTTGCGGGGGAGGACGCTGACGTGCTGCGCGTGTCGACCGACAGCCGCACGATTCAACCGGGCGACCTGTTCATTGCCTTACGCGGCGAAAGATTCGACGGCGGCCGTTTTGCCGCCCAGGCGCTGCAGCAAGGCGCGGTCGGCGTGGTGCTGGACCCTGCGCAGGCACCGGATATTTTCGGTGCCCTGCGCGTCGACGACACACGCCTGGCGCTCGGCACGCTGGCCGCCGCCTGGCGCCGACGCTTCGTCATGCCGGTAGTCGCCATCACCGGCAGCAACGGCAAGACCACCGTCAAGGAAATGCTGGCGGCGATCCTGCGGGTGGAAGCCGGATCGGACGCTGCCGTGCTGCATACCGAAGGCAATCTCAACAATGACATCGGTTTGCCGCTGATGCTGCTGCGTCTGCGTGAGACACACCAATACGCCGTACTGGAAATGGGCATGAACCATCGGGGCGAAATCGATTATCTGACGCGCCTGGCCCGCCCCGATGTGGCGGTCGTCAATAATGCCTTGTCCGCACATATCGGCTTCCTGGGCTCGATTGAGAATATCGCACGCGCCAAGGGCGAAATCTTCAATGGCTTGCCGGATGCCGGCATCGCGGTCTACAACGCCGACGACCCGCATGCCGGGTTGTGGCGCGAAGCCAATGCGCAACGCCGCATCGTCGATTTCGGCCTCAGGCGCCCGGCTGCCGTGCACGCGCACTGCCAGCCCCGCGGATTTGGTTCCGTTCTGGCGCTCGCGCTTCCCGATACGATCCTGGACATTCCCTTGCAGGTTCCGGGCGAGCACAACGCGATGAATGCGCTCGCCGCCGCGGCTGCCGCGTTCGCGCTGAATGTCAGCCACTCCAGCATGGTCGCCGGCCTGTCTGGTTTCAACGGTGTAAAAAGCCGCCTGCAAAGAAAGCCCGCGCTGCATGGCAGCACCTTCATCGACGATACCTACAACGCCAACCCCGACTCGGTCAAGGCGGCGCTGGCCGTATTGGCGCAGCAAGCCGGCACGAAAATCCTGGTGCTGGGCGACATGGGCGAACTGGGCAGCGACGCTGCGCGCCTGCACGCGCAGATCGGGCAGGCGGCCCGTGCGGCGGGGGTGAACCGGCTGCTCGCGCTGGGTGACCTGACGAAAGAAGCGGTGAGCGCCTTTGGTGTGGGCGCGATGCATTTCGAGCGCATCCAGGAACTGCTCGCCGAACTCGAAAACGCATTGGCGCCCGATACCACTGTATTGGTGAAAGGCTCGCGTTTCATGCAGATGGAGCGCGTGGTCAACAGCTTTGCGGAAGAGCCGGTGGCGTCGCGGCCGGGACAGGGAGAACACTGACATGCTCTTGTGGCTGTTTCAGCATCTTGGCCAGGACGTTCGGGTATTCAACGTCTTCGGTTACCTGACACTGCGTACCGTGCTCGCCACCCTCACGGCGTTGACGATTTCCTTCATTGTGGGGCCGGCCATGATCCGCAAGCTGGCCGCGCTGAAAATCGGCCAGTCGGTGCGCAGCGACGGCCCGCAGACCCATCTGGTCAAGGCCGGCACGCCGACCATGGGCGGCGCGCTGATCCTGGTGTCGGTCACGGTCACCACGCTGCTGTGGGCCGACCTGTCCAATGACTATGTCTGGGTGGCGCTGTTCACCCTGCTGGGTTTTGGCGTCATTGGCTGGATCGACGACTGGCGCAAGGTGGTCGAGAAGAACTCGCGCGGGCTGCCGTCGCGCTGGAAGTATTTCTGGCAGTCGGTGATCGGTTTCGCGGCCGCGGCCTATCTGTGGCACAGCGCCACGCTGCCGGCGCACACCGAGCTCATCATTCCTTTCCTCAAACATGCCACGATTCCGTTATCGGCCGCGGGCTTCATCGCGCTGACCTATTTTGTCATCGTCGGATCGAGCAATGCGGTCAACCTGACCGATGGCCTCGACGGGCTGGCCATCCTGCCGACCGTGATGGTGGCCTCCGCCCTGGCGATTTTTTCCTATGTCGCCGGCAACGCAGTGTTCTCGAAATACCTCGGATTGCCGCATATCCCCGGCGCGGGCGAACTTGCGGTGTTCTGCGCGGCGATGGCCGGCGCGGGACTGGCCTTCCTGTGGTTCAACGCCTATCCGGCGGAAGTCTTCATGGGCGACGTCGGCGCGCTGGCCCTCGGTGCCGCGCTCGGTGTGGTGGCCGTCATCGTGCGGCAGGAAATCGTTCTCTTCATCATGTGCGGCGTCTTCGTGGCGGAAACCCTGTCCGTCATGGTGCAGGTCGCTTCGTTCAAGCTGACCGGCAAGCGGATATTCCGGATGGCGCCTATCCATCATCACTACGAATTGAAAGGCTGGAAGGAAAATCAGGTGGTCGTGCGATTCTGGATCATTTCGATGATGCTGATACTGATCGGGTTGTCGAGCCTGAAGCTGAGATGAACTACGACAGCCTCAAACTTTCCGGCAAGAATGTTCTCGTGCTCGGCCTCGGCGACACCGGGATGTCGTGCGCGCGCTGGCTGGCGGCGCGCGGGGCGCGGGTCAGCGTGGCCGACAGCCGCGCAGCGCCGCCGCGGGCGGCACATCTGGCGGAATGGCTGCCGCAGGTGCCGCTCTTTACCGGTCCCTTCAACGACGCCCAACTGCAGGCGGCTGACATGCTGGTCGTGAGCCCCGGCGTGCCGCTGGCCGAACCGGCCGTTGCCCGTGCGATGGCCGCGGGCATCGAAGTGGCGGGGGATGTCGAACTGTTCGCGCGCGCCATTCACGCGATCAATGCCGAGCGTGCCGCCGCGACGCCCCCGAATGGGCCGATGCGGGTGATTGCGATCACCGGCAGCAACGGCAAGAGCACCGTCACCGCGATGTGCGGCGACATGTGCCGCATCGCCGGCCTGACCGCCTGTGTCGCCGGCAATATTGGCCTGCCGGTGCTGGATGCCCTGTATGAAATCGAGCAGGGAACGGCGCCTGCACCGCAGGTGTGGGTGCTGGAACTGTCCAGTTTTCAGCTCGAAACGACCACTTGCCTCGATGCGGATGCCGCCACGGTCCTCAATGTGACGGAAGACCATATGGATCGCTATCCCGACATGGAGACCTACGCCGCGGCCAAGGCGCGCATCTTTGACGGCGAGGGCGTGCAGGTGGTGAACCGTGACGATGCACGCAGCTTTGCCATGGCGCGAACGGGACGCCATGTGGTGAGTTTCGGACTGGACCGCTGCCCGAAGGGCGAGAATTTCGGTCTGTGCGAGGACGAACTCTGCCTCGGCGGCGACATGCTGATGCCGTTGTCCGTGCTCCCGGTCGCGGGACTGCATAACGCGGCCAACGCGCTGGCGGCCCTGGCGCTGACCCGCGCACTGGGTTTGCCGATGGAAGCCCTGCTGCGCGGACTGCTGCACTTCAAGGGATTGCCGCACCGGGTGGAGAAAGTCGCCGAAATCGAGGGGGTGACGTATTACGACGACTCGAAAGGCACCAACGTCGGCGCGACCGAAGCGGCATTGTATGGGCTGGGAGCGCGCAAGGCAGTGGTGATTCTGGGCGGCGACGGCAAGGGGCAGGATTTCAGTCCGCTCAAGGCGGCGGTCGCAGCCAATGCCCGCGCAGTGGTGCTGATCGGTCGTGATGCGCCACTGATCGCGGCCGCCATTGCCGGCAGCGGCGTCGACACGTATCCGGCTGGCAGCCTGCCCGATGCGGTCGCGCAGGCGCAACGCCTGGCCTATTCCGGCGATGCCGTGCTGTTGTCGCCGGCCTGCGCCAGTTTTGACATGTTCCGCAACTATGTTCATCGCGCCGAAGTCTTCATCGACGCGGTGAACAGGCTGGCAGCAGAAAGAGCGGCGCAGCCCTCTGGTGAAACTACTAACCAGTCGACTAAGCCCGCAAGCGGGCAAGTCGATGGTCATCCCCAACCCTCCCCCGCCGGCGGGGGAGGGGGCAACCGTGCGCTGCGCGCGCCCAAGGCGTTCTAACGATGCTGTACGCTGCGCGTGCCCCCCAACCCAGCGCCGAACTCGATTTCAGCCTGCTGTGGCTCGCCATGGGCTTGCTGGCGATTGGCCTGGTGATGGTGTATTCCGCCTCGATCGCGATTGCGGAAGCGGCACGCTACACCCATCACAATGGTGAGTACTATCTGCTGCGGCAAGGTATTTTCATAGTGATGGGCATCGGCGCCGGCGTGGCGGCATTCAGGGTGCCGATGCGGGTATGGCAACAGGCGGCGCCCTACCTCTTCCTCGTCGGCCTGCTGTTGCTGGTGGTCGTGCTGATCCCCCATTTGGGGCGCGAGGTCAACGGAAGCCGTCGCTGGATTCCGCTTGGCTTCGCCAATCTGCAGCCGTCCGAGTTGATGAAATTCCTCGCGGTACTGTATGCCGCCGATTACACCACGCGCAAAGCGGCCTTCATGTACGATTTCAGGAAAGGCTTCCTGCCCATGGCCGCCGTCATGCTGGTGGTCGGTGCGCTGTTGCTGCGCGAGCCGGATTTTGGCGCGTTCGTCGTCATCATCTCCATTGCCATGGGGATTCTCTTCCTCGGCGGGCTCAACTGGAAAGTATTCGCCGCCCTGGTGGTGGTGCTGCTGGTCGGCTTTGTCCTGCTGATCCTGACGTCACCCTACCGGCTGCAACGCGTGCTCGGTTTCATGGATCCGTTCGCCGATCCGTATGGCAAGGGGTATCAGCTGTCGCATGCGCTGATTGCCTTCGGCCGCGGCGAATGGCTGGGCCTCGGACTGGGCGGCAGTATCGAGAAGCTGTTCTATCTGCCCGAAGCGCACACCGATTTCCTGCTGGCAGTGATTGCCGAAGAGTTCGGCTTCATTGGCGTGGCAGTGGTGATTGCCCTGTTCGGCTGGCTGATCGTCAAGGCCTTTCTGATCGGCCATCGTGCCGCGCAGCTGGAGCGCAACTTCTGCGCGCTGGTGGCGCAGGGCATCGGCATCTGGATCGGCGTGCAGGCACTCATCAACATGGGCGTGAATGTCGGCCTCTTGCCGACCAAGGGTCTCACGCTGCCTTTCCTGTCGTTCGGCGGCAGCGGCATCATCGCCAACTGTCTGGCGGTCGCCATCCTGTTGCGCATCGACTGGGAACACCGGCAGATGATGCGGGGGAAGACGTTTTGATGGATGCCATGGCTGTTCGGCCACCTTTCCCTCTCCCCAACCCTCTCCCGCTTGCGGGAGAGGGGGCGAACGTGGGCGCTGCCCGCCCAAACCGACTCAACCGTACCCTCATGGTCATGGCCGGCGGCACCGGCGGCCATGTCTACCCTGCGCTCGCGGTGGCCGACGCCCTGCGCGCGCGCGGCTGGGAAGTGTTCTGGCTGGGCACCCGGGCCGGGCTGGAAGCGCGCGTGGCGCCGGCGGCCGGCATCGACATGGTATGGATCAGCATGAGTGGTGTGCGCGGAAAAGGTCTGCTGCGGAAATTGCTGCTGCCGCTGACGTTGCTGATGGCCTTCTGGCAAAGCCTGTGGGCCATTCTGCAGCGCAGGCCTGACGTCGTGCTGGGCATGGGCGGCTATACCGCCTTTCCCGGCGGCATGATGGCAAGCCTGCTGAACAAGCCGCTGGTCATCCACGAACAGAATTCGGTCGGCGGCCTGACCAACCGTGTCCTGGCCTGCCTGGCCGATCGTGTGTTGACCGCCTTTCCCGGGGTGTTCACGCATGGGCACGACAAGCCGATTCCGTGTCGCCGGGTAACGACCGAGTGGGTGGGCAATCCGGTACGCGCCGACATCGCCGCGGCGGCAGGCAGCCGGTATGCCGGTCGCACCGGCCCGTTCCGCCTGCTGGTCGTGGGCGGCAGTCTCGGCGCGCAGGCCCTGAACGAGCGGGTGCCGCAGGCACTTGCCCTGCTGCCCGCGGATAAACGTCCACAGGTCGTCCATCAGTCGGGCCGGCAGCATGTCGATGCCCTGCGCGCACACTACGCCGCCGCCGGAATCGTGGCCGACGTGCGCGACTACATCGAGGATATGGCGGCGGCCTACCGGGATTGCGATGTCGCCATTTGCCGCGCCGGGGCCATGACGATCGCCGAACTGGCCTGTGCCGGCGTGCCTGCGGTACTGGTGCCTTTTCCCTTCGCCGTGGACGACCATCAGACGGGCAATGCCGAATTTCTCGCCGACGCCGGCGCTGCATGGCTGATCCAGCAGAAAGACCTGACTGCGGACAGTCTGGCGGCGCTGATCGGCGGGCTTGATCGCCCCCTGCTCGCCGCCATGGGAGACAAGGCGCGCGCGTTGGCCCGGCCTGATGCCACCACGCGCGTCGCCACCATTTGCGAGGTGCTTGCAGAATGAAACATGCCGTCAAGCGCATCCATTTTGTAGGCATCGGCGGGGTCGGCATGAGCGGCATTGCCGAAGTGTTGCTGAACCTGGGCTATGCCGTGTCGGGCTCCGACCTGGCCGACAATGTCGTGACGCAGCGGCTGTCCCGGCTGGGCGCGCAGATCCATCGCGGCCATTCGGTTCAACATATTGCAGACACGGATGTCGTGGTCACCTCGACCGCCGTGCGGGATGACAATCCCGAAGTGATCGCGGCGCGCGAGAAGAAAATTCCCATCGTGCCGCGCGCATTGATGCTGGCCGAGCTGATGCGTTTGCGCCAGGGCATTGCGATCGCCGGCACGCACGGCAAGACCACGACCACCAGTCTGGTTGCCAGCATTCTCGGTGAAGCCGGGATGGACCCGACCTATGTGATCGGCGGCAAACTGACCGCCGCCGGGACCAACGCGCGTCTCGGCAAGGGCGATTTCCTGGTGGCCGAGGCCGACGAATCGGATGCCTCGTTCCTGTATCTCACCCCGGTGATCGCGATCGTCACCAACATCGACGCCGATCACATGGATACCTATGGCCATGATTTCGAGCGCCTGAAACAGGCATTCGTCGATTTCTGCCAGCGCTTGCCTTTCTATGGCATGGCGGTGCTATGTCTCGACGATCCGAACGTGCGCGAAATCATGCCGCGCATCAGCAAGCCGATCACCACTTATGGTTTCGATGAGGCCGCGCAGGTGCGTGCGGTCGATCCGTACTTCGAACACGGGCGCATGCATTTCAGGGTCAAGCGCGAAGGCATGGCCGATCTTGACGTGGTGCTGAATCACCCGGGCATGCATAACGTACTGAATGCCCTGGCGGCGATCGCCGTGGCCACCGAGGTGGATGCCAGTGACGCCGCCATCGTCAAGGCGCTGGCCGAGTTTCATGGTGTCGGCCGGCGTTTCCAGCGCTACGGCGAGCTGCCCGCGAAAGGGGGCGGACGGTATTGCCTGGTCGACGATTATGGCCATCACCCGGTCGAAATGGCGGCCACGCTCGCTGCGGCGCGCGGTACTTTTCCCGGGCGGCGGCTGGTGCTGGTATTCCAGCCACATCGCTTCACGCGTACGCGCGACTGTTTCGAGGATTTTGTGAAAGTGCTGTCGGAAACCGATGCGCTGGTGCTGACCGAAGTGTATCCCGCGGGTGAGACGCCCCTCGTGGCGGCCGATGGGCGCGCACTGGCACGCGCGGTGCGGGTGGCCGGCAAGGTCGAGCCGGTATTCGTGGAAAACGTGGCCGATGTGCCCGCCGCGGTGCGTGACCTCGCGCGGGCGGGTGACGTGGTGCTGGTGATGGGAGCCGGCAGCATCGGCCAGGTGGCGCCGGCCCTGGGTTCGGAATCTGCCGGGAGCGCAAACCATGCGGCATGACTATCGCATGAGCGAGATCGACATGACGGGCGGCATGCCCGTGCTGCGCGGACGTTCCTTCTACAACGAACCGATGAAGAAATATGTGTCGTGGCGCGCAGGCGGCGCCGCGCAACGGGTCTATGTGCCGGCAGACCTCGAGGATCTGATCTGGCTGATCCGGTCGATTCCGGCCCGCGAGGATATCCACATGGTGGGCCTTGGCAGCAATCTGCTGGTGCGCGACGGCGGCGTGGCTGGAGTCGTGATCCTGCTGCACGGCGTGCTGAAAAAACTGGCGATCGAAAGTCGCACGCATGGGTTTCCCCCCGCACCGCTGGAACTCGACACGGCGCTGGTGTACGCCCAGGCGGGCGTGGCGGCCCCCAAGCTGGCGCGCTTTGCCGCCAATCACGATCTGGTCGGCGGCGAGTTCTGGGCGGGCATCCCCGGCACCGTCGGCGGCGCGATGGCCATGAATGCCGGCTGTTACGGCAGCGAAACCTGGGACAAGCTGGTGCAGGTGCTGACGCTCGACCGTCAGGGGCAGTTGAACGAACGGCGGCCGGACGAGTACGTCACAGGCTATCGCCATGTGGCGCTGAAGCACGCGCAGCAGGAATGGTTCATCGGCGGCTGGTTCCGCCTGGCCCGCGGCGACGGCGCGGCCTCGCGTGAAACGATCAAGGCGCTTCTGAAAAAACGCATCGCTTCGCAGCCGCTGAACCTGCCCAGTGCCGGCTCCGTGTTTCGCAACCCTCCGGGCGATCACGCGGCCCGGCTGATCGAGGTTTGCGGCCTCAAGGGTTACAGGATCGGCGGCGCGCAGGTATCGGTCAAGCACGCCAATTTCATCGTCAACCTGGGCAACGCCACGGCGACTGATATCGAACGCCTGATCGAACATGTGGAGGGCACCGTGGAGGCGCGTACCAACGTGCAGCTGATCCGCGAAGTGCGAATTATTGGAGAACGGCAGTGAGCAAGTTTGGAAAAGTCGCCGTGATGCTGGGCGGCACCTCGGCCGAGCGGCCGGTGTCGCTCAACAGCGGGGCGGCGGTGCTGGCGGCATTGACCCGGCAAGGCGTCGATGCGCACGCATTCGATCCGGCCACACGCAATCTCGGCGATCTCATCTCGGGTGAGTTCGACCGCGTGTTCATTGCGCTGCATGGACGCTACGGCGAGGATGGCTGCATGCAGGGCGCGCTCGAACTGCTGGATATTCCCTACACCGGCAGCGGCGTGATGGCTTCGGCCATCGGCATGGACAAGTGGCGCACCAAGCTGTTGTGGCGCGCTGCCGGCCTGCCGACGGCCGACTGGGACATCCTTGACGCGGCAAGCGATTTCGCCGCGACGGAAAAGAAACTTGGCCTGCCGATTTTCGTGAAACCCGCGCGCGAGGGATCGAGCATCGGCATGAGCAAAGTGACGGAGCCGGGTACGCTGCAGGCGGCCTATGAAACGGCCGCCGAACACGACTCGCTGGTCCTGGCGGAGAAATTCATCGACGGTGCCGAGTTCACCGTCGGGATTCTCGGCACGACCGCGCTGCCCCTGATTCGACTGGAACCTGCGCAGGACCGGGCTTTCTACGATTTCGAGGCCAAATATCTGCGCGACGACACCCGCTACCATTGCCCGGCAGGCCTTCCGGACGCCCAGGAAATGGCATTGCGGCAGCTGGCGCTGGAGGCGTTCCGTCTGATCGGCGGATGCGGGTGGGGACGGGTCGACGTGATGCTGGACAGTCTCGGCAATCCCTATCTGCTGGAAATGAATACTTCGCCCGGCATGACCGACCACAGTCTGGTGCCGATGGCCGCGCGTGTCGCAGGGCTGGATTTTGATGCCTTGTGCCTGAAAATCCTGGAGCAGACGTTTATGCCCGACCGGGTGCTGGCATGAACCAAAATTCTTTACCACAGAGGCACAGAGGCACAGAGAAACCCGAAAGGGCATTGATTTGCCTTTCTCTGTGCCTCTGTGTCTCTGTGGTGAATGGTTTGCCGCGATGAGTAACCCCGAACTCGACACCCAACCGCTGTACCAGGTCGCCCGCGTGCTGACCTGGGGGGCGCTCGGGCTCATGGCCTACGGTGCGGCCAGCTGGGTGGTGGCGCAGCCCTGGTTCGCCCTGCGCACCATCGAGGTGAAGACGCCGGTGGCGCATGTCACCGAGGCGCAGATCCGGTTGGTGGCCGAGCGCCAGGTGCACGGCACCTTTTTCACGGTCGATCTCGAACGCGTGCGCAACAGTCTGGAAAAACTGCCCTGGGTACGGGAAGCCCGCGTGGAGCGCCGCTGGCCCGATACGCTGGTGGTTTCGTTGACCGAACACGTACCGTTTGCCCGATGGAACGACGATGCGCTGGTCAGCGAGACGGGCGAGGTGTTCGGCGCCGCGGTGTCCACCCGGCTGCCGCGACTGATCGGCCCCGCGGGCAGCAGCGCCGAGGTCGTGGCAGCCTATCGCCGCTATCAGGCGTCGCTCGCCCCGCTCGGCATGACGATCGAGGAACTGCGGCTGTCGTCCCGCCGCGCCTGGCGCATTCATCTCGACACCGGAATGCAGCTGGCACTTGGCCGCATGCAGACCGACGCGCGGCTGGCGCGTTTCGTCAGCCTCTATCCGCGTCTGTTCCCCCGCTCCGTGCAGGACGGACAGGCTGCGGCCGCCACGCCTGCCCCGCTGATGGTCGATCTGCGCTACAGCGACGGCTTTGCCCTGCGCATGCCGAAAGGCATCGCCCCTTTCAAATCGAGTAAAACATGAGCAAGCCAAGAGATCCCAAGAACCTTGTCGTCGGGCTCGACATCGGCACATCCAAGATCGTTTGTATCGTTGCGGAAATCAATGACGAAGGCATGCTGGATGTCATCGGCATGGGCACCCATCCGTCGCGCGGCCTGCGGCGCGGCGTGGTGGTCAACATCGAAGCCACCGTCAACGCCATCCAGCGCGCGCTGGAAGAAGCCGAACTGATGGCCGACTGCAAGATCCGCGAGGTCTACACAGGCATTGCCGGCAGCCACATCAAGAGCTTCAACTCGCACGGCATGTTCGCCATCAAGGACAAGGAAATCAGCCAGATGGACGTCGACCGGGTGGTGGAGACCGCGCGCGCGGTGAACATCCCGACCGACCAGCAGATCCTCCACACCATCCCGCAGGAATTCATCGTCGACGGCCAGGAAGACGTGCGCGATCCGCTCGGCATGAGCGCGGTGCGCCTCGAAGTGAAGGTGCACATCGTCACCGGCGCGGTGTCGGCGGCGCAGAACATCATCAAGTGCGTGCGCCGCTGCGGGCTCGAGGTCGCCGATCTGGTCCTGCAGCCGCTCGCTTCGGCGATGGCGGTGCTGACCGAGGACGAGAAGGAACTCGGCGTCTGCCTGGTCGATATCGGCGGCGGCACCACCGACATCGCCGTGTTCACCAACGGCGCGATCCGCCATACCGCGGTGATTCCGGTGGCGGGCGACCAGGTCAACAACGACATCGCGGTGGCGCTGCGCACGCCGCCGAAAGAAGCCGAAGACATCAAGATTCAATACGGCTGCGCATTGCGCCAGCTGGCCGATGCGCGGGACATGATCGAGGTGCCCGGTATCGGCGACCGCCCGCCGCGCACGCTGTCGCGGCAGACGCTGGCCGAGTTCATCGAGCCGCGCATGGAAGAGCTGTATTCGCTGGTGCAGGCCGAACTGCGCCGCAGCGGATTCGAGGAACTGCTGTCGTCCGGCATCGTCATTACCGGCGGCTCGGCAGCCATGCAGGGCATGGTCGAACTCGGCGAAGAGGTCTTTCACATGCCGGTAAGAATGGGCTGGCCGCGTTACGAAGGAGGGCTGTCGGAGGTTGTCCGCAACTCGCGCTACGCCACGTGTGTGGGGCTTCTGATGGCCGGGCTGGAAGCACGCAGCCGCGATGCGCCGAAGCTGTCGAGCGGCAATCTCAAGGATATTTTTGAACGCATGAAGAGCTGGTTCAAGGGGAATTTCTGATGGCGGGGCGGGCTGGCCGGGGCCACGGCATCGGAACGGAATTTGGCGGTCGTGCCGGATGTATCGATACATCGCGGCAAACACGTCAATGGATTTTGAGTGTGGTTTTTGATCTGGACAAAAGAGGAGCACAGCATGTTTGAACTGATGGATGTAGATACCCAGGATGCAGTAATCAAGGTGATTGGCGTGGGCGGCTGCGGGGGCAACGCGGTCGATCATATGATCACTTCCGGATTGAGCGGCGTGGAATTCATCGCCATCAATACCGATGCGCAGGCACTCAAGCGCAATCAGGCCAGGCTGCAGTTGCAGATGGGAAATGGGATCACCAAGGGTCTGGGGGCTGGCGCCAACCCGGAAGTGGGGCGCGAAGCCGCGCTGGAAGACCGTGAACGCATCGCCGAGATGATCGACGGTGCCGACATGCTGTTCATCACCGCCGGCATGGGCGGCGGCACCGGCACCGGCGCCGCGCCGGTCGTGGCTGAAGTCGCCAAGGAACTCGGCATTCTTACGGTGGCGGTCGTCACCAAACCCTTCATGTTCGAAGGCAAGCGGGTGCGTGCCGCCAATGCCGGCATCGAGGCGCTGTCCCGCCACGTCGATTCGCTCATCATCATCCCCAACGAGAAGCTGATGCAGGTGCTGGGCGACGACGTCTCCATGCTCGATGCCTTCAAGGCCGCCAACAACGTGCTGCACGGCGCCGTCGGCGGCATCGCCGAAGTCATCAATTGTCCTGGTCTGGTCAACGTCGATTTCGCCGACGTGCGCACCGTGATGAGTGAAATGGGCATGGCGATGATGGGTTCGGCACAGGCCAACGGCGAAAACCGTGCGCGCGTCGCGGCCGAGCAGGCCGTGGCAAGTCCTTTGCTGGAAGACGTCAACCTCGCCGGCGCGCGCGGCGTGCTGGTCAACATCACCGCTTCGTCCACCGTCAAGATGAAGGAAATCCACGAGGTGATGAATACCATCAAGAGTTTCACCGCCGAGGAAGCCACCGTCATCGTCGGCCAGGTGCTCGACGACACGATGGAGGATGCCCTGCGTGTCACCATGGTGGCCACCGGCCTCGGCAATCCCGTCTCCCGGCAGAGCCAGAAGCCGATGCAGATCATCCGCACCGGCACCGACGATGCACCGATGATGAACGGCCACAGCGAAGAACTGCCCAGCGTGATGACCAGCCGGCGTAGCCGCACCATCCAGGCGATGACCGATTCCGGCATCGACACCCTGGACATTCCGGCCTTCCTGCGTCGCCAGGCGGACTGAGCGGGGTTGTCGCCGCGTACGATCCCGCGCTGGGTTACGCCCAGCGCGGGATCGATGTTCTGTGCGGGGAGAAGTCCATGCCGGGTGAACTCGTTCGCATGGAGCCGGGTCCTATTCCCGTTCCATGCATGGGGTTGCCCGACGCGCGACCGGTTAAAATGACGGAATGATCAAACAACGCACTCTGAAAACGCCCGTCAAGGCGACCGGCGTCGGCCTGCATTCCGGCGTCAAGGTCGAGATGACCCTGCGCCCGGCCGGGCCCGACACCGGCATCGTGTTCCGGCGCATGGATCTCGACCCACCGGCCGAACTCAAGGCCGATCCTTATCTCGTCACCGACACCCGGCTGTGTTCGATGCTCGAATCCGGGCCGGCCAGGGTGGCGACCGTCGAACATCTGATGTCGGCGCTCGCCGGCCTCGGCATCGATAACCTGCTGGTCGATCTGACCGGCCCGGAAATCCCCATCATGGACGGCTCCTCCGCGCCGTTCGTGTTTCTGCTGCAGTCCGCCGGCATCGTCGAACAGGACGCCGCCAAGCGTTACGTGCGCATCACCCGGCAGATCGAAGTGCGCGACGGCGACAAATGGGCGCGTTTCGTCCCGCACAACGGCTTCAGGATCGAATTCACCATCGACTTCAAGCACCCCGTGTTCGACAAGAGCGGCAAGACCGTCAGGATCGATTTTGCCGATACGGCCTACACGAAAGAGGTCGCGCGCGCGCGCACCTTCGGCTTCATGCACGAAGTCGAGGCCCTGCGTAACAGCGGGCTCGCGCTCGGCGGCTCGCTCGACAACGCCATTGTCATGGACGAATACCGCGTGCTGAACCAGGATGGCCTGCGCTTTGACGACGAATTCGTCAAGCACAAGGTGCTCGATGCCATGGGCGATCTTTATTTGCTGGGGCATCCTGTCATCGGGGCTTTCGAGGCGTACAAGTCCGGACATGCGCTCAACAATGCGCTGCTGCGCGAACTGCTGCAGCACCAGGAGTCCTGGGAGTTCGCCAATTTTGCGCAAGACGAAGACGTCCCGGCCGCCTTCCGCCACCTGCACCCGCTTGCCGCCTGATGATCATTGTCCGCCTGTTGATCGTTGTCGTGCTCATCACGGTGGCGGCGCTGGGATTGACCTGGCTATTGACCGGCAACCGGAAGTACCTCGGATATATGGGCCGGGTGCTGCGCTTTGCGATCGTTTTCGGGTTCGTCGCAGCCCTGTTGTTTGTGGTGGAACGGATGGTGCTGAGATGAGCCGCGGCGTATCGAAGCCATTTCCCCGCAGGGAATCGATGCTATAAGTAAAACTTCCAGACGTTGCCGTATTCGAGCGACAGGGAGCCATTAGCAAAATCAATAGTGTGCCGGGTCGTTCCCGCGTGTTTAGATGAAGGCGTTCATTTACGGTATGATTCACAAGACATTTTTCACGTCCACATGATTCCAGGGAGTAAATCTATGCGTATCAAAACCTTATCCGTTCTCATCGCACTTGCCGGAACGGCCTTGCAGGTGCATGCCGCGGACGACCGTCTCTACGTCGCGCCCACCGTGAACTACACGTTCTCGGATAATGATCGTCGTGCCGATGACGGCTGGGGAGGGGGTCTGGCGCTCGGCAAGCCGATCTCGCAGCATCTGAACCTGGAACTGTCGCTGACAGGCAGTTCGCTCGACTACAAGACCGGAAGCGGGAATTACGACCTGTGGGGTCTGGGTGTCGATGCGCTTTACCTCTTCAACCGCGACGCCAGTTTCACGCCCTACGGCGTACTGGGAATCGGCGCACAGTACGCCAGCATTCCGGGCAAGCACGACACCGGCGTGATGGGCAATATCGGCCTGGGCATCATGAAGCGCCTGACGGACAATATTTCCTTGCGCGCGGATGCCCGTTACCGCCTCGACAACAACCCCACCAAGGCGTTCGGTGCGAATGACTTCGGCGACGCGATCATCAGCGTGGGCCTGAATTTCGCCCTGGGTCAAAAGGCTCAGCCCAAGCCTAAAGCGGAACCCGCCCCCGCTCCGGTTGCCGAACCCGCTCCCATGCCGGAACCGGCCCCGGCTCCGGCCGTGCAACCGGCGCCCGTCGCGCCGGCGCTCACGACTTCGCCCGCGCAGCAGCTCGATAAAGCCCAGTCGGGTGACAGAGTGGTGATTCTGGAAGGGGTGAACTTCGAGTTCGATTCCGCCCGTCTGCGTCCGGACGCCATCACCATCCTCGACGAAGCCGTGACCGTGCTGGATCGCCGTACGGACATCGGTGTGGACGTGGTGGGCTATACCGACAGCACCGGCCCGGCGAAATACAACCAGGGGCTGTCCGAACGTCGCGCCAAGTCCGTGTACGATTACTTCGTCAGCAAGGGCATCGCCGCGGATCGCCTGACCACCAAGGGCTATGGCGAAGAACGGCCTGTCGCCAGCAATGCGACGCGCGAAGGCCGCGCCAAGAACCGCCGCGTCGAGCTGGTCGTCAAGTAACCCAGTCGCCGCTGTAAACAAAAAGGCCGCCCTTGCAGGGTGGCCTTTTTTTTCACGGGCTTGCGCAGCTCAGCGCCCATGTCTGCGGTCACGACGATGTGGCCGCGTCAGGTTTGCCAAAGCTGGAACAGGGTGTCGCATCATGGGCCACTGGCGCGACCTGGAATGACGCCCCGGAGGAGGTCATGCGGCGGAGAGGACGCGGTTGCGCCCGCCATGCTTTGCCGCATACAGGCTGGCGTCCGCCCGGCTGATGACCTGCTCGCAAGGCTCGACGCCATTGTACTGGCTGATGCCGATACTGATGGTGACCGGGACGGCTTGCGTACCCACCATGAATGGCGCCTGCTCGATTCTCAGGCGCAGCTGTTCTGCCACCCGTTGCGCCGAGTCGAGCGCGCTGCCCTTGAGCACGACCAGGAATTCTTCTCCTCCCCAGCGTATGGCGATGTCCGAGGTTCGCAATCCTTTCAGGAGCTGGGACGCGATCTGGCTCAGGATGCGGTCTCCCCCCGCGTGGCCAAACCGGTCGTTGATCGATTTGAAATGGTCGACGTCGATCAGGAGAATGGAAACCGGACGGGAATCCCGCCGACTTTCGGCGAAAATCTTGTCGATCAGGAGGTTGAAGGCCTGGCGGTTGAGCAGGCCGGTGAGCTTGTCCGTGGCGGCCATGTTCTCGATGCGGCGCTGGTAACGTGCGAGCACGGCATGGGTGAGGAACAGCACCAGCAGGGTGATGCCCAGGCATATCGCGAGGTTGATGTAGAGGGTGCGGCGAATGTCGGCCAGTGCTTCGTCCACACCTTTTTCCACGAACAGGTACCACTTGAGTTCGGGAACATAGTTCACGTTGAGCAGGTGCAGGCCATGGCTGTCCCTGAACTGGTAGGCGCCGGATTTCTCGCGCAGGATACGATCGACGATGTCGCGCAGGCCGGGCGTCGCGCGCAGGTCGATTTCCTGGCGCCCCGACTGGTTGCCGAACAGAACGGTCTTGCCATGGGCATCGACGAAATAGATGGTGCGCTGGAAGCGCTGCTGGTAATTCGAGAGGAGATGACGCACGGCGTCCACCGTGAGGCCGATGCCGGCGGCACCGAGGAAATGGCCGTCGAAATCAAAGACGCGGTAGTTGACGAAAATGGTCAGCGCATCCTGGTTGGCGAGATCGGGGTCGACATTGATCTCGTAGGGCTCCGGCATGGCGCGCACCCGGTAGTACCAGACGTCGCGCGATGCCTTGGGCGACACCTGCTTCAGAATGCCTTCGCCGGTGTAGTAGTTGGCGCTGCGGTCGGAGACGAAGAAACTGCTGAACGCGCCGTAGCGCGTTTTGATCTCCCGAAGATAGCGGGCCATGGCGTCGACGTCGCGTTCTCCGCCCAGGGCCCAGTCGCGCAGGAAGGTGTCGTGCGCCATGGTCGACGAGATCAGTACGGGCCGCACCAGATCCTTCTGGATCTCGGAATAGATATTGCTCGCTGTGAGCGGCAGCTCCTGGGCGGCGATGGCGTTCAGGATCGTCTGCTTCGACACGTAGTAACTGCTCAGTGTCGTGGCGAAGAATCCGGCTGCGAGCAGGATGCCCAGCCACAAGAGCAGGCGCTGACGCTGGAAAATACGTTGTGCTGAATACATGTGCGAAAAGACAGGATGAGTGCCCGATTTGAGCCAGCCCCCCCACGGCGCATGAGGGCAAGGCCGGCAGTATGACACTGGCCGGCTGGTTTGCGATGCACAACGTACCGCTATGGGCCGCTCAACGCGCCTTCACACGATGGGTGCGGGGCGTGCGCACGCCAGCCGGTCAGACTTCCCGGTGATGGCGCAACAGCGTGTCCAGGGCGTCCTTCAGCGGTCCATCTTCTATTTCTGCATTGAGATGAGCCAGCCCGTCCAGGGTGGCGGATGACAGACCGGTTTTCTCGACGGGGTGGATAGGGCGTGCCAGCAGTTCGGGGTTGACGCTGACGCGCACGGACGTCGCCACGACCCCGCACTTGTCGAGGCTGGCGATCAGCGCATCGGTCTGGTGGCGCAGGCGGCTGGCGACGGCGCCGCTATCGCAGGCGAGGCGCAATACGTCGTTTTCCAGCTGCATCGCGCGAACGTGCCCGGCCAGCGCGGCGGGCAGGGAACGATCAAGCGCCGCCTGGGTCTTGAGCAGGATGCGGGCGCGCACGGCCAGGCCATTCGGCAACTGGCTGGCGAGCAGATCGGCCAGGCTCGAAACGCTCATGCGCGAGACACGGGGGCTACACGGCAAGCCCGCCCCGCTATGTTAAAATTCAACGATTTACCGCGTCCTGCGGACATCTTCGGGCCCCTCATGCTGCAATCCCTCATCAAGAAAGTCTTCGGCAGCCGCAACGACCGGCTGGTCAAACAATACCTGCAAAAGGTGAAAGCGATCAATGCGCTGGAGCCGGCAATGGAAAAACTGTCCGATGCCGAACTGACCGGCAAGACGGCCGAATTCAAGTCGCGGCTGGACCAGGCCGAGGCGCTCGATGCGCTGCTGCCGGAAGCCTTTGCCGTGGTGCGCGAAGCGTCCCGCCGCATTCTGGGCCTGCGCCATTTCGACGTGCAGATGGTGGGCGGCATGGTATTGCACGACGGCAAGATCGCCGAGATGCGGACGGGCGAAGGCAAGACGCTGATGGCGACCCTGGCCGCCTACCTGAACGCATTGGCCGGCAAGGGCGTGCATGTGGTCACGGTGAACGACTACCTGGCGCAGCGCGATGCCGAATCGATGGGGCGGCTGTACGGCTTTCTCGGCTTGACGACCGGCGTCAACCTGTCGCAGATGCCGCATGATGCAAAACAGGCCGCCTACGCCGCCGACATCACCTACGGCACCAACAACGAATACGGTTTCGACTATCTGCGGGACAACATGGTCTATCAGATGGACGAGAAGGTGCAGCGTCCGCTGGCCTTCGGCATTATCGACGAAGTCGACTCGATCCTGATCGACGAAGCGCGTACGCCGCTGATCATTTCCGGGCAGTCGGAAGAGAATACCGCCTTGTACCAGCAGGTCGATCTGGTGCCGCCGCGCCTGACGCGGCAGGCGAATGAGGAATCCGAGGGCGACTACTCGGTCGACGAGAAGGCGCGCCAGGTGCTGTTGTCCGAAACCGGGCACGAGAAGGTCGAGGACATCCTCACCGAGATGGGTCTCCTGCAACCCGGCGGCAGCCTCTACGATGCGTCCAACATCATGCTGATGCACCATGTGTATGCCGCGCTGCGTGCCCACGCACTGTATTTCCGCGACCAGCACTACGTGGTGCAGAACAACGAAGTCATCATCGTCGACGAATTCACCGGCCGCCTGATGAGCGGGCGCCGCTGGTCGGAAGGCCTGCACCAGGCCGTGGAAGCCAAGGAAGGCGTGACGATCCAGAAGGAAAACCAGACGCTGGCGTCGATCACTTTCCAGAACTACTTCCGCATGTACCAGAAGCTGTCGGGCATGACCGGTACCGCCGATACCGAGGCGTTCGAATTCCAGAGCATCTACGGTCTGGAAACCGTGGTCATCCCGACCCATCGGCCCATGATCCGCAAGGATGAGCACGATCAGGTCTATCGGACCGGACACGAACGCGATCAGGCCGTGATCCACGACATCCGCACGCGTCACGCCAATGGCCAGCCGGTGCTGGTCGGCACCACCTCGATCGAGGCCAACGAGCATCTGTCGGCCGAATTGACCCGGGCCGGGCTGCCGCACAATGTGCTGAATGCCAAGCAGCACGAGCGCGAGGCCGAAGTGATCGCGCAGGCGGGCATGCCGGGCGGCATTACCATCGCCACCAACATGGCGGGCCGCGGTACCGACATCGTGCTGGGCGGCAGCATCCAGAAAGAGATCGACGCGATCCACAATGACGAGACCGTGTCCGATAGCGACAAGGATGTCCGCATCAGCGCGCTCAGGGAGGCCTGGCAGCCGCATCACGATGCCGTGGTGGCGGCCGGCGGCCTGCATATCATCGGTACCGAGCGCCACGAATCACGGCGCGTCGACAACCAGCTGCGCGGCCGTTCAGGACGACAGGGAGACCCCGGCTCCAGCCGTTTCTTCCTGTCGCTGGAAGACCCGCTCCTGCGCATTTTTGCGTCCGACCGTGTCGCCGCCATCATGAACCGGTTGAAGATGCCCGAGGGCGAGGCCATCGAGCATCCGTGGGTGACGCGCGCGATCGAGAACGCACAGCGCAAGGTCGAGCAGCGCAACTTCGACATCCGCAAGCAACTGCTCGAATACGACGACGTCTCGAACGACCAGCGCAAGGTGATCTACGAGCAGCGCAATGAACTGCTGGCGAGCACCGACATCGGCGAAACCGTTCGTGCCATGCGCGACGACGTACTGGACGAGACGATCAACCTGCATATTGCGCCGGGCAGCATGGACGAGCAGTGGGACGTGGCCGGACTGGAAAAAACCCTGGCCGCGCAGTTCTCGCTCGATCTGCCGCTCGCGCAATGGCTGGAGGGGGACAAGACCCTGAGCGAAGACGGCCTGCGCAAAAAGATTCTGGACACTGCCGGTGAAATCTACCGCGAGAAGGAAGCCCTGGTCGGCGCGGACGGCCTGCGCCAGTTCGAACGCGCGGTGATGCTGCAAAGCCTGGATACCCACTGGCGTGAACACCTGTCCGCACTGGATCATCTGCGCCAGGGCATTCACCTGCGCGGCTACGCGCAGAAGCAGCCGAAGCAGGAATACAAACGCGAGGCGTTCGAGCTGTTTTCAGCCATGCTGACGGCGATCAAGACCGAAGTCACGCAGATCACCACCACCGTGCAGATCCGCGCGCCCGAGGACGTCGAGGCGGTCGAGCCGCACGAGCCGTCGAACGTCCAGTTCCAGCACACCGAATACGACGAGGGTCAGGACTTCGTCAAAGTCGATCAGGCCGCGGCCGCGGGCGAGGGCTATCCCAAGGTTGGCCGCAACGATCCCTGCCCGTGCGGTTCCGGCAGGAAGTACAAGCTGTGCCACGGCAGACTGAATTAAGGAATCGCCATGCCCTACTACGTTTTTCGTCTGGGAATGTTCAAGGTACTGGAAAAGCAGGCTGAATGGCCAAGCTTCAAGGAAGCACGGGCCCACGTCAACGCGTTGCGCAAGACGCTCGATCCCAACACCGGCGATAAATACAAGATGATCTTCGCCGAGAACGAGATCGCCGCCCAGGAGACGCTGACGGCGGAGCGCGAACTGGATCAGCGGCTGACTGGAGACGACTGGTAAGTGTTCTTCAACCCGGCCATGCGATGGATCCGCCTGCGCTGATTGCCGGACAATTATATTTCCCGGATTGACATGGCCGAGTACAACGAAGCCGCTTACAGGTTGGCCCGCAAGGCGCATATCGAATACAGTTGCCCGTTCGAGCGGGCCCTGCTGTCCCTCTGCGTGCGCTGTGACCGCTCGCGCAAGGTGAATCTCGCCGAGCGCGAGGCGATTGCATGCGGCGATCCCGCGATGCGTGAACATTGCCTGACGTTTTACCGGAATCTGCATGAGAACGCGCAGTTCGCGCTTCGGATCAATTCGGATGTGCCGTGGCCGTTCGGCAAGGAAATCCGTGCCCAGTGCGGCGGTGCGCGCGGGTTGTCGGCCGCGCTCGACGGCGCTGCCGACGGCACGGTCGACGTCGCGCTGACCGTGCTGCAGGGCCAGGCGCGCTTCGGCGACATCGCCGATTTTCCCTATTCGGAAATCATGCGTGCGGTCGTGCATTATGAACCACGCAAGCGCCGTTCATGAACGGAACGGAAACCCGGGCCGCGGCGGCCGTTGTTCATTCTTCCGGTACCTCGTCTGTAAGCACCCCAGAAAAAAGAAACCCCGTAGTGGGCGGGGTTTCGATCAATCGCTACAAACAATAGCTGTTAGTCGCTGCTCGTTACCCCGGAAATAGATGTCCCTGGCGAGCAAGATCAACAAGCTCATTCCCGACTACATGGCAATGGGCGGGGCCGACATGGCCGACATGGAGATGCCACTGCCCGACAACACGTTGCCGATGGTTACCGGCCGAGGCCCCTTCGGCTCGGTCGAGATGGGCGGCATGTTCAGTATCATGAAGGTGCGGCGCGGACAGGCCCGCGGCGACTATTCCGACGCTGGCTGGTACAGGCAGCCACCCGGCACGCAGGCGCGCGAAGTCCTCGACGCGTCGGCCGAACCGGCCGTGCGCGCGCCGCAGGCCGCCTCGCCCCAGGGCATGCCGGGCGACGTCGAAGTGACTGTGCGCAAACCCGCCGGCCACGCCGGTCATTGAACGCCATCGATAGCGATACCTGAAGGAGCTGAAATGAAAACATGGATTCCATTGCTTGCCGCGCTGACGATCGTTTCCCCGCTGCGCGCCGAACCTGCGGCCCCACCGGCCGCGCAGGCCCATGTGATGACCGACGGCGTCGTGCGTCGGGTGGATGCCGCCAACGGCAAGCTCACCCTGCGACATGGGCCGATCGTCAACCTCGACATGCCTGCCATGACCATGGTGTTCCGGGTGCGACCGCCGGAACTGATGAAGGGCCTCAAAGTAGGCGATGCAGTGAAATTTCATGTCGAGCGCCTCGACAATGCCCTGACCGTCACCGCGATCCAGCCTGCGCCATAGCGGACAAGACCTGGATCGGGCATGGGGTCCGGTTCCCGCCGCTAACGCTGCCCTGTGCGGTCAGGCGGGAACGGTCGTTGCGTTGAAGTGCAGCGTGGCAGCAAACCCGTAACCGCCCTCCGCACGCTGTAGTCCATCCCCCAGTTCAAGTCGGGCATGTGAGAGTGCCGCAATGCGCGCGACGATGGAAAGACCGAGGCCGCAGCCCTCGTTTTCGACCTCGCCGCGCACGAAGCGGGCGCTGAGTTGCGACCGTAGTGCAGGCGCCACGCCCGGGCCATCGTCGGCGACGGTGATGGCACAGCCCGTTCCGCGGTGCGCGATGCGTACGTCGATCCGCGCGCCTTCCCCTGCATAGTGCACGGCGTTGTCGAGCAGGTTGCGGACCGCGACCTGCAGCCATGCCGCCGTGATGGCGATACGACATCCCGCTGCCGCATCGACCGTCAGGGTTTGCCCCCGGCGTTGCGCTTGAGGTAAAAGTTCCTCGCACACCGTCGCCACGATTTCTGCGGGATCCAGGGGGGCGGGCGGGCTGCCCTGCGTAGCCGGGTCGACGCGTGCGAGGGTCAGCAATTGCTCGACCAGGTGGGTCATCCGGTCCACCCCGGCGATCACCTGCGCCAGCGCATGCTGCTGGCTGTCAGCCGTTTGCGCGCGCAGCGCGACCTGCGCCTGTATTTTCAATGCCGCCAGCGGGGTGCGCAGTTCGTGCGCGGCATCCGCGGTGAAACGGCGCTCGTTTTCAAATGCTTCGGTGACGCGCCGGATCAGCGCATTGAGCGCGGTGCGCAGGGGGGCGATTTCTTCCGGCAGGGCGGGCGACTCGTCGAGCGGCGTCAGCGCCTGCGCGTCGAGCGCGCCGACCTGGCGGGCGACCGCATCCACCGGCCGCAGGGTGCGGCCGACGCCCCACCAGACCGCCAGCGCCATCAGCGGCATCGCCAGCGCGGCGGGAAGCAGCAGCGACAGGCCGATTTCGCGTGCCAGGTTTTCGCGTGCGGCATGGGCCTGGCCGACTACCACCCGGTATTCGGCGTCGTCATCCTGCACCGTGTAAAGACGCCAGTACGCACCCAGATGACGCTGTTCGCTGAAACCCGGCACCGTTCCGGATTCAAATCCGTTGTGACCGGGTGACATCACCAGGCGCTTGCTTTTATCGTCCTTGCTGCGCCACACCTCAAATGCGATCGGCACTGAAAAGTCCGGGGCGTGTTTGTGAAATTCCTTCACGAAGTGCTTGATCTCGCCGCCGGCCACGATCGCCAGCAGGGTGTCGGCGACCTGGGCCAGTTGGGCATCGAGCAATTCGTCCGCCTCATGGTGCGCGCGCTGGTATACCACCAGTGCGGACAGCAGCCATATCGTTGCCACCGAGCCGGTCAGCAGCCAGACCAGCCGCCGGCGCAAGGAATACGGCCGGCTCATGGCGCAGACCCTGCTGTCGACACCATGTAGCCAACGCCGCGCACGGTGCGGATCAGGTCGATGCCGAGCTTCTTCCGCAGGTGATGGATGTGGACTTCGAGCGCATTGCTGTCGACCGCGTCGTTCCAGGTGTAGAGCTGCTCTTCCAGCGTGCGGCGGGTCAGCACCCGGTCGGTGTTTTCCAGCAGCAGGTGCAGCAGGTCGAATTCGCGCGGGGTCAGTTCGATGGCCTGGCCGGCGCGCGTCACGCTGCGCGCCGCCGGATTGAGCGCGATCTCGCCGAGGGTGAGCAGCGGTTCCGGGCGGCCGTGGGCGCGTCGCACCAGCGCGCGCAGGCGAGCCGTGATCTCGTCGAGGTCGAACGGCTTCAGCACATAGTCGTCGGCCCCCAGATCGAGCCCGCGCACCTTGTCTTCCAGCTGGTCGCGCGCGGTCAGGATCAGTACCGGCGTCGCGTCATGGCGTCCACGCAGCCACTGCAGCACCGACAGCCCGTCGCGTTTCGGCAGGCCGAGGTCGAGCACCACGGCCGCGAACGACTCGGTGGACAGGGCCGTCACCGCCGCCTCGCCGTCGCGCAGCCAGTCGACGGCATAGCCCGCCTGGGTCAGCCCGGCCTGCAGGCCGTCGCCCAGCATGCGGTCGTCTTCCACCAGCAATATGCGCATCGCTCCGCTTCATCCTTGGGTCATTGTTTCGGAATCCTGACCGTGTCCTCGTCGAACACGCCCTGTTCCGCCTGCCGATGGCACGCAGCGCAATGGGCGGTGGAGCCGATCGATTTGCGCGACCACACCGACTGCGACACCTCGTCGTGCTTGTGCACGAACCAGCGGGTGTCGGTGATGCGCAGCGGCGCCTCGCCGGCCGGCATGCGCTTCATGACCTTGCTGCCTATCCGGCTGCCGCCGCGATCGGCGGCGTTGGCTTCCAGAAACCGCAGGATATCAGCCTGCGTGGCCGGATCAAGACTGGCGTTTTCGCCGAAGTGCCGGTCGAGCCCGTTCATCAGGCGGCGCCACGATGCCTGGGGCAGAAACGCCGGCGAATAGGCGAGATGGCAGCTGGCGCATTCCTGTTGCCAGGCCTGGTTGATCGTCCGCGGCAGGACATTGCCGCCGCCATCGCCGTGCGCCTCGCCAGAAGGCAGCGAAAACGTCAACAGACTGAACACGCCGACCGCCGTGACGACGCCGGTTCCACGTAGTAGATAATTCATGCTGCCTCCCTATTTGATCTGGCTCAGCCAGGTGATGAAGTCGCCTTTTTCCTGCGCGCTGCATTCGCGCTGCAGGACGTCCTGGCAATTGCGCCGGAACCATTTTTCGACCTTGGCCGCATCGGTGAAGCGTTGCGGATGGGCTGCCGGCGCCAGCGGCTCGATGCGCTTGCCGACGCGGGTGCGCCCGGCCTGGGCCGGATTGGCGGTATGGCAGCCGGCGCAGCTCACGGCCTGGCCGTCGCGGCCCGCATGTTCGGTGCGGTAGAGCGCCTCGCCACGCGTGGCGGACAGGGCCGACCCCGACACGCCCGCCTGCTGCGCGTACAACGCCATCAGACTGGCAGGGCTGTCGGCTGCCGCCACGGCGGAGACCATGCCGAATACCGCCAGGCCACCGTAGAGAAGGGGCTTAATCATGCCGCACCCCGCTTTCCGTCCCGAGGTATTGCTTGCCGGTCACCATGCTTTGCGCGACCCGTTCGCCGCGCCATTGGTGGAACACCAGCGCAGCCAGGTGCAGTCCGATGAAACCGAGCAGCAGGCTGAAGCCGAATTCGTGCGGCTCTTTCAGCACATCCTCCAGCCAGGCCGCGTCGCCCAGCCAGCCGGCGAGCGGCCCGGTCTGGAATTCGCTGGCGGCCAGGCCCAGCCCGGTGACGACCATCAGCGCCATCACGCCGTAGGCGAACAGATAGGCCAGGCTGGCGAGCGGGTCGTGGCCGGCGCGATGCGTCGCGGGCAGACGCAGTGTCCGCAGGCTCTCCTTCCACACGGCGGGATGCCACAGATCGCGCCAGCGTGCGCTGAGCGGGCCCACCAGACCCCACAGCAGGCGCGTCAGCAGACCCGCCGTCAGGGTGTAGCCGATGACAATGTGCAGATTCCAGAGCGTTTTCTCATATGGGCCGTGCTCGAACCAGTCGGCCAGCTGGCTGGTGACGATGAGCGCCACGATGGAGAGCGCGATGGCCCAGTGCAGCAGCCGCAGCAGCGGGTCGTATACCCGGCGGGCTTGTATCGTGGTGGGATGCGACATGGTGACCTCCTGCTGTCATGCGATGAGGCCACTGTAGGCGGGCTTTCTTAGGGGAGCCTTAAGCGGTCGTCACGGTGTGACGCCGTGTCCGCCTGGCCGCCGCCATGGTACGAAATCGCGAATTGAACTGCGTGAAATCCCCGATTAAGCTGGCGCATGGCCGCGACTTAAGGCTGGCTTAAGCTGCGATATGCAGGATGCGGCCACGATCCTGCGGATTCCGAAAACGCCCCCATTATTTACAGGCCTGATTTCCCCCGTTCACCGTGACCTGCCGCTTGCCCCGCTTTTTGATGCTCTGGCTCGTCATCGTCCTGCAGACGATGGCGCCGTTCATCCACGCCCACGCGGGCGTGGCGCAGCCGGGCGGGTATGCGGGCCACGGGGGATTCCTGCATGGGCATCAGAAGGCATACGCCGAGGTGCTCTACGATGTGATGGCAGCCGATGAGCGCGGCGCGGAAATTGCGGTGGCGCAGGGTATGCGGCTGCGCCATGCGATGCCGGACACGCTTGCCGCGCCGCCGGCCACAGCGTGGCAACTGCTGCCGGCCGCTGCGGCGGCACGCCTCCGCGCGGACTTGCCGCCGCTGCGGCCGTTGTGCCTGGCACCGCCTCCCCATACCTTTCCCCATGCTTTAGCGCCGCCCTTCGTTTGATCGTCCTGTCGGCGCGTCTGCTGCTGCGCGCCCGTCTTTTTTTCATGGAGATCAAGCATGACCACTGGTTTTTTTGCCACCCGCATCCTCGTCGTGGCGCTGTTGGGCGCCACCCCTGTTTTTGCCGCCGACGTCCTGTCCCTGACCGCTGTCCAGAAGAAAAATCTCGGCATCGTCACCGTGGTCGCCGCCACGCAGTCCGCCAGCTCGGCGCTGACCTATACGGCGCGGGTGACCCTGCCGCCCGCCAGCGTGCATGTGGCCGCCGCGGCCGGCGCCGGGCTGGTCACCCGGTTGCATGTGCAGGCGGGCGATACGGTCAAGCGCGGCGCCCCGCTCGTCACCCTGTCGATGCCGGGTCTGGCCGAAGCGCAGAATGCGCTGACGCAGGCGCGGCTGAGAGCGCAACTGGCAGCCAGCAATGCCGCGCGCGACGAAAAACTGTTCGGCGAAGGCCTGATCGCGGAATCGCGCCTGCGCGCCGCCCGCTCCGAAGCCCAGTCGGCGCATGCCAATCTGGTCGCGGCACAGACCGCACTGTCCATGATGGGCACGGGCAAGGTGACGGGCAGTTCGATCACGCTGACCGCGCCGATCGCCGGTGTGGTGACGGAGAGTGTCGCCGAACCGGGTCAGCGCGTGGATGCCGGCATGGCGCTGGTGAAAGTGGCGGACCTGTCGGATCTGGCGCTGGAGATCCCGCTGTCGACCGCGCAGGCGCGCCAGGTCGCCGTCGGCCAGACCGTCAGCGTGGCGGGCAGCCGTGCCGGCGGGCGCATCATCGCGCTGCTGCCGCAGCTCAATGCCGCGCAGAGCGTGCTGGCGCGCGCCAGCCTGTCTGATCCGCAAAAGCTGCTGCGTCCCGGCCAGTCGGTGCAGGCGGCGATCGCCGGCAGCCAGGCAACGCAGAGCCTGAGCGTGCCCGCCGCCGCCCTGGTATGGCAAAACGCGCAGCCGCATGTGTTCGTCGAAACCGCGCAGGGCTTCCGGCCGACGCCGGTGCAACTGCTGCGCCAGAATGCCAGCGAGGCGGAAGTCGGCGGGCTGGCCGCGGGCAGCCGCGTAGCCGTCAAGGGCGTGGCGGCGCTCAAGGCGCAATGGTTGGGGGAATAAGCCATGCTCAACACCCTGACCGAATTCGCGCTGGCACGGCGCTGGCTGATGCTCGTCATCGCGCTGGTGCTGGCGGGGCTGGGCGTACGCGCCTTTCACCTGCTGCCGATCGATGCCTTTCCCGACGTGTCCACCACCCAGGTCAAGCTGATTCTGAAGGCGCCCGGGATGACGCCGCAAGAAGTGGAAGCGCGCATCACCCAGCTGGTTGAAACCGAGCTGCTGGGGATTCCGCACCAGACCATCCTGCGCAGCCTGTCGAAGAACGCGCTGGTCGACATCACCGTCGATTTCGAGGAGGGCACCGACATCTACTGGGCGCGCCAGCAGGTGGCGGAGCGCTTCGCCAACGTCAAGGGCGACCTGCCGGCCAACGTGTCGGGCGGGCTGGCGCCGATTTCCACCCCGCTGTCTGAGCTTTTCATGTTCACCATCGAGGGGCCGTTGTCGCTGGCGGAAAAGCGCACCCTGCTCGACTGGACGATCCGTCCGCAGCTGCGCGCCCTGCCGGGGGTGGCCGACGTCAACGCGCTCGGCGGCCACGTCGCCACGTTTGCCGTGAGCCCCGATTCCGCCGCACTGACCGCGCGCGGAGTGACGCTCGACGAATTGCGCACGGCGCTGGAAAGCAACACCCGCAACAACGGCGCCGGACGCGTCAACGAGGGCGAGGAAACCTGGGTGGTGCGCGTCAGCGGCGGCATCGCAAGCCTGGACGACCTGCGCCATATCGGGGTCAAGAGCGTCGCCGGCGTGGTCGTCACCGTCGGCGACGTGGCGCGCGTGGAAATGGATGCGCTGACCCGCTACGGCGCGGTGACGCAAAACGGCCAGGGCGAGGCGGTGGAAGGCCTGGTGATCGGCCTCAAGGGCGTGAACGCGGGCGAACTCATCAAGAACGTCAAGGCCAGACTCGCCGAGATTCAGGCCACGCTGCCGAAGGGCGTGACGATCTCGACGTTCTACGACCGCGCGCAACTGGTCGACCGCGCCGTCGGTACCGTGAGCAAGGCGCTGCTGGAAGCGGCGGTGCTGGTGGTGGTCCTGCTGCTGCTGTTTCTCGGTAACCTGCGCGCCGCCGTCGTGGTGGCGCTGATCCTGCCCTTGTCGGTGCTGGCCACCTTCGTGCTGATGCGCCAGTTCGGGCTGTCGGCCAATCTGATGAGCCTGGGTGGGCTGGCGATCGCGATCGGCCTCTTGGTCGATGCCGCGGTGGTGGTGGTGGAAAACATCGTCGCGCACCTGGCGCACGATCCGGAAAACACGGAAATCAGGCCGGTCCAGCGCGTGCTGTGGGCGGTGCAGGAAGTCGCCAGCCCGGTGGCGTCGGGCATCGCCATCATCGCCATCGTCTTCCTGCCGCTGCTGACGCTGGAAGGGCTGGAAGGAAAACTGTTCCGGCCGGTTGCGCTGACCATCGTGTTTGCGCTGGCGGCTTCCCTGCTGCTGGCGCTCACCGTGATTCCGGTGCTGGCCTCGTGGCTGCTGAAGCAGGCCGCCCACGAAGATCCGTGGCTGCTGCGCCGCGCGCGGGGCATCTATATTCCCTTGCTCGACCGCGCGCTGGCACACCCGAAATTCGTTTACGCCACGGCCGGCGTGCTGATGCTGGCGGCGGCTGGCGTGTACCCGCTGATCGGCAAGACCTTCATGCCGGTGATGGATGAGGGCGACATTCTGGTGCAGCTGGAAAAACTGCCGTCGATCAGCCTGGAAGAATCGATCGCGCAGGATCTGCGGGTGCAGCAGGCGCTGCTGAAAAACGTGCCGGAGATCCGGCGCATCGTCGCCCGCGTCGGGGCCGACGAACTCGGGATGGATCCGATGAACCTCAACGACACCGATTCGTTTCTGGTGTTGAAACCCATCGCCGAATGGCGCCGCCCGGACAAGGAATGGCTGACCGGAGAAATCCGCAAGGTGGTCGAAGGTTTCCCCGGCATCGCCCACAACTTCACCCAGCCGATCGACATGCGGGTGTCGGAAATGCTCACCGGTTCGCGCGGCGACGTCGCGATCAAGATTTTCGGCCCCGAGCTTGCCACGCTCAACCGGCTGGCGGGCGAGATTTTCAGGGTGGTCGAGAACGTCCCCGGCGCCTCCGACGTGTACACCCAGCAGAACGAGGGGGTGCAGTATCTGCAGGCGGAAATCGACCGCGACGCCGCCGGCCGTTTCGGCCTGTCCGCCGACGACGTCGCCGCCTTGCTGCGCACCCAGTTGGAAGGCGAAGTCATCGGCGTGATCCAGCAGCAGGGGCGGCGCGTACCCTTGCAATTGCGCGGGCCGCCAGGCCTGCGTGCGTCGCCGGATGCCTTGCAGGCGATTCGTCTGGTGCTGGCGGACGGCCGCGAAATCAGCCTCGATCAGGTGGCGCATCTCAAGCGCACCAACGGCCCGGTGGCGGTGAAGCGGGAGAACGCGGCGCGCTTCACGGTGGTGCAGACCAACGTCGCCGGGCGCGACCTGGTCAGCTTCGTCGCCGACGCCCAGACCGCCGTCGCGGCGCAGGTCAAGCTGCCTGCCGGCTATCACCTGGCCTGGGGCGGCCAGTTCGAAAACCAGCAGCGCGCCGCGCAACGCCTGATGATCGTGGTGCCGGTGGCGCTGCTGCTGATCGGCTTTCTGCTGTACGTCACGTTCGGCGACCTGCGCCAGGCGCTGCTGGTGATGATGAACGTGCCGCTGGCGCTGATCGGCGGCATTTTCGCGCTGGCGGCGTCGGGCGAATACCTGTCGGTGCCCGCTTCGGTCGGCTTCATCGCCTTGCTGGGGATCGCGGTGTTGAACGGCGTGGTGCTGGTCAGTTACTTCAACCAGTTGCGCAGCGAGGGCCTGAAGGGCGACGCCATCGTCCGCGACGGTGCGCTGCGGCGGCTGCGCCCAGTGCTGATGACCGCCAGCATCGCCGCGTTCGGCCTGGTGCCCCTGCTGTTCGCCAGCGGCCCCGGCTCCGAAATCCAGCGCCCGCTCGCCGTCGTCGTCATCGGCGGCCTGGTCAGCGCCACCTTGCTGACGCTGGTGATGCTGCCGCTGTTGTACCGCCAATTCATCCTGAAAGGAGACCGTGCATGAATGCCGTGCACAAACTGGGTCTGGCGCTGGCGCTGACGTTTGCCGCGCAGGTCCGTGCGGACTATTTGCCCGATCCGGCCGCCGCCGAAGCCGCCCTGCACGCCTCGTCCATGGTGGCGCAGGCACGCGGCGAATTCGCCGCGCAATCGCTGAAGAGCGAGAGTCTGCGTCGCGGGCGCGAAGAGTGGGTGCTGGGGGCGGATGCCCTGCAACGCCGGATCGATACGCCGCAGGATCGTTTCACGGAGTGGGGCGTGGCGCTGTCGCGTCCATTGCGCCTGCCCGGGCGCGCCGCGGCCGACCGTGTGCTGGCCGGCGCGTTGACCGCCCATGCCGAGGCGAGTTACGGTGAAGCGATGCACGAAAGCGGCCGGCAGCTGCTCGCGTTCTGGTTCGACTGGTTGACCGAAGCCGGCCAGGCCCGGCTGTGGCGGGCGCAGGTGAATCTGGCCGAACAGCAGCTTGCTGCCGTGGAGGCGCGCATTCGTCTGGGCGAGGCGCCGCGTTCCGAGCGCGTCAACGCGGAAGCGGCGCTGGCGCAGGCGCGTCTGCAGCAGCAGCAGGCGGCCACGCGCGAGCAGCGGGCGCGCAGCCGGCTCATGGCGCAATACCCTGGCCTGCCGGTGACGGCGGACGACACGTTGCCGTCGCCGGTCGAACCCGCCGGGCCGGCCGAGGACTATGTCAGCGCCGTGCTGGCGCACAACCACGAACTGTTCCGCGCGCGGCGTCAGGCCGAGGTGTTGCGGGCCGAAGCCCGGCAACTGGCCAGCCGTCGCGGCATCGACCCCACGGTCGGCGTGTTCTACAAAAACGAACTGGGCGGCAACGAGCACCAGTTGGGCGTCAGCGTCGGGCTGACGCTGCCGGGCAGCGCGCGGCGTACCGACCAGCAGGCCGCCGAGCAGCTCAGCGCCACCGCGGAAGAGGCAGCCATTCGCCTGGAGCAACGCTTGCGTCAGGAGGCGCGCGCGGATTTCGAGACGGCGACGGCGCAGGTGGCAAACTGGCGGCAGGCCGACCACGCCGCCCAATCGCTGGCGGAGGCGGCGCGTCTGGCGGCGCGAGCCTACAGCCTGGGCGAAGGCAGTCTGGATCAGGTGTTGCTCAACCGCCGGCTGGCGCTGGAAGGCCAGTTGAACGCCCAGCAGGCGCAGTTCGCTGCGTTGGCGGCAGATGCCCGATTGAAGCTGGACGCCCATCGATTGTGGCCGCTCGATGTGGCGGCGGACCAGGACGGCGAGCACGCGCATCCGTAAAACGGAGCGTCAAGCCGGGACCGCCCGCGTTCAGGGCGTGGCGGGGGCGGGCGTCTGCTCCGGGCGGGTCGAAGCGGGCGGGGTGGACGCCGGGCTCATGCGTCGGGCCTCCTCCTGCATTGCGCTGATCTGTTCGGGCTTCAATTGCCATATCAGGCTGTCGCGCGCCTTGGCGGCCGCATCGATGCCTTGCGCGGCGGCGAGATTGAACCAGAGGTAGGCGCGCGCCTTGTCCATCATGGTGCCGGTCCCATAACGGTAGAGGTCCCCCAGGCTGTATTGGGCTTTCGCGTAGCCGTGTTTCGCGGGCTTTTCGATCCAGTGGAAGGCTGCCTGATAGTTCTGCACGACGCCGCGTCCCTTCAGCAAGGCCAGACCGTACTGGTATTGCGCTTCGGGCAGACCCTGCTCGGCGGCCAGGGCGAACCAGCGGGTCGCTTCCTTGTCATTCTGGATCACGCCATCGCCCTCGGCATAGCGCATGCCCAGTTGCAACTGGGCTTCGGCATCGCCTTTTTCGGCCCGGGCATGCGGCAGGCTGATCGGTTCCTGCATGGCGGTTGCAGCGTCGTGCCGATCGAGCGCAAGCCACGCCGTGACGCCGACCAGTGTCACGACCGCGGCCAGCAACAGCACGGGCTTCAGGGGATTGAACGTCCAGAAGCGATGACGGCAGTCGCGGCAGCGTAACGGCGTGTCGAGCAACAGATGGCGCATCCCGTCATGGGCGTGCAGCGAGCCGCTGCGAATCTTGTCGCTGCCGCATTGGGGACACACGCGTTTCAGACTGGCCATGAATGGATTTGCCTGGCGAGATACCCGACCGCTGCCAGGATGTCGCCATCCCCCCGCGCGGTCGGCAATGTGGCGTGCCTCATGGCCACTGTTCTCCTTGTCTGTTCCCTGCGCGCGCGGGCGTACTGCCCGTTGCGTGCGCTTCCCGACTTACAGCTTGCCGCCGCCCTGAGTCATGAGGAAACCCACGGCGTCGGCGAGATCGGCTTCCGACAGGGCGGCATTGCCGCCTTTGGCCGGCATGCCGCGAATGCCGTGCAGCGCATGGTCATACAGCGTCGCGTAGCCCTGGCTCACGCGCGGCCCCCAGGCCGCCTTGTCGCCCATCTTGGGTGCGCCGGCCACGCCGGTGGCATGGCAGGCGGCGCAACTGGCCTCGTAGACGGCCTTGCCCTTGGCGGGGTCGGGTTTGGCGGCAGTTGCCGCGGCAGCGGCGGGTGCGGCCGGGGCCGCGGCTTCCGGCGCCTTGAACTTGGCGCCGGCGGCATCGGCCATGTAGGCCACTGCGCGAGCCACTTCGGTGTCGGACAGGTCGCCGTCGCCGCCGCGCGGCGGCATCTGGCGGATGCCTTCGATGGCATGCTTGATCAGGGTGTCGTAGCCCTGGCTGATACGTGACCCCCAGTCCCCCTTGTTGCCATACTTGGGCGCGCCCAGTGCGCCCGGCGTGTGGCAGGTGGTGCACACGGCATCGAAGACTGCCTGGCCGGATTTCTCGACCTTGGGCGCGTTGGCGTCGACGGCGGCCAGCGTGGCAACAGGCTTGATACGCTCAAGGATGGCCTTCTGGGCGGCTTCGCTGGAGGTGTCGGGCAAGTGCTTGGCCTGGATCCCAAGTATCAGCATGACGACCAGAACAATCGCCAGCAGGGGGGCGAACAATCCGGCGAGAACAGAAATGATGAACTCCTGCGGGGTGGCTTGAGTCATCTTGGCGTGCGCATCGGCCATGAAGGTATCCTTGGGGGGTATATTGGAATGCCGCGATTATAAGGAAAGCCACCCCGGCGGGAAAGGGCGGCGCACCCGGCAGATAGACGTCACCAGCCAAAAAGGCTATGCTCGCGCCCCTTGGCGCCCGTAGCTCAGCTGGATAGAGTACTGCCCTCCGAAGGCAGGGGTCGTGCGTTCGAATCGCGCCGGGCGCGCCAAAAATCAATGGGTTAGACCTTCCGGGTCTGGCCCGTTTCCGTCTGTGCCCCTCCCGTACCCAATTTGGGTTTTGTTCGTGCCTGCCTCGAGTGCCGGGTGGACGCGCCTCGTGATTTTTGACGAGTGCTTCCCGTGCCTAACCTCAGGATTTGCCAGCGCCCTCAACTATTCAAAAAGATCTCCTAAACGCCCTCCCGCTCGCCCATGGCTCCCCGCAGCAACGTTCCGTGGCTATAATGGCCACAGTAGCTATTTTGGGGGTTGCCATGAAAACACTTTCCGCACGCGACGCCAAGAACCGCTTTGGTGAATTCCTTGACATGGCACGCCGGGAACCGGTGCTGGTGACCAAGAACGACCGCCCGGTCGGTGTTTTTCTGTCCATCGAGGACGCAGCTGAAACCCTGGTGCCGGACCGTTTCATGGACCCGGAGCCGGGTTACGAGACCTGGCTTGCCGAGAAAGTCGGCGCCACACTGGCCGACGTCGAAAGCGGCAAGGCCCGTTTGCATGACCACGACACCGCCATGAAGGAACTGGCTGCCCGCATTGCTGCCCTGCGCACCAAGACGTGAATGTTCGCTGGACCGCTGCCGCGCTGGATGACCTGGCGGCCATCGTGGCTTATTACCTGGAGGCGGCCAGTCCGTGGACGGCCGAGGTGGTGCGCCAGCGCATCCTCGCTGCAATCATCGACTTGCGAGACTTCCCCGAACGTGCGCGCCGGAGCGAGCGGGTGCCGGGCACACGCGAACTGGTAGTCCCCAGATTGCCCTATCTGGTGTTTGTGAGGATCGCCGGAAACGATCTCATCATCCTGAACGTCGTGCATACTGCCCGCCGCTTTCCGTGAGCAACTGCGCGCACTGAACACCCTTTACCGAGCCGTCGATGGTCAACCGGCCCTGCGCGGGCAGAGGTCGCAGAGCCTTGCAAGTGACTCGTTCGCGTTTCTCGCGACAAACGCATGATTTGGTTTGACCTGCCTGTTTTGACCCGCTTGTTTGACTCGCCTTGCCAAACGCACGATGCGGTGTGTGCGTCAGCAGCAAGTTGATGCTTCAATCAATTCATGACGCGCTGGCCGGTTTTGCGTAGTATTGGTCGGGTAGACGGGTCTGGACTCCGCAGGGTCCCATCCCCTTGTCCTGCAAGGGTTTAAACTTGGCTCGCCCGGTTTAAACTTTACGCAGCGTTCAATTTCGAGTGTTCCAGATATGGCTCATCCCACCCCCACCGACATCAAGCTGCATCAGGCTTCGCACAAGCTGGAAATCGCGTTCACCGACGGTGCGCGCTTCGAGCTGCCGTTCGAGTTCCTGCGTGTCTATTCGCCGTCCGCCGAAGTGCGTGGCCACGGTCCCGGCCAGGAGGTGCTGCAGGTCGGCAAACGCGACGTGCTGATCAACGCCGCCGAGCCGGTCGGCCTCTACGGCATCAATTTCTTTTTTTCCGACGGTCACGACACCGGGATTTATTCCTGGGAATATCTCCACGATCTCGGCACCCATCAGACCGCGCTGTGGGACGAGTATCTCAGGCGCATGGAAGCTGCGGGCGCCTCGCGCGACCCCGGCATTGCCAAAATGTTCGAGCAGCGTCCCAAGGCCAAATAGCCTGCCATGAACGGTTCCTGTCCCGCGCACGCGCCTGCCGCGGCGCGTGTGGTGTTGATCAGCCCGTATGAACTGGGCCGGCAACCATTCAACCTGGCGCAGCCTGCCGCGTGGTTCGCACGCGCGCACATCGATGCCGCCTGCATCGACCTGTCGCAGCAGAAGCTCGATCCGGCCACGTTCGCGCACGCCGGATACGTGGCGATCTATCTCGGCATGCATACCGCCACGCGGATTGCCGCGGCGGCGCTGCCGAAAATACGCGAGCTTGCCCCGCAGGCGCGCATCGCCGCGTTTGGCCTGTATGCGCCGGTCAACGCCGCGTGGCTGAAGACGCTGGGCGTGGAGGCGATCTTCGGTGGGGAATCCGAGCCCGACCTGCTGGCCTGGGTGCAATCCGGGGTGGCGCCGGCCGATACGCTGGTACGGCGCGACCGGATTACGTTCCTGGTGCCCGAGCGGCGCGGCCTGCCGGCGTTGCAGCGCTATGCCAGTCTGATCCTGACCGATGGCGCGCAAAAGATTACCGGCTTCGCCGAGGCGAGCCGTGGCTGCAAACATCTGTGTCGCCACTGTCCGGTGGTGCCGGTATACGAAGGCAAATTCCGCATCGTGCCGGTGGAGACGGTGATGGCCGACATCGCCCAGCAGATCGAAGCGGGCGCGCAGCACATCAGCTTTGGCGATCCCGATTTCCTCAACGGACCGACCCATGCGTTGAAAGTGGCCGCGGCCTTGCATGCGCGTTTTCCCGCGCTCACCTGGGATGCGACCATCAAGATCGAACATCTGCTGAATCATGCCGGGCTGCTGCCGCAGCTCAGGCAATGCGGCCTGCTGTTCATCGTCACCGCGGTCGAATCGGTCGACGATGCGATCCTCGACCGCCTCGCCAAGGGCCACACCCGCGCCGGTTTCGAAGCGGCGCTGGCGCACTGTCGCACGCTCGGCATCGCGCTGGCGCCCACCTTCGTGCCGTTCACGCCGTGGACCACGCTGGCAGGCTATCGCGACCTGCTCGCCACCCTGCTGCGGCTGCATCTGGTCGAGGCCGTGCCGCCGGTGCAACTGGCGATCCGTCTGCTGGTTCCGCAGGGGTCGCATCTGCTGCACCTGACGGATTTTGCCGCGCAGGTCGGCGCCTTCGACGAAGCCATGCTGGGCTATCCGTGGCAGACCGACGATCCGCGTGTCGATGCGCTGCAAGCCGGGATCATGGCCTGGGTCATGGGCGCGGAGAAAAATGCGCTGCCGCGTGCCGAGGTATTCGCCGGCATCTGGGCGCGCACCCATGCCGCGCTGGGGGAAACCGCGCCGCCACTCGACCCGGCGCAATTCGGCGACGTCATTCCGCACCATTCCGAGCCCTGGTATTGCTGCGCCGAGCCGACTGACACGCAACTCGCGAGTTTCTGATCATGCCGCGCCTTTTGCTGCTGCTCCCGACGACAGGCTATGCCAACCGGGACTTCATCACCGCTGCCGCGCGCTTGAACATCGAACTGGTCGCATGCGCCGATTATTGCCGCCGGCTTGCGCCGGGCTGGGGCCTGCCGCCCTTGATGAGCGTGCCCTTCGATCAGCCCGCCCTGGCTGTGCGGCGAGTGATGAATGCATTGAAGCAGCCGGTCGATGCGGTCCTGGCGGTGGACGACCATGGCACGGCCCTGGCGGCGCAGTTGCGCGTGGCCCTGAACCTGCCGGGCAATTCGCCCGAGGCGGTGGCGGCGCTGACCGACAAGTTGCGCTTTCGCCAGCTGCAGCAGGCGGTCCACTTGCCCTGTCCGGAATTTGTCGAGATCGCGGGCGACGCGATGGACGCCGCGATTGCGCTGGGTTTTCCGCTGGTGGTGAAAGCACGCCGCCTGAATGCCAGCCGCGGCGTGATCCGGGTGGACGATGCCGACCAGCTCCGGCGGGCGCTCGGACAGGTGCGGCGTATCCAGGCGCGTGCCCAGCGCGATGCCGGCGAACTGGACCTTCTGGTCGAGCGCTTCATCCCGGGCGTCGAGGTCGCACTCGATGGCATGCTCACCCAGGGCGTTCTGCGGGTGCTCGCGGTGTTCGACAAGCCCGATCCGCTCGACGGCCCTTATTTCGAGGAAACACTGTTCGTCACGCCTTCGCGCCTGCCCGCCGCCACGCAATCCGCGCTGGCCGCTGCGGTGCAGCGCGCCTGCGCGACGAGCGGCGTGACGGAGGGCGCGATCCATGCCGAAGCGCGCATCAACGATGCGGGCGTATGGCTGCTCGAAATTGCACCGCGCAGCATCGGGGGATTATGCGGGCGGATCTTCGCCGCGCCATTCGGCATGGACATGGCGGAAATCGTCCTGCGTCATGCCGTCGGCCTGCCGCTGCCGCAGGCGAACGAAAAAACGGCTGCCGGCGTGATGATGATCCCCACCCCCGTCAGCGGCATTCTGCAGGGCGTCGACGGTCTCGACGCGGCACGCGGCGTGCCGCATGTGACCGGGATTGAGATCACGGCCCAGGCGGGCCATCTGGTCGCGCCGCCGCCCGCGGGCGCAAGTTATCTCGGCTTCATCTTCAGTCGGGCCGCCACGCCAGAGGAGGCCGAAGAGGCCTTGCGCGCCGCGCATGCCGCACTCACCCTCCGCGTCCAGCCGCTGCTCGCGCCGTGAGCACGTTCCATCATGAACTGGCCGCGGCCATTGGCCAGGCCACGGGTGCGCCGTTCACGGTGGCGCGTGCACAGGCCGGGCAGGGCGGCGACATCAGTCAGACCTTCAGGCTCGACGGCGGGCCGCGCAGTTTTTTCGTCAAGTGCCAGCCGCCCGCGGGACTTGCGATGTTCGAGGCCGAAGCGGCCGGACTCGCCGAACTGGCCGCCGCGGATACGGTGCGGGTGCCGCGGGTCATCTGTTACGGCATGGCCGCGGGGCAGGCGTATCTGGTACTCGAATACCTGCCGCTGCGGGCACAGGGCGAGGCCGCGCGACTGGGTCGGCAGCTGGCGTTGCTACACCGTGTGGCCGCCCCCCGATTCGGCTGGACGCGTGCCAACTGGATCGGCGCCACGCCGCAGCCGAATGCCTGGCACGACGACTGGGCCGGCTTCTGGCGCACGCAACGGCTCGCGTTTCAGTTACGCCGCGCGGCCGAAAACGGTTATGGCGGCGCGCTGCAACGGGATGGCGAAATCCTGCTCGCCCATCTCGACGCGTTCTTCAGCGGCCACACGCCGGTCCCCTCGCTGCTGCACGGTGACCTGTGGGGCGGGAACCATGGCTTTCTTGCCGACGGCACCCCCGTGCTGTTCGATCCGGCCGTATATTTCGGCGACCGCGAATGCGACCTGGCGATGAGCGAGCTGTTCGGCGGTTTCGCAGCGGATTTTTACGCAGCGTACCGCGAGGCGTGGCCGCTCGACGCCGGCTATGCCGTCCGCAAAACGCTCTACAATCTTTACCATATTCTCAACCACGCCAACCTGTTTGGCGGCGGCTACGCCACGCAGGCCACGCGCATGGCCGGGCAATTGCGGGCAGAGATCCGATAAGAGGCCAAAACATGCATCGTGTGCTCATCCTGCTGGCGGTCTTCTGCCTTGCCGCCTGTTCCGGCTTGCCGTTCAATGCTGTCGCGCCCAAGGTGCGTGTGGCCGAGGTCAATATCAAAAGCCTCGGCTTTTTCGAACAGCGCTTCGACGTGGGGCTGCGGATCACCAATCCGAATGATTTCGATCTGACGATCGAGGCGCTGGATTTCGAACTGGAGGTGAATGGGCGTCCGTTTGCCGCCGGGCTTTCGCAGGCCTCGACACGGGTTGCAGCGGTCTCCACGACGCTGCTGCGGATCGACGCCATCACGCAATCGAAGGACCTGATCCGGCAATTCGAGGCGCTGTCGCCGGAATCCCTGAAGGCCGGAGTGCCCTATCGCATCCACGGCCGGCTCAGGACCGACCGCTCGCCCGGATGGGTGCCGTTCGATCATGCCGGGGTGTACGGCGCCGAGGAGAAAAAGCCAAAAGGGCGCGCCATCTGACCGGGTGGCCCGCCAGAGGGTTTCCGGACAAAAAAAGTTTTACTCCAATCCCTTCGAGTGCAGGTACTCGTCGTACGTCCCCATGTAGAACTCGACGCCTTCGGGGGTGATTTCGAGGATGCGCGTGGCGAGGCTGGAAACGAACTGGCGGTCGTGCGAGACGAAGATCAGCGTGCCCTTGTACAGGTCGAGCGCGAGGTTGAGCGACTCGATCGATTCCATGTCCATGTGGTTGGTCGGCTCGTCCATCACCAGCACGTTGTGGCGGCCGAGCATGAGCTTGCCGTACAGCATGCGGCCCTTTTCGCCGCCCGACAGCACGCGCACCGATTTCTTGACGTCGTCGCCGGAAAACAGGAGCCGGCCGAGGATGCCGCGCAGCGCCTGCTCGTCGTCGCCCGGCTGGGTCCACTGGTGCATCCAGTCGGTGAGGTTTTTGTCCATGTCGAAGTCGGCGACGTGGTCCTGCGAGAAGTAGCCGACGTTGGCGTTCTCACTCCAGCGCACCTCACCGAATTGCGGCGCCAGTTCGCCCATCAGCAGCTTCATCAGCGTCGATTTGCCGACGCCGTTGCCGCCGATGACGGCCATTTTTTCGCCGGCTTCGAGCGAGAAGCCAAGATTGGAAAACAGCGGCGTCTCGGCGTAGCCGAACTTCAGGTTTTCAACCTCGAGCGCGCGGCGGTGCAGCACCTTCTCCGGCTCGAAGCGGATGTAGGGATTCTGCCGCGAACTGGGCTTGAAGTCCTCGATCTTGATCTTGTCGATCATCTTCATGCGGCTGGTGGCCTGGCGCGCCTTCGACTTGTTGGCCGAGAAGCGGCGCACGAATTCCTGCAGTTCGGCGACCTTGTCCTTGGCACGCGCATTCGCCGCGGCCTGACGCGCCTTCGCTTCGCTGGACGCCAGCATGTAGTCGTCGTAGTTGCCCGGGTAGACCTTGATGGTGCCGAAGTCCAGATCGGCCATGTGGGTACAGACCTGATTCAGGAAATGGCGGTCGTGCGAGATGACGATGATGGTGGCGTTGCTCTCGTTCAGCACGTTTTCCAGCCAGCGGATGGTGTGGATGTCGAGGTTGTTGGTCGGTTCGTCGAGCAGCAGGATGTCGGGGCTGGAGAACAGCGCCTGCGTCAGCAGCACGCGCAGCTTGAAGCCCGGCGCGATCTCGCTCATGGTGCCGTTGTGCTGTTCGGTGGGGATGCCGACGCCGAGCAGCAACTGGCCGGCGCGCGCCTCGGCGTCGTAGCCGCCCATCTCGCCGAACCGCGCTTCGAGTTCGGCGGCGTGCAGGTAGTCTTCTTCGGTAGCCTCCGGGTTCATGTAGATGGCGTCCTTCTCCTGCATCACGCGCCACATCTCGACGTGCCCCTGCATCACCACATCGAGCACCCGCTGATCTTCGTAGGCAAACTGGTCCTGCCGCAGCCAGGCCATGCGCTCGCCGGGGTCGAGCGAGACGTTGCCGGCAGTCGGCTCCAGCTCGCCGGCGAGGATTTTCATGAAGGTGGATTTGCCGCAGCCGTTGGCGCCGATCAGGCCGTAGCGGTTGCCGTCGCCGAACTTGACGTTGACGTTCTCGAACAGGGGTTTGGCGGCAAATTGCAGGGTGATGCTGGAAGCGGTGAGCACGGAAGCGTTCCTGGGATACGGGAAAAACCCGGCATTTTACCACCCCGTGGTCCGCGGCCCGGGTGGCGCCGCATTGGGCGTGTTCAGGTTTTGCCCTGGACCGCGGGATGGTTGGCGATGGGGCGGTCGAGGAAATAGCCCTGTACCAGGTCGACGCCGAACTGGCGCAGCAACGCGAGGGTGGGGCCATCCTCGACATATTCCGCGACGACGGATTTGCCGAGGCCCAGTGCGACGCGGACCATGGCCTGGACGAACACCTGGTTGTCGGGGTCGCTGGGCAGGTCGCGGATGAAGATTCCGTCGATCTTGATGGTATCGACGTGCAGATGCTTGAGGTAGGCGAATGAGGCGAAGCCGACGCCGAAATCGTCGAGGCAGACGCCGCAGCCGAGCTGGCGCAGCGCCTCGATCATGCGCTGCGCATCGTGCAGATCGGACACCGCCGCGGTTTCCGTGATCTCGATGATCAGGCGACTGGGGTTGACGCCGCTCTGGCGCAGTTCGTCGCCGATGTATTGCGGCAGGCCGGGTTCGGACAGCGAACGCCCCGACAGATTGAGCGCGATCGAGGGGATGGCGGGGTTGTCGGCCAGCCGGCGCAGCGTCTCGTGGATCACCCAGCGATCGATGTCGAGGATGCGGCCGCTTTTCTCGGCGACCTGGATGAAATGTCCAGGCATGATGAGCTGGTCGGGATTGCGCTCGTCGACCATGCGGATGAGCGCTTCCAGGTGGGACAAGGTTCCGTCTTCCGCCCGGTATACCCCCTGGAAATGCAGCTGGAAGAGGCCCTTGTCGAGCGCGTTGCTGATGCGCTCGCCCCATGACAGGCGGCTGCGCATTTCGCTGTCGGCTGCGGAGTCCGCGCGGAATACGCGCCAGGTATTCTTGCCGGCGTCCTTGGCCTGGTACATGGCAATGTCGGCGCGCGCCACCAGGTCGTCGGCATCGGCCGCCTGCCCGGGATAATAGGCGATACCGAGGCTGGTCGTGAGACGCAGGTTCTGCCCTTCGAAACGGAAAGGAATCTGCGCAATGGCGCGCACCACGCGGTCGGCAAGCACTTCGGCCTCTTTGCCCTGCACCAGCGGCAGCAGGATGGCGAATTCGTCGCCGCCCAGACGCGCCAGAACCTCATTGCGCCGCACCAGCGTGCCGATTTCGCTGGCTACGCGGATCAGCAGCGCATCGCCGGTACGGTGGCCATAGCTGTCGTTGATGGTCTTGAATTCGTCGAGGTCGAAAAACATGACCGCGCACTGCACCTGGTGGCGGTCGCTATCGAGCATGGTGCGCGTCAGCTCCTGCTGGAAATGATGACGATTGTAGAGTCCGGTCAGCGCATCGCGTTCGGCCAGATACACCAGCTGTTCGGCCGTCTGGCGCTCGCGGGTGATGTCCTCGTAAATCCACAGATGGCCGATGAAGCGGTCTTCACGGTCGCGTACCAGGTAATCCAATTCGGTGATGACGCGGCCGTCGGTCATCTGGATTTCGTAGCTGTCGGACAGTTCGCGCGTTTCCAGTACCGACAGCAGGTGTCTGGAAAAATGGTCGGGACGTGCCAGTACCGACGTCGATTTGGTGAGTACCTCGTTCACCGGCAGGCCGATCAGGGGACTCTCCTCGTCAATCATCCACATGCGGGTGAATGCCGGGTTGTGGTAAATCACCCGGCCGTCTTCGGCGACGAAGAGGATGCCGAGACTCATTGCCGACAACAGCGACACCAGCCGGGCCCGCTCCTGTTCGGTTTCCTTCAGATAGCGGCTTTGCAGGCTTTCCGCCGTGCGCAATTCGTTGATCGCCTGGCGCAGATTGGCCTCGGTCGCCTTGAGATCGTCGATGCTGTGGATGCTGGCGCGGATACCCTGGTACACGCCGCCGTGATCGTGAATCGGTTGCCAGTTCACCACCGCCCAGAAATGGCCGCCATCCTTGCGGCATACCCGTAGCGTATAGCCCTGGCCGGAGGTGCCGCGCAAGGCCTGACGCAACTGAAATCCGGCTGCCGTACGGTCTTCCGGATGGATGACGTCGGCCGGGAAATCCATGTGTTGCCCCATGCATTCGGCAACGCTGTGGCCGAGCATGCGCTCGACCGATGGGTTGATCCAGAGCAGCTTGCCTTCGGGCGACAGCCAGAACTCGAGGTCGTGGGTGTAATCGGCGATGGCATGAAAGCGTGCTTCGTTTTCGCGGGCGCGGTCGATGCTGGAACGCACCGACTCGGCCATGCGGTTGAAGGTGTCGATCAACTGACCGATCTCGTCTTCGCCTGAGCCGGCCAGCCTGACGTCCATGTCACCTTGCGCCATGCGCTTGCTGGCACGGGTCAGCACATCGAAACGGCGGACCACGCCGCCGACCGACAGGGCCAGCAACATGCCGGTCAGCAGCAAGGCGCCTGCGGCAATGAACAGGCTTTGCCGAAGGTAGCGGCTGCGTGCCTGCTGGATGAAGTCGCCCGACATCGCCAGGGCAATGTCACCATAGTGCTGATCGGCGAACTTGACCGGCATGACCAGGCGAAAATCGGTACCGGTGCTTTCGGTGCCGGCTTGGTGCACGATGCGCCGGTTGCTGTCGCGCACCTCGATCATTTTCAGGTCGCTTTCACGTTGCAGCGTTTCGGCGATGTCGCGCACGCTGGCGTCATCCTGATGCGAAAGCGGGGTCAGCAGGGCGGCAACCAGGATTTTTCCCATGTCGTGCACCCGGTTCTCGGCCTGCTTCTGCAATTCCGTGCTGGCGAGATGAACGCCGTTGATGATCAGGAACGCCAGCATCAACGCCTCCACGCCCAGGGCGGCGAGGGTGAACTTGTAACGCAGCGAGAGGCGCCCGAACCAGGCCCTCAATGTCTCACCTGCATCGATTTCTCCGCCCGCAGGGCAGGGCGGAAAGCGTGTCATTCGTCGCTGTCCGGCGGATACGCCCGACCAGGGTCTTGAAGTCGCGCGCGCCATGGAGGGCGGCCCGCCGCCGCAGGTGTGTGTGCATCACAGGGGCCAGTGGCCGGTAGATTTCGAAGGTCTGCTGGGCTGTCATATCAGGGGATACACCGAATATGAGAGGGGTCTTCCTGTGGGCTTCAGGAAGCGCGTGGGCGATCGGAACAAGGGCAGGCGCACTCGACAGTATTACAGATTTGAGTGTGCCTGCCCATGCCGGAAAGACGCGCCGCATGGATTCGAGCGCGAGAGCGCGGTCAATCCGTGTGCTGGAAAATGGCTGCCAGCGCACCCCGCCGCCTACAGTTTTTTTTGCAGAACCTTGGATCTCCGCTTGTAGTTGTAGAGCGCCTGCTTGCTCTGGGGCAGATGATCGGGGCTGCTATCGACAAAGCCGCGCTCCTCGAACCAGTGTTCGGTGCGGGTGGTCAACACGAACAGTTGCTTGAAGCCCGCTTTTTTTCCCCGCTTTTCGGCTTCGGCCAGCAGCCGGTCACCGAATCCGCGTCCGCGAAATTCGCTGGAGACGACCAGACAGGCGAGCTCGGCCGCCTGCTCTTCGGGGAAAGGATAGAGCGCGACGCAGCCCGCAATGACATTGTCGGATTCAAGTACCAGGAAACGCTCGATTTCCATTTCCAGCCGTTCGCGCGATCGCCACACCAGAATGCCGTCGCGTTCCAGCGGCTCGATCAGTCCGAGGATGCCGCCGACGTCGTCGATGGTGGCGGCACGCAAGGTTTCCAGCGGCGCCGGGGTGATGAGAGTGCCGACGCCCTCGCGGGTGAACAGCTCGGATAGCAGCGCGCCGTCGCGGTGGCGGCTGATGAAATGTGCGCGCTTGACGCCCTGCGTGCAGGCAGTGATCGTGCAGGGCAGGTAGTAGGTCACGTCCTCGGGCAGTTTCCTGGTCCTGCCGCGGCCTGCTTGCTCCAGTATCTGCCGCGCCTCGTTGACGGTGAGCGTGTTGTGGATCGCACGGCCCTTGGCCGGTACGCCTTCGGTATCAATCAGGAAAATCAACTTGTCGGCGGCCAGTTCGACCGCGGCCTGCGTCGCGACATCTTCCAGGCTGAGGTTGAAAATCTCGCCGGTCGGCGAATAACCAATGGGGGAGAGCAGCACGATGTCGTGCTGGTCCAGCCGTCTGCGAATGGCGGCAGCGTCGATTTTGCGGACTTCGCCGGTATGCAGCAGATCTTCTCCTTCGATCACGCCGATGGGCTTGGCGGTGACGAAATTGCCCGAGGCCACCCGGATGTCGGCGCCCGCCATGGGGGTGTTGGCGATGCCCAGCGACAGCAGCGCCTCGATCTCGACCCGGACCGTGCCGGCCGCCTCCTTGACGCAGGCCAGCGCGGCGTCGTCGGTGACGCGCAGACCGTTGACATAGCGGATGGCCGCACCGTTTTCGATCAGGCGCGCCTCGACCTGCGGCCGTACACCGTGCACCAGCACCAGCCGGACCCCCAGGCTGTTCAGCAGGTTGACGTCGTGCGCCAGTTGCACAAATCCCCCGTCCGCCACCAGCTCGCCGCCAAATGCGATGACAAAGGTCTTGCCGCGAAAACCATGGATATACGGCGCGGCTGAGCGGAACCAGTGGACGAAGTGGGTAGTGTCTTTCAATGACATGGCCGGGAGCGAGGGATTTTCAGGGTGAAGGATACAGAAAACCATGCAAAACTGGATGATGCCGCTTTATCCCGCACGAAAATAATGGGAATAAATCAGCCTGGTCTTGCGTCATTAAAAGAGATGACTGCATGACGAACCGTCATTCACCCTTTCAACGACCGAAGGAGACAAAATGAAGTTGACGAACACATGGATGGGCGCCCTTCTGGGCGCTGCGCTGACGATGGGCGCGCTGACGTTGCCGATTGCCGCTCAGGCCGCGGACAAGGAAAAGCTGGTGGTCCAGGTCAGCGAGGCCAATCCCGCCACCTGGAATCTGGCGCTGAACAATATCAAAAATATTCAGAAGGATCTGGGCAAGGACAATGTCGAGCTCGAACTCGTGGCATACGGCCCCGGCATCGCCATGCTCAAGGCCGAATCGGAAGTATCCAACCGCATCGACGAGGCGGTTGACTCGGGTGTCCATGTGATGGCGTGCGAAAACACCATGCACGGCCAGAAACTCGGCAAGGCCGACATGAACGCCAGGATCGGCTACGTCAAGTCTGGCGTGGTGGAAATTCTACAACGCCAGGAGCAGGGATATGCCTACCTGCGCCCATGACCGGATGCGGAGTTGAAAAACCGGGCACCGGGCGGCTGCCCGGTTTTTTTTTAGGCCGGGACCCGCCTAAAAGTCCCCCCATAGCGTTTGCATGGCAGCCAGCGCGGCCAAGGCTGCGGTTTCGGTGCGCAGCACGCGCGGCCCCAGTCGGACCGGAACGGCACCTGCCGCATGCAGCGCAGCGGTTTCATCCGCCTCGAACCCCCCCTCAGGCCCGGCTATCAGCCAATCCTGGATGGCGGGTGAGGGCAGATCGGCCAGTCGCGTGGCGGCCGTCGGGGACAAAAACAACAGGCGCCCGGCCTCATGCCGGCCCAACCAGTTGGCCAGCGTCAGCGGCGTCGCCACGGTGGGCACCCGGTTGCGGCCGCACTGTTCGCAGGCGCTCGTCACGACGCCTTGCCAGTGCGCCACCCGTTTGTCGGCGCGTTCACCCGCCAGTTTGACCACGCTGCGCCGGGCGGCGATCGGCTGGATCGCCGCCACGCCCAGTTCGACCGCCTTCTGCAAGGTGTAGTCCATGCGTTCGCCGCTCGAGATGCCCTGCGCCAGCATCACGCGCAGGCGCGACTCGCGTTCGATCCCGGCAAACCCCGTGACCCTGACGGCCACCTCGTCCTTCTGGGCGTGTTCGATGCGCGCGGCATATTCGCCGCCCTGGCCGTTGAACAGGGTAATGGCATCGTCCGCCGTCAGCCGCAGCGCACGCACGGCATGGCGCGCGGGACCGGCCGGCAGGTTGAAACGGGCACCCGCTGCAAGCGGCTGGTCGAGGTAGAAACGTGGCGGCGACATCTTGGTATTATGCCGACGTTGTCCAGTGATTTTACGGAGCGCGACATGGTTTCTCTCACTACCCCGGTATGCGACTTTGGCTGGAAGGCCCCCGGTTTCAGCCTGCCCGGCGTCGACGGCAGGATGTGGACGCTGAGCGACGCGATGGGTCCGAACGGCCTGCTGGTGATGTTCATCTGCAACCATTGTCCCTATGTGAAGGCGATCCGTCCGCGTCTGGTGCGCGATCTGACCGAGCTCGAAGCGCACGGCATCCGTGCCATCGCCATCATGTCGAACGATCCGGCCGAGTACGCCGAGGATTCGTTCGACAACATGAAACAAGTGGCCGCCGAATTCAGCTTTCCGTTCCCTTATGTGATCGACGAGACCCAGGACGTGGCAAGAGCCTATGGCGCGGTCTGCACGCCCGATTTTTTTGGTTTCAACCGCGATTTCGAACTGCAGTATCGCGGCCGCTTCGACGAATCGCGCAAGGAGACCGCGCCCGAGGGCGTGCGGCGCGACCTGTTCGAGGCGATGAAGGCGGTCGCGGCGACCCAGCGTGGACCTGCGGAGCAGATTCCCAGCATGGGCTGCTCGATCAAGTGGAAGGAAGCGTGACATGGCCGACCGCCGCCAGCACTGGGAAAGCGTATATCGCGACAAGGCGGCGGATCAGGTCGGCTGGTTCCAGCCGCACGCTGTGTCGTCCCTGCGCCTGATCCAGGACAAGGCGGGCAAGGATGCGCACATCATCGGCGGCGGCGGCGGCGCGTCGGTCCTGGTGGACGATCTGCTCGATGCCGGGTATCGCAATCTGACCGTACTCGATCTTGCCGGATCGGCGCTGACGGCCAGCCGTGCACGGCTCGGCGTGCGCGCGCAAGCCGTGCAATGGATCGCCGCCGATATCACCCGGGCCGATCTGCCGGCGGCACGCTACGACGTCTGGCATGACCGGGCCGTGTTCCATTTCCTGACCGATCCCGCGGATCGTGCGCGCTATGTGGCGCAGGTGCTGGCCAGCGTCAAACATGGCGGATATGTCATCGTGGCGGCATTCGGCCTGGCCGGGCCGCTGCAATGTTCGGGACTGGAGGTGGTGCGCTATACCCCCGCTGCGCTACACGCCGAATTCGGCGCGCCATTCCGCCTGATCAGGCACGAAACCGAAATCCACCACACGCCCACGGGCGGGGAGCAGGAATTTGTCTACTGCTATTGCGTGCGGGTCTGACCATGCTTGAACAGGTCGAGGCCTTGGTTCGCAAGGTTGCGCGGGATGAGGTGACGCCGCGCTTTCTCAAGGTGGCGTCCTGCCGCAAGGCCGACGGCAGCCTGTTCACCGAGGCCGATGCGGCCACCCAGGCCGCACTGGAAGCTGCGCTGCCCCGGATTCGCAAGGTGCCGGTGCTGGGCGAGGAAATGACCGAGCGGCAACAGCGTGACGCCTGGGAAGCCGGCCGCGAAGGACTGTGGTGCGTCGATCCGATCGACGGAACCTCCAATTTCGTCGCGGGCGTACCCTATTTCGCCGTGTCGGTGGCGTATCTCTACAAGGGCGAACGCCAGCTCGGCGTGGTATACGATCCGGTTGCCGATGAAATGTTTACTGCGGAACGTGGCGGCGGCGCGCACCTGAACGGCATTCCATTGCCCCTGCGCGCGCCGGCCACGGAATTGCGGCGTGCGCTCGCTGGCGTCGAGATGAAGCGCATCGACCGTGCGCTCGCTGGCCGCCTGGCCTCGTGGCCGCCGTATGCGTCGCAACGCAATTTTGGCGCGTCCACGCTGGACTGGTGCTATACCGCCGCCGGCCGCTTCGACATCTATGTGCACGGTGGACAGAAACTATGGGATTACGCCGCCGGCGCGTTGATCCTGGAAGAGGCGGGTGGGCGCCTGGCCAGCCTGTCGGGTGGTTTCGACATCGCCAACGTATGGGAGCGTTCCGTCGTCGCCTCCGCCAGCCCCGAACTGTTCGAACTGTGGCGCGACTGGCTGAAGGCCGCGGGCGCATAAGCCGCCGTGTCGGGTAAATAAAAAGATTTTTAGCGATTGAATTGTGAGTCGGCGCTTGAGCTTGCCGGCTTAAGTCCTTGTCGCAATGTCTCTTTCAACCGGTTTTAGGGTCGCTTGCGAAAGCCGGCCCTGCTGACGGATAATCAAGGTTTTTGCGTATTCTACCCAAGCTGTCTGTACACGGCTTTCCCGGGTGGGGATGCGACCGTTATTTTACTTAGCAGAAGGGAACGCAATGCCAACCCGTAACGACCTGGCCAACGCCATCCGCGCGCTCGCGATGGATGCCGTCGAAAAAGCCAAATCCGGCCACCCCGGCGCCCCCATGGGCATGGCGGAAATCGCCGAAACGCTGTGGAACCACCACATGCGCCACAACCCCGCCAATCCCAAGTGGGCGGATCGCGACCGCTTCGTGCTGTCGAACGGCCACGGCTCGATGCTGATCTATGCCCTGCTGCACCTGACCGGCTACGCCCTGTCGATGGACGACCTGAAACAGTTCCGCCAGTTGCATTCCAAGACCCCGGGCCACCCCGAATACGGCTACGCGCCCGGTATCGAAACCACTACCGGCCCGCTCGGCCAGGGCATCACCAACGCCGTCGGCATGGCGATGGCGGAAAAAGTGCTCGCCCACGAATTCAACAAGCCCGATCACGCCATCGTCGATCACCATACCTATGTGTTCATGGGCGACGGCTGCATGATGGAAGGCATTTCCCACGAGGCCTGCGCGCTCGCCGGCACCTGGAAGCTGAACAAGCTGATCGCCTTCTGGGACGACAACGGCATCTCGATCGACGGCCACATCGAACACTGGTACACCGACGACACCGCCAAGCGCTTCGAAGCCTACGGCTGGAACGTCATCGCCGGGGTGGACGGCCATGACGTGGTGGCGCTCGAAGCTGCCATCCAGAAGGCCAAGGCCAGCGCCGACAAGCCCACGCTCATCTGCTGCAAGACCGTCATCGGCAAGGGCTCGCCCAACAAGGCCGGCACCCACGACGTGCACGGCGCCGCGCTCGGCCACGACGAAGTCGAGGCCACCCGCAAGAACATGGGCTGGAACCACCCCGCGTTCGAAGTGCCCGCCGACATCTACGCCGGCTGGGACGCCAAGACCAAGGGCCAGGGACTGGAAACGCTGTGGAACAACAAGTTCGCAGAGTACAAGAAGGCCTATCCGGCCGAAGGCGCCGAATTCGAGCGCCGCATGAAGGGCGAGCTGCCCGCCAACTGGAAGGCGCACGTCGCCGAGAAGCTGGCCGCGATCAACGCCAAGGCCGAGACCGTCGCCACCCGCAAGGCTTCGCAGATCGCGATCAACGCGCTGGCCGCCGCGCTGCCCGAGTTCCTCGGCGGCTCGGCTGACCTCACCGGCTCCAACCTGACCAACTGGGAAGGCTGCCATCCGGTGCGCCACGGCAATCCCGGCAACTACATCAGCTACGGTGTGCGCGAGTTCGGCATGGCCGCGATCATGAACGGCATGGCGCTGCACGGCGGCGTGCTGCCGTTCGGCGGCACCTTCCTGATGTTCTCCGAATACTCGCGCAACGCCATCCGCATGGCCGCGCTGATGAAGCAGCGCGTGATCCATGTGTTCACGCACGATTCGATCGGCCTCGGCGAAGACGGCCCGACCCACCAGCCGGTCGAGCAGACCGCGACCCTGCGCATGATCCCCAACATCGACGTCTGGCGTCCGTGCGACACCGTCGAAACCATGGTCGGCTGGGCGCATTCGGTCGAGCGCCGCGACGGCCCGACCTGCCACATCCTCTCGCGCCAGAACCTGCCGTTCATGGCGCGCGACGCCGCCACGATGGCCAGCATCGCCAAGGGCGGCTACGTGCTGAAAGACGCCGCGGGCGCCAAGGCCGTCATCATCGCCACCGGCTCCGAAGTCGAGCTCGCGGTGAAGGCTGCGGACGCGCTCGCCGCCGAAGGCATCGCGGTGCGCGTGGTGTCGATGCCGTCGACCAACGCCTTCGACCGCCAGGACGCCGCCTACAAGGCCGGCGTGCTGCCGAAAGGCCTGCCGCGCGTGGCGGTGGAAGCCGGCGTCACCGACTTCTGGCGCAAATACGTGGGACTGGAAGGCGCCGTCGTCGGCATCGACAGCTTCGGCGAATCGGCCCCGGCGCCGGCGCTGTTCAAGCACTTCGGCATTACCACCGAGGCTGTCGTGGCCGCGGTGAAGGGCGTTCTGTAATTTCAGGGGTCAGGATTCAGGGATCAGGATTCAGGGGATGAGCGGGCTGCGCCCGCGCTTCAAAAGAATCGCGGCCTTTGGCCGCTCATTCCCTGACCCCTGAATCCTGACCCCTAAAAAAGATTTTCAACCTCACTGGAGACTGACACATGGCAATCAAAGTTGGCATCAACGGTTTTGGCCGCATCGGCCGCATGGCTTTCCGCGCAATCGCCAAGGACTTCAAGGACATCGAAGTGGTCGCGATCAACGACCTGCTCGACCCCGAGTACCTGGCCTACATGCTGAAATACGATTCCGTGCACGGCAATTTCAACGGTGACATTTCGGTCGAGGGCAGCAACCTCATCGTCAACGGCAAGAAGATCCGCCTGACCGCCGAGCGCGAGCCCGCCAACCTGAAGTGGAACGAAGTCGGCGCCGACATCGTGATCGAGTGCACCGGCTTCTTCCTGACCAAGGAAACCTGCCAGAAGCACCTCGACGCGGGCGCCAAGAAAGTGGTGCAGTCGGCGCCTTCCAAGGACGACACCCCGATGTTCGTGTACGGCGTGAACCACGAGAAGTATGCCGGCGAAGCCATCGTCTCGGCCGCTTCGTGCACCACCAACTGCCTGGCGCCGGTCGCCAAGGTGCTGAACGACAACTGGGGCATCAAGCGCGGCCTGATGAGCACTGTGCACGCTGCCACCGCCACCCAGAAGACCGTCGATGGTCCGTCGATGAAAGACTGGCGCGGCGGCCGCGGCATCCTGGAAAACATCATTCCGTCCTCGACCGGCGCCGCCAAGGCCGTCGGCGTGGTGCTGCCCGAACTGAAGGGCAAGCTGACCGGCATGGCGTTCCGCGTCCCGACTTCCGACGTGTCGGTGGTCGACCTCACCGTCGAGCTGAACAAGCCGGCCAAGTACGCCGACATCTGCGCCGCGATGAAGAAGGCCGCGCAAGACAAGGCCGGCATCGGTGCCACCCTGGCCTACACCGATGAGAAGGTCGTTTCGACCGACTTCCGCGGCAACCCCTACTCGTCGATCTTCGACGCCGAAGCCGGCATCGCGCTCGACGACACCTTCGTTAAGGTCGTGGCCTGGTACGACAACGAGTATGGCTACACCTGCAACATGCTGCGCTTCGTGCGGCACGTGGCGAAGTAAGGGGGCAGGATTCAGGGATCAGGATTCAGGGAATGTGCGGGCGCAGCCCGCGCGCTAATCAGGGGCGGGCCTTCGGCCGCACATCCCCTGACCCCTGAATCCCGACCCCTGACCCCTTCAGCAGTGAGCCTTAAGGCCTGGCGCGGCCCCCAAACCCGCGCCAACCCTTAAACCTTACCTATCAGGAGACACACACCATGGCATTCATCCGCGTCACCGATCTCGATCTGGCAGGCAAGCGCGTGTTCATCCGCGCCGACCTGAACGTCCCCGTCAAGGACGGCAAGGTCACCTCCGACGCCCGCATCACCGCGTCGATGCGCACCATCGAGCACTGCCTCAAAGCGGGCGCCAAGGTGATGGTCACGTCCCATCTCGGCCGTCCCACCGAGGGCGAATTCAAGGAAGAGGATTCGTTGAAGCCGGTGGTCGACGTCATCGCGCAGAAGCTCGGCAAGAACGTGCGCCTGATCCGCGAATGGACCCACGGCGGCTTCGAGGTCGCCGACGGCGAACTGGTGGTGCTGGAAAACTGCCGCGTCAACAAGGGCGAGAAAAAGAACGTCGACGACACCGCAAAGAAATATGCCGCGCTGTGCGACGTGTTCGTGATGGACGCCTTTGGCACCGCGCATCGCGCCCAGGCCTCGACCCACGGCATCGCCCGGTTCGCGCCGACTGCGGCGGCCGGTCTGCTGCTGACCGAGGAACTCGATGCGCTCGACAAGGCGCTGGCCAATCCGGCGCGGCCGATGGTCGCCATCGTCGGCGGCAGCAAGGTCTCGACCAAGCTGACCGTGCTGGAAGCGCTGGCCGAGAAATGCGAGCAGTTGGTGGTCGGCGGCGGCATCGCCAACACCTTCCTCAAGGCCACCGGCCGCAACGTCGGCAAGTCGCTGTGCGAAGACGACTTGGTGCCGACCGCCCAGGCGCTGATCGAGAAGATGAGCGCGCGCGGCGCGACCATCCCGATCGCCGTGGACGTGGTCTGCGGCAAGAAATTCGACGCGAACGAACCCGCCGTGCTGAAGGATTCTGACGACGTCGCCGACGACGACATGATTTTCGACATCGGCCCGAAGAGCGCGCAGGAGCTCGCCGACATCATCATGAAGGCCGGCACCGTGGTGTGGAACGGCCCGGTCGGCGTGTTCGAGTTCGATCAGTTCGGCGAAGGCACCAAGACCATCGCCATGGCGATCGCCAATACCAACGCGTTCACGCTGGCGGGCGGCGGCGACACCATCGCCGCGATCCAGAAATACGATATCTACGACAAGGTCAGCTACATTTCGACCGCTGGCGGCGCCTTCCTTGAATATCTCGAAGGCAAGGTGCTGCCCGCCGTGGCGATTCTGGAGGAGCGGGCGCAGTAAGGGGTTAGGGGCTAGGAGATAGGGATTAGGGGAGGTTGTGCGGGCTTCGCCCGCGCATTTGAAAATGGCGCGGCCCCGGCCGCACCTCCCCTAAATCCTAGCCCCTAGATCCTGGTCCTTGAGCCATTCCACCACACACCCATACTCCCCAAATGATCCGCAGAACCAAAATCGTCGCCACCCTCGGCCCCGCCTGTTCCGATCCCAAAATCCTCGACCGCATGATGGAAGCCGGGCTGGATGTCGTGCGCCTCAACTTTTCCCATGGGGTGGCGCAGGACCATATCGACCGCGCCGAACTGGTGCGCTCGCTGGCGCGCGCGCGTGGCCGGGCGGTCGGCGTGCTGGTCGATCTGCAGGGTCCGAAAATCCGCATCGGCAAGTTCAAGGACGGCAGGATCGAGCTGGCCAAGGGCGATACCTTCATCCTCGATGCCGCCTGTGCGCTGGGCGACCAGACCCGCGTCGGCCTCGACTACAAGGAATTGCCGAACGATGTGAAACGCGGCGTCACCCTGCTGCTGGACGACGGCCGCATCGAATTCTGGGTCGAAGAGGTCAAGGACGCGGAAATCGTCTGCAAGGTGGTGCAGGGCGGCGTGCTGTCCAACAACAAGGGCATCAACCGCAAGGGCGGCGGACTGTCGGCGGCGGCCCTGACCGAAAAGGACATCGAGGACATCAGGACCGCTGCGGCACTCAATGCGGACTACCTGGCGGTGTCGTTTCCGCGTTCCGGCGCCGACATGCGCCAGGCGCGTGAACTGCTGCGCGCCGCCGGAGGAAAAAGCCAGCTGGTCGCCAAGATCGAGCGCTCCGAGGCCATCGAACACCTGGAAGAAATCCTCGAGGCGTCCGATGCCATCATGGTGGCGCGCGGCGACCTCGGCGTGGAAGTCGGCGATGCCGCGGTGCCGGCCCTGCAGAAGCGCATGATCCGCATGGCGATCGAGCGCAACAAGGTCGTCATCACCGCGACGCAGATGATGGAGTCGATGATCTCCAGCCCGATCCCCACCCGTGCCGAAGTGTCCGACGTCGCCAATGCGGTGCTCGACGGCACCGACGCGGTGATGCTGTCGGCCGAAACGGCAGCGGGCCAGTTTCCGGTCGCGGCAGTGCAGGCGATGGATCGCGTCTGCCTGGAAGCGGAAAAGGAAGCCGAGACGGTCTTCTCCGGCGCGCGACTCGACCACAGCTTCCTGCGTCCCGACGAGGCCATCGCGATGTCGTCCGTGTTCACTTCGGTACACCTCAACATCAAGGCGATCGCCGCGCTCACCGAATCGGGGAATACCTGCCTGTGGATGAGCCGGCTGTCCACCCGGGTGCCGATCTACGCCTTGACACCGCGGGTCGAAACCCGTAGAAAAGTCACTCTTTTCCGCGGCGTCTACCCCATCAACCTGAAAACCGCCAGCAAGGAGCGCGATGTCCTGCTGGCCGAAGCCGAGGAAGAACTGCGGCGGCGCGGTGCGGTGCGCGACGGCGACCTGATCCTCTTGACCATCGGTGAACCCATCGGCCAGTCGGGCGGCACGAATACCATGAAAATCGTCCGCGTGGGCGGATCGAAAAAATCCTGATTCCGAAACCAGCTTGCTGCACATTTTTAACCTAGGAGACTGTAAATGGCCCTGATTTCCCTTCGTCAATTGCTCGACCATGCCGCCGAGAACGGCTATGGCCTGCCCGCGTTCAACGTCAACAACATGGAACAGGTGCATGCCATCATGCAGGCCGCCGCCGCCGTGGATTCCCCGGTGATCCTGCAGGGTTCCGCCGGTGCGCGTTCCTACGCCGGCGAGCCCTTCCTGCGCCACCTGATCCTGGCCGCGATCGAGATGTACCCGCAGATTCCCGTCTGCATGCACCAGGATCACGGCGCCAGCCCCTCCATTTGTTTCCGCTCCATCCAGTCCGGCTTCAGCTCGGTGATGATGGACGGTTCGCTGAAGGAAGACGGCAAGACCCCGGCTTCCTACGAATACAACGTCGAAACGACCCGCAAGGTGTCCGAACTGGCGCACGCCTGCGGCGTCTCCGTCGAAGGCGAGCTGGGCTGCCTGGGCTCGCTCGAAACCGGCAAGGCCGGCGAGGAAGACGGCCACGGCGCCGAAGGCACGCTGGACCACTCCATGCTGCTGACCGACCCCGACGAAGCCGCCGATTTCGTGACCAAGACCCACGTCGACGCCCTGGCCATCGCCATCGGCACCTCGCACGGCGCCTACAAGTTCACCCAGAAGCCCACCGGCAAGGTGCTGCGCATCGACCGCGTGAAGGAAATCCACGCCCGCATCCCCAACGTCCACCTGGTCATGCACGGCTCCTCGTCGGTGCCGGAAGACTGGCTCGCCATCATCAACAGCTACGGCGGCGACATGGGCCAGACCTACGGCGTGCCGGTCGAGGAAATCGTCGAAGGCATCAAGAACGGCGTGCGCAAGGTCAACATCGACACCGACCTGCGCATGGCCTCCACCGGCGCCATTCGCAAGCACCTGGCCGAAAACAAGGCCAACTTCGACCCGCGCAAATTCCTCAAGGAAGCGACCAAGGGCATGAGCGACATCTGCAAGGCGCGTTACGAAGCCTTCGGCGCCGCCGGCCAGGCCAGCAAGATCAAGAAGGTCTTCAACCTGGAAGAGATGCAGAAGCGCTACGACAAGGGCGAACTGGATCCGAAGGTCAACTGATCGCCGGCTTGCCGGAACCGGATGTTGAACTGAAACGGGACGCCACGGCGTCCCCAGACTGCTGACAAAGCCCCCACAAGCTGGGGGCTTTGTGTTTGAATCGTGGTCATGCTCAAACCGCCTGCCCCGCACCAGCACCGGCTGGAAATGGTCACCCTCGAAGAGCTGGTTCCGCCGGATCACCTGCTTCGTCTGATCGACCGCCACATCCCCTTCGACTTCATCCGCGACGCCACCCGGCATCTGTACTGCGCCGACAACGGCCGTCCCGCCGTCGATCCCGTACAGTTGTTCAAGATGCTCTTCATCGGCTACCTCTTCGGCATCCGTTCCGAGCGCCAGCTGGTGCGTGAGATCCAGGTCAACGTCGCCTACCGCTGGTTCCTCGGCCTGTCGCTCACCGACCGCGTCATCGACGCCTCCACCTTCTCGCAGAACCGCCGGCGCCGCTTTGCCGGCAGCGACATCGAACAGACCATCTTCGACCGCATCGTCGAGACTGCCATCGAACACGGCCTCATCGGCGGCCGCGTCTTCTACAGCGATAGCACCCACCTCAAAGCCAGCGCCAACAAGAACCGGCACGACGTCCACCGGGTTGAGCAGACCCCTGCAGCCTATCTCGCCGAACTGGAGTCCGCGATCGAGGCCGACCACGGCAAGCCGCCCCTGCCGCCAGCAAGTGGGGAGCCGCCGACCAGGGACATCAAGCTCAGCCGCACCGACGTGGACGCCGGCTACATGGTCAGGGACGGCAAGCCCACCGGCTTCTTCTACCTCGACCACCGCACCGTCGACAGCCAGCATGCGCTGATTACCGACATCCACGTCACCCCCGCCAACATTCATGACAGCGTGCCTTACCTCGACCGGCTCGACCGCATGCGGCAACGCTTCGGCTTTGACGTCGGCGCGGTCGGGCTGGATGCCGGCTATTTCACCCCGGCCATCTGCAAGGGACTCGTAGAGCGGGATATCTACGGCGTCATCGGCTACCGCCGTCCGAACCATCGCGCGGGCTATTTCTACAAACGCGACTATGTCTACGACCGGAAGCAGGATTCCTATATCTGTCCCAATGGCCAGTGTCTCCGATACCGTACGACCAACCGCCAGGGCTACCGGGAATATGCCTCGACACCAGGCCAGTGTGCCGGTTGCCCGATGAAGGGGCAATGCACGCAGAGCGCCAACGGGGTCAAGGTCGTCATTCGTCATGTGTGGGAGGACCACAAGGAAGCGGTCGACGCCCACCGTCTGACGGAGACGGGGAAACGTCTGTACAAGCGCCGCAAGGAGACGGTGGAGCGCAGCTTCGCGGATGCGAAGGAGTTGCACGGGCATCGCTATGCCCGCTTCCGCGGGGTGGCGAAGGTGCGAGCCCAGGCCTTGCTGGCCGGTGCCTGTCAGAACATGAAGAAGATGGCGCGCCTGCTGGCGCGGGCGGCGGCCCGCCTTTTATACGCCTTGCGGCCAGCCAAGACGGCGATCGGACGGTTTCAGCGCCGCCTGGGCACATTCGCAGATGAATTCATGCTTCGCTTGGCGTTTCAGCACGCCTGAATCGAATCCACAAAAACAAAACCCCGACTTCGGAAAAAGACGGGGTTTGTCAGCAGTCTGGACCCGCCGAGTGGCGGGTTTTTTATTGCCCATGCATTTCCTGTGTCCCGGACGTGTCCCGAAGGGTATTTGATCGCTTTATCGCGTGATAAAATATCAGATTACTCTAATGCTTTTATTTGATTCCGCTTCTGGAGACCTTCATGCATACCGGCACCACCCTGACCCAGTTCATCATCGAAGAACAGCGCCGCACCGCCGGCGCCACCGGTGATTTCACCTCGCTCCTGAACGACGTCGTCACCGCCTGCAAGGCGATTTCCAATGTCGTCAACAAGGGCGCGTTGCTGGGCGTGATGGGCTCGCTCGATTCCGAAAACGTGCAGGGCGAGATGCAGAAGAAGCTCGACGTCATCACCAACGACATCATGATCCGCTCCAACGAGTGGGCCGGCCACCTCGCCGGCATGGCGTCGGAAGAGATGGACGACGTCTACGCCATTCCCGGCCAGTATCCGCTCGGCAAATATCTTCTGGTCTTTGATCCGCTCGACGGCTCCAGCAACGTCGACGTCAACATCTCGGTCGGCACCATTTTCTCGATCCTCAAGGCACCGGTCGCCGGCCGCACCGCCAAGGCGGAAGATTTCCTGCAGGCCGGCACCCGGCAGGTGTGCGCGGGCTACGCAATCTACGGCTCGTCGACCATGCTGGTGCTGACCTTCGGCCACGGCACGAATGGTTTTACTTTGGATCGCGACGTCGGCGAGTTCGTGCTGACCCACCCCGCCATGAAAATCCCGGCCGAAACCCGGGAGTTCGCGATCAACGCGTCCAACATGCGTTTCTGGGAAAAGCCGGTGCAGCGCTACGTCGACGAGTGTCTGGCCGGCAAGACCGGCCCGCGCGGCAAGGATTTCAACATGCGCTGGGTCGCCTCGATGGTCGCCGAAGTGCACCGCATCCTCACCCGCGGCGGCATCTTCATGTACCCCAAGGACACCAAGGACCCCGCCAAGGCCGGCAAGCTGCGCCTGCTGTACGAGGCCAACCCGATGGCCTTCATCGTCGAACAGGCGGGCGGTGCCGCCACCACGGGCCGCGAGCGTATCCTCGATCTGAACCCGGAAGATCTGCATCAGCGTGTGCCGGTGATCCTGGGTTCCAGAGTCGAAGTGGATACCGTGACCGGCTACCACCACGAGCAAGCGGCCTGAGCCCGTGCCTCGCGGCAGGCCTCAGGCCGCTGCCCGGCGCAAGCCTGCCCGCATCAGCTTGACGCATTCGTCCGGTGGCAGGGGCCGGCTGAACAGATAGCCCTGCGCCTGATCGCAATGATGAGTCCGCAGATACGCCAGTTGCGCATCGGTCTCGACGCCTTCCGCGACCACGGTCAGGCCGAGGCTGCCGGCCAGCGCGATGATGGTGCGCACGATGGCGGTGTCATTCTCGTCGCCGGGAATATCGCGGATGAACGAACGGTCGATCTTCAGGCAATGGATGGGAAAGCTCTTCAGATAGCTCAGTGAGGAATAACCCGTGCCGAAATCGTCCACCGCGATGCGCAGCCCCAGCCGCTCCAGTTCGGTCAGCACGGTCGCGGCAACCGCCCGGTTGTCCATGATCGACGACTCGGTGATCTCCAGTTCCAGATCGCTCGCCGCCAGCCCGGTATCGCGCAGGGCGGCACTGACTTCTTCCGCCAGATCCTTCTGGCGAAACTGGCGCGCCGACAGGTTGACCGCCATGGTGCCGACGGGCAGGCCCGCGTCCTGCCAGACGCGCATTTGGCGGCAGGCCTCGCGCACCACCCAGTCGCCGATCGGCAGGATGAGGCCGGTATGTTCGGCCACCGGGATGAACTCTTCGGGGTTGACCATGCCCAGTTCCGCCGACTGCCAGCGCAGCAGCGCCTCCCACCCCATCAGGCTGCCCGTCCGGATTTCCAGCTTGGGCTGGTAGTGCAGCGTCAGCTCCTTGCGTTCGAGCGCCTGCTTGAGGCGCGCTTCCAGCAGCACACGGCGCTGGATTTCTTCGGACAGATCATGGCTGAACACCCGCAAGCAGTTCCGGCCGGCCGCTTTGGCGCGATGCAGGGCCAGGTCGGCATAGCGCATCAGGACGCTGGCCGACTCACCGTCGGCCGGATAACTGACGATGCCGATGCTGACGCCGATCCCCAGACGATCGCTGCCGATATCGAATTCCCGCCCCATGGCGTCCAGCAGGGTCTGCCCGACCTGCCTCGCCTGTTCGGAGGTGGTGCGCGCCAGCAGGATCATGAATTCGTCGCCGCTGAAACGGGCCAGAAAAGCCGGGGCGGGTAGCGTTGCCCGGATACGCCCCGCCACCGCCACCAGCAGCAGGTCGCCGTATTCGTGGCCCAGCGTGTCGTTCACGTTCTGGAAATGGTCGAGATCCAGCAGCATCACGGTACAGGGTTCTGTCTCATCGCCGGAACGAATGGACTGGTTGAGCCGCTCGCTGAACGCGGTCCGGTTCGGCAATCCGGTCAGGTCGTCATGCGTGAGCATATGGCGCATCTGGCGGAACGGCCGGCTCACCGCTTCGGCATAGATCGCGCGATAGAGAAAATAATAGGCAAACACCTTGTAGGTATGCCCCAGCAGGCTGGCCGTGCTGCTCACCTGCACATAGACGACGAAGAAGAGCTCGGCCGCCGCCATCAGCAGCAAGGCCAGCATCAGGCTCTCGAAATCGCAGTGGGTGATCAGCCGGCGGCGCAGGTACAGCAGGACGGCAATCGCGAGGTACAGGCCGAACACGCCCCATTCGAGCGCTATCTTGAGCGGGGTCAAACCCTCGCCCATGACATACATGGCGGGAATGGCCTGGGGCGATGCCAACAGCCCCCAGGACACGCCCCCCAACAGAAGCAGAACGGCCACCCAGGCATAGCGGCTGGCCGGAACCTGCGTGACGGGCGTTTCCGGAAGCAGCACATACGCCAGCAGCCCGATCCCGGCGGCCAGCCGGCCGCACAGCCAGAAAAGAATGGCTTTGTGGGGGGAATTCGGGCTGACCAGGTCCGGCATGCCCAGATAGGACAGAAAATGCAGGGTGTCGAACAACGCCACCGCGAGGAACGCGCAGCCCAATGCCACGGAGCGGGTCGAGCGCAAGGTTTCCTGGGCGCCATGGCCGGTAAAGAAAACCAGCGCCGCCACCACGACGGCAAAGATTTCCATCACCGAATGGAACGCCAGGAAAACGGGGGGCGAGAGCGTCAGCTGATTGGCTGGAAAGGTCTGCCACAGCAGCAGGGGGATGCTGGCGGACAGCAGCAGTATGCCGGCAAGGCGGTGGGTGTCCTGTGCTGGCAAGCTCATTGAAGCAGGTTGTTCTCTCTGGGGTGGAGGGCCGCGCTTTTAGGGCCTGTTAACACTATTTTCAGGTCTGCGTTGCTGCGAGAAAGCGATGGATGCAAGGCGCGTCGCGCCGGCAAGGGTCGTTCCCTTGCCAAGCGGCGCAACGCCGCAGACGCGCTTTCTCGCAGCAACCCGGAGGGGCGGGCCCATTCGGGCGCATCCCTTTGTCGCAGCCCGCTTGCTGTGCCCGCACAGCGGCACGGTCTGCTTCGCGGGCTGCATCCCGAATCGGCCTCGCCGCAGACCTGAAAATAGTGTTAACAGGCCCTAATTGTCTGACCGATCAAAGTATTCCGGTTTTGCCGGCCCCGGTCAACGTTTTGCTGCGCGCCCGGCAGACGAAACGATAAAACATGGCGTGGCCGAAGTCGCGCCGACCACGGCGAACCCCTGCGAGCGCACGGATATATTTCAGGCATGAAGGGTTATGGCCGCTATAGTTGGAAGACAAGCCGAAAAAGTGGTGGCCTGATTTGAGGCAGATTACAATGGGAAGGCAATCATGGATACCGTCAATCTCACCCACAATTTCCTGATCGCCATGCCAGGTATGGTCGATCCCAATTTCAACGGCACGTTGACCTATATCTGCGACCACAGCACCCAGGGCGCCCTGGGCGTGGTGGTCAATCGTCCGATCGATCTCGAACTGTCGGCCCTGTTCGAGCAAATCGGATTGTCGCTGCCGGAACGCCTGCATCATGACATCGTGTATTTCGGCGGGCCGGTGCAGACCGAACGTGGATTCGTGCTGCACACACCGCCGCTCACCTTCAGTTCCACCCTCACTGTCAATGACGTCGTCAGCCTGACCACGTCGAAGGACGTGCTGGAAGCCGTGAGCCAGGGCGCCGGACCGGAAAAATTCATGGTATCTCTGGGCTATGCGGGCTGGTCTGCAGGCCAGCTGGAGGACGAGATCATGCAGAATGCGTGGCTGTCGGTGGCCGCCGACCCGCAGGTGATTTTCGACCTGGCACCCGAGGAACGTCTGCCTGCCGCGATGAAACTGCTGGGGATCGATTTCGCCAGCCTGTCCGAAGAAGCCGGACACGCTTGAACCCGGAGCATACCCACGGCACGGTGCTGGCCCTCGACCTCGGCCTCAAGCGTACCGGCGTGGCCACGGGGGATTTGTCGATCGGCATTGCGCACCCGCTCACGGTCATTCAGGCCGACTCGACCGAAGCCCGGCTCGCCGCGCTCGCCGGACTCGTCGCTGAATGGCAGCCGGTGCTGCTGGTGCTGGGCCTGCCCGCTCATGCCGACGGCAGCGAACATGACATGACGCGGGTAGCCAGAAACTTCGCCCGTAAACTAGAATCCCGCTTCACCCTCCCGGTTTTTCTGGTGGACGAACGCCATACCAGCACGGCGGCAGAATCCGAGTTGCATGCACGCGGCATCCACGGCAGGAAAAACAAGGCGCTGACGGATGCCGTCGCCGCCCAACTCATACTGCAAGGGTTTTTTGATGCACGCCTCACTGCCTGACGCCAACACCCTGATCGTGCAACTCGCCGACGTCATCGCGCCGGCGCTCACGCCCGATACGCTGATCGTGGGCATCCACACCGGCGGCGTATGGGTAGCCGAGCGCCTGCATGCATTGCTGTCATGCAGCCAGCCGCTCGGCACGCTCGACATCTCGTTTTACCGCGACGACTTCTCGCGCATCGGCCTGCATCCGCAGGTCAAGCCGTCCAATCTGCCTTTCGATCTGGAAGATCGCGCCATCCTGCTGGTCGACGACGTGCTGCACAGCGGCCGCACGGTGCGCGCGGCGATGAACGAGCTGTTCGACTACGGCCGCCCCGCCTCGATCCGGCTGGCCGTGCTGGTCGACCGCGGCGGCCACGAACTGCCGATCCGCCCCGATTTCGCGGGCCTGTCCATCACCGTTCCCGACCACCGGAACATCAATCTTTCCCGCCTCGACGACGGCCATCTGACGCTTACGCTTGCATGAACCCACAACTCAGCCAGGATGGCAGGCTGCGCCACCTGCTCACCCTCGACGGCCTGCCGCGCGCCATCATCACGCAAATCCTCGACACCGCCGAATCCTTCATGGACGTCGGCGAACGCGAGGTGAAAAAAGTCCCGCTGCTGCGCGGCAAAAGCATCTTCAATCTGTTCTTCGAGCCGTCGACACGCACCCGCACGACCTTCGAGATCGCCGCCAAACGCCTCTCCGCGGACGTGGTCAACCTCAACATCGCGACCTCCAGCCAGACCAAGGGCGAGGCGATTCTCGACACCGTCGACAATCTTTCCGCCATGCACGCCGACATGTTCGTCGTGCGCCACGCACAATCCGGGGCGGCGCACTTCATCGCACAGCATGTGGCGCCGCATATCTCGGTGGTGAACGCGGGCGACGGCCGCCATGCGCATCCCACCCAGGGCTTGCTCGACATGTTCACCATCCGCCGCTTCAAGGGCGAGTTCCACAATCTGACCGTGGCGATCGTCGGCGACGTGCTGCATTCGCGCGTGGCGCGCTCGCAGATCCACGCGCTGACCACGCTGGGCGTGCCTGAAGTCCGCGTCATCGGCCCGAAAACCCTGCTCCCCACCGGGGTCGAGCAGATGGGCGTCAGGGTGTTCCACGACATGGAAGCAGGACTTGCCGGATGCGACGTGGTCATCATGTTGCGCCTGCAGAACGAGCGCATGAAAGGCGCGCGATTGCCCAGTTCGCAGGAATACTTCAAATTCTTCGGGCTGACGCCGGAAAAGCTTGCGCTCGCCCGGCCGGATGCCATCGTGATGCATCCCGGCCCGATGAACCGCGGCGTCGAGATCGCGTCCGAAGTGGCCGACGGCCCGCAGTCGGTCATCCTGCCGCAGGTGACCTACGGCATCGCGGTGCGCATGGCGGTGATGGCCATGCTGGCGGGGACGGGGAACGCATGAATATTCATATCAGGAACGGGCGCGTCATCGACCCGATGAACGAACGCGACGAAATGACCGACGTGTTCGTGACCGCGGGCAGAATCGCCGCCATCGGACAGATGCCTGCCGGCTTCCAGGCCAGCCATACGATCGACGCCACCGGCCTCGTCGTCTGCCCCGGTCTGGTCGATTTGTCGGTGCGCCTGCGTGAACCCGGTTTCGAGTACCGGGCCACACTCGAATCGGAAATGCTGGCGGCTGCTGCAGGCGGCGTGACCTCGCTCGCCTGTCCACCCGATACCGACCCGCCACTGGATGAACCGGGCCTGGTGGAAATGCTCAAGTTCCGCGCCCGCAATCTTCCCGGGCCGCGCGTCTATCCGATCGGCGCCATGACGCAGAAGCTTGAAGGACAGATGCTCACCGAAATGGCCGAACTGACCGAAGCCGGTTGCCGCGCCTTCACCCAGGCCGATGCGCCGATGACCGACACGCTGGTTTTGCTGCGCGCCATGGAATACGCCGCCACGTTCGGCTTCAGCCTGTGGTTGCGGCCGCAGGACGCGACGCTGGCGCGCGGCGGCGTCGCGCACGATGGCGCGGTGGCGACGCGACTCGGCCTCCAGGGGATTCCGGCGCTGGCCGAAACCGTGGCGCTGGCGACCATCCTGCAACTGGCCCGCGAAACCGGCGCACGTATCCATCTTGCCCGCCTGTCGACGCGTGAGGGCATTGCCATGGTCCGGGCGGCCAAGGCGCAAGGACTCGCCGTCACCTGCGATGTAGCCTGCGCCCATGTACACCTGTCGGAGAACGACCTCATCGGTTTCGATTCGCATCTGCATCTGGTGCCGCCGCTCAGAAGCCTGCGCGACCGCGATGCCATCCGCGAAGCCTTGCGCGATGGCTCCATCGACGCGCTGTGCTCCGACCACACCCCGGTCGACGAGGACGTCAAGCTGGTGCCCTTCGGCGAATCGACGCCGGGCGCCTCGGGGGTCGAACTGCTGCTTCCGCTGACCTTGAAATGGGCGCGTGACATGGGTGTGCCCCTGCTGCGGGCGATCGACCTGATTTCCTGGAAACCGGCACAGATCCTGGGCATCCCCGGCGGAAACCTGTCGATCGGCAGTGCCGCCGATCTGTGCATATTCGACGAATCCGCCGAATGGATCGTCACCCCCAAAATCCTGTCCAGCCAGGGCGACAACACGCCTTTCCTCGATCATCCGATGCAGGGCCGGGTCCGCTACACCGTGATCGACGGTCATATCGATTTTGAATCGCCCGGCTAGGCGCGACGCCCGGCATGGGGGATAAGCATTCCGCCCTGCGGGGCGCCGCCATCCTGTCGCCGCTTCTGAGCCTGCTTGCGGGCGCGGCGGCCGTCGCCGGCTTCGCGCCATTCGGATTCTGGCTTCTGCCCATACTGAGCCTGACCGTGCTGTTCGCGCAGTGGTCGCGCACGCCGTCCCGGCAGGCCGGCTTTGTGACCGGGCTGGCCTGGGGGCTGGGGTTTTTTCTCACCGGCGTGAGCTGGGTCTTTGTCAGCCTGTGGGTCTATGGCGGCATGCCCATGTGGCTGGCCGGACTCGCCACCTTGTTGTTCTGCGCATTCCTCGCGCTGTTCCCGGCGACGGTCGGCGCACTGCAGGCACGGTGGCGCCACGCCCCTGCGTCGAGAATCGTGCTGCTGCTGCCGCTTGCCTGGGGCGTGTCGGAATGGATACGTGGCTGGATTTTCACCGGTTTTCCCTGGCTGGTTGCGGGTTACTCGCAAATTCCCGATGGTCCGTTGGCCGGCTATGCCCCGCTCGTCGGCGTGTACGGCATTTCGTTTCTGCTGGCACTGATGGCAGGTCTGCTGGCATGGGGCATGACACCGCGCACGTCGCGGGCGTCGCGTATCTGGGCGGCGGTAGCGATCGTGACGCTCGGAGTCGGCGGTCAGGCCTTGCGCGGCATTCAATGGACCACCCCTGACGGGGCACCGACTTCCGTCGCGCTGCTGCAGGGCAACATCCCGCAGGACATGAAGTGGCAACCCGAGAAAACCCTCGCCACACTGGACCACTACGCACGCATGGCCGCCGCCTCACCCGCGCGCCTGATCGTCCTGCCGGAAACGGCGCTGCCGCTGTTCGAGTCCGCACTCCCCGACGCCTATCGCAAGGGTCTGATCGCCCTCGGCCGCCGCAACGGCGGTGACGTGCTGGCTGGCCTGCCGACCGGCTCGCTGGACGGCGCCTACTACAACAGCGTCGCCAGTTTCGGCAGTGCGCCCAGCCAGCGTTACAGCAAGGTGCATCTGGTGCCGTTCGGCGAATACATCCCGCTGAAAAAAATATGGGGCTGGGTCATCGAAGTCCTGCACATCCCGCTCTCCGATTTCGCGCGCGGCGCGATCGACCAGCGCCCGCTCGCCATCGGTGGCCAGCGCGTCGCCGCCGACATCTGCTACGAGGACGCGTTCGGCGAAGAAATCATCCGCCAGCTGCCGCAAGCGAGCGTACTGGTCAACGTCAGCAATCTGGCCTGGTTCGGCGATTCGCTGGCGCCCTGGCAGCACACGCAGATGTCGCAGGCGCGCGCACTGGAAACGGGGCGCATGATGCTGCGTGCGACCAATACCGGCCTGACCGCGATCATCGATGTGAACGGCCAGGTCCTGGCCAGCCTGCCGCTCTTCACTGCCGGCAGCCTCAGCGGCGAGATTCAGGGGTATGCCGGCAGTACGCCGTATGTGCGCTGGGGCAATACGCCAGTACTGGCGCTGTGGGGGCTATTGGGCGTCATCCTGCTGGCAGCCGCGTTCAGGCGGCCCTGATTCGCGTGGCGTTGCGCCCTCCCCGCTTGGCTTCCAGCAGTGCCGCGTCGGCGCGTGCCAACGCCTCATTTTCCTCGCGGTCGGCACGGCTGAATTCCGACATGCCGCCACTCCAGGACAGCTTCTGCGTCACCCCCGGAATGAGCTCCACACTCTCCGGCATCTTGTCGCGCAGACGCTCGGCCAGTTCCTGTGCACGGTCGAGCGGAGTGTAGGGAAACACCACGCAGAACTCATCGCCGCCCAAGCGGGCGATGAAATCGCTGTTGCGCAGACACGACTTCAACGCGTTGCCGAACTTGATGATGAGCTGGTCGCCCGCCTCGTGGCCGAAGGTGTCGTTGACCTGCTTGAAGTTGTCGATGTCGAGAATCAGCAGGCTGTGGGTCCAGCCGTCCTTCAGCGTGGCGAACAGTTCCTTTTGCTTTTCGTCGAAGCTGCGCCGGTTGTTGACCTGCGACAGGTGATCGATCCGCGCCTGCGACGAGACTTCCTTCTGCCGTCCCAGCATGACCTTGCCAAGCTTCAGCATGGTCTCGAGCGGCATCTGAAATTCCGACAGGCTGACCGGATAATCGGCACGCAAACGCTGCTGGCGCAGATCGTTGGTGAATTTCACCAGCGTGCGCAGGTTGTCGGCCACCCGGTTGCGTATGGCCAGAATGGTGGCTGCCACCAGGATGGCGATGATCAGGCTGGCCACCAGCCAGCCCAGCAGATACGGGGCGATGCTCTCAATGATCGGCGTGGCCGGGCGCCAGACGGCAATCTGCCAGGGCGTGCCCGCCAGCGCAATCAGGGTCGGATGGGTATTCCGCTTGATCGCCTGGTTGCCGCGTCGCATCAGCACCATGCTGGCATCGCCGCTGCCGCCTTGCTGCAATTCGGCATAGGCGGCAGCGTCCGGCAAGGGCAAGGTGTCGAACAGCGCCTGCAGTTGCGGCACGCTCTGCTCGACGATGACGTACCCGAGCCGTTTCCCGTCGCTCCCGGTCACGGGATGCGACAGGGACAGGTTGAACGTGGCGGTGGCCCCGCTACCGCCGTGTCCGGCACGGGTCAACAGCCGCCGGGTATCCCCCGGCAGGAAACCGGGCAGTAACTGACGCTGACCTTCCGTCACAAATAGTACGGTTGCATCCTGATTCAGCGCCTGCAGATTGGCCGCCTGCGCCTGGCACACGTCCGGCGACGCGCTGGTAAAACACGCCAGCGTCTGCGGGTGCGCGGCAATCCGCGCGGCGCTGCGCTTCATGGCATCGGCGAGAAACTCTATCTGCGTCGCCATCACCGGTTTGCCCAGTTCCTCCGGTACCAGTTGCGCCTGGGTCCGCATCAGATACATCGCGGACGTCACGAGCCCGGCCAACAGCAGCAGGGCTGCAGCCAGGATCAGACCAAATCGCGATATGGACGTATGGGGCATGACGACGCCGGGCGGCTCTCCAACCTCTTGGTATGTGTTTATCCGCAATGACGGACCGTCTGCTTCGGGCAGCCCGTCGACATGGCCTCCATGCAGCAAATTCCATGCCCCGGCGTGCACGCGCCCGACCGGTCGTCCTGCCGGGTGCGCCCAGGCGCCCAATGTAAAAAACCCCGACAAACTACTGCCGCCCCGTACTGCCGAAGCCGCCCTCCCCGCGCTGGCTGTCGGCAAACGCCTCCACGATATTGAATTCTGCCTGCATCACCGGCACGATCACCAGTTGCGCCAAACGCTCCATCGGCGTCAGTTCGAACCTCTGCTGTCCTCTGTTCCACACAGAGACCATGAGCTGGCCTTGATAATCCGAATCGATCAACCCCACCAGATTGCCCAGCACGATGCCGTGTTTGTGGCCGAGGCCGGAGCGCGGCAGGATCAGCGCAGCATAGCCGGGGTCGGCCAGATGGATGGCAAGCCCGGTGGGGATCAGCCGGGTTTCTCCGGGGGCAAGCATGATCGGGGCATCGATGCAGGCGCGCAGATCGAGCCCGGCGGAACCCGGCGTGGCGTAATGCGGCAGCTGATCGCGCAGGCGAGCGTCGAGAATCTTCACATCCATCTTCATATTCGTCGGAATTTCGTCAGTTGAGCAGGGCGGCAAGGTGACGGATCAGGCGGCGCGCCTGGGTAAGTTTGTCGGCGCGCGGCAGCGGGTGCCGGCCCCGATCGTCGAACAGCACCAGTTCGGCGCTGTCCTGTCCCAGCGTGTCCTGCGCCAGGTTGCCGACCAGCAGCGGCAGCTTTTTGCGGAGGCGCTTGCTTTCGGCATGCTCGGCCAGCCGCTCGGTCTCGGCGGCGAAGCCCACGCAAAACGGAGCGCCGGGCAAGGCGGCGACCTCGGTCAGGATGTCGGGGTTGGGAACCAGGTTCAGCGTCAGGACTGCGTCATTTTTCTTGATCTTCTGTGTGGCCACAGCGTCCACCCGGTAATCGGCCACCGCCGCCACGGCGATGAATACGTCGCTCGGCAACTCGCGCAGCACCGCGTCGCGCATCTCGGCGGCGCTCTGTACGTCGATACGGCGCACGCCAGCCGGGGCATGGAGACAGGACGGCCCCGACACCAGACACACGGCGGCGCCCGCCTCGGCGGCCGCCTGCGCGACGGCATAGCCCATCTTGCCAGAACTCCGGTTGGTCAGCCCGCGCACCGGATCGATGGCCTCGAAGGTGGGGCCGGCAGTGACCAACACGCGTTTGCCCGCCAGCGGGCCGGCCCCCAGCAGGCCAGGCAAAGCCGCGAGAATGTCGGCCGGCTCCAGCATCCGCCCCAGGCCAATTTCGCCGCAGGCCTGTTCGCCCGCGGCCGGCCCCAGCACGCTCACGCCGTCCGCACGCAACTGCTCCAGATTGCGCCGGGTCGGCGCGGCCGCCCACATTTCGCGGTTCATTGCCGGCGCCACCGCAAGCCCGCAGGTGCGGGCGAGGCACAGGGTCGACAGCAGGTCGTCGGCGCGGCCCTGCGCAAGTCTGGCCAGGAAATCAGCGGAAGCCGGCGCCACCAGCAGCAGGTCGGCATCGCGCGACAGGTGGATGTGTTCCATACCGTCGCCGCTCGCCGCATCCCACAAGGAAGCCAGCACGGGCTTGCCAGACAGCGCCTGAAACGTCAACGGGGTCACGAATTGCTGCGCGGCAACGGTCATCACGACCCTCACCTCGGCACCGGCTCTGATCAGCAGGCGGCACAACTCGGCCGCCTTGTAAGCGGCGATCCCGCCGGTCACGCCCAGAATGATTTTTTTGCCTGCCAGCGACACGGATTCGATTCCTGACGCACTTTCAATAAATAATGGCGGCATTCTACGGGAGGGGAAGGGTCATGGCGATTCGAGACTGGCCGGAAGACGCGCGCCCACGGGAGAAACTCCTGAAACGGGGCGCCGTGGCCCTGACCGATGCCGAACTGGTCGCGGTGTTCCTGCGCACAGGCGTCATCGGCAAAAGCGCGGTCGATCTCGGACGTGAGCTGATCGAGCGTTTTGGCAGCCTGGGAGGGCTGTGCCGTGCCGATAAAAAAACCGCCTGCGAAGCGCCCGGCGTCGGCGAAGCCAAATACGCACTGCTGCAGGCGGTGATGGAAATGGCGCGCCGCACCCTGGCCGAAGACATGCAGAAGGGCGACGCCCTCGCCTCCCCCGCCGCCGTGCGCGACTATCTGCGGCTGCTCTTGCGCGGCAAGGAATACGAAGTGTTCTGCTGCGTGTTTCTCGACGCGCAAAACCGCGTGATCGCGGTGGAAGAACTGTTTCGCGGCACGCTGACGCAGACCAGCGTCTACCCGCGCGAGATCATCAAGCGCGCACTGGCGCATAACGCCGCCGCGCTGATTCTGGCGCACAACCATCCCAGCGGGGTGGCCGAACCGAGCCAGGCCGACCGCAGCCTCACCCGCCAGCTGGCGGACGCGCTGGCGCTGGTGGACATCCGCGTGCTCGACCACTTCATCGTCGCCGGCGCGTCTTCGCTTTCGTTCATGGAAGCGGGGCATCTCTGAGCCCGGCAAAGCTTGCCTCGCGGCGGCGAGCTGTGGTATAAATCGCGGTTCTCGGGCTGACCCTTTCGTTAGCCCTCACCGGTTAACCCTCAATTTCTGGAGCAGCAGCATGGCTCGCGTATGTGTCGTGACGGGCAAGAGGCCCATGGTCGGAAACAACGTTTCCCACGCCAACAATAAAACCAAGCGTCGTTTCCTGCCCAACCTGCAATACCGCCGGTTCTGGGTCGAAAGCGAAAATCGCTGGGTCCGTCTGCGTCTGTCCAATGCGGCGCTCCGCACCATCGACAAGAACGGCATCGAATCCGTCCTGGCCGACCTGCGCGCCCGCGGCGAAGCCGTCTAAGGAGAACGTTCATGGCCAAAGGCGGACGCGAAAAAATCAAGCTGGAGTCCACTGCGGGCACCGGCCACTTCTACACCACCACCAAAAACAAGAAGACCATGCCCGAGAAGATGGAGATCAGCAAATTCGATCCCAAGGCTCGCAAGCATGTGATGTACAAGGAAACCAAGCTGAAATAAGCTTCGGCGTTTCTGCAGTCAACACCGCCTTGCCGGCAAGCGTTACGCCGGCAATCGCACCATCCTGAGCGTATCGACCGCATTTCCGCTACCCGCCGAATCCGACAACACGACCGCCCGGTCGCCGGATCGCGCGAGGGCGTGCGCAGATAGCCACCGCGCCGCGCCGGCGAGACACGCCGGCAGCTCAAGTCCGGATGCCTCATGCAGCGGCGAGACGCCCCATACCAGCGCGAGGCTTCGATACAGGCGCTCCGAATCCGTGAGGGCGATGACCGTCGCCTGCGGCCTGAATCGCGCAATGGCAGCGACGGGCGCAAGGCTGCGCGCGAGGACGATGATGGCGCGCGCATCCAGTTGCTGTGCGAGCTGGCAGGCAGCGAGGCCGACCGCCTCGTCCGCCGTCACGCTCCCGCGCGACGCCAGACGGTCCCGCGCCATCGACGCCACGTATTCGGTCTCGGTTGCCGCGAGCACGCGCCGCAGCATGTGTACCGCCGCGACCGGATTCCTGCCCACCGCGCTCTCTGCCGACAGCATGACCGCATCGGTTCCATCGAGTACGGCATTGGCGATATCGGTCACCTCGGCCCGCGTCGGATGTTCGTGCTCGACCATCGACTCGAGCATCTGGGTCGCCGTGACGACCGGGCGGGCGCTGGCATTCGCGGCAGCGATAATGCGTTTTTGCACCAGTGGAATCTCCGCAAGATCGGTCTCCACCCCCAGATCGCCGCGCGCCACCATCACCGCGTCCGCGGACGCGACGATCGAATCGAGATCCGTCAGTGCGTGGCGCGTTTCGATCTTCGCCATCAAGAGCGGTTGACGGCCGGCCGGGAGCGATGCGCGCACCCGTGCCAGATCGTCGGCCGTCTGCACGAACGAAACGCCGATCCAGTCGACGTCTTCAGCCGCCGCAAACCCCAGATGCCTGCGATCGTCCGCGGTGGGAACGAGCACGGGCAGGCGCGATTCGGGCACATTGATTCCCGAGCCCGTGCGCAGCGTGCCGCCGATCGCGACGTCGCAATCGACTCGGCCAGCGGCGACGGCGCGCACCCGAAGCTCGATCGAACCGTCCGCCAGGAACACGGTTTCACCGGGACGCAGCGCATCCAGCAATTCGCGGTGGCGCACCGGGAGCGTCCCGGCATCGTGCGGCGCGTCCGCCAGCGCGACCTGCGCCCCTTCGATCAGCCGGTACGCGCCGCCCTGCAGGGCACCAATCCGGAACTTGGGGCCCGGCAGGTCGGCCAGGATCGCGACCGGCCGCGCCATCTGGCCGGCCAGTTCGCGCACCTGTCGAATCCGGCGCGCATGGCCGGCGTGGTCGCCGTGCGACAGGTTGATGCGGGCGACGTCCATGCCTGCGGCAATCATCCGCTGCAACACGTCCGGCGTATCGGTGGCCGGCCCCAAGGTGCAGACGATTTTCGTACGCTGCCAGGTGTGGTCTGTCATGGGCATTGCGCCATCTTGTCAGGCGACCGCCATCGAGACTGCAGCAAGCGGTTGCACGCAATAAAAACCCGCCGGTTGGCGGGCCTTCAGCAGGGACTTCGCGGCGGCTCGGATCCAGTCACGCAAGTGGATGCGGCTCCCTCCTCGCAACCGGTCAGGCATAGCTGCGCAGGCGCACCGAGAAGTCCTTCAGCGACTGGATGCCGCTGTCCTCGGCGTGCTTGCACCAGGCCTGCAACTGGCCAAGCAATTGTTCGCGGCTGGCAGTGGAGCGGCCCCAGATGGCGGCCAGTTCCTGCCGCATCCGGTAGACCGTTTGCAGCCGTTCGCTCTTGCCGAGCAAGGTGTCGAGCTCGGCCTGGTCGGCCGCTGCCAGTTCGGCGGGTTCCTTGTGCAGCCAGCGGCGGAAGCTGTCGAAATTCCAGTTCTGTGGCAGGGTCGTATTCGCCTTCAGCTTGACGATCTCGGCCTTGCTGTCCGCACGCACGCTCTTCACGAAGCGCGCCATCACGTCATAACGGTGGGTGATGATGGCCTGCAGGGTGTCCAGGTCGCACAGCGGCTTGGCGGGCAGCCATTTCACGGTCGGCGCCACCTTGCGGATGGTGGCCAGACCGGTGTAGGACATCAGCTTGATGTAGAGCCAGCCGATGTCGAACTCGTACCACTTGTTCGACAGTCGCGCCGAGGTGCCGTAGGCGTGGTGATTGTTGTGCAGTTCCTCGCCGCCGATGAGGACGCCCCAGGGCACGATATTGGTGCTGGCGTCCTCGCTGGAGAAATTGCGGTAACCCCAGTAATGCCCGATCCCATTGATGATGCCGGCGGCCGTCACCGGAATCCAGGCCATCTGCACCGCCCAGATGGTCAGGCCGATGGGCCCGAACAGGGCAAGATCGATCGCCATCATCAGCATGATGCCCTTGGCCGAATGGCGGCTGTAAACGTTGCGCTCCATCCAGTCGTCGGGCGTGCCATGGCCGTATTTTTCCAGCGTTCCGGCTACTTTGGCTTCAGCACGGTACAACTCGGAGCCTTCCCAGAAGACTTTCTTGATGCCGCGCGTCTGCGGGCTGTGCGGATCCTCTTCGGTTTCGCATTTGGCGTGGTGCTTGCGGTGAATGGCGACCCATTCCTTGGTGACCATGCCGGTGGTCAGCCAGAGCCAGAAGCGGAAGAAATGACTGACGACGGGATGCAGATCGACGGCGCGATGCGCCTGCGAACGATGCAGGAAAATGGTGACGGCGGCGATGGTAATGTGCGTCAGGGCCAAGGCCACCAGCACATACCCCCACCAGGGTAAATCCAACACGCCTGATTGCATGGTTTGTCGTTCCAGAAAAAGACAAAAATGTTTTGCAAACTATCGCAAAACCCCATAAATATCAAGGATTATTATTGTTGGCCGGCGATGGCCGCGCCTGGTGCACCACCCGTTGCGGGAAAGGAATTTCGATGCCGGCGGCCTTGAAACGCCGCCAGATCGCCCAGTTGATATCGGAACGCAGATTATTCTGTCCCTCGCTCGGGTCGCGTACCCATACAGCCAGTTCCAGCAGGATGCCATTGTCGGTAAATTCCTTCAGCAACACCTTGGGCGGACTGTCCGGCTCATCGTGCACGATCCGGAGGTGGCTGTTCGCCGCCTCCAGCATCAAGGCCACGGCCTGCTCCAGATCGGTATCGTAGGACACCTGCACCGGCAACGCGATCCGCGCACTGGGCCTGGACAGCGAATGATTGACGACCGTCTGGGTGATCAGCGTCTCGTTGGGAATGATGGTTCCGGTCCCGTCGAGCGCCCGCAACAGCGTGTAGCGCGTATTGATCTGGCTGACCTGGCCATATTTGCCATCGACCGTCACCAGATCGCCGATACGCACCGAACGGTCGAGCAGGATGATGAAGCCCGAGATGTAGTTGCTGGCCACCTTTTGCAGGCCGAAGCCGATCCCCACGCCGAGCGCCCCGCCGAACACCGACAATACCGTGAGATCGATCCCCACCGCCGGCAAGGCCACCAGCACGGCCAGAATCAGCAGCACGGTGCGGGCGGCTTTGGACAAGGCCATGCGCAGCGACAGGTTCATCTGCGTGATGCCCATCAAGTACTTTTCGGTGAAGCGCGCCAGGGTGAGCGCAACGATGAGCGCCGCCACGATGACCGCCGCGGCCTGGAACAGTAGCCACAGCGAGAAACGGTGAGTGCCCGACTGGAACGAAAGCGCTTCCATGGCCGCATGGATGCGCGGCAGCAGGCCGGTGATGTGCAGCGCAAACGCCCCCCAGATCAGCCAGGCGGCCGTGCGCTCCCACAACTTGAGCGATTCGCGCGGATTGAGCGCATAACGCAGCGCATAGATCACCAGCCGCACGCCCGCCAGCGCCAGCAGCAGGGGCACGGCCAGATTCAGCAGGTGCGCAGGGGCCAGCCAGTGATGAGTCAGGTCGCGCCCGAGCAGCAGCGCCAGCAGCATGAAGAACGGAAACCCGACCCGGCGCAAGCCGGCATGCCAGACGGTATCGGTCTTCGCGAGAAAAGGGGCGATCAGGCGCATCGCGCCCCAGGCAACGAGGGCGCACACCACCAGTACGCCCGCTTGCCACAGCAGATCGACGTCCCTGCTGTCGTTGATCAGGCGTGTCAGCAGGTTGTCAAAGGGAATGGGCTGATCCAAGGACGTCGCAGGGGAATACGGTGAGCCGGATTATAGCGGCCCGCGCCTCATCCAAGTGGACGCCCAATGGGGCGCCCGCCTCCGCTCAGAAGCTGTGGGTGAACTGCGCCGACAGGATATCGACGGCGCCTTCGTAAGTCCCTGTCAAAGTGATGGGGGGAGCCGTACCTTCGGTCTTGTTGATGCGCACATCCCGGATAAAGAGGTGAGCGTAGCCAAAGTCGAGCGTGCTCCGCTCGGACACGCGATACTGCCCGCCGAACGCGATCCAGGTGCGGTCGCCGTCGGGAATACGCGCCGTGCGGTAGGCATTGGACACGGGCGTCTGGTCGTACGCCACGCCGCCGCGCAAGGTGATCCTGTCGTTGAGGTGGTAATTGGCGCCCAGCGAATAACGATAGGTATCGTCCCAGTTTTCGATGGTGGTCGAGACGGGGCCGCCGCTGGCGTTCACGATCCTCAGGGCATCGAAATCGCTCCAGCCGGTCCAGGTAACGTCGGCCAGCAAATCCCAGCGTGTGCCGAGCTTGTGGAACAGGCTCAGCGAGGCGCTATCCGGCAAGGTCAAATCGGCATGGATCGGGTTCACCACCGTAACGCCATTCACCTTGAAACTGCCCTTCAGTGTGTAGTCCACCTCGGAACGGTACGAAAAACCTACACGCGTCGCGTCATTCAATTGCCACAACGCGCCAAGATTGAAGCCCCAGCCATAATCATCGCCTTTGACCGTCCCGACCGGCGGGGGAATCGCCGCTCCTGTCGCGCTGCTAAGTGTCGCCTCCGCATACTGGATGTTCAGCCCGGCGCCCAGCGAGAACGATTCGCTCGCCTTCCAGGCGATCGAGGGATTGAGGTTGACCGTTTTCAGTTCGGACTTGATTGCCTGGGTGCGCCCTTTCCAGGTGCTGTCGTATTCGGTCTTCAGGCCGAACGGCGCATTCACCCCGATGCCGAGATGCACATCGGGCGTCAGCCGGAAGGCGAAATAGGCATTGGGCACGAAGGCAAGATCGCCGGCATCACCGCCGTTGCCGCCGCCGAGAACCGCAGGACTGACGGTTCCGCTGAATTTGGTCTGCGGCTTGATGAGATGCCCGGCGAGTACAAGCTGCTGGTCGGGCAGCAGCGTCATCCCCGCCGGATTGAAAAATATCGTGCTGGCATCCTGCGCACTGGCGGCCTGACCGGCATAGGCGTTGCCCAGGCCGCTGGCGTTCTGTTCGACCAGGGCAAAGCCGGCCGTCTGGCCCGGGCCGGCGAATCCGGCCAGTGCCAGGCCGAGCATCAGTTGTGTACGAGAAAACGAAGGCATGAAGGATCTCCCTGATCGGTTTGATGTGGTCAGCGTGTGAAATCGGCGTACATGGCCTCGACCGCTGCGCGATAACGGTCGAGCACCTGGTTGCGTTTGATTTTGAGAGTGGGGGTCAGGAGGCCGTCCTCCAGCGTCCACGGACTGAGTTCCGGGTGCAGCCGGCGAATCTGGGCATAGCCCGGAAAGTGCCTGAGGTGATGCGCCACGCGATGAGTCAGCGCCTTCATCACCCGGGAGTCGCGCAGGGCGTCGGGGTGACGGGGATCGACATTGAGATGCGCGGCAAATTCCTGCCAGTGCTCCTCATTCAGTACAGTCAGCGCGGCCAGATAAGGCCTGCCTTCGCCGACGACCATCACCTGTTCGAACAGCGGGTCGAGCAGGATGGCGGATTCCATGTCGGTCGGCGGCACTTTCTCGCCGTTGTTCAGCACGATGATGTCCTTGATGCGCCCGGTGATGTGGTAGTGCCCCCAGGCATCCATCGTGACCTGATCGCCGCTATGCAGCCAGCCCTCGCTGTCGATCATGGCGCGGGTGGCGGCCTCGTCCTGCCAGTAGCCGCGCATGACGCAGCGGCTGCGCGTGAGCAGTTCGTCGTTGTCGCCGATCTTCACCTCGATGCCGGGCAATGGCGGGCCGATGCTGGAAGGGATGTTGGATTCCGGGCGGTTGACGCATACCACCGGGCTGGCTTCGGTCAGTCCGTACCCCTGGATGATCGGCACGCCGAGGCCGATGAACATGCGCGCGATTTCCGGCGAGAGCGCGGCGCCTCCCGAAATCGCCAGCTTCAGCCGGCCGCCCAGTTTGTCCGTGACGTTGCGCGCCACCTTGCGGTCGAGCATGGGCCATAGCCAGAGGGACGGAGTCCAGCGTGCCCGCCCCTGGGCATGCTCGAAGCGACGCCAGCCGACCCGCACCGCCAGCTTGAATATCGGTCGCGCCAGCCGGTTCTTTTTCTTCAGACTGTCCTGGATACGTCCATAGACACGCTCGTAGATGCGCGGCACCGAAATCAGCACGGTGGGGCGAATGTCCTGCAGATCCTGCCCCAGCTGCGCGATGGAGCGTGCATAGACCACCTCGGCGCCCATCAGCATCGGCAGGTAATATCCCCCGGTGCGCTCGAGCGTGTGCGACATGGGCAGAAAGGACAGAAACACCTCGTGCGGCTCGAAATCGGCGCATTGCGAGGAATAGAACGCGTTCCACAACAGATTGTCGTGCGTCAGCATCGCGCCCTTGGGACGCCCGGTGGTGCCCGATGTATAGACGACGCTGGCCAGCAGGTCGGCGCTGGGAGGGTGTTCGGGTACCGGCGTGCCGACCGCGGCAGCCAGCCAGTCGGCTGCCGCGACGACATGCGCGCGCGCGTTCGCCGGGCCGTTTTCCGCTGCGGTCAGGCTGACGATGCGCTGCAGCGTCGTGGCCGATCCCGCGATCTCGGCCAGCTTCCTGTGCTGGAACCTGCCCTCGACCAGCAGCAGTCTGGCGCCGCAGTGATTGAGGATGTAGGCGGCGCTCTCCGGGCGGTCGTCGAGATATAAAGGCACCGTGACCAGACCGAGCCCCAGCGCGGCCTGGTCGAAAATCACCCATTCGACGCTGTTTTTCAGCATCACCGCCACACGGTCGCCGGGCGCCAGTTCCTCCTTCACCAGTGCGGCCTGCCAGCGGGCCACTTCAGCCGCCACGTCGGCCCAGCTGAAACTCAGCCAGGTATCGCGCGCCTCGTCAAACTGGCGGTAGGCCACCCGGTCCGGCGTCGCCGCGACCCGCGCCTGGAACAAGCCGCACAACGTGCCGAGCGTATCGGGATGGAAGGATGTGGCGGCCATGTCAGAGGGATCGAACCAGCCAGGGAAAACGCAGCATTGATAGCGGCAAAATCCGGGCGGGTCAAGCCGCGGCCTTGACCAGAACGGCCGCGAAAAAGCCATCCGTTCCGTGCACGGCGGGCGACAGCTTCAGCATGGCGCCGGTATCGAGGTCGATCTTGTGCTGCGCCAGCAGTTCATTGGCCGGCAGCAGGGCAAATCCGCCTTCCGCCAGCAGCGCCTCGACGATGGCCTCGTTTTCCTCCGGCAACAGGCTGCACGTGGCGTACACCAGCCGCCCGCCGGGTTTCAGCAGCTTCGCCGCCGCGCGCAGGATGGCCGCCTGTTTCCGCGTCAGCTCCGCCACGCTCTCGGGCGACTGGCGGAACTTCAGGTCGGGATTGCGGCGCAGGGTCCCCAGACCGGAACACGGCGCGTCGACCAGCACGCGGTCGAGCTTGCCTGCCAGCCGCTTCACCCGCGTGTCGTTTTCCGAAGTAATCCGCTGCGGCATCACGTTGGACAGCCCCGAGCGCGCCAGCCGCGGCTTCAGGTTGGCGAGCCGCTTTTCGGCCACGTCGAACGCATACAGCCGGCCGGTCGAGGCCATCATCGCGCCGATGGCGAGCGTCTTGCCGCCGGCGCCGGCGCAGAAATCGCAGACCATTTCGCCGCGCCGCGCGCCCAGCAGCAGGGCCAGCAGCTGGCTGCCCTCGTCCTGCACTTCCAGACTGCCGTCGAGAAACAATGCATGCCGATTGATCGCCGGATGATCCTTGAAGCGGAGGCCCCAAGGCGAATACGGCGTCGCCTCGACCGCCAATCCTTCCCCGCGCAGTTGCGTCAGCACGGCATCGCGGCCGGCCTTGTGCGCGTTGACCCGCACGTCGAGCGGCGCCGGCTGCTGCAGGGCGCGGCCGAGCGCGAGGATGTCGGCGTCGCTCATCGACGCGCGCAGTGTTCCGACCACCCAGTCGGGCAGTTCCGCGCTCACCGCAAGCGGCAGGTCGTCCGTTTTAACGTTGCGGATGTGGTCGATCAGTTCAGGCCTGGCGAATTTTTCCAGCATTGCGCCGCTCATCCCGCGCGCCTTGATCAGCCAGGCGATGATCAGGGTGCGTGGATTGGCCGCCGGCACCACCCCCGACAGATAGCGGTAGCGCCGCAGCACGCCGAACACGGCCTCGGCCACGAAGGCGCGGTCATGCGAGCCGAGCTTCTTGTGCTCGCGAAAAAACGCCGACAGCACGGCATCGGCCGGGCGCTTGAAATCCAGCACCAGATCGAGCGCCTGGGTGGCAAGTTGCAATAACGGCGGGGTCAGTTCCATCAGGGGGCGGCAGGCGGGTTGGCAGGCGGCAGGGACTTCCCTGCCGGCGATTTACTCGTCTTCGCCGAGTTCGGGGTCCCATCCCATTCCGCGCGCGCGTTCCGTGGCCATGCGGTAGAGGGCTTCGTGGCGTTCGCGCAGGTCGGACGGCAGGCGGCTGGGCAGGTTGCCGTACTGGTCCCACTCGGCCTCGATCTTGTCGGCCAATGTCTGCATCTGCCCCAACTGCCAGCCGGCGCAATCCTCGCTTTCAGGGAGCAAGCCGAACAGCCAGCCATCCAGCACGACGCGCGCCAGCATGGTCATGCCGTGCTTGTCGTGGTAGAACCCGGCGTAGGTCATTTTGGTATTCATGGTGTGCGATCTCTGTCGTTCTGATTGCGTCGTAGGGGAACGCGCGGCCCCACTGTGCAGGAGGCCGGGCGCGGGAATGGTCGAGGCTCAAGCGCTGACGATCGGATGACCGACAAGGATACCTCACAACCCCCTCAATCCGGATGCGCCTGCCCCAGCCATTCGCGCCAGATCCCGACCGATACCGCGAGCAGCGCGGGCCCCAGGAACAGTCCGATCAGGCCGAAGGCATGGACGCCGCCCAGCACGCCCAGAAAAACCAGCAGGAAAGGAATCCGGGTCGGGCCACTGATGACGATTGGCCGGATCAGGTTGTCAACCCAGCTCACCACCAGCGCGCCCCACAGGAACAGACCCAGCGCAGCGCCGGTCTCGCCGTTCGCCAGGAGCGCCAGGGAGAGCCCGATCCACACCACCGGGCCGACGAAGGGAATCAGCGATATCAGCGCGGTGATCGCCCCCCACAGTGCGGGGGCGTCGATCCCGGCGACCCAGTAGCCCAGCCCGGCAAGCGCGCCCTGCGCCAGCGCGGTGAGCACGATGCCGAACACCACGGCCCGCACCGTGACGCCGACCGTCTGGATGTAGCCGCGCGCCGCCTCCCCCAGCCAGCGCGTGGCCACGCCGCGAAACTGCGCCAGCACGCTGACGCCGTGGCGGTACAGGAAGAACAGCGCAAACACCGCGAGGCCGAATTTCGCCACATTGCGGCCGACGCCGCCAGCCAGCGATTTCAACGCGCCCGTATTGGTCAGGTCCAGCGCCGCCAACTGCGCATGCACCCACGCCGGATCGGCCTGGACGCGCTGGTACTGTTCGGCCAGCCACACCCCGCCCGGCCAGCCGCGCACCTCGGCGGGCAAGGGCGGAAGCCCGTGAAGGGCAAACTGCCTGAGCGTCGTCGAAGCCGCCACCACATCGCCCGCCACGGCAAACATCACCCATATCAGCGGCAGCAACAGCATCGCCGTCACCCCCAGCGTCATCAGCAGCGCGGCGAGGCTGTCGCGCCCCGGCATCCGGCGGCATACCCACTGGTGGAGCGGCCAGGTCACGTACGCAAGGATCCCCGCCCAGGCCAGGGCAGCGAGAAAGGGTGACAGCACCCAGAGGGTCAGCCCGAATATCGAGACCAGGAATGCAAATCCCACGATCCGTCGAGCCAGGGGGGAGTCGGTATGAGTCGGCATGGTTGCAAGGGTACTTCAGTGTGCCCCGACGCCGGAAGTTGGCAACCGACGGCGCAGGCATCCCCCCGTTCGTTGACCGGCCTCAGCCCGGGGCGGCCTGCTTTCGCGTCACCCACAGGCTGGCCAGCATGAAACTGGCGATGATGAGGCCGACAATGCCAAGCGAGAGGCCTGTCGGGATTTTATAGATATCCACAATCAGCATCTTGGCGCCCACGAACACCAGCACCATGGCCAGGCCATATTTAAGCAGATGAAAACGGTCCGCCACGCCGGCCAGCATGAAATACATCGCGCGCAATCCCAGGATGGCGAAGATGTTGGAAGTGAACACGATGAAAGGATCAGTGGTGATGGCAAATATCGCGGGAATCGAATCGACCGCGAAAATCACGTCGGACAACTCGACCATGACCAGCACGAGGAACAACGGAGTGAACAGGCGCACGCCGTTTTCCCGCACCCAGAATTTCTCGCCGCGGTAATCCGCCGTCAGCCGCACATGCCGCTTGATCCAGTTGAGCAATGGATTCTTGCCCAGATCAGGCTCGGCTTCAGCGAACACAAGCATTTTAATCCCGGTGACGACCAGGAAAATACCGAACAGATAGAGCACCCAGTGAAATTCCCGCACCAGCCAGGCGCCCGCCAGGATCATGACGGCGCGCATCGCAATCGCGCCGACCACGCCGTAGATCAGCACGCGCCGCTGGAATTCGGCCGGCACGGCGAAGAAGCCGAAGATCATCAGGAAGACGAAGATATTGTCGACCGCGAGCGATTTCTCGATCAGATAGCCCGTCAGGAACTCCATCGTCCGGGCGTCGGCCACCTCGTGGCCGTGCGTACTCTTGAGATACCACCACAGGCCGAGGCTGAACAGCATGGCGAGTGACACCCACACGGCCGACCACGCTGCCGCCTCCCTGAAGCCGACCTTGTGCGCCTTGTTGCCCCCGGCGAGGAACAGGTCGACGGCCAGCATCAGCAGCACGAAGCCAACGAATGCCGCCCACATCCAGGGCTCGCCGACAGACAAGGCAGCGTCCACGGTCAGCCTCGATTACTGCACCGCGCGCAGGGCAGCGATGCGCGCTTCCAGCGGCGGGTGCGTCATGAACAGGCGTTTCCAGCCTTGCGGGGTGCCGCCGGCGATGCCGAAGGCGGCCATCTTGTCCGGCAACGGCTGCGGGTGAAGGCTGCCCAAACGCTCCAGCGCGGCGATCATGGCACCGCGTCCGGCCAGACTGGCGCCCCCGCGGTCGGCGCGGAATTCGCGCTGGCGCGAGAACCACATGACGATGATGGACGCCAGAATGCCCAGCACCAGTTCGGCCACGATCATGGTGACGAAAAACGCAGGGCCATGGCCTTCCTCGTTCTTGAACACGACGCGATCGACGGTATGGCCGATCACGCGCGACAGGAACATCACGAAAGTATTGACCACGCCCTGGATCAGTGCCAGCGTCACCATGTCGCCGTTGGCGACGTGCGCAATCTCGTGCCCCAGCACCGCCTCGGCCTCTTCACGCGTCATTTGCCGCAACAGGCCCGAGGACACGGCCACCAGCGAACTGTTCCGGGTCATGCCGGTGGCGAAGGCATTGACGTCGGGCGCATCGTAGATGCCGACTTCAGGCATCCCGATTCCGGCATCCGCCGAATATTTGCGAATGGTTTCCATGAGCCAGAACTCGGTCGAGTTCGACGGCGTTTCGATCACCCGCACCCCCATCGATTTCTTCGCCATCCACTTGGAAATCGCCAGCGAAATGAATGAGCCGCCAAAACCCATCACGGCGGCGAAGATCAGCAGCGAACCCAGATTCAGTCCGTTCGCGGTGAGATAGGGCTCGACGCCCAGGATGCGCATGGTGAACGACAGCACCAGCACGATCGCCAGGTTGGTGGCGAGGAACAAGACAATGCGTTTCATGTGTTCTCCTTGATTTCGCAGGCGTGAAATGGCGTGTCGCCACGCCCTGATCCCGTCCGCTCGGACCGGGGCCATTACACGATGCAGATATGAAGAATACAGACCGGATAAGAACAATAAAATTCGATTTTTATAATGCTATTGTTCGTTTTTACCGAATAATTTTGCCGCCATGCTCAATTACCGACACCTCTACTACTTCCGTACCGTCGCCAAGGCGGGTGCGCTCAACCGGGCGGCCGAGAAGCTGCATCTGACGCCGCAGACGCTGTCCGGACAGCTCAGCGCGTTCGAGGAACGCCTGGGCGTGGCGCTGTTCCGGCGCAACGGGCGGCGGCTGGAACTGACCGACGCCGGCCGCACCGCGCTGGTCTATGCCGATGACATTTTCCAGATTGGCGCCGAACTGGAGGATGCCCTGCAAAACCGTCTCGCGCCCCGCGCCCATCCGTTCCGGGTGGGAATCGCCGAGGTGGTTCCCAAGGCGATCGCCTATCAATTGCTGGCGCCTGCGCTGGCGCTGGCCGAACCGGTCAAGCTGGTGTGCCTCGAAGACCGGCTGGAACAGCTCGCCGCCGAACTCTCCATCCACCGGCTCGACATGGTGCTGGCCGATCGCCCCCTTCCCGCCACGATGGACATCAAGGGCTACAGCCATCCGCTGGGTGAATGCGGCATCGCTTTTCTGGCGGCGCGAACCATCGGCAGCGCGCTGGAAACGGACTTTCCAGCCAGCCTGCAGGGCGCTCCACTGCTGATTCCGGGCGAGGACAGCGCGCTGCGCGTGCCGCTGTTGCGCTGGCTCGAGCGTAAAGGCATTCAGCCCGTCATCGTCGGCGAATTCGACGACAGCGCCCTGATGAGCGCCTTCGGCCAGGCGGGGGCCGGCGTGTTCCCGGTGCCGCTCACGACCGCACGGGATGTGATGCGGCAATACGAGGTCATCGAACTGGGGCGGACACTGGAGATACGCGAGCGCTTCTTTGCCATTTCGGTGGAGCGACGCCTGAGGCATCCGGCCGTGCTGGCGGTCAGCGAGGCCGCACGACAGCGTTTCCAGTTGCCGGATGGGGGCTGATCACGCTGCAGTCTGCCTGGCCGGCAGGACGTCGAGCCAGCGTAGTGCCTCGGCCGGGTTCATGATGCGGAAATACGGCATGCAGTGGCGCCGCAAGCTGAGTAGCGCACGATCCTTGCTGACCAGTCCCTGCGCAGGGGCTGCCGCGGCCAGCTCGATGAATTTCTGATCGTCGGGATCGCTGCAACGCGGCAGGCGGCCCCATGCGGGTTTCGATCCACGGTGGACAGGACCGCCTTCGCGGGGCGGGTCTGCGGCCGCGACCGCCCGCCGGGGCCAGGCCAGGGATTGATAGCGATCGAACAACACGGCCTGCCGCGCCACGTCCAGCCCGAATGCCGGATACGCCAGCACGCGCCGCCACTCGTCGAGCGTGGCGTTCGATACGACACAACGCGCGCGACCGGATTCGATCGCGTGCCGCAAGGGCCGGGCAGGCGCATCGTCGAAGTGCAACAGGTCAAGCACCACGTTGGTGTCGAGCACCAGCAAGGCTGCGCCATCCAGCGCCGCGTCCCTACTCAATACCGGTATGCTCGGCGACGAATTCGCGCACCCATTGCTCGGGATGGGCGCTGGAGAAGCGCCCGACGATTTCGCCCCCGACAAACAGCAATACGGTGGGGAAACCACGCAAGGCATAACGCCCGGCCAGCTTCATGTTGTCGCCTTCGTCGACCTCGACCTTGGCCATGTGGATCTTGCCGTCGTAATGCGCGATGACGCGCTCGAGTACCGGCGTCAGCGCCCGGCAAGGCGGACACCAGTCGGCCCAGAAATCGACCAGGATGGGCAGCGTATGCGAAGCCTGGATCACGTCGTGTTCAAAGTGCTCCAGGTGGGTATCGAAAATCAGGTCTGGCGCGCGGGTGTGTGAGGCAGGGGAGAGGGCGTTCATGGTCATGACGGTTCGAAATATTCTCCCATTTTACTTCATTTAGCGCGCACGTTTCCCCGCAGGGCACGATATTCCCCTTATACATCAATGGTCTTATGCAAAAAATACTTCACCAATCGGGGGCAGGACTGCTACCGTTACGCCATGGAAGAACGTTTCTATCGTGAACAGGAAATCGCGCGCTTACCGGCTTTTCTTCCCGCCGCCACCTACAACCTTGCGCATACGCTGCTGGCGCGGGCAGGCAACTGCCTGTTCGTCCCGGTCCGCAGTCTGCAGTACATGGCGGTACTCGATGCGGAGGAGTTCATTTTCGTCGACAGCCAGAACAAGGCCTGGGTCGAACTGGCCTGGCAGCACTTCCGCCCCCAGGCGCGCGCATCACTGGACGAACGGGTGCCGTTCGAGGTGGTGCATTACCTTCCGGCGGCGGCGGAAACCATGAAGCGCCTGTCAGGAGAATTCCATCACGCCCTGCTGCAACTCGCGGCACGTCAAAAGCCCGACACGCCTGCCACCGTCACCCTGCTGCAGCCCGGATCGCGCAAGCCTCACGGCGGCACGTCGCACTGACGTGATCGCGGCGGCTGCGCGCCAGCGTCGCGGCCTGCGTGTCGAAACGCCCGATGCACGCAGCATGGAACCTTCATAAATAAGGCCCCGCATTCCCCTTCCTCATCTTGCGCAGGAAGGACTTCTCGAAGGCGATAGAGCATGCGTCATCCCGGCCTAATGCTTTAAAATATCGCCACCATGCAAAAATCACTGTCCAAGTTCGCGCTCGTCTGTCCCCTCTGGGTTTACAAGTTGTTTCCTTTCCTGCGCTGGTGGCCTTCGGTCAACGCCAGCACCACCCGCGACGATGCAATGGCGGGACTGACCGGTGCCCTGATCGTGTTGCCCCAGGGCGTGGCCTTCGCCACCATCGCCGGCATGCCGCCCGAATACGGCCTGTACGCGGCGATGATGCCGGCCGTCATCGGCGCGCTGTTCGGCTCGTCGTGGCATCTCGTATCCGGACCCACCACCGCCATTTCGATCGCCGTGTTTGCGTCGGTCAGCCCGTTTGCCCAACCCGGCTCGCCTGAATTCATCAGCCTGGTGCTGACCCTGACCTTCATGACCGGGGTGTTCGAACTCATTCTGGGTCTGGCGCGCATGGGGGTGCTGGTCAATTTCATTTCCCATACGGTCGTGATCGGCTTTACCGCCGGCGCCGCCCTGCTCATCGCTGGCAGCCAGATCAAGAACTTTTTCGGGCTGGGCATTCCGCGCGGTACGCCCTTCTTCGAAATCCTGTCCCTGTTCGTTCAGCACATCAAGGACATCAATCCCTTCGTCACGGCGGTCTCCGTCATCACGCTCGTCTCAGGCATTCTGGTCAAGCGCTATTTCTCCAGATTCCCTTACATGATTGCCGCCATGCTGGTCGGCAGCGTTGCCGCGCTGATTCTGAACATGCGCTATGGGGTGGACGTCACCCACATCAAAACGGTTGGGGCGCTGCCGGCCGGACTGCCGCCGCTGTCGTCGCCGGATTTCTCCTTTAACGCGCTGCACCAGATGCTGTTTCCCGCGCTGATCATCACCATGCTGGCCTTGACGGAGGCGGTCTCCATTTCGCGCGCCGTCGCCACGAAATCCGGTCAGCACATCGACGGCAACCAGGAATTCATCGGCCAGGGCCTCTCCAACGTGGTCGGCAGCTTCTTTTCCAGCTACGCGGCCAGCGGCTCGTTCAACCGCAGCGGCGTCAACTACGCCGCCGGCGCGCGCACTCCGCTGGCGGCCGTGTTCGCCTCGGTGTTCCTGCTGATCATTCTGTTGCTGGTTGCGCCGCTGGCCGCCTATCTTCCGGATGCGGCGATGGCCGGGATCCTGTTCCTGGTCGCCTGGAGCCTGATCGACTTCCACCACATCGGCTTGCTGCCCAAGATCAGCCGGCAGGAAACAATCGTTCTGTGGGTGACGCTCATCGGCACGCTGGTCGATCTGGAAAAAGGCATCTTCTTCGGTATTGCCCTGTCGCTGGCGTTCTATCTGTATCGCACTTCGCGCCCCACGCTTGAATCCGTACTGCCCGACGCCGACCCGGCAAGCTATCACTTCACGCCCCTCGACGGCAGGCCGGAATGCCCGCAGGTCAAAATGCTGCGTATCAACGGCTCGATCTTCTTTGGTGCCGTCGCCCATCTGCAGCAGCAACTGCAGGAAATCGAGGAAGCGGAGCCGGAACGCAAGCATCTGATCATCATGGCCAGCGGCATCAATTTCATCGACCTGGCCGGCGCCGAATTCCTGGCCGAGACCGCGCGCCACCGGCGGAAAATAGGCGGCTCCCTGTCGTTCTACCGGATGAAAGGCAACCTGATCGAGACGCTGAAACGGGGTCATTTCATGGAGGATGTCGGGGAGGAGAACCTGATCCCCGTCCAGGCCCGCCCCAGCGAAGTCATTTACCCCAAGCTCGATAATGAGGTGTGCCGCAAGTGTTTGATCCGCGCCTTCCCGAGTTGCCAGCAGGCCCTGCCCAATGGCGAAATGCGCCGGGAATAATCCGCCATCCCTCCGTGGCCGGCAACGGAATTCAAACCGGGCGGAAGCGCAGCACCGCGCGAGTGCCCTGTCCTTCCTCGCTGTCCAGCGCAACAGACCAGCCGTAGCGGTCGCAGATCTTCCTGGCGAGCGACAGTCCGATCCCCGCGCCTTCGCTGTGCGTGCCTTTGTAAAACCGCTTGAACACCTCGTCGAGCGCGGCGCGCGGAATACCCAGCCCGGTATCGGTAACGCTCAGCGCCTGCTCGTTCAGGCAAATCCGGACGTGGCCCCGCTCGGTATAGGTGAAACTGTTACGAATCAGATTGGCGACGACGATAGCCAGCAGGTTGCCGTCGGCGACAATCCGCGGCCGGGCAAGAATTTCCAGGCTGACGTCGACCGGACGCTTGCCCAGCAGATGCTGGTGCTTCTCGATCGACTCCTCGATCAGCGCGACCACATCGACCGGCTCTCGCCGCTCGTCGTCCCGTTCACGCGCCATGGCCAGTAACGCAGTGGATAAATCGGCCATATCGGCCGCGCCGCGCTCGATGCGTTCCAGACGCTGGCGGTCCTTGTGCGGCCGGCTTCCGTCGGCCAGCAGGACTTCGGCGGCGCCGCGAATCACCGCAATCGGCGTGCGCAGCTCGTGCGAGACGTCGGCCGTAAAAGCCCGTTCCCGGTCGATGAAATCCGCCAGGCGATTCAGCGCCTGTTCAAAGGCCTGTGCCAACTCGCCCACTTCGTCGTGCGAAAAATCCTTGCCCAGCGGCTCCGGATGCGAATCCGGCCGCACGGCGCGCACCCGCCGCGCCAGCTCCTTCACGGGTTCGATCACCCGTTCGGCCAGCCACAGCGCCAGACCGCCGGAAAGCAGGGTCATCAGGACCACAAACACCGTCAGGTAAAGCACCAGACTGGTCTGTTTTTGCCGGAAGAGCGTTTCGTTGTAGAGCAGAAAATAGCGGCTGCCGCCGCGCTCCGCAATCGCCACCCGGTAAAAAACCCCCTGCAGACGGGTCTCGTGCAGTCCCGGCGGCCATTCGGCAATCGGGGCGGGCGGAATGGGCTCGCCCGTACGCGCGGGCAGCACGTAGCCCAGCAGGGTGGCCGTGGCCGGAGGCGGCGAATTCGGGTTGCGGCTGCGGCGCGACAGATAGTCCTGGATTTCCGCTTTCAGCGTTTCATCGATCAGGCGCTCGCCCGCATCGCGCACCCCGATATACAGCCCGATCGCCGTCACCAGACTGATGACGCCGCCGAGGGCCGCGAAGGCGGTGGCCACCCGGAAACGCAGACTGCGGCTAATGCGCACCGGGCGGGGCAATCCGGTAGCCGATGCCGCGCAGGGTGTGGAGGAGCGGCGGTTCGCCGGCGCCATCCACGGCTGCCCGCACGGTATGCATGTGCGAACGCAGGGCGTCGGAATCTGGCGGCGCATCGGCCCACACGGCACGCTCCAGCGCTTCCCGCTTGATCGCTCCGGGCGAAGCGCGCATCAGGGCTTCCAGCAACTTGAAAGGGATCGGTGGCAGGCTGATCGGGCGGTCGCCGCGGTGAATCCGGATCAGGGCAGGATCGAGCGTGAGGTCGCCCACCTGCAGCACGCTTGCAGTCATCCCGCTCGTCGAACGTCGCACCAGCGCCTTCAGGCGGGCCTCCAGTTCGCGCAGGGCAAACGGCTTCAGCACATAGTCGTCGGCGCCGTACTCCAGACCGGCCACGCGGTCGTCCAGCGCATCGCGTGCGGTCAGCATGAGCACCGGCGTGCTGCGCCTGGCCTCCTCACGGAATTTCCGGCACAGCGTCAACCCGTCCATGCCGGGCAGGACGATGTCCAGCACGATGGCATCGTAATTTTTGGTGGTGGCCAGATGCAGACCGGCGATGCCGTCTCCCGCCGCCTCGGCGACATGGCCTTTGGCCTCGAGAAAATCACAGACATTGGCCGCCAGATCGGGGTTGTCCTCGATGACCAGGATATGCAGGGAGACGCCGGAGTCCATCACGTCGCTGGGCGATACGTCAGAAAGTGCTCAGTTTACGCCGTGCAATGTTAAGATAACGTCAAAATTCAATTCCCGCTTGACCGGGGCTTTGCGTTTTCGTCGGTTTTCATTTCAAATCTCACCGGGGGCAGGAAACATGGCCGTCAATCTAGCCACTCTCGGCAAGGCGCTGGTGTGGGGCGTCTTGACCGTTGGTCTGTATCTGTTCCTGTTCGTGTATGCCGACACATTCGAACATCTGGCGCATACCACGCTGGATACCTGTCTGGTGCAGCAGGGCGGCGGCACCGCGTATTTCCACAAGGCCACACCCGATCTATGCGCCGCGCAAAACGGATCGTTCATCGAGGGTACCTGGTGGCTCGTGTTCGCGCCGATCGCCCTGGCCTTCGCCCTGTCCTACACGCACGGACTCTTCACCGGCCTGTTCTGGGACGTCATCGGCCTCAAGGCCAAAAAATAAGCCCCACACATGGAACACGGCATGGAACTGATCAGCTTCATTGAAATTACCCCCTTCACCGCGATCCTGCTCATTCTGGTCGGCTTCGTCGGCGGCATGGTGTCCGGCTTCATCGGTTCGGGCGGCGCCTTCGTGCTGACGCCGGCGATGATGACCCTGGGCGCGCCCGGCATCGTCGCCGTGGCGTCAAACATGTGCCACAAGTTTCCCAAGGCGCTGGTCGGCGCGGTCAAGCGCAACAAGTACGGCCAGGTCGATATCAAGCTGGGGCTGGTGCTGGGTCTGTTCGCCGAAGGCGGCGTGCTGTTCGGCAAACACGTCATGACCAGCATCAAGCATGCCTTCGGGGCGGTCGGCACCGATCTCTACGTCTCGGCAATGTTCGTCGTGACGCTGGCGATTGTCGGCGGCTTCGTGCTCAAGGACTACAGGAAGCTGAAAGCGCTGGACGATGCCGGCGACGGCAGCGAGCAGGCCCCGCCGATCACGCCGCTGGCGCGCTGGGTGCAGTCGGTGCGGATCCCGGGCACGATGATTTACTCCAAGGGCGCCCAGGCCGAGCTCTCGATCCTGTTCCTCATCCCCATCGGCTTCGCCACCGGCTTCCTGGCCTCTGCCATTGCCGTGGGCGGCTTCATCGGCGTGCCCGCGATGATCTACATACTCGGCCTGCCGGCGATCATGGCGTCCGCCACCGAGCTCGTCATCGCGTTCATCATGGGTCTCGGCGGCACGATTTTTTATGGCCTCGAAGGCGCGGTGGACATCCGTCTGGCCATGCTGATCCTGCTCGGCTCGCTGTTCGGCATCCAGGTCGGCGCCATCGGCACCACCTATGTCAAGGACTACCAGGTCAAGTTCACCATGGCCGTGATCATGCTGACCGTGCTGTTCTCGCGTTTTTTCTATATTCCCGGCTACCTCGGCAAGCTCGGGATGATCGAGCCCCTGTCCGAGTCCACCGAGCGGATTCTCAAATGGATCGGCGACGGCGTGCTAGCGCTGGCGCTGATCGTCGGCGCCTGGACCGTGCTGGCGGCCCTGTACAAAGGGATCCATGAACACCGGCGACAGCATGCGGTGCACACCGCCCAGGTCGGGGTGACCGAGTAAGTCCCCTGCCCGGCGGCGGCCGGGCGTGATGGTATGATTCGGGAGTCAGCCGGACACGGCTCCCGGCTCTTGAGTTCACCCATCCTGGTATCCCATCATGATTCGCAGAAACCCCTCCGGCCATTTGCCCGTCGTGCACGACACAGCTTTCGTCGATCCCACCGCGATCCTGTGCGGCAAGGTCATCATCGAAGAAAACGTGTTCATCGGACCTTATGCGGTGATCCGTGCCGACGAGGTCGACGACAACGGTGAAATGGAAGCCATCGTCATCGGCGCCCATTCCAACATCCAGGACGGCGTGGTCATCCACTGCAAGGCAGGCGGCGGCGTGAACATCGGGCGCGGCACCTCGATCGCGCACCGTTCCATCGTGCACGGCCCCTGTACCGTGGGCGACAGCGTATTCGTCGGTTTCAACACCGTGCTGTTCAACTGCGTGGTCGGCAGTCATTCCGTCATCCGCCACAACTCCGTGGTGGAGGGCTGCGAGGTTCCGCACAGTTTCTACATTCCCTCCACCGCCAACATCCACAGCGACGCCGACCTGGCGACGATCGAGCGGGTGACGCCCGACGCGGCTGACTTTTCCGAAAGCGTGGCGCAGGCCAACCACGAACTGGTCAAGGGCTACAAGCGCATCCGCAACGAGTTCTGACCGGGCCGCTCACGCCACGCGCATCATTCCTCGCCGCGTGGCGCCGCTGCAGTCAGCCAATTGGGCAGCACCCGCCCATCCGCATTCTCGATAATGTATTGACGGATCAAACGCCGTACGACCTGGGACGGCGTCAGGTCATGCTGAAAGCAGATTTCTTCGAAAAGCTTCTTTTTCCGGGGATCGATCAGAACGGTGAGCCGGGCGGTACGGTTTTCCATGGTGGCCATGACAACGTGACATGTTAATCAGATTGGAATTGTAGTTGATTTGATTTATCAATAGAATTGAATCCCGCTTGATTCCACGCATTCCGCGCGTGCCCACGATGTCGCACTTGGCATACCTTGACGCTCATGTCCTGGATTTGGCCTGGGCCGGGGTGGTGTACTGGTTGGCGCTTGGCTTGTCGGCACTACTGATGCGGCGCTCGCACGGCCGGCTCATCCGTCTTGTCTTTCCTTGCGGCGCCCTCGGTGCACTGTTCATCGCCGTGATCGGCGTGACCGGGCTGTTTTTACCGGCCTCCGCCATGGTGCTGCCCATCGGCCTGCCTGATCTGCCTTTCCATCTCAGGCTGGACGCCTTATCCGCGTTCTTCATGACCTTGCTGGGTGCCGCGGCATTCGGCATCACGGTCCATGCCGCCAGCTATTTCCGGGGCATGGCGGCAGGCCCGCTCGCCCTGCTCGCGCTCTGGTACCACCTGTTCCTGGCCAGCATGACCGCCGTGCTGCTGGCCGACGATGCCTATGCCTTCATGGTGGCCTGGGAAATGATGGCGCTATCATCCTATTTTCTCGTCACCACCGACCACAGGGTGCCCGAGATCCGGCGCGCCGGCTTCCTCTATCTGTTGATCGCGCACATCGGCGCGCTGGCGCTGCTACTGGCTTTCGGCGTTTTGCAGGGGGGCCATGGAGACTATACCTTCGACGCCATGCGGCACGCCGGGAGAACGCCGTTCTGGGCCTCGGCCGCCTATCTGCTGGCGTTGTTCGGCTTTGGCGCCAAGGCAGGTCTGGTGCCGCTCCATGTGTGGCTGCCGGAAGCCCATCCCGCTGCGCCCTCGCCCGTGTCGGCGCTGATGTCGGGCGTGATGCTGAAAACCGCCATTTACGGCCTGCTGCGACTGACCTTCGACCTGCTCGGCATGCAGATCGGCTGGTGGGGCACACTGGCGCTGGCGCTGGGTCTGGGCACTGCGCTCTACGGCGTGATCTTCGCCGCCGTGCAGTCGGACATCAAGCGGCTCCTGGCCTGGTCATCGATCGAAAACATCGGCGTGATCTTCGCCGCTTTCGGCCTCACCCTGATTTTCTACACCGACGGCAAGGGCATGCTGGCGGCCCTGACGCTCACCGCCCTGCTCTACCATGCGCTCAACCACGCCTTCTTCAAGGGGCTGCTGTTCATCGGCACGGGCTCCGTATTGCACGCGACCGGTGAACGCCACATGGGCCGGCTGGGTGGATTGATGCGCTTCATGCCGTGGACCGCGTGGCTGACACTGGTCGGCGCGCTCGCCATCGCCGGCCTGCCGCCGCTGAACGGCTTCGTGTCGGAATGGTTGCTGCTGCAGGCGTTCCTGCTCACGCCCAGCCTGACCCAGCCCTATCTCAATATGATGATACCGGTGGCGGCGGCCACCGTTGCGCTGGCCGCCGCGCTGGCGGCGTATGTGATGGTCAAGTTCTTCGGCGTCGTCTTCCTCGGTCAACCGCGCGATCCGGCCCTGCAGCGCGCGCACGAGGCCCGCTGGCCGGAACGCCTCGGCATGCTGTGGCTGGCCGCGGGCTGCGTAGCGCTGGGCCTGTTTCCCGCGCTGCTCATCAACTGGCTCGCCCCGGTGGTGAAGCTGCTCACCGGGCATGCGCTGGCGCATGACGGCAACTGGCTGATACTGGCACCCGTTTCCGCGGAGCGGGCGAGTTATGCGCCCCTGATCTTCCTGATCGTGGTGGCGGCGGTGGTCATGCTCACCTTTCTATGGGTACGCCGCGTCTACCATGGCCGGGTACGCCGCAGCGAGCCATGGGGGTGCGGCTATCCGGAACAGCACGCACGCATGCAGGACAGCGCCGAAGGTTTCGGCCAGCCGATCCGGCAGATTTTCGAAGTATTCATGCGCGTGGAACGGGACACGCCCGACCCCTTCGAGCGGGCCCCGCGTTATCGCGGCGACAGCCGAGACAAGCTCTGGATCCTGTTCTATCAACCCGTCGCGCGGGTGGCGGACTGGCTGTCGGAGCAGGCCGGGCGACTGCAGCACGGCCGCATTCAGTGGTATCTGGTCTACAGCTTCGTCACGCTGATCGTTCTTCTGGTTTTCACCTCATGACGAGCACCGGCGTTCTCCTGCAGCTCGCCCAGACCCTGCTCGCCATCCTGCTGGCGCCCATCCTGATGGGCTGGGTCAACCAGTGCCGCGCCTGGCTGCAGGGCCGCAGCGCGCCGCCGCTCACCCAGCCCTATCGCACGCTGAGAAAACTGTTCCACAAGGACGCGGTCATCGCGCATCACGCCTCGCCGCTGTTCCGCTTCGCGCCTTACATGATCTTTGCCTGCATGGCGCTGGCGGCAGGCATCGTGCCGACGCTCGCCAACGATCTGCCGTTTTCGCCGGCGGCCGACGTCATTGCGCTGGTCGGCATCTTCGCGCTGGCGCGGGTATTTCTGGCGCTGGCCGCGATGGACATCGGCACCGCCTTCGGCAGTCTGGGTGCGCGCCGCGAGATGCTGGTGTCCTTCCTCGCCGAGCCGGCGTTGCTGATGGTGTTCTTCACCGCCAGCCTGATTTCGCATTCCACCGAACTGCCCGTCATCGTCGAAACGCTGGCGCTCCGCCAGTTTGCCATCTATCCCAGCCTGGCGTTTGCGGCGGTCGCGTTCTGGATGGTCTCGGTGGCCGAGAACGCACGCATCCCCGTAGACAACCCCGGCACCCACCTGGAGCTGACGATGATCCACGAAGCGATGATCCTGGAATATTCGGCCCGACACCTGGCGCTGATCGAATGGGCGGTGGCGTTGAAGCTGTTTACCTATTCGGCACTGGGTATCGCGCTCTTCCTGCCGTGGGGGATCGCGCCGCAGGGCAATCCCGGCGCCCTGCCGCTGGCGCTGGCCGCAATGATTCTGAAGCTGCTCATCGGTGGCGCCGCGCTGGCGTTGATCGAGACGGTTTCCGCCAAGCTGCGCCTGTTTCGCGTCCCGGAATTCCTCGCTACCGCGTTCCTGCTCGCGGTACTGGGCATGCTGATCCATTTTCTGCTGGAGGCCTGACATGCATCCGGCTTATCACCTCCAGCTCATCAATCTGCTGGCCGCCCTGTTGCTGCTGATTTCCTTCGCCATGCTGGCGCAGCGCCGTGTCGCCGGTCTCATCACCCTGTTTGCCTGGCAGGGTACCGCGCTGGCGGCCTCCACGGCGCTGGTGGCCTGGTCCACCGGTCAGCATCATCTGTATTACTCGGCTGCCATCACCCTGACGCTCAAGGTGATCGCGATGCCCTGGTATTTCTACCGGATCGTGAAGAAGCTCGACGTCAACCGGGTCGTGGAGCCCATGATCAACATCCCCACCACCATGCTCATCGGCATCGTGCTGGTCATCTTCTCGTTCAATCTGGCCCTGCCCATCTCGGAAATGTCCGGCACGGTGATGCGCTCGACCCTGGGCATCGCACTGGCCACGGTTCTGCTGGCCTTCCTCATGATGATTACCCGGACCAAGGCCATCCCCCAGGTGATCGGCTTTCTCGCCATGGAGAATGGCCTGTTCTTCGCCGCCACCAGCGCCACCTATGGCATGCCGCTGGTGGTGGAACTGGGTGTGGCCCTGGATGTGCTGGTGGCCGTTTTCGTGCTGGGAATCTTTATTTTCCAGATCCGCGAGACGTTCGATTCGCTGGATCTGAAACACATGGAAAAGCTGAAAGAACGCTGAGATGGAAATTTACTGGCTACTTGGCATTCCGTTGACCGGCAGTATTTTTCTCGGCTTATGGGGCTCTCGCAGGCACGCGCCGGAAATCAATGCGGCATTCGGTTTGCTGACGCTGCTGGCGGCCGCGTTCCTCACTTTCCGGATCATCGACCAGGGGCCGATGATCGTGGGCGCGGGCTGGTTCTTCATCGATTCGTTCAATGTATTCCTGGTCACGTTGACCGCTTTCGTCGCCTTCACGACCGCCCTGTTCTCGCGCCCCTACATGCGCATCGAAGCGGAGCACGGCAAACTCAACACCCAACGTCTGCGCCTCTACCACAGCAGCTACCAGATCTTCATCGGCGCCATGCTGCTGGCGTTGACCACCAACAACATGGGCATCCTGTGGGTGGCGATGGAGGCCGCGACACTCGCCACCGTGCTGCTGGTGTCGCTGTACCGCACGCCGGCTTCGCTGGAAGCGGCGTGGAAATATTTCATCCTGTGCGGGGTCGGCATCGCGCTGGCGCTGTTCGGTACCATCCTGCTCTACTTCGCCGCGGAAAAGATACTCGGCTCGGGGGGGACCGCGCTCTTGTGGACCCATCTCAATGACGTGAAGGCGCAGCTGGAACCCACGGTGATGCAGCTCGCCTTCGTTTTCCTGCTGGTCGGCTACGGCACCAAGATTGGCCTCGCCCCCCTGCACAGCTGGCTGCCGGACGCCCACGCCGAGGGTCCGACACCCGTATCGGCCGTACTGTCCGGTCTGCTGCTCAACGTTGCCCTGTACGCGGTGATCCGCTCCAAGGTACTGGTCGACGGCGCGCTGGGAAACAACATGGCCGGCAGCCTGATGATGGGTTTCGGCCTCTTGTCGGTCGTGCTGGCCACGCTCCTGATCAGGCGCCAGACCGACGTCAAGCGCATGTTCGCCTACTCGTCCATCGAGCACATGGGCCTCATCACCTTCGCTTTCGGCATGGGGGGCGCAGTGGCGAATTTCGCGGCCCTGCTGCACATGACCCTGCATTCCCTGACCAAATCCGCGATCTTCTTCACCGTCGGCCACGCCACGCAAAAAACCGGCACCCAGCTGATGACCGACATCCGCGGGCTGATCAAGACCAACCCCACCCTCGGCTGGGGGCTGATGCTGGGCACCGTTGCCATCCTCGGCATGCCGCCGTTCGGCGTGTTCGCCAGCGAGTTTCTCATCATCACCACCGCCATGCACGAACAACCCTGGGCCACCCCTCTCCTGTTGCTGGCACTGGGTGTGGCGTTCGCTTCCATTTTCGGCAAGGTGCAACCGATGGTATTCGGCGAAACCGAACTGCCGAAGCTGCCCTACCAACCGGCCCTGACGCCCGTGTTCCTTCACCTCGGGCTGGTGCTGATGCTGGGCTTGTACATTCCGCCCTATCTTGCCGTCTGGTACCGGCAGGCCGCGCAACTCCTGGGGGGCTGAGATGAAGATCGGCGGACACGACTGGCCTCTCGAACCTTTTGGCAAACATATCTGGCGCGGCCGCATGGAATCCGGCCAGTTGCTCGCGTGGGTCCGTGCAGTCAGGGAAGAGGGCGGGCAGCTCGTCGCGTTGTGGGGATCGGATGATCGCCATCTGGATGGCGGTTTCGGGATTCATGCGGCCTGCCTGACCAGTGCCGGGCTGGTCTGGATGAGCAGCGACTTGCCCGCAGACGCACCGCGCTATCCCGACCTCGCGCATATCTTTCCACAGGCTGGCCGCATGCAGCGCGCAGTGTACGATCTGCTCGGCATCCAGGCCATTGATGCCGTGGACACCCGCAAGTGGCTGCGCCACGACGCCTGGGCCGAAAATGAATTTCCCCTGCGCAGGGACTTCAGCGGCCACTCGCCCGCGCCCCTTGCCCACGACACCTATCCTTTCATCCGGGTCGAAGGCGAAGGGGTGCACGAAATAGCGGTCGGCCCCATTCATGCCGGCACCATCGAGCCGGGGCATTTCCGTTTCTCCGTCATCGGCGAACGCGTGCTCAGGCTCGAACAGCGCGGCGGTTACGCCCACAAGGGCACGGAGAAACGCTTCGAGGGCATGGATCTCGCGACAGGAGCCAGGCTCGCCGGCCGCGTCTCCGGCGACTCGCATAGCGCCTACGTCTGGGCATACTGCATGGCGGTGGAGGCCGCCACCGCCAGCACCGTGCCGCAGCGGGGCATCTGGATGCGTGCGTTGTTCCTGGAAATCGAACGCATCGCCAATCATCTGGGCGACCTCGGCGGCCTCGGCAACGACGTCGCGCTGAGTTTTGGCCTCATGCAATTCTGGCGGCTGAAAGAAGACTGGCTCCGCCTGGCTGCGCGGCTGTTTGGCCATCGCTATCTGTTCGACTGCATGGTGCCGGGCGGCGTGGCCGTGGATATCGACGACCCCGGCAAAGCCGAACTCATCGGTCTGAGCCACCGCATCGAAACGGAAATCCGCCAGCTCAAAGCCATCTATGACGAGCATGCCACCCTGCAGGACCGCTTTGCCCATACGGGTGTCTGCCAACCCGAACTGGCGGCGCAGCTCGGGCTGACCGGCCTGGCCGGCCGTGCCAGCGCCCAGGCATGGGATGCCCGGGTACAGTTTCCGCAGGAGCCTTACGAACAACTCAACGTCAGCATGGCCACCCAGCGCGGGGGAGATGTCCTGGCACGCGCTGAAGTACGCTTCTCCGAACTGCACGAATCGCTGCGGCTGGTCCGCGACATTCTCCTGCGCATGCCGGCCGGGGCACTGCACGCGCCGCTTGCGGCCGTCTCGGCCTCGTGCGAAGGGCTCGGCTGGGTGGAAGGCTGGCGCGGCGAAGTGATCGTGGCCGTACGCATCGGGCGGGATGGCAGGCTCGACCGGGTGCACCCGCACGATCCCTCCTGGCGCAACTGGCCGTTGGTGGAAGTGGGCATGCCCGGCAACATCGTGGCCGATTTCCCGCTCATCAACAAATCGTTCAACCTGAGTTACAGCGGACCGGATCTTTAGCTATGCCGACCCCCCTGATCCTGTACAAGATCTTCAAAGCCGGCCGGGTCTCCGAAGCGCCGCCCGAAGCCGATCTTTCGCTGCGCACCCGCGTGCAGACGCTGCACGCGGACATCCTCAAGGTATTCGGTCAGGCCGTGGCCATCCGCCATATCGACGCCGGTTCCTGCAACGGCTGCGAACTGGAAATCCATGCCCTCAACGGCCCCCACTACAACCTGGACGGCCGGGGCGTGAAGTTCGTCGCCAGCCCCCGGCACGCCGACCTGCTGCTGGTCACCGGTCCGCTCTCGCGCAACATGGAAACAGCCCTGAAACGCGCGTATGACGCCACGCCCGAGCCCAAATGGGTCGTGGCGATGGGCGACTGCGGGTGCAGCGGGGGCCTGTTTGGCGAGAGCTATGCCACACGCGGGAAGGTGTCCAGCGTCATTCCCGTCGATGTCGAGGTGCCCGGCTGTCCGCCCACACCGATTGCCTTGCTGCAGGGCATCCTGGCGGCCGTCAGTCCGGCCGGGGGGAACACGACGGATCCTGACGCACCCGGTCGGGCAAACGAATAGTCTGCTGTTTCACGCCCGGGCTTTCGGTTTCCTGCCGGGGCTGGCGACCGGGATGAAACCCGACACCCGGCACAGCATGCCTTCCACTTTTTTGCCCTGGATGTACCGGGTTGAGTGACACGCGATGACATCTCCCCGCTTCACCAGTTCCGACAGCTGAACGCGCACGTCCACCAGCGGAATACGGGTCGCCGTGGCGATTTCGGAATCCAGTTGTTCGCCCCGCGATTTCAGGTAGTCATGAATTTTCTGCATAGCGTGAACACTCCGTCATCAAGAATGGCAGGCATTTAACGGCAGCCCGCTTTCGCCCAGCTTAATCCGGCGCCTTGGCGCAGACTGCGCACGAGCGCGGAAAAATCCAGCGGAAAACGCTCGGCAAGCGCATCCGCCCGTTCCTCCAGACGCTCCCAATCCAGCGGACGGCATGCTTCGGCAAAGGCAATATGATTGTCGCCGCCAGGAACCGTTCCCATCCGCACACGTCCTTCGAACACCTCGTTGAGGAGATCCAGATGCCTGGACCAGCGTTTCCTCGTGCCGGCAAAGTTGGCGACGAGCACGCCTCCCGGCCTGAGCCGCCGCTGCGCTGCCCGGTAGAAGGCCCGATCGAGAAAGCGTGGCGCGATGCCGCGGGCGTCGAAGCCATCGAGCAGCAGCACATCGGTATCGCCCTCCGTGGTGGGCAGGTAATCGACCGCATCGGCCTCGACAATCGCCAGGCGCTCATCTTCGGGAACCTTGAACGCGCCGCGCATGGCGATGACGTCGGGATTCACCTCCACGACGGTCAGACGTGCCCGCGGCAGATGGCGGTAGCAGAATTTGGCCAGCGAACCGCCTCCCAGACCGATCATCAGCACCCGCCCGGGGTCCGGAACGAAAAGCAGAAAAGCCATCATTTTTCGGGTATAGGCGCAATCGAGAGTGAAGGGATCGTCGAGGCGCATGGAACTCTGGATGAAATCCAGATTGAAAAACAGCTGCCGGGTCTGGCCATCGTCGATGATGAAAGGCCGCTCGTAACGACCGGCAACAATCCGGTCATACACCCACAGGGGATCGGCTTCGGCCGGTTCGCGCACCAGGACCTTGACCGGTTCGCCCGATACCATTCCCGGCAGTTCCATCAATGGCGTGGTCAGTTGCGGCACCTCATTTTCATCGGTTGGGGGGATCGATCCCACCCGGTTGGCATCAGATCGCGCAGGGACCACACCGCTTCAGAGTACGGGAACCAGAGGTCGCGGCCGCTGACGAAAGGGCCTGATGACTTGACATCATACATGATAACAATATGTTAATCAAATTCACTTCTCATACACATTTTGCGCCCCTTCCGGCGCTTTGAGGGTATCGCGACAGCGGCGGCCTGGTGGGCGGTGGATGGCGCCCGGCCACCGCGTCCGCTGCCGCAGAAAGCCGGATGACGCCGTTAGCGGGTCAGGCCGGCATACAGCACGGGTAATTTCTCCGGCAATCGCTGCACGTGATCCACCACCATGTAGTTGCGCTGCCCGAAAATGCGCGACATATAGTTGTCGGCGCGAGGATCGAGGCTCATGCAGTAGGTGATGACCCCGTCGCGGCCGACCTCCTCCACCGCTTTCTTGGCGTCGTAGCGCAGGTACTGCGGGTCGCGTACGTCGATGTCGGCCGGTTCGCCGTCGGTGATGACGATGAGCAGTTTTTTCGCCGAGCGCTGCAATTTCAGATGATGGCCGGCGTGACGGATGGCCGCGCCCATGCGGGTCGAGAGCTGGCCGGTCATGCCCGCGAGCCGCGCTTTCGGCACTTCGTCCCAGTGCTGGTCGAAGTCCTTGAAGCGGTAGTACTCCACATCATGACGCCCATCGGAGCAAAAACCATGGATCGCGAAGGGGTCACCGACCTTGCTGATCGCGTCGGCCAGCAGCACGCAGGCCTGGCGCGTGAGCTCAAGTACCGAGTATTCCTGGTCCTGCACGGTTTCGTTGGTGGATTCCGACAGGTCCAGCAAGACCAGTATCGAGAAATCGCGGGTTTTTCTGACCGATCGCATCATGATGCGCGGATCGGGCTGACTGCCCATGCGGATGTCGATAAAGCTGGCAATCGCCGCGTTGATGTCGATCTCGTCCCCGTCTTCCAGCTTGCGGATGCGTTGCACGCCCTGCGGCTGCATCGCGTCAAGCAGGAATTTCATGCGGTGGATTTCACGCTTGTACTGGGCCGTGATCTGGTCGATCACATCCAGATCGCCCGATTTCGGGCGCTTTTCCTGTACGGTCGCCCAGAACGGGCGCTCAAGCTGGATCTGGTAATCCCATTCGGAATAATGAAAGGGCTCGGACAGGGGCTCCTTGCCTTCCATCTCGTTGTAGCTGATTCCCATATCCTCATAGGGATAGAGCTCGGTGTTCAGCACCCAGATTTCCTCGGCATCGTCGCCGGCCGTCTCGACTTCAACCTCGTTGGCCATCTCCATCACGCTCACGTATTTGCGTTCCTGTTTGACGGTGTCGAATCCCGCATTGGCCGCCTTGTCGAAATCGAATTCCTCAAACTCCCAGAAATAGCGATTGTCGTCACGGTAGGGCGCGGTCAGGAGATCCGTGCGAAGACTGAACGGGATTTTTTTCTGCTGCAGGCCGTGTGCGAGCTGTACGCCGATTTCCCACGAAGTCTGGTTGACGTCCAGCGCGGATTGCGCCTCCGCAAACAGTCTGCGCCCTTCGTCAATCCACGGATCGTCATCTCCGTAGGTCTCATCCAGCAGCGCGCGCGCCAGCCGGTTGAGGAAGTCGCCCAGCGTCCTGTTCAACGCGGGGGTGGCGGTATGCAGTTTGCACCAAAGCTGTTTCAGGCCGGGAAAACGGCGAATGGCCAGTGTCTCCACGCGCGCATCCTCGATGACCGAGATCACCGCCATCTGCAGGGGATTCAGCGCTTCGGCGGAAATCGGCTGCCGTGTTTCAACGATGTGCGCGGCACAGTGCGCCGCGGTGGCCCGATACAACTCGAGGCCGGACACGGGGTCCTGACCTTCGACGACGAAGTCGTCGAACGCATCGGGAAGATGCAGCAGATAATCTTCAATGTACGGCCGATAGCCTTCGCGCGCCTCGAAATCGCCCGAGGTCGGGCGCATGAAGAAATCGCGCGCCCACAATGCGCGCAGATACATGTTGATGCGCCGCTGCACGTCGACCAGCAGCGTGCCTTTGCGCTCCTTCTGCAGCATCGCCAGCGATTCTTTCGATTCGAGACCGAAATACCTGATCTGCTCTTCATAGTTGGTGCGGTGCGCGTGCGCCCCCCACAAGGCCCAGCGCCGCAAACCGCCCAGCGTCAGATGCTGGAGCAGGACTTCCAGCTTGTCGAGCATCGGGCGCACGCCGCGTGGCGCCTGTGCGATCAGGGTGTTGATGAACTGCAGATACTTGAGGAACAGGTTTGCATCGCCCAGCCGGCTGGCCGCCGTGGGCGCACTGGCCAGCAGCAGCTCGATCACCGCGCCCGAGGTCTTCGACGCCAGCATCAGCGAAGCGGTCGCCAGATCGGCCAGCACATCCTCGCCCACTTCCCTCGCCACCATCGGCGCCCGCTCGATCCAGGTTTCCACCAGGGCATCGCCGCGGCCCAAACCGCGGATGGCCGATACCCCCTTCAGGTAGTTGTCCAGGCCGCGCGGCGAGAACGTCTTGGCCGCCTCGTGCCAGGCGGCTTCGAGCACATCGCGCGTATGCGGCGACAGGTCTTCCAGCAGTTCAGCGTAGTCTTCGAGTTTGATCGACATGGCTTTTCCAGGGGTCAGGATTCAGGATGCCAAGGGGTCAGGATTCAGGGGCCAGGATTCAGGGATGGTGTGGCCTACGGCCACGTATTACTTTTGACGCGGGCAAAGCCCGCACATTCCCTGACCCCTGAACCCTGACTCCTGCTCCCTCACTCAAAAAAACGTCGACACCGCCGCATCCAGCGCGTCGCGCATGTCGGGATCGTCGGTGATCGGACGGACCAGTGCGACGCGGCAGGCGGCATGCGGATTGACGCCCCTGGCGATCAGCGAGCCGGCATAGATCAGCATGCGCGTGGACAAACCCTCGTCGAGACCGTGGCCCTTGAGGTTGCGGCTGCGCTCGGCAATCGATACCAGCTTGCCCGCCATGTCGGCGGCCACGCCGGATTCGTGCGCGACGATCTCGGTTTCGATGGCGTGTTCGGGATAGGTGAAGTCGAGGCCGCCAAAACGCTGCTTGGTCGACTGCTTGAGATCCTTCATCAGGCTCTGGTAGCCGGGGTTGTAAGAAATCACAATCTGGAAATCGGGGTGCGCGTGCACCAGTTCGCCCTTCTTTTCCAGCGGCAGCACGCGACGGTTGTCGGTCAGCGGATGAATCACCACGGTAGTGTCCTGGCGCGCCTCGACCACTTCGTCGAGATAGCAGATCGCGCCGTGACGCGCGGCGATGGCGAGCGGCCCATCCTGCCACTCGGTGCCCGCTGCCGACAGCAGGAAACGACCGACCAGATCCGAGGCCGTCATGTCCTCGTTGCACGCCACGGTGATCAGCGGTTTGCTAAGCCGGTAGGCCATATATTCGACAAAGCGCGTCTTGCCGCAACCGGTGGGCCCCTTGAGCATCATGGGCATGCGCACCGAATAGGCGGCTTCGTATAGCTCCACCTCGTCGGCGACGGGGCGGTAGTAGGGTTCCTGGGCAATGCGGTACTGGTCGACGATGTTGCTCATCTGGATTCCTTAAATTTATTCATCCGCGAAGGACGCGAAGAAACGCGAAGAAAAGCTAACCGGCAACTGGGTACAAGCCAGCGTTTTTCAGATCGCTTCAAGTGGTATATGCGTTTTGAAGATTCTTCTTCGCGCCCCTTCGCGTCCTTTATGCCCTTCGGGTATTCGCGGATAAACAAGACAACAAAAAGCCCCCGCGCCCTGCAGGCGACGGGGGCTGTTACGGTCTCCCGTCGCGGCTTAAACAGTCTTGCCGCGGAAGATCACCATCGAGGCGCCTTGCGACTGGTTGAAGTTGTTGTAGCCGATCAGTCGAACGTGGTTGTCCGGATTGGCCTTGTGGCATGCCTCGGCTTCGCCCAGAATCCGCGCCACGTCGGTTTCGCCGAACATCGGCAGCTTCCACATGTACCAGTAGGAATCCTGCAGGTGCGTGGGTTCGGTATGTTCGATCGCCGGGTTCCAGCCTTTTTTCACCAGGAATTCAACCTGCTTCTTGATCTGCTCCTTGGTCATCGCGGGCAGGTAGGAGAAGGTCTCGAATTTGCGGCTGGCGGGGTCGCTCACGCGGCTTTTGTAATCCATCACTTCAGACATTTTGGTTCCTTTCAAATTGATGAGGGGTCAGGGGTCGGGATTCAGGGGTGGTGCGGCTGCGCCGCGCTCTTCCCTGAATCCTGATCCCTGAATCCTGAATCCCGCTTACTTGTGCGCGACGTCCAGCTTGTCGACGGTGTCGAACTCGAACTTGATCTCTTTCCACGTTTCCATGGCGATCTTCAGTTCGGGGCTGTGTGCGGCGGCCGCGGTCAGGATGTCCTTGCCTTCCTTCTCGATCTCGCGGCCTTCGTTACGTGCCTGCACACAGGCCTCCAGTGCGACGCGGTTGGCGGCGGCGCCGGCGGCGTTGCCCCAGGGGTGGCCGAGCGTACCGCCACCGAATTGCAGACAGGCATCGTCACCGAAGATGGCAACCAGCGCGGGCATGTGCCACACGTGGATACCGCCGGAGGCAACCGGGAACACGCCGGGCATCGAACCCCAGTCCTGGTCGAAGAACAGGCCACGGCTACGGTCTTCCTTGATGAATTCGTCACGCATGGTGTCGATCCAGCCCAGGGTCGCCTCGCGGTCGCCTTCCAGCTTGCCGACGACGGTGCCGGAGTGCAGGTGATCGCCGCCCGACAGACGCAGCACCTTGGTCAGCACGCGGAAGTGGATACCGTGGTGCGGGTTGCGGTCGAGCACGGCGTGCATGGCGCGGTGAATGTGCAGCAGCATGCCGTTGTCGCGACACCAGTTGGCCAGACCCGTGTTGGCGGTCAGACCGCCGGTCAGGTAGTCGTGCATGATGATCGGTGCGCCCAGTTCCTTGGCGAACTCGGCGCGCTTGTACATCTCTTCCGGGGTCGGCGCGGTGACGTTCAGGTAGTGGCCCTTGCGCTCGCCGGTCTCGCGCTCGGCTTTCTGGCAGGCTTCGACCACGAATTCGAAACGGTTGCGCCAACGCATGAACGGCTGGCTGTTGACGTTCTCGTCGTCCTTGGTCAGATCCAGCCCGCCGCGCAGACATTCATACACGGCGCGACCGTAGTTCTTGGCCGACAGGCCCAGCTTCGGCTTGATGGTGCAGCCCAGCAACGCACGGCCATACTTGTTGAAAATGTCGCGCTCGACCTGGATGCCCTGGGGCGGACCGCCGCAGGTCTTCACATAGGCGATCGGGAAGCGCACGTCTTCCAGACGCAGGGCGCGCAGGGCCTTGAAGCCGAACACGTTACCGACCAGCGAGGTCAGCACGTTGACGACCGAGCCTTCCTCGAACAGGTCGATCGGGTAGGCTACAAATGCATAGAAGCAGGTATCGTCGCCGGGCACGTCTTCGATGCGGTAGGCGCGGCCCTTGTAGTAGTCGAGGTCGGTCAGGAGGTCGGTCCACACCGTGGTCCAGGTGCCGGTCGACGACTCGGCGGCGACGGCGGCGGCCACTTCTTCACGATCCACGCCCGGCTGCGGGGTGATCTTGAAGCAGGCCAGAAGGTCGGTATCGAGCGGGGTGTATTCCGGGGTCCAGTACGTCTGGCGGTACTCTTTCACACCAGCGTTATAAGTCTTAACAGCCATGGTTCCTCCTAGCAAAAGATCAGGTTTACGCGCCATGCCAGAAGCGGTCATGCACGATGGAACGCATCATGCATGAGTTATATCATCAATAACAGTCGATTTTTTCTATTTCCAGAATAGACTTTAATCTATGATTAATTCCTGTATGGGGCCATGCCATGCGTAGCCATACCACCTTCCGCCAGCTGGAAATCTTCGAGTCCATCGCCCGCCTGGGCAGTTTCACCCGTGCCTCCGAAGAGCTCTACCTGACCCAGCCCACCGTTTCCATGCAGATGAAAAAACTGAGCGAAGCCGTCGGCGTGCCGCTGATCGAACAGATAGGCAAGAAGCTCCACCTCACCCCCGACGGCCAGGAACTGGCCCAGGCCACGCGCGAAATCTTCGGCATCATGGACCGCTACACCATGTCGGTGGCCGAACGGCAGGGCCTCAAACAGGGTCAGCTGCGCCTGATGGCGATCACCACCGCCTCCTATTTCGCGCCGCGCCTGCTGGGCGAATTCGCCAAACTCTATCCCGGCATCGAAGTCAGCCTGCGCGTCACCAACAAGGAACAGGTGCTCGCCAGCATCGCCGACAACCTCGACGACCTGTATTTCCTCGGCCAGCCGCCGGAAGACATCGACGTCATCGCCACCCCTATCATGGACAATCCCATCGTCGTCATCGCCGCACCCGATCATCCGCTGGCGCACAAGAAGAACATCCGCCTGGAACGTCTGGCGCAGGAGCCCTGGCTGATGCGTGAAAAAGGCTCCGGCACCCGCAACGCCATCCAGCGCCGTTTCGATGAAAACGGCATTGTCATCCGCCCGCGACTGGAACTCGGCAGCAACGAAGCCATCAAGCAGGCCATCCTCGCCGGCCTGGGCGTCTCCGCGCTCTCGCGCCACACCCTCGCGCTCAACCAGCCCGGCCAGTTCGCCATCCTCGACGTCGAGGGCTTTCCCATCCTGCGTCACTGGTATGCCGTGTACCCGGCGGGGCGACAGCTGTCGGTGGTGGCACGGGCGTTTCTGGATTACCTGCTGGGGCGGGGAAAGGCGGCGCCGGCCGTGGCAGGCATCAAGACGCGGCAAAGCTGAATTCGCCAGCGAGGCGGAAGCCGCGTTCCACGGAGCGGAAACGGCTTTCTGTCCGGTCTTAAACCGCGAAGTTTCAAACCCGGCGCCGCGCAACACTTGAAATTGTCACCCTGCGCCCCTACTATTGGCACTCGACGGCAATGAGTGCTAACAACACGTTTGCCGCGTCCTCAATTTTCGCGCAGCCTCGGCTGCCGGTTATCAACGCTACGCAATGGAGACTTTGCAATGAAAATCCGTCCTCTGCACGACCGTGTGATTGTCAAGCGCATGGAAGAAGAGCGCAAGACCGCTTCCGGGATCGTGATCCCCGACACCGCCACCGAGAAGCCCGACCAGGGCGAAGTGATCGCCGTCGGCGCAGGCAAGAAAGACGACCAGGGCAAACTGATCCCGCTGGACGTGAAAGTCGGCGACCGCGTGCTGTTCGGCAAATATGCCGGCCAGACCGTCAAGGTCGAAGGCGACGAACTGCTGGTGATGCGCGAAGAAGACATCATGGGCGTGGTCGAAGCCTGATCATTTACACACCAACACACCATTAAACCACAGCGACACAGAGGCACAGAGAACAACACAAAAGGGATCCGAATCCGGGTTTCTCTGTGCCTCTGTGCCTCTGTGGTGAATGCATTTATTTAGGAGTTAAAACATGGCTGCAAAAGACGTACGTTTTGGCGATTCCGCACGTCACCGCATGGTGGCTGGCGTCAATGTTCTGGCTGACGCCGTCAAGGTGACCCTGGGCCCGAAAGGCCGCAACGTGGTGCTCGACCGTTCTTTCGGCGCCCCCACCGTGACCAAGGACGGCGTGTCGGTCGCCAAGGAAATCGAACTCAAGGACAAGCTGGAGAACATGGGCGCGCAGATGGTCAAGGAAGTCGCGTCCAAGACCTCCGACGTCGCCGGTGACGGCACCACCACCGCCACCGTGCTGGCCCAGTCGATCGTCAACGAAGGCATGAAGTACGTCGCCGCCGGGATGAACCCGATGGACCTGAAGCGCGGCATCGACAAGGCCGTGGTCGCGATCACCGCCGAGCTGAAGAAGATTTCCCAGCCCTGCAAGACCTCCAAGGAAATCGCCCAGGTCGGCTCCATTTCCGCCAACTCCGATGCCTCGATCGGCGACATCATCGCCGCCGCGATGGACAAGGTCGGCAAGGAAGGCGTGATCACGGTTGAAGACAGTTCGGGCCTGGAAAACGAACTCGACGTCGTCGAAGGCATGCAGTTCGACCGTGGCTACCTCAGCCCCTACTTCATCAACAACCCCGACAAGCAGATGGCGATCATGGAAGATCCGTTCATCCTGCTGTTCGACAAGAAGATCTCCAACATCCGTGACCTGCTGCCGGTGCTGGAACAGGTCGCCAAGGCCGGCAAGCCGCTGATGATCGTCGCCGAAGACGTCGACGGCGAAGCGCTCGCCACTCTGGTGGTGAACAACATCCGAGGCATCCTCAAGACCTGCGCGGTCAAGGCCCCGGGCTTCGGCGACCGTCGCAAGGCGATGCTGGAAGACATGGCCATCCTCACCGGCGGCACCGTGATCGCCGAGGAAGTCGGTCTCTCGCTGGAAAAAGCGCAGCTGACCGACCTGGGCCGCGCCAAGCGCATCGAGATCGGCAAGGAAAATACCACCCTCATCGACGGCGCCGGCAATGCCGACGCGATCAAGGGTCGTATCACCCAGATCAACAAGCAGATCGATGAAGTGACCAGCGATTACGACCGCGAGAAACTCCAGGAGCGCAAGGCCAAGCTGGCCGGCGGCGTGGCGGTGATCAAGGTCGGCGCCGCCACCGAAGTCGAGATGAAGGAGAAGAAGGCTCGTGTCGAAGACGCGCTGCACGCCACCCGTGCCGCGGTCGAAGAAGGCATCGTTGCCGGCGGCGGCGTCGCGCTGCTGCGCGCCAAGGCTGCCGCGGCCGCGGTCAAGGGCGACAACCACGACCAGGACGCCGGCGTGAAGATCGTGCTGCGCGCGATCGAAGAACCGCTGCGCCAGATCGTCAAGAACTGCGGCGAGGAATCCTCGGTCGTCGTCAACAAGGTGCTGGAAGGCAAGGGCAACTTCGGCTACAACGCCGGCAACGGCGAATACGGCGACATGGTGGCGATGGGCGTGCTCGACCCCACCAAGGTCACCCGCACCGCGCTGCAGAACGCCGCGTCGATCGCCGGCCTGATGCTGACCACCGACTGCATGGTCGCCGACTTGCCGGAAGACAAGCCGGCCATGCCGATGGGAGGTGACATGGGCGGTATGGGTGGTATGGGTGGGATGGGCGGCATGATGTAAGGCAGCGAACGCCTGCTCATACAGACTGAGAAGCCCCGCCGAACAGCGGGGCTTTTTCATGCCCGGAATCAGCCGAAAAAAAGCCCCCGGCCTGAACCGGGGGCTTGCCGGATGCTGTCGTGCCGGCTTCAGTGGGCGACCGTGCCCTCGGCGTGGATGCCGGTGTTCTGGCGCACGTAGAGCTCCTCCCACATACTTTCCGCGCGCCTGTCGCGAAACAGCAGCGAGCCGAGAATGACCATCAGGAAACCCAGCGGGATCGAAATGATGCCGGGATTCTTCAGGCGGAAGAAGGGTTTCTCGATGCCGACCAGGTTGGCGGTCTGGCCTTCGAATTTCTTCAGATCATCCTGCGCCTTCTGGATGTCCTTTTCGAGCTTGCCGGCGTCTGCCCTGGCCTTGTCCAGCTCGGCCGGGTCGCTCAGGGTCGCGATCTTCTCATTCAGCGTCGCCAGTTTCTCGATCGCGCCGGGCTTCGCTTCGGCGGCCGGCTTGGCGACCTCGGCGTTCTGGCACAGCGCGAACAGTTCGCAGACGAAGCCCTCGCTCGCCTTGGCCGGTACCGCATCCTTGGCCGGCGTGCCTTCCAGCACGGCCCTGGCTTCCTTGATGACCCCCTGCGGATAGGTGAGGTTGGGCGACACCATCACCAGGGCGATCGCGGAGAACGAGCCGACCAGCATGCCGAGCACGATGCCGCCGGTGTTGCAGCGCTTCCAGTACAGCGTCAGCAGGACAGCGGGCAGGTTGCCCGACGCCGCCACCGCGAAGGCCATGCCGACGAGGTGGGCGACGTTCTGGCCCTTGGCGGCGATGCCGATGACGATGGCGACGATGCCGACGATGACCGAGGCGACGCGCGCCGCCGTCACCTGTTCGTGCGGCGTCGCATGGTCGCCGCGGATCACCCCGACGTAGATGTCGTGCGCCATGGCCGAGGCCGATGCCAGCACCAGGCCGGCGACCACCGCGACGATGGTGGCGAAGGCCACCGCGGCGACGAAGGCGAGGAAGAAGTTGCCCATCATCGAATCGGCGCCGCCGCCCAGGTACTGGGCGAGGATCGGCGCCGCCATGTTGCCGCCCTTGTCGAGCGCGGCGATGTCGGCGGGACCGACGTGAAGCGCCGCGCCCAGACCGAGGAACAGGGTCAGCACGTAGAAGCCGCCGATGACGACCATGGCCCACACCACCGACTTGCGCGCTTCCTGGGCGTTCGGCACGGTGAAGAAGCGCATCAGGATGTGCGGCAGCCCGGCCGTGCCCAGCACCAGCGCCATGCCCAGCGAGATCTGGTCGATCGGGTTCTTCAGGAACAGGCCCGGCTCGAGGAAGCGCTGACCGAGTTCCTCCGGCGTCATGTTGGCCGCGGCGGTGCCGAGCAGCTTGGCGACCTGCTTCTGGATGCCGTCGTCGTGGACCACATGATCGAGAATGCCGGGCAGCGAGAAACCGTAAGGCGCCCACACCAGCGCGACCATGACCAGCGAGGCCACCACCAGCAGGATCGCCTTGACGATCTGCACCCAGGTCGTCGCCACCATGCCGCCGAACACCACGTAGGCCAGCATCAGCACGCCGACGCCGATCACCGACACTTCATAGTCGATGCCGATCAGCGTCTTGATCAGCACGCCGCCGCCGACCATCTGCGCGGTCAGGTAGAAGATCGACACGGTGATGGTCGAAACCGCGGCGATGGTCTTCGCGGCCTTGGGATTGTTGCGGAAGGCCAGGATGTCGCCGAGGGTGTACTTGCCGATGTTGCGGCACGGCTCGGCGATGACCAGCAGCACGGTGATGTAGGCGACCAGGAAACCGACCGAATACATGAAGCCGTCGTAGCCGTACAGCGCGATGAGGCCGGCGATGCCGAGGAAGGACGCGGCCGACAGGTAATCGCCGGCAATCGCCCAGCCGTTCTGGAAGCCGGAAACGGAACGCCCCGCGGCATAGAACTCACTGGTGGTGTGTACACGCTTGGCGGCCCACCAGGTGATGTACATGGTCAGCGCGATGATGCCGCCGAACACCGCGAAGGTCAGCCACTTCCATTCATCGGCGACCGCGCCGTCGCCGGCATGGGCGAACCCGGAAGCGAGCAGCGCCGCAGCACCGGCGAGACAGGGTTTGAAACGTTCCGTCATCATCTGCTCCCCTTGATGTTGTGGGCGTCACGGGCGATTTCGACGGCCATGGCATCGAATTCGCGGTTGGCGCGCCGGGCGTACACGGCGGCGACGGCCCAGGCGACGACGAACTCGGAAAGCGCGAACAGCAGACCGACGTTGAGCGGCCCCCACACCTTGACCTTGAACAGGTCCTGAAAATAGGCGGCACCGAACGGGAGCAGGAAGTAGTACACGATCGAAAACACCATCAGGCCCCACAAAAAGGATGATTTCTTCTTGTGAAGCGCCTGGAACCGCGGATCGTTGTCGATCGCGGCCCAATCCGGTTGCGGACTTGCCATGGAAGCCTCCTTGAGCGTGGTTGATAATTGTTATGCCTTCCGCACCCCGAATCCGCCAAGCACGGAATCCACGAACATTAGCCTAAAAATTACGCGGACAAAACAGCAGACGGCTGGTAGGAATGACCCAGCACGCATCCGTCCCGCGTTCAGAATTCAAAATAGCGCGCCATCACGGCCCGCAGCTTGCGCGCTGACGCTGTGGCGCTTCGACGGCCGCACACAGCAGACTGCCGACGGGAGGAAGCGAAGAAGCCATCAGGCGATGTCAATCGGTCCCCGCATCATCCATCCCGAGCACCGAGCCGCCCGGACGCGCCTGTCCGCATTGGTCCTGGCGGAGTATTTTCCAATTCACACATGAGCCTGAGCGAGCGGGGCAATCGGAGTTGACTCAGGCGGCGCGTTGTCGAGATTTGTTGATGAGTTGAAAGAGTTGTGCTTTGGCCTGGTTGAGGCGTCTGGCGGCCTCATTATCGCTGCATCTCCTGGCGATTTCATCCAGCCTGTCGAACGAGACGCCCGGCTTGAGGAAGCTTTCTGCATTCGACAGCGATTTGAGCTTC